>JAESFL010000011.1_pt1 | contig 402662 bp, 370 predicted proteins | sample 9269401 | NCBI WGS metagenome assembly JAESFL01 (sample SAMN14506025, study PRJNA617098) | algae metagenome | isolation source: Gloeocapsa sp. UFS-A4-WI-NPMV-4B04 and co-occurring heterotrophs from desert... | place: USA: Utah | collected 2006-10-01 | reverse complement strand
GACGACCGATTCGCCCCTGGCGCGCACGGCGCTGCCGAAGGCCTGGCCGATCTGATGGGCCACCGATGCGTCAAGCGTCTTGCCGATGATGCCGCGGATGTCGTATGCCTTGAAAATGGTGGGAGATGGATTGGACATGAATGTTCAGGATATCGATTGATTGAATGGATGTTCGATGTGCCGGTGCCCGGACGTTATTTGCGCTTGCGAATGATCATCCAGCGCGGCGACTTGAAGCGCACGATGCGCGCATATAACCAGACATAGCTGAAGACAAATAGTGCGCAGAACGACATCAGAACCCAGCTATGTTCCCAGAACAACGTTGCCGGGATCACGGCCATCAACGACAGCAGCCACAGGTAGGGCGAGGTCAATGCGTTGCGCCGGGTCAATGCCAGTGCGTCGCGGCCGACCGCCCACAATACCAGCCGGCGGAATATCAGGCTATGCAAGTGTATGCCATCCGGCATGCCTGGCGACTTGCCGCGTACGAACAGGCGACGATAGACTGAAAAAAGGGTTTCGAATACCGGATAGATCAAGAGGAGCGCGGCATACCAGGTCGATACTTCCGGATTGCGCATCACGAGCAGCACGGACAATTCACCAAGCATGAAGCCAAGAAAATACGCGCCGCCATCGCCAAGGAAAATGAGTCCGACCGGATAGTTCCAGATCAGAAACCCGGCGGTTGCACCCGCCACCGTCAATGCCGCGATCAGGATGAAGACATCGTTCACCTGCAACGCCACATAGCCCAGGGAAAACAGCATGCACAGGGTCACCACCGCCGCGAGGCCATTGAAGCCGTCGATAATATTGACCGCATTGGCGATGCCGGCAACAGCCAGGATGGTCAGCGGCAGCGCGATCCATGCGCTGGCCATGAACCATTGGGACGATACCCAATCCAGACGGTCGATTTTTGCATCCAGCAGGAAGTAGCCGAGCCCTGCAGCCACCATGGTCAGCAGCAGGCGGCGGGATGGACTGACGCGCTGGGTGAAATCCTCGACGATGCCGCCGATGAAGGCGACCGATGAACAGGCCAGCAGGAGAAACATGCCTCTGCCAAGAGTAGGCTCTCGCCACATGGCGATCAGGCCGCCCACCACCACCGCGGCAAAGATACCGATCCCGCCGATACGCGGCACGGCCAGTGTATGCACTTTCTGCACGCCGGAAAGATTGGAATCCAGCGCGGTGCCGTGCAGCTTGGCCTGCCGAATGACGAGCAGGGTAATGAGGGCGGCGGCAAGGAAACTAACGAAGAATGAAAACATGTGTATTTGACGATATGGGAAGACCAGGCGGCTATCGTCAATCTGGAAGGAGGACAGATATCGGTTTGAGGCCGGCAATCACCGAAAGCCGTAGTTTACGTTATTACAAGCTTGTAATAAAGAAACGTTTAACGGCCGGCGCAATTCCTTATGCCACCATCGAAGGCATCGGCACCTTTTCCAGCACGCGTCGATAGAGTGCGGCATACGACTGCCCCATCTGGCGCGCAGTGAAGAGCTCCTCGAAACGTGCCCGTGCCTGCCGTCCCATCCTTTCGGCGAGCGCCTTGTCCGTATCGAAGCGCCGCATGGCCTCGCGCAATGCCGGCGGGTCGTTGGGCGGCACGACCAGGCCAGTGACGCCGTCGACGTTCACATAGCTGCTGCCGGTCCCGATCTCGGAAGAAATCAGCGGCTTGGCGTACATCGCCCCCTCCAGCAAGGTGACACCGAATGCTTCGGAACGCAAATGCGACGGGAAGACGACCGCACGGCACAGCGTCAGCAAGGCAACCTTGTCCTCATCGGATACGGCACCGAGGAAAAGCACATTCTTCAGTCCGAGCCGCGCAGCCTGTTGCTTGAGGTCGTTCTCCACCGGACCGGCGCCGACAATGATGACCTTGCTGCTGCTGTTCGCACAGGCGTCCAGCAGGATGTGCAGGCCCTTGTAATAGCGCAGCATGCCGACGAACAGGAAGAACTCCTCGCCTGCCTGCTGGCGCCAGTACGCGAGGCGGTCGGGTTCCGCTACCGGATAGCTGCGCTCATCCAGTCCGATCGGGATGACTTCCGTCTTGTCGCGATAATCCTGAAGCAGTTCGCTGCTTTGCAGATAATTCGGCGAGGTCGGCACGATCGCCTTGAGTTCCGAAAAAAACCGGCGCAGCAGCGGCTGATAAACCGGCATCAGGAGACGCTGCCGCACGACGTCGGAATGGTAGGTCAGCACCGCTGGTTTGGACGTGCCGCCCATCAGGTGGAGCAGGTCGCCGAACGGCCAGGGATAGTGGTAATGCAGGACATCGGCCTGACTGACCGCCTGCCGGAAGCGCGACAGCGCGCTGTACGACATCGGGGTCGATGCAATATCGAGATGCACCGGCACCCGCGTGATGTGCGTTGCGCCGTCATGCACCTCGGGCATCTCGACTGCCTTCCTGCTCAGAGTGAACACATGATTCTCGATGCCCATCTGGTTGGTGGCGGTACTGAGCTGCCGGATCACCTGTTCCACGCCGCCGAAGGAGTCCGGGTAGTACGTCTTGGTGACGTGCAATACCCGGAACGGCCGCGGCATATCGTTAGCGTCCAAGAACCGCACGGTACACCTCCGCTGTTTTTTCGACGGTCTGCCGCCAGGTGAGCTGGGCCGCCCGTTCCTTGCCGGCCGCAATACAGCGCTGCCGGAGCGCATCATCCGTCACGAGGTCCTGCATCGCCGTCCCGATTTCAGATACCGACAGGGGATTTACCTCGAGCGCCGCACCGAGCGACACCTCGGGCAGCGACGTGGTGTTCGACGTGACGACCGGTACGCCGGACGCAAAGGCTTCCACCACCGGAATGCCGAAGCCTTCATGCAGCGACGGAAACACAAACACGCCGGCACCGGCATAGATCTGGCGCAACGCCGCTTCGCCGGAGACGTAATTCAGCCAGATGACATTTTCATCAGCCTCCTTCGCGCCTTTAAGGCGGGCCAGCACATCGTCGCACCGCCAGCCGGCCCGGCCGACGATGACGAGCTGCCTCTCCTTCCTGATTTCCGCCGGAAGCTTGAGATAAGCATCGAGGATGCGCTCGACATTCTTGCGTGGCTGCAGCGTGCCGACGAAGAGAAAGTAACCGGGACGCAATCCATGTTTTGCCATGGCCGTTTCGACCTGTTCTACCGGAAGCGGCTGCAGCCATTGCGACGCGACGCCGCAATGCACGACCGAAATCCGCTTTTCGTCCACGCCAAAGCATTCGACCAGTTCCGTGATGGAGTAATGCGACAGCGCAATGACATGGTCCGCAAAGCCGGCCGTCTTGCGCAGGAAATGATTCTTTACCTTGCGCATGGTCCCGCCATACCATTCCGGAAATTTCATCGGGATCGCGTCATGCAGGGTCGCAACGACCGGACAGCTCATGCGATTGATCCGGTAATCGGTGGCATGAAAAATATCGACGGGAAGCCGGGTGCGCCACAAGGGCATCGCGACATCCCTGAGCAGCGTGAATTTGTGCGCTGCAGGCAGCGGCTTGCCGACCGCAACACGCTTGTTCGGCGAGGCCACCGGATAAGACCACGGCTGCACCTCGCAGCCGTGCTTGGGCAATCCGTCGAGCAGCACGGACGTGTAAATACCGATCCCGTCCAGGCCGAGCTTGACGTATTCCGGTTCCAGCAGGTTCGTCGACAGTCCGACTGAAATCTTGGTCATGCGTTGTACATCCAATCCAGCGTGCTTTCCAGCGGATACGTGGCAACCTGCCCGACCGCCCTTTGTAATTTTTCCGCCGACCCGACCAGCCGCTTGACTTCGTTGGCGCGGGTGAATGCGGGATTGACCCTGACGTCGATGGCGTAGCCGGCGATGGCCGACATCATGTCGAGAACCCCGCCCAAGGTATGACCCCGGCCCGAACAGATGTTGAACACCTCGCCCGCCGGTGCTTCCTCGATCAGGCGGCGATAGGCGTTGGCGACCATGCGCACGTCGGAGAAGTCACGCTCGACATCCAGATTTCCCAGCTCGATCACCTGAGCACGGTGCACGAAATGCGACACGATTTTCGGAATCAGGAAATGCGGCTCCTGGCCAACGCCGGTGTAGTTGAACGGCCTGGTCAGCACGATGGGCATGCGGTCGCTCCAGGTCCTGACCATGTGCTCCATCGCCAGCTTGCTCACCGCGTAATGATTCACCGGCTGCGGCGGCTGCGCCTCGGTGATCTGGTCGGCGCGCGCGTTACCGTAGATGTTCGCACTGCTGGCCACCAACACGCAGCGCGGCGACAAGCCGGCATCGGCGATCGCCTGCAGCAGGTTTAATGTACCGATCACATTGACGCGGTAAAACGCTTCCGCGTCGGCATGCTGCACAAAACTGATTGCGGCAAGATGCACCAGGTAGTCCGGGCGAACCTTTTCCATCACCCGGCGGCAGTTATCAGGAGCGGTGATGTCGAGCGTCACCTCATGCGGGCCTGCCGCCGCGCCGACAATGGCGCCGACCACCGTGTAGCCGGCGCGCTCCAGTTCTTCGCGTACATAGATGCCAGTGAAGCCGCGTGCGCCGGTCAGCAGCACGCAGCCGCGTCCTGCGGGCGCAGGTATGTCAGAAGGAGAAGCCAAGCGTATTTCTCCGGAGATCCGCCTGGACCATCATCTGGCATAACTGCTCCAGCGTCGTCGCCGGCGACCAGCCGAGCTTTTCCTTGGCCTTCGCCGGATTACCGATCAGCAAGTCCACTTCAGCTGGACGATAGAACTTCGGATTGACCCGCACCAGCGTTTTGCCGCTTACCGCGTCGACACCGGTTTCCTGTTCGCCGTGGCCGCGCCACTCGATCTGAAAATCGGCGGCCTTGAACGCCATCGTCACGAAGTCGCGTACCGTTTCAGTGCGGTTAGTTGCCAGCACAAAGGTGTCCGGCTCATCGGCCTGCAGCATCATCCACATGCCCTCGACATACTCCTTGGCAAAGCCCCAGTCGCGCTTGGCATCGATGTTGCCGAGTTCCAGCACGTCCTGCTTGCCGAGGCGGATCTTGGCGACCGTATCGGTGATCTTGCGGGTGACGAACTCGCGGCCACGCAGCGGCGACTCGTGATTGAACAGGATGCCGCTGCAGCCGAAGATATTGTAGGACTCGCGGTAGTTGATGGTGATCCAGTGCGCATACAGTTTCGCCACACCGTAGGGGCTGCGGGGGTAGAACGGCGTGCTTTCGATCTGGGGAATGGCCTGCACCTTGCCGAACATTTCGGATGTGGATGCCTGGTAGAAGCGGATCGCCGGATTGACGATGCGGATAGCCTCCAGCAGGTTGAGCGGCCCGATCCCGGTGATTTCCGCCGTGGTCGCCGGCTGATCGAACGACACGCCGACAAAGCTTTGCGCAGCGAGATTGTAAACCTCGGTCGCGCCGGAGGTCTGCAGAAGGCGGATGCTGGCGCTGAGATCGGTCAGATCGTATTCCACCAGGTTCAGGTTCGGGTGCTTGTCGATCCCCAGCTCCTCGATGCGCCAGAAATTGACCGAGCTGGTGCGGCGGTATGTGCCATACACCTTGTAACCCTTTTGCAGCAGCAGTTCGGCGAGATAGGCGCCATCCTGGCCTGTGATGCCGGTAATAATCGCGGTTGATGGTTTAGTCATTTGAAATGCGGATTGGAGTTAATGGAGATGTATGCGCGGAACTACGGAAATCTGTCAGGCGGTGCGCCGCCAAGGTGGTGAATAGGCGAACCGCTCAAAGTTCGTCGACCATTTCGCCGACACGCTTGCGGAACAGGCGCATGCCGATCACGCACAGCACGATCGACACCAGCAGCGGAATCAGCAGGGTGTCCCATTGCGGCCATTTTGCGTGCACGAACACATCCTGGTAAGCAACGATCAGCGGCACCATGGGATTCATGCTCAGGTAGGACTTCGCCCATTCCGGCAGAATCGCGAGAGGATACACAATCGGGGTGAACCAGAACCAGAATTGCAATAGCACCGAAAAGAACTGGCCGACATCACGAAAGAAGACATTCAGCACGCCGACGATCATGCCGAGTCCGACCGCGAACGCTATCTGGATCAAAAGCACGGGCAGGATGGCGGCAATGGTAATGCCCGGGAATGACCCGGAAAACACCAGGAAGCCAAGGAACAAGCTGAAAATGATGGCGAAGTTCACGCCCGCGTTCAGCACGACGATGACCGGCAGGCAGATGCGCGGAAAACTGATTTTTTTGATCAGGTTGGCATGTTCGATGAAGACGTTCTGCGCCCGCCCGGTGATTTCCGCAAACAGTCCCCACGTGAGCACACCTGCACACAGATAGATGCTGTATGCAAAACCGTTGCTGACGCCGGGCAGCTTTGCCTGCATCACCTGCGAAAAAATCACGGTGTAGACGACAATCATCGCCAACGGGTTGAGCACCGTCCACGCCGCACCCAACAGGGAGTTGCGGTAGCGTGACTGGAATTCCCGTTTGACGCTGCCCGATATGAAGCCGCGATAGCTCCATATCGAGCGCAGCATGCCAACTGCCATTATTGCGCCCTGCCGTAGATATCCTCGAAGCGGATGATGTCGTCCTCGCCCAGGTATGGGCCGCATTGCACTTCAATCAGTGCCAGCTCCGTGGTGCCGCGATTGCTCAGGCGGTGCTTGTTGCCGGCGGGAATATAGGTGGACTGATTCGCTTCCAGCGTGATGACCTGATCGCCGTTGACGACTTCAGCCAGGCCTGACACCACGATCCAGTGCTCGCTGCGATGCTGATGCATTTGCAGGGAGAGGGACGCGCCCGGCTTGACGACGATGCGCTTGATCTTGAACCCGGGTCCCTCTTCCAGCACGGTGTAAGTACCCCATGGGCGGTTGGCCGTGCGGTGTATCTTGTGCGCGTCATGCCCCCTTGCCTTGAGCTGGCTGACCACCTGCCGCACTTCCTGGCTCTTCGATTTGTCCGCAACGAGCAAGGCGTCCGGGGTATCGATCACGATCAGATTATCCAGCCCGATGACGGCTACCAGCCGGTCCTTTGATTCGATGTGGGTGTTGCGGCTGTCAATGACGATGGTCTGGCCGCTGCTATGGGTATTGCCCTCGGCGTCGGCGGGAATGGCATCGGCCACTGCGCTCCATGCACCAATGTCGCTCCAGTCGAAATCGCCGGGAATGACTGCAATGTTCTTTGCCTTCTCCATGACCGCATAGTCGATGGAAATGTTTTCCAGCTCGCCGAACGCCTGGGGCAACTCCATCTTGTCGGCTTCCAGGCGGGTGTTTTCCCAGATCTTTTGCGCCGTTTCGAGCAATGCCGGATTGTAGGTGGCGAATGCGTCGAGAATGGCGCTGGCCTTGAAGCAGAACATGCCGCTGTTCCAGACGTAATTGCCCTGCGCGAGATACTTCGCCGCAGTGACCGCATCCGGTTTCTCCACGAAACGCTGCACGAGGTTCGCATGCTGGCTGACCTTGTTACCCATTTCGATATATCCGAACCCGGTCTCGGGACCAGTCGGCTTGACGCCGAACAGCACCAGGAATCCGTCTTTCGCCAGCGCCTCCGCATGCTGCACCGAGGTATAGAACGACGGCGTGTCCTTGATCAGGTGATCGGCTGGCATCACCAGAAGGCAGGCATCGTTCTTCTGCTGTATCGCCCAAAGCGCGGCCAGTGCGATGGCCGGTGCGGTATTGCGCCCGGTGGGTTCGAGAAGATACTGCGGTTTGACTTCCTGGTCGGCCAGCTCGTCATGCGAGAGGAAATAGTAGTCGCGGTTGGTGACAATCAGCGGCACGGTATTGCCGGACACCGCCATCGCGCGCTCGTGCGTCTGTGTCAGCAGGCTCTTGCCGCCGCCGATGCGCATGAATGGTTTTGGATGCGCTTCACGCGATACCGGCCACAGCCGTGTACCGGCGCCGCCGGAGAGAATGACAGGAATTAACATAATAATCTCGCAGTTCTAGTACCAGTGAGGCTTGGGACGGCATTGAATGAATGCCGTCCGGCGCTGTTGTGCATCATGACCGGGTAGATCCTGATGCACGCTATCGCGGGCCATTTGCATGCGTCTGCGGTTCGGCGAAATGCACGTCGAGCCGCTTGTCGCACCTATTTTGTGTCTCCCACCTTGCTGCCCCGATGACTTCGATTGCGTAAAACCCGGTGACAGAAGTGACACCAAAATAGTCTGGGCAATACTGAAACATCCGATTTGACCTTGCGCAGGAACATCGATAGCGTCACACAGCACCCCATCAACTTGCTGCTTTAAATCAATCTTTGCCTTTGGGAATTGCCGAAATCAAAGGCCAGAATCTGTCCGCGCTCTCAATGTACCGATCCAGCCTGCCAACACTGGCGAGTCCGCAAATCGCTCTCACTGACTTCGCGGCCGCTATATTCGTTTTACAATCGCCCCGGCCGCAAAAAATCGATAGCCCGCCATTTTACGTGACCGGATTGGTAAAAACACATTTTGCGAAGCGGATTACACCACTAATGCTGGTAAAAATTCGTAATGCTTTGTGAATAAACTTCACATATTTGTATTTTTAAAGACCAGGTCTTACTCAAGTTAGCGTCTTATTACAAAAAATACAACATTTCTTTCTCATTCATGACAATTTATGCAATCGGCGACCTGCAAGGTTGCCACGCCAAGCTAATTGAACTGCTGGAGCGGATCCAGGCGCATCGTGACGGTGACGCCCCGGAACCGGAACTGATATTTGTCGGTGATCTGGTTAACCGCGGACCCGGCTCGCTGGAGACACTTCGGCTTCTGCGCTCGCTGGGCGATCGCGCCCGGGTGGTTCTCGGCAACCATGACCTGCACCTGCTTGCCGTGGCCAACGGCATCCGGAAGCCGCATTCCAGCGATACGCTGGACGAGATCCTGGCGGCTCCCGACCGGGACGACCTGCTCGACTGGCTGCGCAGGCAGCCGCTGGCCATCCTTGAAGACGACCATCTTTTGGTCCATGCAGGGGTGCTGCCGCAATGGACTGCGCAGCAAACCCTTTCGCTGGCGCGGGAAGTGGAGGCGGCACTGAGCGGACCTGACTGGACCGAATTCCTGAGCCGGATGTACGGCAATACGCCGGCAAGGTGGGATGATGCGCTGGAAGGTGCCGACCGGCTGCGTTGCATCGTCAATGCGCTGACCCGGCTGCGGTTCTGCACGCCGGACGGCACCATGGCGCTGGCGGCGACGAAAGGGGTGGAAACCGCCCTGCCCGGCCATATGCCGTGGTTTGACGTGCCGGGACGGCGTACCGAGGACATTACCGTGGTATTCGGGCATTGGTCGACGCTCGGGCTGACCATCCGCCCCAACCTGCTTGGCCTCGATACCGGCTGCCTGTGGGGCGGCAAGCTGAGCGCCATCCGCCTGCGGGACCGCTCGGTGATCCAGGTTGATTGCCCGCAGTATCAGCGCCCGGGCGCGATCTGAGCTTCTTCGCAAGATCGCGCCGGCTGTGCCGTGCCGATGACCAGCGCGCCGGTAATTGACTTGTGCGCCACGCCTGCCAGCTCGCGCCGGTGCATTCCTGGCGCGACATGTATTGGGGGCGGCAACAGCAGTTGTGCGTGGATGCGTCCCGCCTTCAGGATCGCAACGATGCTCTGGACAAAGGTCATCTCGCCGACGAAGTCCGCTGCCGGATGGTAGTTGCCGGCTTCGTCGAGGTACCGTACCGCGCAAGGCTGAATCGGGACTTGCGCTTCGACGGCGGCTTCGAACAGGTTTGCATGAAACGGAAGCGGATTTCCCTGCGGGGCGGTCGTCCCTTCGGGAAAAAACGCCACATGCTCGCCTGCCTGCAGGCTTGCCACCAGTCCCTCGTAGATTTTCCGGACGTCCCGCACCCTTCCACGTGCAATGAACACCGTCCCGGCCTTGTCGCACAACCAGCCGACCAGCGGCCAGCCGCGAATATCGGACTTCGCGACAAAACGGCATGGCAATACGGAATCGATGACGAAGATATCCAGCCACGACACATGGTTGGAGACGAAGAGCGAACGACGCACCACGTGCGCGTCGAGCGTGCCGAGCACCTCGACACGAACGCCGCAGATTGCCAGCAATTTGCCCGCCCACCGGCGGATGCGGTCCTGCCTTCCGGCCGCATCGAGGCGTGGAAATAGGAATGCACACGTCGCCATGCCGACGAACAGGTGCACGACGACGCGCAGCAGCCGGTAGGCGATCATGAAGCGCGCTTATCGCTCAACCGGGCGTTCGAACGCAACGTGGCCGCCGACGATGGTCGCGCTTACCCTGCCGGGCAGCTCATAGCCGAGAAAAGGCGTGTGCTTGCCCTGGCTGGCCAGTATGCCTGGCGCCACGGTCCAGCGGGCATCCGCGTCAAAAATGCAAACATCGGCCGCGCTGCCGACCGTCAAGCGACCTGCCGGCAGGCCAACGACGCGAGCCGCGTCGGAGGTAATCTTGCCAATGGCGCCCGCCAGTCCCGACGAACCACGTTCACCGTCGATAGCCCACTTCAGGGTGAGCGACAGGAGCAATTCGAGTCCGGTAGCGCCGGGCGATGCTTCGCCGAACGGCAGCAGTTTCTCGTCGTCGTCGACCGGGGTATGGTCGGAACAAATGACATCGATCGTGCCATCGGCTAATCCCTGCCGGATAGCATCCCGGTCGCGCTGAGCCCGGAATGGCGGCGTCACCCGCGCATTCGAGTCGAAGAAACCGATGTCGGCATCGATCAGGTGGATATGGTGAGCACCAACATCGCAGGTGACCGGCAAGCCTTCCTTTTTCGCGGCGCGCACCAACTCCAGCCCTGCTGCCGACGACATCCGGCATAGATGCACGCGCACACCGGTGGCGCGCATCAACTCGAATATCGTGTGCAACGCGATTGTTTCGGCCATGACCGGCACGCCGGACAACCCCAGCCGGGACGCCACCGGGCCGCTATGGGCGATGCCGCCGCGGCCGAGGTAGGCATCCTGCGGACGCAGCCATACCGTATAACCGAAGGTCTTCGCATATTGCATCGCCCGCATCAGTACCCGGGTATCCAGGATTGGAAGGTCTGCCTGGGAAAAGCCGATGCAGCCGGCCTCGGTCAGCTCGGCCATCTCGGTCAGCGCCTCGCCCTTGAGGCCAACGGTCAGCGCGCCCAGCGGATACACATGCGCCAGGTTCAGCCCCTTGGCACGGTGCTTGAGCATCTCCACCAGGCCAGGCTCGTCCAGCACCGGATCGGTATCGGGCGGACAGACGAGGCTGGTCACCCCGCCCTGGATGGCGGCCTGCATTTCCGATTCCAGCGTCGCCTTGTATTCATAACCTGGCTCGCGCAGGCGGGCGCTTACGTCGACCAGCCCCGGAATGACGGTCAGGCCTCTGGCATCGATGACCCGCTCGGCGGCAAAACCGGAGGGCGTCTGGCCAACACCGGCCACCTTACCGTCAGCAATAAACAAATCCTGTTGCGCATCCGCGCCGCTGGCCGGATCGATCAGATGGCCATGCTTGATGTGAATCTTCATCGTGTTAATTTCCCGCCAAAATACTCATGACCGCCATGCGCACCGCGATGCCGAATGTGACCTGCGGCAGGATCACCGCCTGCGATCCGTCGGCGACCGCCGAATCAATTTCGACGCCCCGGTTCATCGGACCCGGATGCATGACGATCGCATCGGGCTTGGCGAGCGCCAGCCGTTCCGGCGTCAGTCCGTAACTTTTGAAAAATTCCTGTGCGGAGGGCAGCAGCGCGCCGGTCATGCGCTCGTTCTGGAGACGCAACATAATGATAACGTCGACACCCTTGAGCCCCTCGTTGATGTCGGTAAAGACACGCACACCGAGTTGCTCGAGCCCGCCTGGCAACAGGGTCCGCGGACCGATCGCCCGCACCTCCGGCACGCCGAGCGTCGTTAATGCATGAATGTCGGAACGCGCAACGCGGCTGTGCAGGATGTCGCCGACGATCGCCACCGTCAGGCCGGTGAAGTCCTTTTTGTAGTGACGGATGGTGTACATGTCGAGCAGCCCCTGCGTCGGGTGCGCATGCCGCCCGTCGCCGGCATTCACCACATGCACATGCGGCTGGTTGGTATCGGTCAGGTGCTTGGCGATCAGGTAAGGCGCGCCGGACTGCGCATGACGCACGACAAACATGTCGGCATGCATCGCTGCAAGGTTGTCGATGGTATCGAGCAGCGACTCGCCCTTGCTGGCGCTGGAGGCGGAAATGTTCAGGTTGATCACGTCCGCCGACAGGCGCTTGGAGGCGATCTCGAACGTAGTGCGGGTACGGGTAGAGTTCTCGAAGAAGAGATTGAAAACGCTCTTGCCTCGCATCAGCGGCACTTTTTTCACGTCGCGGTCGCTGATGCCGACGAAGGAAGATGCGGTATCGAGAATGTGGTTGATGACGGCCTTCGGCAGTCCTTCGATAGTGAGCAGATGCGTCAGCTCGCCGTTTTTGTTCAGTTGCGGATTAAGCATGGTCCACCGTAAACGAGAAGCGGCCGTCGTCGGCGCGCTGCAGCACGAGCTGCCGGTCATTCGGAAGCGACACGGTGTCGGCGACGAAATCGGCGGCGATCGGCAACTCCCGGCCGCCGCGATCCACCAGGGCCGCCAGCATGATCCGGGCCGGCCGGCCGTAGTCGAACAGTTCATTGATGGCGGCACGGGTCGTGCGTCCGGTGTACAGCACGTCGTCGACCAGCAGGATGGTTGTACCGTCCACCGCGAATGGAATTTGGCTGGGTTTTACATCGGCGTGTAATCCCCTTTCCGCATAATCGTCGCGGTAAAAGGACACATCGATGAATCCAAGGCGCTCGCCGAGTTGCAGTTCGGAAGCAAGCCTTTCCGCCAGCCAGGCGCCGCCAGAATGTATGCCGACGATCGCGACATTGTCCGCATTCGCCAGACCGGATTTGATACTGTGCGCAAGCGCCGTGTACAACGCTTCCGCATCAAGGTTAAGGTTGGGCATGGTCATTGAAATATTGTTGCAGAATAATTGCGGCGGCTTCCGCATCGATCACGTCGCCGCGCCGCTGGGATACCACTGCTGATGAATAGCGCTCGTCAACCAGCGTCGTCTCGACGCCGAAACGCCCGTGCAACTGGTTGGCGAACCGCCGGCAGCGTACCGTCATTTCATGCTCTGTTCCATCCGGATGGCTCGGCAACCCGACTACGCACAGGCCAGGCTGCCATTCCTTGATGAGCGCCTCGATCGCCGCGAACTTACCGTCATTGGTGGCGGCCGAAATGATTGTCAGCGGCTGCGCCTGCCTGATCAATGTATTGCCAATCGCCACGCCGATGCGCTTCAGGCCGAAATCGAAGCCGAGAATCGTCTGCATCGACGGTCCGGTCACGCATGCCCGGCTTCGCCGGCCAGCATCATCGGGTCGATCCCCAGTAATTTCATGGCGGCGACGAAGCGCTGTTCGACCGGCAAATCGAAAATGATGGCCGGATCGGCGCGCACGGTCAGCCAGCCGTTGTTCGTGATTTCCTGTTCAAGCTGACCTGCGCTCCAGCTGGAACATCCCAAGGTGACCAGCAGCCGTTCAGGTCCCTTGCCTTTCGCCACGGCTTCGAGGATGTCCCTTGAATTGGTCAGCGCCACCTGGCTCGATACTTCAAGAGTAGAGGAAAAGTCACCGGTTATGGCGTGGAGCACAAATCCGCGCTCGGCCTGTACCGGCCCGCCGAACATGACCTGCTTGGTGCCGATTGCGTTCCAGTCAGCGCCGGTCCCGGGTTCAAGATCGATGCGCTCCAGTAACTCGTCCAGCATGATGTCGGTTGGTTTATTGACAATCATGCCCAGTGCGCCATCCGTATTGTGCTCGCACAGGTAGACGACCGTGCCGCCGAACATCGGATCCAGCATGGAGGGCATGGCGATCAAAAAATGATCCGAAAGGTTTAGGTTATGATCTGCCACGGTTTCGGAATGTGCAATTGGTTGGTTGCCGGATCGGCCAGGCCGGCGGTGTCCGCGGAATCGGCCGATTTCTGCAGGTCTGGCGTTTGCACGCCATCGCCTGATTTCACGATAATGGCGATTTTATCATTGACGGCTGCTATCGGCCCTACCGCTTCACCCCTTGGACTTCCGCATGCCTACGTTCAACAAATCCCTCGTCTGGTTCAGGCGCGATCTGCGCATCTTCGATCATGCCGCGTTGTTTCATGCGCTCAAGCAAAGCCGGCAGGTGTTTTGTGTTTTCATCTTCGATCGCGCCATTCTCGACGATCTGCCCCGGCAGGACCGCAGGGTCGAATTCATTCTCCACAGCGTGATCGAACTGGACGAGGCATTACGACGTAAGGGAGGCTGGCTGATCGTCCGGCACGCTGATGCGCGTAATGCGATTCCGGCATTGGCTGAGCAGCTCGGCGTCGATGCGGTGTTCGTCAACCGCGACTATGAACCACGTGCTGTCGCCCGCGATGCGATGGTCGCGCAGGAATTACAAACAGCCGGGCGCACGCTGATGGCATTCAAGGACCAGGTCATTTTCGAGACTGATGAAGTGCTGTCGCTGGCCGGCAAGCCATTTTCGGTGTTCACCCCCTACAAGAATGCCTGGCTGAAGAAACTACACCTCGTGGGCGATGATTTTTTTCTGAAAGCCTACCCGGTCGAATCGTATTGCACCCGCCTGGCGGAGCCGCCGCCGGACCTCCGCGGCGACATGCCCACGCTTGCCGACATGGGGTTCGAAAAAACGAACCTGGGTACGCTCGGCATCCCAACCGGCATGTCAGGAGCGGAAGTCTTGCTGCAGGACTTCGAGTCGCGCGTCGACAGATACCACGTTTCGCGCGATTTCCCTGCCGTGAAGGGTCCATCCTATTTGTCGGTACATTTGCGGTTCGGCACCGTGTCGATACGGGGGCTGGCACGCAAGGCGGTCGATGCGATGCGTCTGCAAGGCTGCAGCGGCTCAACGACCTGGCTTTCGGAACTGATCTGGCGTGACTTCTATTTCATGATCCTGCATTTCCATCCGCATGTGGCCGAGCGCTGTTTCAAGCCGGAATACGATGCGATCCGGTGGGAGTCGGGTGAACAGGCACAGACCCTGTTTAATGCCTGGTGCTGCGGTGCGACCGGCTATCCGCTGGTCGATGCGGCGATGGCGCAGCTCAACCAGACCGGTTACATGCACAACCGCCTGCGCATGGTGACCGCGTCATTCCTGATCAAGGATCTCGGCATCGACTGGCGTTCGGGCGAGCGCTATTTCGCCGAGCAACTGAATGACTTCGATCTGTCCGCCAACAACGGCGGATGGCAATGGGCGGCGTCAAGCGGCTGCGACGCGCAGCCCTATTTCCGCATCTTCAACCCGATCACCCAATCTGAAAAATTTGATGCCGAAGGCAAATTCATCTGCCGTTATCTGCCTAAATTGGCCGCACTGCCTGCCAAGTACGTACACGCGCCGTGGCTGGCGCCGTCTGCCGTGCTGCAGAAAGCGGGACTCGTTCTCGGTCGTGATTATCCACTCCCGGTGATCCAACATGACGTCGCCCGCCAGGCGACATTGACCCGTTATGCGGTCGTCAAAAAGCCGTCCGTTACGGCAGTCGACGAATAACCCAATCTCGTTGGCTTGGGTGCGGCTTTCGCGTCGCCGCTGCCAGCAACCTTGCTTTTCCAGTCCGCCCATAAAAAAAGCCCGCAACCAGTGCGGGCTTTTGAGTACTGCGACCGCTTTTATGCAGCCGGCACGACCTTGCCGATGTAACCAGCGATCAGGCGCAGCAGTTCTTCTTCCTGGTACGGTTTGCCGAGATACTCGTTGACGCCGAGTTCCATCGCGTAATTGCGGTGCTTGGCCGCAGTACGCGATGTAATCATCACGATCGGGATGTGACGGGTACGCTCGTCGCCCCGAACGTTTCGGGTCAGGTCGAAGCCATCCATGCGTGGCATTTCGATATCCACCAGCATGACGTCCGGCGTTACCGACTGTAGATGCTCGAGCGCATCCACGCCGTCCTTGGCAAGAACGACCTGGTATCCCTCGCGAGCCAGCAGGCGTTGCGTGACGCGTCGCACCGTCAGGGAGTCGTCGACCACCATCACGATGTTTTGCGTACGCAATCCCTGCACCGGCTCCGCTCCCGGCACGAGCGGCTGCGAGCCGCCCATTTCGGCAACTGCACCCATCGATTCCGGTGCATCGGAAGGGATGATCCGCGGTGCGCGGAGGTTTGCCTGGACTGCGCGCTGTGCCAGGGGCACCGGATTCAGAATCAGCACGATATCGCCCGAACCGAGAACCGTCGCACCGGCAATGCCGATCATCCTCGCCAGCTGCGGGCCGATGTTCTTGACCACCACCTCGCGATTGCCAACGATCTCATCCACGTGAAGGGCAACGCGGTCGTTACCGCTCTTGAGGATCAGCAACGGGGAATACTGCTGTGTTACCGGCGTGGCCGTTGCATCCCCCAGCAGTCCCGGCAAGAAATAGAGCGGCACACGCTGCCCCTGCCACATCACCGCGCCGTCGTTGTAGGCGGCGGCAAGCGGATTGGTCTTGAGCTGCTGAACCTGCTCCACCAGCACCGAAGGCACGGCGTAGGTTTTGCCACCGCTCGACAGCAGCACGACCTGCGTCACCGCCAGCGTGAGCGGCAGGTGAATCGTGAAGACCGCGCCCTTGCCGGACTCGGACATGGTCGATACCCGGCCGCCGAGCGCCGTCGCCTCGGAACGTACGACGTCCATGCCGACGCCGCGGCCCGCCAACTCGGTGATCTGGTCGGCGGTCGAGAAGCCCGGATGGAAAATCAGGTCCTTCACTTCATCTTCGGACAGTTTGGTGTCGTCGGTGAGCAGGCCTACCTGGCGCGCCTTCTTGCGGATATTGTCGAGATTGAGTCCTTGTCCGTCGTCGGAGAACTGGATCACGACCTCGTTACCTTCCTGGCGGATTTCCACGAGCAGTTCGCCGGTTTCGTTCTTTCCTGCCGAACGGCGTGACGCGCGGGACTCGATGCCATGCACAATCGCATTGCGCAGCAGGTGCTCGAACGGACCGGTCATTTTTTCCAACACGCCGCGGTCGATTTCCACCGCGCTGCCGCGGATATCGAGGTTGACGCGCTTATCCATTTCCTTTGCGGTCTGCCGCGTCACGCGATAGAGACGTTCGGAGATGCTGGCGAACTGGACCATGCGCACCCGCATCAAATCCTGCTGCAGGTCACGTGTGAGCCGCGCCTGGATCGACAGGTCGCCGGTGGCACTGTCCAGAGTGCGACTCAGGTTCTGCTGCACCGAGCCGACGTCGTTGACGCTTTCGGCCATCATGCGGGTCAGTTCCTGCAGGCGTGTGAAGCGATCGAACTCCAGGGGATCGAATTCGCGATCGGCCGAATGCGCCATGCGAGAGGTGATCTGCGATTCCGCCTGCATTTCGATCTCGCGCAGCTGGTCGCGCAGCCGCCCGACGTTTTCGGTCAGTTCCGACAGCGACTGGCGCAGTGTGCCGACTTCGGTTTCGATCTTCGAACGTGCGATCGACACCTCACCGGCCTGGTTAACCAGTCGGTCGAGGATGTCGGCGCGGACCCGCACCAGTGGAACCGACGTGGAACCGGCGACAACGGGAACGGGGGCGGCTTCGGCCGCTTTTGGCGCGAGGAAGCGGCCGCTCGGAACCGGCATGACAGATGTCAGTACTACCGGTTCGGCAGGCTCGTCGGCCTTGACAAACGGACTTGATATCTCGGCTGAGGTTGATTCGCTCTGTACTGGCGCCTGCTGCGGCGCCGGCTTGGAAGCGGATGGATTCTGCAACTGCTCGAACAGCTGCAAGGCATCGTCATAGCGCACCAGCAAGTCGTCGACCGATAATGCGGTCGGCGAACTCAGGTGCATGATGTTCTCGATGCGCGACTCCATGTCGTGCAAGTGCTGGCCAAGCGCCATCGCGCCGGCCATCCGCGCGCTGCCCTTGAGGGTGTGCAGCAGGCGCAGCATCGATTGCGGCCACACTGCACTGCCCAGCTCGCCCTGCCACGACCGCAACACCTGGCCCATCTCGGGCAACATGTCGCGTCCTTCTTCAAGGAAAACCGGCAGCAAATCTGCATCCAGATCGTCGTTGACGATGATGGCAGTGTGCGGCGTGTCGTCGGATGGGCTGGTGAAAACAGCATCCTGACGGACTGCCGGCTGCGCCTGGACGGGCTGGAATACGGCTTCCGGCTTAGCTTCTTTCAGGACATCGTCCTGCACGAGTGGCTCGGAGGACTCGACTGGCTCTGCAGTCCACGCCTCGGGCATCGATGCCAAAGCTGCCGGCAATTCGACGAGTGACTGCGCATCTTCTTCCGTAGGAAGATCGACCTCGACTGAAAGCGGCGTCGCCGGCGGGCTATCGACTTGGATGTCGGAACGTGCTTCGATCTCGCGCAGCAGCCTTGAAAGCAGTTGCACGAATTCCGGTTCATGCTGCGGCATTTCTCCCAATGCGAAGGTTTGCAGCATCAGTTTCAGTCGTTCCACGCTTTGTTCCAGCGTGTCGTATTCGCGGTCGAGCAGGCGAACCGCTTTCCGCATCAGGAACTGCAGCACCATTTCCAGCGCATGCGCAACTTCCTGCAGGGCATTGAAACCGACCGTCGCGGAACTGCCAGCCAGCGAATGCGCAGCGTGAACTGCCTGGATGCTGACCCGGCGTTCAGGCTCATGCCGCCATTCAGCGATATCGTTGGCAAGCAGGCGGACCAGTTCATCGGTCTCGGCGAGGTAGATATTGTGCAGGGGGACGCTGATTTCCAGATCACCGATACGCTTGACGTTGTCGTTGCTGACCGGCGCAGCCGGCGTCATGGTCGGGAAGTCGATGACTTCGGCAACAGATGTACGCGGCGGAACTGCAAGCATGGACTCTGCCGGTACTTCATCGAGAGCATCGAATTCCAGCACTATCGGGGATTCCTCGACAACGCCAGCCTCCGTCAACGCGGGGATGTCCTCTGTGACGACGAACTCTGCGACTGCAGGCCCTTCGGTTCCTTCCTGGGTTTCGACAGCGGAGCCGCCGCCAAACATGGCCATTTCGGCATCCGACAACTCAATTTCTTCTGCTTCCGGCAAGGCGGCCACCGGTTCAGGCGCTGTCACTTGCAGGAAATCGGTAACAAGATCGAAGGCTGGTAGCGGTTCGACCTCGGCAATTTCCGGTTGCGTGTCAGCCGTCAACTCAGGAGTCAGCTCTGACTCCAGTTCGAATGCCGGTTCAATCTCGGGAACGACGTCGATCGACAAATCAGGCGACGCGGACGAAGTCTCGGCGATCTCCGGCTCGACCAGTGATTCGATCAAGGAAGCCGTCAACGATTCCGGCAGGATGTCTGTGGCTGCCGGCGCGACGGTTGCCGCATCGGTCGGAGCGGCCTCCAAGGCAATTGCGTTCGATTCGAACGAAACCGCTGGAAGCTGATTGCTGTCGACCTCAATCGAGTCCGGCTCGGATGCTGCTGTGGATGTCGACTCAGGCGTGATATCGGCCTGCAGTTCGGTCTGCACGCCGGACGCTGTTTCTTCAAACAGGAAATTCTGGCCCGATTTGATCCGCTCGGCTGCAGCCACCAGCGCATGCGAAGTGCGGCTGGAGCGGCCTTGTGTCTTCAGGTCCTGCACCCATGCGCCGAGGAGTTCCGCGGCCTTATCCAGCAACGCATACAGATCCGCGTCGCCCGGGCGTGCGTCCGACAAACGCAGGTTCAATACCTGCTCGATGCTCCATGCGGCTTCGCCGAAGGCAACCAGTCCAACCATGCGACCGCTGCCCTTCAGCGTGTGAAAGGAACGGCGCAGCGTCGTGAGGTGTTCCTGGTTGCTTGGCTCATTGCGCGCCGCAGGCACCGTCTGGCCGACGCACTCCAGTACCTCTTCGGCTTCCATCAGGAAAATTTCCAGCAGTTCGGCGTCCACAGCCTCGTCGGTTTGCGGAGCCGCTGTTTCGGCCACCACGGGCGCCACAGAGGCAATTGGCGCGGCCGGAGCGGCATTGCCGACGATAGGTGCAAGAGCCTGCGTGGAAGCAGCGATATCAGCGCGCTTGAGCGCTTCAATGCCGGCTTCCGCAAGATCGTTGGCTTCGGGGTTGTCGACCAATGCGGCATCGCGCCGGATCTGTTCCAGCGATTCCTTGAGCTGCTCCTGCAATTCCTGGTTGCCGGGTTCCGCGCTGAGCGAGAGTGCAAGTTCTGCCGACTGCTGCAGATGAAGCTCGAGTTCGTCCTCCACAGTGGACAAGACTGCGGTTTCAGCGCCTGGCACCGCTGGACCGTTAGTCTCGGCCACCGGCTCAAAAGGGCCGGGATCCTCCACGATCGGTTCCGGCGCGGGGCCCTTTTCCACCACGCTGGCCCGGAACACGCCACGTTCCTCGTCATAGGAGAAGCGCTGCTTCGCACTGCTTGCGTTGTGCTGCAGGGTTTCAATGAAGAAGCTCAGCGCACCGACATTTTCCGCCACCCGCTGGAACTCCTGCTGTTCCGGCGCGACATCCGCTTCCGCTGCAGCGAACCGCTTGACCGCGGCACGCGTGTGCTGGATCGTGCGCATCGCGTCATCCTGGTCGAGGATCGCCATCGCGCCTTCGATTTGGTACAGGATGGTATCCAGTTGCCCCAAAGCGTTTTGCTGCGCTGGATCCCTGAAATACTCGTCCAGCATCTTTTCGACCTGGCGCAGGCTGTTTTGCATTTCACCGGCGAGCACCGTCATCGTCTGGCGCTGCTGCGCCTCGCGGGACATATCGTCCAGCCACTGTGCGGTTTCCACCGGCTGCTGACCTGCAACGATGGACAGCAGGCGCGCCGTCATGGCGTCCGCACGTTCAGCGAAGTTATCAGGAAGGCGGCCGATGTTGCCGAGAGCGTTTTCGATGAAGAGCAGGCTAGTCGCCATTTCCAGCCCAAGACTTTCGCCGGCCGTACCGCGCGCGGCATGCCGGGATATGCCACTCAGCTCCCGCAACAACTTCGTCAGTGCGGGTGCGTTGAGCTTGCCGCCGGCATCGGCCAGCGCATGCATTTCATGCTCGAAGCTGTCTGCGCCGCTGACGTCGCCGCCGGCGATACGGTTCCACAGGTTCTTCGCCTGCGACAGCCGCTCTTTTGCCGCCGCAAGGGCGTCGAGGTTGATTTGTCCGTAGCGCTTGACCTCGTAATCCGCCGGAACCAGTCCGTCGAGCTGATAGGCGTTGCGAATCTGCACCGCACGCGGAGACGGATCGGTCATTTGCGCGATGAAGAACAGCGCATCGCGCAACAGTCTTTCGGCGATGCTTGACGATCCCTGGCTCAGGCGACGGATCTGCAGATTGATTCGTGCGAAAAGCTGCTTGACGTAGATTTCTTTCGGAATCTTTCCTGCGGCGACTGCTTCGGCAAAACCATGCATCACCCACCAGAAAGCTCTGGACTGCGATGCGCTCTGCATCCTGTCGATTTCGGCGACGACATCGCGCAGGATAGTTGCGTTGGCCAGTTCAGCATTACGATCGGTGCTCTTTAGAAACGGCAGCAATGCCCTTTCAAACCGCTGGCGGAGCGCCACGTAGTCAGGCGTTGTCGTCGCCGATGCGACTGGCAACTGGGGGCGGATCGCCAGGTTCGGAAAGAATAGGTCTGCGGGGTGGATTCGCTCCGCACCGCGCACTTCCAGCAGTGCTCGGTAATACGGGAACAGACGGACTGGCTGGTGCGGCAGACCGGACAGCAGTTCCTCCAGGTATTCCACCAGCGCCAGATAGCCATGGTCGATTGCCTGTGCCATTGCATTGTTGAACTGGAGCTGCTTGGTATCGACGCGGTCAAGGAGGTCCTCGACCGTTTCGGTGATGATGGAAACGCCGTCGACATCAACGATCTGCAGGGCGCCATGAGCCTGGTGCAGATAACTCTTGGCATGGCGAAGAGTGGTGGATTGCGCTTCGGCATCCTGTGCGGCAGCCTCATACAAGGCGGCTTTGGAGCGGCCAAGGGCTTCGCGGATTTCGCCCATAACCCAAGACAACGGTCCGGTATCGAAAGAATCCCGAACGCCCTGCGTGATGGCGGAAGAAGGGGTGGTCATGACTGCCTCGCGGAGGTTCAAAAGGCGACAAACCGAACCGACGGTTTATCGCCTGGCATTACGAATTGGCGGCAAGCCGGTACAGGCGAACACCGGGCTGGGATCAGGCAGTCACACGGAAACGCGATACCGAGTTCTTGAGTTCTTCAGCCAGCATGGACAGTTCGTGAATCGACTGCGCAGTCTGTTGCGTACCTTCCTGCGTCTGTTCGGTAACCGTCAGAATGTTCTGGATGTTCTGCGCGACGCCGTTCGCCGATGTTGCCTGCTGTTCGGTCGCAGAGGAAATTCCCTGAATCAGTTCCGCGAGGCGGTTCGAAACGCGACGGATGTCGGACAGCGCCGCGCCGGCCGCGTCGGACAGTTTTGCTCCCTCCACCACACCCTGCGTGGATTTTTCCATCGCGGCTACCGCATCGTGGGTATCGGTCTGAATCGTACGAACCAGCGCACCGATCTGCTTGGTCGCTTCACCGGAACGTTCCGCCAGTCGCTGAACCTCTTCCGCAACCACCGAGAAGCCTCGACCCGCTTCACCTGCCGAAGCCGCCTGGATCGCCGCATTCAGCGCCAGCACGTTGGTCTGCTCGGTAATGTCGGAAATCAGTTCGGTGATTTCGCCGATCTCCTGCGAGGATTCGCCGAGACGCTTGATTCGCTTCGATGTTTCCTGGATCTGTTCGCGAATCTCGTTCATGCCCTTGATCGCGTCTTCCACCGCTTTCGCGCCCTGTTCCGCCGCAGCAACCGACTGACGCGCCACGTCAGCGGATTCGTTCGCGGATTTGGATACATCGGTAATCTGGACCGCCATTTCGAGTACGGCCTGGCCGGTTTCCTGAATCTCGCGTGACTGCTTCTGGGACGCCGCGAGCAGTTCGGTGGAAATGTTTTGCGCCTGGTTGGACGCGGAAGTAACCTGCTCGGCGGTCTTCGTTACCCGGCCTACCAGGCCGCGCAGTTCTTCCACCGTATAGTTAACCGAGTCGGCGATCGCACCGGTGATGTCTTCCGACACCGTCGCCTGAACGGTCAAGTCACCGTCCGCCACTTCCTGCAATTCGTTCATCAGTCGCAAAATCGCGGCCTGGTTCTGATCGTTCGCAGCCTGCGCTTCTTCTTCCTTGCGCAGCGCTTCGAGACGCTGCTGTTCCGCCTGCTGGCGGCGCATGTCAGCTTCCTTGGTACGGTTACGGCTATCCTGCAGCAGCACCAGCGCAATACCGACCGCGGCAACCAGCGCCGTGACGGCGCTCACCAGCATTAACCAGAAGGAGATGCTCAGCGAGTCCTCTTTCCCGCGGTAGGATTGCTGCAGGGTCGTCAGGCGCTGTTTCAGTGTTTCGTTTTCAGCAAAAATCAACTGCTCGGATTGCTTCGCCGCGATGAAGTTTTGCAGGTTGCCAAGAATCGTTGCAACAGACTGCTGGTATTCGGCAAACGCACTCTGCAGTTCGGTCAGCTTTTCACGCGTGTCCGGATCCTGCGTCGCTGTCAGCCGCAGCACGTCGCTGCCGTTCAGGAAGCCTTCGGTAATGTCACGGAAGGTGTTAGTGTCCTTGCCCAGCAAGAACGCAGTTTCCGGGTTCACACCTTCGGATGTCAGAAATTCGTTGGCGCTTCGGCCCAGACGCTGGGTCAACATGACCAGCTGGCCGGCGGCGGAAATTTCCCGTGGCGATGCACCGCCCTGCGCCTTCAGGGTGGAAATCTGTTCGGTCAGCTCAAGCAGCACTGGGGAAAGTGTATTCAGCTTCTGCAGTGTCGTTCCAAAACCCGTCAGCTCCTTGTTGAGCTTGAGAATGGTATCCGCCGCCTTGTCGGAATTAGACCAGATCTTCTCGGTCTCCTTCAGCAAAACTTCCATTTCCGCGTCCGGAGGACTGATTTCCCGTCCGAGGTATTCGCCACCCTTGAGCAGCACGGACAGATCGCGGTTGAATTCCTTGCGGCTTTCCTCGAGCTGCTTGAACGCGGCCGGGTTGCCCTGGATCGCGTTTGGCGCCGCCTTACCGATACGCTGCGAGTGCATCAGCGCGTCACCGGCGATCTGCGTCTGGGTCGATGCATGGATCGACTGGTTGGAATTGAGCCACACGAAGGAAGCGCCGAGAACCAGCGAACCACCGAGCACCGCCAGCAGGACCCGCACCTGCTTCTGCAGCGGCATCTTGCCAATCACCGGGAGGCGGATATCGCCGCTTTTCTGGAGCGCGTCGCCGATGAAAGTAGCGTTGAGATTTGTTTCAGTATTGACAACCAGCGGATCTGCGGGCGCAACCACTGGGGGCGCCATATCGCCGGGTTCGGCCTGTACTGCGACCGTGTTGGCATCGTCAGATTGGCCGACGTGCGCTACAAGATCCCCGCCCTCAGCAAGTCCTTCCTTTTGTCCCTTGGAAAAGAACGGTAGTTTGAATGCCATTACTGAGTCTCCTAAATCTGATGACTGATTACTGTGTGGGGCTGGTCGTGCAACCTAGCGGCTTATAAACCAACATGCAAAAACCGCGGATCTTGCACGATTAAAGATAAATTAAGTTCTGTCCAGACTTGGGACTCGCGATCGACGTAGCGTTGCGCGATCCAGGGTGTGGCACCCTCCTCCGGCGCCTGCAACTCCATCTCCGAAACGTTACGCAGACCCATGACGCGGGATACGAGCAGACCGCTGTTAAAGGAAAGGTTCGAGGAGAACGCCACGATGCGGCTGTCCTTGTCGATCGGCGTTGCAGGCTGGCCCTGGAACGCGGCGAGATCGATGACGCTGATCAGGTTTCCCCGCACATTCGTCAGTCCGAGGAACCACTCCTGTGTCAGCGGCACTTCGGTGATCGATCCTATGGAAACGATCTCACCCGCCTCACGCAGGTTAAGCAGCCATTTGGTCTGTCCAATCATGACGCCTAGCTGACTGACGTGCTCCTGCGCACCGCTTCGCACCGCCTGCATGCGCTCCACCAGCTGCGCCTGGAATTCGCGCAGGCGTGTGCGGCGTGCACCGATGTCGCGTTTGGCGAGCACAGGCTTCGACAAGAGTTCCGGAGTGGTCTGACTCATGACGGCGTCGTCTTTAACCAAGCGCGGCGATTTTGGATAGAAGCTCCTGCGGATCGACCGGCTTGACGATGTAATCGCGCGCGCCCTGGCGCAATCCCCAGATACGGTCCGTCTCCTGATTCTTGCTGGTGCAGATGATGATGGGCACGTCCTGGGTTTCCGGATCGCGGGAAATCGCCCGTGTAATCTGGAAGCCATTCTGGCCTGGCATGACCACATCCATCAGGATCAGCTGCGGCTTGTCGGCCTTCACCTTCAATAACGCTTCCTCGCCGCTCTCGGCGGTCGATACGGAAAAACCGTTTTTAATCAGGATATCGGTCAGGAAATAGCGCTCTGTAGGGGAGTCGTCTACGACGAGAATTTTTTGGATGGCCATCTTGAACTTTCAAATCGGAATTATTTGGCAACGGCGTCGGCGGTATGCTCGCGCACCGTTTTTAACAGGCTGTCTTTGGTAAATGGCTTGGTAAGGTAGGCGTCGGAACCGACCATTGCCCCACGCGCCCGGTCGAACAGACCGTCCTTGGAGGACAGCATGATGACCGGCGTGGCATGAAACTTGGCGCTTTTCTTGATCAATGCACAAGTCTGATAGCCGTCCAGCCTCGGCATCAGGATGTCGCAAAAGATCAGGGCCGGCTTGTGGTCGTTCATCTTGGCGAGAGCATCGAAGCCATCGTCTGCCAGCACGACCTGATAGCCAGCCTGGCCCAGGAAGATTTCTGCGGAGCGACGAATCGTGCTGCTATCGTCGATCACCATTATTTTGAGACTGGCGTTATCCACTGATATTGTCATGACGTAATCTCGTTAAGCTACCGCCCAATATACGGCGCAACTGTAACAAAAAGCAAGATGCTTTAGAACAACTCTTTCTTTACGTCATGGATTAGCGTGGTTTTTATGCGAAACAGGCGATGCGCGGTATCTATCAAAACATCGGGAATTTTTACAGCGCGACCATTTCAAAATCTTCTTTTCGTGCGCCGCATTCCGGACATGTCCAGTTCATGGGGACATCGGCCCAAAGTGTTCCGGCCGGGATGCCTTCGTCGGGCAGGCCCGCCGATTCGTCGTACACCCATCCGCAAATCAAACACATCCAGGTCTTGAATTCCTGGTTCGACGATTCGTTATTACTCACGGTGCTTGCCCTTCAATCAAGTAAAATGCAAAGTCGCATATCTTAATCTACCCGCTGTGCAAAACCAAACATCTCCACTCATTCTCACCTTTGGCGCAACTGATCCGGTGAGCGCCATCGGCGTCCAGGCCGATCTGGCAGCATTTGCCGGAATGGGTTGTCATGGCTTGTCGGTTGTCACTGCCATACTGATCGGGGACACGGCGCGTATCGAAGACGCGCAGGCGATCGATCCGGACTGGGTCGCCGACCAGGCAAGAGTCGTGCTCGAAGACATGCCCGTTGCTGCATTCAAGGTCGGCGTCGTGGGCAGCATGGAGAATGTGACGGTGATCGCGGAAATCGTTTCCGATTATCCCGATATTCCCCTGGTGCTCGATCCGTTCATCTCCGCCATGCCCGACCAGGGCCCGGACGGCGAGGACATGCTGGTCGCGATACGTGAGTTGCTGATTCCCCAGACGACCGTGTTTCTCACCTCGGCGGTCGAACTGTCGCGGCTCGCCGAAACCTGGCGCGAACCCTCGACGGAAGACACCATGGCCACCGATGCGATGCGCCTGATCGGGATGGGTTGCGAATACGTTCTCGTTACCGGCACGCCGGGTGACGTGCATGAAGTCGGCAACATCCTGTTTGATGAATCCGGCATGGTGCGGCAGGACACATGGCAACGCCTGTCGGGCTCCTTCAGCGGTGCAGGCAGCACGATGTCAGCGGCGATCGCGGCGCTTCTCGCCAACGGCCTTGACGTGCCCGAAGCCGTATTCGAGGCACAGGAATTTACCCATGCGGCGTTGTCGAACGCACATCGGCTGGGCATGGGAAAGCTTACGCCCGACCGCTATTTTTGGGCCCAGGAATCCGAAAGCGGCCCCACTACATAATCATTACTGCTTCACATGACCTCCCAAAACGACACTCTTTTCGCCCGCGCACAGATCACGACGCCAGGCGGCGTCAATTCCCCGGTCAGGGCGTTCCGCTCCGTCGGCGGCACGCCGCGCTTCATTACCCGCGCCGCAGGCCCTTATTTCTGGGACGCCGATGACCGCCGTTATATCGACTACATCGGCTCCTGGGGACCGGCTATCGTGGGCCATGCGCACCCGAAAGTCATCCAGGCGGTGCAGGATGCCGCCGCCCGCGGCCTGAGCTTCGGCGCCCCGACCGAGGGCGAGATCGAAATGGCAGAAGAAATCTGCCGCCTGCTGCCTTCCGTTGAACAGGTACGCCTTGTGTCGAGCGGCACCGAAGCGGCGATGAGCGCCTTGCGCCTGGCGCGTGGCGCCACCGGCCGCGATGCCATCGTCAAATTCGAAGGCTGCTATCACGGACATGCCGATTCCCTTCTGGTGAAAGCAGGCAGCGGACTGCTCACGTTCGGCAACCCGACCTCCGCCGGCGTCCCGGAAGATTTCGCCAAGCACACCCTCGTGCTTGACTACAACGATGCCCAGCAACTGGAAGAATTGTTCTCACGCATGGGCGACCGTATCGCCTGCGTCATCGTGGAGCCGGTGGCGGGCAATATGAACCTCGTGCGTGCCACGCCGGAATTCCTGCAAACGATGCGGCGCCTGTGCACCACGCACGGTGCGCTGCTGATCTTCGACGAAGTCATGTCGGGCTTCCGGGTAGCGCTTGGCGGTGCCCAGTCGCTGTATGGCATCACGCCGGACCTCACCGTGCTCGGCAAGGTCATCGGCGGCGGCTTGCCAGTGGCGGCGTTCGGTGGCCGAAAGGACATCATGAAACACCTGGCACCGCTCGGCGCGGTCTACCAGGCCGGTACCTTGTCGGGCAACCCGGTCGCCGTCGCTGCTGGCATGACGACGCTTAAATTGATTCAGGAACCTGGTTTTTACGATAACCTTGGTGGGCAGACCACAAAGCTTGCGAACGGCTTATCGGAAGTCGCGCGGCAGGCCGGCGTGACGTTTTGCGCCGATGCCGTGGGCGGCATGTTCGGGATTTACTTCGCCGAGCAGGTGCCGGCTACTTACGGTGCAATGATGAAATGCGACAAGGAAGCATTCAACGCATTTTTCCATGCGATGCTCGATGCGGGCGTTTATCTGGCGCCGTCGGCATTCGAAGCGGGTTTCGTGTCAGCCCAGCATGATGACGCGGTCATCGCGGCAACGATGGATGCTGCGCACGCTTCATTCGGCAAGCTGAAGCGCGCTGCCGGCTGATTCCCGCAGATCTTTCCGCCCTGCGGTTAATTCTGACCGCGATGCTGATTCATTTCAGCCAGCCGCGGCGGCGGAAGTAAAGGAATGGAGCGACCGCACTGCCAACCATCAGCATCAGCGCGAATGGATACCCTAGTGACCAGTTCAGCTCCGGCAGGATGCGGAAATTCATGCCATAAATACTGGCGATGAGCGTCGGCGGCAGGAAGGCGACGCTGGCGACGGAAAAGATCTTGATGATCTTGTTCTGATTGATGTTGATGAAACCGACGGTCGCATCCATCAAAAAGTTGATCTTGTCGAAGAGGAATGCGGTGTGACCGTCCAGCGATTCGATGTCGCGCAGAATCTGGCGCGCCTCCTCGAATTGATCGGTGTTCAGCAGGCGACCGCGCATCAGAAAGCTGACCGCGCGCCGTGTGTCCATCATGTTCCGGCGAATTCGTCCGTTCAAGTCCTCTTCCTGCGCGATCGCATTCAGCGATTCCGCCGCATCCTGGTCGCTGAGTTCCTTTTGCAGCACGCTCCGACTCACTTCTTCCAGGCTCTGGTAGATTCCTTCGAGTGCATCCGCAGAGTACTCTGCATCGGTTGCGTACAGGTCAAGGAGCACATCCTTGTAATCGCCGATCGAACCGGGGCGCGAGCGTGCGCGCATGCGCACCAGCCGGAACACCGGCAGGTCATCGGTATGCACTGAAAACAACATGTTTTTTGCGAGGATGAATGCGACGGTAATGACCCGTGACGGTCCATCCTCTTCTTCCAGCAAGAAGTCGGTGCGCAAGTGCAGGTCGCCGTTTTCCGCTTCGTAGTAGCGCGCCGATGCTTCGATATCTTTGACTTCATCTTCGCCGGGCAGGGTGACGCCATAAATGCTTTTCACCCATGCGCGCTCATCGTCATTGGGATCGGTCAAATCCACCCAGACCGGTGCAGCCTTTTCCAGGTCGTTCCGGGTCTCGATGTTGACTTGATTGAGGCGACCGTTTTGCAAGACGAATACATTGATCATGTGCTCTCCCAGCCATCGTTCCTGTACCGGACGCATGGCCATCCTGCAGCTTCCTGGCTGCAGTCGTATGAATTTTCAGGGAACGTGGCCGGAAGCGGGCCCGATATCGCGCGATGGATATCGGCCGAAACCGTGGCCTGGACGCACCCGCCCACCAGCATGCGGCGAGAGGCGCATTGACGCTCGGGTATCGCGCTATCTCGCCGGTCGGACGTCTGGCAACGACCGACAATGTGTATAGGGACTACCCAAGACGGGTCTCCAAAAACGAAAACAGCGCAAGTGTACTGATAACGCCATAGTCAGGCAAGCTTTGAAAAGACCAAAGTACGCCACCTGCGAGCTTGGTCAAGCATGTCATCTCGGCGTCATCTTCTCCTGCAGGGCCTTTTCCATGATCCGGTCCTGCATGGATGCCGGCGCGTCGTCAGGCGTCGTCGCTGGAACTGCCTTCGGCGGTTCGATCCCGCGGCTGTCGTGCAGCACGACATTACGGCTGGCGGGCCGATCCGGGCCGCATTCGATATTCGAGTACATGACCTTTCCATCGACCACGCAACGCCGTATGTCCTTGCCGGAGGGCGCTGCCGACCGGATGTCCTGGTCAAGGGATTTCACGGATTTCAAGACCGGGGCGTTCATCAGACTGGCCCATGCATCCTGAAAAAGATTGCGCTCATGACGCATGGACATCAAGGCTGCCATCCCGACGGCAGCAACGGCGCCCACCAAGATGGCACACCACAACAAGCTCAGCGCACCACGCTGCGTTGTCAAAAGTACAGTCGCCTTCATGGCAACTCCGCCGCGCCCATGCGCCGAAGAATCAGATTGGTCCGGCGTGCCAGATAACCCGAATTGCGGTTCTTATCGTAAAAGCGCGGCTTTGGTAGCATGACCGCGAGCCTTGCCGCCTGTGCCGGACTCAGCGCGGCGGCCGACACGCCGAAATAATGCTGGGCTGCGGCTTCCGCGCCGAAGACGCCGTTACCCCACTCCACCACGTTCAGGTAGATTTCAAAGATGCGCTCCTTGTCCATCCAGAACTCCAGCATGTAGGTAATGATAACTTCCTGGCCTTTGCGCAGATAGCTGCGCTTTCCGGATAGAAAAAGGTTCTTGGCAAGTTGCTGGGTGATGGTGGACCCGCCTGAGACGACCTTTCCCTTCTTGGTGTTTTTTTCGTACGCCTTCTGCATCGCCTCCCAATCCACGCCTTCATGGTCGGAAAAATTAGCGTCTTCGGCGGCGATGATGGCGCGCTTGAGATGATTGGATATCCGGTCGTATGGGACCCAGGTGTGCTTGAGGCGAGCGGAGGGATTTTTCTCCTGCAACACATCCAGTTGCTGACGCATGAAACTCGTCGATCCGGGGTTGTGTTTGACCCACCAGCCTATTTGCAGGAAGAAATAAAGCTGCATTGCCAGCACGACAAGCAGCGGCGCGAGGATCAGCCAGAGCAGCAGCTTGCGCAGTCGTTTCATGAATTACAGGCGGGAGCGCAGTTCGGTAAAGACGGCGGCTGTATCGGGACGTACGCCGCGCCAGACATAGAAGGATTCGGCAGCCTGTTCCACCAGCATGCCAAGACCGTCGCGCACCGCTGCCCCATGGTCGAGAGCGAAACGCATGAAAGCAGTATTCGCTTTCCCGTACATCATGTCATAGGCCAGGGTATTCCGACCGAACACGGCCGGTGCTACTGGAGGCACGTCATCGGCAAGGCTAGCGGAAGTCGCATTGATGACGATATCAAATTCGTGATGGACAGTTGCAAAATCGGCAGCGCGAACCGGCCCCTGCGCACCGAACGTACCGGCAAGTTCCTGCGCCTTGGCCAATGTACGGTTGGCGATCACCAATTCCTGGGGCGACTCCATCAACAATGGAAGCACGACGCCGCGCGCAGCACCGCCGGCACCCAGCAGCAATACTTTCCTGGACCGCAAGGCCACACCTGCATTCTTGACAATATCGGTCACCAGTCCCACACCATCGGTATTGTCGCCCAGGATGTCGACGCCATCGAAGCGCAAGGTGTTTACGGCACCTGCCGCCCTCGCCCTTTCGGTCAGCACCGTAGACAAAGCGTGTGCTTCCAGCTTGAACGGCACGGTCACATTCATGCCTTTTCCGCCCTGACCGATGAAGTCGCGCACTGCGGCTGCGAAGCCGTCCAGCGGAGCAAGCAGGCGTTCATACTGCAGATGCTGGGCCGTCGCTGCTGCGAAACGGGCATGAATGTCGGGCGATTTGCTGTGGGCGATCGGATTGCCGATCACAGCATAACGGTCAGGTTCAGAGGACATCATTGCGATCCACGCAACTCGGTTTCCAGTCCTTCTTCCCGCGTGAACTTGAAGCGGGTGATGATTTCCCACACATCGTCCTTGCCGGTGGAGCGCATGTTGCCGGGAAAACTTCCGAAGGGAGCGGCTTTCTCGACGATGCGTAACGCCGCCTTGTCGAGCGCCGGGATCTTGGACGATATCTGCACTTTCGGTCCGCCTTCCTTGCGGTAGATCGAACCGTCCTGAAAGACCGGAATGTAGATCACGAGTTCGCCGTAGAGCTTCTTGCCGTCCTGCTGCGGAAAGTGCAGCGTCCCGACCTTTTCGATCTTGGTCTGCAAGGTCTTGTAGTAGATTGCGTAGCCAACTTCCCTGGTGCTCGGCGTGATCTGGGTTTTCTTCGGGCGCTTGTTGTAATCCTCGATGTTTCGTGCGATTTCGGCCTCGCGGCGCTGGATCTCGCTGCTGCTCTCCATCGCATCGGGGCTGTTCGGGTGTGGCTGCAGGTCTTTTGGACGGGCCAGGTCATCGTTTGCCGGTGAAGAGAGATCGGTCTTCCTGTTCATCTGCGCCAGCATGCGCTGCTGGTGCTGCTCGAGTTCTTCAATGCGGCGTTGCATGGCTTTCAGGCCGTCGCCATTCTCGCTCTTGCGCATATCGGGCAATGGCGACTTGGCACGCCCTGCATCGGCATTGCCGCCGCCATCGAGATTCGCCTGTGCGAGTGCGTCGGCCTTAAGTGGCGCCTTGTCGTGCTTGGCATTGACCAGGATGACTTCCAGGCCGGGATCGGTCGGCTTGAACTTGAACGCCTCGGGGGGCACGAAACGCACCGCGAGCAAAGCGCCATGCGCCAGCACCGACAAGCCGATGGCGATGGACAAGGTGCGGTTTTGGAGGATCAACTTCACGCGGCGGGATAGGGGCTATTTCGAATGCCTTGAATTCTACGACAAAGCCCGCCGTTTTCAGTCGATCTTTTCGCCCGCTTTCATTCGGAAACAGATTCTGTATCTGTTTCGCTCTCGCTTATGGCAATTTCGTCATCGGGCACGGTGGGTGCGCTTGCCACTTCGATCAGGCGCGCCTCTACCGTGAGGTCAATCTCGTCCCATCGGATCAGGTCGAGTTTGACTTCGGTGCCGCGTGCCATCTGCGGCATACCAGCAAGACGAATGATCAGAGGGACATCGACGAGCCGCAACACCTCGTCTTTCAGCACCACCGCATCCACATGCTTGGCGCCTTCCTGCGCCAGCCATCGCAGGCACCAGTAACGCTCCATCGAGGACTGGAAATCGGCATAGGCGGCGTAGGCTGCATCAAAGGCGGACACGACCGCGAACAGATCGGCATCCTTCGGCTTGAACGGCGCGACCAGCGGCGCAGTCACGCCATGTTCGATACAGGCGAGAATCTGCCACTGGTTGACGAGGTCGGTATAGCGCCGCAATGGCGATGTGCTCCATGCATACTGGTCGACGCCGAGGCCCTGGTGCGGTGCTGCATGCGTCACCATCCGCACCTGCATCTTGGCCGCCCAGCCGCCACCGCCGCCGCCCTGGCTGCGGTAGATACCCGGGACGCCATGGTCGTGCATCAGCTTGCCCCAGCTGCTGTTCGCGAAAATCATGAGTTCGGCCACGATCTTGTCGAGCGGCGCGCCGCGCTTGCGTCGGGTGATCGTCACGATGTCGTTCTCGACATAGAAATTGAAGTCGACGCGATTGGTCTGCTCCGGCTTGAGGCCGAAGGCTTCCCGCTTCGCCATGCGTCCCTGCTCCAGTTTCTGTGCCCATTGCCATAGCAATGCGATGTCCGCCTTGTGCGGATAATCGCCGGCGTCGTTGGCCAGGTTGTCCTCGGTCACCAGCTCGTCCAGATCGTTATGGCGAAGGTTGGTTGCGATCGGCACCGCTTCGGCGCGGCTTTCGGTGGATACGACAGACCAGTCCTCTGTATCGAGAGTGGCATACAGCGACACGGCCGGACAGGTCCGGCCTTCGGCCAAGGTGAACGACTCGACCAGCGCGTCGGGCAACATCGTGATTTTGTCGCCGGGCATATAGACCGTCGACAAACGTTGCCGGGCAATTGCATCGACAGCATCATCGCGGCGAATGCCGAGTCCCGGCGCGGCGATATGAATACCGATGCGGACTTTGCCGTCGTCAAGACGGGTAACGGAAAACGCGTCATCGATCTCCGTGGTGGTCACATCATCAATCGAGAAAGCCTGCACCTCTGCCACCGGGAGCTTGGGGGAGGCAGGAATGGCGATGGCTGGAAAGCCCGTCCCTTTCGGAAAATGCTCCGACAGGAATTTCGACAGATGCAGTTCCTTCGGCGAACCGATGGCGCCAACCGACAGCATCAGTCGTTGCGGTGTGGTCTGCAGTTCGTTGCAGGCGGCTTCCAGCGCCTTGAATTCGATGCTGTTCTTGTCCGGCTTGAACAACAACTGCAGCGCCGACGACTTGATCGCATCCGGCAACCGGTTGGCCTTTAGTTCTTCGACGTATTGCGCCTGGATCTGCGCCTGCTGCTTTTTCTTTTCGATGCCCGCCAGGGCCGCCTTCAGCGAAGCTTCCGGCGCCGCCTTGTAGCGGCCTTTGCCCTTTTTGTAAAAGTACACCGGCGCGCCATGCAGCCTGAGCAGCAGGCCGGCCGCCTCATGCGGCTTGGGATCGTGGCCGAAGTATTCGGTACCGAGCTCCGCAAACCCGAACTCGTCCTGGCCTGCGACTTCCCAAAGGAAATCGAGATCGATGTCGTCGGCAATGCTTTGCGCCTCGGTCAGCAACTGTGCCGGCGGCGGCGACGTGAACTGGAGGAGTACGTCGCGCGCCTTGACCTTTGTCCGCTTGCCGGTCTGCATTTCAACCTGGTAAGCCTCGCCTTGCTGCGACAGTACCGCACCCGCCTTGAAATCGCCGGATTCTTCAAAAAATAGATTCATTCAATGTTTTGCTTGTGAAATGTGTTGGCGAGAGCGATCTCGGCAATGGCTGGCAAAAAGATTTCGGTAACCAGCAATAGGCCCTTTTTTCGCCGGAAAAGGCGCCGGCGTGCAAAGAGCGGCGCCGTAAACGGTGTTGCATTGATCGCCACGGATGAGCGGCGCGCCAGCGGATGTTGCGGCAGCAGGCGAGCATACTGCATCGGCCCACGCGACACGCGAGGATCGCCGAACAATACAGTGCCGAGCGAACGTTCGCCCAGGGTACTGAAAAACGGCCAGTCACCCGCGGTTGCATCCATCGGCACAATGGTGTGCGCAAACACCACGGGGTGTTGGCCGCATCGCAATATCACATCGCGTTCCTGTACCCGGACGCGACGCACCAGACCGATTGCCCTGCTGTCGTCCGACTGGCAAAGCGCCGTCCGCTGGCACAGGCGCTGGAGGCGGAAGCTGCCGTGCTGTGTCAGCTTCAGCGTCAGCGATGACGGATCAGTCAGCCATCCACGCATGCCCCCCGGTGGATTGACGCCGTTGACATGCGAAAACCAGCGCGCCCGGTTGACCGACCGGACCATCAGTCTCCTGTCTCCGCACCGATGCCGCAGAACGCCAGCACTTCGTCGATATAGCGCTCGAAGTCGGACATGCCGTGGTCGCTTCCTTCAATCACTTTCCGCCTCGCGCCCGGATAATGCGCGACCATTTCCCGCCAGTCGAGCACTTCGTCACCCGTCGCGGCAACCAGAAAATAACGTTCCGGCGAAGTGATTTTGTCCACCCGGAAGGTGCTCAGTTCATCTATATATTGGCGCTTGAATTCGAAAGGTTCCGACGAATGATAGGCAGTCGTCACGCCGACCTGGCTTTCCAGGTCTCGCGGCGCCGACACCGCCGGATTGAGCAGCACCGTGCGGCAACCCTTCTTTTCAGCCAGCCAGGTCGCGTAATACCCACCCAGGGAGGAGCCGATCAGTGCGACTTCATTTGCCGGATATCGTTCGAGTAATGCCGACGCCAGGGAAATTGCTTCACGCGGTGATGCGGGCAACTGCGGGCACAGGTATTCCGCCCCGCGTCCGAGAGCGTCCAGGCGCTGCCCGATCATGCGCGCCTTGAAGGACAGCGGCGACGAACGAAAGCCATGGAGGTAAACAATCATGTCGGCAATGCATCCAGGATCTTCTGGTGTACGCCGCCAAAGCCACCATTGCTCATTACAAGAACATGGTCGCCCGGGCGCGCGGCTTGTGTGATTGCTTTAACCAGCGTCTCCAGGTCGTGGTACGCGGCCGCCTTCGACCCGAGGGGGGCGAGCGCTTCGGACAGGTTCCAGCCCAGGCTTTCCTTGCCGGATTGCGCGCCGTAGCCAAATACCAGGTCGGCATTCGCCAAACTGCCCGGCAACGCATCCTTCATGGTGCCGAGTTTCATGGTGTTCGACCGGGGTTCCAGCACCGCGAGAATGCGCGCGTCGCCTATTTTTTTGCGCAGACCGTCGACAGTGGTCGCGATCGCGGTGGGGTGATGGGCAAAATCGTCGTACACCGTAATGCCGCCGGCGACGCCGCGCACTTCCATGCGGCGCTTCACGCTTTCGAACCTTGACAGCGACGAGATGGCCTGCGAAGCCGCCACGCCGACATGGCGGGCGGCAGCGATAGCGGCAAGCCCGTTCATGCGATTGTGTTCGCCGGTCAGCGACCAGTCGACCCTGCCTTGCGGTGCGCCGTTGAACGTCACGTCGAAGCTGCCGTCTGCATGGCTGGCCAACATCCACCCGCTATCGCCCTCGGCGCCAAACCATTCCTTTTCGCTCCAGCAGCCGCGCTGGATTACCCGCTGCAACGAATCCTCGCGGCCGTTGACAATCAGTCGTCCGACACCGGGAACGGTGCGTACAAGATGATGGAACTGGGTTTCGATCGCGCCGAGATCCGGAAAGATGTCGGCGTGGTCATATTCCAGATTGTTCAAAATCGCGGTGCGCGCCCGGTAATGAACGAATTTGCTGCGCTTGTCGAAGAAGGCCGTGTCGTACTCGTCGGCTTCGATAACGAAAAAATTCGATCCGCCCTTGCCGCCCGACAAACGGGCCGATATGCCGAAATTCATCGGCACGCCGCCGATCAGGAACCCCGGCTCGTAACCGGCGTCTTCCAGTATCCAGGCCAGCATCGATGACGTCGTGGTCTTTCCATGCGTGCCCGCCACCGCCAATACCCACCTGTTTTGCAGGATGTGCTCGCCGATCCATTGCGGACCGGAGGTGTACGGCAGTCCGCGGTTTAGGATCTCTTCCATCAGCGGATTACCGCGGGAGACCACGTTGCCGATGACGTACAAGTCCGGCTGCAGGGAAACCTGATCCGGACCGAAGCCTTCGATAAGCTCGATGCCCTGGGCCTCGAGTTGGGTGCTCATCGGGGGATAAACATTACTGTCGCAGCCGGTGACCTTGTGTCCGGCCTCTTTTGCCAGCACTGCGAGACCACCCATAAAGGTGCCGCAGATGCCAAGGATATGGATATGCATTGTGCTGATTCAAAATAGAATAGCGAGATTTTACCCGACATGGGAAAGCTGGCCCTGCCGGTTTTTGGAGTGACATGAGCAATTACTCATCGGAAAGCGAACTGCTGCGCGCTGAAATCGCGGCAGCGGCGGCGCGAATGATCGCCGAAGATGGTGCGGATTACGGCACGGCAAAGCGAAAAGCGGTCAAACAGGTACTCGGCAACGCCAAAGTGCGGGGCGATGTCATGCCGGACAATGCACAGATCGAAAGCGAAGTGCGTATCTATAATGAGCTGTTTTTTGGTGACACCCAACCTGCCCGGCTCATGGCGCTTCGCCGCATGGCACTGCGCTTGATGGAAGAACTTGCAAGTTTCACACCTTATCTTACCGGTGCGGTCCTGAATGGCACTGCAGGCGAGCATTCGGATATTCACCTGCAGCTTTTCACGGACAGTGCGAAAGATGTCGAAATATTCCTGCTCAATAAGAATGTCGACTTCGACGTTTCCGAAAGTACGCATTTCAAAGGCAGGGGCGAACCGGTGGAGACCATCAGCTTCATGTGGAAAAACGAAGGCGTACACCTTGCAATTTATGCAACCGATGATGTCCGGGGTGCGGTTCGTACACCCTCAAGCGGTAAAGTCGAGCGCGCTGATGCGAACGCGTTGCGGATACTGATCCAGGAAGCGGAGAACAAATGAGAAAAAATCTGGTGCCAATCATTATCGTCGGCGTGCTCTTTGCTGCATTGGGCATCTATTTCGGCTACCGCAATCTGGAGCCCGACACGCCGCAAACCAATGCCGTCACCAGTTTATTCAATCTATCCATGCCAACGGTCGAGGGTAATACAGAGTCTTTGTCAAAATGGAAAAACAAGACGCTGCTGGTAAACTTCTGGGCTACATGGTGCGCACCCTGTGTTGATGAAATGCCGGAATTGTCCGCCCTCCAGACAGCCAATGCGGGTACGAATTTACAGATTATCGGCATCGGAATCGACTCTGCCTCCAACATCGCGCAATTCGCAACAAAACATCAAATCACATACCCACTTTATACGGCTGGGGTTACAGGTACGGAGTTATCACGGCAATTTGGCAATCAGGCGGGCGGCCTTCCCTATACCGTGCTGATTAACAGTGATGGCAAAGTAAAAAAGACTTATCTTGGCCGCCTGAATATCAAGGAAGTGGAAGCGGATTTGGAAGCTGAGTAGCCTTGTATTGATACGCGCAGATATTTGTTCTTGCCAATCTGCATCATTTGACGGCAAAATGCGCCATCCTCGCAAAACGGGGTTTTATCTCCATGGCAAAAAACATCCTTCTTATAAACGGTCCGAACCTCAATCTGCTCGGCACACGCGAACCGGCGGTGTATGGGTCGGCAACGTTGGCGGATATTGAGCAAGCGGCATCTTTACAGGCGCAGGCCGGCGGTGCCGCATTCAACACGTTTCAAAGTAATCATGAAGGTGACCTGATAGACAGGATACATTCAGCTCGCCAGGAAGACGTCGATGCGATCATTATCAATCCCGGCGGATTGACGCATACCAGTGTGGCATTGAGAGACGCGCTAGCAGGAGTAGCGATTCCGTTTATTGAAGTTCATATTTCCAATGTTCATCAACGGGAAACTTTCCGCCATCACTCATACCTGTCCGCCATCGCTTCCGGCGTCATTTGTGGACTGGGCATCGAAGGCTACCGTTTTGCCATCGATTACGCACTTAAAAAACTGTAATTTTCTTTATCTTCCCACAATCATCATATAATTGTGATGATTTCAATTGTATTGCAAATCGAATAATTCTAAGGGAATTCTATGGATTTACGAAAGCTCAAGACCTTGATCGACCTGGTCGCTGAATCGGATATTGCCGAACTTGAAGTTACTGAAGGCGAAAGCAAGGTTCGTATCGTGAAATCCTCCGCTGCGCCCCAGAATCAGGTGGTCATGATGCAGCCGCAGTCGACCCCGCAGCCGATTGCCACAGCAAGCGCTGCACCGGTTCAACCCGCCGTCATCACAGCGGCCGAACCGGAAGGCCACATCGTCAAATCTCCGATGGTGGGAACCTTCTATCGCTCGTCGGGCCCCGGGAATCCACCATTCGTTGAAGTGGGCGCCACGGTAAAAGAAGGCGATACCCTTTGCATCATTGAAGCAATGAAGTTGCTCAATGAGATCGACGCCGATGCTGCAGGCGTCATCAAGCAAATCCTGGTCGAGAACGGGCAGCCGGTCGAATTCGGCCAGCCCTTGTTCGTGATTGGTTAAGGATAGACGCGGCTCATCTAAATGCCGGCAGGGCCGGCAAACCGTATGCAACGTGCCGCGCCGACTATTTAACGGCGCTCCTTAATTCCTCCCATTCCCCCGACTATGTTTGAAAAAATCCTTATTGCCAACCGCGGCGAAATTGCACTGCGTATCCAGCGCGCATGCCGCGAAATGGGCATCAAGACCGTGGTCGTCCACTCCGAGGCCGATCGCGAAGCAAAGTATGTGAAGCTGGCCGACGAGTCGGTCTGCATCGGGCCGGCACCGTCGGCGCTGAGTTACCTGAATATGCCGGCGATTATCAGCGCCGCTGAAGTGACCGACGCCGAAGCGATTCATCCGGGTTACGGATTCCTTTCCGAAAATGCCGACTTTGCCGAACGCGTCGAAAAATCCGGATTTGTCTTCATCGGTCCCCGCTCCGACTCCATCCGACTGATGGGCGACAAGGTATCGGCAAAACAGGCAATGCTCAAGGCTTCCGTTCCTTGCGTGCCTGGCTCGGAGGGCGCGCTGCCGGAAGATCCGAAAGAAATCATCCGTATTGCACGCAAGATCGGCTATCCGGTCATCATCAAGGCTGCTGGCGGCGGTGGCGGACGCGGCATGCGCGTCGTGCATACCGAAGCGGCTTTGTTGAATGCCGTCACCATGACCAAGAGCGAGGCCGGCGCAGCGTTCGGCAATCCCGAAGTCTATATGGAGAAGTACCTCGAAAATCCGCGTCACGTGGAGATCCAGGTTCTTGCCGACGAATTCAAGAATGCCGTCTGGCTCGGTGAGCGCGATTGCTCGATGCAGCGCCGGCATCAGAAAGTAATCGAGGAAGCGCCCGCGCCCGGCATTCCCCGCAAGCTGATCGAACGGATCGGCGACCGCTGCGCAGAAGCCTGCCGCAAGATCGGCTACCGAGGCGCCGGAACCTTCGAGTTCCTGTATGAAAACGGGGAGTTTTACTTCATTGAAATGAATACCCGCATCCAGGTCGAGCATCCAGTCACCGAGATGATCACCGGCGTAGACCTGGTGCAGGAACAGATCCGGGTTGCCGCAGGCGAGAAGCTGCGGTTCCGCCAGCGCGATATCGAATTGACCGGGCATGCGGTCGAGTGCCGCATCAACGCCGAGGATCCGTTCAAATTTACTCCGTCGCCCGGCAAGATCGTCTCCTGGCATGCACCGGGCGGTCCCGGCATCCGTGTCGACTCCCATGCCTATGCCGGTTATTTCGTACCCCCGACCTATGATTCAATGGTCGGCAAGGTAATCGCCTATGGCGCGACACGCGACCAGGCAATCCGGCGCATGCAGATCGCGTTATCGGAAATGGTGGTCGAAGGCATACAGACCAATATTCCGCTGCACCGCGAACTGATGGTGGATGCGCGGTTCATTGAAGGCGGCACCAACATCCATTACCTCGAACAAAAGCTGGCTGCAAAACCTGACCTGTCCAAGGAACTGGCGCAACTTGCCAAGAAATAAGGTTCTTTATGAGCTGGACTGAAATCGTCATCGAAATCGACCGTGCGCACGCCGAGCCTCTTTCGGATGCCTTGATGGAGGCAGGCGCGCTATCGGTGTCGGTGGAGGATGCAGACGAAGGCACGGACGCGGAACAACCGTTGTTCGGCGAGCCGGGCATGGAGCCTGCGGAAGCCGCCTGGGAGCGCAGCCGCGTGGTTGCCCTGGCGGACATCGGCGCGGACCATGCAGTCATTGTTGCCGAAGCGGCCGCAGCCATTGGCCTGGTTCAGGTTCCTGCCTACTCTCTGCGTTCTGTGGAAGAGCAGGATTGGGTCAGGCTGACCCAGGCGCAGTTCGATCCCATCCACATCGGCACCAACATCTGGGTCGTGCCGAGTTGGCATGATGCACCGGACCCGAACGGGCTGGTGCTGGAACTGGACCCTGGCCTTGCTTTCGGCACCGGCAGCCATCCGACCACCCGGTTATGCATGGAGTGGCTGGAGCGGAATGCGCCGGAAAATTTGTCCGTGCTGGATTATGGCTGCGGTTCGGGAATCCTGGCGATGGTGGCGAAGAAGCTGGGCGCTGCTCGCGTGATCGGTATCGACATCGACCCGCAGGCGATCGAATCGGCTCGCTACAACAGCCAACGCAATCAGTGCGAAATCGACTACTATTTACCGGAAGAATTCAGCACGAATCCCCAACAAGAGCGGTTCGATATCGTGGTCGCAAACATCCTGTCCAGTCCGCTGAAGCTTCTTGCGCCGATGCTGTCGTCCCGTGTCGCGGTTGGAGGTGCACTGGTGCTGTCAGGGGTACTCGTACGCCAGGCTGATGAAGTCGCCGCTGCGTATGCCCCTTTCATCGAACTTTCAATCGCGGGCGAGCACGAAGGCTGGGTAGTGCTGGCCGGCCGGGCCGCCGGCGCACGATAAGTCAATGGCGCTGGCAACCCAATGTCCCCATTGTCAAACGACGTTCCGGGTCGCGCATGACCAATTGAAGTTGCGATCGGGGCTGGTACGATGCGGCGCCTGCAAGCAGATTTTCAACGGTATCGAGAATTTAGTGCGGCCTGAGGAGTCGGCGCCTCCGGCCGTTCCTTCGACGCCGGTTTCCGATTCATCGCCTGCTTCTCCGTCTGCGCTCATCGCGGATCCTGGCCCTCAACCTGAGCCGGAACAGGAAGCGGAAACACCACTTCACTCCCCGTCCGGTGAGGTAACGGACCCTGCGGCAGCCGAGCAGTCGGACGAACACCGCCCTCCCGACGCCATCACCCCGCCGCCGCAACACGTCGCCGACGATCCTTTGCAGCGCATGACGCTGGTGAATTTCAGCAATACTGCGGATAACCAGCCGGCCGATGGCATGCTGCAGGTGGCGGAGGCCTCAGCCGATCCGAATGCGCCAGACCCGCTGGAAACAGTGATCGAAGACCTGCAACGCAAGCCTTTGCGCGGCAAGAAGAAATTTCGCCGCAAGTTCACAGACACACTCGATGAAGCCGACAACGACGAATCGGCATACCAGGAACCGAGTTTTATCAAGCAAGGGCGCAGAAGGCAGCGTTTCGGACGTGCCCTGCGTATTGTGTTAGTGGGCGGCACTCTGCTGTTGCTACTAGGCTTGCTTGGACAGGCCACTTATATATTAAGAGACCAGCTCGCCGCTCGTTTTCCGCAAACCAAGCCGGTATTGGTTGCCGCCTGCGGTTTCATCGGATGCCGGATCGGATTGCCGGCGCAGATCGATGCAGTGGCAATTGAATCAACCGAGCTGCAATCACTCGCGCCAGAAAAGAACCTATTCGTGTTGAGCGCATTGCTGCGCAACCAAGGCGCCATCGTCCAGGCATGGCCATATATCGAGCTGACGCTGAAGGATGCCAATGAAAAACCGCTTGCCCGACGTGTCTTCGGACCAGCGGATTATGTCAGGGCCGGACCGGACATCCAAAAAGGATTGCCTCCAAAATCGGAACACGTGGTCAAAATCCAATTCGAACTGGCGCAATTGAAAGCAGCGGGCTATCGGGTGTACCTGTTCTACCCGTGATGCCGGATATCGGCCACGCCCATTCCTTCTTACCAATCCTCTACTTCTCTCCAACCCATGTCCAAGCCATCCCTCATCTGCGGCTCGCTCGCATTCGATACCATCATGTCGTTCGGCGGGCGCTTTTCAGAAGCCCTGTTGGCTGACCAGTTACACAAGATCAATGTCGCTTTCCTGGTGCCGCAGTTGCGCCGTGAATTCGGCGGCTGCGCCGGCAACATCGCCTATAACCTGAAACTCCTGCAGGGTGATCCGCTCATCATGGCAACCATCGGCCTGGACGGAAGCAGCTACCTTGACCGGCTCAAGCAGTTAGACATCGATACCCGCTGCGTGCGCAGCATCGATGCCGCCTACACCGCGCAGGCATTCATCACCACCGATGCCGACAGCAACCAGATCACCGCTTTCCATCCGGGTGCAATGACCCAATCCCATGAAAACCGGATCGGCGACGCAGGAAAGATAGCGCTTGCCATCATCGCGCCAGACGGTCGAGACGGCATGGTGGAACATGCGCGGGATTGCGCGGCGCTGAACGTACCGTTCATTTTCGATCCAGGCCAGGGCTTGCCAATGTTCAACGGTGCCGAGCTGGAGCACTTCATTGAACTCGCCTCTTACGTGGCGGTCAACGATTATGAGGCCGAATTGCTGACGGAACGCACAGGGCTGAGCCTTGATCAGATTGCGCAGCGCGTATCGGCCCTGATCGTGACACGCGGCGAACTGGGTGCGGAGATTTTCACGGATGGACAGCGTATCGACATCCCTTGTGTGAAAGCCGATGCAGTAGTCGACCCGACCGGCTGTGGTGACGCGTTCCGGGCCGGCATCCTGTACGGACTGACACATGACATGGACTGGCCGACCATCGGCCGCTTGTCCAGCTTGATGGGCGCAATCAAGATTGCGTCCCAAGGTGGACAGAACCACATGCCGTCGCGCGCTGAAATCGAAGACAGATTTCAGCAGGCGTTCGGGTACCGTTTTTAAGTCCGGCGCCTGCCGAAGCCGGGTTCCATTCTTCTGGGGATACCAACCCGCAAGGAAACATCATGCGTAAAGCGGCGTCATTGAATTCGCTTCTCGTGACAGGCATGTTCGTCTCCGCCTGCTCCACACAGCCTCCGGTAACGCAAACACAAATGGCGCCGGCACGGGCACCGACCAGCATACAGAATGCGGAAATCACCAATGTACGCGACGTGACGACGGCTGGCGGTCGCCTGCCTGGATTCGGATCGCTGGTTGGTGGCGTGCTGGGAGGTCTGGCTGGAAGCACGATCGGCAACGGTTGGGGCCGCACTGCGGCGACGGTCGGTGGCGGGATCGCCGGCACCGTTGCCGGCAATGAAATCGAAAAAGCGGGTGCCTCAACCAGTATCACCGAAGTGACAGTCCGTCTTGCAGACGGCAGCATAAGGACGATCAACCTGCCGCCGGGGAGCGACTTCCGTATCGGCGAGAAGGTCATGTTGGTGACCGATGCGGGCGGGAAGGTCCAGCTTTCCCGCAATTGACCGGAAAATCACTCCAATCGCGCACCGACTTGCTGACTGGACTGCCGACAAAGCTTTTCCTTTGCTTCCTCTATCACTATTTGTGGCACGGAAACCTGCAATACTTTTCGTTTGCTGGTGTGGCCGCGGATGATCATCACAGTACGCTGAGGTACATTGAGCATCTTGGCGATATATCGGACGAGTGCATCGTTCGCCTTGCCGTCGACTGGCTGTGCCTGCAGCCGGACCTTCAGCACTTCGTCCCGCACACCGACAATTTCATTCGTCCTTGCATTCGGTGATACCTGCACTTGCAGTTGAATGCCTTCGCGCGTTGCGCTGCACCAGCTTTCGTCAGGCAATCGACGTCACCAGTGAGGTAATCAGGCGAAGACCGATTTGCAACAGCAGCAGCGCTGCCAGCGGACTGAGATCGATACCGCCGATCAGGGGAATGATACGGCGCAGCGGCCGCATCAAAGGATCATTTAAGGCACGGACGAACGGTGCGAGCGGCGCTTGAGGATTGACCCAGCTGAACACAGCCTCGATGATGATGAGGCCCATAAAACCATAGAAGACCCATTCGAAAAACCGCAATACCGACAGCAGCACCAGGTACTCTGCGGAGAACCGGTACACCATCAGCAAGTCGATCGCAACCGCCAGAAAGATGACCAGGATAGCGCCGATCAGGCTTGCCCAATCGTATCCGCCGGCACCGGGAAGCAACCTGCGCAAGGGGCGTACAAGCCAGTCGGTCAGCTGAAAAGTGAATTGGCCGATCGCGTTCGGCGGACGGACACGGACCACCTGCATCCAGAACCGAAGCAATAAAACACCGCCCAGCACACCGGCAATGGTATCGATGATCAAGGTGAAAATACTTTGCAGCACGTCTTGCTCTCCCAATAAAAAACCCGTTGTGTGAGCCTAAACCACACAACGGGCATTCTGCCTGATCTTGCTCAGGCAACCAAGCTAGCTTGGTAGTTACGGACGGCTGCCTGTCGGAAACGGCCAAGCTGCTGCCGGATTCAACACCGTCTTCACCGCAGGAGCGGCAGCGGCTGGTTTTGCAGCTGACTTCTTCGCGGCTGCTTTCTTAGGAGCTGCCTTTTTCGCGGCTGGTTTTGCAGCGGCCTTTTTAGGAGCGGCCTTCTTGGCTGCTGCCTTTTTAGGAGCGGCCTTCTTGGCTGCTGCTTTTTTAGGAGCTGCCGCCTTCTTGGCTACGACCTTCTTGGCTGCTGCTTTCTTAGGAGCTGCCTTTTTGGCTGCTGCTTTTTTAGGAGCCGCTACTTTCTTTGCTGCTGCTTTTTTAGGAGCTGCTGCCTTTTTCGCTACCGGCTTCTTGGCTGCTGCTGCTTTCTTAGGAGCTGCTGCCTTTTTCGCTACTGGCTTCTTGGCTGCTGCTGCTTTCTTAGGAGCTGCTGCCTTTTTCGCCACCGGCTTCTTGGCTGCTGCTGCTTTCTTAGGAGCTGCTGCCTTCTTCGCTGCCGGCTTCTTGGCTGCTGCTTTCTTCGCAGCTGGTTTCTTTGCTGTTGCCATTCTGTTTCTCCTTCACGTGATGAGAAAAACTACGAGGTTGGAAACCCGCGCCGCCCATCGCGATGAGCCGCACGGATTATTCATCGGCGCAAGCAAGCTTCTGCTTGCGCTAATGAATTCGGCACCAGCTGAACTGCTGCATCACCTCATCTATGCAGCACTTCAGCCTTTATTGGCTACGCCTCTCTTCTACACATCACCGTCGCGCGTCGACGGGAGCGGAGGTACATACAACGCGGCTTAATCGGCGCAGTTGCAGTCGCAGCCAAAAAAAACGCCGGCAACAATGCCGGCGTCGGAATACTGTTTCTGGAAAACCAACAGGTTTTTCAGGGAAAAAGCCGCCTTGCCCGAGCGGGTCGGGTTCAGCGGCAAAACCGTAGAAGATGGTGTTGTTCGTCTACTGTCCATTAATTTGGTGATAGCCCCTCGATTTTTCGATCAGGTCTTTTGCACTGTTCGTTCACGACCATGTTCCGACATGTCTCCATTAACGTCATGGCCGGGATGTTCTTTAGCGCTTCATTCCCAGTTCAGTGCGCCGCCGGTCTGGTATTCGATCACGCGAGTCTCAAAGAAGTTGCGTTCTTTTTTCAGGTCGATCATTTCGCTCATCCACGGGAAGGGATTTTCTTCCTGGGGGAACATCGGATCGAGACCGATTTGTTGTGCGCGTCGATTTGCGATGAACCGCAAGTACCCTTTGAACATTGGCGCATTCAATCCGAGCACTCCACGCGGCATTGTATCCTCTGCGTAGCGATATTCCAACTCTACCGCGCGCAAAAACAACGATTTAATCTCTTCACGGAATTCAGCAGTCCACAAGTGCGGATTTTCCATCTTGATCGTGTTGATCAAATCGATTCCGAAATTGCAGTGCATGGATTCATCACGCAGGATGTACTGATACTGTTCCGCTGCACCCATCATCTTGTTCTGACGACCGAGGGCGAGAATCTGCGTGAAGCCGACATAGAAGAACAAACCTTCCATCAGGCATGCAAATACGATGAGCGAGCGCAGCAGCGTCTGATCCGCTTCCACCGTGCCGGTCTTGAACTCCGGATTGGTCAGCACATCGATGAACGGGATCAGGAATTCGTCTTTGTCGCGGATCGAGGCGACCTCGTGATACGCATTGAAAATCTCGCCTTCGTCGAGGCCGAGCGATTCGACGATGTACTGATAGGCATGCGTGTGGATCGCCTCCTCGAACGCTTGGCGCAACAGGTACTGGCGGCACTCCGGCGCGGTGATGTGGCGATAGGTGCCGAGCACGATGTTGTTGGCGGCGAGCGAGTCCGCGGTGACGAAGAAGCCGAGGTTGCGCTTGACGAGGCGGCGCTCGTCCTCGGTCAGGCCGTTCGGGTTCTTCCACAGCTCGATATCGCGCTGCATGTTGATTTCCTGCGGCATCCAGTGGTTCGCGCAACCGGCCAGATATTTGTCCCAGGCCCATTTGTACTTGAATGGCACCAGCTGGTTCACGTCGGTCTGGCCATTGATGATGCGCTTGTCAGCGGCATTTACCCGCCGCGCTGCCTCGGCGGCCAAGTCGGCTTCCGTTTTGACGACCAGTGTCGGATTGAACATGGCATTGGTCATTGAACGCGCGCCGGGCGCAGGCATGGATGCCTGCCCAGGGTGCGGCATCGGCGCGGCTTTCGCCGCAGGTTTCATTTCATCGTCCCAACTTAGCATCGCATTTTGTCCTTAAAGCTATTGTAGTGGCAGTGTCGTCATGTTCAAGCGAGTGCAGCAATGATTGCTGCGCTACATCACATCTTGATGACGATTACTGGCAGGCTTCGCATTCGTCGAACCCCGGATCGCCGGGGCGCAGCATGCACGCAGGGCCGGCAACATCCTCCGCCGCGACGCTCGCGGGCACCACCGCCGGCGCTGACGCATAACTGCCGTTCATGCCGCCGTCTGCGGAAACCGCGTTCAGCGCACCAGCCTTGGTGGTGGACTTCTCGGCGTGCGTCGCACCGATGGTACGCAGATAGTAGGTGGTCTTCAAGCCGCGCAACCAGGCCAGCTTGTACGTTTCATCCAGCTTCTTGCCGGATGCGCCCGCCATATAAATATTGAGCGATTGCGCCTGGTCGATCCATTTCTGGCGGCGGGACGCGGCTTCGACCAGCCACTTGGGCTCGACCTCGAATGCGGTGGCATAGATATCGCGCAGATCCTGGGGAATGCGGTCGATCTTGGCCAGGCTGCCGTCGAAATACTTGAGGTCGGCGATCATGACTTCATCCCACAGGCCACGTGCCTTCAGGTCACGTACCAGGTGTTCGTTGATTTCGGTAAATTCGCCGGACAGGTTCGACTTCACATACAGGTTCTGATAGGTCGGTTCGATACAGGCGGAAACATCGATGATGTTGGAAATCGTCGCCGTCGGTGCGATCGCCACGCAATTCGAGTTGCGCATGCCATGCTCCTTGATGCGGGCGCGCAGCGGAGCCCAGTCCATCGATTCCGAGGTGTCGACCTCCAGGTAACCGCCGCGTTCTTCCGCCAGCAGCTTCAAAGAGTCCTGTGGAAGGATGCCCCGATCCCACAGCGAGCCGCGATAAGAACTATAGCGGCCGCGCTCTTCGGCCAGTTCGGTCGATGCCCAGTAGGCGTAGTAACACACGGCTTCCATCGAATTGTCGGCGAATTCCACTGCCTCCATCGATGCATACGGAACGCGCATCATGTGCAGGCAATCCTGAAAACCCATGATGCCCATGCCGACCGGACGATGGCGCAGGTTGGAATCACGCGCCTTCTTGACGGCGTAATAGTTGATGTCGATCACGTTATCGAGCATGCGCATCGCGGTGCGCACGGTCTTTTGCAGCTTGACGTGGTCCAGCTTGCCGTCCTTCATGTGGGCCGGCAGGTTGACCGAGCCGAGGTTGCAGACAGCGATTTCGGAATCGTTGGTGTTCAGCGTGATCTCGGTGCACAGGTTGGAGCTATGGACGACGCCGACATGCTGCTGTGGGGAACGGATATTGCAGGGATCCTTGAATGTGATCCATGGATGGCCGGTCTCGAAGAGCATCGACAGCATCTTGCGCCACAGGTCGAGCGCCTGCACTTTCTTGAACAACTTCAGTTCGCCACGGGCTGCCTTCGCTTCGTAACCGGTATAGGCTGCTTCAAATGCCTTGCCGACTTTGTCGTGCAGGTCCGGCACATCGCTCGGGGAGAACAGTGTCCACTCGCCTTTTTCCATGACCCGCTTCATGAACAGGTCCGGAATCCAGTTCGCGGTGTTCATGTCGTGGGTACGGCGGCGATCGTCGCCGGTGTTCTTGCGCAGGTCGAGGAATTCCTCGATATCCATGTGCCAGGTTTCCAGGTAGGCACAGACTGCGCCCTTGCGCTTGCCGCCCTGGTTGACCGCAACCGCAGTATCGTTCACTACTTTGAGGAACGGGACCACGCCCTGCGACTTGCCGTTGGTGCCTTTGATATGGGCGCCGAGCGCGCGGACCGGGGTCCAGTCATTGCCAAGGCCGCCGGCAAACTTTGCCAGCAATGCGTTTTCCTTGATGGCTTCGTAGATGCCGTCCAGATCGTCGGCCACAGTGGTCAGGTAGCAGGACGACAGTTGCGAACGTTGGGTGCCGGAATTGAACAGGGTCGGCGTGGAGCTCATGAAATCGAAGGACGACAGCAGGTTGTAGAACTCGATCGCGCGGGCTTCGCGATCGATCTCGTTCAGTGCCAGGCCCATCGCCACGCGCATGTAAAACGCCTGCGGCATTTCAATGCGGGTGCCTTCAATATGCAGGAAATAGCGGTCGTACAGGGTCTGCAGGCCGAGATAGCCGAATTGTAGATCGCGTTCTGGCACCAATGCGCCGGCCAGCTTTTGCAGGTCGAACTGCATCAGCTTGTCGTCGAGCAGTTCGGCTTCGATACCCTTCTTGATGTACCTCGGGAAGTAGTCGACATAGTGTGCAGCGGCGTCCGCTTGCGCAACTTCCTGGCCGAACACTTCCTTGCGAATGGTATGCATCAGCAGACGCGCGGTCACCTTGCTGTAGGCCGGGTCCTTTTCCATCAGCGCGCGGGCAGCCAGGATGGCGGATTTGTGCAGTTCCTCGACCGGAACGCCGTCATATAAATTCTTCACCGTTTCAGCCAGGATGGCTTCGGCATCGACATGCTTCTCAAGGCCGATGCAGGCGGCAGTGATCAGGTCGCGCACCTGCTGCAGGTCGAGCGGACGGCGTTCGCCGTTATCAAGCACATGCAATTGCGGCGCATCGATTGCTGCCTTCGTCGATTGCTGCTGGGCACGCTCCTCCATCCGCTTTGCGCGATACAGTACATAGGCGCGGGCGACATCATGTTCGCCGGAGCGCATCAGCGACAGTTCGACCTGGTCCTGGATGTCTTCGATGTGGAACGTGCCGCCGGCCGGCTGGCGACGCACCAGCGCCGACACGACATTGGATGTCAGTTGTTCCACCAGTTCGCGCACGCGCGCCGAAGCAGCACCCTGCCCGCCGTTGACAGCGAGGAATGCCTTGGTTACCGCGATGGAGATTTTCGATGGCTCGAATCCGACGACTGCGCCATTGCGGCGGATGATCTTGTAGTCGCCCAGATTAACGGACATATTGGATGCGGATGAGGTAGAGCCGCTGCGAGGAGAGACCAGACCGATTTCGCTGGGGGATTTAACGGACACTTCTTGAGTTGATTGCATCTAGCCTCCTGGGAGCTTGTTGCTGCTGGTATTGCAGCTGCTTATGGTTTTGAAAAACACCCGTTATGCAGGTGTGCTCACGTTTATTCAGCAAAAATCAAATGTCGAACATCCCATGCCTGCGAGCGTCATTCGCAATCGCTTTCACACTTCGATAATCCATGCAGGTTTTGTTCCAGAAAAATTGCGGGAATTTGGAAAACCTCATACGCATTGGGTTGCAGTGGAAAATGATGTGAATGGCTCGAAGAAAGATATGCTCCGGAAATTACCGGCATGCATGATAGCAGGGACCATCACTACATATAGTATTTTGCTCGCCGATTGATACTAATTCTAGTGGCTGGACGCAGGGTGCGCAAATGTTTTTTTGGGTATTTCGTCAATTTCTCTGATGCATCGCAATGTATTTTTTTAGGATTCTGCGGAGAAATGCAGGGTTTTGTAGCCGGGAAGTGGCTTGCCACGGTGCTCAAGCAGGCTGCGATAATGCGGCCAGTCGAAAAAGGGACCGGGATCGGTCTTGCGTCCCGGCGCAATATGTTCATGTCCCGCAACAGAATCGAGCGGATGGCACGACTGAAGCGCAAGGGTCAGTTCGGCGAGCATGCCATATTGGGAAGTGGTGAACGGTTCGAAATCGGAACCTTCGAGTTCAATGCCAATTGAAAAATCATTGCAGCGTTCCCGGCCCCGAAACGATGAAAGGCCGGCATGCCATGCGCGCTGCATCGTCGATACAAACTGCACGACGCTGCCATCGCGGCGGATCAGGAAATGTGCGGATACTTTCAACGCCCGTAGCTGGTCGAAGTACGGATGCGCGTCACAGTCGAGCCGGTTGCAGAACAGGTCTGCAATGAAGGAACCGCCAAAATTGTCGGGCGGCAGGCTGATGTTGTGAATCACCAGCAGATCGACGACAGTCCCGTCGGGACGCACGTCGAAGTTGGGCGAAGGCTCACGCGCGATGCCGCTGCACCAGCCGTCGGCATCAATATGATAGCGATTCATTATTCGGGCTCGTGAATGGACAGGCGTTGCATGCGGTAGCGCAGCTGACGGAAGCTGATGCCCAGCAATTCCGCTGCCTGGGTGCGATTGAAGCGGGTCTTGGCCAATGCGCGACGGATGATTTCGCGCTCGACCTGATCGAGATGATCCGGCAGTGATGAAGGCAATGGTTCATCGCTCCCCGCAATCAACGATTCGGCGGCTGACACCGGCGGCGCTGCAACGACTTCCGGCACGAACATTACCGGCTGGACCGCAGGCTGCATGATTTCAGGGACAGGTGCCGTTGCAGGCCTGAGCGCCAGATCGGCAACTTCGATTACGCCGTCATTTGCAAACGCCAGTGCCCGCTCCAGAATGTTTTCCAGTTCGCGCACATTTCCCGGGAATCCGTGATTACGCAACGCATCCAGCGCTCCCGGCGCCAGCACGGCCCGCGTTCCGGGAGCCGTCAACCGCTGCAGAATGCCGTCAGCCAGCAGGCCGATATCCTCCAGCCGCTCTCGCAGAGCCGGCAGCCGCAGCTCGATGACATTCAGCCTGTAATACAAATCCTGGCGGAATTTGCCTTTTTCCACGCATTCAGCCAGGTTCTGATGCGTGGCGCTGATCAGCCGGACGTCCACCGGCTCTTCCAGCGTCGCGCCGACCTTGCGCACTCTGCGCTCCTGAATCGCGCGCAACAGCTTCACCTGCATCGCCAACGGCAGATCGGCCACTTCGTCCAGCATCAGGGTGCCGCCATTCGCCGCCTGGAAAAAGCCATCCCGGTCTTCGCTTGCGCCGGTGAACGCACCCTTGCGATAGCCGAAGAACTCGGCCTCCATCAGTGCTTCAGGAATCGCGCCGCAGTTGACTGCGATGAAGGGTTTGCCGGCGCGGGTACTATTGGCATGGATGTCTCTCGCCGCGACTTCCTTGCCACTCCCCGACTCGCCGGTAATCGCTACCGGCGCCATGCTGCGGGCAAGTCGAACGATCTGAGTCCGCACATCCTGCATCACGATCGAGTCACCGATCAGGCGCGATACAGTTGCTGGCGACCGGCCTTCAAAGGTTTCGGTTTCGGCTGCAGCCTTGTTGAGTTGCAATGCCGACTGGACCATCTGGCGCAGTTGATCGAGGGCGACGGGCTTGGAAAGATAGTCGAAGGCACCTGCCTTCAATGCCGCGACTGCGTTGTCGGCGCTGCCGAAGGCGGTGATTACGGCGATCGGCAGGTTCTTGTGCTGCGCGTTCACTTCCTTCACCAGGTCGATCCCAAGACCATCCGGGAGCCGCATATCGGTCAGCACCATCGAGTAAGCGCCGCTTGCCAATCGGTTACGAGCGCTGGCAAGCGAGTCGGCACTGTCGACATCCAGTCCCATCCTGACGAGGGTGATCTCCAGCAGTTCGCGCAGATCTGCTTCATCGTCGACGATCAGGATGTTCGGTGAACTCATTTACAAACCTTGTACTTTCCGGCAAAAACCGTCTGCTTCTATATATATGTGCTGCCCGGCGTGTGTCAGCGCGATCGGCCTTACACGCGGGCTGGCATGGCGAATGTAATAACGAATCGTCCGGTAGGTTTTTCTTGTCCTTTGTAGGGAACATCGGTCCGGTATTCGTAATCCAGCATCGCACCGTTATTCAAACACAATTCACGCGCCACGTAGAGTCCTAAACCGGTTCCTTTGCTGGATGTTGTATAGAAGGGTTCGAACAAATGCGCGCGGACCGCCGGCGTGATCGCAGGGCCGTCATCCTGCACATGAAGTTCCAGCCGGCTGGCATTGTCCGCCAGCGCATGGATCCGGATGCTGCCGGGACCCGGACTGGCATAGCGCAGCGCATTCGACAGCAGGTTCACCAGCACCTCCCGTAGATGGAGCGGGTCAAACCTCACCTGGTAACCCGTCATGTCGCCAAGGTGAATCATGTCCGGGGCGATCGCGTGGGTTTCACGGAATTCGGTCAGCAGCTCGTGGCAGAACGGCGCCAGCACAAGCGGCTCGGCCTGTGTTTGCGCCTTGCGCGACAATTTCAGTATGTCTTCGATCATCCGGTTGAGGCGCCGGACGTTGTCGCCGATGATGGTTAGCAGCCGCGATTGCACAGGCTCGACGATTTCCTCGCCGAGCAGCGAAGCGGCATGGGAGATCGCCGACAGCGGATTGCGCACCTCGTGGGCAATGCTCGCGGTCAGCCGCCCCATCGAAGCCAATTTCAATTGCTGCGCCTGGTTTTCGATTTCGGTGACGTCCTGCAGGAAAATCACCGCCCTTTCCTCGCCAAGATCCCGGGTTTCCACCTTCGCGAAGCGCAGTTTCAGGTGCGAAGCCAACTCTCTTCTGGCGTCCCTTGCGATGGTCGATCCCTGCAGGGTTGCTAGTTCCTCGCGTGGTTTAACCACCACAAACGTGGACCAATCAGTGTCGACCTCGTTCTGTTCGCTCGCCTCGCTGGTCCAGGCGGAAAAGGCAGCTGCGATCGGCGCCAGTGTCGACAGCTCGGTCAGCTTGTAACGTGGCCGTCCATAGGGCATTGCCAGTCCAAGCATGCGCTCGGCGGCCGGATTGGCGGCGAATATCCAGCCGTCGCTGCCGACGACCAGGATGCCGTCACCCATGTCGGCGATGACAAGACGATTGATTGCTTCTTGTATACGCAGATCGCGGCCGCGCTGCATTGCCAGGTTTTCCTGCTTGATAAGCCGGGCGGCCAGCCGGTTGATGACGTAAGCTGCCGCGAAGAATGCCGCCCCGTACAGTCCGGCACGTGAAATCACGGCTTCGGCGGAGCTATTGATGAGCTGGTACCCAGCTTCGCCGAGCATGACGATGGTTACGAGGGCGGCAAAAAACAGCGCCAGTACCAGCGGCGCGAGGATCGCGCAGCCTGCGAGCGGGAAAAGATAGAGGATGGCAAGGCCGCTTTTTGCGCCACCGGCTGCCACATAAAGCAGTGATATCGCACTGACATCCACGGCGATCTGAGCGACCAACTGCAACAGGTAACGGCGCTGGAGATAAATCGTCAATGCAGCAAAAGCAAAGGCTGCCCCGAGATAGGCCGCGCAGGTCTTCCAGTCGACAAATTCAATGCCCTGATCGAAGCCTTGCTTGGTATTGAAACTGAGATAGACCAGCAGTACGCCGGCAATAACGATGCGCGTGAAACTGAAGGTTTGCAGCGTTCGCCAGAGCGTTTCTCGGGTCTCGGTCGTGACCGGGCTGGCGATCAACATTACCGGGGAGAAGCGCCCAGGCGCCTGTGCTCTTCGCTGCAGAAGACCGCACCGGAAGGACCGGCCACCGATTCGGATGCCGGCACGTGCGTCTTGCAATAAGCGCATTCGATCATCGCTTCCGCGCCGTCCATCATGGGCGCTTCCTCGGGCTTCGCTTTGGTCTTGAGGGATTTCTTCTTACCGTACAGCAGCCAGAGAACGACGACTGCGGCAAGCACGACCCAAATCAGTACTTTCACGCCAATCCCCGATGCAATACGACTTCCAGTACAAAGCGGCTGCCGACATAAGCCAGAAGGAGCGTGGCAAAACCGGATAGCGTGAAACTCAGCGCGGTCTTGCCGCGCCATCCGCGCCAGTGCCGCCCGGCCAGCAACAGGCCGAACAGCGCCCAGGACAACAACGTGAAGATAATTTTATGGTCCCATTTGAAGGGAATGCCGAACAGCTTCTCGGAAAATACGATGCCCGACAACACGGTCAGAGTAAGGAGCCCGAAGCCGAATGCGATCAGCCTGAACAGCAGCTTCTCCATCGTGAGCAGCGCTGGCAGCCGGTCGATCGCGGCGGCCAGCCATCCGCGCTGCGCGACGTCGGGGCGTGTATGCAGCTTGGACTCCTGGAGCGCCATCAGCACCGCGTGAAATGCTGCAATCGTCAGCGTGCTGTAGGCAAGGATGGAAATAGCGATATGCCAGGAAAACCAGATCGATTTGCCAGCCAGCGGCACCACACTGCCGGGGAAGGCGAGCGGCAGCATTGCGGCGGCGGCCGCACAGGGCAGCACCAGAACCCGCAAACCGTCGAGGGAAAAATTGCGGTTCTCCAGCCAGTATGCGGCAACCGATATCCAGAGTGTGGCCGAGAGCATGACAGCGAATCCGATCCGCAGGGAGTCGGGCGCGACCATGCCGCCCCATAGCGCGGCGCCATGCATTAACCATCCGATGGCCGTGCCGGCCGCGATTGCGCTGCGCCGTTGCGACGGCAGTAGCGCGCAAATCGCATAAAACAATGCAGCCAGGACAAGAAGGGATGTTTGCATCACAGGAAGAGGTCAAAAACAGGCATCGAGTTTACACCATGTCGGTCTGCCGACAAGCACCGTCAGGCATCCGAACCACGTCCGGTGGGCAATTGGTATTTTTTCAGTTTGTCGTACAAGGTTTTTTTGGGTACCCCGAGCTGTTCGGCCGCCGCCGCGACACTTCCCTCATTCGCCGCCAATGCCTGAATGATGAGACTGCGTTCAAAAGCATCAACTTGTTGCGGCAGGCTTTGCGATGCAGTGCCCGGTCGTCCTTCCTTTTGCGACATCCCCTCCTCCACATGGCCCGCGCCGCTCTGGATTCCGATGCCAAGAACGAGGCGGTCGGCGAAATTGCGCAGCTCCCGCACATTTCCCGGCCATTCCTGTGCCTGCCACATCGCCATCTGCGTGACGGTCCATTCCGGCACCGGACGTTGATAGCGGATCGCGGCACCCTGGACAAAATGCGCGAGCAGCAACGGAATGTCCTCGCGGCGTTCCGCCAGCGACGGCAGATCGATGGCGACTACGCCGATGCGGTAATAAAGGTCTTCACGGAAACTGCCCTGGGATGCGAGCCGCAACAGGTCCGCCTTGCTGGCGGCGATGACTCGGCAATCGATATGGATCGGATCATTGCCGCCCAAGCGCTCGAGCTGGCGCTCCTGCAACACGCGCAACAGCTTGACCTGCAACGCCATCGGCATGCTTTCTATCTCGTCGAGAAACACCGTGCCGCCGTTTGCATACTCGAGCTTGCCGATGCGCCGCTTCTGCGCACTGGTGAATGCGCCGGCCTCATGGCCGAAGATTTCGCTTTCGAATACAGTTTCCGGCAGCGCGCCGCAGTTGATGGCGACGAATGGGCCCTTGCGCCCGCTGGCTGCATGCAACTGGCGCGCGACGACTTCCTTGCCGCTCCCGGTCTGGCCATTGATCAGCACATCGGCGGCCGTCGGGCCAACGGTGCGGATCAGGGTGCGGACGCGTTCGAGCGCCGGCGACTGTCCAATCAGCGCCGGCATGTCCGGGTGTGACAGCCATGCCGCTTTGAGTCTCTGGTTTTCCAGTACCAGGCTGCGTTTTTCCTGTGCGCGGCGAACGGTTTCCATCAGCCGATCGGCGGCAAACGGCTTCTCGATGAAATCATAGGCACCGGTCCGCATCGCCTCGACCGCCATGCCGACATCGCCATGGCCTGTCACCAGAATGACCGGCAGATCAGGGTCGAGTGCCACCGCCTGCGCCAGCAGATCAAGGCCGGACTTGCCGGGGAGCCGCACGTCGGTAATCACGACGCCGGGAAAGCCGGGTTGCAGCCATTTTTGTGCTTGTTCGGCGCTGGCGCAGGCGTGCACGGTAAAGCCGCCCAATTGCAGCGTCTGGGCAGTAGCCATCCGCACCGCCTGTTCGTCTTCGATCAACAACGCTTCACATACTGACAAGCTGTTCTCCTTTCGCTGCCCGCGTTTCCGTCCGCTGCAGCGGCAATCGCACCACAAATTCAGCGCCGCTTCCCGGTGGACTGTGCGCGCTGAGCTGGCCATTCATCGCCTGGACGATGGACGAGGAAATTGCCAGTCCTAGTCCCAGTCCCCTGCCGGAAGGCTTGGTCGTAAAAAACGGCTCGAATAAATGTTGTGCGACCTGTTCCGGAATGCCGCCCCCCGAATCGCGGATGGCAATGACCGCATCATCCTGCTGGCGCTGCAGGCGGATCGATACCCGTTTCGTTGCGGCGCCTTCCACCGCGTCGATGGCATTGCGCATCAGGTTGATCAGTACTTGCTCGATTCGTACTGCGTCGCCTACCACGGTGATTGGCGACGGAACGTCCATTTCCAGTGTCACGTCGTTCCGATGAAATTCGCTCTCCAGCAGTGCCGCGGATGCACGGATCGATTGTGCGAGGTCCACCGCCGACAAGGTTTCGTGGCTCTTTCTGGCAAAACCCTTCAGTTGCCCGATGATCGCGCCCATCCTTCCGCTGGCGGCACTGATGTGCGTGAGATTCTCGCTCGCAGGTCCGACCTGTCCCCGGGCGAGGAAAGTGACGGCATTGTCGGCGAAGGCGCGGATGGCGGTAAGGGGTTGGTTGAGTTCATGGGTCATGCCGGCGGCCATCTGCCCGAGCATCGCCAGTTTGCCTGCCTGCACCAGTTCATTCTGGGTGGAACGCAGGATATGCTCGGTTTCCTTCAATTTGGCGTACTTTACTTCCAGCGTCTGATTCGCCTGCAGCAACGCCTCGGTGCTTTGCGCAATCCTACGGTCAAGCTCTTCAGCCGCCTGCTGCAGCGCCTTGCGCGATGCCATGCGCTCCTCCATGCGCCGCCGGCGCTGATACAGCGCCCATGACGAAATCCCGGCGATTGCCAGCAGCAGCGCCGAAGCCAATGCCGTGAGCGTGGCGCTACGCTCGATCCGGGCATGCGAGGGAAAGAGCATCAGTTGCCAGCCCAGCCGGCCGATCGGTTGCGAAACCGATTCGCCGAAACCGGCGTGCATGGGCATGGGAAGATCCCGGATCGGCGTAATCTTCCGACCGGCGTACTGCAGGGTATCAGCGAGATCGCGCTGAGCGATCGCATCCAGCGTGATGGTGCTGTGATATTTCCAGTCGGCGCGGTTACTCAGGAAGACAACCTTGCTTTTGTCGACCAGCGCGATGGGATCCTCGCTGCTTCGCCAGGTTTCCTCGAATTCGGACAGGCTGATTTTCACGGCGATGACGCCGGCCGGCCTGCCCTTGCCACGCGCAACCGCGGCCGGGTACACCGGCTGGGCGATGAAATAACCGGGTTCGCCGGTCGCATTACCGATCCCGTAAAAGCGCCCGGCGTCACCCTTCAATGCATCGTAGAAATAGGGACGGAAACTGAAGTTCCTGCCGACGAAGGTTAGCGGCTCGTCCCAATTGCTTGAAGCGAGCGTATTGCCTTCACGGTCCATCAGGTAAATTGCGCTGACCTTCGCCTGCCGCTGGATCGCCTGCAGGATCAGGTTAAGCCGGTGAACGACGGCTTTATTTTCCGGAGTAGCCAGCGCCTGCGTCACTTCGGGCTGGAACGCGACCACGAAGGGCAGCGTTTCGAATTTCTCCAGCACCGATTCCAGGTTGAGCGCGATGAGGTGCAACTGGCGCTCGCTGCCGGATTCGATGTCGCTGCGCGCCCTGCGTTCACCAATCAGGTAGGCGCCCACCACCACGGCAGCCGAGCACCATAAGGCAAGGAGAAGCAGGGTGATGCTTTTTCTGGAAGTCATACGGGCATCAGGCCTCTATGTGGACAGACACGGAAGCGTGCAGCGTTCGTGCCAGATCGCACAATCGCATAAGCATCTGATTTATTGACACAATTTTCATGGCCGTCCTCGCAGGCCGCCACAGTGTGCGGAAAACCGCAAATTAACCCGATTTGGTATGAATCCGAAATAGTTTCCTGTGCGTATCATATCCCGCATACCAGACCGCGTCGGCACAAATGTACTGCAAGGGGAAATTAACATGGTCATTTCAGCATCACTTCGGGTACTTGCCGCGTTATGCGCAATGTGCGCAGCCGCCGTGCAGGCACAAGGCCTGGCGGCACCGGACAGCGGGAAACTGCTTGCCACTGGTGGCGTCAGCCAGGTCGAAGGCGCGAGCGGCGGCGGGTTGACGCCTTGGGCACTCATCACCGGCTACGGCACGCGCGACAGCTACGGCGGCAATGCCCACTACACCGTGGTCAGAACGCAAGATCATGCTCTCGATACCTATGGTGTTGCGATCGGTCTCGCCGACCGCCTCGAACTGTCGGCCGCCAAGCAAATCTTCAAGGGGACAGACGGGCCGTTGAATAACCTGGAGATCCGGCAGGACATCTTCGGCGCCAAGCTCAAGGTTGCTGGCGATGCGGTGTACGACCAGGATACCGCCATGCCGCAGATCGCCGTCGGCCTGATGGTCAAACGCAATGACGGCGTGCGCGGCCTCGGCCCCGTCACCAGCGTTACCCAGCTCGGCGCAAAAAAGGACGACGGCATTGACTACTACGTGTCCGCCACCAAAATCCTGCTCGACAAAAGCCTGCTTCTCAATGGGACGCTGCGCGCCACCAAGGCCAACCAGATGGGGCTGCTGGGATTCGGCGGCGATCTGCGCGACCGCTATCAGCCAATGCTGGAAATCTCCGCCGCCTACCTGGTCAACCGCAAGCTGGCAGTCGGCCTCGAATACCGGATGAAGCCGCGCAACCTGGCAGTAGATAACGAGAAGGATTACTACGATGCCTTCATTGCCTGGTTTCCGAACAAACATATCTCGATCACCGCTGCTTACGTCGCACTTGGCGATATCACCATCCTAAATCCGAAACGGCAGAAGGGCTTCTATCTGTCGCTGCAAGCCGGCTTCTAACTTAATGAATGAGGGAATAATGAAATCGATATTGCGTTGCGTAATGTCTGTCCTGTCTGCCCTGTCTGTCCTGTCTGTCCTGGCTCTCCTGCTGGCTTTGCCGATGGGTTCCACCGCAATTGCACAAACGCCTCCGGCAAATGATGCGATCTACCAAGGAATGGGCGGCAAGGAAGGCATCCGCAAGGTGGTGGACGACTTTCTTGTCATCGTGCTGGCCGATGCCCGGATCAGCGAATCCTTCAAGGATACCGATATGGAACGTCTTGCATCGCTTCTGGCAGAGCAGTTTTGCCAGCTCGGTGGCGGCCCCTGCAAGTACAGCGGCAAGGATATGAAGACCATCCATGAAGACCTGAAGATCACGAATGCCGCCTTCAATGCGCTGGCCGAAGATCTGCAGATCGCGATGGAGAAAAACGGCATTGCCTCCAGCGTGCAGAACAAGCTGGTTGCCAAGCTGGCCCCGATGCAGCGCGACGTCGTCACGCGGTGATGCCATGGGTCATTCTTCTTCTACCCTGCACCTTCGGCGATGCCTGGCAATGCTGCTTGCATCAGCAGTCCTTGCGGCAGCCTGCGCCCATGCCGGCAATATCACTGCGACCATCACCGACAAGTCGGGCGCCGCTCTGAACAACGTGGTGCTGTTCGCAACACCGGTCGGAGCAGCCGTGCCGCCCCCGCCACGTATGTCAGAGCAAGCCACGATCGTCCAGGAAGAATTGCAGTTCAAGCCTTACGTCAGCGTCGTTCGCACTGGCACCGCGATCAGCTTTCCCAACAACGACAAGATTGAACATCACGTGAAATCGTTTTCACCGGCCAAGGAATTCGAATACAAGGTATACGACAAGGGAACGCCACCGCCGGTGGTATTCGATAAGCCGGGTTTGGTCGTGGTCTATTGCCTCCTGCATGGCTGGATGCGCTCCTACGTCATGGTGGTCGATACCCCTTACTATTCTCTGGCCGATGCCGCCGGGTCGGCCAGGCTAGATGGCTTGCCGGACGGCACCTATGAAATCAAGGCATGGCATCCGGACCTGGGAAGCATCAGGCCGCCCCTGGCGCAGACCGTCAGGATTGCGGGTAACGGGACCCAGCCGCTTGCCTTCAATTTCGACTTCGTCCCGCGAAAACCACGGGCGGCAAAGTAACCATGTTCAGCGCAGGAAGCGCCCGTCCCGGCTGATCATTGTCAGCTCGACGAACTCGCTGCCGGTGTGGTCGGTCTCGCTGTAGGAGACCATCAGGCCGCCGAGGTCGATCCGCCGTACCGATTCCAGGGCCCGGATGAAGCTTTCCCGGGTTAGATTGCGGCCGGCGCGGCGCAGGCCCTCGACCAGGACCTTGGCGGCAACGAATCCCTCCATCGCGGCATAGGAAACCGTCGCCCCGCTCTCCTTTGCGGCCAGCTTGAACTCCTGGCCCAGTCCGCTGGAGACGAGGTGCGGCGCAGGCGTGACCTGTGACACGATCACGCCGATGCCTGCCGGCCCGACACTCCTGACAAAAGCCTGCGACGAGTTATTCGACAAGGTCATGATCTGTGCCTGATTGCCGCTGGCACGAATCGCCTTGATCAGGTCCGCGGTCGTGGTGGCAGATCCGACGATGATCAGTGCACCCGGCGAATTGCTGACCGCAGCCTTGGCCGCTGCGTCGATGTCCGGCTTTGCCCGGTCGAACTTGACGATGCCGGTAGGGGTCAGCTTGCGCGACGCCATTGCACCGTTGAATCCCGCCAGCGCATCGCCGCCGAAGGAATCATCGACATGCACAAGACCAATTTCCCGCACGCCGACCGTGGTGAAGTGCTCGACCGCCTTCACCACCTCGTCCTGGTATTTGGCCCGGACATTGAAGAGCAGGCGGTTGACCGGTCGATGAAACAGCGCAGCGCCGGTGCTTGGCGCAACCAAAGGCACGCCGCTCGCGGTCAATATGGGCAGCAATGCCTCGGTATGCGGCGTGCCGCGATTCTGGAACAAGGCGAAGACCTTGTCCTTCCGGATCAGCGTTTCGGCGTTACTGGCGGCGAGCGCCGGATCGAATTTGTCGTCCAGCGTACGAACCTCGATCTTGCGGCCATGAACGCCACCGCTGCGATTGACCGAACTGATATAGGCTTGTGCGCCCTCGTTCATCTCCTTGACCGCGCCCGCGATCTGTCCGGTCAGGGCCACTGTCTGCCCAATGAGAATTGATGTATCGCTCACTCCGTCTTCCGCTTTTGTCGCCGTCATCATGGCGCACATCAGCAAAGCCGCACCGACTGTTCTGCAGTACTTCGTCATGGCTGTCTCCGGTTATTTGTTGTGATGAACAGCCAATGCAGCGTCCGTGCCATGCAGTTTCCTTTTGGCAAGCCTTTGTTTTTACAGGATTAATCATGTAGAAGCAGGCAGCCCGATGCGGAAAGGCCGAATTTCCGATGCGCGCCGTGCGGGTTTCCGCAGGTTGCGCCGGCACGCCGGAATACGGCAAGGGCATCGGGTAAAATGACAGGCCGGTTTCGGTGTCCGCTGCCGGCCTTTTGCCGGGGCCTCCACCGCCCCATCCTCTTATATAAAGTTCACATCCCATGCTCGACAATCTGACCCAACGTCTCGCCAAAGTGGTCAAGACCATGCGCGGCGAGGCGCGCCTGACCGAATCCAACACTGCCGAAATGCTGCGCGAAGTGCGGCTGGCGTTGCTGGAGGCCGACGTCGCCCTGCCCGCCGTGCGGGAGTTCATCAGCCGCGTTAAGGAAAAAGCGCTCGGCGAGGAAGTCATCGGATCCCTTTCACCCGGCCAGGCGCTGGTCGGCGTGGTACAGTGCGAGCTTGCCGCCATCATGGGCGCCGACCTCGGCCCGGAAGCCTCCCAGTTGAATTTCGCCACCCAGCCGCCGGCGGTCATCCTGATGGCCGGCCTGCAAGGCGCCGGCAAGACCACCACGGTCGGCAAACTGGCGAAATACCTGCGCGAAGAGAAGAAGAAAAAGGTCCTGACGGTCTCTGCCGACGTCTACCGACCGGCGGCGATCGGCCAGCTGAAGACCGTCACCGGACAGGCTGGCGCTGATTTTTTCCCGTCCGAGCCGACTGACAAACCGGTCGATATCGCCCTCGCGGCGCTGGATTATGCCAAGCGGCACTATCACGATGTGCTGCTCGTCGATACCGCTGGCCGCCTCGGCATCGACGAAGCGATGATGCAGGAAATCGCCGCGCTGCACGCGGCTGTCAAGCCGATCGAGACCCTGTTCGTGGTCGACGCCATGCTCGGCCAGGACGCAATCAACACCGCCAAGGCATTCAATGATGCGTTGCCGCTGACCGGCGTGGTGCTCACCAAGCTGGACGGCGACGCCCGTGGCGGCGCTGCTCTGTCGGTGCGTCACATCACCGGCAAGCCGATCAAATTCGCCGGTGTGGCAGAAAAGCTTGACGGCCTGGAAGCATTCGACGCCAGCCGGATGGCGAACCGGATCCTGGGCATGGGCGACATCCTCGCGCTCGTCGAGGAGGCGCGCAAGGGTGTGGACGTCGCGGCAGCGCAGGATCTGGCCGAAAAGATCAAGGTTGGCGGCAAGTTCGACCTGAACGACTTCAAGATCCAGATTTCGCAGATGAAGAAGATGGGCGGGTTATCCAGCCTGATGGACAAGCTGCCGGCGCAATTCCAGCAGGCGGCCAGCGGCGCCAACATGGATCAGGCCGAAAAGCAGGTTCGCCGCATGGAAGGCATTATTAATTCGATGACGCCGCTGGAGCGTGCCAAACCGGAACTGATCAAGGCGTCGCGCAAGCGCCGGATCGCCGCTGGCGCCGGCGTCCAGGTCCAGGAAGTCAACCGCATGCTGGCGCAGTTTGAGCAAATGCAGTCAATGATGAAGAAGCTCAAAGGCGGCGGCATGGCCAAAATGATGCGTGGCATGAAAGGCATGCTGCCCGGCATGCGCTGACCTCCTTTGCCTCCATGGCGTCGCCCGCCATGGAGGCAACCGCTCCTTTAAAGCTCCCCCGTTTCCTCCTCCGCGGCCAGGCATCCGCTCCCGTCCCGGCCCCAAAGTTCTTCTTCACGGCATCCGCAAATCGTACGATGACGATGCGCTGCCCTGTCCGCCCTTGGTCATCTCGCTTTTCCCCTATGAAGAACGACGTGGCACCAAGCAGACAAAATCGCGTGAATACGTGCAAAAAAGACTTGCATAGCCATCAAAAGCGCACCACTATTAGCGGTGCGTGATATGACGCATTTTCCCAACACTTATGTGAAGGAGGCTTGAAGATGGCAACAGCCAAAAAACCCGCGGCCAAATCAGCCGCAAAGAAGCCCGCAGCAAAGAAAGCAGCAGCGAAGCCTGCAGCAAAAAAAGCAGCTCCAGCAAAGAAAGCCGCTCCCGCTAAAAAGGCAGCAGCAAAGCCGGTAGCGAAGAAGGCAGCAGCAAAGCCGGCAGCAAAAAAAGCAGCTCCAGCCAAGAAGGCAGCAGCAAAGCCAGCAGCAAAGAAGGCAGCAGCAAAACCAAAGACCGCGCGCAAACCAAATGCAGCATTCATGAAGCCGATGACACCGTCCGCAACACTGGGCGCAGTGATCGGTGCAAATCCGCTGCCGCGTACTGAAGTCACCAAGAAGGTCTGGGACTACATCAAGAAGAACAAGCTGCAAGACGAAGCCAACAAACGCATGATCAATGCGGATGACAAGCTGAAAGCTGTGTTTGGCGGGAAGAAGCAAGTGTCGATGTTCGAAATGACCAAACTCATTTCCAATCACCTGCAATAATTGTTTTCCCGAAGGCCAAACAAAAACGCCCGCATCGCGCGGGCGTTTTTGTTTGTGATGGCTGCTGTTTAGCCTGTGTCATCCGACACTATTCCGACCAAGAGAAATGCCGGTCCGCCGGAAGCATCTGCGCCATGGTCACTTCCGGAATTCCCATTGTTTCCATGCGGCCAGAACCGCATTGGGATAAGGGGCCTTGCCCCGACTGCCGTTATACCGTCCCAGCGCGAGATACAGATTACCGCCTTCCATATCCAGATACATGCGCAGGATCGAACAGCCATAGCGCAAATTGGTCTGCATGTGAAACAGCTTCCTGCGATCACCGTCACCTACCACCCGCGTCCAGAACGGCATGACCTGCATGTAGCCATGGGCGCCGACCGGGGAAATGGCGTACTTCCGGAACGCCGATTCGACCTGGATCAACCCCAATACCAGCGCTGAATCAAGTCCCGCGCGCTTGGATTCGTACCAGACCGTCTCCAGGAATTCCCGCCGCATCTGGCGGTCCGGCATTTTTCTTTTCAGGCGCTCCGACATCTCGCCCAACCAGTGCAGGTACTGGATACGTTCGTCGATATTCACGAACTCGGGCCTGGGAGGGCGCGCATCGCTAATCGCGTTGGACAGCGCCACGCGCACCGAATCGGCTATCGCCTCCTCCTTCTGATTCCCGGCGGCCGCAGGGCCGGCAGGTAACAGGAACGCCACTACTGCAACGGAACACCAGAGATGCCGCTGAAAACTGAAACCGCGCATCAGCTCGACAGCCTGCCGCCTATGAACGCCACCATGTCGGCAGCCGGAACAGCAGTGGCTGCCGTATCGCGCCGTCCCTGGTATTCGAGCTTGCCTTCCTTGAGTCCACGTTCACCGATGACCACGCGATGCGGCACGCCGATCAGTTCCCAATCGGCGAACATGACGCCGGGACGCTCGCCGCGGTCATCGACGATCACATCAACATTGGCCGCAAGAAGCGCCTCGTACAGCTTGTCCGTTTCCGCCTTGACCATCTCGTTGCGGTCATAACCCATCGGGCACAACACCACCTCAAACGGTGCAATCGATGCCGGCCAGATGATGCCCTTGTCGTCGAAATTCTGTTCGATAGCCGCGCCGAGAATGCGAGTCACGCCGATGCCATAGCAGCCCATCTGGATCAGTTGCGGCTTGCCGGTTTCATCAAGATACGTGGCGTTCATGTCCTTTGAATATCGGGTCCCGAGCTGGAACACATGACCGACTTCGATGCCGCGCTGGATGGCCAGCAGGCCCTTCCCATCCGGCGACGGATCGCCTTCGACGACATTGCGCAGGTCGGCCACGATGGGTTCTTGCACGTCCCGCCCCCAATTGACGCCGGTGAAATGGAAATCCGCCGCATTGGCGCCGCACACGAAGTCGCTCATGGCGGCGACGGTCCGGTCCGCGACTACGTTCACCGGCTTCTGGGTACCGATCGGGCCGAGGTAACCCGGTGGCGTGCCGAACCATTCGATGATCTCGGCTTCGGTGGCAAACCGGTAGCCGGACAGGCCCGGCACCTTGCTGGCCTTCACTTCATTGAGATCATGGTCGCCACGCAGCAGCAGCAGCCACAATTCCTTCTTGACGCCTCCTTCCTGCTCCCTTTCCACTGTCAACACGATGGACTTGACGGTGCGTGACAATGGCAGGCCAAGCAGCGCTGCCACGTCTTCGCATTTGGATTTTCCAGGTGTCGGCGTCTTGGTCAATGGCCCCGTCGGCGCGGCACGCTGGCCTGCAGGCGCCAGCGCCTCCGCCGCTTCAATGTTGGCTGCATAATCGGATGTAGGGCAGTACACCAACGCGTCTTCGCCGGTATCCGCGATCACATGGAATTCATGCGAACCCGAGCCGCCGATCGCGCCGTTGTCAGCGGCAACCGCGCGGAACTGGAGACCGAAGCGATCGAAGATACGAACATAGGCGTCATACATGGCCTGATACGATTTCTGCATGCCTTCTCCATCACGGTCGAAGGAGTAGGCATCCTTCATCGTGAATTCGCGGCCGCGCATGAGGCCGAACCGGGGACGCCGTTCATCGCGGAACTTGGTCTGGATATGATAAAAATTGATCGGGAGCTGGCGATACGATTTGATATCGGACCGGACGATGTCGGTGATAACTTCTTCCGAAGTCGGCTGGATCGCATAATCCCTGCCATGCCGATCCTTGACCCGCATGAGTTCCGGCCCCATCTTGTCCCATCTTCCGGTCTCCTGCCACAACTCGGCAGGTTGCACGACCGGCATCAGCAATTCGACCGCGCCGGCGCGGTTCATTTCTTCGCGAACGATGTTTTCCACCTTGCGGATGACCCGCAGGCCCATCGGCATGTAGTTATAAATGCCGGACCCGAGCCGTTTGATCATCCCTGCCCGAAGCATGAGTTTGTGGCTGATGATTTCTGCGTCGGATGGGGCTTCTTTGAGAGTGGAAACAAAAAATCGTGAGGCGCGCATGGCGGTGAATTCTTTTTAAAAAGAGAGGGTTATAATCAACTCAATTTTAAAGGATTAGCTGGCTGATGCACCCATTCCGCACACAATTGATTCATGACTGCCGCCCCGTACAGCGCTCACAGACGCGCTGCACAAGGCGGCGCATGCCAAACAGGTAACGACAGGGCACCAGCCGCAGAAAGTTTTGAGGTGCAACATGCTGGATCGTGAAGGCTTCCGCCCGAACGTCGGCATTATCCTGCTCAACACCAACAACGAAGTATGGTGGGGCAAACGGGTGCGTGAACATTCGTGGCAATTCCCGCAAGGCGGCATCAAGTTCGGCGAAACGCCGGAACAGGCAATGTACCGAGAGCTGGAAGAAGAAGTCGGCTTGCGGGCAGAACACGTCAAGATCATTGGCCGAACCCGGGACTGGCTGCGTTACGAGGTACCGGACCGGTTCATCAAGCGTGAAATCCGGGGCCATTATCGTGGCCAAAAACAGATATGGTTCCTACTTCGGATGATTGGCCGCGACTGCGATATCAACCTGCGCATCACCGACCATCCGGAATTTGATGCGTGGCGCTGGCACGATTACTGGGTGCCTTTGGATGTCGTTATTGAATTCAAGCGCGAAGTCTACCAGAAGGCATTGCAGGAATTATCACGCTTCCTGACCCGGCCTGGACGCAGCAACGGTCCGCGCCAGAATGCCCGTTACCTGCGCCAGAATCATGGAACACGGGTGAACGAGGAAGTGTCGCCCCCTGTGGCCAAACCCAAGAACGAATGAGCGTTAAATGGCATTGATCGATTTTCTTTTCACGAATAGCACATCCGCAAGGCATCGCATGCTGCATGCTGCTGCATGCGCAACTCTGGCTTCCCTGGCGACATTCGGCCACACGCAGTCCCGCTTCGAGGAAGAATTTGATGATGAAGAGAAGCCCTGGCAGGAAATAGCGATTCAGTTACCCGCCGCTCCTGCTGCCGAGAATCTTATTCCCTTCTATGTCAGCGCCACCGCAACCCAGTCTTTTTCCATCGATGGCAATTCGCTCACGGTCGGAAGCGACGGTGTCGTGCGCTACACAATGGTCACCAAGAGCGGCGCTGGCGCAACCAATGTCAGTTACGAAGGCATTCGTTGCGAATCATTCGAAAAGAAACTGTATGCATTCGGACGTACCGATGGCAGCTGGTCGCGATCACGCCGGGATCAATGGGAGCCGATCATGAGAAATGCCGCCAATCGACAACATGCGGCGCTCGCGATGGAATATATTTGCCAGGAAAAAATAATTGCGGGCAATGCCCGGGATATCGTCGAGCGACTGCGTCAGCAGCGATCTCTCGCACCGCACCATTCGCGATAAGCAAGGTGACGGCGCAGGACACGGCAATCTAAGATTGACCAGGTTCAGAGCAGGACCATATTATCCCGATGAATCAGCTCAGGCTCTTCCACGAATCCCAGGATTTCCAGGATGTCGGACGACGGACGGCGCATGATCCGCCGGGCGTCTGAACTGGCATAGTTGCTCATGCCCCGGGCAACGGCCCGGCCGGATTCGTCGGTACAAGTGATCACATCGCCACGACCGAATTCTCCCTGCACGTGAGTGACGCCAATCGGCAACAGCGACTTGCCCTCCGTCGTGAGCTTCAGAACCGCCCCGGCATCAAGCACCACCCTGCCGGCCGTCTGCAAATGATCAGCCATCCATTGCTTGCGCGCGGTTAGCTGCGCGGTTTGCGCAGTCAGCTGCGTGCCGATCGTTTCGCCGGAGGCCAATCGAACCAGCACCTGATCCTCCCTGCCCCAGGCGATGACGGTATGTGCGCCGGAAGTCGCCGCGCGTTTGGCAGCGAGTATCTTGGTCAGCATTCCGCCACGGCCGATGCCGGTGCCGGCTCCGCCTGCCATCGCTTCCAACGCCGGATCGCCCGCTTTTGCCTCATGAACGAATTGCGCATTCGGATCCTTGCGCGGGTCGGCGGTGTACAAGCCTTTCTGATCAGTGAGGATGACAAGCGCGTCGCCTTCAAGAAGGTTAGCTACCAATGCGCCAAGCGTATCGTTGTCACCGAACTTGATTTCGTCCGTCACGACCGTATCGTTCTCATTGATAATCGGGACGACAGCGAGGCGCAGCAATGTGAACAAGGTCGAGCGCGCATTCAGATAGCGCTCGCGGTCAGCCAGGTCGGCGTGAGTCAGCAAGACCTGAGCGGTACGTAACTGATGCTGTCGAAAGCTGGTCTCATAGATTTGCGCGAGCCCCATCTGGCCCACCGCCGCGCAAGCTTGCAACTCATGAATTTCTGTTGGACGGCGTTCGAAGCCAAGCCGTTGCATGCCTTCTGCAATTGCTCCAGAACTGACAAGCACCACTTCCTTGCCCATGGCGCGCAATTGCGCGATTTGTTCCGCCCACTTGGCAATGGCGACATGATCCAATCCCTTGCCGTCATTCGTTACGAGAGATGAGCCGACTTTGATGATCAGGCGATTGGATTTTTGAATGACGGAGTTCATATTTTTATATTGTCCATCGCAGCACGGCAGGCGACGTGCAGGCAGTTGCCATACTGATGATATCGATCCGGATCGCCTCGCCGCGCACAGGCGAAAACGTCTCCGGCGGCGATTCTTATTCCATGACCTTGAAGCGCGGATCGTCCGGATCGATCGAGGCGATGCTACGCGCCTCTTCAACCATTTGCGTTTCCTCCGCGCGATGCTCTTGCTGGCGCTGCTCCGCGAGATATTCATAGATCGCGATGACGAGGTCCTCGCAACCATCGCGCGTCAGCGCTGAAATTTCAAACACCGGACCTTTCCAGCCAAAGCGCTTGACGAAATCCTTGACCCGCTTCTTGCGCTCCTCTTCAGGCACCACGTCAAGTTTGTTCAGGACCAGCCAACGCGGCTTTTCGAACAGCGACTCGTCATATTTTTTCAACTCCTTGACGATGGCCTTGGCTTCTTTCACCGGATCGACCGTATCTTCAAACGGCGCAAGATCCACGATATGCAGCAGTAATCGTGTGCGCTGAAGATGACGAAGGAACTGGTGCCCCAATCCGGCGCCTTCCGCCGCTCCTTCTATAAGGCCGGGAATATCGGCGATCACGAAACTCTTTTCATGACTGACTCGTACCACGCCCAGATTCGGATGCAGTGTCGTGAAGGGGTAGTCGGCAATCTTCGGTCGGGCATTGGATACCGCGGTGATGAATGTCGATTTACCGGCATTCGGCATACCGAGCAAGCCGACGTCTGCGAGCACTTTCAATTCCAGACGCAGTTCGCGGCGCTCGCCTTCCTTCCCGTCGGTCTTCTGTCGCGGAGCGCGATTCGTGGAGGTCTTGAAGTGAATATTGCCCCATCCGCCCTCGCCGCCTTTCGCAAGCAATACCGCTTGGCCATGATCAGTCAGGTCGGCAATCGTTTCGCCGCTATTGACATCGGTGATCAGGGTTCCGACCGGCATGCGCAATTCGATATCATCCGCACCCTTGCCGTAGCAATCCGAGCCGCGCCCGTTTTCGCCGTTCTTGGCCTTGTGCAGCTTGGAATAGCGGAAATCAACCAGCGTATTGATGTTACGGTCTGCGACCGCCCAGATGCTGCCGCCTTTACCGCCGTCACCGCCATCCGGGCCGCCGAAAGGACGGAATTTTTCACGGCAAAACGACGCGACGCCGTTGCCGCCGTCTCCCGCAATGACTTCAATTTTTGCTTCGTCGATGAACTTCATGATTTTGCCGCTGAAATGTGGTGCTACAAATTAAAAAGGCTCTACCGTCGGCAGAGCCTTTTGAAGGAAGGCTTTCGCCTTGTGCCGTTGGCTGCCCCGATCGATCAGGCAGGTACGACTACCACGGTATGACGCTGTGCAGCGCCCTTGGTGGTGAATTTCACTTTACCGTCGACCAGCGCGAACAGGGTGTGATCCTTGCCCATGCCGACGTTTTCGCCCGCGTGCATGCGTGTGCCGCGCTGGCGCACGATGATGCCGCCTGCATTGATGGCTTGACCACCGTAAACCTTCACGCCAAGTCGTTTCGACTCGGAATCGCGACCGTTGCGCGTGGTGCCGCCGCCTTTTTTGTGTGCCATTTCAGACTCCTGGATATTCGGTTAGCTCGATCGATTCGCTTGTTTATGCGTTGATCGAGACGATTTGCAATTCGGTGTAATTTTGGCGATGGCCTTGACGCTTCTGATAGTGCTTGCGGCGGCGCATCTTGAAAATCTTAACCTTATCGTGACGACCGTGCGCCACTACCGTAGCCTGGACCTTGGCACCATCAACCAGCGGCGCACCAAACTTAATGGTGTCACCAGCGCCCACTGCGAGCACTTGATCAAGGGTGATTTCGGAACCAATGTCTGCCGGTATCTGTTCTACTTTGAGTTTTTCGCCAGCAGCAACTTTATATTGTTTGCCACCGGTTTTTATGACCGCGTACATGTGAAACCTCATCGATTAATTTAAAGGAACTTTTCCTCGCCACCGCCCCATTTCAGACCGGCCAATTCGAGAAAACCCCAAATTATACATAGACTTAGCACCTCAGTCAAAGCAAAAACCGTCCAAAAGGCTGTTTGCGGACTGAAGCTTCGGCTGCTCCACGCCTTTAGCGACGTATGCACCCCTTGTCGTCGTATAATTCCCGCAATTGATGATTTCAGCAGGTTTTTATCTTGTCCGCCGCCCTCCGACCCGCCATTCAACACTCCATCACAGATCCGATCGCTGCTGACATGGATGCCGTGAACACGGTCATCCGTCATCAATTGCATTCGGAAGTGCCATTGGTAAACCAGATTGCGGAGTACATTATCAGCGCAGGCGGAAAGCGCATCCGGCCTGCCCTCGTACTTCTGCTTGCCAATGCCCACGGCTATAAAGGCTCTCATCATCATGTGCTGGCTGCGGTCATCGAATTCATCCATACAGCAACGTTGTTGCATGATGACGTGGTCGACGAGTCCTCGCTTCGCCGTGGCCGGCAAACCGCCAATGCGCTTTTCGGCAATGCCGCCTCCGTCCTGGTCGGCGACTTTGTGTATTCCCGTGCATTCCAGATGATGGTTTCCGTCGACGATATGCGAGTCATGCGCATCCTTGCCGATGCAACCAATGTCATCGCCGAAGGCGAGGTTCTGCAGCTATTGAACATGCATGACCCCGATGTCACCGAAGAGCGCTATCTGCAAGTAATCCGCTGCAAAACCGCCAAGTTGTTCGAAGCAGCTGCGCAACTCGGCGCATTGGTGGCCGGTGCAGATGCATCCGCAGTCAGCGCTGCAGCCGAGTACGGGCGATCCCTTGGCACTGCATTCCAGCTCATCGACGACGTACTGGACTATTCCGGCAACGCCAGCGATATCGGCAAGAATGTTGGTGATGATCTGCGCGAAGGCAAGCCGACGCTGCCGCTCATTTATCTTTTGCAAAATGGCACTGCCGACCAGCGAAACCTGGTGCGGGCCTGCATTGAACATGGCGATGAAGAGCAGTTCGAGGCCGTGTTGCATGCAATCACCACCTCAGGCGCGCTCGATTACACCAAGCATGAAGCCAAGAAGGCTGCCCGTCGTGCCAGCGAAGTTATTACAAAGCTGTCAGATAGCCAATTCAAAGATTCTTTGCTAGAATTATGCGCTTTCGCGGTCGACCGAAATCATTAAGCACTTCCCGCTTACGCACTCGGTGACGACACCGGAATCGGGGTGTAGCTTAGCCTGGTAGAGCGCTACGTTCGGGACGTAGAGGCCGGAGGTTCGAATCCTCTCACCCCGACCAAAAACGACTGAAAAGTATTTCCTTTGATCAAGCACTACAACATGGTGCACTGCATGGAAATACAAAAGCAAGCACAAGATATCAAAGCGCGATTAAAGTTTTAAGTTCCCCTCGCCCCACGCCAAGCCTGCTGCACTCAAGCGATTTCAAATCGCATAATAACAAGAACAACGACATCACCAACCGCCGCAGCTCGAACGCCTGCCTGCTTCCAAATTCTTCGTACCGTATTCATTCCTGCTAGGGCCCGGCCCTTCTGGCCGCGATTTGCTACACGCACAGCCATTCTTTCCTCGGAAAACCTGCGCAGCACTCTAAATCGAAGCGGAGTAATGTTTTACATACTCACTATCGCCCAGTTCAATTTTCAGCCTTACGAAAACCGAAATATCACCCGGCATAAATATGATCTAAAAATTAAAAGTATCTAAGTTTGTAATGCCTATTATGCAATGCTAGATTGAAATTGGCGATGCGCGTCATGTTCAGCGCCCTAACGATTTTAATTTGGAGGCATGATGAAAAACTTGATCCAGACGAATGCATTCGCAAGCCAATCCAGTGAAGCTAAAAGCATTGGTAAGTTTGTTGGTTGCTTGCTGTTGGCAAGTGCCGGAGTCGCTGTTTCCGGCGCTGCCGTTGCACAGACGCCGGGCTTGACCGCCACCGCCGTTTTATCCAAATTGACCAACCCATGGGACATGGCCTTTCTCCCTGACGGAACCATGTTCTTCAGTGAAAAATGCAATGGATTGTCGGTTCGCCAGCCATCGGGCACCGTGATCAAACTGCTTGGAATGAAGGACTCAAAAGGATACGACACGACAGCCAACGACTTGTTTTGTGACGGTCAAGCGGGGATGAATGGCGTTGCGGTCGATCCCAATTTCGCTTCCAACCGGTTCATCTACGTCTATTCGACTTCCAGCATGGCGTCGCCGTCCACCAATCGCGTCATGCGTTTCACGGTCAATGCCGACGGAACCAAACTGACTGATCGGAAAGATATTGTATCTGACATCCCTTACAAGGTCGCGGCAAGTGACCACCCATTCGGCGGGTCGGGGGCACACAATGGCGGACGCTTACGCTTCGGTCCAGCGGATGGATTCCTTTATGTGACCACGGGCGATACCCACAACGGCGAAGTGCCTCAAAGTCCGACACGACTTGGCGGTAAAGTCCTGCGCATCGACCGCGAAGGCAAAGCTGCACCTGGAAACAACGTCCCAGAGGGGTTCGACTCTCGCATCTTTACGTATGGGCACCGCAATCCTCAAGGCATCGCGTTCCGTCCCAAGACAAATCAACCATTTACAGCGGAGAATGGTCCATGGCATACCGATGAGGTGACGGCGCTGGTGGCCGGCGGTAATGCTGGATGGGATCCCCGGCCCAATATGAATGGCCGCGGCGACTGCCCGGACAAATACTGTGGCTACAGCCCCAATCAGATGGGCGCCGTCGATCCCAAGGAGCGATCCAAATTCATGCCCATGACCGATCTGCGCGCGTATCCGAAAGCGATGAAGCCAGCCTGGACCAACGACGGATTGTCGCAAGGTATGTCATCGGGCACCTTCCTGAGCGGCAAGCAATGGAAGGATTGGGACGGGAAGATGGTTGTTTCCCTTATGGGGATCGGCATCCATGGAACGCCGGTTGGAAACCGCCTTGATATCCTGGACATCAGTGCCGACGGAACATCTGCCAAGCGCACCACGGTCTCACTGCCGATGCCTGCGGGCCGCTTTCGCTCGGTGGTGCAGGCACCTGACGGCAACCTGTACGTAGCGACCGACGAGGGTGAAATCTACCGGATGACGCCGACCTGATCGCTTGCAGGCCGCGCCATCAGCGCTGATGGCGCGGTCGAAAGTACAGGCGTTCGCCGGAGGCAAGTTCTTGATCCGGCGGCGTTTGGCGCTAAAGGACATCCATGCCTCATTTGACCTAAGGATCATGTTCATGCGCACAGTTATGGCTATATGTATAGCGTCCGGGATTTTGCTGTCGCCCGGCGCTGCTCGTGCCGATGCCGACTTGTTCAGGAAATCCAATTGCATGGCTTGCCATGCTGTCGATCAAAAACGGTTTGGACCGTCCCTCAAGGATGTGGCTGCCAAGTACAGCGGTGACAGTACTGCCGTAGGCAAGCTTGCCAAAAAGATCCAGGTCGGCGGTGCTGGCGTGTGGGGCCAAGCGCCCATGCCCCCACAGCCGCAAATCTCCGATGCGGATGCCAAGATGCTGGCTGAATACATCATGTCAATCGAGTGATCCTGATTTGTTACCCGAATGGCTCTGCTGTCATGCAGGCATGGGTCTTCCTGTGAAAGAGGTGTGAAAAAGCATTTAATCGATGAACAAATGATCTATCGATCATCAGTAATCGGCAGTTTTCAAGACGCGCGAAACGAGCGCGAATGTAGCGCGCAGCATGATTGCTCGGCCAAGGGAATCATATGCATCCATCGGGACGGCAAGACGGAGCGGTCGAATCCTTTCATCCGGACGCGCTTTTCTTGTCATTTCATCCAGCTTGAAGCGGAAAGGCCAATTCCACAGTCATTTCGAAGCGTTAAGGCCTGTCGCCCTCTATCTATGACTACCTCCAACCAAGCATGAAACGATGCGACGAATTTGGGACCTTCGTAATTGTCACGCCCAGTAGGGTTGGTGGACACACCTTGTGACTGCAAGCATCAATCGAAAACATCTATTTAGATCGTCTTTCTTGCCCTGCTCTTCCTACCGAACAAAGCAATACTTCAAGTAAGATCCGAAATATTGCTCTTAGAAAACTGTGACATTTACGCCGAGAGCCTTGCCAATTCAGCAAGACTAAGTCGCATTACCTTTACAAATCAGATGCCTATAGGCATTATCTAATGGAATTTAGATGATCCTTCGGTAATTTTCCAGCTCAATCTATGGCGGCAGTCCTTCCTAATCCTGCTTCAAGCAGCGCAATGTCCGGTCTCGCGCGGGCGTTGGTGCAAGCCGGCCGAATTTCGTCCCAGCAAGCGGAAGCGGCGACTAAACAAGCCGCTTCGGAAAAAATCGCATTCATTGACGCCCTGCTTGATAGCCGAGCAATCGATGCACGCACCCTTGCAAGTTTCTGCTCCGACACGTTTGGGTATCCGATGTTGGACCTGTCTGCGTTCAATATCAGCCATTTGCCAGACAAGATCATCGATCCAAAGCTGATGCAAAAGCAGAGGGTCATTGCCCTTGCAAAACGCGGGAATAAAGTCGCAGTTGCGATCTCTGATCCAACCAATACCCAGATACTGGACCAGATCAAATTCCAGACCGAGCTCACCGTCGAGCCGGTCGTAGTCGAGCACACTCTGCTGCTGCAGCAGCTTGAGAAGTTTGGCCAGAGCGAGAAACAGAATCTGGAAGAGTTGATGGGGGACGACCTTGACATCGACTTCAATGAAGAAGATATGTCAGCTCAGGTTGACCCCGCAGCATCCGATATCGATGATGCGCCGGTCGTCAAATTCCTGCAGAAAATTCTTCTGGATGCGATCAATATGGGCGCATCGGATTTGCATTTCGAACCGTTCGAAAAGTTTTACCGGATTCGGTTCCGGATTGACGGCGTGCTCCGCGACATCGCGCAGCCGCCACTCGCGATCAAGGAAAAGCTGGCATCGCGGATCAAGGTGATCTCCAAGCTCGACATTTCGGAAAAGCGCGTACCGCAGGACGGGCGCATGAAATTGGTGGTATCGAAGAATCGCGCCATCGATTTCCGGGTGAGCACGCTGCCTACGCTATTCGGCGAAAAGATCGTCATGCGTATTCTCGACGCGACCCAGGCGCAGATGGGTATCGAGTCGCTGGGCTATGATCCGGACCAGAAGGAAATGCTGATGGAGGCGATTCAGCGTCCTTATGGCATGGTTCTGGTGACCGGCCCGACCGGCTCGGGAAAAACGGTATCACTGTACACCTGCCTGAATATTCTCAACAAACCGGGCATCAACATCTCCACGGCGGAAGATCCGGCGGAAATCAATTTGCCGGGCGTGAATCAGGTTAACGTCAACGACCGTGCGGGCCTTAGCTTTGCCGTCGCCCTAAAGGCATTCCTCCGACAGGATCCGGACATCATCATGGTTGGCGAGATTCGCGACCTGGAGACTGCCGACATCGCCATCAAGGCGGCGCAAACCGGCCACATGGTGTTTTCCACGCTGCATACCAATGATGCACCGTCAACGCTGACACGCCTGATGAACATGGGGGTTGCACCATTCAATATCGCCTCCTCCGTCATTATGATTACCGCGCAGCGCCTTGCGCGCCGTCTTTGCACCTGCAAGCAGGCTGCGGCCATTCCGGATGAAACGCTGATCGAGGCTGGATTCAAGGAAGAGGAACTGGATGGCACCTGGGTGCCGTATAAAGCCGTCGGTTGCGAGCGCTGCAGCGGCAGCGGCTATAAAGGTCGCGTCGGCATTTATCAGATCATGCCCATTAGCGAGGACATCGAGCGCATTATTCTCGCCCACGGCACCGCATTGGAGATTGAAGAGCAGGCCCGCAACGACGGCGTAAAAACCTTGCGTGAAGCCGGCCTAGTGAAAGTAAAACAAGGGTTGACAAGTCTTGAAGAAGTGCTCAACTGCACCAACCAATAAAGAAGAGGAAGACCATGGCCACTGCAGGGCGTAAAGTTGCAAGCTCAGGTCAGATCAAGGAAATGATCTTCGCCTGGGAAGGCAAGGACAAGAGCGGCAAAATAATCAAGGGTGAGCTTCGCGCCAACGGCGAGGCGAGCGTCAACGTGACCTTGCGGCGCCAGGGCATTCTCGTGACGAAGGTAAAGAAGAAAACCTTCCGCAGCGGGAAAAAGATCACCGAAAAAGACATCAGCCTGTTTACCAGGCAGTTGGCGACGATGATGAAGGCTGGCGTACCGCTGCTGCAATCCTTCGATATTGTTGCGAAGGGCCATGCGAATCCTTCCGTTGCCAAGCTGATCCAGGACATCCGCTCGGACGTGGAGACAGGCAGCAGCCTGAATCAGGCGTTCCGAAAATTCCCGCTGTATTTCGATAACCTTTTCTGCAATCTCGTCGCGGCCGGCGAACAGGCCGGTATTCTGGAAGATCTGCTGACCCGCTTGGCGATCTACAAGGAAAAAACGCTCGCAATCAAAGCCAAGATCAAATCCGCGTTGTTTTACCCGGTGTCGATTCTGGTCGTCGCTTTTGTCGTGACGGCCGTGATCATGATCTGGGTGGTTCCGGCCTTCAAGGAAGTGTTCAAGAGCTTTGGTGCGGACTTGCCGGCGCCGACCCTCATCGTGATGTCGATCTCCGACTTCTTTGTCGCTTACTGGTATCTCATTTTCGGTTCCATCTTTACCACCCTGTACTTGTTCTTCCAGTCATGGAAGCGATCCTACAAGGTACAACGCTTCATGGACAAGACACTGTTGCAGGCGCCCATCTTCGGCAGCGTGATCCGAAAGGCGACCATTGCGCGCTGGACCAGGACGCTGGCGACGATGTTCGCCGCCGGCGTTCCGCTGGTGGAGTCCCTTGATTCAGTCGGCGGCGCATCAGGAAACGCCGTGTATATGGATGCGACCAAGAAGATCCAGACCGAGGTGAGTACGGGAACGAGCCTGACGGTCGCCATGCAGAATGCCGACGTGTTTCCCAATATGGTGACGCAAATGGTATCGATCGGCGAAGAGTCCGGTGCGCTGGACCAAATGCTGAGCAAGGTTGCCGATTTTTATGAGGCGGAAGTGGATGAGGCTGTGGCCTCGCTCTCCAGCCTGATGGAACCGCTGATCATGGCCATTTTGGGCGTGCTGATCGGCGGCCTGGTTATTGCAATGTATTTGCCTATCTTCAAACTCGGCGCAGTTGTGTAATGGAGGGCGCAGTACTCTTCGCCGCGCCCGGCATGCTGATATCCACCGTGTATGCCGGCATTATTGGGTTGCTGATAGGCAGTTTTCTCAACGTCGTGATTCACCGCCTGCCGCGCATGATGCAGCGGGAATCCGACAATTATGTTGCCCATGAAAGCGGCAAGCCCTTGCCGCATACCGACCGCTATAATCTGATGGTGCCTCGTTCCGCATGTCCGCATTGCGGGCACCGGATCAGTGCGCTTGAAAATGTACCTGTGATCAGTTATCTGGCCTTGCGCGGCAAATGCAAGCAATGCAAGGCACCGATTTCTGCCCGATACCCAGCCATCGAACTGCTGACAGGCGTCATGTCGGCATTCGTGATCTGGCGTTTTGGTAGCGGCATGGCGGGTCTTGCGACGCTGTTATTCATCTATTTCCTGATTGCGATGACATTCATCGATGCAGACACGCAATTATTACCTGATGATCTGACGTTGCCTCTTCTCTGGTGCGGCCTGCTGTTCAATATGAATGCGTTATTCGTGCCGTTGGACGAGGCAGTGATCGGCGCAGTAGCCGGATACCTAAGCCTGTGGAGCGTGTATTGGCTATTCAAGCTCGCGACCGGCAAGGAAGGCATGGGCTACGGCGATTTCAAGCTTCTGGCAGCACTGGGTGCCTGGATGGGATGGAAAATGCTGCCGATTATCATCCTGTTGTCATCCGTCGTTGGTGCAATTGTCGGAATTTCGCTGATTGTCTTTACCAAGCGCGGCCGCGACAATCCGATTCCCTTTGGTCCATATCTGGCGGTGGCCGGCCTGATCGCCTTGTTATATGGAAAATCGCTCACGCAAGCCTATCTCGGCTTTGCGATCTAGATTATGGCTGCCTCAGAACATTCAAATGCACGATTTTCAGTCGGATTAACCGGCGGCATAGGAAGCGGCAAGACGACGGTATCCGACATGTTCGCCGATCGGGGCGCCGCAGTAATCGATACCGACAGGATTGCACATGCATTGACAGCGCCGGGTGGAATTGCAATTCCGGCCATTCATGCACAATTCGGTGAGGCGTTTCTTACTGCCGACGGCGCCATGGACAGGGCAAAAGTGCGCGAATATGTGTTCGCACAGCCGGAAGCAAAGGCACGACTGGAAGCGATACTTCATCCCTTGATCCGGATCGAAACCGAGCGGGCTGCCGCCGAAGCGCAAGGTGCTTACCTGCTTTTCGTCGTACCTTTGCTGGTCGAATCGGGTTCATGGAAACAGCGGGTCAAGCGTGTCTTGGTTGTCGATTGCCCAGAGTCGCTGCAGGTCCAGCGCGTCGTCCGGCGCAGCGGATTAAGCGAAGCACAGGTGTACGCGATCATGGGGGCACAAACGACACGCACCGAGCGATTGGCTGCTGCCGACGATGTCATCGTCAATGATGACGGTACCGATGCATTGCAACCTCAAGTGGAAAGACTTCATGCACTGTACCTGTCGATGAGTTCAGCTCGGCCATAGGTGGGCAGACATTTGTAATTTTTCATCGCTTCGTTCAGAATCACGTAATTGTCGTTCAGCCGAACTATTAAGGGATGCCACTTTGATCACCTACGAATACCCTTTCAATGAGCGTATTCGCACTTTGTTGCGGCTTGAAGACTTGTATGAAAAATTCGTTTTTTTTCTATACCAGGAACATCCTCAGCAGCATCACATCGCTCTCTCAACCATTTTTGAAATGCTCGAGGTCGCCGGCAGGGCAGATTTGAAGTCGGACCTGCTGCAGGAACTCGAGCGGCAGAAGCAGACTTTGCTCGGCTTCAAAACCAATCCCAATGTCGAAGCCGAGCGGCTTGATGCCGTGCTGGCCGATGTCGATCGCAGCAGCGCCGCCCTGATGGCTGCACAGGGCAAGACCGGACAGAATGTCCGCGACAATGAATGGCTGATGAGCATTCGCGGACGGACGATCATTCCTGGCGGCGCTTGCGAATTCGACTTGCCATCTTATTATGCGTGGCAGCAGCATCCGGCTCAGCAACGCTTCAACGATATCTCGAACTGGTTCGCACCGCTGGCACCGCTCTTTGATGCGATCGGTGTGGTGCTGCGCCTGTTGCGGGAATCGGGCCGGTCAACGAAGACCATCGCGCAGGCTGGCAACTACCAGCAGATGTTGCAAGGCAAGGTCTACCAGATGCTGAGACTGACGATCGACGGAAATCTGGGTGCCATCCCCGAAATTTCGGCAAACAAATACATGCTGTGGGTGCGCTTCACTTCCCAGGACGGCGACATGAAGCCGAAGTCGTATGAAAACGATGTCCCGTTCGAGCTCACGCTCTGTAATTTTTGAATGCCACTTTGCCCTGCCGCGGAACCGCGGTTAGTGCTGCGAGTGCGACGCCTGCAAAACTTTTTCCGGCAACTATAATGATCGCCTTATCGAACTGATGTGATTGGAGGTTCCATGGCAACCATTGTGGATTGTCCGACGTGCGGCAAAAAAGTGGAGTGGTCCGAGCAGAGCAAATTTCGCCCTTTTTGCTCCGACCGGTGCAAGCAAATCGATCTCGGCGCGTGGGCCGAGGAAAAATATGCGATACCTGCAGTGACCCCGCCGAAAGATTTCGACGACGACAGCCTTCCGCCGCAATAATCAACTACCCGACCATCAATCGTGCGCCGCTGATCCGTAACGCAGTCTGTCAAGCCATTCAATGAGAGGAATCGTCGCGGGAAGCAAGGGTTCCACACCCACACTTCCCTGCCAGGCAAACGCCTGCCCCTCCAGGCTTTGTGGTTCGCCGCGCCACTCGCGACTGATATAGAAATGCAGGCGTACATGGGCATGCGGATAGACATGCTCGACACAGCACCAAGGCTCTCCAGACACAAGCGAAATCCCGAGTTCTTCGACAAATTCCCGCTTGAGCGCATCGAATACCGATTCATTGCATTCGACTTTTCCGCCAGGGAATTCCCAGTACCCGGAATACGGCTTTCCCTCCGGGCGCTGGCCGAGCAACACATCGCCGTTCTGCTTCATCAAGATGCCGACCGCAACATCGATCGGCACGGTACGCGCTGATGTCATCGATTAACCTGCCGACTCCGCGATCCTGCCGGCATGGTCTTTTGCAAACTGCCAGGCAACCCTCCCCGACCGTGAACCGCGCTGCAGCGCCCATCTCAGCGCATCGCCCCGCGCTTCTTCCACTTGCTGCGCATCGCAACCGAAATGTGCCAGCCAGTGCGCAACGATAGACAGATAATCGTCCTGCTTGAATGAGTAAAACGAGACCCATAATCCGAACCGCTCGGACAGGGAAATCTTTTCCTCCACGGTTTCGCCGGGATGGAGGTCGCCATCTTCGGTATGGGTATAGGTAGCGTTGTCGGACATCCGCTCCGGCATCAGATGGCGGCGATTTGATGTCGCATAGATCAGCACATTGTCGGATTGCGCGGCAATGCTGCCGTCGAGCGCAACCTTCAACGCCTTGTAGCCGCTCTCGCCTTCCTCGAACGACAGATCGTCACAAAAAATGATGAAGCGCTCCGGGCGGCTCGCAACCAGATCCACGATATCAGGCAGATCCGCCAGATCGTCTTTGTCGACCTCGATCAGCCTCAACCCATCCCCTGCATACTCATTGAGGCATGCCTTGATCAACGATGATTTTCCAGTGCCGCGCGCACCGGTCAACAACACATTGTTCGCGGGCTTGCCATGTACGAATTGCCGCGTGTTCTGCTCGATCTGCTGCTTTTGCACATCGATGTGATGCAGATCCGACAGCGCAATCGGCGCAATATGCCCGACCGGTTGCAGATAGCCGCGCGAATTGGCTGCGGCTTTTCGCCAGCGGAAGGCATGACCCGCAGTCCAGTCAGGTTGTGATCCCGCCTGCGGCAGGATCGCTTCGATACGCGCCAGCAGGGCTTCGGCGCGGACAAGAAATTGATCGAGCTGTGTCATGTCCGGCCCCGATCAGGAGCGGTAATCCGCGTTGATGCTGACATAGTCATGCGAAAGGTCGCAGGTCCAAATGGTGGCCGATGCGTCACCGCGGGCCAGTTTGACGCGAATCGTGATCTCGCTCTGCTTCATCACCCGCTGGCCGTCAGCTTCCTGGTAGTCGGGGTGGCGTCCGCCATTGCGGGCCACCCATACATCATCGAGATACAGGTTCAGTTTTGACACATCTAGATCGTCGATCCCGGCATAGCCAATCGCGGCGAGAATACGTCCGAGATTCGGATCGGACGCGAAAAACGCGGTCTTCACCAGCGGCGAATGGCCGATCGAGTAAGCGATCTTCCGGCACTCTTCGATGCTCGCGCCCTCTTCAACGGTAATGGTCATGAACTTGGTGGCGCCCTCGCCGTCGCGAATGATGAGCTGAGCGAGCTCCTGCGACAGCGCGATCACTGCCTCGGACAGCACGGCATATTCCGGCGAATCCATGCCATTGACTTCGACATCCGATGCGCCTGTCGCCATCAGGATGAACGAGTCGTTGGTCGACGTATCACCATCGATCGTGATGCAATTGAAGGACTTGTCAGCTGCCACTTTTACCAGGTGATCCAGAACGGGCTGGGCTACTTTGGCATCCATAGCGACGAATCCCAGCATGGTGGCCATGTTCGGCTTGATCATGCCCGCGCCCTTGCTGATTCCGGTGAGCGTAACAGTTTTACCGTTGATCTCGACCGTACGCGACGCCGCTTTCGGCAGGGTATCGGTCGTCATGATCGCCTCGGCGGCGTGGTACCAGTTATCTGTATTCAGATTGGCTATAGCCTTCGGCAATCCTGCCTTGATACGGTCGACCGGCAATGGCTCAAGGATCACACCGGTTGAGAACGGCAGGATCTGAGATGCACCGCAACCCAGCAGGTCCGCCAAGGCCGTACAGGTTGCATTCGCATTTGCCAGGCCTGCTTCGCCGGTACCGGCATTGGCATTGCCGGTATTGATCACCAGCGCGCGGATCGGCGCATTGGAGATACGCATGCCTTCCAGGTGCGCCTTGCACACCTGGACCGGCGCCGCGCAAAAGCGGTTCAGTGTGAAGACGCCCGCGACGGTGGCTGTCGGAGCGAGCGTCATTACCAGCAGGTCCTTCCGGTTCGCCTTGCGTATGCCCGCCTCCGCAAACCCAAGCTCTATGCCGGGAACAGGTTTGAGATTGGCAGGTACCGGGACTGGAAAATTGACGGCCATGGCAGTGTTGGAAGTTGGTTGATGAACAGGATGGCTATTGTAGAGTAGCAGAGAAGTTTGCGGCTTTCAGGACACAACGCCGCACTGCTCCTCGAAACAGGAAGGGCCGGGATCATCCGGCCCTTCATTGGAAACTACGATGGCGTCGTCACCAGCCTCAGGTAAATCAGGCAAGCTTGCCGTGACATTGCTTGTACTTCTTGCCGCTGCCGCACGGACATGGATCATTGCGCCCGACTTTCGGCAATGCATTGACTTGTGACTGGCTTCGCGTATCCCCGGTATCGGCTGTCGGGGCAAGCAGTTCTTCCGGTGCCGCGTCCGGATTGAAGTCTGCATGCTGGAAATGAAGGTTCCCGACCTGGGATTGCGCCAGTTGCTGCTCGGCGGCATCAATCTCTTCTCGAGTCTGGATCTTGACGGTCATCACGATCCGGACGACTTCGTTCTTGATCAAGTCCAGCATCTGGCCGAAGAGGGCAAATGCCTCACGCTTGTACTCCTGCTTCGGATTTTTCTGCGCATAGCCCCGCAAGTGGATCCCTTGGCGTAGATGGTCCAATGCGGCAAGATGTTCCCGCCAGTGAGTATCAACGCTCTGCAGCATCACGCTGCGCTCGAAGCCGGCGAAGGCCTCCTTGCCGATGACCTCGACCTTGGCGTTGTAAGATTCCGTGGCCGCTTTTTGCACCCGCTCCAGCAAGTCCTCATCAGTCAGGTTGGGGTCGGCTTCCAGCATGGCGCCAAGCGGCACGTCGAGTTGCCACTCATTGGTCAGAGCTGCTTCGAGCGATTTAATATCCCATTGCTCCTCCACCGATTCTTCCGGAACATGCTCGCGGAAAAGGTCGCTGAAGACCCCTTGGCGCAGAGATGCAATCAGTTCGGAGACATCCTTTGTCTCGAGAAGCTCGTTGCGCTGCTGGTAGATTACTTTGCGCTGGTCGTTGGCGACGTCGTCGTATTCCAGCAATTGCTTGCGAATGTCGAAGTTGCGCGCCTCGACCTTACGCTGGGCCGACTCAATGGAACGGGAAACGATACCGGCCTCAATCGGTTCGCCTTCCGGCATCTTGAGCCGGTCCATGATCGCGCGGACGCGATCGCCGGCGAAAATGCGCAGCAATGGATCATCGAGCGACAGATAGAAACGCGACGATCCGGGATCGCCCTGGCGCCCGGAACGGCCGCGCAACTGGTTGTCGACCCGGCGCGATTCATGGCGCTCGGTGCCGATGATGTGCAAGCCGCCTGCGGACACTACATGGTCATGCAGGGATTGCCACTCATCGCGCAACTTTTGCGCTTGCTGCTGCTTGTCGCTCTCGCCTAGGCTCTCGTCGGCCTCGATAAGTTGTATCTGCTTCTCGACATTGCCGCCGAGGACGATATCGGTTCCCCGACCTGCCATGTTGGTGGCGATGGTGATCATTTTTGGCCGACCGGCCTGGGCGACAATTTCCGCCTCGCGCGCATGCTGCTTCGCATTGAGGACGTTATGCGGCAACGATGCGCCCTTCAGAATGCCGGACAGAAGCTCAGAATTTTCAATTGACGTGGTACCCACAAGCACCGGCTGACCGCGCTCGTAGCAATCCTTTATGTCAATCAGCATTGCATTGTATTTTTCCTGCGCGGTCTTGTAGACCTGGTCCTGCCTGTCCTTGCGCTGGCTTGGCCTGTTGGGTGGAATGACCACGGTTTCGAGACCGTAGATCTCCTGGAACTCGTAAGCTTCCGTGTCCGCAGTGCCGGTCATACCCGCAAGCTTGCCGTACATGCGGAAGTAATTCTGGAAAGTGATCGAGGCCAGCGTCTGGTTTTCGTTCTGGATCTTCACGCCTTCCTTGGCTTCCACAGCCTGATGCAGGCCATCGGACCAGCGGCGTCCCGTCATCAGGCGGCCGGTAAATTCGTCGACAATGATGATTTCATTGTTCTGCACCACGTAATGCTGGTCCTTGTGGAACAGCGTATGCGCACGCAATGCGGCGTACAAGTGATGGATCAACGTGATATTGGCGGCGTCATAAAGCGATGCGCCTTCCGGCAGCAGCCCCATGCCCGTCAGGATCTGCTCGGCTTTTTCATGTCCGGCTTCCGTAAGAAGTACCTGGTGCGATTTTTCGTCTTTCGTGTAGTCGCCGGGCACCTCAATCTTGCCCTTGCCATCCGGCGTTTCCTCGCCAATCTGCAGGGTCAGCAGCTTGGGCACTTCATTGATCTTGAGGTACAGGTCGGTATGGTCTTCCGCCTGGCCGGAAATGATGAGCGGCGTACGTGCTTCATCGATCAGGATCGAGTCGACCTCGTCGACGATGGCGAAATTGAGGCTGCGCTGGACACGGTCCGCAGCGTCATACACCATGTTGTCACGCAGGTAATCAAAACCGAATTCGTTGTTGGTTCCGTAGGTAATGTCCGACGCATATGCCTGCTGCTTGATGTCGTGTTCCATCTGCGACAGGTTGACCCCGGTGGTCAGCCCGAGCCAGCCATACAACCTGCCCATCCATTCCGCATCGCGCTGGGCAAGGTAGTCGTTGACGGTGATGACATGTACGCCTTTGCCAGCCAGGGCATTCAGGTACACCGCGAGCGTTGCCATCAGAGTCTTGCCTTCACCAGTACCCATTTCAGCGATCTTGCCGAAATGCAGCACCATGCCGCCGATCAACTGGACGTCGAAGTGACGCATCTTGAGAACGCGCCGGCTTGCTTCTCGGCATACTGCAAAGGCTTCCGGCAACAGATCATCCAGTGTTTCGCCGTTGGCAATACGCTGCTTGAACTCCGGCGTCTTTGCCTGAAGCTCGGCATCGGACAGCTTTTCCATGGCCGGCTCGAGCCCATTGATTTCACGGACGGTTTTTTGATATTGCTTGATCAGTCGCTGATTGCGGCTTCCGAAAATCTGGGTCAGTAATGACATGCTTGAATTTTAAAAAATGCGCCGTAAAAACCCGTGCAAGTATTACATCGGTTGCCGGGACGGAGTTTGGTAAATTGCGGATTTTATCATGGGGTCTTGACGAGGCTGGCTGTCATGGAACCGCTGGCGCAAAATGCTTGCGCAAACGCATGCGCCTTGGGCGTCGACACCGGGCGACTTGGTGGAATGTGAGGCCTGATTCCGTGGAAACAATATGGACGCACGCAAAATTTGCCGTACCGGCCTGCCGCGCGAAAAATGGGCTCAATATGCCTGCATCGCGATCGCGCTGGCTTTTGTCCGATCCCTGCCGGCCGAGAGGAACTTGTGGGGGTCTTGTTGTACCCCTTTGACCAATACCTCGAAGTGAAGATGCGCCCCCGTGGAGCGTCCCGTGGAACCGATATCGGCGATATGCTGGCCGCGTTTGACGATGTCGCCGACCTTCTTCATCAGGCGGGATGCATGAGCATATCGCGTGACGATGTCGTTGCCATGGTCGATCTCGAGCAGATTGCCGTATTGATGATGATATTCTGCGGCGATTACCACCCCGCCTGCCGCAGCGACAATGGGGGTGCCGGTCGGCGATGCGAAGTCGATACCTTCATGAAATGCGTTACGGCCAGTAAAGGGGTCCATTCGCCAGCCAAAGCCGGACGCGTTATAGCCGACATTGACCGGCTGTATGGTAGGTAACAGTTTTGACTGGATTTTATGGCTCATCAGCGTAGTTTCAACCACGTTCATGTAGTCCGCGCGGTTTTCAACATCCCTGGCCATGGCGTCCAGCACTCGCTGGAATTCACTCATGCTGAGCGGCTCGACCTGGGGAGTCTTTTCAACCATGCCGCCCCGGCCAGGCGGTTCCCGGAAGTTGAACTCCTGTGGCTTCACGCCGGCCAGACCCTGCACGCGCTCTCCGAGCGCATCAAGGCGCATCAACTGGGCCTGCATCTCCCCGAGCTTGATTGCCATCGCCGCCAAGTTCTCCTTGATGTATCTGTCCTTGTTGCTGCTATCGTCCTGCGGAGCAGATACTGCCAGGGCTTGGATGAAGGGGAAATTGAGTCGGGAAGCGTGCTGGATGGTGAGGTAATACAGCAGCGATGCTGCCATGACGACCGACAGGATGAAGACCAATACCGCAAAGGCGAGGTGCCGATGGGTCAAGGTAACCGTTTTTGTCTTGAACCGCGGGTGCAGCAATATCACTTGCATGTCGCCTCCTCTGACTCGTCTATCGCGGATGAGGTGTGATAAGGTTTGAGCATGACTCGCCCAACCTCATTCTCTAATTTTCGACCGGCCCCAAAGTCTGCTCAATCTTCACGGCAGACGACGAAAGGCGCCTCGGATTTTTTGCGTTCGCACGACAAGATGGCTGTCTTGCTGCCATCAGTGGCACGCATGATCGCGTTGCAAAAAGATTGCGCAGCGATTCTTTCCACAATATTCGATACGTCCAATGTGCTGCAATTCGACGGCGGTCAACTGGTTCTGTCCGTCCCGAATGCCGCGCTTGCTGCAAAACTCAAACAACAACTGCCAAAGTTGCAAGACAGTCTGATCAAAAAGGGATGGCAGGTTAATGCAATCCGTTTGAAAGTACAAGTCTTCCGTCCCCCGGAGCGGCCGGCTATTGAAAAGCGCCTTGTACTACCGACACGCGCGGTTTCCGCACTGGACACCCTGAATAACGAACTTGAAGACTCGCCGCGCAATGCGGCGCTGCGCGCTGCCATTGCAGCGATGGTGAAGCGGCACAGGGAACCGGAATAATCTTCGACCCCATCAATCGTCGCGTTGAGGATAGATCAGATCAGGGCCCATTCCTGCCCGGCTTGATGGGCATAGGCACGCGGCGCCGTCTCGGCAGTGTCAAAGCTCACAATCTCATACGCATCCGGCTGCGCCAGCAGCGCCCGCAGCAACAGGTTGTTGAGAGTGTGTCCGGATTTGTGGGCGGTATAGGATGCCAGCAAAGGATGGCCGACGAGGTAGAGGTCGCCGATTGCGTCGAGGATCTTGTGACGGACGAATTCATTCTCATAGCGCAGGCCGTCCGGATTCAGTATCCGGTATTCATCCATGACGATCGCATTTTCGAGTGAGCCGCCACGTATCAGCCCCATGCCGCGCAGGGTTTCAACATCCTGCATGAATCCGAAGGTCCGTGCGCGAGAGATTTCACGCACATACGACTCCACATCGAAATCGATCTCGGCATTCTGGCCTGTCACGTCGACTGCCGGGTGCTTGAACTCGATGAAGAACTTCAGCTTGAATCCGTTATATGGATCAAGCCTTGCCCACTTTACGTCGCCGCCGCTGCCTTCGCGTACTTCCACCGGCTTCTTGACGCGGATGAACTTTTTTGGCGCATTCTGTTCCTGGAGGCCTGCCTGCTGGAGCAGGAAGACAAAGGAGGAAGCGGAACCGTCCATGATGGGAATTTCTTCCGCAGTGACGTCGACATAGAGATTGTCGATTCCGAGGCCCGCACAGGCAGACATCAAGTGTTCGACAGTAGAAACTTTGGCACCGCCGCGGTTGTCCAGTGTGGATGCCATGCGGGTATCTCCGACGCCGGTAGCGCTTGCCGGCAGCTCGACCGGAGGATCAAAATCCACACGGCGGAAGATGATGCCGGTGTCAGGCGCAGCCGGGCGCAAGGTCAGCTCGACCTTGGTGCCGGAATGCAGCCCCACGCCGACAGTCCGTACAAGCTCTTTGATTGTGCGTTGTTTTAACATCGTGGAATTATAACAACCGGGTTACATGCCATTTGTGAGCAGTTGTAATCCTGTTGGACGCTCGCCACGCAAATTTATCTATTGAGATAATAGCGGCAAAGCCGACAATTCCAAGCAATGCGGTTATTCCACCCAGCCCCTCGAGCGTTCCACGGCCCGCCGCCATGTTGCCATGCGGGCATCGCGCTCGTCGGCGGACATTGCCGGCTCGAAGCGTCGCTGCACCCGCCATTGCGAGGCGATTTCCTCCTGTGATTGCCAGAAACCCACCGCAAGTCCCGCGAGATAGGCCGCGCCGAGGGCCGTAGTCTCCGTGACTTCCGGACGCACCACGGGCACGCCAAGTACATCTGCCTGGAATTGCATGAGGAGATCATTCCTGGCCGCACCGCCATCCACGCGCAATTCGGTCAATGCAATTTTCGAATCCTTCTGCATCGCTTCCAGCACGTCAGCACTTTGATAGGCAATGCTGGCCAGTGTCGCCCTTGCAATATGGGCTTTGGTGGTGCCTCGCGTCATGCCGACGATGGTGCCGCGGGCGTAGGCATCCCAGTATGGCGTGCCAAGACCGGCGAATGCCGGCACGAAAACCACACCACCGGTGTCCGGGACGCTTGCCGCGAGCGCCTCGACATCCGACGAAGCCTGAATAATGCCGAGGCCGTCTCGCAGCCATTGCACCGCCGCGCCGGCCATGAAGACACTGCCTTCCAGCATGTAATCGGTTTCATTGCCGCGGGTCCAGCCAACCGTCGTCAGCAGGTTGTTATGCGAGGAGACCGCTTCCTGGCCAGTATGCATCAGCATGAAGCACCCTGTGCCGTAGGTATTCTTGGCCATGCCGCTTTGGTGGCATGCCTGTCCGAAAGTGGCCGCCTGCTGGTCGCCGGCGATGCCGGCAATCGGAATCGGCCTGCCGAAAAGATCGGCACGCGTATCGGCGATGACGCCGCTGCTGGGAACCACCTCCGGAAGCATGCTTCGCGGAATATCCAGCAGGGTCAGAAGTTCTTCATCCCATTGCAGGGTATGAATGTTGAACAATAAAGTACGCGAGGCATTGCTGGTATCGGTGACATGCCGTCCGCTGAGCTGGTAGACAAGCCATGCGTCGATGGTTCCGAACGCCAGTTCGCCCCGTTCTGCGCGCTCCCGCACACCGGGGACATGATCGAGCAGCCACTTGAGCTTCGTGCCGGAAAAATAGGCGTCGATCACCAGCCCGGTTTTCTGCTGGAACAGCGCTGTCCTGCCCTGTGCGCGCAGTGCGTCGCAGGTATCCGCCGTGCGACGATCCTGCCAGACGATGGCATTTGCGACCGGCTGTCCGGTCTTCCGGTCCCAGACCAGGGTGGTTTCGCGCTGGTTGGTGATGCCGATGGCGGCCACATCGGCAACATCGACTTTGTGATCCGCCAAAACCTGCCGCGCCACCGCAAGCTGGCTGCGCCATATCTCGCCGGCATCATGCTCGACCCATCCGGGCTGGGGGAATATCTGGGCGAACTCCTGCTGTGCCATGCCGTGCAGGTGACCGGCATGGTCGAACAGAATTGCACGGGAACTGGTGGTGCCCTGGTCAAGGGCCAGAATGAATGTCGTCATTGTCGGCAACCGTTACATGTAAATGGCCAAAATGTTCCCGCAAGAGTGCGTGCCGGGAATACTGGATGGAAAAAAGCGCGGTGCAAGCCGCGCTTCCTTCCTTCCTATTGCAGAATGCCGTGATATTACTTCACGCGACCTTCTTTCCATGCCTGCAACAGCTTGTCGTAGGCAATCGTTTCACCTTTCGGCTTTTCGTTCGCCAGCTTCTTCCACGGTGCGCCGGTATCGGACAGATACTTGTTCGGATCACCCTTGGCGTTGAGCTTCGGCGCGCAGTTCTTCATGCCGGCGCGCTGCAGGCGTGACATCACCTGATCCATCTCTTCCGCCAGGGTGTCCATCGCAACCTGCGGTGTCTTTTCGCCGGTTACCGCGGTCGCGACGTTCTTCCACCAGAGCTGCGCCAGCTTCGGATAGTCAGGCACGTTGGTGCCGGTCGGCGTCCATGCAACCCGGGCCGGGCTGCGATAGAACTCGATCAGGCCGCCGTACTTCGCCGCGTTCTTGGTGAAGTACTCGTGACGGATATCGGAATCGCGCACGAAGGTCAGACCGACGATGGACTTCTTCAGTGACGTGGTCTTCGCGTTCACGAATTGCGCATACAACCAGGCTCCCGCCTTGCGTTCATCCGGCGTGGACTTGAAGAAAGTCCAGGAGCCGACGTCCTGGTAGCCATTCTGCATACCGTCCTTCCAGTACGGACCATGCGGGCCAGGCGCCATGCGCCACTTCGGCGTGCCGTCCTGGTTGATCACCGCCTGTGCCTTGGTCATCGGCGCGGTGAACGCGGTGTACCAGAAAATCTGCTGCGCGATCTCGCCCTGTCCCGGGACCGGGCCGGCTTCGGAGAAGGTCATGCCGTTCGCCTGGGGCGGCGCATACTTCTTCATCCAGTCGACGTACTTGGTCAATGCATAGACCGCCGCTGGCGAGTTGGTGGCGCCGCCGCGGGCGACCGATGCGCCGACCGGCGTGCACTTGTCGTCGGCAACACGGATGCCCCATTCATCGACCGGCTGTCCGTTCGGAATGCCCTTGTCGGCGGTACCGGCCATCGACAGCCAGGCGTCAGTGAAACGCCAGCCCAGCGACGGATCCTTCTTGCCGTAGTCCATGTGGCCAAACACTTTCTTGCCGTCGATTTCCTTCACGTCGTTGGTGAAGAAATTCGCGATGTCCTCATAGGCGGACCAGTTGACCGGCACGCCGAGGTCGTAGCCGTACTTGGCCTTGAACTTGTCCTTCAGGTCCTTGCGCTCGAACCAGTCTGCGCGGAACCAGTACAGGTTGGCGAACTGCTGGTCAGGCAACTGGTACAGCTTACCGTCAGGCGCAGTCGTGAAGCTGGTGCCGATGAAATCCTTGATATCCAGCTGGGGATTGGTGAATTCCTTGCCCTTGCCTGCCATGTAGTCCGACAGCGGCTCGATCGCACCATAACGGTAGTGGGTACCGATCAGGTCGGAATCCGAAATCCAGCCGTCGTAGATGCTCTTGCCGGACTGCATCGAGGTCTGCAGTTTTTCAACCACGTCGCCCTCCTGGATCAGGTCATGCTTGACACGGATGCCGGTGATTTCCTCGAAGGCCTTCGCCATGGTCTTGGATTCGTACACGTGCGTATCGATAGTTTCCGACACCACGTTGATTTCCTTGACGCCCTTTGCCTTGAGCTTGTTGGCTGCTTCGATGAACCATTTCATCTCTTCCAGCTGTTGCTGCTTGCTCAGGGTTGATGGTTGAAATTCCTGGTCAATCCATTTTTGTGCCGCGTTCATGTCAGCCCAGGTTGCACCGGAGGCTAGCATCGCGGCAGCCGCTAACGCCGTCAGTTTCAGTCTCATATCTCCACCTTTTTATAGCCTTCCCATGGACATAAACACACGATGGAGGGAAAGGAACCCACCGTGCGCCGAAACGCGGGTTCAACCCCAGCGCATCAAAACCAGTAACACCACAAATCCCACGATTGCGCCTATCCACTGCGCGAGGTCGGTCAGCCCGGTCCACGCGAGGTTGATGTAGGCGGCCGTCAGCAAGCCGATGAACAGGCGGTCGCCGCGCGTGGTGGGAATGGGCAGGAAGCCCTTGCGCTCGATGCTCGGCGAACGCAGCTGCCATATCGTCATTCCGATCAGCATCAGGACGATGCATGTGAAAAATATTGCCACGGGCGGCGTCCAGGCCATCCATGAAAACACGTTGCCTTCCATATCACACCCTCCCCATCGCAAAGCCCTTGGCGATGTAATGCCGGACAAACCAGATTACCAGAGCGCCGGGCACGACAGTGAGCACGCCGGCCGCAGCCAGCACGCCCCAGTCCATGCCGGCAGCCGATACGGTGCGGGTCATGGTCGCGGCGATAGGCTTGGCATTGACCGACGTCAGCGTACGCGCCAGCAGCAGTTCCACCCAGCTGAACATGAAGCAGAAGAACGCGGTCACGCCGACGCCTGCCTTGATCATCGGGAGAAAGATCTTGATGAAAAACTTCGGAAAACTGTAGCCATCAATGTAGGCGGTTTCGTCAATTTCTTTCGGTATACCCGACATGAAACCTTCCAGGATCCAGACAGCCAGCGGCACGTTGAACACCATGTGCGCCAGTGCAACCGCCAGGTGCGTGTCCATCAGCCCGACCGTCGAGTACAACTGGAAGAATGGCAGCAGGAACACCGCCGGCGGCGTCATGCGATTGGTCAACAGCCAGAAAAACAGATGCTTGTCGCCGATAAAGGAATAACGCGAGAATGCATACGCTGCGGGCAGCGCAATCGTCACCGACAGCACCATATTGATGGCGACGTAGATGATGGAATTGATGTAACCGTCGTACCACGATGGATCAGTGAAGATCGTCTTGAAGTTGTCGAAAGTCAGGTTGTTCGGCCACATCGTCAAGGCGCCAACGATTTCCTCGTTGGTCTTCAATGACATGTTGAGCATCCAGTAGATCGGCAGCAGCGACAGCAGCAGATAGATCACCAGGATGGGCACGGTAAGGCGTTTTTGCATCATTTTTTGTCTCCCGTGCCGACGCGTTGCATCCAGTTGTAAAGCACGAAGCAGAACAGCAGGATGATCAGGAAGTAGATCAGCGAGAATGCGGCCGCCGGTCCGAGATCAAACTGGCCGACCGCTTTCTGCGTCAGGTACTGCGACAGGAACGTGGTCGCATTTCCGGGACCGCCGCCGGTCAGTACGAACGGTTCGGTATAGATCATGAAACTGTCCATGAAGCGCAGCAGCACCGCAATCATCAGGACGTTGCGCAGCTTTGGCAACTGGATAAAGCGGAACACCGCCCAGCGCGACGCGCCGTCGATGCGTGCCGCTTGGTAATAGGCGTCCGGAATCGCCCGCAGTCCGGCGTAGCAGAGTAATACCACCAGCGGCGTCCAGTGCCAGATATCCATCACCAGGACCGTCACCCAAGCATCGACGGAATCACCAGTGTAGTTGTAATCGACCCCCATGCTGTTGACGCCGTAGCCGAGCAGGCCGATATCGCCCCGACCGAAGATCTGCCAGATGGTGCCGACCACGTTCCAGGGAATCAGAAGCGGCAAGGCGATGAGTACGAGCGACATCGAGGCCTTCCAGCCGTCGGCCGGCATGGTGAGCGCTATCAGGATGCCGAGCGGAATCTGGATCGCGAGCACCGACAGCGAGAAGATCAGTTGCCGGTATAGCGCGCCGTGCAGCTCCTCGTCGCGCATCACCATCTTGAACCACTCGGTGCCGACGAAGACATGCTGTGTCGGACCAAGAATATCCTGCACGGAGTAATTGACGATCGTCATCAGTGGCAGGATGGCGGAAAACGCCACCGCCAGGATGACAGGGAGAATCAAAAACCAGGCGCGGTTGTTATAGGTTTTCATATCAGGCTACCCGCTTGTCGTTGACGTAATAAAGGGTTCGTTCCGGCGGGAAGCGCAGCCAGACCTGCTGGCCTGCACCGGCCGCGAGATAGCGCATCTTCGCCGCAACGGTATGCGTGCCTACCCTGAACTCCGCCAGGCAGTGGGTGCCGAGATTGCGCATCGAGATGACCGTGGCCGCCAGAGCCCCCTCGCCCGGTTGGGCCATGCATTCGACGAATTCCGGCCTGATTCCCAGCGTCACATTGCCGCCGCTGCCCGACGACCTTGCGGCCTCGCTTGCCGACGGCGGCAGGGGCAAGCGCCCGCCATCAATATGGATAACGCCGTCCTGCACCGGACAGCTGATCAGGTTCATGCCGGGATTGCCGATGAAGTAACCGACGAAGGTATGCGCCGGCTCTTCGAACAATTCCTGCGCAGTGCCTGCCTGCACCACCTCGCCCTGCGTCATTACCACGACCTTGTCGGCGAAGGTCAGCGCTTCGACCTGGTCATGGGTCACGTAGATCAGGGACAGCTTCAGTTCATGATGGATTTGCTTGAGCTTGCGGCGCAGCAGCCATTTCAAATGCGGGTCGATCACCGTCAGCGGCTCGTCGAAGAGCACGGCGGCGACATCGGGTCGTACAAGTCCGCGGCCAAGAGAGATCTTCTGTTTCGCGTCCGCCGACAAACCGCTGGCGCGGTGCTTGAGGTCTGGCGTCAGCTCCAGCATCTCGGCAATCTGCTCGACGCGGCGATTCACATCGGCGCCCTTCCAGCCGCGGTTACGCAGCGGGAACGCGAGATTGTCGAATACCGTCATGGTGTCGTAGATGACCGGAAACTGGAACACCTGCGCGATGTTGCGGGATTCCGGCGGCAAGGCGGTCACATCCTTGCCATCAAAAAGCACGCGGCCGTGCGAAGGACGCACCAGGCCCGAGATGATGTTGAGCAATGTGGTCTTGCCGCATCCGGATGGGCCGAGCAAGGCATAGGCGCCGCCGTCATCCCACTGCATGGTCATCGGCCGCAGCGCATAGTCGCTCGGCGAGGCCGGGTTCGGCTTGTAGGCATGTGCCAGGTCAACGAGTTCGATACGGGCCATGCTTATGCTCCACCTTCGGACCGGCCGGGCGCGAACAGCAGCGCGCCGCCGGGGGCAAACAAGAACAGATCATCCGGGTCGCAGTACATATTGCACTGCGTGCCGATGTCGAGGGTATGCACACCGGGCAATTGCGCTACCAGCCCGATCGGGCCGCGATGAACGTGAACATAGGTTTCCGAACCGCTGATTTCCGCCAGCTCGACTTCGGCGCCGATGGCGATTTCGTTTGCATGACGTGGTGTCAGGCGCAGGCTGTGCGCACGCACGCCAATCATGACCTCATTGTGTCCGGAAATTCCCTGACGCTGCCGGGGATTGAGCGGCACCACCAGTCCGGAACCGAGTTGCGCGATGCCGCCGGCATCCACGGTTGCCGGAATCAGGTTGATCGGCGGATCGCTGAAGGTGCGCGCGGTCTGTATGGAATTCGGTGCGTTGAATACGCTCAGGGTATCGCCATGTTGCAGCAGCCGGCCTTCATGCAGCACCGCGACGTGGCCGCCGAGCTGAAGCGCTTCCAGCGGCTCCGTAGTTGCATACACAACAGTGGTCTTGCCTTCCGAAAAGAGCTCGGTCAGTTCATTGCGCAATTCTTCGCGCAGCTTGTAGTCCAGGTTGACCAGCGGCTCGTCCAGCAGCAGCAGGCCGGCCTCCTTGATCAAGGCACGCGCCAGCGCAGTACGCTGCTGCTGTCCGCCGGACAGTTCGGCGGGCGAGCGTTGCAGGTAGGGGGTGATGTGCAGCCGTTCAGCCATTTCGGTCACGCGCTTGCGGATGGTTTCTTCCGGCATGCGCTTGATACGCAGCGGCGACGCGATATTGTCGTACACGCTGAAGGACGGGTAATTGATGAATTGCTGATACACCATGGCCAGGTCGCGTTCGCGCACCGACACGCCGGTGACGTCGGCGCCGCCGGCCACAACGCGCCCGGTCGTCGGCTTGTCGAGGCCGGCCATCAGCCGCATCAGCGAAGTCTTGCCTGCCCGCGTCGTACCCAGCAGCACATTGATGGTGCCAGGTACGAGCGCAAGCGATAGCGGGTAGATGTGGTGCTCAGCGCCGTATCTGCTGCTGACGTTTTCCAATGCTAGAAGCACAGTGCCTTCCTCCAAAAATTCAACTGGCCGCGCTTGAGTTTTTATGTTGGCGCGGCCGGGGCGATCCAGGGACTGGTATCGCGCATGCATGTCCGTTTGTTCCAGCTTGTTGTTGAAACCCGGAAACCTGCTGGTAATGTGGGTGCTATTCCTTTCCTTGCCCCGCCATCCAGGCGTCGAGCTTTTCTTCCGTTCCGGGCGGCACATGCAGGCCGAGCTTGGACCTGCGCCACAGAACGTCATGCGCGGTGACAGCCCATTCGCGCGTCATCAGGTATTTCACCTCGGCGGCATAGAGCCCCGGTGCGATTTCCTCGCCCATGTCGGAAATCCGGGTGCGCCCTGCCAAAAGACGGTCGGTGTACGTGCCGTAAGCGCGCGCAAACCGCGCCACCAGTTTCGCCGGCAGCCATGCATATTTTTTCTGCAATCCTTCCCTGTATGCGTCGAATTCGAGCACCGAGCGATTGGCAGGCCGGTCGCCGAACAGGTTGCCACCGGGCAGGCAGGCATTGGCCGTCCATGCGCCGTGGCGGTTGCCCAGCACGCCGGCGACCATGTCCACCGCCTCTTCCGCCAGCTTGCGGAAGGTGGTGATCTTGCCGCCGAAAACCGACAGGAGCGGCGCGCCGCCGTTTTCAAGTTCAAGCCGGTAATCGCGGGTGACCGCCGATGCGCTTGAAGCCTCGTCTTCCACCAGTGGCCGCACACCGGAGTAGGACCAGATGACATCCGACGGCTTTACAGGGCGGCGGAAATAACGCTGCGTCAGTTCGCACAGATAATCGATTTCGGCCTGGTCAATCCCGACCTTGTTGGTGTCGCCACGGTATTCGATATCGGTGGTACCGACCAGCGTGAAGTCGTTTTCGTAGGGGATGGCGAACACGATGCGGCCATCGGGATTCTGCAGGATGTAGGCATACGGATGATCGTACAGCCGCTTGACGACGATATGGCTGCCCTTGATGAGCCGCAGGTTCTTGGTCGACTTTTCGCGGGCCGCGCCGCGCAGGAATTCGGTCACCCAGGGGCCGGTGGCATTCACGATGCAACGAGCATGGATGTCGATTTCCCGGCTGTCCGCCGTGCGCAGCTTCGCCTGCCAGCCTTTGCTGCTCCGCGTGGCCGACTCGCAGACGGTACGGGTCAGGACGGTCCCGCCTTTTTCCTTCGCATCCATCGCGTTCAGCACCACCAGGCGTGCATCGTCGACCCAGCCGTCCGAGTACACGAAGCCGTCGGTGAACTCCCGCTTGAGCGGCTTTCCGGCATCATGCCTGTGCAGGTTGACCGCTTCAGAACCCGGCAGCAGCTCCCGCCGCGCCAGGCGGTCGTACAGGAACAGTCCGGCACGCATCATCCATACCGGGCGCTGGCCTTTATCATGCGGCAGAACAAAGCGAAGCGGCCACATGATGTGCGGCGCGGATCGCAGCAGCACTTCCCGCTCGATCAATGCTTTGCGCACCAGGCCAAATTCATAGTTTTCCAGATACCGGATACCGCCATGGATGAGCTTGCTCGACGCCGACGATGTATGCGATGCGAGGTCGTCCTTCTCACACAAAATGACTGACAACCCGCGTCCGGCCGCATCGCGCGCGATGCCGACGCCGTTGATACCTCCGCCGACGATTAGCAGGTCACAATCCATGTTGTCCAGTCTCATGCGGTTGCCGAAAATGTTTGTAGGTATGGAAACAGGCTAGTAAGATACGACAAAATGCGAAAGCAAATCAACAATTAAATTGAGTTTACTTTTTCGTTTCTGTTCGTTTTGAATATTCAGCGTTATTTGATAGTTTGCAAAGGAGAAACGGCATGACCCTTAATCCACGTCAAAGACGGTTGCTGGATGTCGTGAAGCAACGCGTGACGATGTCGGTCGAGGAGCTGGCCCAGCAGCTCGGCGTTACGCCGCAAACCGTCCGGCGCGATGTCAAGCAAATGGAAGAGGCGAAATTGCTTGCTCGTTATCACGGCGGTGTGGGAATGCCGTCATCAGTAGAGAACATCGATTACAGTCAGCGGCAGGTCATGAATATCGATGCCAAGCGCCGCATCGCAGCGGCTGTGGCCGAGCGCGTGCCGCCAGGCTGCTCCTTGCTGATTAACATCGGCACCACGACGGAGGAAGTGGCGCGCGCCCTGACCCGGCACCAGGGGTTGCATGTAGTCACCAACAACCTGAACGTCGCGGCAATCCTCGCGGACAACCCTCACTGCGAAGTCATCCTCGCCGGCGGCATGGTGCGCGGCCGGGATCGCGGCATCGTCGGCGAAGCGACCGTTGATTTCATCCGGCAGTTCAAGGTCGATATCGGCATCGTCGGCATTTCCAGCATCGAGGCGGACGGCACTCTGCGCGACTTCGATCCGCGCGAGGTCAAGGTGGCGCAAACCATCATCGAACAGTCACGGGAAGTCTGGCTGGTGGCGGATCGCGACAAATTCGGACGCCAGGCGCTGGTGCGGATGGGAAGCCTTTCCCAGGTTGATATGCTGATTACCGATGCGCGCCCGCCGGAAGCACTGGCGAAGGTATTGAAAGAGGCACAGGTGAAAGTGGTCGTCGCGCCGTGACGGACATGACACGACGGCGGCAAGCCCCAAAAAAAACGGCGCTCGATGCGCCGTTTTCTATTGCATTGCCAGGTTAGTGCAAGGCGTTCAGCCGAGTTGCTTGAGCAGGGTTTCGGCATTCGACACATCGAATTTGCCTGGTTGTTCAAGATTGAATTGTTTCACGACGCCATCCTCCACCAGCATCGAGTAGCGCTGCGAACGAATTCCCATGCCGCGCTCAGTGAGATCAAACTCCAGTCCCAGGGCCTTGGTGAATTTTGCGCTGCCGTCGGCCATCATGCGCACGATACCAGTCGCATTCTGCTGGCGTCCCCAGGCGCCCATCACAAATGGATCATTGACGGAGATGCACCAAATCTCGTCGACGCCTTTTGCCTTCAGTGCGTCCGCGTTCTTGAGATATCCGGGCACATGCTGGGCCGAGCAGGTCGGAGTGTAAGCGCCGGGCAGGCCGAAGATGGCGATTTTCTTGTTCTTGACGAGGTCGCCGACATTGAACGTGTTCGGGCCGAGCGCGCATCCTTCCGTCTCGACGTCGATGAATTCGGACAGTGTTCCTTCCGGCAGGCGGTCGCCGACTTTGATGGTCATGGTAATTCCTTTGCGTATCAATAGACAGGATGAATGAAAAACGCCGCGCCTGCGAGGCGCGGCGTGAGACCGCAGTATGCCCTGTTATTGCTACTTATGCATGACGGGGTCAGTCAGCCTGCTTGCGCAGGAAAGCTGGAATGTCATACGTTTCCATGCCGTTCTTCTCCAGCGCGCGGACAGTTTCCGATGCCGACTCGCGACGCCATACCGCCGGCGCTTTCAAGCCGTCGAAGGATTGCGCCGGCTGTCCGCCGTGGCTGCCGCTGGTTGCCATGATCGGCTCGTTATGGGTACCTGTACGCAGCACCGGTGTCTGCACGAGCTGCACGCTCTTGCGCGCACGGCCAAGGCCGGTCGCCACCACGGTGACGCGGATGTCGTCGCCCATCTTGTCGTCGTAGGCGATGCCCTGTGCAATCGATGCGTCCGGCGCTGCGAACGCACGCACGGTTGCCATGACTTCCTTGATTTCCTTGCCCTTCAGGTTACGGCTTGCGGTCACGTTGACCAGCACGCCGCGTGCACCGGACAGGTCGATGCCATCCAACAGCGGCGACGCCACTGCCTGCTCGGCGGCGATGCGTGCACGGTCGACGCCGGAGGCAGTCGCCGTCCCCATCATTGCCTTGCCCTGCTCGCCCATGATGGTCTTGACGTCGTTGAAGTCGACATTGATATGCCCCGGCACGTTGATGATTTCCGCGATACCGGCGACGGCGTTGTTCAACACATCATCCGCATGCTGTAGCCATTCAATCATGCTGTCGTCTTCGTAAATCTCTTCCAGCTTCTCGTTCAGGATCACGATCAGGGAATCGACGTGCTGGCTCAACGCTTCCAGGCCCTCGTCGGCGATTTCCATGCACTTCGCGCCTTCGTAGGAGAACGGCTTGGACACTACCGCAACGGTCAATGCACCCTGCTCCTTCGCCACCTGCGCGACGATCGGTGCCGCGCCGGTGCCGGTGCCGCCGCCCATGCCGGCAGCGATGAACACCATGTGCGCGCCGCGCAGCGCATCCTCAATGCGGGAACGCGATTCTTCCGCCAGCGCGCGGCCGACTTCCGGTTTCATGCCGGCGCCAAGGCCAGTCTCGCCGATCTGGATCACGTTATGCGCGGCCGACTGCTTGAGCGCCTGCGCATCGGTGTTGGCGGCGATGAATTCCACCCCGGACACACCCTTGTTGATCATGTGCTGCACTGCGTTGCCGCCTGCACCGCCGACGCCGACGACCTTGATTACCGTGCCAAGTGATGCATTGTCTACCATATCGATTTCCATGATGACTCCCTTATTCAAGATGCAGTTTTCAGTCGATAGGCACCACGCGGTGTGGCGACTAGCAACTGCAAACTGCGGTTAATGACAAATTAAACGCATTTAAAAATTACCAAGTCGTACTTCCAATCACTTCAGGGTCTCCTCCCCTCTTCAGGGGAAGGGGCTCTTCCTCCAGCGACCTAACGTCTGTCGCTACCTCTACTACCCGCAAAATCAAAAATTCCCCAGGAACCATTCCTTCATCCGCTGCCAGATCGCTTTCACCGAACCGTCCTGGCGAGTGACGATATGACCGCGGAGATACTGCTTCTTTGCTTCCAACAACAAACCCAGCACCGTCGAATAGCGCGGGCTGCGCACCACGTCGGCCAGCTGTCCGCTGTACTCCGGCACGCCGAGGCGCGCCGGTTTCAAAAAGATGTCTTCCGCCAGTTCCACCATGCCCGGCATCATTGCCGAGCCGCCGGTCAGGACGATGCCCGACGACAGCACTTCCTCGTACCCCGATTCGCGCACCACCTGGTGCACCAGCGCAAACAATTCCTCGACGCGCGGCTCGATCACCGCGGCCAGGGCCTGGCGCGACAAGGTGCGTGGGCCGCGGTCACCAAGACCCGGCACTTCCAGCGTCTCGCCCGGGTCGGCCAGCACCTGCTTGCAGACGCCGTAACGCAGCTTGATCTCTTCCGCTTCGGCGGTCGGAGTGCGCAAGGCCATCGCGATGTCGTTGGTAATCTGGTCGCCGGCGATCGGGATCACTGCCGTATGGCGGATTGCGCCTTCCGTGAAGATCGCGACATCGGTGGTGCCGCCGCCGATATCGATGAGCACCACGCCGAGCTCCTTTTCGTCCGGCGTCAGCACCGCATCGGCGGACGCCATCGGCTGCAGGATCAGGTCGGATACCTCGAGGCCGCAGCGGCGCACGCACTTGACGATGTTCTGCACCGCAGACACGGCGCCGGTCACGATATGCACCTTCACTTCCAGCCGGATGCCGCTCATGCCGATCGGCTCGCGCACGTCTTCCTGGCTGTCGACGATGAACTCCTGCGGCACGGTGTGCAGCAGCTGCTGGTCAGTGGGAATGTTGACGGCCTTGGCAGTCTCGATGACGCGCGCCACATCGGTGGCGGTGACTTCCTTGTCCTTGATCGCGACCATGCCGCTGGAATTGAAGCTGCGGATATGACTGCCTGCGATTCCAGTGTAGACGTTGCGGATCTTGCAGTCGGCCATCAGCTCGGCTTCTTCCAGGGCGCGCTGTATCGACTCGACGGTCGCCTCGATATTGACCACCACGCCCTTCTTCAACCCTTTTGACTCATGCTGGCCGAGGCCGATCACCTCATGCCGGCCGTTCGGCATGACTTCCGCCACCACCGCCACCACTTTCGATGTGCCGATGTCGAGGCCGACAATCAAATTCTTTGCGTCTTTTGTCATGTTTATCTGCTTACTTTTTTTTATGATCGAGTCCGAACGCCAGTCCCTGTGCCTTCAATGCAAAGCCATTCGGATAACGCATGTCCACACTTTCAATCCGGTCCTGCAGCCGCGCTACCAACTGCGGATAGATGCCGACGAGACGATCCACCCTGTCCTTCAATGTCGTTTCGGTCTGTTCCCGCCCGAGTTCCACTGTCATGCCGTTGTCAAGCCGGATGCTCCATGCATAGCGTCCCGATAACTGCACCGCCTGCGGCGCGAGCTTGACCGGCGCAAACCATTGCTGAAGGTCGCGGTAACGTGCCACTACTTCCTTCTCGCTGCCTTCTGGCCCGTTGAATTCCAGCAGTTCGCCGTCCTCCTCCGCTTCGGCGAGATTGGCAGTGAACACATCGCCTTTTACCGACAACAAACGGCCGTCGTCACCCCAGGTACCTAGCGGCTGATGTTCTTCAATCGTGACGATCAGTTCGTTCGGCCATTCCCGCCGTACTGCTGCGCGGCGCACCCAAGGCACCGCTTCAAACGCCAACCGTACCTGGTTCAGGTTGACGGTAAAGAAATTGCCCTTGATCCTTGGCACCGCGGTGGTCCTGACCGTCGACGGATTCACGTAGCGCAGCGCTTCTTCCTGGGCGCTTTCGATACGAATGGACGTGAGCGTAAACATCGGCCGCTGCGCGACCCACCAGATGCCGCTCGACAGCAGGCTGAGCGCCAGCAGGCCGAGCAAGGCATTGGTAGTTGCGTTAAGCATTCGGATGTCGTGCCACATGGTCAGTCAATCATTCCTTGTCAAACCGGTTTCCAGTTTTCCGACTGGGCCAGGTCCAGATCGGCGGAGCGCAGGATCTCTACACAGAGGTCTTCATAGCTGACACCGGCGGCCTTTGCCGACATCGGCACCAGAGAATGTCCGGTCATCCCCGGCGAGGTATTGATTTCCAGCAGGAACGGTTCATTGTCGGTCGCGCGCAGCATGAAATCCACCCTCGCCCAGCCTGAACTGCCCAATGCGTTGTACGCACGCACTGCGAGCGACTGGATGCGCTTGGTGAGACCGTCATCGAGCGGCGCAGGACACAGGTACTGCGTATCGTCACTGAAGTACTTGTTCTGGTAGTCGTAATTGCCTTGCGGCGCGCGGATTTCGACGATCGGCAATGCACGCGCGGTGCGGCCGGCGCCAAGCACGGGCACGGTCAGTTCACGGCCGGTGATGAATTCCTCGGCGAGCACGACATCGTCGTACTTTGCGCAATGCGTGAAACCTTCCCTCATCTCCGAATAACCGGTCACCTTGCTGATGCCGATAGTGGAGCCCTCATGCGGCGCCTTCAGCATGAGCGGCAAGCCGAGTTCGTCCGGCACGGCACGCAACTCTTCCGCCGTTGCCTCCTTGGAGTCGAGGACTACGAAGCGCGGTGTTGGCAGGCTGTGGCTGAGCCAGATGCGCTTCGTCATCACTTTATCCATGCCGATCGACGACGCCATCACGCCGGAACCGGTATAGGGAATGCCGAGCTGTTCCAGCACGCCTTGCAGAGTGCCGTCTTCACCATAACGGCCGTGCAACGCGATGAATACGCGGTCGAACTTTTCCGCAGCGAGCGCGGCGAGGCTGCGCTCTGCGGGGTCGAACGGATGCGCGTCGATGCCCTTGCTTTGCAATGCCTTCAGAACGCCGCTGCCGGACATCAGCGAGACTTCGCGCTCCGCTGAACGGCCGCCGAAGAGTACGCCTACTTTTCCGAAATTGTTTGTCATATATATTCACTCATCACTATTACTTGCCGGTTCCCTCCTCCTGTAAGGGGGAGGGTTAGGGTGGGGGTGGTAGGGTCGAGTCAGAACCATTGTTATCTCGGCCCTACCACCCCTACGCGGGCCGCCCCATCCCAACTTTCCCCCTAAGAGGGGGAAGGAGCCTTTCCTTTATTTGTTTGGAACCGCCAGCTTCCCTGGCACGCCGCTGATCGATCCCGCACCCATCGTGATCACCACATCGCCATCGCGGGCCATGTTCACGATGCTGTCCGGCATATCGGCGATGTCTTCAACGAAGATCGGTTCCACCTTGCCCACCACCCGCAGTGCATGCGCCAGTGCGCGGCCGTCTGCGGCAACGATCGGCTGTTCGCCGGCGGCGTAGACTTCCGCCAGAACCAGCGCGTCGGCGGTCGACAACACCTTGACGAAGTCCTCGAACAGGTCGCGCGTCCGGGTATAGCGGTGCGGCTGGAAGGCCAGCACAAGCCTGCGTCCCGGATAGGCGCCGCGAGCGGCTGCCAGCGTGGCGGCAGTTTCGACCGGATGATGGCCATAGTCGTCCACCAGCGTAAATGCGCCCCCGCCCGGCAGCTTGATATCGCCATAACGGGTGAATCGCCGGCCCACGCCATTGAATTCCATCAGCGCCTTCTGCGTCGCACGGTCGTCCACGCCGACCTCGCGCGCGATTGCGATTGCGGCGCAGGCATTCTGCACGTTGTGCATGCCCGGCTGGTTCAAGCGCACTTCCATCGCCTCGTAGCCATCCTGCAGCACCGTGAACACCATGTGGCCGTCCACCGCCCTTGCATTCACAGCCCGTACCTGGGCTTCTTCATGGAAGCCGTAGGTTGTGATTGGCTTGGAAATGAACGGCATGATCTCGCGTACGTTGGCGTCGTCGATGCACAGCATGGCCACGCCATAGAACGGCAGCCGTTGCGTGAATTCGACGAATGCCTGTTTCAGCTTGGCAAAGCTGTGATCATAGGTTTCCATATGATCGGCATCGATATTGGTGATCACTTCGATGCATGGCGACAGGTTCAGGAAGGATGCATCTGATTCATCCGCTTCCGCCACGATGAAGTCGCCGGCACCGAGCTTGGCGTTGGCGCCGGCGCTGTTCAGGCGTCCGCCGATCACGAAGGTCGGGTCGAGTCCGCCTTCTGCCAGCACGCTTGCCACCAGGCTGGTGGTCGTTGTCTTGCCGTGCGTTCCGGCAATTGCGATGCCTTGCTTCAGGCGCATCAGTTCCGCCAGCATGATGGCGCGCGGCACGATGGGAATACGACGCGCCCGCGCGGCGATCACTTCGGGGTTGTCCGGTTTCACGGCTGTCGAGGTGACGATTGCATCCGCGCCGTCGATATGCTGGGCCAAATGGCCGTGGCTGACTTTTGCGCCAAGTTCCGCCAGGCGTATCGTCGCGGCATTGCTGCCGAGATCCGAGCCCGAAACGGTATAGCCGAGGTTCAGCAGCACCTCCGCGATGCCGCTCATGCCGGAGCCGCCGATACCGACGAAATGGATGTTTTTAACTTTGTGTTTCATTAATGTCCGGCCAATTCTTCCAGTATGTTTGCAATTGTTTCATTCGCGGCACGCCGCCCGAGAGCGTGGGCGGCTTCCGCCATGGTCAGGCAGGCTTGCCGGTCCAGCGAACGCAGCATGTCCGCCAGCTTCCCGGCCGACAGTTCGCCCTGCGGCAGATGCACCGCCGCTTTCTGATTGGCCATCCACTGCGCATTGTCGCGCTGGTGGGATGTCGTGCTGGCGACAAACGGCACCAGCACACTTGCTACGCCGGCGGCGGTCAGTTCGGATACCGTGATCGCGCCGGCGCGGCAGATCACGAGGTCCGCCTCCGCATAACGGCGCGCCATGTCGTCGATGAAATCGACAACTTCCGCATTCACCTGCGCGCTTGCGTAGGCGCTGCGCAGCGCCTCGATATGCTGCCGGCCCGATTGGTGCGTCACCATTGGCCGCTCCGCTGCCGGCAACAGTGCCAATGCCGCCGGCACCGCTTCATTCAGTACTTTGGCGCCCAGGCTGCCGCCGACGACCAGGATTTTCAGCGGGCCGCTACGGCCGGCAAACCGCTGTGCGGGCGCAGGCAGATTGCTGATTTCGGTGCGCACAGGATTGCCGCTGACCATTGCCTTGGACGCTGCGCTGCCGAAGTCGCCCGGGAAGCCGAACAGCACGCGTTGGGCGAAGGGTGCCAGTGTCTTGTTCGACAGCAGGAGCGCCGCATCCGCATTGACGAGCACCAGCGGCACGCCCCGCGCCTTTGCCATCATCCCGCCCGGAACCGTCACGTAACCACCCATGCCGAGCACGACGTCCGGCTTGCGTCGGCCGATGATGCTGAAACAGGCGCCGATGCCGGCCGCAAGTTTCAATGCGCCCCTCGCGGTATGCGCAAGACCCTTGCCGCGCACGCCGGCGAAGTCGATCGAATCCATGTCAATCTTGTGCTTCGGTACGATGTCGCGTTCCATGCCATGCTGCGTACCGAGCCAGGACACTTGCCAGCCGCGTGCCTGCATGGTTTGTGCGATCGCCAGGCCGGGAAAAATGTGCCCCCCGGTTCCGGCCGCCATGATCATTAATCGTTTGGTACCCGGTTTCATACCCGGCCTCCGCGCATCAGGATGCGATTTTCGTAGTCGATACGCAGCAGGATCGCCAGGCCGACGCAATTGATCACCACGCCTGACCCGCCATAGCTCATCAATGGCAGCGTCAATCCCTTGGTCGGCAACAGACCGAGGTTCACGCCCATGTTGATGAATGCCTGCACGCCGATCCAGATGCCGATACCCTTGGCTGCCAGCCCTGCGAAGGTCAGGTCGAGCGCAATGGACTGACGTCCGATTTCGAATGCACGCTTGATGATCCAGTAAAAGGCTGCCACCACAACCAGCACGCCGGCAAAACCAAGCTCTTCGCCGATCACCGCCAGCAGGAAGTCGGTATGCGCTTCCGGCAGGTAGTGGAGTTTTTCAACACTGCCGCCGAGGCCGACGCCGAACAGCTCGCCGCGGCCGAATGCAATCAGCGAATGCGAAAGCTGGTATGCCTTGCCGAGTGCGTTTTCTTCTTCCCACGGATTGAGATAGGCAAAGATGCGCTCGCGCCGCCATGGCGAGAGCAGGATCACCATGCTGAAGATGCCGACCAGCGTGGCGCCGATCCCGCCGAACCAGATGCCATTGATGCCGCCGAGGAACAGGATGCCCATTGCAATGCAGACGATCACGCCGAATGCACCCAGGTCCGGCTCCAGCAGGAGCAGCAGACCGACGACCCCGATCGCCACCGTCATCGGCAGGAAGCCTTTCGTGAGCTTGTGCATGACCTGCTGCTTGCGTACCGTGTAGTCGGCGGCGTACAGCACCACGAACAGCTTCATCATTTCCGATGGCTGCAGGTTGAACACCTTGAACGACAGCCAGCGCTTGGCCCCGTTGACGCCCTTGCCCAAACCGGGCACCAGCACGAGCACCAGCAGCACCATCGTAATGACGAACAGGTGAGGTGCGTAGCGCTGCCAGGTTTCGATCTTGACCCGGAAGGCGAGCAGGCCGGCGACGATTGCGACCGTGACAAAGATTGCCTGGCGAACCAGGAAATGCGAATTCTTGTAGTTCGCGTACTTTGGCGAGTCTGGCAGGGAAATCGATGCCGAGTAGACCATCACCATGCCGAACAGCATCAGCAGCAGGACGACCCAGGCCAGCGGCTGGTCGTACTCCATCATCTTCGAGCGTTGTCCGGTGCCGCGGGCCAGCGGCGGTGTCGGAGTGGAAAACAGAGGCAAGGTGAATTTCATGCAATCACCTCGCCGCGCGACAAGGCAAGTTCGCGCACCGCTTCCACAAAGACTTCCGCGCGATGTTCATAGTTGCGGAACATGTCGAGGCTGGCGCAGGCGGGCGACAGCAACACCGCATCGCCGGACTGCGCAAGTTCGGCAGCCTTCTCGACGGCTTCCTCGAGCGTTGCACAGTCGACCAGCTCCACGCCCGATGACTCGACCGCTGCGCGTATTGCCGGCGCATCCTTGCCGATCAGCAGGACAGCGCGCACGAACTTGGCAACTGGCTCCAGCAAGGGTGAAAAATCCTGTCCTTTACCTTCGCCGCCAGCAATGAGCACCAGGCGTCCGCCACCACTCTGGCCGAGGCCGTTCAAAGCGGCGACCGTTGCGCCGACGTTGGTGCCTTTGCTGTCGTCGTAATAATCCACGCCGCCGACGTTGGCGATCATTTCTACCCTGTGCGGCTCGCCGCGATATTCGCGCAGGCCGTGCAGCAGGCGCGCCATCGGAAGGCCGATGGCGCGGCACAAGGCCAGCGCGGCAAGTGCATTGACCGCATTGTGCCGGCCACGGATCTGCAGGGCATCCGCTGGCATCAGTCGATTGACGTTGACCGGCACCTCAATCATTTCCTTCTTGCGTCGTTTCGGCTGTTCACCTTCGTCGGAGGCGACGGCGACGGACAGCCATTGCATGCCGTTTTCATCGACCAGCCCGAGACAGTCCGGCTGCGAGGGTTCATCCGTACCGAAAGTCACCACGGGCAAAAGCGGTGATGCCATCTGCATTACGCGAGCGTCGTCGCGATTCAGTACACGCACGGTCCGCGCACCGAAGATACGGGCCTTGTCGGCGGCGTATGCTTCCATGTCGCCATGCCAGTCGAGGTGATCCTGCGTGACATTCAACACGGTTGCTGCATCGCTTTGCAGGCTGAAGGTGGTGTGCAACTGAAAACTTGACAGCTCCAGCACCCATGCCTGCGGCAGATTGTCGCTGTCGAGCGCGGTACGCAGAACATCGAGTGCGGCCGGGCTGATATTGCCTGCCACCTGCACCGTCAGTCCGGCGCGCCTGCACAGCAGTCCGGTCAGGCTTGTGACCGTGGTTTTGCCATTGGTGCCGGTAATGGCAATCACTTTCGGCGCATAGTCGCGCTCCTCGCGCAAGGCGGACAAGGCTTGTGCGAACAGTTCGATTTCACCCCATAACGGAATGTTCTTTTCTTGTGCAGCGGGCACCAGTGTGGCGAGATCGCGAGCAGGTGCAAGGCCCGGGCTCACCGCGACGAAATCGACGCCGTCCAGAAGCGTGACCTCGAATGGGCCGCCGACGAATTCGAGTGCCGGCATGGTCGTCTGCAATGCGTTGCGCAGCTCTCCGAGGCGGGCTGGTTCGGCCCGCGTATCGGCCACGCGCAAGGTCGCACCACAGCGCGCCAGCCATAGCGCCATGGCCATGCCGGATTCGCCGAGTCCGAGAACGAGAACGTGTTTACCTTGATAATTCATCAGCGCAGCTTCAGTGTCGAGAGACCAAACAGCACAAGCATCATGGTGATGATCCAGAAACGGACCACGACCTTCGTTTCCTTCCAGCCCTTCTGTTCGAAATGATGGTGCAGCGGCGCCATCAGGAGGATGCGGCGTCCGACGCCAAAGCGCTTCTTCGTGTACTTGAAGTAGCCGACCTGCAGCATCACCGACAGGGTTTCCACCACGAAGATGCCGCCCATGATGAACAGCACCACTTCCTGGCGCACGATGACCGCGATCGTGCCAAGCGCGCCGCCCAGCGCCAGCGCGCCGACGTCGCCCATGAAGACCTGGGCGGGATGCGCGTTGAACCAGAGGAATGCAAGGCCCGCACCGGCCATCGCTCCGCAGAAAATGAGCAGCTCGGCAGCACCGGGAATATAGGGAATCAACAGGTACTTCGAGAATACCGCGCTGCCGGTCAGGTAGGCGAACAAGCCCAGTGCCGTGCCCACCATGACCGTCGGCATGATCGCCAGGCCGTCGAGTCCGTCGGTGAGATTGACCGCATTGGATGTGCCGACGATGACCAGGTAGGTCAGCAGGATGAAGCCCCACACGCCCAGTGGATAGCTAATCGTCTTGAAGAAAGGAACGATGAAGTCCGCTTTCGGCGGCAGGTCGATATTGAAGCCCGACTGCACCCATTCGATGAACAGCCCGAGCACCTGGGTGTTGGTCGGCGCCGATACCGAGAAGGCGAGATAGATCGCGGCGGCGATGCCGATCAGCGATTGCCAGAAATACTTTTCCTTGGACGACATGCCGTCCGGGTTCTTGTAAACCACCTTGCGATAGTCATCAACCCAGCCGATGGCGCCATAGCCGAGCGTCACGACGAGCACCACCCAGATGAAGCGGTTGCTCCAGTCGGACCACAGCAGGGTAGCGATGCCGATGGAAAGGAGGATCAGCGCGCCGCCCATCGTCGGCGTGCCGGTCTTGATCAAATGGGTCTGCGGTCCGTTGGTACGGACTGCCTGACCGACCTTCAGCCTGGTCAGCATGCGGATCACCGCCGGGCCGGCGATGAGGCCGATCCCGAGCGCGGTCAGTGTGGCGAACACCGCGCGGAAGGTGATGAAGTTGAAGATTCGAAGAGGCCCCACTTCCTGTTGAAAATATTGTGCCAACCAAAGCAGCATGTTAATGGGTTTCCTGTACTTGTCCGGATGAATCGGGATTCACGAGATGCTGGACCACCCGCTCCATTTTCATGAAGCGCGAGCCTTTCACCAGCACCGTCGTGTTCGGTTGAGTGCCTGCTTCCACTGCCTGATTCAGTAACCCGATGTCATCGAAATGCCGCGCGCCCCCGCCGAATGCTGCTGACGCGTGACGCGCCAGCTGGCCAAGGGTGAACAACTGTTCGATGCCGCGCTGCCGTGCATAGCCGCCGATCTCGTCATGGAACTGCGGGCCTTCGTCGCCCACCTCTCCCATGTCGCCCAGCACCAGCACGCGGGGCGCCGTCGTATTCGACAACACATCAATCGCCGCCCGCACTGAGTCGGGATTGGCGTTATAGGTATCATCGATGACAAGCGCACCATTCTTTGCGGTCTTGCGTTGCAGCCGGCCGTTGACTGGCGCGAATGCTTGCAGACCTCGGATTACTGCCTCCTGCGGAATACCGATCGCCAGCGTGCATGCTGTTGCGGCAAGTGCATTGCGCACATTGTGCTCACCCGCCGCGGACAGCTTCACCTGGAAATGTTTCCCGCAGGCAGTAATGGACAGATCACTGCCGAAATCGTTCACTCGAAAAGTACAGGTCACATCCGCATTTGCGGATAGCCCGAATGTCATGCTCCGGCGCTGCCCGGCATAGGCGCGCCATAGTGTTGTGTAAGGGTCATCCGCCGGATACACCGCAATGCCGTCCGCCGGCAGTCCCTGGATGACTGCGCCGTTTTCCTTCGCGACCGCCTCGACGCTTTCCATGAACTCCTGGTGTTCGCGCTGTGCATTATTGACCAGCCCGACGACAGGCTGCGCAATGGCTGCAAGTGTCGCGATCTCGCCCGGATGATTCATGCCGAGCTCGATTACCGCCGCCTTCAGGTCCGGCTCGAGACGAAACACCGTGAGCGGCACGCCGATATCGTTATTCAGATTGCCGCGCGTGGCGAGGATGGACTCCTCGCCGAACGCCGCCTTGAGGATGGACGCAATCATTTCCTTGACAGTGGTCTTGCCGTTGCTGCCGGTGACGCCGATGACAGGCAATCCAAACCGCTGCCGCCATCCGCGTGCCAGCTCTCCCAATGCAACGCGCGTATCCGGCACTACCAGTGCCGGCACCGTCAAACCCGGCGAAACGCGCTCCACCATCACGGCGGCGACGCCTTTCGCCGCCACTTCCTGCAGAAAGTCATGCGCGTCGAACCGTTCGCCGCGCAGGGCGACGAACAGGCTGGACGGCGCGACACTGCGGCTGTCGGTGGACACGCTGTCAAACACCACGCTTGCCGAATCCCCTTCGATCGCGGCATTGACAATCCATGGCCGGATATCAGCCAAAGACAACTTCATCAACTATTCCCCTTCATTGTTGCTCGTGCGGCCAATGCGAGTGCCGCATGGTCCGCATCCAGAAACGGCAATTTTTTGCCTTTTATCTCTTGGTAGGGTTCATGGCCTTTGCCGGCCAGAAGAACCACATCCGGTTTTGCCGCGTGACGTACCGCCCACAGGATGGCTGCGGCACGGTCTTCAATGACAAGCGGTGCAGCCCTCTCCCTGCGCGTGGCATCGATTCCTTCAACAATCTGGGCCAGTATTCCCGCCGGCTCCTCATTGCGCGGATTATCGCTGGTCACGATGATATGGTCTGCCGCCTCCGAAACGGCACCCATCTGCGACCGCTTGCCCGGATCGCGATCGCCGCCGCAGCCGAATACGCACCACAATTGTCCTCCCCGTTGCTGTGCGACCTGCCGCAGCGTCGCCAGTGTCTTTTCAAGAGCATCCGGCGTATGTGCATAATCGATCACCACCAGCGGTGCGTCCGGTCCTCCCAATTGTTCCATGCGACCCGGCACCGCGGTCAGCGATTCCACCGCGTCGACCGCCGCCTTTAGCGCGATGCCCTTTGCCAGCAGCACGCCGAGTATGCCAAGCACATTGCTGACATTGAACTGTCCGACCAGGTGCGTCTTGACCTGTGCGGTGCCGAACGGCGAAGCAAGCTGGAACACGGTTCCGGCATGGTTGCTGCGGATGTCGCTGGCATGCAGGCAGGGCACGCTTCCTTCTGTGCGGCCTTCGATGCTGTAACCGATCAGGCCAAGCTGCGGGAGGGATTGATGCAGCCGCTGCATTTGCCGGCGTCCCATGCCGTCATCAAGATTGATCACCGCATGCTTGAGTCCCGGCCAGTCGAACAGGATTGCCTTGGCCGCTTCATAGGTCGCCATGTCGCCGTGATAATCGAGGTGGTCGCGGGTGAAGTTGGTGAAGAGCGCGACATCGATATGCAAACCATGCAGGCGCCCCTGCTCCAGTCCGATCGACGAGGCCTCGATCGCCAGTGCCTTCGCGCCACTGGTGCGCAGCGATGCCAGTCTGCGTTGCAGCAGCACGGCATCGGGCGTGGTGTAGCCGGTGCTGCTGAAGCCGTCATGACCGCCACGGCGGAACATCGCCACGCCCAGGGTTCCCACCACGGCGGTCGGCTCCCCGAGCTGCGACAACAGCGTACCCAGCCAGTGACTGCAGGAGGTCTTGCCGTTGGTGCCGGTGACCGCAACGGAAAACATCTCGGCGTCGGGTTGATCGTAATAGGCATTCGCGACAAAGCCGGCGATCTTTTTCAGATCCGGCACTGCGAGATGCGGCACTGTCCAGCCAGCGTCCCAGTTGAAGCCGGCAGCTTCATAAATTATTGCCCTGGCGCCTCGTGCGATTGCCTGGGAAATGTAGTCGCGGCCATCCGCGGTTTCGCCGGGATAGGCAATGAATACATCGCCGCTTGCGATGCTGCGCGAGTCGGACGAGAGCTGCGCCTTGGGCGCAGCCGCGTGCAGCCATTCGAGGATCTCCGCGACGCTGATCGCGCCGCCGGCTCCGGCGTCCGGTGTCCGCACCCGCATCACAGGCTCTCCTTCAGTTCGACCGGAGGAATGATGATGTCGGTTACTGATGAATCGGGCGCGACGTTCATCGCGCGCAATGCATTGGCGACGACTGCAGAAAAAATCGGCGCCGCCACCTGGCCGCCGTAGTGCATGCCGTTGGAAGGCTCGTCGACCATGACGGCAACAATGATCCGCGGGTCGGATACCGGTGCGAAGCCGACGAAGGACGATACATACTTGTTCGCGTATTGGCCGCCGACGAGCTTGTGTGCAGTTCCCGTCTTGCCCGCCACCCGATAGCCCGGAACCTGCGCCTTGGGCGCGGTGCCTTCCGGGCCGGCGGCCATTTCCAGCATGGCACGCACGCTGCGCGCGGTTTTTTCCGAAATTACCCGCTGTCCCACTGGCGGCGCATCCAACTTCATCAATGATGTCGGGATCATGTCGCCGTCGCGGGCGAAGATGAGATACGAGCGCGCCATCTGGATCAGCGAGGTCGAGATGCCATGACCGTAGCTCATGGTCGCCTGTTCGATCGGCTTCCAGGATTTGTGCGGACGCACCCGGCCGGCCACCGCCCCCGGAAAGTCAAGCTTCGGCGCCTGGCCGAAGCCAACCGTGGTGAACAATTCCCACATCTGCTCCGGCTTCATTTGCAGCGCAAGCTTGGCGGTACCGACGTTGGACGACTTTTCAAGTACCTGCGACACCGTCAGCATGCCGTGCGGATGCGCATCGCCGATGGTCGCCCGGCCGATGGTAAGCCGGCCCGGCGCGGTCTGGATGTTGGTCTGCGGCGTGACCAGCTTGTTCTCCAATGCCAGCGCAATGGCGAACGGCTTTATGGTCGAGCCCGGCTCGAAGGTATCGGTCAGCACCCGGTTGCGAAGCTGCGCGCCGGTCAGCCGGCCACGATCATTAGGGTTATAGGTTGGCAGATTGCTCAGCGCCAGCACTTCGCCGGTCTTCGCGTCCAGCACGACGATGCCTGCAGCCTTGGCCTTGTGCTTTTCCACCGCCTCCTTCAAATGCGAATACGCGATGTACTGGATCTTGCGATCGATCGACAGCGTCAAATCCTTGCCGTCATGCGGATGGCGCACCGATTCGATATCCTCCACGATGCGCCCGAGGCGGTCCTTGATCACTCGGCGGCTGCCGTGCGTGCCTGCCAGGTTCTTCTGGAATGCCAGTTCCATTCCTTCCTGGCCCTTGTCCTCGACGTTGGTGAAGCCGACGATATGCGCCATCACCTCGCCCTCGGGGTAATAGCGCTTGTATTCTTTCTTGGTCGAGATCCCGGGGATGCCGAGCTTCATTACCTTGTCCGCCACGTCGGGCTCGACCTGCCGCTTCAAATAAACGAAGGTCTTGTCGGAGTCCAGCTTCTTGCTCAGGTCGCGTTCGCTCATCTCGAGCAGCTTGGCCATTTGCCGCAGCTTGTCGTTCGACGTACCCGTCACGTCCTCGGGAATCGCCCAAATGGCTTTCACCGGTAACGACGATGCCAGCATCTGGCCGTTGCGGTCGGTGATGCGGCCCCGTGTCGCGGGCAATTCAAGCGTACGCGCATAGCGCGACGCGCCCTGCTTCTGGAGGAATTCGGTGGAAATGCCTTGCAGCCAGAGCGCCCGGCCGGCGAGAGCAGCAAAAGCGGCGAACATCGTAAACAGTACGACACGCGAGCGCCATACCGGGAGCTTGACGGCCAGCACCGGGCTGGCGCTGAACTGCACTCCCCTGCCGGCGGCGGTACGTGATGCGGCGCGCATTACTTCACCCCCGGTGTAAGGTACTGGGTACGGTCAGGTGTGACAGTCAACATATTAAGATCACGTCGCGCATTGGATTCAATGCGCGCATGTTTGCCAAGGGTGGATTGGTCGAGTTGCAGCTGCGCCCACTCGAGGTCGAGCTGCTTGGCCGCGGATTGCGCCCGTTCGAGCTCGATGAAAAGCCGCCGCGCCTGGTATTGCGCATTCACCAGCGAGAGTGCGCAGAAGACCAGAATGACGGTCAGCACGACGTTCATGCGAACGATCATTGCGCGGCTCCTGAAGCGATGCGTTCAGCCACCCGCATGATGGCCGAACGCGCACGCGGATTGATGGCAACCTCCGCATCCGACGGCTTCATCTTGGACAGCAGCTTCAGCTCGGGTTGCGGCAGATCGATCGCACGAATCGGCAGTCGACGGTCAGGCTGCGGCGCGTTGGCTTTGGATGCCATGTAGCGCTTGACGATGCGATCTTCCAATGAATGAAAGCTGATCACAGCCAGTCTCCCGTGAGGGGCCAAATGTCGAAATGCCGCGTCGAGTCCTACTTCGAGTTCTTCAAGCTCCTGATTGATGAAAATCCGGACAGCCTGAAAGGTGCGAGTGGCCGGGTCCTTACCCTTCTCGCGGGTTTTGACGGCGTGTGCCACGATCTCGGCAAGCTGTCGTGTGGTTGAAATTGGCGCGACTGCTCTGCGAGCTGCAATCGCCTTTGCAATCTGAAAAGCATACCGTTCTTCCCCATAATCTTTTATCACCTTTGCGATGTCATGTTCGGCCGCCGTTGCGAGCCATTCCGCTGCAGACATGCCGCGTGTCGTATCCATGCGCATGTCCAGCGGGCCATCGAGTCGAAAACTGAATCCTCTTGCGGCCTCGTCCACCTGCGGAGACGAAATGCCCAAGTCCATCAATATGCCCTGCACCTGCTTCACACCCCGCTCCGCCAGCGCCTTTTCCAGCGTGGCGAAGCTGTCATGCACGATGTCGAACCGTTTGTCCGGCATCGATTTCGCAGTAGCCACCGCCTGGGGATCCTTGTCGAACGAAATCAATCGTCCCTGCTCACCCAGGTGGGCCAATATCCTGCGGCTATGCCCGCCGCGGCCGAAGGTGGCGTCGACAAAGATTCCGTCGGCACGCGGCCCTTCGATCGCCAGCGCATCCACCGCCTCTTCCAGCAGCACCGTACGGTGCTGCAATTCCTGCACCGCTTCCGAATTCATGGCGGGCTAGAAGGAAAAATTACTTAAAACATCCGGCATGCCGTCGGCAACCGCCTGGGCCTCGCTTTCGGCCAGCTTCGCGGCATCCCAGATCTCGAAATGGCTACCCATGCCAAGCAGCATCACATCACGCGTCAGACCGACTGCATTGCGCAGTTCGGGAGCGATCAGGATGCGGCCGGCCGAGTCCATTTCGACATCGGACGCGTTGCCAAGGAAAATGCGTTGCCAGGCACGAGCCGACATGGGCCAAGCGGCAATTTGTTCACGATGGCTTTCCCAAACGGGACGGGGGAAAAACAGCAGGCAGCCGTGCGGGTGCTTGGTCAGGGTGACACGGCCCTCGCACTGGACCGTCAGGGCGTCACGATGCTTAGCCGGGATGGACATCCTTCCCTTCGCATCGAGATTTAATGATGACGCCCCTTGAAACACCCTGAGTACCCTCGCATCCGCTGTTTTTAGTTGTCTTGGTGAATCGCGTGAGTGCAATTTTGATTGGTTTATATCCCACAAAAATACACTTTTTCACACTTCCACCCACTTTAGAGGATGCAGAATTTGCGGTCAAGTAATATCAGAGGCAACAAATACGGATTTTTCCAATGAACTCAAAGACTTAGCGGATTTCACTCAAGCAAATTAAAACACAAAATGTGATTCAAATTAAGGACTTAGGAAATAGTCTCAAAGTTACTCATGAGATATATACATGTATATAACAGATGAAATATGTCAATTCAGCAATTTGCGCAGCGTACGAAATCAGCACACGTAACCACCCTAGTGGTTACTTACTTCCAAATTTCCCGACAAAACTTGGACTGCGGCAACAAAAGTCAGTTCATGTACAAATGAAATCTTCAGGAAACTCTGCCGGAGAAATGAGCAGGTTCAGAGACGCTGAATAGCAAAAAAATTTAGGGGATATATGAAGATGCGGATGAGCGGGCATCACACATGATAAAAGCGGACAGACTCCATGTACCGAGCAGATCTGGAAAGCCCAGGAGTCCCTGATGCGGAAGAAATTGCCAAAACCTGTTGGTCGTGGGATGAAACTTTGGAAGCGGGAAAGCGAATCCGAACGCGCAACGATAAACATGGCGGCCGCCGATGTTGCGTCTGCCCGGGTAGGCAATCCTCCACAATTTCACGATTTCCCATCCCACGGCCAACAGGCTCTGGTTAGGGTCTACTGTAATGACATGCCAAATATTTTGCGTTGACTTAACTCAACGGCCAGTTTCAACATGCGATGGGGAATATAAGTGAAGCAAGCCGATAGGCCGGATTCTGTTACGACGCTTGCGCCGAGACGCTTGCGTTATGACAGCCATTCCTCTAGGCCGTGAATTGCTCCACGGCTCAAGCTTTCTACCCGCACGCTCCGCGAGCAGCATCAATGCGTGCCTATTTGAAATTGCTCCGGGTGGAGGTTACCGCGTTTCACCGTAACTTAATACGCTCGTCTCTGTGGCCCTATTCCGCGCCTTATACCTGGACAGTGAAGCCCAGGCTTTCAACGTACGGCCGTTAGCCGTCACCCTGCTCTATGGAGTCCGGACCTTCCTCCCGCCATCTTGCAATGGCCAGCGGCTGTCTGGCTTGCTTCGGACGCCATTGTCGCACAGCGATGCGAAAAAGCGTTTTCTGTTAACGTATCGGTTTTGCATTGCGCGGTGACTCCATGACCGAATCACGAAACGGCGGCCGCATCCTGGTCGACGCATTACTTACCCACGGCGTCGATATTGTCTTCGGCGTTCCCGGCGAAAGCTACCTCGCGGTGCTTGATGCGCTGCATGACGCGCCGATCAAGTTCATCACCAACCGCCAGGAAGGCGGCGCCGCGTTCATGGCGGATGCCTACGGCAAGTTGACCGGCAAACCCGGCATCTGCTTCGTGACCCGCGGCCCCGGCGCCACCAATGCATCGATCGGTGTGCATACCGCGTTCCAGGATTCCACACCCATGATCCTGTTCATCGGCCAGGTCGGCAATGACTTTGTTGAACGCGAAGCATTCCAGGAAATCGATTACCGGCGCATGTTCGGGCAAATGGCGAAATGGGTCGCACAGATTGATCGCGCGGACCGTATTCCGGAATATATGGCACGGGCATTTCAGACCGCCACCAGCGGACGGCCGGGACCGGTGGTGCTGGCGCTGCCGGAGGACATGCTGACCGCAACCGCGCGGACACCTGATGCAAGACCCTACCGGCCGGTGCAGGCGGCACCTTCCGCATCACAAATTCATACCCTCCGCGACATGCTCGGCGCAGCACAACGTCCGGTCATCCTGCTCGGAGGCGGCGGGTGGGATGTTGGCGCATGCGACGACATTCGTCGCTTTGCTGAATCCAACCGGTTGCCGGTCGCCTGTGCGTTCCGTTTCCAGGATCTGCTCGACAACTGCCATACAAATTATATTGGCGACGTCGGCATCGGTATCAGTCCGAAGCTGGCAGCACGTATCAAGGCATCTGACCTGATCGTTGCGATCGGGCCCCGCTTGGGCGAAATGACTACTGGCGGCTATTCGCTGATTGACGCACCCTGCCCTGCGCAACGACTGGTGCATGTCCACAGCGGCGCGGAGGAATTGGGCAAGGTTTACCAGGCGGACCTGATGATCAACAGCGGCATGCCCCAGATCGCCGCCGCGCTGGCGGCAATGCCGGCCGTCGACGCGAGTGCATGGCAAGGCACCGTCGCCGAAGGGCGTGCGGAATATGAGGCATGGCAGGCGCAACCGCCGATATTCACGAACACGGACGCGCCGCTCAACCTATGGCAGGTGGTGAAGACGCTGCAGGCGGAAATGCCGGCAGATACGATTCTGACCAATGGCGCCGGCAACTTCGCCACATGGGCGCATCGCTTCTGGCGTTACGGCGGATTCCGAACCCAACTGGCGCCGACCTCGGGCGCCATGGGTTACGGCGTGCCGGCGGCGGTCGCCGCCAGCGTAATCGCGCAGCATCATGGCAAACCTCGCGCCGTGCTGAACTTCGCCGGAGACGGCGATTTCCTCATGACCGGGCAGGAACTTGCAACGGCGGTGCAGTACCGCGCGGGTGTGCTGTTCATTGTGTTCAACAACGGCATGTACGGCACCATCCGCATGCACCAGGAACGCGCGTATCCTGCCCGCGAATCCGGCACGCGGCTGCACAATCCGGATTTTGCTGCACTGGCACGGGCTTACGGTGCGCATGGGGCGGCGGTGGAGACGACGGAACAATTCCTCCCAGCGCTGCGCGACGCGCTATCGCACATCGCATCGAGCGGATTGCCGGCATTGATTGAATTACGTTACGACGCCAACTTGATTACGCCAAATTCGACGCTTGAGACGATACGCACGACGGCGCAGCAAGGCGCGGGTGCCTGACGCAACGCCGCACCAATCACGGAGGGCAGGTAAGGCATACTTACCTCCGTTGCGCATACTGTCCACGCAATAGTTCGAGTTCTTCCCGCGCCTGTTTTTTGTTCTGCAACATCTCGCCGTACTTGTCGCGGCCGTCGTCGCCCCGGCCGTCGTGGTCGTAGGTGAATTCTTCGTTGATGACGGAAAGCAGATATCGCTCCCGCGATTTTTCCACGGAGCCGGCACTGGGCGGCAAGGCTGGCTGGGGAGGTCGCGCCGGCTCGAAGACGCCTTGATCGATCTGGCGCTTCAAACGCCTGAAGTCCCTCAGCGCACCTGCAGTGCCCACCCCGTCTCTGGAATGGATATTGATCAAGCGTTCATACGCGGTGATGATTGCGTCCAATTCTTCCCTTTGACCTTCTGCCCGGGGTAACGATGTCATGTATTCGTAAATCAACTTCTTCGTTTCCTGAAGTTCCGCCTCGGCCCTCTTGCCGGCATAAGGATCGGGACGGAAGGCTCCGGACATGAGCGCCTGGTTCAGCGCACGATATTCGTTCAACTCCTGCTCTGCGGACATCGGCGTTGTCCGCAGTCGGTGATAACGGATGAGCGCCGTTTCCTTTTCCCGGGCATCTCCGGACCGATCCGTCACCTTCGTTTTGAACCGCTTTTTTTCCTCGGCGATCTCGTTCCGGATACGAGCCCGCACCTCTGCATTGAATCGAGCGTGATCGGCCAATGAATTCGGCACAGGCGGTTGAATGTCCCACCGGTTGGCATCAGCAACAATCTTCAGGCGGTATGCCTCCATGTTTTGCGCCCGTTTCGCGAGCGGGGTCACGACGCCATCCAGCTGCGCAAGCAAACGGCCACATTCCTTCGGCCGCTTCCCATTCGTCTGCATCAGGCTGTCGAGCTGCTTCAACGCGGATTCTTTCTCTCGGCCTTGGGGCAACAGCGCGATCCGGCTGCGGACCTCGCCTTCGACCGCTCTGTTCTTTTCCCTGATCGCCGTCGTGTCCTTGACACCTTGCGTCGAGGATGGCGCGTGAGCGGATGAAGGCTGTTCTGTGACTCCCTTCTCCTGCAGCTTGGTCGGGGAGGCGGACATTCTATGCAGCAGATTGTTGGCGCACCTGCTTCCACCCGCGCGCAGTTGATTAAAGACGCCCTTGGTGTCTTTGGCCGCGGAGGCCTTTTGCCTCCCCGAAGACGTGGACTGTGCCGGCGGCAGATTATCAATGGCCGGAATGGTGCCGCCTTGACGAAAAAGCTTCAATATGTTCACGATAACAACCTCGTTATACGGCCGCGCCGCTTCCGGCATGCCTGTTACTTTGGCAGCAGGAGGTTTTCCCGTCGCTGATCTGGAATTCGAATTCCTTCACGATGAGTGACGGCGTTGCGCAGGTGGTTCCGCCGTGAGGACGCCGCCCACGGAAGAACCGGCTGCTCCCGGATGCGATTACAGGCGCTCGATGTTGACGCGCAGTTGCTGTGCATACGCACGCACAGCTGACCGCTCTTCCTCCGTCATGCGGTCCAGGTTGCGCATCATCAGCAAGGTACGGGTATTGTTCCGGAGAAGGTCCTGGTTGCGGTCAAGGAAATCCCAATAGAAGGTCGTCATCGGACAGGCTTGCGCGCCGGTCTTGATCTCAGGCCGATATCGGCAGCCGCCGCAGTAATTGCTCATGCGCTTGATGTACGCGCCGCTGGCCGCATACGGTTTGCTGGTGAATCGTCCGCCGTTTGCGTACAGCGACATGCCGGCCGTATTCGGAAGTTCCACCCACTCGATCGCATCGACGTAGACGGCGAGATACCAGTCACACACCTGCTGCGGCAGCAGGCCGGCGATCAGCGCGAAGTTGCCGGTCACCATCAGGCGCTGGATGTGATGGGCATAGCCATGCTGCAGTGTCTGACCAATGGTGTGTCGCATGCAGTTCATGTGCGTGTTGCCGGTCCAGTACCACGATGGCAGCGGCACGTCGTGCCTGAAAAAGTTCGCTGCGCCGAGCTTGGGCATGTCACGCCAGTACACGCCACGAATGAACTCCCGCCAGCCGAGGATCTGGCGAATGAATCCCTCCACCGCCGGCAGCGGCGCGATGCCGCCCTGCCATGCCGATTGCGCTGCAGCGATGACTTCGCGCGGATCGAGCAGCTTGAGATTCATCGAACTCGACAGCAGCGCGTGGTACAGATACGGTTCGCCAGTCCACATCGCATCCTGGTAATCGCCGAAGCGGGCAAGGCGATGCTCGATGAAATCGTCCAGCGCCAGCAGCGCCTGCTCCCGCGTTACGGGCCAGCCGAAATCAACGAGCGAACCGGGATGATCCGGGAATCGCGTGGCGACATCATGCATGACCGCCTCGGTGACCGCATCGGGCGGAAACCGTAACGCTGCCGGCCGTTTACCCGGCCCGGCCTTACCGAACGCGCCACGATTGTCCTTGTCGAAATTCCATACGCCACCGGCCGGTTTTTTACCATCCATCAGTACGCCGGTCCGCGTGCGCATCGTCCGGTAGAACGGCTCCATCAGCAGCGTCGTCTTGCTGCCGGCCCAGCGCATGAACTCGGCGCGGGAGATCAGGAAGTGACTGTCTTCCCGTACGGCGAGTGCGATGCCCTCTTCCTCGCATAAGGAGCGAAGCGCCGTGTCGAGCCGCCATTCCCCAGGCTCGCAGACAATTACCTTCACCGGCCGCCACTGCCGAATCGCCGCACGCCACGCATCGGCAAGCTGCGCATGGTCGTGGCTGCCGAGAGCCCAATATTCGACCGGCCACTGTCGCGCCTGCAAGACCCCGGCGTGATGCCGCATCGCGGCGAGAAATACGGTGATGCGCGCCTTGTGGCTCCATACATGCTTCGCCTCGCCGATGCACTCCACCATCAGGATTCGGTCCTGTGCCGGGTCAAAACCGAGTAAGGCAGGGTTGTCGTCATTCAACTGGTCGCCGAGGATCAGCACCAGATGGCGGATTCGGTTGGTGCTCATTTCGCATTCCTGCGGCAACGCTCTGAACAGTACTTCACCTGATCCCAGTTTTTCGCCCATTTGCGGCGCCAGGTCATGGGCAGGCCGCAAGTCGCGCAGGGCTTGCTTGGGAGCGTAGATTTATTGCCGGGATGCGGCGGGCGTTCTGGCATGACAATATCAATTCGTCTCGATGATTGGGCGGTGCGAAGCTCGCCAAGTTGAATTGCAGATCGCGAAGCCATCTGTCGCTGCCTACTATATCTGACCCATGTCGTCCGGGAGATCTCCTGATAGTTGCAAATTGGAATCAGGATGTATGCCGACGGTCGTTCGGCCTTTCAGGAAAGGCCGAAGTCTGCTTTTGCGCCGGCGCTGATCCGGTGTTACATTGCTGGGAAACACAAAAAAAGCCGAAACAAGCCGCTGCAATACGCTGAACTTGTACCAGGAGCGAGACATGAGTCGCATCAATGACGGCATCGCAACAAACCCTCCCGGCAGCCACGACCACCCCATATCCGCAGCACCGTCGAATTGTCCGCCCACACCGGCCGACTCACCTTCTTCTGTCGTATTCAGCAGCATGCTCGGTGAATCGCGCAGGCGCTCGGCGGCGTATGGACTGTCAGAGGACAGCCGTGTCGACTTCAGCCCGCTCGGGCGCACCGATCTGTCGCTGCTGATCGAGCGCAACCGGATGTTGTACACGCATGCGCTGCCCGTCATGGAAACCCTGTACGAGCAGATCGAAAATACGCACAGCATGGTGGTACTGACCGATGCCAACGGCGCAATCGTGCACGCATTGGGAGACGACGATTTTCTTGAAAAGGCGAATCGCGTGGCGCTGCAACCGGGCGTCAGCTGGTCCGAAGAAGGCAAAGGCACCAACGCGATCGGCACCGCGATTGCAGAAAAGAAGCCAACCCTGGTGCATGCGGACGAGCATTACCTCCACGCGAATCATTTCCTCACCTGCTCAGCCGCACCGATCTTCAATCACCAGGGCGAAGTGATCGGTGTGCTTGACGTTACCGGCGATCAGAGCAGCTACCACAAGCACACCATGGCGCTGGTACGGATGTCGGCGCAGATGATCGAGAACCAGGTATTTTCCGCCGCCTTCAATGACGCGATCACCCTGCATTTCCACAGCCGCCCGGAATTCATCGGCACCTTGATGGAAGGTATCGCGTCCTTCACACCGGGTGGCCGTTTTCTGTCGGCCAGCCGCAGCGGCCTGTTCCAGCTTGGATTGTCCCTGTCCGCGTTGAAGAGCCATACCTTCAGCTCGTTGTTCGGACTGCCGATCTCGGTGCTGTTCGATCATTACCGGACCGCCACGCCCACGCTGCTGAACATGTGCCTGCATAACGGCGTCCGGGTATTCGCCAAGGCGGAGCTGCGCCTCTCGAACAAGGTCTTCCAGAATTTATCGGTGTCAGGCACAAGCGGGAATGTCGCGGCAGCTGTCCGGGGTGATGCCAGGCCGGCCCCGACGACACACGGGACACAGGCGCGCATGCGCCGGTTGAGCCTGCTGGAACTCAATACCGGCGATGCACAGCTGGCGGCAGTCATCGCCAAGGTCAACAAGGTATCGGGCCGCGACATTTCCATCCTGGTGACCGGCGAGACTGGCACCGGCAAGGAATTGCTTGCCCAAGCCATCCATAATGATTCACCACGCACGGACGGTCCGTTCGTCGCAGTCAATTGCGCATCGATCCCGGAGACCCTGATCGAGTCGGAACTGTTCGGCTACGAGGACGGCGCTTTCACTGGCGCGCGAAAGAAAGGCGGCATCGGCAAGATCCTGCAGGCCAATGGCGGCACGCTCTTCCTGGACGAGATTGGCGACATGCCTTTCAGCCTCCAGGCCCGGCTGCTGCGGGTATTGCAGGAACGGGTCGTCACGCCACTCGGCAGCACCCGATCCATTCCTGTGAATGTCGCGCTGATCTGCGCGACCAACCGCAACCTGCGGGAAATGATCGCGAAGAACCTGTTTCGCGAAGATCTCTACTATCGCCTCAACGGGCTGGTCGTAAAACTGCCGCCGCTGCGCGAACGCACCGACCTCGAAACCGTGATCCGCCGGTTGCTGGCCGCTGAATCGGACGGCGAGCCGTTCACCGTGTCGGCGGAGGCGATGCAATTGTTCAAGCAGCACAAATGGCCGGGCAATTTCCGCCAGCTCACCAACCTGCTGCGCACCGCCACCGTCATGGTCGACGACGATCGCGAAATCCGGCGCGAGCATCTGCCGGATGATTTTTTGGAAGACCTCGCGGCAAGCCATCCGCCAGTCATTGCTGACACAGCATGCGGTACCGCTGCGACCTCCACGCGGCTGGATGATGTCGAGACCTCGATCATCCGGCAGACGCTGGCCGCGCACGACGGCAATGTATCGGCCACCGCGCGGATATTGGGCATCTCCCGCAATACGATTTACCGGAAGATGCGGCAGGAGTAAGGCATCCTGCATTGCGCGGTCACGCGTTGATTCGTCATCGCGCAAAAGGTTTTGGCAGCAGGACGGTGCATCGCCGCGCCGTTTCCGCCGGTGTCTTCGTCGTGTCTTTATTGAACCCGGTACTAGAACGCCGTACGCAATCCCACGAACACCCTTCTCCCCGGCGCCGGTTCGAAGAAGCGCCGGTTCGCTTCATTGACGATCACCGACCCGGCGTAATTCCTGTCCAGCAGATTGTCGATGCGTCCGTACAGGAACATCTTCGCGCCGGCCAGCCGGAATTCATATCCGGCCCGGGCATGGAATACCGCGTACCCGGGCGCTGCCTCGGCGTTGGCGTCGTTGACATACACCTTGCTTTCGGCGCGCATTTCCAGCCCGATCGTGACGGCGTCGGCAGGCTTCACCTCCACATCGGCAAACAGGCTATGCATCGGTGCGCCGGGAAGGCGATTGCCTGCCGGGATGGTTCCCGCCGGGTTGCTGTAGCCGGTCTTGAATTCTGCGTCGAGCAAGGTGTAGGCAATGCGGGTGCTCGCATGTTTCCAGTCCGCCTTCCATGACGCTTCGACGCCGCGCCGCTGAACGCGACCGGCGTTCTGGAACGTAGCGCGTCCTCCGCTGGAACGCGACACGATTTCATCCCTGCTGCGGGCGTTGAAGAGGGCGGCATCGAAGGCATGGCGGCCGCTGCGCATCTTCATGCCGATTTCGCTTTGCAGGCTGCGCGAGGGATTCAGCGCGAAGTTGGGGCCGGGAAGGCCGTCCGGGCGATAGGCGGACTCCGCCAGCGTCGGCGTTTCAAAGCCCTCGCCGATATTGCTGTAGATATTGAGCGTGTCGCTGGCATTCCAGACCAGGCCGAGAACCGGACTCGTGTTGTTGTACTCGACACTGCCGCTGGTGCTGGTCGCCGGCGGATTGAAGCGGTCGTCGACCGAGAAGCGCACTTTGCTTACCCGCACCCCGGCCAGAGCACGCCATTGCGGCGCGAAGGTCCAGTCGAGCTGGCCGAAGAAATCCGTGTTGGTCGCGGTGTCGTCCTCGTTCCGTCTTAACGCGCCACTCTCACCCATATTGTTGTCGAATCCCCTGCGGATCTCCTTCAATCGGTCGGCTTCGATGCCGACAGTCCAGCCGAAGGGCATCTGGTTCACACGGGTCTTGCGGGTCCAGCTTGCCCCCACGCCGCCATAGCTGCGGTCGAGGTTCACCACGCCATTCGTCATGAACGCCAGCTTCTGGTCGACATCGCGCTCGCCGGCGTAGATGCGGGCATTGAACGTATCTTCCGGGGACAGCCGGTGATCGATCACAATCCCGGCCTGTTGCTGCTCGACGGTCTTGCGGGTATTGAAGGCAATCGCGGCAGGTATCACTTGCCGTGGATTCTGCTCGAAGGCGGCCCGCGTGAGACCGAGCGGGTCCAGCGCCAGCGGCTGGTCGAAACGGTTGTACACACCGGTCAGCGTGGTGTCCGCCGATGGCCGGGCGACGATTTTTGCATTGATCTGCGTGCGTTCGGCGGCGCTATGGTCGCGGTATCCGTCCGTGCTGTAACGGGATACATCCAGCAAGGCGCCCAGGATATCGGTACCGCCGGCGATCGATGCGCCGACATGGCGCTGGCCGTCCGACCCCGCGCCGGCGGACAGGCCGAATTCCGGCTTGCCCGTCACAGGCGGATCCTTCGTGAAGACCTGCAGCACGCCCCCGGCGGCATTGCCGTACAACTGCGCAACCGGGCCGCGCAGCAACTCGATGCGCCTGGCCGAGGTCAGGCTGGCGGTCGATGCCTGCCCCTGCCCGTCTGGCATGGTTGCCGGGATGCCATCGATAAGGATGCGTACGCCGCGCACGCCGAAGGTCGAGCGTGCCCCGAAGCCCCGCACCGACACTTGCAGATCCTGCGCATAGTTTTGCCGTTCACGGACCTGCACGCCGGGCACTGCTGACAGCAACTCGGACATGTTGACCAGCGGCGAGCCGGTATGGAAGGTGTCCACGGTCACCGAGTCGATCGCGGCCGGCGCGTCGAAGCTGCGTTGCTCGGCCCGGCTGGCACTGACGACTACTTCCTCCAGTTGGCGGATATTGTCCTGCTGCGCGAACACAGCGGGAGACAGCAGCATGCCGCTGCAAAAGATGCATGCAATCCGCGAAGGCGCTGGCAGCTTGTGGCGACTGACAGGACCAGGCGGTTGGGTTCGGTTGTGCATGACTATGTCCGGAGCGGAAGATCGTATGGAAGACAACCGGTGCTGTTGCACATGGCGAAGCATCATAGAGAGATGCAGATTGGAGCATAGCCACAATACTTCGTTGCGACTTTCATCAAGTCTGACTCACCGTGAACCTTATCGAATCGCGTTAAAAAGACGATATGCGTGGCACGTAGAGTACGAAATCATTTCATCTGCACGATCCCTGTACGGTCCGATCGCGCCGATGTTGCCATAGGGATGCAATCTGTGAAGAACCCTGTAAGGATTTAGTAACAGCAATGGAAAAATCGGGAGTTTTACCCTACATTGTGAGTATTAGAGGAGCAGATCATGAAACGCCATTTAACCCGTCTTGCAACCCTTTTTGCCGCCGGCGCAGCGGTACTTGCGGCAATGCCGGCCCAGGCGGGCGGCAATGTGCAATGGTCGGTGTCGGTCGGTTCCCCGGGTTATTACGCCCCGCCTCCCGCCGTGGTGTACCGGTATGCGCCGCCGGTGGTGGTGTACCAGCAACCGGCTCCCGGTTACTACTATGCGCCGCCGGTATCTAATTCGATCGAATCGAATTTCCAGTACGGTCCGCCGCCGACCGTCTATGTCCCGCCGCCGACAGTGACCTATGTGCCGCCACAGGTCCATCACCATAATCACTGGCGCGAACATCGCCGCGCCGAACAATACCCGCGGCAGGAGTACCAGGGACATGGCCACCGCCAGCATGGCGGCGGACATGGGTCACGGCATGGTTCCGGGTATTACCAGCGTTAAATTCACGTCGCTCCGATGGCTTGGCCTGTCTTGCTACCCGGACATGCCATCGGAATCTTCTCTAGCATTTCCGCTCCCGAAGCGCGCTTAAATCTTCGGCGCCGCCATCGTCCACAGCCGCGCCTTCATCGCCAACCCGATCAGGTTTAATCCTGCCAGAAGCGGCAAGCAGGAGTGCCGGCATTGCCGTCCGGATCCGTATTGCCTGTGAAGATGGTGAATTCATCCACCGGCAGTCCACGTTGAATCAAGACGATCACGCCCGCTTCGACACCAGCGTCAGGATGTCGTAGCTCGCCACCAGTTCGCCGTTCTGGTTCGTCACCGCCACATCCCACGCCACCACGCCCTGCCCCACGCCTTTCGGGTCCTTCCTCCGGCGGTCGATCTTGCGCTTACAGGTGAGGCGCGCCTGTATCGTATCGCCGATGCCGACCGGCTTGACGAAGCGCAGCGTGTCGAGACCGTAGTTTGCCAGGACCGGGCCGGGCGCCGGCGAAACGAACAGGCCGGCAGCGGCGGACAGCACGAAATAGCCGTGCGCAATGCGCTTGCCGAACTGGGTTTCCTTCGCCGCGATCTCATCAAAGTGCATATAGAAATAATCGCCCGACAAGCCGCCGAAGGCGACGATGTCGGCTTCGGTCACCGTTCTGCGATGCGTGAGCAGCGAATCGCCGACCTGCAGGTCATCGAAATGGCGGCGGAACGGATGAATCTCCGATTCGTTCAGTGCCGCGCCACGCAGGTATTCACCGGTCACCGCCATCAGCATGGTCGGCGAGCCCTGCACCGCCGTACGCTGCAGGTAATGCGTCACCGCGCGAAGTCCGCCGAGTTCCTCCCCACCGCCGGCACGCCCGGGACCACCGTGCTTGAGTGCCGGTAACGGCGAGCCATGGCCGGTCGATTCGGCGGCGGCTTCCCGATCGAGCACCAGGAAGCGGCCGTGATGCATTGCCGCGACCGGTACCGCCTTCGCGGCGATTTTCGGATCACGGGTGAACAGCGAGCCGACAAGGCTGCCCCGTCCTTTCGCTGCCAAGGCCAGTGCCTCGTCGATATCGCCGTAGGGCATCAGTGTGCTGACCGGGCCGAAGGCTTCGATGTCATGGACGTTCTCGTTCCTGAAGGCATCGCGGCACAGCAGCAGGGTCGGCGCGAAGAATGCGCCTTCGCCGACACCGTCGCCGACCGGGCTGAAACCATCCTTCGCTCCGTACACCACCTCATTGCCCTGCGACAGCAGCGCTACGCGCTCCGCGACGTCGGCCTGCTGCGCACGCGATGCTAGCGCGCCCATCTTCACGCCTTCGCGCGACGGATCGCCGGTCACGGTTTTCGCAAGCCGCTCGCGCAGTCGCTGGGCGAGCGCGTCGAGATGCCGGTGCGGTACGATGGCGCGGCGGATCGCGGTGCACTTCTGTCCGGCCTTGATGGTCATTTCCCGCGCGACTTCCTTCACGAACAAGTCGAATTCTTCGTCATCCGGCGTGACATCGGGCCCAAGGATCGCGCAATTGAGCGAATCCGCCTCCGCATTGAACGGAATCGACTGCCGGATCAGGTTCGGATGGGCGCGCAGTTTCGCCGCCGTATCGGCCGAGCCGGTAAAGGTCACCACGTCCGATCCTTCCAGGCGGTCGAGCAGGTCGCCGGTGCCGCCGATGACGAGTTGAAGGCTGCCTTCCGGGACCAGGCCGGAATCCTGCACCATGCGCACCATGGCCTCGGTGAGATAGCTGGTCGCGGTCGCCGGCTTGGCGATGCAGGGCATGCCGGCAAGGAAAGTGGGTGCGAATTTTTCGAGCAATCCCCAGATGGGGAAATTGAAGGCATTGATATGCACCGCGACGCCCCCGCGCGGCACGAGGATATGGGTGCCGAAGAACTTGCCCTGCTTGCCGAGCTGGACCGGCGGTCCTTCATGCAGCACATTCCCCGACGGCAGCTCGTTCGAACCCATGCCGGCATAGGCGTGCAGCGTGCCGGTGCCGCCTTCAATATCGATCCAGCTGTCGGCACGGGTCGCGCCGGTGTAGTGGGAGATCGCATAGAGCTGTTCCTTGCGTTCGGCAAGATAGGCAGCGAGCGCTTTCAGGCGAGCTGCCCGCTCCTGGAAATCCATCGCCATCAGCGCCGGGATGCCAATGCGCCGCGCGTGCAGGAGTGCCTCGCCAAAGTCGATGGCCTCGGCATGGGTGTGGGCCACGACACGGCCGTCGATCGCGCTCGCCAGCGGTTGGGCTGCTTGGGCACCGATCCATCGGCCGCCGATGAAGCTTTGCAGGGTGGGCATGGGGGTCATATGAGTCTCCTAATGTAATATCGATTTAAGGGCTGCGATTGTTACTAGTGAATTGGCGACTCATGCAGTAACAATGTCATTCCCGCCCCCGACTACCTCGTTCGAGGGCAGGCTGCGGCGGGAATCCAGGGATGTACTGGCTACGCGATTGAGTACGGTAGTGCATCTCTGGGTCCCCGCTTTCGCGAGGACGACACACCTGAGCATCAAGCTTTGACGTCAACTGCCTGAACTAACACCCGGCACCTGCACCGCCGGAAACCCGCCGAAAAACAAGTCGGTCACTATCGGCGCCATCGCCTCATACGTCAGCTCGCCGTCCTTCTTCAGCCAGGTGAACATCCAGTTGATCATGCCGAACAGCAGCATCGTCAGCGGCTTGGCAAGCGCGGCCTCTTCCGTCTCCGGACGCAATTCGGCGATGACCTTCGCGAACGCCGCCACCACGCGCCGCTGGCCGTCCAGAATCCGTTCGCGGTCGTTCTCGTTCATGAACCGCACGTCTTCGGTCAACACCCGGTGTGCATCCTGTGCCATTGCATACTCCGCAACGAAGCGCTGAATCAGGCCGCGCAGTCGGGCATCAGGCGCGAGATTCTGCCGCAGCACATCGTCGATCACCGCCTCCAGTCGCGATACATGTGCATCAGCAATATTCACCAGCAGGGCATCTTTGTCCCTGTAATAGTGATACAGCGACGCTTTGGACATGCCGCAAGCGTCGGCCACCTCGTTCATGGACGTCGCTGCATAACCTCGTTGGGCGAACAAGCGCGCGGCATGCGACAGGATCGCCTCGCGCTGATCGTCATACCCCGGGGAACGTCCTCTTGCCATGCGATGAAATCCAAAAACTCGGTTCTGGAACAGGCGATAAACTTGCCCGTAGTATATTTGACCGACCGGTCGGCTTAAATTATAGTCGGCCATGGCAAGCCGGAGCAAGCGCGATGCGGTCGCCCCGGCACGAACCAACTTGAGGAGCTTTCATGCCCTGCTATTCGATCGAAGGCGTCATTCCCGTGGTGGACCCGACCGCCTATGTACACCCGACCGCCGTATTGATCGGCGACGTGATCGTCGGCCCCGAGTGCTACATCGGGCCCTGCGCTTCGCTGCGCGGCGACTTCGGCCGCATCGTACTGCAACGCGGCGCGAACGTGCAGGACACCTGTGTCATCCACGGCTTTCCCGCTGCCGACACGGTGGTCGAGGAAAACGGTCACATCGGCCACGGCGCCGTCCTGCATAGCTGCGTGGTACGGCGCGATGCGCTGGTCGGCATGAATGCAGTGGTGATGGACGAGGCGGAAATCGGCGAAAAAACCATCGTTGCCGCGAGCGCCTTTGTTCGCGCCGGCATGAAGGTGCCGCCGCGTTCGCTGCTGGCCGGCGTGCCGGCGAAGGTACTGCGCGAACTCAGCGAGGAAGAGATTGCGTGGAAGCTGGAAGGGACGCTGACCTATCAGGATTTGGCGAAACGCTGCCTGGCGACGATGCAGGAAGTACAGCCGCTGACGGAAGTTGAATACAACCGGCCACGTCCGAAGGCGCCGGACGTGAAGCCGCTGATTGCAGCGAAGCGGGGATAGGACTATTTGGCATTGGGCGCTAGCGGATTCCCGCTTTCGCGGGAATCACTGACAGTACGTGAAGTCCTTGCGCCTGCTCCGCAATGCGTCCGCAGATCAGGAAAACTTCGTGAAATCCGGTTTCCGCTTCTCAAAGAACGCGGTGAACGCCTCCTTCGCCTCAGGCGCGCTCAGCATCGTACCGAAGTGCTTGTTCTCCTCCGCCATGCGCGCCGTGATCGCTTCTCCCTGTTCGCCCTTCATCAGGCGCTTGGTCACCCGCAGCGACGACGCCGGCAAGGCAGCCAGCTTCGCAGCCTGACCTTGCGCGAAGGCGGCGAGTTCCGCGGCGGGAACGATCCTGCTGACCAGGCCCATCTGCAGTGCTTCCTGCGCGGAGAAGGCTTCGCCGAGCAGCAGCTTTTCCGCCGCGCGCTGATAACCAACCATTTGCGGGAACAGCATGCTGGAGGCAAATTCGGGACACAGGCCGAGTTGCGTGAACGGCATCGAGAACTTGGCATTGTCGGCCGCATACACGAGGTCGCAATGCATCAACAGCGTGGTGCCGATACCGACCGCCGCGCCGGCGACCGCGGCAACCACTGGCTTGCTTGCACCGGAGAGCGCGCGCATGAATTGCGCAACCGGGCGGTCACCCACCGGTCCCGGCGGGTTCTTCATGAAATCTTCGAGGTCGTTGCCGGCGGTAAAAATTTCCGGTTTGCCGATCAGGACGATAGCACGCACTGCGGCATCGCTTTCGCCGTCCTTCAGCGCGTCGGCCATCAGCTGGTACATCGCCGATGTAATCGCATTCTTTTTATCCGGGCGATTGAATTCGATGGTGAGGATGCCGTTGGCCTTGCTGGTCAAGATGTCCATGTGTTCTCCTTTTTCCTGTCTATGTTGTTGATATCGTCGTCGTAATTGATCAAACCACGCCGTGCCGGCCTGGTTGCGGGTGCTGCCGTGTTTGTACGCGCTGTTCAAGCCATTCGACAGCCTGCCGCCAGAGCGTCGCCTTGAATTGCGGGCGGAAAAAACCGAAGTGGCCGATGCGGCGCGCATCCACATCCGATGGCTTGATGTAGCGGCGCTCGACCTGCGCATTGCGATAGCAGTCGTGCATCTTGTCGATGCCAATGCGGCTCATCATTTCGTCATCCGTAAAGCTCATCGCCAGCAGCGGCACGCGAATGCGGTCGTAGCCGTCACGCAAAGGCATGCCTTGCGCGTCGACCACGTAATGCGGGTTGCGGCACCATTGCGACCATTGGTGGATCACGCCCTTCGGCAGGTCGCCGACCTTCTTCACCTTCTTGCCGGGGAAGTAGCCGAACAGTCTTGTGTAGACAGGCACCGCGAAGTACCAGATGAACCAGACGATGCGCCTGAGCTGGGGTGCGTTTTCGCGCCAGTAGCCGCTGCCTGCAGCGACAGTCAGGATGCCGTCGATCAGGTGATTGTCCGGCACCAGCCCGGGCAGCTGTCCGCCGAGCGAATGGCCGATGACCAGGAGCGGAACATCGGGATGCCATGCTTTCGCTGCATGCAGCGCTGCGTTGTAGTCGCGCTCGGCCCAGTCGAACAGATCGGCTTTGAAGCCGCGCAGCGAACGCCGGTACGCTGCGGGCAGCGACCGTCCCATACCGCGGTAATCGAAGGTGATTGCCGCCATGCCCTGCTCGGCAAGGTATTCGGCGAAAGAGAAGTAAAAATCCTGCTTCACGCCCATCGCGGACGGCAGCACGATAACGGCACTTGCCTTGCCGGATGGAGCGAACCGCGTGGCGGCGAGCTTGACGCCGTCGTTTGCGGTGAGTTCGATGGATTCCATGGCACTCCTTTAACAAAAAAACCGCACAGCTTGTGGCCGCACGGTTTTTTCAGTCTTTACGTAGTGATGTCCTTACATCCGCTCAAAGATTCCGGCAGCACCCATGCCGGCGCCGACGCACATGGTGACCATGCCGTATTTCAGGTTTCTGCGCTGCAGCGCATGCACCACGGTCGCTGCACGGATCGCGCCGGTGGCGCCGAGCGGATGGCCGAGGGCGATCGCGCCGCCGAGCGGGTTGACCTTCGACGGATCGAGCCCAAGATCCCGGACCACCGCCAGCGCCTGCGCTGCGAACGCTTCATTCAATTCATACCAGTCGATCTGGTCCTGGGTGATGCCGGCTGCACGGCAGGCGGCCGGAATCGCTTCCTTCGGACCGATGCCCATGATTTCCGGCGGCACGCCGCGCACGGCGAAGGACGAGAATTTCGCCAGCGGGGTCAGATTGAACTGCTTCAGGATTTTTTCGCTGACAAGGATCAGGGCGCCGGCGCCGTCGGATGTCTGCGAGCTGTTGCCTGCGGTAACGCTGCCCTTGGCCGCGAACACCGGCTTCAGCTTGGCCAGACCTTCGATCGAGGTATCCGGACGCGCGCCTTCGTCGCGATTGACGGTGCGGGTCTTGATATCGATCTGGCCGGTCGCCAGGTTCGGGAAACGCTCGACGATCTCGACCGGCGTGGTTTCCGCATCGAATTCGCCCGCGGCCTGTCCTGCCAGTGCCCTGCGGTGCGATTCCAGCGCGAACGCATCCTGGTCTTCCCGAGAGACTTTCCACTGCTGCGCAACCTTCTCCGCCGTCAGGCCCATGCCGTAGGCCATGCCGATGTTGTCGTCCTTGAAGACATTCATGTTGATCGACGGATGATGGCCCATCATCGGCACCATCGACATCGATTCGACGCCGGCGGCAATCATGACGTCCGCCTGGCCGACGCGGATGCGGTCGGCGGCCATCGCGACGGCGGTGATGCCGGACGCGCAATACCGGTTGACCGTAACGCCGCCGACCGTGTTCGGCAGGCCAGCCAGCAGCACCGCGTTACGGGCGAGGTTCATGCCCTGCTCCGCTTCCGGGAACGAGCAGCCGACGATCGCATCTTCGATCAGTTTCGGATCGAGGCCGGGCACCTGCGACATCGCGGATTGGAGCACCCGCACCAGCAGATCGTCCGGACGCACGTTCTTGAACATGCCGCGCGGCGCCTTGCCGATCGGCGTGCGGGTGGCGGCGACTACATAAGCTTCTTGAAGTTGTTTGGTCATTTCTCTACTCCTGATCCGGTCAGTTACGGACGGGTTTGCCGGTCTGCATCATGCCCATGATGCGTTCCTGGGTTTTCGGGTTGTTCAGCAGCTCCATGAAGGCCTTGCGCTCGAGGTCGAGCAGCCATTGCTCGGTGACGATGCTGCCCGCCTCCACTTCGCCGCCGCAGACGATCTCGGCAATCATCGAGCCCAGCTTGAAGTCATGGGCGGAGATGAAGCCGCCGTCACGCATGTTCACCAGCTGCGCCATGATGGTCGCCATGCCGTAACGGCCGGTGACCGGGACCTGTGCCTTCAGCGGCGGACGGTAGCCGGCGTCGAACATAGCGCGTGCTTCCACCTTCGCCACATGCAGCAGCTCATACGGGTTGAAGACAATGACGTCATTCGCAGACAGGTAGCCCATCTTCTGCGCTTCCAGTGCCGACTTCGATACGTTCGCGGTCGCCGCGTTGGTGAAGTAGTTCTTCAGGAACTGCAGGATGTCCGTGCCCTTGGCGTCGGCCGCTGCGCGCACCGCCGCTTCCTTCAGGCCACCGCCGGCCGGAACCAGCCCGACGCCCACTTCCACCAGCCCGATATACGATTCGATCGATGCCACGCGCTTGGCTGCATGCAGCATCAGCTCGCAGCCGCCGCCCAGTGCCAGTCCGGCCACGGCAGCCACTACCGGCACGTTCGCGTACTTGAGTGCCTGGTGTGCCTGCTGGAGCTTGGCGACTTCCGGCTCGATGGCCTTGATGCCGCCCGACATGAACACCGGCAGCATCGACTGCAGGTCGGCACCGGCGGAAAACGCGCCGCCTTCCGCCGCATCCGTACCCCAGATCACGAGGCCCTTGTAGTTCTTTTCCGCTTCCGCGATCGCCTTGGCGATGCCGTCGATCACCCCTTGGCCGATCACGCGCATCTTGGTCTTCAGCGACAGGATCAGCACATCATCGTTCTGGTGCCAGATGCGGACCGAATCGTCCTCGAACACGGTAGTGCCGGCCTTGGAGCCGTCCGGCGTGTTTTCGCCGAGCACGGTGGCGCGGAATGCCTGGCGCTGATATACCGGCAGATCGGAACGCGGCACATAGGCGTTCTTGGCTGGCGACCATGAGCCTTCCGGTGTATGTACCCCGGTGCGGCCATCGAAAACCCATGCTGGCAGCGGTGCGTCGCACAGCGCCTTGCCGGCATCGATATCTTCCTTCACCCAGGTCGCGACCTGCTGCCAGCCGGCAGCCTGCCAGCCTTCGAACGGACCGTTCTTCTGGCCGAAGCCCCAGCGCAGCGCAAAGTCGACATCTCGCGCGTTGTCGGCGATCGATTCGAGATGCACGGCGATGTAATGGAAGGTGTCACGGAAAATCGCCCACAGGAACTGCGCCTGCGGATTGCTCGATTCACGCAGCGTCTTCATCTTCTTGGCGGCATCCTTCTCCTTCAGGATGCGCGCGACCAGGTCGTCCGCCTTGCCGGTGGAAGGCACATAGTCACCCTTCTCGCCGTCGAAGCGCAGGATTTCCTTGCCGACTTTCTTGAAGAATCCGGCGCCGGTCTTTTGCCCGAGCGAACCGGCGGCAATCAGCTTCGCCAGCAGTTCCGGCGTCTTGTAGACCGGATAGAAAGGATCGGACTGCAGGTTGTCCTGCATCGTCTTCATCACATGACCCATGGTGTCGAGACCGACCACATCGGCAGTGCGGAAGGTAGCCGACTTGGCGCGGCCAAGCTTGGTGCCGGTGAGGTCATCGACCACGTCGACGGGCAGGCCGAATTTCTGCGCTTCATACATCGTCGCCATCATGCTGAAGATGCCGACGCGGTTGGCGATGAAGTTTGGCGTGTCTTTTGCGCGCACGACGCCCTTGCCGAGCGTGGTGGTGAGGAAACCTTCGAGCTGGTCGATGATTTCCGGACGGGTCGACACGGTCGGAATCAGTTCAACCAGGTGCATGTAGCGCGGCGGATTGAAGAAGTGCACACCGCAAAAGCGCGATTTCAGGTCGGCGTCGAAGCCTTCCGACAGCGCGGTGATCGACAGGCCGGAGGTATTGGAGGCGAAGATTGCGTTCGGCGCGATATACGGCGCGACCTTCTTGTACAGGTCATGTTTCCAGTCCATGCGCTCGGCGATCGCTTCAATGATGAGATCGCAGCTTTTCAGGACATCAAGATTGTCTTCGTAGTTGGCAACTTCAATCATCGCCGCATCGTCCTTGTTGCCCAACGGCGCAGGACTGAGTTTTTTCAGGTTTTCGATGGCGCGCAGCACGATGCCGTTCTTGGGACCTTCCTTTGCAGGCAGGTCGAACAGCACGACGGGGACTTTGGCATTGACGCAATGGGCCGCAATCTGCGCGCCCATCACGCCTGCGCCGAGGACGGCGACTTTCTTGACGATGAAGTTGGACATGGGATTTTCCTTATATTCTTGAATGAGTCCCTCCCCCGAGTAGGGGGATGAGTGCAGGGTTTCGCAAAGCATTGCTTTGCGCTGCGCGAATCGGAGTCGCTTGCAAGCGGCGACGTGGAAAGGTTGTTAGCGAACGGTTTTGGAACCCATCCCCACCTTGGCCCCCCCTTGAAAGGGAGGGAACAGGACACTTGCAACTTTCTAATGTCGCCGACTCGATTGAAACAAAACTTAAAACAACTCTTCTTCCATCGCCATCAGGTTCGACGAACCCGCGCGTGCCTGGCGGATCAGCATTGCCGTTTCGGGCAGCAGGCGCGCAAAGTAGAAGCGTGCCGTCGCCAGCTTCGCCTTGTAGAAGTTGTCGCCGGAATCCTGCTTCTCCAGCGCGATCTTCGCCATCTGCGCGAAGAAGTAAGCAAACACCATGTGGCCGACCACGCGCAGGTATGGCACGGCGGCGGCGCCGACCTCGTCCTGGTTCTGGAACGCCTTCATGCCGATTTCCATCGTCAGCTTGCCGACCTTGTCGCCGATGTCGCCGAGCGGCGTGATGAATTCCGACATGGCTTCGTCGGTACCATTCTCTTCCACGAACGCCTTGACCTTGTCGCCGAACTTGCGCAGCTTCGCGCCGTTGTCCATCAGGATCTTGCGGCCCAGCAGGTCGAGCGACTGGATGGTGTTGGTGCCTTCATAGATCATGTTGATGCGTGCATCGCGCACATACTGCTCCATGCCCCACTCGGAGATGAAGCCGTGGCCGCCATACACCTGCATGCACTCGGAGGTGGCGATCCAGCCGTTGTCGGTCAGGAAGGCCTTGATGATCGGCGTCAGCAGCGCGACTTCGTCGGCCGCATCCTTGCGTACCTGCTCGTCCGGATGGTTCAGTTCACGGTCGATCTGCAGCGCGATGTAGGAGCTGAATGCGCGGCCGCCTTCGGCGAACGCACGTGCGGTCAGCAGCATGCGACGAACGTCCGGATGGACGATGATCGGGTCCGCTGGCTTTTCCGGTGCCTTCACGCCGGACAGGCTGCGCATCTGCAGGCGGTCTTTTGCGTACATCACTGCGTTCTGGTAAGCGACTTCCGTCAGGCCGAGCGACTGCATCCCAACGCCGAGACGAGCCGCGTTCATCATCACGAACATCGCGTTCAAGCCCTTGTTCGGCTGGCCGATCAGCCATCCGGTGGCGCCGTCCATGTTCATCTGGCAAGTGGAATTGCCATGGATGCCCATCTTTTCTTCAATCGCGCCGCAGAAAATCTGGTTGCGTTCGCCCGGCGTACCGTCGGCGTTCGGAATGTATTTCGGCACGAGGAACAGGGAGATTCCCTTGGTACCCGCCGGTGCGTCCGGCAGGCGGGCCAGTACCAGGTGGACGATGTTGGCCGACATCTCGTGCTCGCCGGCCGAGATGAAGATTTTGCCACCGGTGATTTTGTACGAGCCGTCTACCTGTGGCTCGGCTTTCGAGCGCAGCATGCCGAGATCGGTGCCGCAATGCGGCTCGGTCAGGCACATGGTGCCGGTCCATTCGCCGGACACCAGCTTCGGCAGATACATTGCCTTCTGCTCTGGCGTGCCGTGCTCATGCAGGCATTCATAAGCGCCATGCGACAGACCGGGATACATGGTCCAGGCCTGGTTGGCGGAATTCAGCATTTCATAGAAGGAATTGTTCAGCACGATGGGCAAGCCCTGTCCGCCGAACTCCGGGTCGCAGGACAGCGATGGCCAACCGGCCTCGACATACTGCTTGTAGGCCTCCTTGAAACCCTTCGGCGTGTGCACCACGTGGGTTTCCTTGTCCAGGCGGCAGCCTTCGCGATCGCCGGAATGGTTCAGGGGAAAAATGACCTGCGAAGTAAATTTGCCACCCTCTTCCAGCACCTGGTTAATGATGTCGGCGTCGATTTCGGCATGCGCCGGCAGTTGCTTCAGTTCGTCTTCGACGTTAAGTAGTTCGTGCAGCACGAACTGCATATCCCGCAATGGCGCGATATATTGACCCATGGTTATTCTCCTGACACTGAATGAGTTAGGCTGTTTGAGTTAGGCTGTTTTTTGCACAGCGGATTTAGAATTTTCTTTCGCGGCCGACCTGTCGTCATCGGTCGTCTGCGGTTGTTGATTGTTGCGGATCAGGCGTTCGAAACCGGTTTGCGCGCGCTCGACGCTGCCGGGCATTTTCATGAATCGTGCGTCATGGTGCAGCGCAAGGATCAGTCCGTACATTTCGTAGACCAGTTGATCCGGATCGGCGTCCGCACCCAGGTGCCCCATGTCGATGCATTGCTTGACGCAGCGCCGCAATGCGCCCTGCCATGCATGCACCATGCTTACCAACTGATCGCGGATGGCGCCTGGCCTATCGTCATACTCGACCGCACCGCTGATATAGATGCAGCCGGACGCAATCTCGACCGACACGCGCCGGACCCAGCGCCCGAACATCGATTGAAGACGCGGCAGGCCGCGCGGTTCCTTCATGCTCGGGTAAAACACTTCCTGTTCGAAGTGCTGGTGATAAAGCTTTACCACTTCAATTTGCAGGTCTTCGCGCGAACCGAAATGCGCAAACACGCCTGACTTGCTCATATTCATCTTGTCGGCGAGCAAGCCGATGGTCAGGCCTTCCAGCCCATCCCTGCTTGCAAGGTCAAGTGCCACGTCAAGGATGGCGGCGCGCGTCAGTTCGCCCTTACGCATAAATTTCGGTGTCGATTCAGTGATATTGATAGCCACAGCAGCCCTGTTGAAATTTTAAAAAATACAATCAATTAACAGCGCGGATAACTAAGCGAACGCTCGTACTATTATCCAGCGAGATGCAAAAGTCAAACGAGAACTTAGAGGGTCGATTCTATTTGTATAAGAGGCTGGGAAGCACTATTTTCGGGCTTCCCAGGTGCAAGATTATGAACCTGACCGGTCGATAAGGCGCCTGTCACGTTTAGTAGGGCGACCTTTGATAGTGGCACTCGGCTCGCGGAAATACCGCCGCTGCTCCGCCTGCTGTTGCCGTTTTGCCATGCTTTCTTCAGTTTCGGCATAGAGGGTTTGGGCCACCGAAGCAGGACCGCGCTTGTCCGCCAGATCTTTTACGACCACTTCCCATTCGGTTGCCCCGTTGTCTATCTGGAGGACATCTTCCGCCTTTACATTGCGCGCAGGCTTGATGCGTTCTCCATTCAATCGCACCTTGCCGCTGTCGACGGCATCGGTCGCAAGGGAACGGGTTTTAAAAAATCGGGCTGCCCACAGCCATTTGTCGATGCGTACGGAAGGATTCATGTTTGATTTCGCCAACTTGAACAAAAATATAAATATGGGTCGTTGTTTAATACAAAAGTGTTCCCGAGAGAAACAGCAGATATGGCAGCGGCCATACTATAATCCGGCTTAACATCCAGTAACAGTTGGTTTGCCGGCGGCGGCCCGCACTGCGTGGCCCAGCCCAATTTTCGAAACGGGTCCCCCTTGTCCACTTCAGATCTGCAACCCGCGCAGTTGAAAAACTGGCTCGCAGCCGTCGCCCGGCAAGACGGCGACGCATTCCGCTCTCTCTATGATGCAACTTCATCGAAACTGTTTGGCTTCGCGCTGCGTATATTAGTTAAGCGGGAGCTGGCCGAAGAGGCGTTACAGGAGAGTTTTGTCAGTATCTGGCATAACGCCTCGACGTATCAGGCCAGCCTCGCGGCGCCGATGACGTGGATGACCACGATCGTGCGCAACAAGTCATTCGACATTCTGCGGCGGTTGGACAACGCTGTCGAGATCGATGCCGACAATTTTGACCAGGATGTCATGAACGCAATGGAAAGCAATGAACCTACGCCGATCGAGGCGCTGCAGATCAGCGGTGACGCGAAGGCTTTGGCACATTGCTTTTCCCGCCTGGAGGGCCTCCACCGGCAGGCGATCGCGCTGGCGTTTTATCATGATCTCTCCCATAGCGAGGTGGCGGAGCAGATGACGCTGCCGATCGGCACTGTCAAGACCTGGATACGGCGCGGACTGGAACGCCTGCGACTGTGCCTCACCAAGCTGGAGGGCGCATGAACCTCCAGAACCTGAAACGGAACGACAAGCTGCTCGAACAGCTTGCAGGCGAATACGTCCTAGGTACGCTGCGCGGCGGCGCGCGGCGGCGCTTCGAACGCTGGTTGCGCGACGATGTGGTGGTGAAACGGGCGGTGGCCGAATGGCAGGACCGCCTGAATCCGATGGCGGAATTCGCGCCGGCGGCGCAACCGTCGCCGCAGGTATGGCAGGCGATCGAAAAACAACTGAAGCTGGCTCCGGTCCGGCAGGACCGGCGCTCCTTCTGGCTCGGCTTGCGGGAAGACCTGAGTTTCTGGCGCGGATTGGGAATGGCATCGACGGCATTGGCCACGATTCTCGTCACGGTCATGCTGACCAGGCAGCCGGAACCGGCCATGCAGACCATGTCCTTCGTCGCCACCTTGTCCGATGAAAAAGCGCAGCCGGTCATGGTCGTGACCGGTGATGCGAAGCGCCGGCAAATGACGGTCAAGGTCGTCATGCCGCAAAACATCGCGGCTGACAGGAGCCTCGAACTTTGGGCAGTACCGAAACAGGGCGCCCCCCGCTCGCTCGGGCTGGTGGCCAACAATGGCACGGTGGTATTACCCATGCCGGAAGACGCGACACCAGAATCGATCCCCGTGCTGGCAATCAGCCTGGAGCCGAAAGGCGGCTCACCAAATCCGAATGCACCGAGCGGTCCTGTGATTTTCAAAGGTGCATGGGTGCAGATCTAAAAGTATTCCAACCGCGCTGTACCGATCGGGCCTGGGGCATCGAATGAATGTCGGTGTCCCCATGCCAGCGGCACAAGCCTGCTTCCGCTCCTTGCGTATCCCCCTGATGCAACTACATCGGCAACGTCACCGTGAGAACACAATTCAAGGCATGGCAGTGGAAAACGGAGTACACCATCATCGTCATGGTGCTGCTGGCGCTGCCTGTACTTCTGCTGGTCGGCGCGAGCACCTTGAGGGATGGCAAGGCTTACCTCGCCAATGAACGCAGGATCGATACGCTGCATGGCAAGCTGCACCGGCTGGACGCGCTGTTCATCGCGCTGCAGGATGCCGAAACCGGCCAGCGGGGCTATCTTTTGACAGGGGATGAACATTATCTGCATCCCTATCATGAAGCGAAGACCCGGATCGGCGTCATGCTCGATGAACTGCCGGCATGGTTTGCCGATGACGCGGCAACGGCCGCGAAGGTGACGGAACTGCATCGGCTTGCGCGTGCCAAGCTGGATGAACTGGCGCAAACCGTCGCATTGCGGCAGGGCCAGGGGAATGCCGATGCTGCGCTGGCCATCGTCAGGAAGGGCACAGGCAAGGAGCACATGGACGCGATCCGCGCAGTGATCCGGCAAATTCGCTTGGATAGCGATCGCCTGCTCGCGGCAGAGCTCCGCGCATCGGGCGAGCGCTGGATATCGACGCGCCACAACGCGTTTCTGCTGCTCGGTATGCTGACGGTATTCGGCGGGCTGACGATATGGGTATCGTTGCGGGATCTTCGGCTTAAGCGACTGCATGCCGAGCGCATGGCACACGATGCCCAGCATGACCCGCTGACGCGCCTGCCCAACCGGCGTTCCTTCCACCAATTGATGCCTTACATGCTTGCACGCGCGAAGCGGAATCAGCACGCTCTTGCGGTGCTGTTCATCGATCTCGACGGGTTCAAGCAGATCAACGACCGTTTCGGACATGACGCCGGCGACGACGTGCTGCGCGAAGCAGCCCGCCGCTTCGCGGCTACGGTTCGGGAATCCGATGTGATCGTGCGCCTGGGCGGTGATGAGTTTGCAGTACTGATGCCCAGGGTGCGCAGCTATGGCCAGGCAAAAAAACTGGCCGACCGGATGGCGGAATCGGTCTCGTCTCCCCTGCTGCGGCAGCACAAGGAGGCGCGCGTGAGCGCCAGCATCGGCATCGCCATCTATCCGAAAGACGGCGAGACGCCGGAGGAACTTCTCGGTGTCGCGGACCGGCGCATGTATGCGATGAAACGCGCCGGCAACGACACCGGGGAAAGCATGCCGACGCGGGTCTTGCCGAGCAGTGAGACCTTGCCGTATTGAAGCCGCGTCAATGCAATTGCTGTGACGGCGGCGATTCCGCCTCGTCGACCGCCTCATTGGAAATTGCCTGGCCGATGGTCGCCTCTTCGTACCATGTCTGCACCATTTGAAGGTGTGATCGCTCCCTGTCGAGTGCTACGCTGAAATCGACCATCATCGAGGTCTGCCCCTGATCCTCGGCAAGCGCGATCAGCAGTTCCCATCCATTGTTGTCGGTCATCTCCGCCACCAGGATGGCATGCAGCGATTGCGCCAGCGTCGTGCGCGGATCGGTGATGACCTGCATCAGGCCCATCGATTCCACACCAACCAGGTCCGCACACGGCGTCTGGGAGGTCGGATCGCCGCCCAGCGATTCGATGGCGGCCGCCACCATGGTGAAATGCCGGAACTCCTCCTCGCGGATCTTGCGCAGTTCGCCGAGCGTCATGCTGGTGGTGCCTTCCTGCAGCGTTTCCACCTTGGTGATCAAGGCATCGTACAGGCGTGTACCGGTGCGTTCAAATGCCAGCCGCTCGCCCAGTTTATCCAGCAGAAGTTCGGGATTGTTGCCGGTCATCATGGAAACGCCGGTGGTAAGCATGCCTTTCACCGTTCCTGGCACCGGCACGGAGCCGACGGTATCGGCTTCGGCGATATAGACGCTGCGCATCTGCGCCAGCGCCGCATCGCTTCCCGGCGTAGCCGGGATTTCCGACGCCGGTGGCGATTGCATTGCGCCGGTATCGAACGGCGACATCTGGATGCCGGTGCGATTCATTCCGATATGGGTTTCTTCTTTCATGGCTGTTCCTTCGGGTCGTCAGACCGTTGAAATAGGTTGATACGGTGTGCCTGGCAATCGCTCATGCGGCGATCGCGACCTTGTGATTGAGTTCAGTGCCCGGTGTCCAGATATAGCCTGCGGCAACCGTTTCGCTCGGCGATCCTTCCGAATTGATGTGCGCGCGGTAGTCGATCGATGCCTGGCTTTCCCTGTCCATCGGCACGAATTGCGTGCCGTTGGTGCGCAGGTCGGCTTCCTGCAACAGCGTCCGGCGTACGAAGTCACGCTGGCTGGCAAACGAAATCGGTTCGGGGAGATCGCCGGGAAACACTTCCATCGGGTCGCGTTTCTCGTATTGCCTGAACAGGTCGGCGACGAAATGAAACTGGCCAAGCTCATAGTCCAGGAAGCGTTCCCAGATTGCCTTTACGCGCGGGTTGGTTTCCTGCTGCACGCAACTGTAATAGTTGTACACCTCGCTCGCTTCATGCAGCAGCCATTGCTCCAGCCAGCCCTCTTCCGGATCGAGCATCGATTCGTAGTGGGTCACGTGCTGCTCCTCGATGGAAGCGATCTCCGCATAAAGCTGCCGTGCCACCGGATCGGCGAACTGCGGGCCGATATTCATGTAGTACTCATGCACCTGGAACTCGACGGCGACGATGGTCAGCGCGTTAAGCTTGGTGATCGGCGCGGCTGTCTTGCGGTCGTACGGATCGCGCACATCATCCTGCGGCGCCCTGTGTTCAACCACTGTCGGCCGGCCTGGCAGGATGTCGGTGTAGCTTTGCAAAATATTGTTCGCGTCCTTGCCTTCGACGCGATCGAGCAAGGCTGAATAGCGGTACAGGTGATCAAAGTCCTCCAGCATGCCGAAGCGGTATGCCTGGGCAAGGTAAGGGTCCGGCTCCTGCTGCGCCACCGCTGCCGTGATTTCGATGGCGACCTGCTCATAACCCAACGTGATTTCCAATGGTGAATGATCGGGGCCGAGCAGCCAGTTCACCATGGTTGCCTGGTGCTGCTCTGTGCGGCGCACGCGTGCGAGCGGAACGCGCAATGCCCGGTTCGCCCGCGCTGCGAAATGCTGGAAGCGGATCGATTCCTGTTCGACGCCGTTCATGAGAATGATGCGTGCCCGGGTGAATGCATCGTCGTCGAGCTTGCTGATCGGCTTGCCAACCATGTCACGCCATGTGAAGCGCTGCTGCTCCAGCGGAACGCCTTTTGCACTGAATAAATTGAATCCCATTGCCATGCTCCTGTGAAGAAAGCCAGCGGCGCCGCTACTGCATTGAACGTGGCTGAAACCACCTGGCTGTTGTCATCTTGAACAGCTTCGATGATGCCGGCCCAGTGAAGTTCGACGTTGTCGCGTTGAATGCGGGTGATTTTTCAGGTGATGATAGGAAGCGCTTGCGTGATGATGCAATGAAAAAGAAAACGGCGACCGAAGTCGCCGCTATGTCGTGTTCATGACATTTCCTGGTTCAGTACTTCGCCTAGTTCAGTACTTTGCGGTTGTCGCCCAGACCGCTGGTGTCGCCCGTGACAATGCCTTTCGCCAGTCCGTACAGCCGCTTCACCGTGCTGCCGGGCGCATCCCAGTATTCGGCTTCGGTAATCCTTACTCTCAGCAACACGAGATCCGGATCATCCAGCCCGTCGGGAAACCAAGGCTTGATCCAGGGCGTCCACAGCTGCGCCATCTTGGCCTTGTCTCGAACGACTTCACTGACGCCGGAGATCGACACATAGTCCTGCTTGTCGATGCGCGCATAACTGAGGTTCACTTGCCGGTGCTGTTCCGCTTCGGTGATTTTCGGCGATGACTGGCTGGTGAAGAACCACAGGTCGCCATTCGACTCCATTTGCATCGTGGACATCGGCCGGCTGCGCAGCGTGCCGTCCGGCTCCTCCGTAGTCAGCATGGCGAACTTGATTTCTTTCACCAGATCGGCGACTGCCTGCAGTTCGGGGTTGTTCTGCTCTTGCACATCCATGATTTCTCCTAGAGCTAATGCTGGTCGTCGGGAAGCCGGCGGCGTCCGGCCATCAAAGGAGGATGCGAGCGTAAAAATAAAGTTCCACTTCTACGCGATCAGCAATTTTTCCAAAGTGCAAATGGATTTGGAGAAGCAGGCAAGGACATCGGGCACTGTAGGTACGGTTTTGCGGGCCCGGCCGTTCCGATCACGGACGGCGCGCCAGCATGACGACCGCGCCCAGCACCAGCGCGCCGCCGACAACCTGTCCGGCGCCGATGGTTTCACCCAGCAGCAGCGCACCGAGGCAGAGGGTGATTACCGGTTCCAGCGTGGAGATGATCGATGCCTGCGCCGGGCCGATATGCCGGATGCCCGCAAGCAGCGCTCCGACTGCGATCACCGTCGAGAACAACGCGATCGCACCGATGGCGAGCCATGTGGACGCGCCGGTCGGCAATGGCTGTCCGCCCGCCATCGCCAACGCACCATTGGCCAATGCGGCGGTGGCCATGACCACCAGTGTTCCGGCCAGCGGTTGAATATCACGGGTGACACGGCCACCGATCAGGATATAGACGGCATACACGGCAGCGGCTAGCAGGCCGAGCGCAATGCCGAGCGGACTGCCCTGCAGGTTCCCGCCCAGCGTGATGGCGATGCCGGCAACGGCAATTGCAAGGAGGATGAAAGTGCGGCGTTCCGGCTTTTCCCAGCCGAATGCAAGCGCGAGCAAGGTGACCAGCACCGGATAAACGTACAACAGCAAACCGACCAAGCCGCTGCTCGCATGCAAAAGCGCCGTGAAGTAACTTTGCGACTGCGCGGTGTAGAGCAAGCCCATCAGCGCGAAGCCGGCCAGCACACGCCCACGCGGCAGACGCATGCGCCTGGCCCATACCACTGGCGCTAGCAATGCCACCGCCAGTGCGAAGCGCAAGGCCAGCAGTACCGTTGGCGTTACGCCGCCTGCATAGGCGACTTTGGCGAACAAGGCCATGGTGCCGAATCCGAGTGCGGATAGCAGGACGAGAGCGATGGCGGCATGACGTGACATGAATGATGCTGGATGAACGGTCGACACCGGATTATCGGTGCAATAACCGCCTTCCGTCCAATCGACATGCCCCGAACCCATCCGGCCATGGAGAAAACGTCAGCCCTTGGTCATCAGCCGGCAAACAGTCGTGCGTCGCGAGCCGGAAGTCCTGCGCACCGGATCATCGAAGGTATCAATTTCGATAAATCCGGCCTTGCGCATCATGCCGGCGGAAGCCAGGTTTTCTTCATGCCGCTCGATATAGATTTCGGTGTGGCCGTTCGCCGCCAATGCCGCCACGACGCGTCTCAGCAGTTGTGCGCCGATGCCTTTGCCTGCATGGTCGCGATGCACGACCGCCTCGCATACATAGCCGTGGCGGTGCCCGATGTTCTCCCGCGACTGATACCGGGTCATCGACCGGCTGGCGGTAAAGGTGACAAAGCCGGCCAGGCGCCCTTCTATTTCAGCCAGAACTGCGCCGGTTTTTCCATCGGCAATGGCGGCAATATGCGCACCGACGTCTTCCTCCGGCAGGTGATTCCACTGATTGGGACCATGCATGAAGATGAATGCCGTCATATCCTCCACGTCGCCGGCGTGGGCCTCCCTGACTCGAATGTTCTCCATCATGGCATTCTCCGGTTCATCCCTGTTTCTCCTTGCAAAGGTACGTCCGCCTTTCGCTCACTCGGTATAGCGGCCTAACGTAATCACGCGCAACACACTCTTGTAGAACAGGTAGGCGACGCCGTACAAGGCGCGCTCATACCACGGGATATTCGCAAAATCCTGCGGCTGCACCACCTTTCCTTCCGCCACGGCGCCCTCGATCCGCTGCCGCAGCGTGCGGGCGAATTCGCGGTCCCTGACGACCACATTGGCCTCCTGGTTCACGAACAGGCTGAGTCCGTCCCAGTTGCTGGAGCCGACCGTTGCCCACTCGTCGTCGATCACGGCCACCTTGCCATGCAGCTGCGTCTTGTGATACTCGACAACCTTGACACCGCTTTTCAGCAACTTTGGATAGAACGAATGCGCGACTGCATCCTGTATGCGGAACTGCCCGACGCCGATCAACAACGTTACATCGACGCCCCTCGCTGCTGCCATGGCAAGCCCGTCACGCAGCTTCCGTCCCGGCGCGAAATAAGGATTTGCGAGAAGCGCGCTTTTCCGTGCACCGCCCAGCGCTTTTAAATAGGCCCGCTGTATCGTGCGGCGGTTGCGCAGATTGTCGCGCACCACGAGCCCGGCCAATGCCGGACCGAAATCCGCCGCCGGTTCGCGTATCAGCTTTTCGCGGAAACGCTTCCACCTGAAGCGGAGATGCAATCCGTTGAGCAGCCGCCATTGCGACTCCACTTCATGGTAAATCGGCGCCACCAGCGGGCCTTCGATCCGTACCGCGAAATCCCAGCGGGGTGCCGGCAGGGGCTCGTTGAAGCCGTCATCGGAAATCCAGTCGTAGTTGATGTTGAGACCACCGAGGAATGCGACCTCCTTGTCGACGACGCAGATTTTCCGATGGGTGCGCGTCAGGCCGCGATGGAACCAAGAATTGAAAACCTTGTAGTTGACCCTGGTCTTGGCAAATTCGCGCTTGAGAAACATGCAATTGACGTGGCCGGTGCCGACCCAGTCGCTGATGACATTCACGGACACGCCCCTGTCGGCGGCACGTGCGAGCGCGGCCATGATGTCGAGCCCCGTCTGATCGGGGGTGAAGATGTAGGTTTCGAGATAGATCTCGGATCGCGCCGCGTCGAAGGACGCAATCAGCGCGGGAAAGTAGTCGGCGCCACCTTGCAGCAGCGCGATACGATTATTGGCGGTAAAGGCAACCGGACGCATGGGGCAGATGGGTTCCCGGCAAGAAGCTGGTGGGCATCGATTCTAGCCTTTCGCCTCGGTCCGCACTATTCCAAGACCATCGTTGCAACGATGGGGGCGTGATCCGACAGTCGCGCCCACAAGGGTCCGTGCAAGACCTGGGCGGATTCGACCTTCATTCCCCGTACATAAATGCGGTCGAGCCTGAGCCACGGCAGTGCGGCCGGGAAGGTACGGGCCGGCTTGATTTTCACGCCCCGCCCGCTCAGTTGGCGAAGATAGGTTCCGAATCCACGCGACGGCAGGTTGGTATCGAAGACTTCGGTCACGCCGAGCCGCTTCCTGAGCGTGTCGCTGAGCTGATTGGTCCAGTCGTTGAAATCGCCGGCGATGATGACCGGTGCGCCGGGAGGTGACGATCCTTCGACGGCGTCGATCAACGCTTCCGTCTGCCGCTTGCGGCTGCCGGCAAACAAGCCAAGATGCACGACATAGCAATGCAGGTCGCCGGCCGGCGACTGCACCACGCAATGCAGAATGCCGCGCGCTTCATAGGCGTGATCCGACACATCCTGGTTGCGCGCGGAGGCAATCGGATAGCAGCTGATCAGGGCATTGCCGTGATGCCCGTGGTCATACACGGCATTCATGCCATAAGCGGAATGATGGGATTCTCCGGCGAGAAACTGGTGCTGCGACAGTTCGGGCCAGTTGCCCGCATGCCGGGTTGCATATCGGTCGTGCCTGCCCTGCACTTCCTGCAGGAAAAGTACATCTGCCTCCATCGAGGTCAACGCCTGTTTCAGGGCATGTACCCGTGGCCGGCTGCCAAATGAAGAAACGCCTTTGTGGATATTGTAGGTCGCAATGCGTAGTTTCATTCGCTTAGGTGAAGTTGTTGAATGTCACATGAATGGATGCCGTTGGCATGGACTTGGTTCCGCGCAAGCCCGGTCAGCCACGGCGGACATATTCGGGAAGTTGCAGGATGGCTTCGGCATTCGATGGGGAAAAGCATTTATCTGCCGCTTCGCGCCATGGCAGCCATGCATAATGCAAGTGTTCGCGCGGCGCCAGCCGCACAGGAATGTCGCGGGGCACCAGCAGGCTGAAAACATGCTCCGTATTACGAGTCACGCCCGGTGCATAGCGATGCCGCCAGACCGGGTAAATTTCGTACACGTTGGATAGTTGCCAGTCGCGCAGGTTTTCAGGCGGCAATTCCAGCCCCTGTGTTCCATCTCCGTCTGCGGCATGTGCCGACAAGCCGGCGATTCGGATACCGGTTTCTTCGTACACCTCACGCTTTGCGGTATCAAGCAGCGATTCTTCCCGCAGATCCTTGGAACCGGTCACCGACTGCCAGAACCCCGGCCTGTCCGCGCGCTCGATCAGCAGTACGTCGAGATGGGCGTCATGGATGACCACTAGTACCGATTCCGGAATTTTATACACGATACTCATGCACCCCAGTCTGAAAGATGACCCCTGGTTGGGCACGTCATGGACGAAGTAGCCGGGCGACGATGCACAAAAAAAGGCGCGGTAAACCGCGCCTTGATTATGCCCTGAAACGGCGGCATCGATGGCCGCGGAAAAGCTTACGCCTTTACCGCCGGCTCGACATTTCGCAGGCGGATATGCAACTCGCGCAACTGCTTTTCATCGACTTCGGACGGCGCCTGTGTCAGCAGGCACTGGGCGCGCTGGGTTTTCGGGAAGGCGATCACGTCGCGAATCGATTCCGCGCCCGTCATCATCGTCACGATGCGGTCGAGGCCAAACGCCAGGCCGCCATGCGGTGGCGCGCCGTACTGCAGCGCGTCGAGCAGGAAGCCGAACTTGAGCTGCGCTTCCTCGGCGTCGATCTTGAGCGCGCGGAAGACCTTGCTTTGCACGTCGGCGCGGTGAATACGCACCGAGCCGCCACCGAGTTCCCAGCCGTTCAGCACCATGTCGTAAGCCTTGGCCAGCGCCTTGCCCGGATTGGTCTCGAGCAGGTCCTCGTGGCCGTCCTTCGGCGCGGTGAACGGATGGTGGGCTGCCGTCCAGCGATCGTTTTCCTCGTCATGCTCGAACATCGGGAAGTCGATCACCCATAGTGGTCTCCAGGCATCTTCGAACAAGCCGTTCTTGCGGCCGAAGTCGCTATGACCGATCTTGACCCGCAATGCGCCGATCGCATCGTTGACGACCTTGGCCTTGTCGGCGCCGAAGAAAATCAGGTCGCCGTCCTGCGCGCCGGTCTGCTCGATGATCTTGGCCAGTGCCGCGTCATGCAGGTTCTTGACGATCGGCGACTGCAGCCCGTCGCGTCCCTTGGCTTTCTCGTTGACCTTGATGTAGGCAAGGCCCTTGGCGCCGTAGATGGCGACGAATTGCGTGTAGGCGTCGATTTCCGAACGCGGCATGCCGCTGCCTTCCTTCGCGCCGCCCGGCACCAGCAGGCCGACCACGCGGCCGCCTTCCATGTTTGCCGCGCCGCTGAACACCTTGAAGTCGACATCCTTCATCACGTCGGTCAGGTCGGTGAATTGCATCTTCACGCGCATGTCCGGCTTGTCGGAGCCGTACAGGCCCATTGCTGTTGCGTAGTCCATGACCGGGAAAGGATTCGGCAGGTCGATGTTCAGCGTGTTCTTGAACACCAGGCGGATCATGCCTTCGAACATATCGCGGATTTCCTGTTCGTTCATGAACGAGGTTTCGCAGTCGATCTGGGTAAATTCCGGCTGGCGGTCCGCACGCAGGTCTTCATCGCGGAAGCACTTCGTGATCTGGTAGTAGCGGTCGAAGTTGGCCACCATCAGCAACTGCTTGAACAGCTGCGGCGACTGCGGCAGCGCAAAGAAATTGCCGGCGTTCACGCGCGACGGCACGAGGTAGTCACGTGCGCCTTCGGGCGTGGACTTGGTCAGCATCGGCGTTTCGATGTCGATGAAGCCGTTGGCGTCGAGGAACTTGCGCACTTCCATCGTGACCTTGTAGCGCAGGCGCAGATTGTTCTGCATCTGCGGACGGCGCAGGTCGAGCACGCGGTGCGTCAGGCGGGTGGTCTCGGACAGGTTGTCGTCATCGAGCTGGAACGGCGGCGTCACCGAAGGATTGAGCACTTCGATCTGCTGGCACAGCACTTCGATGTTGCCCGATTTCAGGTTGGCATTGGTCGTGCCTTCCGGACGGTTGCGCACGACGCCCGTAATGCGCAGGCAGAATTCGTTGCGCACTGCTTCGGCAGTCTTGAACACATCGGCGCGATCAGGATCGCAGACCACCTGTACCAGGCCCTCGCGGTCGCGCAGATCGATGAAGATCACGCCGCCGTGATCACGCCGGCGATGCACCCAGCCGCACAGGCTGACGGTTTGGCCGAGTAGCGCCTCGGTGGTGAGGCCGCAATAATGAGTTCGCATAGACATAATCAAATTCCGATTGTAGTTTTTGGGAAGGGATCTCGACGCCGGTTTCACCCGGGCGAAAGCCCGATATCAGTTGATGCAAATAGACCGTTGCGCGATGTTATGTGCCGGTCTGCGGTGGGATTGCCTTCAGGTTGCTGCCCGCGGCAACCACGTATTCAGGAGAGACGACGCCCATCGAGACGATGTATTTCAGTGCTTCGTCGACTGTCATGTCGAGCTCGACGGTGTCGGCTTTTGGCACCATCAGGAAGAAGCCGGAAGTCGGGTTCGGCGTCGTCGGCACATAGACGCTGATATAGTCGCCCACCAAATGGTTCCTGACATCGCCGCCGGGCACGCCGGTCAGGAAAGCAATCGTCCAGGAACCTTCGCGGGGATACTGCACCAGCACTGCCTTGCGAAAGGCGTTCCCTGACGAGGAAAACAGTGTGTCCGATACCTGTTTGACACTGGAATAAATGGAACTGACGATCGGGATGCGCCGCAACAGGGTTTCCCAGGCGTGCACGACTTGCTTGCCGATGAAGTTGCGGGTGAGCAGGCCGGTGAGGAATACGATTAACAGCGTGAGTATTGTGCCAAGGCCGGGGATGTTGAATCCGAACACGGCTTGCGGCCGCCAGCGCTCGGGCAGCAGCAGAAGCGACTGGTCCATGGTGCTGATCACGAGGTTCAGAACCCATAGCGTGATGGCAAGGGGAACCAGGATCAGCAGGCCGGTGATGAAGTATTTACGCATTTTCTTCTTTGTCATCGAGACCACAGGTGGTGCGGTCTCTTAAAAATAGGCCGATACACCGGAAATGCGGGCAGCCTGCAATCGAACTCAACCGGCAGCTGCCTTGTCGCCGGATGTGCTGCTGGCGGCTGGTGCGACTGCGGCAGGTGCGCTCGCGGATTCAGTGGCGGCAGGCGTCGCCGCGGCGCTGGATTCCTTGGTGTCCGGGGTAGGCGCAGCCTTGCCGGATCCGCCCCGGAAATCGGTTACGTACCAGCCCGAGCCCTTGAGCTGGAAGCCGGCAGCGGTCAATTGCTTCTTGAACGCTGGCTTGCCGCACGAGGGGCAATCGCTCAACGGCGCATCGGACACCTTCTGCAATACATCCTTGTCGAAACCGCAATCTTCGCAGCGATATGCATAAATTGGCATGAAACTTCCTCCGCAAAAATCATCCAAAGCCCTGAATTATAAAGGGTTTCAGCGCGGCGAAGCACGTCATCCGATGCGCGATTGAAAGATTTCGGCCGTGGCATTACGCATGTGGCAAGGATCGGCTGCCTGCGGCATGGCCTTCTCCCGCCGAATTGCCGACAAGCTGCGGCAGCAGCGAACCAACCAGCATGCCGGCGAATGCGGCGATCAAGCCGGCAAGCTGGCCGGGAAATGCCTCGCCCAGGCCGGTAACCTGCGGAAAGAACAGCGCCCAGGTTGTGATACCGGCAATCAGGGACAGGATCGCGCCCTGCGTCGTTGCACGCTGCCAGTACAAACCCATCACGAGCGGCACAAAGGCGCCGACCAGCGTTACCTGGTAGGCCGTCGATACCAGTTCATAGATCGGCGTGCCTTTCATCACGATGGCATACGTCAGCACCAGCGTGGCGAACACCACGATCGAGCAACGCATCGCGAACAATTGCTGCCGGTCTGTCATGCCCGGACGCAGATTCTTGAGAATGTTTTCGACGAAACTCGTGGACGGTGCCAGCAGGGTTGCCGACGACGTGCTCTTGATGGCGGAGAGCAGCGCGCCGAAGAACAGAATCTGCATCACGAGCGGCATCTTGGTCATCACGAAGGTCGGCAACAACCTCTGGTAATCGTTTTTCGCGAGGTCAAGCGCGCTCGCCCCCATGACCACCACGGCGCAGGAGACGATGAACATCGGTACGAAGGCAAACAGGATGTAGCTCGCGCCGCCGACGATTGCGCCGGTACGGGCCGTCGGCGCGTTCTTGGCCGACATGACGCGCTGGAACACGTCCTGCTGCGGAATACTGCCCAGCATCATCGTCAATCCTGCGGCGATGAAGAAAGCAATATCAGTGAAGGTTGGCGGCGGCAGGAAATTCCATAGATTGGCCTGCGTCGCCATTGCGAATACCTGGTCGGTGCCGCCCGCCAGATCGGCGGCAAAAAAGGCAATGATGGTCAGCCCAATGACGAGCACGATCATTTGAATGAAGTCGGTCCATGCCACGGCAAGAAAGCCGCCGATGACGACATAGATCAGCACTGCAAGAGTACCGACGATCATTCCCGCGGTTTCCGACATGGCGCCATTGGTGAGCACCGAAAACACCAGGCCAAGCGCTGTGATCTGCGCCGCAACCCAGCCGAGGTAGCTCAGGATGATGGCAACGGAACAGAACACTTCCACGCCTTTGCCATAACGCTGGCGGTAAAAATCACCGATCGTCAGGAGGTTCAGCTTGTACAGCTTGGCGGCGAAGAACAGGCCGACGAGTATCAGGCAGGTGCCGGCGCCAAACGGATCCTCGACAATGCCGCTAAGTCCGTCCTGCACGAATTTTGCCGGGATCCCCATCACCGTCTCGGCACCGAACCATGTCGCAAATGTGGTCGTTATCACCATGATCAACGGCAGGCTGCGGCCGGCAATGGCGAAGTCGCTGCTGTTCTTGATCCGCGTGCCCGCCCATACACCCAGCGCGAGCGTGCCCAGCAGGTACAGCACGACAAAGGTAATCAGCGTGTAGTTCATGAAAGTGTGCTCCGCATGGAAAAACCGGCTAACAGGAATGATTGGCGGCCAACTCGCTTGCCTTCACCGGAAAGCTTTCCGGCAATTTTTCGGGATTATAGCCGTACATGCCGGTCGGAACGGTATAGAAAATTCAGATTTAAACTATGCCTAGCCGGACAGCCGTTGCCATATCTGCCAACGTTCCTTGCCGCCGAATACCGGCAAGGAGTCGGGAACAGGCTCGTCGGCTGTGCGAACGAAGTTCGGCAGCAATAATGCTTCCAGTTCCTCCCGCACGATACCGAACGGAGGGCCTTTGAGCGGATCGCCGAAAAAGAAGAAACCTGCCAGCAATGCACCCGGCGGCAGCAATTCGGCCCAGCGCGCTGCGATGGCGGAGCGCATGCGCGGCGGCAACGCACACAGGAAGGCACGTTCATAGATCAGATCGATCCTGTGCGCCGGCCTGAAGGTAAAAAAGTCCGCCTGCTTTACATGGTCGCTCAGAATTCCCAGCTTCTTTCGCGCCGCCTCCACCGCAGCATCCGAAAAATCAATACCGGTAACCTCCCAGCCGGCTTCGGCAAGGCAAGCGACTTCATAGCCGGTACCGCACCCGGGAATGAGGGTCGAACAGGGTTTCGGGGCTTGCGCAACGAATTGCCGCAACTGTTGCGGCACGTTGCCGAGGTCCCATGGTATGAATTCCTGTTCGAAGCGTTCGGACCAGAATGCGGGTTGCGACGGGTCCCGCGATGCGAATTCAGGCATGGGCACAGAGTCGTTCAAGTTTCATGAAATCACCAGGCATAGCGCGTCCAGCGCAGCAACAACTGCGCCACCACGATGCCGCCGGCAAGGCCGATACCAAAATAGATGCCGATGCTCAGGAGCATATTGGTACGGCGCTGTTCGGCCAGTACCTGCTTCAGCAGTTCGCCGGTCTGCTGTTCCGGCCTTGCCGCCTGCGCGCTCAATACCTGGTGCACAAGGCGCGGCAGTTCAGGCAGGATCTGGTTATATCGCGGTGCTTCTTCCTTGAGATGCTGGATCAGGCCACGCCAGCCGATCTGTTCGCTCATCCAGCGCTCAAGGTAAGGCTTGGCGGTTTTCCAGAGATCGAGGTCGGGATCGAGCTGGCGGCCGAGGCCTTCGATATTGAGGAGGGTTTTCTGCAACAGCACCAGTTGCGGCTGGACCTCGACATTGAAGCGGCGCGACGTCTGGAACAACCGCAGCAGCACCTGTCCGAAGGAGATGTCGCGCAGCGGGCGGTCGAAGATCGGTTCGCAGCAGGCACGCACTGCCGATTCGAGCTCGTCGACGCGCGTCTCCTTCGGCGCCCAGCCGGATTCGATATGCGCTTCGGCGACGCGCTTGTAGTCGCGCCGAAAAAAGGCGATGAAATTCTGCGACAAGTAGTCCTTGTCGAAATCGGTCAGGGTACCGACGATACCGAAATCGAGCGCGATATAGCGACCGAAGGTCGCCGGCTCGATCGACACCTGGATGTTCCCAGGATGCATATCGGCATGGAAGAAGCCGTCGCGGAAGACCTGCGTGAAGAAGATCTCGACGCCGTCACGTGACAGCTTTTTCATGTCGATGCCGGCTTCTATCAGACGCTCGGTCTGGGAAATCGGGATGCCACGCATGCGCTCCATGACGATAACCGCCGTCGAGCAGTAGTCCCAGTACATCTCCGGCACGGCCAGCAGATCCGAGCCCTGGAAATTGCGGCGCAACTGGCTGCCATTGGCGGCCTCACGCATCAGGTCGAGTTCGTCATGCAGGTACTTGTCGAATTCAGCCACCACTTCCCGCGGCTTCAGCCGCCTGCCGTCCGCCCATAGCCGCTCGACCCATTCGGCGGCAATCTGCATGAGCGCGATATCCTTCTCGATCGACTTCTTCATGCCCGGCCGCAGCACCTTGACCGCGACTTCCTTGCCGTTTTTCAGCACCGCGAAATGGACCTGGGCGATCGACGCGGAGGCAATCGGTACCCGGTCGAACTGGGCAAATAGGTCCTCCGGATGTGCGCCGAGGGATTTGCGGATCTGGGCAATGGCAAGATTGGAGTCGAACGGCGGCACCCGATCCTGGAGCCGGGCGAGTTCGTCGGCGATGTCCGCCGGCATCAGGTCGCGCCGGGTTGACAGCACCTGTCCGAACTTCACGAAAATCGGCCCAAGGTCTTCCAGCGCCTGCCGCAGGCGCATGCCGCGCGGGTTTGACAGGTCGCGCCAGAACATCAGGCGCGCGATCATCTTCGCAATACCCGGCCTCGCCAGTCCGGAGATGGCAATGTCGTCCAGGCCGTAGCGGATCGCCACCCGCATGATCTTGGCGACTCTCAACAACCGGAACAGCATCAGCCGCGTCCCTCCAGCTTTTCGATCCGTTTGCCAAGTCGCTCGACATCGTCGCGCAACCTGGCGACTTCGCCGGCAAAATCATTCACGGCATGCGGTCTCACCAGCATCGGGTTCTCTTCAAGGAAGTATTCGGCCAGGTTTTCGGCCACTTTCTGTTGGGTGGATTGTGCGGCGTTCATTGTTGCCCTTGCACCGGAGACGATGCGCGCCGCGGCGATGTCGCCGAACAGCCGGCTCAGGTCTTCTTCCGCTTCCCATTTGAGTGACTGTGAAAGCTGCGAGATGGTATTGGCAAAATCCGCGTCCCCTTCCACCCGCACATACGAGAAGGCGCGATCCCGGTGCCGTGCAATCAAGGGCAGATCGGCCGGCTTGGCGCGGATGGTAACGTTGATCGCCTCCTCGGCGGAAGCAGGTTCCAGCATGCCGTCCGGCGCGGCTTTCACGCAAACCGCCACGATGCCCGCGTCCAGGCATGCCACCTTGCCAGCATGGGCGGCAAGCTTCTCGCGTGCCCAGGGTTCCCGGACCAGCAGATGATTGATGGTGGAAGAAAAAAGAGAAGAAATCATGGCGACAAAAAGAAAGCCGCCCGTGAATCATTCACGGGCGGCTTGAAGTTTATCAGTTTGCCGGCGGTTAATTCATCCGCTTTACGAGATTTGCTGAATTCCCGCCAGAATCCATCCACCGTTTCCAGCGACCGGTTTGGACAGGTTCCATATTTCGGCAAACGGTGCCGCCGGCGCATTCTCATCTTCCTTGATCATGCCCGAGAACCGCACGCTTGCAAGATACTCATCGCTCAGTGTTTCCAGACCGACCAGGTCGGCATCCAGCGAAACGACATCGGTGTGGTTGGACGACGCGCCGCGTTCCTGCAACTGCATTCTGAGCTCGGCGAACATTTCAGGCGTAGTGAATTCACGGATATCGTTGATGTCGGCCCGGTCCCATGCCGCCTGCAGGCGGATGAAGTAGGTTTTCGAATGACGCAGGAACGCCGGCACATCGAAATCCGCGGGAATGGCAACCGGTGCAACGGCCGCCGCGCCATTTGTCACCGTACTGCCACCGGCAAGGCTATCGCCCTGGAAAGCGGCCGGCTGCATGGGTGCGGAAGGTTGCCTGTCCAGATGCGAGCCGATCTCGGGTGTGCGGGCCGTGCCGTAGCCGCCTGCGAATGCTGGTTGCGCGCCATTGTTACCGTTCTTGCGACGCATGACCATCCGATAGATGAAGAATGCCGCTGCGGCGAGCAGCGCTACCATCAGCATGGTGCTGATGACGCTTGCCAGCGCGCCGCCGATGCCGAGATGCGACAGCAAGGCGCCCAAACCGAGGCCAAGCAGTGCGCCGCCTAAGATGTTGCGCCACGGGCTGGGCGGCTTTGGCGCCTGCGCACCGGGCGCTGCTTTCGCCTGGTTGGCATTGGCTGCCTGAGACTGGTTCGGAGTGGACTGCATCGGCGCCTGCCTGCCGGCGCTTTGGGATTGCTTGCCAAAGGATCCGCCGCCGCCCATACGCTTCGCTTCAGCGTCTGTCACGACCACGGACATGGAACTGAACGCAATCATCATGGCAATTAGAAACTTTTTCATAAGTTCTCCTAGAACTTGATGCCGGTATGCAATGCCGCCACACCGGCTGTGAGATTGAAGTACTCGACCCGACCCAGCCCCGCTTCCTGCATCAGGCCTTTCAGTGTTTCCTGATCGGGATGCATGCGGATGGACTCAGCCAGATATTGGTAGCTTTCGCTATCGTTGGCAATGCGCTTGCCCAACCACGGCAATACGGAAAACGAATATACATCATACGGCTTTTGCAACGGTTCCCAGACCTTGGAGAATTCCAGCACCAGCAGTTTGCCGCCCGGCTTCAGCACCCGCTGCATTTCGGCTAATGCAGCATCCTTGTGGGTCATGTTGCGCAAGCCGAATGCAACCGACACCCGGTCGAAATAGTTACTCTGGAACGGCAGCTTCTCCGCATCACACAGCAACGCCGGTGTCATCACGCCTTTGTTCAGCAACCGGTCGCGGCCGACCCGCAACATCGATTCATTGATATCCGTGAGCCAGACCTCGCCACTCGGACCGGCCTGCCGGGCGAACGCTTTTGCGAGATCGCCAGTACCGCCTGCAATATCGAGAACCTTGAAGCCCGGCCGCACGCCGGCCTGGGCGATGGTAAATGTTTTCCAGAGACGGTGCAGTCCGGCCGACATGAGATCGTTCATCACGTCGTACTTGCCCGCGACCGAATGAAAGACCTCGGCGACCTTGTGTACCTTGTCTTCTTCGGCAACTGTCTGATAACCGAAATGTGTCGTATTGGTCATGTCTGCGGTCTCGTCGATATGGACCGAAGATTATACATTTACGACAAGCGTCCCAAGCGCATAGTTCCATGCCGCTCGCCCGCTACACAGAATGGATCCGGTGATGCGTCGCACCATCAATGCTGGTGCCCGCAACCGTGACCGCCTTGTGCGGGCGCCGATACGACGTCCCGCCCGCTTTCCCGGGTGTGGCCCGCCGCTTCCAGCCGCTGCAGATAATCCTCCCAGAGCTCAGCCTGGTTCGCGCCTAGCCAGTACAGATAGTCCCATGCATAAATGCCGGTATCGTGGCCATCGGAGAAATGCGGCTGCACGGCATAGTTGCCGACCGGCTCCAATGCCTCGAGCTGCACGTCGCGTTTTCCGGTCTGCAACACTTCCTGTCCGGCGCCATGGCCGCGCACTTCTGCGGACGGAGAGTACACGCGAAGAAATTCGAACGGCAGCGAAAAGGATGCGCCATCGTCGAACGCCACCTCAAGCAAACGCGACTGTTTGCGTACGGTGAGCGCCGTGGGGTTGGGAGCCTGTGCTGCCTTTTTCTGGTGATCCATGATGAGAAGGCTTTCGGAAAGATAGCGGCGATCGCAGGAAAGGTGCAGGATGCCGCTAAGAAGAAAATTGATGGATAAGAGCGGCCTTCAACTCAGGCAACAAGGCTTGGCGCTTCTCGATGCTGCCTGGTGCGGCCGGGCGCTGCACTTGCGCCCATATCGGGCTTGGAAAATGTGCATCATCCTCGAAACGCGGGATCAGGTGCCAATGCAGATGCGGCACCATGTTCCCGAGACTGGCAATGTTCATCTTGGCAGGCGCCATCACTGCCCGGATCGCCGATTCCACTTTCCAGATCGCCTGCATCAGCAAATCACGGTCCGCTAATGGCAGGTCCGTCATTTCCCGGACATGCGCATTCCATATCACCCGGCAAAACCCCGGATAACCCGGGTCATCCACCAGCACCACCCGGAACGCATCCTGCCGGCAGACGACTTCGCCGCCGGCCTGGTCGCACAATTCACAGGATGCCTGGATGCTCATGCTTTACACCAATACCCGTTCTATACCGCCGTTGTTCGCGCGTGCGACGTAGTCCGGCAACCAGTTTTCGCCAAGCAGGTACTTCGCCATTTCCACGACGATGTAATCGGCGGTGGTACCGGAATCCTCGTTGTACCGGGACAGACCCTGGAAGCAGGACGGGCAGGACGTCAGGATTTTTACGTCGCCGGTGAACCCGCCATCCCGCAGTTTATCCGCGCCCTTGCGCATTTCTTCTTCCTTGCGGAAGCGGATTTGTGTCGACACATCCGGACGGCTGGCGAACAGGGTGCCAGACTCGCCGCAGCAGCGATCGTTCTTCTCGATCTTCTGCGCATCGGCGGTCGTGATCAGCGCATTCACGGTTTTCAATGGGTCCTGCTGTTTCATCGGGCTATGGCAGGGGTCGTGATACATGTAGCGCACACCGCCCACGCCTTCCAGGCGGACGCCTTTTTCAAGCAGGTATTCGTGGATGTCGATAATCCGGCAGCCCGGGAAGATCTTCTCGAATTCATATCCCTGCAACTGGTCGTAGCAGGTGCCGCATGACACCACGACCGTCTTGATGTCGAGGTAATTGAGCGTGTTGGCCATGCGATGGAACAGCACACGGTTATCCGTCATCATCTTCTCGGCCTTGTCATACTGGCCGGCGCCGCGCTGCGGATAGCCGCAGCAGAGATATCCAGGTGGAAGCACGGTCTGCACGCCGACATGCCAGAGCATTGCCTGCGTTGCGAGACCCACTTGCGAAAACAGCCTCTCGGACCCGCATCCCGGGAAGTAAAACACCGCTTCGGTGTCCGCGGTCGTTTTCTTCGGATCGCGAATGATCGGCACGACTTTGTCGTCTTCGATATCGAGCAAGGCGCGAGCCGTCTTTTTCGGCAGGTTGCCAGGCATCTTCTTGTTGATGAAGTGGATGACCTGTTCCTTGACGGGCGGCTTGCCATGGGTCGCCGGCGGCGCCTTGGTTTGCTTTTTCGCGAACTTCTTCAACACATCATTGGCCATCCGCTGCGCCTTGTAGGCCACACCGGTCATCGCCGCGCGGGCGGTATTGATGGTGGCCGGGTCGGTGGCATTGAGGAAGAACATTGCACCGGCGGTGCCGGGATTGAATGACTTCTTGCCCATCTTGCGCAGCAGGTTGCGCATGTTCATCGACACGTCGCCGAAGTCGATGTCGACCGGGCAAGGCGTCTCGCACTTGTGGCAGACGGTGCAATGGTCGGCGACATCCTCGAATTCCTCCCAGTGCTTGATCGACACGCCACGCCGCGTCTGCTCTTCGTACAGGAAGGCTTCGACCAGCAACGAGGTAGCGAGGATCTTGTTGCGCGGGGAATACAGCAGATTGGCGCGCGGCACATGGGTTGCGCAAACCGGTTTGCATTTGCCGCAGCGCAGGCAGTCCTTGACGCTGTTGGCAATTGCGCCGATATCGCTTTGCTGCATGATCAACGATTCATGCCCCATCAGGCCAAACGACGGCGTGTAGGCATTGCGCAGGTCGGCAGCCAGTTCCGGCAGGTTCAGCAGCTTGCCCTTGTTAAAGCGACCTTCCGGATCGACGCGGCGCTTGTACGCGCGGAAGTCCGTCATCTCGTCATCGGTGAGGTATTCCAGCTTCGTGATCCCGATGCCGTGTTCGCCGGAGATCACGCCGTCGAGCGAGCGGGCCAGCACCATGATGCGGGCAACCGCTTCGTGCGCAACCTGCAGCATCGCGTAGTTGTCGGAGTTCACCGGGATGTTGGTGTGCACATTGCCGTCGCCCGCGTGCATGTGCAGGGCGACGAATACCCGGCTACGCAATACCTGCTTGTGGATCGCGGTGCACTCGTCGAGGATCAGCTTGAAGGCTGCGCCGTTGAAGATCTGGCGTAATTGCGCCCGCACTTCATTTTTCCAGGAGACGCGCACGGTGCGGTCCTGCACCACGTGGAATACGGCGGCGTCCGGCTGCCTTGCAAGACGTTCGTCGAAGGTGGCTGCCAGCTTGTCGAGCCCGAGGACAGCCAGTTCGGATTGTGCGTCGCGCAGCGGCTTGTCGAGCTGCGTCAGCAAGTAGGACCAGCGCGCCTGCGTGTTTTCGATCAGCTGCTGCGCCTGGACTACCCGATCTTCAAGCAATTCGGCGGCAGGGATATCGTTGCCTTCCGCATCGTCACTCTTGCCGAGAGGCAGATTGCCGGCAGCGAAAAACGACCGCAGTTCTTCCAGCAGCGCGAGCTTGTTCTGGATCGACAGTTCGATGTTGATGCGTTCGATACCGTCGGTGTACTCCCCCATCCGGTTCAGCGGGATCACCACGTCTTCATTGATCTTGAATGCGTTGGTGTGTTTCGAAATCGCCGCCGTGCGGGCGCGATCGAGCCAGAATTTCTTGCGTGTTTCCGGACTGACGGCAACGAATCCTTCACCGACACGGGTGTTGGCAATGCGGATCACTTCCGACGCCGCCTGGGCAACTGCGTTTTCGTCATCGCCGACAATGTCGCCAAACAGTGCCATCTTCGGCAGCACGCCCCGTTTGGATTTAGTGGCGTACCCGACCGCGCGCAGATAGCGCTCGTCGAGGTGTTCCAGCCCAGCGAGAATCGCGCCGCCCTTGCGGGTTTCGGCGTCGAGATAATCCTTGATTTCAACGATCGATGGAATCGCGTCCCGCGCCTGGCCGAAGAATTCGAGGCAGACGGTACGCGTGTATTTCGGCATCTTGTGCAGGATCCAGCGCGCCGAGGTGATCAGGCCGTCGCAGCCTTCCTTCTGGATGCCGGGCAAACCGGAAAGGAACTTGTCGGTCACGTCCTTGCCAAGTCCTTCCTTGCGGAATTTCCGACCTTCTACCTCCAGGATCTCGGTCTTGAAAGGCGCACCAGTCTTGCCCTTCTCCGCCGGATGTGTCCATTCCAGCTTGAACCTGACCAGCGGCGCATCATGGATCTTGCCCAGGTTATGCTCCAGGCGCGTGACTTCCAGCCAGTCGCCGTTCGGGTCGACCATGCGCCAGCTTGCAAGGTTATCGAGAGCCGTGCCCCACAGCACTGCCTTCTTGCCGCCAGCATTCATGGCCACATTGCCGCCGATGCAGGACGCCTCGGCGGAAGTCGGATCGACGGCGAATACGAAGCCGGCCTTCTCCGCCGCGTCCGACACCCGCTTGGTGACAACGCCCGCGCCGGAGTAAATGGTGGCGTACGGTTTGTCCAGCCCTGGCAGAACGGTCATTTCGACCGCGCCGAGCTGCTCCAGCTTTTCGGTGTTGATCACCGCCGACATGGGTGTCAGCGGAATGGCGCCGCCGGTATAGCCGGTGCCGCCGCCGCGCGGGATGATGGTGAGGCCAAGTTCGATGCAGGCCTTCACCAGGCCGGCCATTTCATCTTCACCGTCCGGTGTCAGCACCACGAAGGGATATTCGACGCGCCAGTCGGTCGCATCGGTGACGTGCGAGACACGCGAGAGGCCGTCGAACTTGATGTTGTCTTTTGCGGTGTAGCGCCCGAGCACGCGGACCGCGCGTTTGCGCAGGTCATAGGTCTGGCGGAACTCGTTGCTGAAATCGGAGACGGCTTTTCTCGCGGCCCTGACCAGTACTTCCACATTGGCACTGCGGCGCTGTGCATGGATGTCGGCCGCATCGGTTGCGTCGGTGGAGACACGACGTTTTTCAACTTCGCTGAGGCGATGGTTGAGCGCATCGATCAGTGCCTGGCGACGCTTCGGATTGTCGAGCATGTCGTCCTGCAGATACGGATTGCGCTTGACCACCCAGATATCGCCAAGAACTTCGTACAGCATCCGGGCGGAGCGGCCTGTCTGGCGCGCACTGCGGAGTTCGTCGAGCAAGGCCCATGCATCTTCGCCCAGCAGGCGGATCACGATCTCGCGGTCGGAAAACGATGTGTAGTTGTAAGGAATCTCACGCAACCGCGTGGGAACAGCGCCAGTCGGCGCATCGGAAAGCAAGGCTTGAATTTGTGCGGGGGCGTTCATCAGAATAGTGTGCTAACCCTTAAACAAGCATTTTAACTTATTGCAATGCAGCGGGCATCTATGTCAGAACCAGCTCCCGATCTGCCGCCAGAAGCCGTCGGGCACATACAACAGCACTGTTGTCATCGTTACATAGCGCAGAAACTTGCCGATTGCCATATAAACCACGCATTGCCAGAATGGCATCTTTAACCAGCCTGCAAGTGCGCACAGCGGATCACCGATCGCAGGCAGCCATGCCAGCAACAAGGTTTTTGGACCAAAACGTTGCAGCCAACCGAACCAGCGGGTTTCGCGCTCCTTCGCGAATGCCTCCTTCGCACCATATCCGAGGCCGTAATCGATCATTCCACCAATCGTGTTACCAAAAGTCGCAACCAGAATTGCGGGCCAGAACAAGGCGGCGTTCGCCTTCACCACCGCGAACACGGCAGGCTCCGAACCAAGAGGCAGCAAGGTCGCAGAGACGATACTGACGATGAATACGGAAGTCAGGCCGACATTCGGCACCGCGAGCAAATTCAACAGCCAGACGGTGGCGGACTCGATCATGTCGGGAAGATGGTTGGCAGCATGGATTTTTTATTGAGGTCGGCACCGGCAGTCGAGTTGAAGCGGGCACCGGCTTGTGGTAAAGCAACGGGCGTCCATTATAATGACCAGTTGCCTCGCGTGCCCGCCGTACAAAACTTCACTTATGACGAACACTGACTATTTAAAGAAAATCCTGACCGCCCGCGTCTACGACGTCGCTGTCGAATCGCCACTTGAATTTGCGCCTACGCTATCGCAGCGCATGGACAACAACATTTACTTCAAGCGCGAAGACATTCAGAGCGTTTTCAGCTTCAAGTTGCGCGGTGCCTACAACAAGATGGCCAATCTCAGTGCAGCGCAGCTAAAACGCGGTGTCATTTGCGCGTCTGCGGGCAACCATGCGCAAGGCGTTGCCCTTTCGGCATCGAAGCTCGGCTGCCGCGCCGTCATCGTGATGCCGACCACTACGCCTCCGGTAAAAATCGAAGCGGTCAAGTCACGTGGCGGTGAAGTCGTCCTGTTCGGCGAGTCCTATACGGATGCCTATAACCATGCGCTGACGCTGGAGAAGAAGCACAAGCTGACCTTCGTGCATCCCTTCGATGATCCGGATGTGATTGCCGGACAGGGGACGATCGCAATGGAGATCCTGCGACAGTATCCCGGGAAGATCGACGCGATTTTCGCTGCCATCGGCGGCGGCGGCCTGATTTCCGGTGTAGCTGCCTACATCAAGGCAGTGCGCCCGGAGATCAAGATCATTGGCGTGCAGACCACCGATTCGGATGCCATGGTCCGCAGCCTCAAGGCGGGCCGCCGCGTCACCCTGCCGGACGTCGGCCTGTTCTGCGACGGCACGGCGGTCAGGCTGGTGGGCGAGGAAACCTTCCGTCTCGTCAAGCAATATGTGGATGACATCGTCGTCGTTGATAACGACGCGGTATGCGCAGCAATCAAGGACGTGTTCCAGGATACCCGGAGCATCCTGGAACCGTCCGGCGCGATGGCTGTCGCGGGGGTCAAGGAATACATCGAACGGAGCAAGACCGGCAAGAAGCCGATCATCGGACAGACGTTTGTCAGCATCGCGTGCGGTGCCAACATGAATTTTGACCGCCTGCGCTTCGTCGCAGAACGCGCCGAAGTAGGCGAGGCACGCGAAGCCGTGTTCGCGGTGACGATTCCCGAAGAACGCGGCAGCTTCAAGCGCTTCTGTGAGCTGGTCGGTCCGCGCACGCGCAATGTGACCGAGTTCGTTTACCGGATCAGCGATGCAAAAAAGGCGCATGTCTTTGTCGGCGTCACCATTGCCAGTCGGGACGAACCTGAAAAAATCACCAAGACTTTCAACAAGCACGGTTTTCAGACGCTCGACCTGACCCACGACGAACTCGCCAAGCTGCACCTCCGGCATCTGGTCGGCGGCAAGAGCCCGCTGGCACACGATGAACTGCTGTACCGGTTCGAATTTCCCGAGCGGCCGGGCGCACTGATGCGTTTTCTCGCCAGCATGGCGCCGAACTGGAATATCAGCCTGTTCCACTACCGCAATCAGGGCGGTGACGTCGGACGCATCCTCGTGGGCCTGCAGGTGCCGAAGAAAGAAATGAAGGCCTTTCGCGAATTCCTGTCGACGCTGGGTTACCGGTATTGGGATGAAAGCGAAAATCCGGCTTACAAGCTTTTCCTGTAGCCGGCACTGAGGAGGAACCGATGAGCGCTACAGCCGCACCACGACCGATCGGCCAATACAAATATTATGATTTCGTGATGGCGGCATTCGTGACGGTGCTGCTGTGCTCGAATCTGATCGGTGCGGCCAAAGTGACCGAAGTAACGCTTCCGCTTCTCGGCACGGCAACATTCAGCGCGGGCGTGCTCTTCTTCCCCATCTCCTATATTTTCGGTGACATCCTGACCGAGGTGTATGGCTACGGCCGTGACCGGCGGGTGATCTGGGCGGCGTTTGGCGCGCTCGCGTTTGCGACGTTCATGGCAGCCGTGATTCTCGCGCTCAAGCCGGCAGCCGATCCGTTTAACACCGATTACCAGACACACCTGAACGCGGTATTCGGCAACACGCCGCGCATCATGGCAGGATCGATGATCGCCTTCTGGTGCGGCAGTTTCGTCAATAGTTACGTGATGGCGAGAATGAAGGTTTGGATGCAAGGCCGCCGGCTATGGATGCGGACAATCGGCTCCACCATGTGCGGAGAACTGATCGACTCCAGCCTTTTCTATGTCATCGCCTTCTATGGCATCTGGTCGGACCAGCAACTGGTGACCGTGATTATCGCCCAGTACCTGCTCAAAACCGGATGGGAGATCGTCATGACGCCATTTACTTACAAGATCGTGAACTTCCTGAAACGCAAGGAAAACGAGGATTATTACGACATTGCAACGGATTTCAATCCTTTCAGGATCAAGGCCTGAAATTCTGGAAAATGCGAACCCGACACACTCGAACACTGTCATAACGATAACTGCATTCCTAGTCCATTCAACCGAATACCGCTCAATCGCGCGCTGATTTTTATCTCATGAACACATCAGACCTGCCGGACGCACTGCCGCTCGGCAAGCCTACCGGCTATCCTACCGATTACGACCCCTCCCTGCTGTTCCCTATCCCCCGCCAGGAAAAACGACTGGAGCTCGGCATTACCGGCACGCTTCCGTTCTTCGGCGTCGATATCTGGAACGCGTATGAAGTTTCGTGGCTGAATATGCGCGGCAAGCCGCAGATCGCTATTGCCACCTTCACCGTCCCGGCAGATTCGCCCAATATCATCGAATCGAAATCCTTCAAGCTCTACCTGAATTCATTCAATCAAGCCAGGCTTGCCGGCACCGACGCACTGGCCGATCTCCTGCGCGCGGATCTGTCTGCAGGATTCGGTGCACCGATACAGGTGAAATTGACCACGCCGGATATGTTTCCGACATTGAAGATGGCAGAGCTCGACGGCCTGCTGCTGGACCGCCTCGATATTGAACTCGACGCCTATGCCCCCAACCCTTCACTGCTCACCGCCAGCCACGAGGAAGCGATGGTCGAGGAAACGTTCGTCTCCCACCTGCTCAAGTCGAACTGCCTGGTAACCGGCCAACCGGATTGGGGAAGCATCCAGATCCGCTATGCAGGACCGCAGATCGACCAGGAAGGCCTGCTGAAATACCTGATTGGATTTCGCGATCATGACGAATTCCATGAGCAGTGTGTGGAACGCATCTTTATGGACATCCTGCGTCAATGCAAACCACAGAAGCTGGCTGTGTACGCACGCTACACCCGGCGCGGCGGCATCGATATCAATCCCTGGAGAAGCAATTTCACCACCGGGCAAAGACCAATGAATTTACGCGGTGCCCGTCAGTAATCCGAACCGGTATTTCACTGGAAGCGAAATGGATTTCCGTGTGAGGGATGCAAACAAAAGGTAAATATTTTGCATTGCAAATTTGCCTGACGAAAATAATTTCTTTCCCTCGCGAAACTTTATCCGTTTTCACGAGACTTAATCTGTGGATTCCGCGAATAGAAAACCTTACTTTCCGGATGAATTTCTTATCAATTTGAGACTTTATTACCGTTTCTTGATTTATCGCGATTCCGCTTGTTGCTCACTATGTTTATCAGCATTGCGCGGCGCAAAAAGAAGCCTATAATTCGTTTCGAATGCTTGTTTTGTGCAATGCATCAAACCTTTTTTCACCATGACCAACCTCGCTAAAATCCTGTCACGCGACAATGTCGTTCTTGATCTGGAAGTGTCCAGCAAGAAACGGGCGTTCGAGCAGGCAGGACTGCTGTTTGAAAATAACTGCAGCATTGCCCGCTCCGTCGTTTCGGATAATCTTTTTGCACGCGAGCGCCTCGGCTCCACCGGGCTGGGACATGGGGTTGCAGTGCCTCATGGACGAATCAAGGGTCTGAAATCGCCACTCGCGGCGTTCGTCCGTCTGAAAGAGCCGATTCCGTTTGAATCACCGGACGGGCAACCGGTGAGCCTTCTGGTCTTCCTGCTGATCCCTGATCAGGTAACACAACATCACCTGGAGATTCTTTCCGAGGTTGCCGAAATGTTTTCGGATGAAGCTTTTCGCAAGGTGCTTGCCACCGATCCGGACCGGGCCTCGGTACATGCACGCATCGTCGCGTGGCAGCCGAGCGTGCATGCATAGGTAATGGTGATGCCGCTTTCTTCGCTTTTAACCATTCAGCAGCTTTATGACGACACTCGCGAAGCGCTGCAACTTGGATGGTTCGCCGGCTTTCCGGGTGGAGAGCGCAGGATTTCCGGCGATGCGACCTCGGCCGCCGATCAAGTAGGCCACCTGAATCTGATCCATCCTGGCCGGATCCAGGTTTTCGGCCACCAGGAAGTGCAGTACTACAACCGGCTGTCGCCGGCATCGCGCAAATATCAGACCGAAGAACTCGTTGCAGGCCAGCCTCCAGCTTTTGTGATTGCCGAAGGATTGGAAACGCCAGCGAATATTTTGGCCTTCTGCGACGACAACAACATTCCGTTGTTTTCCACGCCGTTGCCGGCTGCACAAGTCATTGACTATCTCCGTGTGTACCTTTCCAAGGAACTCGCCCAACGCATTACAATGCATGGCGTATTCATGGACGTGCTCGGTGTTGGCGTGTTGATTACGGGTGAGTCCGGGTTGGGGAAAAGCGAACTGGGGCTCGAGTTAATTTCCCGCAATCACGGCCTTGTGGCAGATGATGCGGTCGAGTTCGCGCGTATCGCACCGAATATGATTGAAGGACGCTGCCCGCCTCTGCTTCAAAACCTGCTTGAAGTCCGCGGCCTGGGGCTGCTGGACATCAAGACAATTTTTGGCGAGACGGCGGTTCGTCGCAAGATGCGCTTGAAGCTCATCGTGCATCTCGTGCGCCGCAAAACCCTGGAAGAGAACTACGAACGGCTACCCTTGCACTCCCAGACCGAGGAAGTGCTCGGCTTGCCGATCCGCAAGGTAATCATTCCTGTCGAGGCAGGGCGCAATCTGGCCGTTCTGCTGGAAGCCGCAGTCCGCAACACCATCCTTCAGCTTCGGGGCATCGATACACTCAAGGAATTCATGGAACGTCAGCAGAAGGCCATGGGCAACGAATAACCGGCAAGCGCATCACGCTTTGTTGCGCTTGCGGTATTATTACCGCCTATGCGCATCATCATTATTACTGGTATATCCGGGTCCGGAAAATCAATCGGTTTAAATGCACTTGAAGACGCCGGTTATTTCTGCGTCGACAACCTGCCACCCAAATTGCTCCGTCAACTCGTTGCCACACGCATCGAGGAAAACGCCCAGACTCTAGCGGTCGCCATGGATGCCCGCAGCGCGGATTCCCTTGCCGGCCTTCCCGAAGATATCCAGTGGCTCAAAAATGAAGGGCACGACGTCAAAGTCCTGTTCCTTACCGCCAAAACCGAATCACTCATCGCCCGCTTCTCCGAGACCCGTCGCAGCCATCCGCTGTCGCACCGGGTGCGCGCCAGCCAGTTAAGCGCCAACCAGCCGACACTGACCGAATGTATCCTGAGCGAGCGGGAAATGCTGTCGACGATCGAAGGGATCGGACATGTGATCGATACGTCCGGTCTCTCGGCCAACAAGCTGCGGGCATGGATCAAGGAACTGATTGAAACGGAGCGTGCACCGCTCACTTTGCTGTTCGAGTCCTTTGCCTTCAAATTCGGCGTGCCGCTCGATGCAGACCTGGTGTTCGACGTGAGGGTGCTTCCCAATCCATATTACGATCTGGCGCTTCGGCCTTTCAATGGCCGGGACGAGCCCGTGATCACTTTCCTCGATTCGCAGGCACACGTTGCCGAGCTGCTTGCGGACATCCGTAATTTTGTCGAGAAATGGCTGCCGGCATTCAAGAACGACAACCGCAGCTACCTGACGGTCGCAATTGGTTGCACCGGTGGCCAGCATCGTTCGGTGTACATGGTGGAACAACTGGCGAAGCATTTCCGGCCGACAGAACATGTCTTGTTGCGGCATCGTGAACTTGGCTGAAATAGCCTTCTATCTCATCTTTCATGCAAGACATGTCCTATAACGCCGAATGGCTGCCCTTGTTCCCGCTCAAAACCGTGTTGTTTCCAGGCGGCATTCTGCCCCTGAAGGTTTTTGAAGCACGCTACATCGATATGGTAAGTGACTGCCTTAAAAAGGGTCTTCCTTTTGGCGTGGCGCTTATCAAAACCAGCCAGGAGACCGATGGTGCCCTGCTTCCGGAATCGATTGGATGCCTGGCGTTCATTTCGCATTGGGAGACGCCCTCGCCGGGCATCCTGATGCTGCGAATGCTGGGCGGTGAGCGATTCCGGATCCATGAAACACGCACCTTGCAGGATCAGCGGATAGAAGCCCGGGTTTCCATGATTGCGCCGGACGACCCGGTTGCCATCAGTGACATCCATGTCGATTGCGCAAAGACGTTGAAACTGGTGATTGAAGACCTCGAAGCCAAAGGCCAGGCGGAACATGGCGACGCTTTTGTCACGCCTTTTTCACGTCCGCTGAATCTGCAAAGTGCCGGTTGGGTCGCTAATCGCTGGTGCGAGATTCTGCCGATTCCCCTCAAGGCAAGACAGAAATTGCTGGAACTGCGCGGCGCGCAGAATCGTCTGGCGATTGTTCATCAGTATCTGCAACAACATCAAATCCTCTGAAATTCTTCGATACCGCCGGCAAAGCAGCAACAACTTCTGCCAAAACGCGCCTAGTTTCTTGTCACGACGCCTTTTCAACGGCTTCCTTGTCACCGCGCAAGACGATGCCTGCGCTTTCGTACGATAACTAGAACAACTGCCGCACATCTCCAATACAAGCTTTGGTCAGATATTTGGCCTTGGCTTGGGGACTGCATCCGGCTGAATCACTTCCTCGCTGCGAGCATGGCTGCACTGGCAGCTCGGTAGTCTTTAACTTCTTTGAGCGCGTTTGGTATGTTATTGGATGATGCACGCGAGGGCCTGCGCCCGGAATTCGTTGACCGTCGCAAAAATGCGAAGCCGGTCAACCTTCCGCTCATCTCCCCAATCGGCCTGATCTCATTGCTCTATGCACTGGGTCTCTTTGTCTTTTACCGCCAGGGCTTCGTCAGCGCCCTGACCTTCATCGGCGCTGCGGGTGCGGTACTGTTTTCCGTCATTTTTTTCTACACCGCTTTCAAGCTCAAGCTCCATCTGCACTTCAAGGAAAACAGCTTGATGCTGCCGCAGATTCTCACGGCATTGTGCATCATGCTTACCGTCGCCCATCTGGAGCCCTCTACCCAGATCGCGTTGGTGCCTTTCATTCTAATCGCGTTTTCATTTGCCATCTTCAGGCTGTCGACAGCCTCGCTTATCATGCTTGCTGCAGCGTGCCTGGGGACGTATCTCGCCATCATCCTCCTGCGTAACCATGACGACGGCTATGCGATCGGATTTCGTGCCGACATGATGCAATGGTTCGTTCTCGCACTGACGTTGCCCGGGATGATCGTAGTAGGAAAACAAATCCAGAACCTCCGGCAGACATTGAAGACGACGCGGCATCATCTCGAGCATTTCGAAGAAAAATCCATTCGCGATGAGCTGACCGGGCTCTACAACCGCCGACAACTGCAGGCGGAACTCGCGCACGCCACATTGCAGGCCAACACCATCGCAAAACCCTACTCGGTGTGCGTTATCGACATCGACCACTTCAAACAGATCAATGACAGCGACGGCCATCTTGCCGGCGACAATGTATTGCAACGATTCGCCGGTATCGGGCGCGAGACCATTCGTGACAGTGACATATTCGGACGATACGGCGGTGATGAATTTCTGCAGATTCTGCCGGATACCGATTTAAAAGGTGCTGTCATGCATGCAGAGCGCTTGCGTGTGTACGCCCATTTCATGGACTTTCAAGAACTGGTGTCCAGAAAAAGTATTTCTCTTTCCATCGGCGTTGCCCAGTACTATCCGGGCGAGGAAGTCACCGACCTGATCGCTCGTGCCGATTTAGCGCTGTACCGCGCGAAACAACTGGGGCGCAACCGGGTGGAGTGGATAGAACGGCCGTGAAAATCGTGTCGCGGCGTAGTAGCCGCGAATTATCGGAGAACTTCGTCCGAGAAAAGGTCTGCCGTACCGAAGAGGGATAGCAGCAATTTCTTGACAGGCGCCGGCAACGGCGCATCCGCAAGCTTGGCGATTGGATACCACACGTGCCCCTGCTCGGCTGCAAACGCCACCCGGTGCTGCAAGCCGATCAGGTAAGGCGATACGTGCAGCTTGAAGTGGGTGAAGCCGTGCGAAAAAGGCTGGAGGCGGTCACAAGTACCGGGCGAGCCGAAAGGCGCGACCGCACGTGCGGCGATCGAGTCCACATCGATTTTGGAATGGGTGTCGCCGGCCATCTCCGGCACTTCGGGCAGGGACAGCAAACCACCCCAGATGCCGCTGCCCGGTCGCTGTTCCAGCAACACTTCGCCCCGATCGGCGATGACCAGCATGGCAGTGCGTTTCTCGGGAATCGCTTTCTTCGGTTTGCGAACCGGTAGCTGTTGCACACGCCCTGTTTCAAACGCAACGCAGCGCTGTGCCAGCGGACATCTGTTGCAGGCTGGCCTGGACCTCGTGCATAGCGTTGCGCCCAGATCCATCAATCCTTGCGTGTACGCTTCGACGTCCTGTTCAGGCAGCAAGGCAACAGCCCGTTGCCAGAGCCTGTCCTCCACCGGTTTTGCTCCGGGAAATCCTTCAATCCCAAACACCCGGCAGAACACGCGCTTGACATTGCCATCGAGGATTGCCGCTCGCGCGCCGTAGGAAAACGCGGCAATCGCTGCCGCCGTAGACCGCCCTATGCCCGGCAATTCTGCCAACAATGCAGGATCGCTTGGAAAGCGTCCGCCATGGAATTCCATCACGTGCTTGGCGCAGCGGTGCAGATTGCGTGCGCGGGAGTAATAGCCCAAACCGCTCCAATGCGCCATTACATCTTCGGGAGCCGCTGATGCGAGCGATGCAATATCCGGGAATCGGTTCAGGAAGCGCTGGTAGTAAGGGATGACCGCTGCGACCTGGGTTTGCTGCAGCATGATTTCCGATAGCCAGATGCGATAGGCATCGCGCGTGTTTTGCCACGGCAGCGCATGCCGTCCATGCTGCTTCTGCCAGGTGATTACATCCGCTGAAAAGCTTGGGTCACCGTATCCGGACAAAGGCCGCGGCGCGGCAGCCTCATCAACTGCTATTTTCATTCAGGCAGCGGCCTTCAACGAAGCAAGCTGGTTGGCTATCGCAGCTTTCAATTCAGCCTCCAGGAGAAGCAAGGTTTTTTTCTGTGCTTCGAACTCAGCCTGCATCTTCTCTAGCGACTGCACTTTCTCTTCAAGGCTGTCTGTCGCCATGTGGATGCGTTCTATGGATTGCTTGCGTTTCTTGAGCTGTGTTTTATGCTCCCAGATCTGCGCTTCCAGAGGCGCCATGACAACCTTCAGCCAAGCCTCGACATCGCGGTTTGCCTGCAAAAAGCTTTGCTTGACCCGGGATGCGATAGAGTCGAAAAACTTTTGCATCAAGATGACTTGCGGCGTGGTCAAGATGGCCGTCGCGTTGAACTGCTTCTGGTAGACGCCTTCAATCATTCTGATTTCTTCGACATACTTGTCGAGCGAAAACGGCATGGGCGTCGACAATGCAAGACCATGCTCGGTGGAAAACTTCCGGTACATCACCGACATCATCTCGGCGATCTCATCGGTCTTCTGCCCGGATTGCGCGAGGTTTTCGAGCACCTGATGGAAAAATACCTTCACGGCCTGCCGCAAGCCGGACGAAAATTTGCTCTTGTCCATTGCCTCGCGCGTTTTGCGGATGTCTTCCTTCAGGATATCCATGCCAAGGCTGGTAAAAACTTCCGTCGACAGACGAGTGAATACCGCGCGCGTACCCTGCAGCTTGATCAAGCTGTTGTCGAATTCCTGCTTCTCGATATCGACACGTTTCATCATGTGCTCGACGATGCTTCGGTTCTTGCCGCGCAAACTTTTCAATTCCATCAGCTGTTCCACTACATTGCGCGTCCGGGAGGAAAGCAAAGCTTGTTTGGACGAGGCCAACTCGTTTACCTCGGAAGACAATTGCGCCCGGATGATGTCCTGCTTGCTCGGAATAAGCTCATTCGACAACGCGTTTTCCAGGTCGAGCAGGCGGCTCTTTGCAAGCAGCGCCGCATCCCGGTTCACCTTGCCGACCAGTCCTTTTTGCGCCGATACCGGAAACACCTGAAACTCCGGCAAGCTCAACGTTTGCGCCACTGTAGCGACCTGCTTGCGAATCTGCCGCTCGATTTCATCCGCGCTGCGCAGTTCATCCCACATGCTGTCGATCTTGTTCAATACCACCATGCGTCCTGCACCTGCGCCGATGTGGTTGCGCCACACCTCGATATCGCTTCTCGTCACCCCGGTATCAGCGGCAAGGATGAAAAGCACCGCATGCGCATTGGGTATCAGGTTAAGGGTGAGTTCCGGCTCGGTACCGATCGCATTCAATCCTGGCGTATCGACGATGACGAGACCTTTTTTCAGTAATGGATGGGGAAAGTTGACGATTGCATGCCGCCATTGGGAAATTTCGACCATGCCATCGTTCCCTACCGATTGGGCAACGTCCGGATCATTCTCGTCATACAAGCCGTAGCTTTTTGCCTCATCGACGGGAACGCGCTTCGTAAGACTGACCTGCTTGAATGCTTCCAACATGCCGTCGCCGGACGATATATCAAGGGGCAGTACGGTCCAGACCTGGCTTTGCTGCTTGAATTCGCTGGTCGACTGGGACTGCGCGCGGGTTTCGATTGGAAGAAGACGGATTGAAGGTGGAAATGTCTCGTCGTATAGCAGCTCGGTCGGACACATGGTGGTACGACCGGCGGAAGACGGCAGGATGCGCTGCCCGTAATCTGCAAAAAAAATCGCATTGATCAACTCGGACTTGCCACGGGAGAATTCCGCGACGAAGGCGATTGTAAGTTTGTCATCGGCGAGCCGTGCCTGCAGGCGCGCGAAACGCTGGTCACTCGATGCATCGGACAGTTCAGATGTACCGACCCAGGCGCGGTAGCGTTCAAGCGCCGCCACGACGCCGCTGCGCCAGTCACTGTACTCCTGGAACTTTTGAACCAAATTGCTCACGGTGCCCTCGATGATGTCATGATATTTCCCAGAATCTAGCACCCATGCCTACTTTTGACAATTTGCACAATAAAACGTGGAGCGCTGGCCCTGGCGAATTTGTCGCACCGGCGCCTGACAGACACGGCATGGCGCACCGGTCCGGTCGTACACAAAATAGCTTTGCTGGAAATAGCCTGACTGTCCATCGACCGCCATGAAATCGCGCAGCGTACTGCCGCCCTGCTCGATTGCCGCTGCCAGCGTGGCGCGGATCGCATGCACCAGTTTTTCATAGCGTGCCAATCCAATCCGGCCTGCCGGCGTTCTTGGATTGATACCCGCCCTGAACAGACTTTCGGACGCATATATATTTCCCACCCCAACCACAATGTCTCCGGCCAGCAACACTTGCTTGATCGGCGCACGTCGGTTGCGGGTCAGCCGGTACAACTCCTGTGCCGTGAACTTCTCCTCCAGCGGCTCGACACCGAGCCCTCGCAGCAAGATATGACTATCCACCGTTCCTTCTTCATGCGAATGCCATAGCACGGCGCCGAAACGGCGGGGATCCGTCATTCTCAGCAACTGATCGCCAACTACAAGATCGAAGTGATCGTGCTTCTGGGGTGGCGTTGAAATGGGCAATATCCGCAAATGGCCCGACATGCCGAGATGAATGATCAGGGTTCCATGATCGAAATCAATCAGCAGATATTTGCCGCGACGTCCGGTAGCACGGATTTTGCTGCCAGCCAGCTTGGCAGGCAGATCGGCGGGGAAAGGCCAACGTAGTCCGCTGTGGCGCAATGTAACCGCGCTGACTGTTTGCCCTTCGAGATGCGGCGCGACGCCGCGCCGGGTAACTTCGACTTCGGGAAGTTCAGGCATGATGAAACCGCGATGAAAAGTTAATCGCGCGCAAGGTCGGGACGGCTATCTGTGCGCAGGGCAGCCCAGTTGGGCGTAGAATTAAGCGGCACTTATTTGCCGGGAAAATCCATTGAAAAAACTTCCTCTCATTGTAACCTTGACGGCACTGTTGTCGGCATGCGCTTCGACGCCGCCCGCACCCCGCCCGGAAGACAAGGTGGCGGCCGGCGCAACTGAAAAGCCGGCGGTTCAAGCCCCTGCGCGCAGGATCACCGCCAGGCCTGAAGAGCAGAAACCGCAGGACCCCTTACCTACGGTGGAACTGACGGAAGATCTGCTGTTCAAGTTGCTGAGTGCCGAATTCGCGGCCCAGCGCGGCGACTGGCAAACCGGCTATGTCGCCGCAATGGCAATCGCGCAGGAAACACGCGATCCGCGCGTGGCCCGCCGTGCGGCCGAAATCGCTCTCGGCGCCAAGCGGGCCGACGAGGCGCTGGATGCCGTCAGGCTGTGGCGCTCGCTGGCGCCGAATTCCGAGGAAGCAGCGCAGTACTATTTGAGTTTTATCGTGCTGGGCGACAACCTGGCCGAAGCAAAACCCATCCTGGAACAACGATTAAGAGATGCGCGGTCCCAAACCCGGGGTTTGATGGCATTTCAGATTCAAAGGCTGCTCGGGCGCGCCAAAGACAAGGCAGGCGCATTCAATTTGCTCGAGGAAGTGCTGCGGCCTTATCAGGACTTGACGGAAGCACGTCTGGCGCTGTCTCAGGCCGCAATGGCGAATCAGGACGCAGTGCGTGCCCGGCAGGAAGCGGAAGCTGCACTGAAATCCAAACCGGATTCCGAACTTGCTGCATTGACGCTTGCTCAGGTCATACCGGACAAAGGTGAGGCGGCAAACTGGCTAGCGGCCTTCCTGAAACGCTACCCGAAATCACGCGATGTGCGTCTCGCATACGCCCGCATGCTTGTGGAGCAGAAGCAATACCAGAACGCACGCGGCGAATTCGAGACACTGCTTAAGTACCAGCCGCAGGACCTGACGGCACTGTTTGCATTGGGTGTGCTGAGCAGTCAGGTCAATGATGCGGCTGCGGCCGAAAAATATCTGACGACCTACTTGCAGGTGCTTTCTGCAGAACCGGACGAAGAACGGGATCCGACTCAAGCTTTGCTCATCTTGGCCCAGATCGCGGAGGACCGCAAGGACACCGAAGGCGCACTGAAGTGGCTTGCGCAGATCGAACCGGGCGAAAACTTTGTCAGCGCACAAATCAGGCGCGCGCAGCTCTACGCAAAACGCGGCGACCTGACCGCCGCACGCCAGATCCTTCAGGAGATTGATGCGGCGGGCGAGCGGGAACAGGTGCAACTGATCATCGCCGAAAGCCAGATCATCCGCGAGGCGGGCCAGCAGCAACAGGCCCTGGATGTGCTGAGGGAAGGACTCAAGCAGTTTCCAAGCAACACCGACCTGCTATACGACTATGCAATGCTGGCGGAGAAAACCGGCAAGTTCGATGTCATGGAAACCTCGCTGCGCAAGATCATCGCACTTGCGCCGGAGAATCAGCATGCGTACAACGCATTGGGCTATTCCCTGGCGGAACGCAACATCCGCCTGCAGGAAGCTTATGAATTGATCGAGAAGGCAGTGAAGCTGGCGCCCGACGATCCTTTCATCATGGATAGCATGGGCTGGGTCCAGTTTCGGCTTGGCCGGTTAAAGGAAGCGGAAGCCTTGCTGCGGCGCGCCTATGAATTGCGGCCCGACGCAGAAATCGCAGTACATCTCGGTGAGGTGCTTTGGACCAAAGGACAAAAGGAAGATGCGCAAAAGCTTTGGCGTGACGCACAAACCAAGGATCCGCAGAACGACACGCTGAAAAGCACTCTCGCAAGGCTGAATGTAAATCTATGACGGCGGCGAGCATGCGAACATGCGCGCTGTTGCTCGCATTGCTGACGGCTGGCTGTGCCAGCGTCGCCCCGGTGACTGATGGCAGCAGCCGCGCCGCTTCTCCGGCCGAATCCACTCAACCGACGCGCACCTATGCCGACAGCATCGACCTCGCCGGGCGCATCTCGGTCCGCTATCAGGTGAACGACAAGGACGAAGCACTGCATGGCGGTTTTACCTGGACACAGAACCGGGACCGAACCCAGGTGACGCTGTTATCTCCTTTGGGTCAAGTCATTGCACTGATCGATGTCGACCCGAATGGCGCCACCTTGAAGCAAGGCGGACAACCGCCACGCCAGGCATCCGATGTCGATGCGCTGGTGGAAGCCACGCTGGGCTGGCCACTGCCGATTTCAGGCTTGCGCGATTGGTTGCAGGGTTTTGCAATCGACGCGAATGGCAACCGCTTTATCGCGCAGCCGCCCGCCGCAGAAGTCACTACCCGTGACGAGTGGCGCATTGGCTACAACACCTGGCAGGACATGCGTCCAAAGCGCATCGATCTTGACCGCCGCACGACCCAGGCGGGGGATGTTTCCATACGCCTCGTAATCGACACATGGCAATGACCTCCCGCAAACTCGACAACTGCCCCGCCCCTGCCAAGCTGAACCTTTTCCTGCATGTAGTCGGACGTCGGCCGGACAACGGTTATCACCTGCTGCAGACGGCATTCCAGTTGCTGAGCCATGGAGATATGCTGCATTTCGAGACGCGCAACGATGACCACATACGTCGAACGACTGCAATTGCCGGTGTCCCGGAGGAATCTGACCTGATCGTGGCTGCGGCGCGGTTGCTTCAATCGGCGGCGCAAGAACGCAAAGGCAGAGGCAAAATTACCGGACCGCTCGGTGCCGACATTGCAATTGATAAGCGTCTGCCAATGGGTGGCGGACTCGGCGGCGGTTCGTCCGATGCCGCCACGACGCTGATCGCGCTGAACCATTTATGGGAGACCGGTTTTACCCGCGGCGAACTGATGGCACTGGGCTTGCGGCTGGGCGCTGACGTGCCGTTCTTTCTGTTCGGCCAAAACGCATTCGCGGAAGGCGTGGGTGAAGAACTGACGCCGCTGGAAACGCCCGAGTGTTGGTATGTCGTCATCGAACCCGGTGTCGCCGCCCCGACCGCGGCCATTTTTGCCTCACCGGAATTGACACGGAATACAAAACCGGTCAGAATAACGGACTTTTCCAAGGCCTCTATCGGCTTCGGGAAAAACGACCTGCAAGTCGTGGCAACCAAGCTGTTTCCACAGATCTCCGAGGCACTTGAAATGCTTGGGCAATATGGGGAAGCAAGGATGACCGGCTCCGGCGCGTGTGTGTTTTGTGGATTTACTCAGGAACACGAAGCAGACCGGGCACTACGGGGAATCCAGGAACGCGGACCGGCACATTGGAACGCTTGGAAAGCTCGGGCGATACAGAAACATCCGCTGTCGCACTTGTTGAAGTCATAGCCAAAATTTTTTGTGGTCGTATTCTAGTTGCGCCATGCGCACAAGATACGGCGACAAACGACCGGTTGTGTAGGGGAGTCGCCAAGTTGGTCAAGGCACCGGATTTTGATTCCGGCATTCGAAGGTTCGAATCCTTCCTCCCCTGCCATTAAATTCAAAATAAAAAGAATACATACAAGCCGCCAACGCAAGACAAGAATGTCAAGCTCTGGCGGCTTTCAATTTTAACCATTGCACTTAGGTACCTCATGGCGCTTGAAAACCTGATGGTTTTTACGGGCAATGCAAATCCGGAGTTGGCTGCCGGCGTTGCAAAACAGCTCGGCATTCCTCTCGGCAAAGCCGTTATCTCGAAGTTTTCCGATGGCGAGGTAATGGTTGAAATCAATGAGAATGTGCGTGGCAAGGATGTATTCGTGCTGCAATCGACGTGCGCGCCGACCAACGACCACCTGATGGAAATCATGTTGATGGTCGATGCGCTGAAGCGGGCCTCCGCCGGCCGTATCACCGCGGCGATCCCCTACTTCGGCTATGCCCGCCAGGACCGTCGTCCGCGCTCCGCCCGTGTGGCGATTTCTGCCAAAGTGGTTGCCAACATGCTTCAGGAAGCCGGTGTCGAACGCGTCCTGATCATGGATCTGCACGCTGACCAGATCCAGGGCTTCTTTGATATCCCGGTAGACAATATTTACGCATCGCCGATCCTGCTGAGCGATCTGGTAAGCAAGAACTACGATGACTTGCTGGTTGTGTCGCCCGATGTTGGCGGCGTGGTGCGTGCACGTGCGCTCGCAAAGCGACTGGATTGCGATCTTGCCATCATCGACAAGCGCCGTCCGAAAGCAAATGTATCGGAAGTGATGAACATCATCGGTGAAGTCGAAGGCCGCAACTGCGTGATTATGGATGACATGGTCGACACTGCTGGCACCCTCACCAAGGCCGCCGAAGTGCTGAAGGACCGTGGCGCAAAGAAAGTCATTGCGTATTGCACCCATCCGGTGCTTTCCGGTCCGGCGATCGAACGTATCGCAACCTCGCCCCTCGATGAATTGGTCGTCACAGACACCATCCCGCTCACGCCGGCTGCGAAGGCATGCCACAAAATTCGTCAGCTCACCTGCGCCGATCTGCTTGCAGAAACGTTCAAGCGTATCTCCAAAGGAGATTCGGTGATGTCGCTGTTTGCGGATTAATTCACGGGGTGGCAGCGAATTGCTGATTGATAGTTTCAGCGCGGCGTGTTTGCCTGTTTTGTTTCCGTATCTTGTTTGAATTCCCGGCTTCGAAGAAGCCGGCCTTTGAATCCCCTGGTCGCGGGGGATTAAACCGCAAGGCACGACGCCTTGCATCTATTGGAGCTTCAAAATGAAAGTTATCGCATTCCCACGCAAAGAGCAGGGGTCCGGAGCGAGCCGCCGCCTGCGCAATGCTGGCCAGACGCCAGGTATCGTCTACGGTGGCACAAGCGAGCCGGTCGCTATCGCGCTCGACCATAACGCCCTGTTCCATGCCCTGAAAAAGGAAACATTCCATTCGTCGATCCTCGACATGGAAATCGAAGGCAAAGTGGAACAGGTTCTGCTGCGTGACTTCCAGATGCACGCATATAAGCAGCTCGTTATGCACGCTGACTTCCAGCGCGTCGACGCGAAGCAGAAGATCCACACCAAGGTGCCGCTGCACTTTATCAATGCGGAAGTCTCTCCCGCAGTAAAGCTGTCTTCCGCGGTCATCAGCCACGTCATGAACGAACTGGACGTTTCCTGCCTGCCGGGCGACCTGCCTGAATTCGTTGAAGTCGACCTGTCCAATATGGAAGCCGGCGGCACGATTCACCTGAGCGACATCCAGTTGCCGAAAGGTGTGACCGCAGTTCTGCACGGACAGGACGATCCGACGATCGCAACCGCAAGCATCCCAGCCGGCCAAGTATCCGCCGACGACGCTGCCGAAGGCGCATCGGACGACAAGAAGTAATTCGCATTGTCGGCTTGATAGCCGGGTGAAAAACCCGCCAACTTGGCGGGTTTTTTATTGCCCGCTTGTTTCGTTGCCGAATCCGAGATAATTGTCGCTTGAACTGACAACCTTTTCCTTCCCCATGCCCATACGCCTGATCGCCGGTCTCGGCAATCCCGGACCGGAGTACGAACTTACACGCCACAATGCAGGCTTCTGGCTGGTCGATGCCCTGGCTAGCGGCAAGTTGACGCGCGAATCGCGTTACAACGCGCTGGTGGCAAAGAAAAACATCGCCGGCCAGGAGGTGTGGCTGATCGAGCCGCAAACCTACATGAACCGCTCCGGGCAATCGGTGGGCGCGCTGGCGCGTTTCTTCAAAATCGCTCCGGATGAAATACTGGTAGTCCACGACGAGCTTGACCTGCCTCCAGGAGCAGCCAAGATCAAGAAAGGCGGATCCTCGGGCGGGCACAACGGCCTGAAGGACATTACCGCCGCGCTCGGCACCCAGGACTACTGGCGCCTGCGCATCGGCATCGGCCACCCCCGATCGCTGAATCTCCAGCAGGCAGTAGTGGATTTCGTCTTGCATCGTCCTCAAAAGGAAGAACAGCCGCTGATTGACAGCGCGATTTCCAGCAGCCTTTCCGTCATCCCGCTGCTATGCGAAGGCAAGTTCGAAGCTGCGATGATGCAATTGCACACCGTGAAATGATCCGCGTTGAAGCAAAAAGCCTGGGGGACATACGCCTGCAATGAGCATGATTACCATCAGCGCCGGGCCGAAGGCCATGGAACACTTGCGCGATGCCGGCCTGCGCGCGCAGGACATCGCCATCGTTCCTGCAGCAGCGGGCGGCCCCAAGGGCCTGATCTTTCAAAAGCTCGACCAATGGCTATTCGGCACATGGCTGCCTTCGGCGCCTCGGGAACGCACGCTGATCGGCGCCTCCATCGGTGCCTGGAGGATGGCTGCGGCATGCTCCTCCGACCCGGTCGCGGCCTTCCAGCGGCTCGGCGACCTGTATTGCGAACAACGCTATCCGCCCAAGCCGTCCCCGCAGACTGTCAGCGAGTTCTGCACCCGCTTTCTCGTGGACCTGATCGCTGGTGAGGAAGCGGCAGTCACACAGCATCCCCACCATCGCCTCCATATCCTTGCATCGCGCGGTAGTCGCTTTTTGAAAGCGCCACGCTTCAAGGCGTTAGCGATGGTTGGATTCGGCGCGGCGGTGCTCGGCAACATGCTTTCCCGTTCTCAACTGGCGCATCATCTCGAACGCGTCGTGATTGGCGACGCACGCGATCCCGCGTTCTGGCTGAAGGCGAAGTTTGATGCATTCCATACCCATTTCTCGCCGCTGTCAGCGGACAACATTCATTCCGCCTTGCTGGCCTCTGCCACGTTGCCCTTCATCATGGAACCGGTCCGCGACGTCGCCCATGCTCCGGTCGGCACATACTGGGATGGCGGACTGATCGACTATCATCTGGCACTGCCCTATTCGCGGGTTGTGGGCAACCCGGAGGGTGGACTGGTGCTTTATCCGCATTTTGGTGCGCATCTGGTTCCCGGATGGTTCGACAAGCAACTGCCCTGGCGACGCGCGTCCATCGGGTGGAACCGTCACTGGCTGGATAACGTCATCCTTGTCTCGCCGTCAGCCGCTTTTCTGCGAACGCTCACCCGCGGCAAACTGCCGGACCGGAATGACTTTCTCTACTACGGCATCAATCACGACCTGCGTATTTTGAATTGGCAACTTGCCATCAGCGAAGGTGACAGGCTACGGGATGCGTTCGCCGCCTTCGTCGAAAAACCTGATATGTCTATCGTACGCCCGCTCTGACAGGGTGTTGAAGAGCGAAGCAGACGGGTTGATTTTTGGCCCTGAAACTGACGCATTTGAACCTGCAACAAGCGCCGCACGCCGTAAAACGGGCCATGCAGCAGTTTATCGACAGCCTGTGAAACTGTTTCAAGGGCTCGCTACGGTAAAATAGCGGGTTAATTCCTCTCTCAAGCGAAGCACATACCATGAGTCTCCAATGCGGCATCGTCGGCCTGCCTAACGTCGGCAAATCCACCCTCTTCAATGCCCTTACCAAAGCAGGGATCGCCGCCGAAAATTATCCTTTCTGCACCATCGAACCGAACGTCGGCATCGTCGAAGTGCCGGACCCGCGCCTGCAGGCGCTGGCGGAGATTGTGAAGCCGGAGCGCATTCTTCCCGCGGTGGTGGAATTCGTCGATATCGCCGGCCTGGTTGCCGGCGCGTCCAAGGGCGAAGGGCTCGGCAACCAGTTCCTGGCACATATCCGTGAAACCGATGCGATCGTCAACGTCGTACGTTGTTTCGAAGACCCGAACGTGATCCACGTTGCCGGCAAGGTCAGCCCGCTCGATGACATCGCGGTCATCCAGACCGAACTGGCATTGGCCGACATGGGAACGGTCGAAAAAGCAATTCATCGCGAAAACAAAAAAGCGCGGTCCGGCGACAAGGAAGCCGCCAAACTGGTGGCCCTGCTGGAACGCATTATGCCCGAACTGAATGACGCCAAGCCGGTACGTGCGTTGAGCCTGGACGCGGAAGAACAAGCATTGATCAAGCCGCTCTGCCTGATCACCGCCAAGCCGGCGATGTATGTTGCAAACGTCTCGGATACCGGCTTTACCAATAATCCTCTGCTGGACCAATTGACCGCCTATGCAAAGGAGCAAAATGCGCCCATCGTTGCGATCTGCGCCGCCATCGAAGCCGAAATCGCCGATCTCGACGATGCCGACAAAGGCGAATTTCTGGCCGACATGGGCATGGAAGAACCGGGACTGGACCGCCTCATCCGCGCCGCCTTCAAGCTTCTGGGACTGCAGACCTACTTTACGGCTGGGGTGAAAGAAGTGCGCGCATGGACCATCCCGGTCGGTGCCACGGCCCCGCAGGCTGCAGGTGTCATCCACACCGATTTCGAACGCGGCTTCATTCGCGCCCAGACCATCGCCTATGACGATTACATCGGCTACAAGGGTGAGCAAGGCGCCAAGGAAGCGGGCAAGATGCGCGCGGAAGGCAAGGAATATGTTGTCAAGGATGGCGATGTTCTGAATTTCCTGTTCAACGTCTAGTTCAATCTCCAAATCCTTAGCGCCCCGTACTGCGCCGTCCGTATCCCTATGCCAATCCTCACCGAGCTGAACCTTTATCCTATCAAGTCCTGCGCCGGCATCGCGCTGCGCGAAGCCACGATCACAGCAGCCGGCTTGATGACGGAACATATTTATGACCGCGAATGGATGGTCGTCGATATGGATGGCGAGTTTCTAACACAGCGGGAGTTTCCGAAAATGGCGCTGATCAAGCCGCGCCTCAAATCGGACATCCTTGAGCTGCGGGCGCCAGGAATGCTCGGTCTGGATGTACCGCTCGACCTGCCAGACCCAAATCATGCATCTACGCGTGACGTCAGGATTTGGGATGATGTCGTGAAAGCCTACGATTGCGATGAGACGACTGCCACCTGGTTTTCCAAGTTTCTTGGCACGCCCTGCCGCCTGGTGCGTTTTCATCCGGATGCGAAGCGGATTGCCGATACCGCCCGAACCGGTGGCATGGAAGTGCCAGCCATGTTCTCGGATGGTTATCCTGTGATGGTCATCTCGCAAGCGTCGCTGGCCGACCTGAACGGAAAGCTTGTTGCGTCCGGGCGCGATGCGCTGCCAATGAATCGATTTCGTCCGAATATCGTCATTGACGGTGTTGAAGCGTTTGAGGAGGACTACGCGGAATCGATCCGGATCGGCAGCTCCGCGCTCAAGCCGGTAAAGCCCTGCCCTCGCTGCCCGATCCCGTCGATCGATCAGGCCACTGGTATCACCGGACCGGATCCAATCGATGTATTGCGTACGTATCGCAGCAATCCCGATATCGGCGGCGGCATTGCATTCGGCATGAATGCCATCCTTACCGAAGGTGAAGGTCAGATACTGCGTATCGGACAAGACGTGGAAATGCAGATTGCGTTTCGCTAACACTTAACCTTGGCCGCTTTCTCGCCCTGGTTGCGAGCGGGAATGAGTCGCGATAGTATGCGTTCACACCTGACAGGCGGTTTAGGTAATCAAGTATCGCCGCTGGTAGGTAAATTGCCATCGGAGCGCATGCTTAATGTCGGACGAACTGATCTCTGAAAATCAGCGCTTGCGCATCTACCTGAACGAGCTGCTCGAACAGGCCCGCCGCAATCAACAGATCCTGCGTCACCAGCATGCCCTGGATCTCGAAGTCATCGGTGCAGGAAGTTTTCGGGAGCTGGTATCCAGTATCTTTCAGACCCTGCCGGCTTCCTCCAAACTGGACGTCGTCACGCTACTGCTGGTCGATCCGGCGTATGACATTCGCCGCATATTGGCAGACCTGCAAATACCGCTGCGCGACTTCCCTCATCTGCTATTCGCGCAGGACGAATCGGAATTCGGCGAGTTATCCGGCCGCCTTGATCGACCTCTGCTCGAGCTTTATACCGAGCAACACCATGGATTCCTTTTTCCCGAACCGATCCCAATGCCGAAGAGCGTTGCCTTGATGCCGTTGCGGCGTCAGGGCCGGCTGATCGGCTGCCTGAATCTCGGCAGCTTCGACCCGACCCGCTTCTCTCCCGACATGGCAACCGATTTTATAGAACATCGCGGGTCGATCGTCGCCATATGCCTGGAAAATGTTCTCAACCATGAACGCCTCAAACATATCGGGCTCACGGATCCGCTCACCGGCGTCAACAACCGCCGCTACGTCGAACGGCGGTTGCTCGAGGAGATCGGCCGCACACGCCGGCAGGGGTATGCATTGTCGTGTATGTATATCGACATCGATCATTTCAAACAGATCAACGATCGAGTCGGACACCAGGCGGGCGATGAAGTGCGGCGCGTATCAAGGCGGAGCTGCGCATCACAGATGCACTTGGGCGTTTCGGCGGAGAGGAATTTGTCGTGTTGCTGATCGACGCCGATTGCAAGGATGCAGCAAGTGTCGCGGAACGGATCCGGCAGAGCGTGGCGGAGCCGGCATTGGAACTTGGCAGTGGCGAAAAGCTCGAGGTGACGGTATCAGTTGGCGTCGCGATGCTGAATGAAACCGATGGCGTTGAGCCCGTTGATGCGATTGCCCGCAGATTTATTGCGCGAGCGGATCGGGCATTGTACCGGGCCAAAAAGGAAGGTCGAAATCGGGTGGTTGCTGCAGACTAGGTCTTTCCGGGTTGCAGGCGCTCATACTTTGCCTGCAACTCTTCCTTGGTTTCGCGCCAAGCAGGATTGAACGGAATACAACTGACGGGGCAAACCTGCTGGCATTGCGGCTCGTCATGATGACCAACGCATTCAGTGCATTTGTTCGGGTCGATCTCATAAATCTCGGTGCCCATGTAAATCGCATCGTTAGGGCATTCGGGCTCGCAAACGTCACAGTTGATGCATTCGTCCGTAATCATCAACGCCATACGACAACTCCATTGACAGGACGAATCCCCCGCACGCTTGCAAGCGCGCAGGGCGTGGCCCGGTGCAAAGCGTTGCTTTGCAAATTCCCGGTCCACGTGTCCGTAATCATCAACGCCATGCGACAACTCCATTGACAGGACGAATCCCCTGCGCGCTTGCAAGCGCGCAGGGCGTGACCCGGTGCAAAGCGATGCTTTGCAAATTCCCGGTCCACGTGTCCGTAATCATCAACGCCATACGACAACTCCATTGACAGGACGAATCCCACGCACGCTTGCAAGCGCGCATGGCGCGGCCCGGTGCAAAGCAATGCTTTGCAAATTCCCGGTCCACGTGTCCGTGATCATCGCCCTCATACGAACCATCGCTGAATCTCAATAAGCTAAGTCGGATACTGTCTTATGTGCTGGCGGCCATCTTCGTTTTCAACCACTTTTCCACCGAAGGAAAGACGAACTTCGATACGTCGCCACCAAGGGTGGCAATCTCACGCACGATGGTGCCGGAAATGAACTGGTATTGGTCGGAAGGTGTCAGGAACAGAGTTTCGACATCTGGCAGCAAATAGCGGTTCATGCCCGCCATCTGGAACTCATATTCGAAGTCGGATACCGCGCGCAGGCCCCGTACGATGACGCGGGCATCATGCCGCCGCACGAAATCCTTCAGCAAGCCGGAAAAACTTTCCACCTGCACATTGGGATAGTGCCCAAGCACCTCATTGGCGATCAGCAGACGCTCATCGAGAGAAAAGAAAGGCTTCTTGTTTTTGCTGTCGGCAACGCCGACGATCAGTTTGTCAAACAATCCAGACGCCCTGCGCACCAGATCCTCATGTCCTCGTGTGAGGGGATCGAACGTTCCTGGATAAACTGCTGTGACCATCGCGGGCTCCGTGATCGAAAAGAAAGCGCATTATGCCTCAATTTAAGGCGAAGTATTGCGCTGCAGCACATGATAAAAAACCATACCGGCCTTATCGGCTCGTACCACCTGCCAGTCCGTCAGCCAATCCGGCATCGATGCATCGCTTATCAGTGAAAATTCGGACTCCACATAGAGCAAGCCATCGTCGGCAAGGAGGCGATAGCATAATGGCAGCATTTTCGGCAACCAGTCTTGATGATACGGCGGATCGAGAAATATTACACTGAAGCGTGTCGATAACCTTTGCACGGTCGCGCCCGCATCGCCACGCAAGATGCTGACCTGTGAAGCCTGCAATTTGAGCTTTGTGGCTTCGAGTTGCCGGACCGCCGCCGCGTTGCCCTCCACCATCACTACCTCCGCCGCGCCACGGCTGGCCGCTTCAAATCCGAGCGCGCCGGTACCGGCGAACAGATCGAGACAGACGACCTTCTCCCATGAATTGTCCAGCAGATGGCCGAGCCAGTTGAACAAGGTTTCGCGTACCCGATCGGGAGTCGGGCGCAAGCCCTCGACTTCAAGTACGGGCAACGGCGTGCGCTTCCATTGGCCGCCGATGATGCGCACCTGCTTAGCGGGGCCGGCGTGGCGAACTGGGCCGCTGCGGGAAGCGATTTTCCCGCCCTGCTTATTTCGCATTTTGCTTGCCGTTCCCCACCACCACGGTTACAAGCCGGTCGACCGTAATCTTTCGGTTGAACGCTGCTTTGATGTCGGCTGCCGTCACCTTGGCCACCTTTTCAGTCCAGGTATCGAGATAGGTCAGCGGCAGTCCGTAGAAACCGATGACGGCGATATTGTCAAGAATCTTGCGGTTGTTATCGATGCGCAACGGAAAGCCGCCGATAAGATTGTCCTTTGCTGCTTTTAATTCGCGTGCCGTCGGTCCTTCCTGCAGGAAGCGCATGGTGGTGTCACGTACGACCTTCAATGCTTCGTCCGCCTGTTCCTTTTGCGTCTGGAGGCCGATCTGGAAGGGTCCTTCCTGCGCCATTGGGCTGAAATAACTGTACACGCTGTACGATAAGCCGCGCTTTTCGCGCACCTCCTGGGTGAGACGGGACACGAAGCCGCCGCCGCCGAGTACATAGTTGCCGACCATCAGCGCAAAGAAATCAGCATCGCCCCGCTCGATCGCCGGGAGGCCGATCTGTATATGCGCCTGGGACGCAGGATGAGCGATCAGTTCCTCCTGCCCCTGCCCGGCGGGTACCGCAGGCAGTGCAGCCAGTGGCGCGCCTTGCGGGAGGCGTACCGTCAACTGCTTCGCAATCGTCTCGGCGTCTGCACGCGAAATATTGCCGATCATCGCAATTACTGCGCGATTGGCCACATAGTGATTGCGATGAAAATTCAGCAGATCATCACGGGATATGGATTGGACCGATTCAACAGTTTCGTGTTTCGAATAGGGATGAGTCCCGTACAACAATCTCCAGAACGCCTTGCCGGCAATGGATTCCGGTTTGGTTTCATCTTCCTTGATCGCGGCAATGGTACGCGCCTTGTCGCGCGCAAGCAGCTCGTCGGGAAAACTCGGATGCGCAAGAAGACGGGACAGCAAGGCGACCGACTTGTCGCGCTCCAGTACGGACGACAGGGTCCGCAGTGAGACGCCGGCCCGGTCATTTCCCGCGCCGCCGCCGCGCTGGGCAGCCGTATCAGCCAGGGTGTCGGAAATTTGCGCCTCTGTTAACGCCGGCTCGTTCTGGGGCGCGTCGGAGGCGCGTACGCCGCGTGCGAGCATCGCATTGGTCAGTGAGGCAACGCCGGCTTTATCGGCGGGATCGCGACGTGAGCCTGCGTCGAACTCGACGCTGATGTCGAGAACGGGAATCGAGTTGTTCTCGACGAAAAGCACGCGAGCACCATTGTCAAGCGTCCAGGATTGGATCTCCAAGGCAGCGTGCGCATTCAGTGCGACGCACATCACCAAGGCAAAAACAAATTTTTTCATGGTCATATTTCATTGAAGCCGACGCCTGCGGCATATACACAGGCACCAGGCAGTGCTAGTGGCGCAGCGGTGGAGGTGCCGATTTCTTTTCCGACAGTGGCAGCGGATACAGCGTGCCGACCGTCAAGCCTTCATCACCGAAGTATTTCTGGGCAACCGCTTGGACCTGCGCCGACGTGACGGTTTTGAGTTTCTCGATGATGCGGTCGATATCCTTATGGGATAGGTCACTCATTTCCATGACGCCGATCTCCATCGCCTGTCCGAACACCGAATCACGCTTGTATATCTGTCCGGCGATGAGCTGAGTCTTTACGCGCGTGAGCTCTTCTTCCGAGACGCCCTCCTTGGCGATCCGTTCGACTTCCGCCCGCAGCATCTTTTCAAGCTGTTCGGTGGTGGTGCCCTGTGCCGGCGTGCCATCCAGAAGAAACAAGACAGGACCACGTGCGATGTTGGAATAACCGGCGCCCGCTGAATTAGCGACCCGATCAGTACGCACCAGCTTTGCATTCAGCCGGGCATTGTCATAACCGTCCAGCACGGCAGCCAGGACATCAAGGGCGTACACATCCTGATCCTTTTCCACGTCGCGAAGAGCAGGCACCTTGAAGGCCATTACCACGTACGGATTCTCGGCCGGCGCCCTGACCGCAATCCGCTTGATGCCTCGCTGCGGTGGCTCGATCTGCGGCTTGCGTAGCGGCAGCACTTCCTTGGGATACCTGCCGTAGTACTTTTCCGCCAGTGCAAGAACCTTCTTTGCATCCACATCACCGGCAACGACCAGCGTGGCATTGTTCGGCGCGTACCAGCGCTGATACCACGCCTTCGTATCATCCACCGTCATGTTCTGAAGGTCGTTCATCCAGCCGACAATCGGATTGTGGTACGGATGTGCGGTGAAAGCGGTCGCATTCAGGGCTTCATACAGCAAGGGAATCGGCTGGTCTTCGGTACGCCAGCGCCGCTCTTCCATCACGACGCGAATTTCCCTGTTGAACTCGTCTTTGTCGAAGATGAGGTTGGACATACGGTCCGCTTCCAGCGCCATGACCTGTTCCAGTCTCGACTTTTCGATTTGCTGATAATAGGCGGTGTAGTCCTTGCTCGTGAAGGCGTTTTCACGGCCGCCGAGCGCAGCCACACGCTGGCTGAACTCCCCCGGCTTCAGTGTCTTGGTACCTTTGAACATCAAGTGTTCGAGGACATGGGCAACACCGGTGGTTCCGCTCAGTTCGTCCATCGATCCGACCTTGTACCAGACCATGTGCGCAACCGTGGGTGCGCGATTGTCTTCCTTGACGATGACTTTCATGCCGTTCTTCAGCATGAATTCCTTTGCAGGCTGGGCCTGCGCGGCAAGGGACTGTAGTGGGGCGACAAGCAGCACCCAGGCCGACATGATTGCAGCGATCCGGATTTTCATAGGCAACGCTCTGTTAGAATGTGGCGATTGTATCTTCTTTCCGAGCGAAGGCTTAACGGCCTCCTGCCGCACTTCTTCCAATTCCCGATGTTTAGTTTCTTCAAGAAAAAATCTAAAGATACGCCTGTTTCCGACGAGAAGTCAGAAGACATTGTGTCCGCCCAGGAAGCGACGCCAATTGTCGAGAATACGGAAATCGCGCCTCCGGCAGAACAGAAGCCGTCATGGTTTGAACGCATCAGGGGCGATACGCCGGCAGCGACCGCACCGGCTAAGCCGGTCGAGCCGCCGCCAGTGAAGCAGAAGGCCTCCGTGCCGGCACACTTGGCGCCTGCGCCGGCCGATGTGCCTGTGAGCGTATCGGATACGGCCGGCGAAGAAGGTGAGATTGTTCCCGCACCAGGGCCGTCACAGGAAGAACGGCAATCTTGGCTCAACCGGTTGAAAACCGGATTATCGAAAACCTCGACCAATTTGACCACGCTGTTTGTCGGCGCAAAGATTGACGACGATTTGTACGACGAACTGGAGTCGGCGTTGCTGGTTTCCGATGCCGGCGTCGAAGCTACCCGATACCTGCTCGATGCACTCAAGAAGAAGATCAAGGAAAACAAGCTGACCGAAGCGGCCCAGGTCAAGGCGGCACTGCGCGGCTTGCTGGTCGACATGCTTAGGCCGCTGCAGAAGCCGATGGTGCTGGGGATGCATCAACCATTGGTGATGATGATTGCCGGTGTCAACGGCGCCGGAAAGACGACCACGATCGGCAAACTTGCCAAACACTTGCAGGCGCACGAGCAGTCTGTGCTGCTGGCGGCAGGCGATACCTTCCGCGCTGCCGCCAGGGAGCAGCTGACAATCTGGGGGGAGCGCAATAACGTCGTGGTCATCGCCCAGGAGTCCGGAGACCCGGCCGCCGTCGCTTACGACGCGGTGCAGTCGGCAAAAGCCCGCCGCATCAATGTCGTGATGGTAGACACGGCGGGTCGCCTACCGACGCAACTACACCTCATGGAAGAGTTGAAAAAAATTCAGCGCGTCATTGGCAAAGGTATGGAAGGCGCGCCGCATGAGGTCTTGCTCGTTATCGACGGCAATACCGGGCAGAACGCGCTTGCACAGGTGAAAGCCTTCGACGATGCACTCAAACTGACCGGACTGATTGTCACCAAACTGGATGGCACCGCAAAAGGCGGCGTGCTTGCTGCGATCGCGAAGACGCGGCCGGTGCCGGTGTACTTCATTGGCGTCGGCGAGAAGATCGAGGACTTGCAGCCGTTCGATGCCGAGGAGTTTGTCGACGCCTTGCTGAGCTGATCTCAATGATTGAATTCAAGCAGGTATCCAAACGCTATGTTGGCGATGCAATGGCGTTGTCGGACATTACCGTGTCAATCCCGGCTGGCGAACTGGTATTTCTCTCCGGACCATCGGGCGCGGGCAAATCCACCTTGCTGAAAATGATACCGGCCATTGAACGGCCGACTTCGGGTACTGTCACCGTGTACGGGCAGGATGTCGGCGCATTGCAAGCCGCCGGGTTGCCCTATTTGCGACGAAAAATCGGATTGATCTTCCAACAGCAGCGGCTGTTGTTTGACCGCAGCGTTTTGTCGAACGTCATGTTGCCGCTGCTGGTGACGGGTTCGACGAAAGGTGAAGCAGAGAAGCGCGCCCGTGCGGCGCTCGACAAGGTGGGACTGCCAGAAAAAGCAGCGAGCAATCCGCAAACCTTGTCCGGTGGCGAGCAGCAGCGGGTTGCAATTGCCCGGGCGATCGTCAATCGCCCGCAAATCATTCTTGCCGATGAACCCACCGCAAACCTTGATCGCGCAAGCGCCGATCTCGTCCTCGACACACTCAAGGCCTTTCACGGCGCTGGCGTGACGTGCCTGATTTCCACACATGACGAGCACATCCTTGCAAGCGCAACACGGATTATCAGGTTGCATCAGGGCCGCCTGGTCCCTGGCGCCGGCGCGGAATTCCTGCGAGGCGCCGCATGAGCGCGTGGATACGTCAGCACCTGGCGGCTATCGCCGATGCGATCAGGCAATTTGCTCATGCGCCCGGAAGCTTCGCCATGAATGTCCTCGTTATAGCGATTGCCTTATCCCTGCCGTTTGCCGGCCTGACCCTGCTGGAGAATGTGCGGCCTGTCAGCGCGCAACTAGCCGTGGAGCCCGAAATCAGTATATTCATGGGGGTCGATACGCCACGTGAGCGATCCAGGGCACTGGCCGCCGATATACAGCGTGTACTCCAGAAAACCGGCAACACGGGCAAGCTTGAATTCATTCCCCGGGAAAATGCGCTAAGCGCACTGAAGAGCCGTACCGGATTGTCGGACGCGCTTACCACCTTGGGCGAGAATCCTCTGCCGGACGGATACGTATTGAAACTTGCTGGATTTCAGTCGGCAAACGATGCACGAAAAATTGATGCAATCGCTGTGCAATTAAAGGCGCTGCCTGGTGTCGAATACGTTCAGGTCGATTCAGCATGGGTGAAGCGGCTGGCAGCACTCATGCAGGTTTTGCGTCTGGGCTTGTTTTTTCTTGCAGTGACGCTGGCAGTAGTCGTGGTCGCGGTTGTCTTCAATACGATCCGGCTTCAGGTGCTGACGCAACGTGAGGAAATTGAAGTTTGCCGGATGTTCGGTGCGACAGATAGCCATATCTGCAGGCCGTTTTATTACACAGGCGCACTTCTCGGCGTTCTGGCTGGCGTTACGGCACTTATTGCGGTGGCGACTGCCCTTCGCCCGCTGAATGGCGCGATTGCAGAATTTGCCCGGCTCTATGCATCGGAATTTCAGCTTACTTCTTTACGTTGGTCGATTGTCGTTCTTTTATTGGCGGGCAGCGCCGGTCTCGGGCTTTTCGGCGCCCTGCTTTCGGTTCGGCGGCACCTTTCCCGCTTATCCTGATTATTGAAATACCGCCCGGATACTTGATTTCACACAACTTCGTTGTCAGGGTTTTCTCTACAGTTAGCGTTAGCAATCAGTTACGCTTCTGCAATAGCAAATACCCTATCTATTCCTTTAAAATCCCTCATTAGCACTCTGTTTCCTAGAGTGCTAATATAACGACTGATCTGACTGACTGGTTTTTTGACCAGTAACTTGTTGGGGAAGAAGGAGAAAGAATGACTACACCATCTGCACAATCCGGACTGGTTCCCTTTGGAAATCAGGCACTTACGCTTGGATTTTCGGGCAGCTTGGGCAACATTGAAGCGTATATCTCGGCCGTCAACCGGCTTCCGATGCTTTCGCATGAGGAAGAAATATCGCTCGCCCGCCGTCTTCGGGAGAACAATGATCTGGCAGCTGCGCAGAAGCTGGTTTTATCCCATTTACGCTTGGTGGTATCGATTGCACGGGGTTATCTCGGCTACGGGTTGCCGCATGCCGACCTGATTCAAGAAGGCAATATCGGATTGATGAAAGCGGTCAAGCGGTTCGACCCTGATCAGGGCGTGCGCCTGGTCTCCTATGCGATGCATTGGATCAAGGCTGAAATGCACGAGTACATCCTGAAGAACTGGCGGCTCGTCAAGGTAGCAACCACCAAGGCCCAGCGGAAATTGTTCTTTAACCTGCGCAGTCACAAGGAAGGGCTAGATGCCATGACGCCAGCCCAAGTTGATGATCTTGCCAAGACTTTGAACGTCAAGCGCGAAGAAGTGATTGAAATGGAAACCCGCATGTCGGGCCATGATATTGCGCTTGAGGCACCGACTGACGACGAAGACGACAAGTTTGCACCGATTGCTTACCTGTCATCCGATGCCAACGAGCCGACCAAGGCGCTGGAAGCACAGCAGTATGACCGGCTCCAGTCGGAAGGCCTTGAGACCGCGCTGGGCAAGCTTGACCCTCGGTCCCGTCGCATCGTGGAAGCACGCTGGTTATCGAACGACGACGGTTCCGGCGCAACTCTGCATGAGTTGGCTGATGAGTTCGGTGTGTCTGCCGAGCGGATTCGCCAGATCGAAAGTGCCGCCCTGAAGAAGATGAAAGGTGCGTTGGCCGAATATGCCTGATGCCAGACATCGTTGAAGCAGCACCAAACAAAAAGCGCTCCATCTGGAGCGCTTTTTGTTTGGTGCTGCGTGATTGCCTTCGTCAGGACAGGAGCATTTTTAAGTCATGCACGATCGGTTCCGTTCCTTGTCCGTGCCGTATGAACAGCCGAATACGTCCCTGGGGATCAAATACGTAGCTTCCTGCGGTGTGATCCACAGAATAGCTGCCGGGTGTCTTGCCAGGCACTTTTTGATAGAAAACCTTGAATTCCTTGGCGACTGCGTCCGTTGCTGCTTTATCACCCACCAGCCCCAAAAAGCGCGAATCGAAGGCGGGAACATACTGGGCAAGGAGCTGCTGTGTGTCGCGTTCCGGATCAACTGTGATGAACAGTACCTGAACCTTGTCGGCTGACGGTCCGAGCTCTTTCATTACGCTGGCCATCTCCGACATTGTCGTCGGACAGACGTCCGGGCATTGAGTAAATCCGAAAAATACCACTACTGCCTTGCCTTTGAAGTCGGCAAGGGTACGGGTCTTGCCAGTGTGGTCGGTCAATGTAAAGCCACGTGCGTAGTCAAGACCAGTGATGTCGGTGTTCTTGAATACCTGTTCGGGTTGACGGTTGCATCCGGCCAATACAATCAGGGCGAAAAGAGCAAGAACAAACGACCGGATATAGGATGAAGAGTACATGCCTTAAAACTTCACATAGTGGTCGGCCAACAGGGCAACGAAGAGCAACGACAGATAGACGATCGAGTACGTAAATGTCTGGCGCGCCAGCAGGTCGGTGTAATGACGATATATCCGCCATGCATACCAGAGAAAGATCGCGCCCAGTATCGAGGCGCTCGCGAGGTAGATCAGCCCGCTCATCTTCACCGCGTAAGGCAGCATGGTCGTTGCCACCAGCGCGATGGTATATAGCAGGATATGGAACTGGGTGAACTTGAGGCCGTGGGTGATTGGCAGCATCGGCAAACCGGACCTTGCGTAATCATCACGGCGATAAAGAGCAAGCGCCCAGAAATGCGGCGGTGTCCACACAAAAATGATCAAGACCAGTATCCATGCCTGCATCGGGACATCATTGGCAATCGCTGCCCAGCCCAACGCCGGGGGCATGGCACCGGACAAACCGCCGATGACGATGTTTTGCGGTGTCGCCGGCTTCAGGATCATCGTATAGATGACCGCGTAACCAACGAAGGTAGCAAAGGTCAGCCACATGGTGAGCGGGTTGACGAAGTTATAGAGAACCCACATGCCGATGCCGCCGATCACGCCGGAAAACACGAGGGTCTGCGACACGGTCAGTTCACCCCTCGCCATCGGACGGCGGGCGGTACGAGCCATACGCGAGTCGATTTCACGTTCCACCAGGCAATTGACAGCAAAAGCGGCACCTGCCAGAAGCCAGATGCCTATTGTTGCTGCGATGACTGTTCGCCAGTCCGGCAGGTTTGGCGTTGCGAGAAACATGCCGATCACTGCGCAAAACACGGCAAGCTGCGTCACGCGCGGCTTGGTCAATGCCCAATATTGCGCAAGGCGGTTAGGGGAAGCGGTCAAGGTTGTCACTTGGATCTCAGGCGGCGGACAGGCGAACGGTGGCGTGGTGTGCAGCAATCGCTGTCGGGATTCGAGCCTTGTAGTTTAACATGGTCAGTAGCAGCACGAGCAGCGCCGCGCCGCCGTTGTGGGCGACCGCCAGAGCCAGCGGCCACTCCAGGAAAATTGTCGTCAATCCGGTCAGAAGCTGAATTGTCATGACGACCAGTATCCATAGCCCTGTTTTCCGGAGTCCGTCGATTCGCATCGCTCTATGTGCGAGCCATGCCAGGAACGCGATGACGACAAAGGCAAAACTGCGATGCACCCAATGGATGGCGGTCAGTGCCGGAAACGGCAAGTACTCACCATCTGCAGTTTTACCCAGGTGACGCCATAGGGTGAAACCATTAGCGAAGTCCATTTGCGGCAACAGATCTCCGTGGCAAAGGGGAAAATCCAGGCACGCCAGCGCCGCATAATTCGTGCTGACCCACCCTCCCAAAGCGATCTGCACGCCTAACAGCAGCATGGCTATCATGGCAGGCACGCGCACGCGTGCTGCATCTTTCGTGATTGGTGCATGCTGGCTCTGGCTAGCCGCCATCCAGGTCAGCATCCCCAGGAGGCCCATTCCGAGCACCAAATGGATCGTCACGATGATAGGCTGCAGCTTCAGTGTCACCGTCCAAGCGCCGAATGCGCCCTGCACACAGACGAACAGCAACAACAGGGTCGGGAACCAGGGCGAAAAACGTGCGTCGGAGCGCTTGGATTTTGTCCAACGCAGCCAGGCAATCGTCATGATTGCGAGGATGAGTACCCCGACACCCATCGCGAGATAGCGATGGATCATTTCGATCCAGGCCTTCATTACGGTTACGGGTCCGTCAGGCATGGCTGCTTCGGCGGCACGGATCTGGTCGAGTGCCTGCAGTGGGTTAGCATGACCATAGCAACCGGGCCAGTCAGGGCATCCGAGTCCGGAGTCGGTCAGCCGCGTGAATGCACCGAACATGATCAGATCGAAGGTCAGGAACAACGTGACCCAAATCAGCTTGCGATATTTATTCCTGTCGCTGGACACCCAGACAACGGCAAGCGGCAGCATTGCCGCAAGAATACCCAAAATTGCCAATTGGATCAGCATATCGATGTCATCCTATGCGTGAGGCTTTAAGTAGTTTCGACAGGTCTTTCTTGACCTTGTTGGGGTCTGCGTCCTTGGGGAACCGCATCATCAGGTTGCCGAGAGGATCAATCATGTAAAGATGATCGCCGATTGTCGTACCACCGTCGGCAGGCAGCCAGCTTTTCAACGCTTCCGGCTTTGCGCGCAGCATATGTGTGCCATCGTATTCGCGCATCAACATGGTATCCAGGGGTTTGGTATCGGTGACCAACCATACCCGCTCGATCCGGTCCTTGTCCTTTCCCATTGCCAGCCGCAACTGGCGCATGTCGTGCAAGCGCTCACGGCATGGCGGCGCGCATTCGGCATCGGCAACCTGCAACATGATCCATTTTCCGTTATAGGCGTTCAGTTCGAGCGGCTTGCCGTCGAGTGCCGTTGTATTCAATGTCGGCATCGGGTGCGCGCGGGGATCGAGCAATGTGCCGTAATTGGTGCGTCCCTCGGGCTTGATGACGTAATAGGTCAGGTAGGAAGCGATCATCGGAGCCGCGCAGATAAGAATGACGGCGAACAGCTTCCATCTTCCGGATTTTTGTTGCTTAGTGTTTTCCACGTCGAAGTCCTGTTACTACATAAAATAGAAAAGCGGTCGCCGCCAGCGCGTACCATTGGAAAGCATATCCGCGGTGCTTGTCGACGCCCGTCGACGGCCTGAGCCATTCACGCACGAGGCCATCCTGCGTGTCGCTGGTTTGCTCCAGCACAAAGGATTGCATCGGTAATTTGGTGGCGCGTTCGAGTTCTGCAATATCCAGATTCTGCACGATGGCACCGGGCTTCAGCGGTTCGGGTTGGCCTAATTGCAATACCTGGCCAGCGTTTCGCCGTGCGATCCCCTCCAGTTCGATCGTGCCTCTTGGCGTGGCGATGTCAGGCAATCGCGTACGATCGACCACGTCACGCCTGGCCCAGCCACGCGCCACCAGGAGATGCATGTCGGACCCGGCAATCTTGAAGGGCATCAGCAAATGAAAACCGGCAGTACCCTGGTGGGGACGGTTATCGAGATACACCGGCCAGTCTTGAACGAATTGTCCTGACACGCGAATGCGCCGGTATTCCACTTCGTCGATTGTCGGACGGCCTGTCGACAGCACCAAGGGCGCGGCTGTCTCGCGCGTTGATAATTTATGCTCGATCGCAAGCTTTTCCGCTGCCCTTCTTGTCTGCCATTGGCCAAGCGAAATACCGATCGTCACCGCAATGATCGTCGCGATGAGTGGAATCCAGCGAAACCGGAATTTTATTGGCATTACAATGTCACTTTATTCAGACCACCCATCACGCTGACGGACACTATCCGACCAGCGCATGCAATCATGAAAATTCTTGTCGCCATTGCTTTCATTCTCATCATCGGCAGCCTCGCCTCGGCACTTGTCTTTCTGATGCGGGACAAAGGCAAAAGCAACCGGACGGTTAAGGCATTGGCAATGCGCGTCGGGTTCTCCATTACATTGTTCGTGCTGATCCTCATCGCGCATCAAATGGGTTGGATAGAGCCCACCGGCATTCGTTGACCAGTCCTTCGCGATTCTGGATGCCAACAGCAAAAAAGCCGCACCTTGGTGCGGCTTTTTTTCACCAACCTGGCATTACAGCCAGTAAACCACGACGTACAGGCCGAGCCAGACAACGTCGACAAAGTGCCAATACCATGCCGCGCCTTCGAATCCGAAGTGATGGTCCGGCGTGAAGTGGCCCTTCATCACACGGTACAGCACGACGGCGAGCATGATCGCGCCCAGTGTCACGTGAAAGCCGTGGAATCCCGTCAACATGAAGAACGTGGATCCATAGATGCCGGAGGTCAGCTTCAGGTTCAGGTCGCTATAAGCGTGGATATATTCATAAACCTGGAAGCCCATGAAGATCGCACCAAGCAGAATCGTGGCGAACAGCCAGAAAGCCGTCTTGCTGCGCTCACCGGCACGAATTGCGTGGTGGGAGATCGTCAGGGTAACTCCGGACAGCAGCAACAAGGCGGTATTGATCGTCGGGATGGGGAACGGACCCATCTTACTGTAGGAATCGATAATGCCGCCCGGTGTGTTGCCCCATTGAGCAGCGAAATCCGGCCAGAGCAGCTTGTGATCAAGATCGGCCAACCATGGCAGCGTAACAGCACGCGCATAGAAGAGCGCACCGAAGAAGCCGGCAAAAAACATCACTTCAGAGAAGATGAACCAGCTCATGCTCCAGCGATACGATACGTCAATACGGTTGTTGTAAAGACCGCTTTCCGATTCCGCAATCGCATCACCGAACCACTTGTACAGCACCACCAAAAAACCGAGGAGGCCAATGATATTGGCAACCGGTCCCCAGCCGTATCCGTTGACCCAGGCCGACGCGCCAGCCATTGTCACCAGCAGCGTCGCGCCCGCCAGTACCGGCCATTTCGACGGACCCGGCACAAAATAGTGTGGCGCATTCGCGTGTTGAGAACCCATCTCCATCTCCCAATACAATATGTAAAAAATTAGTTTGCAACGACTGCATTCACGATCAACAAGAGGATCGCAACAAATATGGCTGCAGCAACAATACCGGCAATGATTACATGTACCGGATTGAGTTGCTGTGCATCTTTCTCATAGTCGCTTCTTTTGCGCACGCCGAAAAAAGACCACAGCACCGCTTTTATCGTCGCGCCGAAAGAAGCCTTGCGCTGCGACGTTTTTTTCAAATCATCCATGAACGTGTCTCAACTCGCCGACTTACCGGTGCCGCCAATCTCGAAGAACGTGTACGACAATGTGATTGTCTTTACGTCCTTCGGCAATGCCGGATCGATATAAAACACGACTGGCATCTGCTTCGCCTGGTTTGGACCGAGGGTCTGCTGCTTGAAACAGAAACATTCCATCTTTTTGAAGTGGCTTGCAGCCTGCTGAGGCGCATAGCTCGGAATGGCTTGCGCATCAATGCTGCGTGCCTGCGTATTCACCACTTCATACACGACCTGCACCATTTCCCCCGGGTGCACCTGCATGCTGCCGACAGTTGGCCGGAAGCGCCAGGGGCCATGGGCATTTGCATCAAATTCGATTGTCACGGTGCGGGTCTTGTCGACCTGCGTGTTGCCGATATCCTTGACGGTATCGTCCTTGGGGGTCAGCACGTTAATGCCGGTAATTTCGCAAATTTTCTTGTACACAGGAACAAGCGCATAACCGAACCCGAACATCAGCACGGCTATGACGAGCAGCTTGCCGAGCATCCGGCTATTCATTTTGCGGGAATGTGCACCGCCTGAGTTCGAGGTTTGCATATCAACTGAACCAGAACCGTTTTATGAACAATCCAATGAAAAATGCCAGCGCAAGCGACGCCAGGATCAAAGCCGTCTTGAGGTTGTTCGGTTTGTTTGGATCCGGCATAACCATTTGCGGGCGGACGAATCGTCCGCCCTATCCTTGCTTTCGAGTTACTTCACTGTCGGAGGCACTTCAAAGGTATGGAAAGGAGCCGGGCTTGGCACTGTCCATTCCAGGCCTTCCGCACCTTCCCATGGTTTCGCAGGTGCTTCTTTTCCACCCTTGATAGACGGCAAGATCACGGCAAACAGGAAATACACTTGCATCAATCCGAATCCGAACGCACCGATCGACGCAATCATGTTGAAATCAGTGAATTGTGCCGGATAGTCGGCATAGCGGCGGGGCATGCCGGCCAAGCCGAGGAAGTGCATCGGGAAGAACGTGATATTGAACGTGATCAGCGATCCCCAGAAATGGAACTTGCCACGGCCTTCATCGTACATGTAACCAGTCCACTTCGGGCCCCAGTAGTAGAAGCCTGCGAACAGCGCAAACAACGAACCGGCCACGAGCACGTAGTGGAAGTGCGCTACGACATAGTAGGTATCCTGCATCTGGATGTCGATCGGTGTCACGGCCAGAATCAGGCCGGTGAAGCCACCCATGGTGAAGACGAAGATGAAGCCGATTGCGAACAACATCGGTGTTTCAAACGTCATCGAGCCTTTCCACATCGTCGCGATCCAGTTGAACACTTTCACGCCGGTCGGTACCGCAATCAGCATGGTTGCGTACATGAAGAACAACTGGCTTGTCACCGGCATGCCGGTCGTGAACATGTGGTGCGCCCAAACGATGAAGGACAGAATGGCGATCGAGGATGTTGCGTACACCATTGATGCATAACCAAACAACTGCTTGCGTGCGAAGGTCGGGATGATGTGCGACACGATACCGAAGGCCGGCAGAATCATGATGTAGACCTCGGGGTGACCGAAGAACCAGAAGATATGCTGGTACATCACCGGGTCACCGCCACCAGCGGCATTGAAGAACGATGTGCCGAAATGACGGTCTGTCAGTGTCATCGTGATTGCGCCCGCGAGGACCGGCATCACGGCGATCAGAAGATAGGCGGTAATCAGCCAGGTCCAGCAGAACATCGGCATCTTCATCAATGTCATGCCTGGAGCGCGCATGTTCAGGATGGTCGTGATGATGTTGATCGAACCCATGATGGACGATGCGCCCATGATGTGCATCGCGAAGATACCCATGTCCATGCCGATGCCCATTTGGGTCGACAGCGGAGCGTACAGTGTCCAGCCGGCGGCAGTCGCGCCACCTGGAACCAGGAAGGAACCTGCGAGCAGCAGCGCTGCCGGAGGCAACAGCCAGAACGAGAAGTTGTTCATCCGGGCAAATGCCATGTCGGACGCGCCGATTTGCAGCGGAATCATCCAGTTCGCAAAGCCGACGAAGGCAGGCATGATGGCGCCGAACACCATGATGAGGCCGTGCATTGTGGTCAACTGGTTGAAAAACTCCGGTTGCACCAGTTGCAGGCCAGGCTGGAACAGCTCGGCACGAATACCCAGGGCCAGCACACCGCCGGACAAGAGCATGATGAAAGAAAACCAGAGGTAAAGCGTCCCGATATCCTTGTGGTTGGTTGCGTACAGCCAACGGCGCCAGCCATGCGGGTGCGCGTGATCATGAGAATGATCGTGTGCGTGATCGACTGCTGTGGTGCTCATCTCAATCTCCTAATTTCAATTACTTGCGCGCAGCGACGACTTCCGCTGGTTGAACGATATTTTCCTGCGGCTTGTTGGACCAGCTGTTGCGGGTATAAGTGATGACTGCCGCAATTTCCGTATCCGAGAGCGCCTTGAAGGCAGGCATGGCATTACGGCCATTCAGGAGAATACCGATCTGTTCCGGACGCGGGCCATTCACGACCTTCGAACCGTCAAGTGCGGGAAACGCGCCTGGAACACCTTTGCCGTTCGCCTGGTGGCAGGCGACGCAGTTGGCTGCATAAACCTTTTCGCCGCGCTGCTTGAGTTCGTCGATGGTCCAGGTCTTGTTCGGGTCATCTGCCTTTGCGGCCATTTCCTTCTTCTTGCCTTCGGTCCATTTGCTGTACTCCTCGTCGGTGACGACATTCACCACGATCGGCATGAACGCGTGGTCCTTGCCGCACAATTCATAGCAGTGGCCGCGGTAAGTGCCGACCTTTTCGGCGCGGAACCAGGTATCGCGGACGAAGCCGGGAATCGCATCCTGCTTTACGCCGAGGGAATTGACGCCCCAGGAGTGGATAACATCATTCGCTGTGGTGACGATACGGATTTTCTTGTTCACCGGCACAACGATCGGGTTATCGACCTCGATCAGGTAATTAACCTGCTTCTCGATTGCCTCGCTGGTCAGCTGCTCGCGCGGCGTGGACAGAGTGGACAGGAAGGAGATACCTTCGCCCTGGCCTACCTTGTCGTTCAGGTAGTCGTATCCCCATTTCCATTGCATACCGGTCGCCTTGATGGTGACATCGGCATTGGACGTGTCTTTCATCGCAACGACGGTTTTGGTGGCAGGCAGAGCCATGCCGATCACGATCAGGAACGGGACTATCGTCCACGCGATTTCGACTGCGGTGCTTTCATGGAACGAAGCCGGCTTGTGTCCAACCGACTTGCGATGCTTGAGAATGGAATAGAACATCACGCCGAAGACCGCCACGAAGATTGCCAGGCAGATCACCAGCATCAGATTGTGCAGCGAATAGATATCTTCAGCGATCCGGGTGACTGGAGTCTGGAAGTTGAGCTGGCGCACAGCCGGGCCACCCGGACTGTCCGAGACCGCCCATGACGGCATACCTGCCATCAGGAGCGACGCACCGAGCATCAACGATTGAAGGCGCTTCGCATATTTCATAGTTTCCTCAAAAACCCAAAAGTAGAATTCCGTCTATCTCGCCGACGCCAGTGCGCGCTTCAATTCCCGCGCGAACTCCCGTCGTTTCCATTCCGTCAAAAACCGGCCGACCTCGACTCTGGTTCCGTTGGCTTCCAGCCCGATCAGGTCGCTGCGCTTGACAGGCGATTCGACACGCGTCCAGCGTGGATTCAACCTGAACTGCTCAACCTGTTCAACCTGGATAAGCTCTACCAGAAGACAATCGTCTGCAAGTGCAATATGTTCTCGATCTGTCGCGTGGCGCGCATAAAGAAGAAATGCCAGCCCAACCGCGGACAACTCCAGGATGGCGAACACCAGAATCAACCAGGCGCCGCTCAAGGTAAAAATCGTCGCGACGATCAACGACATGCCGCACAGTACCGCGTACGCCGACGCAAGCTGCCGCGGCGACAGCGAGCAGTTGCGGCTCAGGACCCATTCGTGGTTGACCATGATGACCCCTCACCTGACCATGGAGACCGAGCGTCGCCTGCACCGCGCAAAACCCTCGAAGTATAAGTCGGAACGGCACTTGTTATCAAGCATAAAAACGGTCGTTCGCGACCGCCGGCGCAAGGATTCTCGCGTCGCGAAGTGTTCATGAGGCTGGTGTTGCCGTTAGCATTTTTGCTATATCTGGTGCGAGGAAAATTTCGCCGCCATTTTGGACAGGAATCCATTCAGCTACCCGCTTTCACTTTTTACGCAAATCCAGCCTGACGATGGTCTCCCCGGACGATGTGGTGCGGGGCACGGGTCGGAATGCATGGCCATAGATGATTTCGAAGGTCAAGGGGAGACGTCCATCCGGTCGACGACCCTCCTTGAGCGAATCAACGATGCGTCGCCAGAATGCCTTTCCCATCAAACCGCGCTGCCGGTTCGTGAGTGGATTACCGCCCCAGGCGCGCACATCGTTCATCAGCTTTTCTACAGACTCATAAGTGACGGTGATGGTTTCCATATCCATCACCGGGGTCGAAAAACCGGCATTGACCAGCATGTCGCCGAAGTCATGCATATCGACGAACGGCAGTACCGCGCTGCCCTGCACACCCTGCGCCGAGAAAGCCGCACGCAGCTCTTTAAAGGTGTCCGGACCGAAGCAGGAGAACATCAGCAGGCCATCGACCTTGAGTACGCGTCGCCATTCCGCAAAGACCCGGTCCGGCTGTGGATGCCAATGCAATGCGAGATTGGACCAGACCAGGTCGGCCGCATTAATTCCTAATGGCAAATGGCCGAAGTCGCCACAAAATAGCGTCGGGCCAGCCCCAACGCCATTCCCCAGCCTGACCGGAAGCCATTTTTTCAAAAGACGATTCATCGATGAGGCGGTGCTCGCCTGCCTGGCCCTGGCTTCGCCCAGCATGGCGGCGGCACCGTCGATGCCCATGACGCGCGCTTCAGGAAAATGGGACTGCAGTATCTGCAGATCGGCACCCTCGCCGCAACCGGCATCGAGAATATGTTGCGGATTGATCTTGATGAGATCAAGTCGCTCGTGCATCCTGCCCGACACTTCGCGCCGGAGGAAATCCGACTCGGCAACGCGCGTTGGCGATGCGAATATATTGCGCACGCGCATTACATCGATCGGTGCGCTTGACTGAGCGCCGTTAGAGGAAGGCGGAACGGACACGAGGGAGCTGGTCGGGAATGAGATAATCGCAGCAAGTTTACACGTTTGAGGAAGCATCTGCTTTATGGCGTTTCGACCGCTCAGCCCTGCCCGTCCGCTGTTTAAACGCTTGCCGGATCTCCTACCAGCCCTGGTGCCGACGAGTTGCGCACTATGCGGCCGGGTTGGTCGGCAAGCACTGTGCGACGGGTGCGACAAACAATATTTCCGTCGAAACCAGGTACGCTGCAAGCATTGCGCATCGCCGCTTCCTGGTGACGCGACGCTCCCGCCGACCGCATGCGGCGAGTGCCTGAAGCAGCCGCCGGCTTTTGATGCAACCGTTGTGGCAGCCGACTACGCTGCACCGGTCGACCAATTGGTACTGGCACTAAAATTCGGCAACCAGCTTGCACTGGCACCTTTGTTCGGCAATTTACTGGTTCAGGCGATGGCGCGACGGCCGGAAGAGGAATGCCCGGATTTTCTGACCGCCGTCCCGCTCGGGCCGCAACGGTTGGCTGAGCGGGGTTTCAACCAGGCGCTGGAAATTGCCAGGCCGGTATCACGTGCCTTGAAGGTAGCACTGAAGCCAGCCCTGCTGGTGCGGCAACGCGATACCCGTGCGCAGTCGAAGCTGCATCCCGACGAACGGCATACCAATATCCGCAACGCGTTCATCGTGCCCGGGGATGCCGCCGACATGGTGCGGGGTGCGCATATCGGCGTGGTGGATGACGTGATCACGACCGGGGAAACCCTGAGTGAAGTTGCGCGAACCCTGAAGCGGTTCGGCGCCAGGCGCGTGACCAACCTGGTTTTTGCGCGACCGTTACCGAAGTAAAAGGAGAAATCTTGTTTCATGTCGTATTGGTAGAACCGGAAATTCCACCGAATACCGGCAATGTAATCCGCCTGTGCGCCAATACCGGCGCGCAGCTGCATCTGGTCGAGCCACTCGGCTTCCCTCTGGACGACGCAAAAATGCGCCGCGCCGGGCTGGATTATCATGACTACGCCACGATGAAAGTCCATCGCAGCTGGGATACATTTATCGCCGATGAAAAGCCGGAAGTTTCCCGCATGTTTGCAATGACAACCCATGGCGCGACCCCGTTCGCGTCCGTCGCATTTCGCCCCGGCGACGTGTTTGTCTTCGGCTCGGAAACCAGGGGACTGTCGAAGGAATTGCGCGAATCGTTTCCGGCATCCCAGCGCATCCGCCTCCCGATGAGGCCGGAGAACCGCAGCCTGAACCTTTCCAACACCGTCGCCGTAGTCGTATATGAAGCATGGCGACAAAACGGCTTTGCAGGCGGCAATTAATTTTCATTTGTAAAAAGGATACATATGCAATTTCGCTCCACCTTGATACTTATCGCCGGGCTTATCGCTGGCCTGCCTGTGCATGCGCAAGACTTTCAAGTCGGGGAAGTCCATATCGGGCGTCCGTATGCACGCCCTACGGTCCCCGGCCAGCCAAGCGCCGCTGCTTACCTGTCGCTGGAAAACAAGGGGAAGCAGGCCGACAAACTGCTCTCGGCATCATCGCCGGCCGCCAAGTCGGTCGAGATCCATACCATGTCGATGGAGGGCAACGTGATGCGGATGCGCGAGGTGTCCGGCATCGAATTGAAAGCCGCCGGCAAAGTGACCATGCAACCTGGCGACGGCTATCACCTGATGCTGATCGGACTGCATAAGCCGCTCCAACCCGGCGATCGTTTTCCGATGACACTCACCTTCGAAAAAGCGGGCAAAAAGGACATATCAATCACCGTGGAGGCAAAAGCAGGCGCTGACACGAAGGCAAGCCACCACAAGCATTAATTTCCCTTTCAGGCGGTGCTTGACCTTCCCTTCATGGGAAGGTGCAAAGTTGGTATTTTGGCGCATCGTTGCCTGACGATGCGCCATTAACCGATATGACAGGAGGACTACCGTGAATATAGGAGAAGCGGCCAAAGCATCCGGCGTTTCGGCCAAGATGATCCGGCACTATGAAAGCATCGGGCTGATTGCACCGACGGCGCGCAGCGACGCCGGCTACCGCAAGTACATGGATAAGGATCTGCATACGCTGCGCTTCATCAAACGCGCTCGCACGCTTGGCTTCTCGCTTGAACAGATCAAGGATCTGCTATCACTTTGGCAAGATGCGACCCGCGCCAGCGCCGACGTGAAAGCAATCGCGAAAGCCCATGTAGCGGAGTTGAACAAGCGCATCGTCGAATTGACTGAAATGCGCGATACGCTCGATCATCTGGCAAGTGCATGCGCCGGCGACGAACGCCCGGACTGCCCGATACTGCATGGACTATCCCCTTTTGATGCGCCATCCTCGCACGACAGGTGTGCACCGGCAAATTAAGCGTTAAGTGCCCTTCTTACTTCGTGAAAGAAGGGTCACTTCGGCCATGGCCTGCGTTGCACGCATAGTCAGGAAACGCTGGCTCCGGTCACCGGATAGCCAGCTTCAATGACTGCTGACTTGATTACGTCGATATCGGCGCTCGATTCGACCTGCACTTTATGGCTTGCAAGATCCACCTTTACTTTCGCGGCACCATCAACACCCAACACCGACTTCGTGACCATGGTGACGCAGTGGTTGCAGCTCATTCCTTCAACGTTCAATTCATACATGGTGAACTCCTTTCGCTTATGTGGAGTGAGAAGTGTGGAGCTTCCCCTGGTGGGAAGGTCAAATACTTTTCTTATCAATCAGACGATTCGCGCCGGAAGACGTTCAGCCGCGCGACAGGAGGACCGCAATGCCCAGCACGGCAAATATGCCTGCGGAAATCGTCCGTACCAGCTTGAACGGAAAGTTGGGTGACGCGATCTTTCCGAGAATAACTGCGGGAACGTTGGCAATCATCATGCCGATCGTCGTGCCGGTGACCACCAGCAGGAAGCTGGAATATTTCGCTGCCAGCGCGACCGTGGCGATCTGGGTCTTGTCGCCGATTTCGGCTATGAAAAAAGCGATGCAGGTGACAAAGAATACGCCGTAGCGACCTTGCGCCTGGCCGCTCTCCTCCACTTTGTCTGGGATGAGAGCCCATACGGAAATCAGGAGAAACGAAGCACCCAGAATCCATCGCAGCATGGTTGGATCAATGACTGCTCGTATCCATTCGCCAAGCAAACCTGCCAATGCATGATTGAGAAGTGTGGCGACCAGGATGCCGAAGATAATTGGGATGGGACGCTTGTAGCGCGCCGCCAGGATTAATGCGAGGAGTTGGGTTTTATCGCCGATTTCCGCGACGGCCACCGCGAAAGTTGATACCAGGAACGCTTCCATCAAGATGAATGTTGGATTGAGCGAGAACGTACCAATGACACGCGTCCCTCCCGCTCAATCCATGAAGACGGAAGTTCGCATGTCAAAGGTCTCGCCAAACCCGTGGGTCGAATACGCCATGGCCGAAACCAAGTGTGTTGACGCATTCTCTTCGTTGCCGAAGAAGGCTACTCCCCAATGACCAGAAAGCGCGCTTATTCTAAGGCAATTCGCGGCTCAATGAAACCGCATTCCTCACTGATATTGCTGAAATACGGAATGTTTTCCGCTCGCCTGCACCAGAAGCACATCGTATTTGTCCGCTGGACGCCCTTCGACTTCCATGCCGGGCGAGCCGATCGGCATACCGGGGACGGCAAGTCCGGTTGCTTTCGGACGCTCCTGCAGCAAACGCTTGATCTCCTTGGCCGGCACATGCCCTTCGATCGCATACCCTTGCACTACCCCTGTATGGCATGAACCGAGTTTCTGCGGGATACCGTATTTTTTGCGATACGGTGCGGTATCCGGAACGTTGTTGACGTTAACCTTGAAGCCGTTTGCCTGCAAATGCTCCACCCATTGGATGCAACAGCCGCAGGACTCGGTTTTGTAGACGTCAATGACGGGTAATGCGGCATGCGCGGCAGGCAGGATCATCGTCGAGGTCGCTGCCAGCAAGCCCTTCAAAAAATTACGGCGTTTCATGAGATGTCATTCCTTTCGTTGGGAGGCATCGATTCATGCCTTGAGCAATTGCACCACCGCGCGCACTTCGCCGGTATGCAAGCCTTTGTAATTGATCAGCTGCGGACGTGCCCATGGCGCCAGCGGCGACTTGTCCGGCGCATCCACCAGGCCAAGTTGCTGGAGGACCGATACCGTTGCGGTATTGAGTGCGCGCATGTTGCCATCGGCAACCTTCAGCGCGATGCCGATACCGGCGGACCGCACGCCGATCACCTGCACGCCGTCCGCACCAATCTTGGCAACCCAGTCGCCGGGCGCAGTTTGCATGAATGCCAGATCATTGCGCCCTGTGCCGGATACAAGCTCCGGATGGCTCGTCATTGCGTCGAACAGATCGCCCATTGCGGTGCCGAATTGTACGTCCGCACTTCCCTGCGCTAGCCTGGCATATGACAACGCGAGGCGCGAGAGCGGCATGGCGTAGTTGGGCGCGGAACACCCGTCCGTTCCGGTTTTCAGTGCGGATACGGGAAGGCCTGCCGCTTCCGCGACCGCATCGCGCACCGCATGTTGCAGAGGATGCGCACGATCAAGATAACTGTCCAGGGGCGCATCGTGCTGCACGCACCATGCAAGAAAGCCGCTGTGCTTGCCGCTGCAATTGTGATGCAACTGGCTGAAGCGTTCGGCGGGCGGCGGACGCTCCCCGGTAACGCTATAAAACATCGGTTCATGGCAGCCACAGCGCAGGTGCTGCTCGTCGCAGCCTGCCTTTTGCAATATCGATTGCACGGCATCGACATGCATTGGTTCGCCGGAATGGCTCGCGCATAACAAGGCCACTTCGCGCTTCGCAAAACCGAACTTCGCCGGACCGTCGGCACGCAGGAAGGGCAAGGCCTGAAACGGCTTGATGGTGGAGCGCGTGAAGGTAAGAAAGTGCGGATCGCCGGCTTGATACAGCAGATTGCCGTGGATATCCACGACCGCAACCGAACCGAAGTGGATGCACTCCACGTCGTCTCCGCGAGTGACTTCGACCAGCGGTGCGAGGTTCATGATGATTGCCTGACCTTGGACAGGAGCTTCGTGGTCGAGCGGTCGAATTCGAAGTCGATGGCAACTGCCCGGCCGCCGTAGGCGAGCACCGCCTGCCCTTCGGGAATGGCTGCCATGTCGTAATCGCCGCCCTTGACGTAGATGTCGGGTCGCGCTTCCTGCACAACTTCCAGCGCGGTCTGCTCGTCAAAGGAAACCACCAGATCGACCGCCTCCAGTGCGGCGAGAATTGCCATTCGGTCCTCGCAGATGTTCACCGGCCTGTCATCGCCTTTGCCCAGGCGCTTGACAGAAGCATCGGTATTGACGGCCACGACAAGCGACGCGCCGAGTGCGCGCGCATCGGCGAGATAGCTGACATGGCCACGGTGAAGGATATCGAATACGCCGTTGGTAAGCACCACCGGTTTTGGCAGCTGCGCAACGCGCGCCGTCAATTCTGCGCGGGAGCAGATCTTTTTTTCAAAATCGGGCATGGGAAATAAAAAAGCCGCAGGCAACATTGCCTGCGGCTAGGATACTTCAATTGGCATTACGCCGGATTCAACTGCGCGAGGCGGGCAGTCACTTCCTTGCGGTAACGGTTCAGGTCCTGGACCGAATCAAATGTGCGGTCGAACAGCAAGGACATATTGTGCAAAATGCGTTCGATGACCTTCTTTTCCCATTCGCCGTTGAAATTGATCTGCCCGTCAAGCCAGCGCTCAAGCCAGTTCGGATCAGGCAAGCGGCTTTGCACGGTATCGTTCGGGAACAGCGCCTGATTGACGTGCAGGTTGGTTGGGTGCAGAGGTTTTTCGGTGCGGCGCGCAGACGCCATCAACACACCGATTTTCGCAAACGCGGCACGTGCCGAATCGCCCACTTCGTTCAACGCTTTTTTCATGTAACGCAGATAAGCACCGCCGTGACGTGCCTCGTCCTGGCTGATGATTTTGTAGATCTGCTTGATGACCGGCTCGGTATGCCAGTCTGATGCACAGCGATACCAGTGATTCAGGCGAATTTCGCCGCAAAAATGCAGCATCAATGTTTCCAGGGGCGGCGCCGGATCGAATTCGAAGCGCACGTTATGCAGTTCCTGTTCCGTCGGCACGAGTTCCGGGCGGAAACGGCGTAGATATTCCATCAGCACCAGCGAATGCTTTTGCTCTTCGAAGAACCATACCGACATGAACGCGGAAAAATCGCTATCGCCGCGGTTGTCGCGAAGGAACATCTCGGTAGCGGGCAACGCCGACCATTCCGTGATGGCATTCATCTTGATGGTTTGCGCCTGCTCGTCGGACAGTTTAGAAGCATCAAACTGATCCCATGGAATATCCTTGTCCATATTCCAGCGGACCTGCTCCAGTGACTTGAATAATTCTGGGTACAGCATATGCACCTTGAAAATAAGTTAAGTGATTGATTTTACCAAGAAAATCTCTGTTGGGCAGAGAATGCGAAATTGCCATCCGCAACCATGCGTAGTTTACCGGGTGATTGTGACGCCCATGCTAACGAACGGACACGGTGGCGGCTTTGTTAAAGTATCCGCTTCCATGCCGCCTTGATTTCCCTGATGCCAAGAGTCGATACCCTCGGATCATCTTCCAAGATTCCCCGTACCGTATGGGCACTGGGCTTCGTCAGTATGCTGATGGATATTTCCTCGGAGATGATCCATAGCCTTTTGCCTGTCTTTTTGACAGTGGTTTTAGGCGCGAGTGCCACAATTATTGGCATTATCGAAGGTGTCGCGGAGGCGACGGCATTGATCGTCAGGGTGTTTTCGGGTGCGATCAGTGATTATGTCGGCAAACGCAAGTGGCTGGCGGCGCTTGGGTATGCAATGGGCGCGCTGTCAAAACCGCTTTTTGCAGTGGCGACAACCACCGGCTGGGTCCTAAGCGCACGTTTCATCGACCGCATCGGAAAGGGCATCCGCGGTGCGCCGCGCGACGCCCTTATTGCCGACGTGACCGATCCGGGCAACCGTGGCGCGGCCTTCGGGCTGCGGCAATCGCTCGATACCGTCGGCGCATTTGCGGGACCGCTGATTGCAATGGGTCTGATGCTGTTGTGGGCCAACGATTTCCGGGCGGTATTCTGGGTCGCGGCGATTCCCGGCTTCCTGGCGGTTGTGGTGCTCATCGCCGGCGTCCGCGAGCCGGATCGGCCAGCCGCGTCCGGCAAGCCCGAATTTCCTGTTTCCCGCGCGGCGCTGCGCAAGCTTCCTGCCGCCTATTGGTGGGTGACGGCGACCGGCGCAGCCCTGACGCTGGCGCGGTTCTCGGAAGCATTCCTGGTGCTGCGCGCCCAGCAGGGCGGGCTTGCCCTGTTCCTCGTGCCGCTTGTACTGGTGCTGATGAACGTGGTGTATGCCGCCTGCGCGTATCCGTTCGGCTTGCTCACCGACCGCATGTCGCACCGCATGTTGCTGATGATCGGCATCCTGCCGTTGATCGGTGCCGACCTGCTGCTGGCGCACAGCGACGCCCTGCCATGGGTTGCGGGCGGGCTTGCACTATGGGGCGTGCATATGGCAGCCACCCAAGGATTGATGGCAACGATGGTGGCTGATGCGGCACCGGCATCCTTGCGCGGCACCGCATTCGGGCTCTTCAATCTCGCATCAGGCCTGGCGATGCTGATTGCGAGCGTGTTGGCCGGGGTCCTGTGGGACAGGATCGGCCCGGCCGCGACCTTCCACGCCGGGGCGGCATTTGCATGCGCTGCCCTGTTGCTGCTGGCAGCGCGGAAGGGACCGGCGGCGCGCAAGGAGCAGTAGGATCAGGCAGCGTGCTGGCTGCGCCATTCCTCGATCAGCTGCCGCACCTGGTGCAGATCGACCACACGCACGAACTCGGGGGGACGGCGGTACAAGACCGAACTGCCGCCGCCTGCCCAGATCGAGATGGAGGGCGCCAGCTTGGATCGCAGATCGGCCAGTCCCTCCAGCACCTGGTTCGGATTCATGGCCGAGGAAAATGACAGCGCGACGACGTCGGCCGCGTTGGCCTGCGCCGCCTGGGCGATGTCGATGATAGGCGTCTGCACGCCCAGCGAAATGCAGCGTGCGCCTTCGAGCGCAAAAATCGCCTCCGCCATCAACAGGCCGAGTCCATGCGACTCCTGGGGAAACGTCGTGAGCATGATGCGCGGCCCGCTTGTCGCCGGCTGCTGCGGAATGGCGGCGATGGCGTTACGCATCACGATGTGCACCGACTCGGTGTACAGGTGCTCCTCGAAAATCGCGAAAGTCCCGTTCGCCCAGCGTGAGCCGACCATCGCGTTCAGCGGTGCAATCACATCTACCACGAAGCGGAACAGGCCCATGCGCATCAGGGCCTGTGATAGGTCACGCCGTAATTGATCAAACTCGTAGGACTTGCATAACCCGATGTAGTGCAACAGGTCCTTGCGCTCCTCGCTGGCGTCGTCGGCATCCACAGACGATCCGCCGGACTGACCTCCCAAGGCACGTAATTCGTCCATGCCGAGATGAACGATCTTGCTGGGCCGGTGGCCTTGATCGAGCAGGGTTTTAAGCAGCCTTAGCTTCTCTACCTGGGCCAGGGGATAAGTGCGTTCGCCGAATGCGTCGCGATCGGGCTGGGGAAAGGCATAGCGACGTTCCCATACCCGCAGGGTGTCCTTTGACAGTCCTGTTTCGCGCTGCACCGACCCGATGCTGAAGTTAAGCGGGGCCGATGATGGGGGGGTGTCCATGGACATATTCCTTATGTGAGACGCGACTACCCGTTACGCCACAAGAATTAAAACGGCGTTCCAAGGCGCCGGCCTATTGTAGAGTGGTTCGTTGTCGTGGACAACCTATTGACAAACCGTAGCCTATGAGCAAATATACGACATACATTGAATTTGTCCATGACAAAGGTGTGTTAAAGACAATTTTTGTCCAAGCTGACACCGACGCAGTCAGATCAACAGGTGCAGCGCTTTATCGAGGAGTCGTTCATGCATTCCTATCCGCTTCGCGCTCTTGGACCGTATTGCCACGCCTCCTCTGCAGTCGACCGTCCTGACTGCGGCACCAATTTGTTGCCTGACTGAATCCGATCAGGCATCGATCACGTATATCTGCCTGGAGGCGGCGGTTTCGCTTCCGACTCCAGGCAGGGAGTTTCACTGCGGGCCTCGCGGCAAATGCCGCCGGCGCGCCTGGGCCGGTTCTCCTCAACCTGTCCAGGCAGGTCCCGCAGTCTTTTTATAACCACAAGCTGTAACCAAAGGGAGCAAGCAAATGAAGATCGCCGTCATCGGATCGGGCATATCCGGCCTGTCCAGCGCATACCGCTTGTCGCAGGATGGGTACGACGTGACGCTTTTCGAAGCCAACGACTACTTCGGCGGACATACGCATACGGTGGATGTCCGCCTGGAGGGCGTCACATATGGCGTGGACACCGGCTTCCTTGTTTTCAACGAAAAGACCTATCCCAATCTTGTTAGGCTGTTTGCGGAACTGGATGTGAAGACTGTCGCCACCGACATGTCTTTCTCGGTCAAGATGCCGATGGCATCGCGCTTCGGCGAGCGGTGCCTGGAATGGGCCGGCAGCAATCTCGATACGGTGTTTGCGCAGCGTGGCAATCTGCTGCGCCCATCGTTCCTGCGCATGCTGCGCGACATCCTGCGCTTTAACAAGCAAACCACGGCACTGGCGCAATCAGGAAAACTCGATGTTGACCGCGTGACGCTCGGGGATTTTTTGCAGAAGCATCGCTACAGCAGCGAGTTCGTCTCCTGGTATTTGCTACCGATGGCAGGCTGCATATGGTCATGTCCGACGGAGCAGATGCTGGCGTTTCCGTTGTCGACCTTCGTACGCTTTTGCCACAATCACGGCCTGCTTCAGGTGAATGACCGTCCGCGCTGGCAAACCGTACGCGGCGGTGCACGCCACTACGTCGACAAGCTGCTGGCCGGGATCGTCGACAAACGCCTGAATACGCCAGTCGAGTCGGTCACGCGCACAGGCGCCGATCCATCCAGCGAAGTCCGGATACGCACCCGTACCGGCACGCAGCTGTTCAACCATGTGGTGCTGGCTTGTCACAGCGACCAGGCATTGCGGATGCTTGCCGATGCCAATCCGACGGAAAAGGCGCTGCTCGGGGCCGTCCAGTACCAGCCGAACCGTGCGGTGCTGCACACCGATGCGAGCTGCCTGCCGCAGAACAGGAAAGCCTGGTCGGCATGGAATTACCAGAGCGAAAACGGCGCGGAACCGCGGGTCTGCGTGCATTACCTGATCAACCAGCTGCAGCCTTTACCGTTCAAGACACCGGTGATTGTGTCGCTGAACCCGATCGACGAGCCGCACCCGTCTACCGTGATCGACAGCTTCGACTATGCGCATCCTGTCTTCGACAGCGCCGCCATCGAGGCACAACGCCGCCTGTCCCAGATCCAGGGCAAGAGCAACGTCTGGTTTGCCGGGGCATGGACCGGTTACGGCTTTCACGAGGACGGATTGAAATCCGGGCTTGCAGTGGCTGGTGCGATTGCCCGCCAGGCGTCGATGACGGCGCCGGAACTCGCCGCAGCGTGAGCAGCGCCGTGTCGTCCGTTCAACTTTGCTTCGGCGAAGTGCGTCATACGCGGCTGCGGCCGGCGCGCAATGCGTTTGCCTATGGCGTTTATTTCATCCGCTTGCCGCTCCGCACGATCGGCGCGGCGCCGTTCGGCGGCAAGCTGTTTTCCCGCAACCGCTTCAACCTCCTGTCTTTCCACGACCGCGATCATGGCGACGGTACGCTGCCGCTCGTCGATTGGATCGATGGCCTGCTGCGGCGAGAAGGGATTGACGATGCCGAAGGTGAGATCTGGCTGCAAACCTTTCCACGGGTGCTGGGCTATGTATTCAACCCGGTGTCGTTCTGGTTTTGCCATGCGAAGGATGGGCGCCTGCGGGCGGTATTGTGCGAAGTGAACAATACCTTCGGCGAACGGCATTATTACCTTCTCGATACCGGCGCGGTGATGCCCTTCGGCACCGAGCTTGCCGCCCGCAAGGTGTTTCATGTGTCGCCCTTCTGCGCCATCGAAGGCGGCTACCGTTTCCGCTTCATGCATGCGGTGCGGACGAACGGCGGCCGTGAACAGGAACGCATTACCGCCCGCATCGAACATCACGATGCCGCCGGCACGCTGCTGCTGCAGACCAGCATTTGCGGTACCGCGCACATGCTGAGCGACGCCGTCGCGCTCAAAGCCTTTTTTTCCTTTCCCCTGATGACCTTCAGCGTCGTCGCACGCATCCACTGGCAGGCATTGCGGTTGTGGATCAAGCGCGTGCCTTTTTTTACCAAACCCATGCCTCCATCCAGCGAGTTGAGCCGATGAGTACTGAACTGATGAATTCCCAACCGATTCCGCCGACCATCACCTTCAGCGGGCCGGCCGGCGAGCGCACAAGCGGCCAACTGAAGATGCCTGCGCAGGCAGCGATCGTGATGCAGTTATTGCACCAGCTTCGGCACGGGGCGCTGCGGGTTGATTTTCCCGGGGGCCAGACGGAACTGTTCGGCGAAGGCGCAAACCCGATCACGCTGCACCTGAAAAATTGGGAGGTCTGCAGCGCCGTGCTGAAGTCCGGCGACATCGGCTTTGCCGAAACCTTCATCGACGGCCACTGGAGCACCGACGATCTGGCGGGACTGCTCGAACTTCTCACCCGCAACCGGCAGGCACTGGAATCGGTGATCTACGGCACCTGGTGGGGCAGCCTGCTGTATCGCATCCGTCACCTGTTCAATCGCAACAGCAAGACAGGCAGCCGCAAGAACATCCACGCCCACTATGACATCGGCAACGCGTTCTACCAGCTCTGGCTGGATCCGTCGATGACCTATTCCAGCGCCTTGTTTTCCGATGGCGTGGATGACCTGCAGGATGCGCAGGATGCAAAGTACCGGCGCATCCTTGCGGAAATTCAGGTCAAGCCGGGACAGCGGGTGCTGGAAATCGGTTGCGGCTGGGGTGGATTCGCCGAGCTCGCCGCACGGGAAGCGCGGGTCGGCATTACCGGCCTGACACTGTCGACCGAACAACTGCAGTTCGCCAACCAGCGCCTGGCACAGGCCGGCGTAGTCACCCAGGTCGAACTGCTGCTGCAGGACTATCGCGACACCAACGGGCAATTCGACGGCATCGCATCGATCGAGATGTTCGAGGCGGTCGGGGAAGCGTATTGGCCAAGTTACTTCGCGTGCGTGGCGCGCAACCTGAAGAAAGGTGGCCGTGCATGTATCCAGACCATCGTGATTGCGGACGCACTGTTCGACCGCTACCGCAAGGGTACGGATTTCATCCAGCAGTACATTTTCCCGGGCGGGATGCTGCCGTCGCCATCAGTATTTCGCATGCATGCGGAGCGGCACGGGCTCAGGGTCGTCAATGATCTGGCTTTCGGCCTGGACTATGCGCTGACGCTGGCGAAATGGCGCGACGCGTTCAACGCGCAATTGCCGCGGGTGAAGGCGCAGGGATTCGACGATCGCTTCCTGCGCACATGGGAGTTTTATCTGGCGTATTGCGAGGCGGGGTTCCGTGCGGGAAGTATCGATGTGATGCAGTTCACCTTGGAGAAAGGGTGAGGGATTTGTGGCTGGGGTGGGGTTGACTGTGGATCGGCGCTATTTGCAGGGCACGTTCGTCTTGGCGGGGATGGGGCGGCTCACGCGGGGGTGGGAAGGTTGTGCTGCTGCATACGGTCGCTCGACCTCACTACCCCCTCCCTCGCCGGGCGCCCCTAACCCTCCCCCTGATAAGGAGAGGGAACCTTACGGAGACGCTGGAAAGAGTATCGATATGAAAGCGTGCAAACAGTGGCTTTTACTTCATGACTTCCTTCGAATAAAAATAACCACCAAAGAGCGTTCAATGCCCTACATCGCTGTACCTCCCTGGCTCGCCGCACTTGTTCTCTGGGCCGTACTACTCACCACCGTCCGCGCCGACAACCAGCCGCCATCCCATATCGCCGCCGAAATCCCGCAAGCGTGGCTTGCCGGCCAAGGCACATTCCGCTGGTTCGGATTGAAGTTATACGATGCCCAGCTGTGGACCGGCTCCCAGGGCTATCGTGGTGACGGATCGACATTCGCGCTCGACCTGCGCTATGCGCGCGACCTGAAAGGCAGCCGCATCGCCAGGGCCAGTCATGACGAGATCGAGAAGCTCGGCATCGGTTCGCCCGACCAGCGTACCGCGTGGCTGGCACGCATGGAAAAGCTGTTCCCGGACGTCCAAGACGGCACCCGCATCACCGGCGTTTACCTGCCCGGTGCAGGTGCACGCTTTTATCTCGACGGCAAACCGCTCGGCGAAGTGAAGGATGCCGAGTTCGGCAAAGCCTTCTTCGCCATCTGGATGGATACACGTACGACGGCGCCGGCATTGCGCGCCGCCCTGCTTGGCAACGCGACGCCGCCGCAATGACCCGGCTATCGTCCTCCGCCCTGTTCGCCTATGGGCTGTTCGGCCTTCCGCTGGCGCTTGTTGCGCTGCCGGTGTACGTCTACGTGCCGCAGTACTATGCCGAGCGGTTCGGGCTACCTCTCACCGCCATCGGCATTGCGCTGCTGGTTGCACGCGTGCTGGATGCGCTGATCGACCCGGCCATCGGATTATGGATCGACGGCGCGAAGACGCCGTCCCGTCAGGCACGGCTTGGCGGGTACGGCCGTTTCGTGCTGCTGTCGCTGCCCGCACTGTGCGCCGGTTTCATCGCCCTCTTTCATCCGCCGGCGCAGGCAGCCGCCTTTCCGCTGGCATGGTTCGTGGCCGCATTGCTGACGGTCTATATCGGTTTCAGCATTGCCACCATTGCCTACCAGAGCTGGGGCGCGGCGCTGACGCAGCAACCATCGGAACGATCACGCCTCAGCGCGAGCCGGGAAGCTTGCGGGCTGGGGGGCGTAGTGCTGGCGGCCGTGCTGCCGGTATGGCTCGGACTGGAATGGTTGTCGGTCGTATTCGTTGTAGCGCTGGCGGCAGGCGCCACGGTGCTGCTTCTCTTCGCCTTGCGTCCAACGACGGTCGCCGTTCCGCCACCCGGGTTTGCTTCCCTCGCCGAGCCGTTCCGCAACCGGCAGTTTCGCTGGCTGTTCGCCGCATTTGCCGTCAACGGCATCGCGGCAGCCATCCCGGCCACCCTGTTCATGTTCTTTGCGAAGGACAGGTTGCAGCTGCCGGCGCAGGCAGGATTGTTCCTGGTGCTGTATTTCATCGCGGCGGCCGCCTCGATGCCGCTATGGGTGGCATTGGCACGGCGTTTCGGGGAGGCGAACGCATGGCTGGTCTCGATGCTGCTGTCGGTAGCCGCGTTCGTCTGGACCTACGGTCTGTCGGCAGGCGAGGCAACGGCCTTCGGCGTCATTTGCGTGATGTCGGGATTCGCGCTCGGGGCTGATCTCGCATTACCGCCTGCCCTGCTCGCCGCGGTGATCGGCCGCGCCGGCCACAGCGGCCAGAGGGAAGGCGCTTATTTCGGCGCATGGAACTGGGCCACCAAGATGAATCTTGCACTCGCGGCCGGCATTACGCTGCCGCTGCTGGCCCGCCTCGGCTATGTGCCCGGAACCAGCTCGCCCGACGGGATGGCTGCACTTGGTGTTGCGTATGCATTGCTGCCGTGCGGTCTGAAGCTTGCGGCGGCTGCGGTGCTGTGGCGTGCGCCGCTGAAAAATCTTTAATCGGAGAACATCATGTTTCGGCATCACACTTCATCATCCGGCAGCCCGGGCTGGATCTCCATGCTGAGATCGGCATTGTTTGCGGTCTTTATCGCCTTGTTGAGTGCCTGCGCCACCGTCGAGCCGTCCGACTACGCGAACGAAAAGCCGGTACTTGACCTGCAAAAGTACTTCAACGGAACGGTCGACGCCGCCGGCGTATTCCAGGACCGATCCGGGAAAGTCGTCAAGCGATTCACCGTGGTGATGCGATGCGAGTGGAAAGGCGACGTCGGCACGCTGGATGAGGCCTTCACCTATTCCGACGGCACCACGCAGCGCCGGGTATGGACTTTGCGGAAAGTGGCGCCCGACCGCTTCATCGGAACCGCCGACGATGTCATCGGCGAAGCGGTGGGAACCGTCGCCGGCAATGCGTTGCGCTGGCAGTATGTACTTGCCCTGCCGGTTGACGGCAAGGTGTATCACGTCGATTTCGACGACTGGATGTTCCTGATGAACGATACGGTCATGCTCAACCGGGCGACGATGAGCAAGTACGGTTTCCGCCTCGGCGAGGTCATCCTTTCCTTCAGCAGGCGGCCATGAATCCGACCATCACGGACTGGACCGGCAAGCGGGTGTGGGTGATCGGCGCATCGACCGGTATCGGCGCGGAGACGGCACGCTTGCTGCTGTCACGCGGCGCAAAGGTGGCCTTGTCGGCGCGCAAGCGCAATGGTCTGGTTTGCGTTGCGGAAAACCAGCCCGCGGCGCTGATCGCGCCGCTTGACATCACCGACCATGCAAGCGTGGTCGCGGCCCGCGACCTGATCGTCGGCCAGTGGGAAGGCGTCGACCTTGTGCTCGTCGTTGCCGGCGGGCATAACGAAATGCGCGCCGACAGCTTTTCTCTCGATCGCGCGGATCAGCTCGTCGACCTGAATATACGGGGTGTGCTTCATTGCCTTGACGCCGTCCTGCCGGCACTGATCGGCCAGGGAAGCGGCGGCATCGGCATCGTCGCATCGGTGGCCGGCTACAGCGGCTTGCCGAAGGCACTCATCTACGGACCGACCAAGGCGGCGCTGATCAACCTGGCAGAATCCCTCTACCTGGATTTGCGGCCACGCGGCATCGGCGTCTATCTGATCAATCCGGGTTTCGTCGAAACGCCGCTGACGGCAAACAATGACTTCCCGATGCCGGCGCTGATGACCGCGCCGGCCGCTGCGCAGCGCGTCGTGGACGGCATCGAACGGGGCAGCTTCCATATCCACTTCCCCAGGCGCTTCACGAACTGGCTGCGCTTTGCCCGCCTGTTGCCGTATCCCCTTTATTTCTGGCTGATTCACAAGGTGACCGGACTATGAACCACGATGGCGATCTGCAAAAGGTGGTGCAGTACTTTGAATCGCTTTCCCTCGATACCGTGGACCGGATTGGCGACATTTATACCGATGATGCCTTTTTCAAGGATCCGTTCAACGAGGTACGCGGACTCGCTGCCATCACGCATGTATTCCGGCATATGTTCACGCAGGTGGATGCGCCCCGATTTATTGTCACCAGGAGCGTATGCCAGGGCAGCGATGCCTTCATCACCTGGGATTTCGTCTTTCGGATGAAACGCTATTCCTCGACGGAGCAATGCATCCGGGGCGCATCCCATCTGCGTTTTGCCGACAACGGCCGCATTGCCTCCCACCGCGACTATTGGGACGCTGCGGAGGAACTGTATGAAAAACTGCCGGTGCTCGGCGGGCTGATGCGGATTTTAAAGCGGGCGGCGCGAAGCTGAAAAAACCCTCATTACGCAAATCGCATTGCAATGTGCGGCGCAAGGTAGCGTAAAACGCTACTTCGACACCCCCTCATGGAATTCCTGGCGCATATTCCTATACTTCCTTCCGAACAAACCAACGGAAGAAAAATATGCCGCAGGATCTCTCCCCCACTGAAAAATATGCGCTGCTTTTCATCGGCGCACTCATCTTCATCGGCCTGCTGTTGCCGCATATCGGGCAACCCGAGGATTACCATCGCTTCGCGGATCACCGTGAATGGCTGGGTATTCCGCATGCCGCCGATGTCTTGTCGAACATCCTTTTCGTAGCGACGGGTTTGCTTGGTCTGCTGCGCATGCAAACCCTCAATGCCGCAGTGGTAACGAAGAAGGTGAGGATCCCGCTGGCCGTGTTTTTCACCGGACTGGTATTGACCGGTATAGGTTCTTCCTACTACCACTGGTCGCCCGACTCGCAGACCATCCTTTTCGACCGCCTGCCGATGGTAGTTGCGTTCGCCGGCATCATCGGCGCCTTCCTGGCGCAGCGCATTTCGATCCGCATGGGCATGGTCGGCATGACGGTCGGCCTGCTCGCCGGCATCGCTGGCCTTGCTCTATCAATCGTCAACGGCAGCCTTGCCTTGTACCTGGTGCTGCAGTTCGGCGGGCTGGTGGGGCTGGTCGTCGGGCTGCTTCTGACCCACGACGCCAACGACCCGTTTCCATGGTGGGGCCTTGTCGGCTGGTATGTGCTGGCGAAATTCTTCGAGATCGGCGATCACTTCTTCTGGGACATGACGCAACACCTTGTATCCGGCCATACGCTGAAGCACATTGCCGCGGGCATGGCGGGCGTGGTCCTGCTGAAGGCGATGCGGCCCGAAGCGCGCCGCAAGCGCAGGCCAGCGCCCCTCCTCCTTGCGGATTGATATGACGCCGCTGCGTGCGTCAGCGCCGGAACCGAACAAATGCCTCGAATTCCCACGACCGCATGGCCAGCAGCAGGGTATAGCCTTCCCGGTGTTGGGCGGGCAGCTTCTGGTCGGTCTGATGCTGCTGCGCAAAGTCCTGCGCCACACGCTGCAGGCGCTCGACGAAGGCCGGCGCCAGGCTCTTGCCGATCGAACCATGCACCAGCATCAGCGATTCGCCTTCCTTGTCGAACCCCCCTGCGAAGTAATCCAGCAGGGCATGTTCGCGGAAGAAGTCCATCACCGGGCCGTGCGGACGCCAGCGGAAGGTTTTCGCGAGCTTGAGCCGGTACCGGTTCAGCGGCCGCAGTTCGATGATGCCGATGCGGTCGAGTTGCAGCAGGTACTTGACGGCCTCCGCGTCGGTCAGCCGGTATTGGGCGGTGATCTGTTCCATTGTCCATTGGCTGAGCACGCAGATGGCCACCAGCAGCAGCTTCTTGTCCGCCACCACGGCTTTTTCCTGGGCCATCGTCAGCTCGGCCAGCAAAGGTTGGGCGTCTGCGATGCGGCGCGCCAGTTCGGCAAAGTCGATCTTCAAGGCGCTGCAGATCGCATCGACCCGCGACAGCGGCATATCCGCCCTGGCCAGCATGCGCTTGACACTGGATTCGGACATGCCGAGCTTGCGCGCCAGGTCGGCGTAGGTCATGCGCGCGGCTTTCAGTTCATCCTTGAGGGCGGCGACGAGATGGGCGGTGGTAGTCATGGATAGTCGTTTGTCATTGTCATTATTGGAAGGATACGACGATGGTACCGATTTTTTTCGGTCCCACTTTCCGTCCGTGTATATTTGTGCACTTCTTCGTGGAGAGTAGATGATGAAACAAACCATCGCGGGTGATCAACCGGCTTCCGTACAGCCGCACGCCGGACCGGACGACAACACCCATCCCAACCAGTTTTCCCTGCTGGGACAGCGGCGATTCGCCCCCTTCTTCTGGACCCAGTTCTCAGGCGCAGCGAACGACAATCTCTTCAAGTTCGCCTTTACCGTGATGGTGACCTACCAGTTGCAGGTCGAGTGGCTTCCGCCGGCGATGGCCGGCCTGGTGATCGGCGCGCTGTTCATTCTGCCCTTCCTGCTGTTTTCGGCTACGAGCGGCCAGATTACGGACAAGTACGACAAGACCCGCATCATCCGATTCGTGAAGAACCTCGAAATCGGCATCATGGCGATCGCCGCCTATGGTTTCCTCCACGACCAGGTCGCTGTGCTTCTGGCATGCACCTTTCTCATGGGCCTGCATTCCACCCTGTTCGGCCCGGTGAAATTCGCCTATCTCCCGCAGGCGCTGAGCGAACGCGAACTGACGGGCGGCAACGGCATGGTTGAAATGGGCACCTTCGTCGCCATCCTGCTCGGCAACATTGCCGGCGGTCTGCTGGTGGCGATACCAGAAATCGGCCATATGCAGGTGGCGATCGCCTGCGTCGCGCTGGCCATCGTGGGCCGCGCGGTGGCACAGTACATTCCCGCCGCGCCGGCCACCGATCCCGGCCTGAAGATCAACTGGAACCCGGTCAGCGAGACATGGCGCAACTTGAAAATGGCGCATGGTGATCTCGTCGTGTTCCGTTCGCTGCTCGGCATCAGCTGGATGTGGTTCTTCGGCGCCGTCTTCCTGAGCCAGTTCCCCAGCTTCGCCCGCGATGTGCTGCACGGCGACGAACAGGTGGCGTCCCTGCTGCTGGTCGTGTTTTCGATCGGCATCGGCACCGGCTCGCTGCTGTGCGAAGTGCTGAGTCGTCGCCACGTCGAAATCGGTCTGGTGCCAATGGGCGCCATCGGCATGAGCATATTCGCAATCGACCTGTATTTCGCCTCGCGCAGCCTGCCGCCCGCCGACCTGCTGACGCTGGGCCAATTCCTTGCCCAGCCCTATCACTGGCGCCTGATGGCGGACCTGATGCTGCTGAGCCTGTTCGCCGGCCTCTACAGCGTGCCGATGTATGCACTGATCCAGCTTCGCTCGAAGCCGACCCATCGCGCGCGCATCATCGCCGCCAACAACATCCTCAATGCCCTGTTCATGATCGCCAGCTCCATCATTGCCGGCGCGCTGCTGCAGATGGGCATGAGCATCCCGGAAATCTTCCTGATCGTGGGATTGGCCAATGCGCTGGTGGCCTCCTACATCTTCCTGTTGGTGCCGGAGTACTTGCTGCGCTTCGTCGCCTGGGTGATGTCGCACATCGTGTACCGCTTCAAGGTCAGGGGTGACCAAAACATCCCGCTCGAAGGCCCGGCCATCATCGTCTGCAACCACGTCAGTTTCGTCGATGCGGTACTGCTGATGGCGGCCAGCCCGCGGCCGATCTATTTCATCATGGACTACCGCATCTTCCGCATCCCGGTGCTCGGTGCACTGTTCCGGCTGGCGAAGGCAATCCCGATCGCGCCGCGCGCGGAGGACGAGCGCGCGTATGAAAATGCGTTCGAGCAGGCGGCACGAATCCTGCGGGAAGGCGACTTGCTGGCGATCTTCCCGGAAGGCGGCCTCACCCGTGACGGCGAGTTGCAGCCGTTCAAGGGCGGCATCATGAAAGTGCTGGAGCGCGCGAAGGAAGATGGCATTACACCGCCGGTGGTGCCGATGGCGCTGACCAATCTGTGGGGCTCCTTCTTCAGCCGGGTGGAACAGGTCGACGGCAACCGGGTTGCGATGGTGCGCCCGTTCCGGCGCGGCATGCTGAGCCGGGTGGGGTTGAATATCGGGGCTGCCGTGCCGGCGGAAATGGTGCGGCCGGAAGGGTTGCGGGAGGATGTCGCGGGGCTGTTGAAGCAGGGGTAGGTTTGTTAAAGCGATGTTTTCGTCTGCCTAAGGCAACGCTGATCAAGTAAACGAAAAGGCTGTTTCAAGCGTTATCTACGCGGTAGGCAACAGCCCCGGTGGAAAGCAATGAAACAACAGACTCCGGCGGTGGCAGCGGACCAAGGCTTCGAACAGCACTGCAAACCGACACGACGCGACGAATTTCTCGACACGATGCACCGCATTGTTCCATGGGCGGAAAGCCAGCAAGAATGGCCTGAAAGGGCGAAGCAAAACGAGACTAAACACGCCGTTTGACGGAATCATGCTTGGATTGATGCGCCATTTCCGAAAATATGCAGCTTGTTCAGCGTAACCCTAACTGGCTGTAGCCGTTACATTGGCCCGCACCCCATGCAATTTTTTGTAGCTGTCAATCAGCCGCCGGTGCCTGTCGAGCCCCTCCAGTTTCATGCTGGTTGGCGTCAAGCCGAAGAAGCGCACACTGCCGTCCACTGAGCCCAGCACCGCATCCATCCGCGCATTGCCATACATCCGGCGGAAATTGGCCACGTAATCGTCCAGTTCAAGCTCGTCATCGAGCAGCACCTCCAGCACCACGTTCAAGGCTTGATAAAACAAGCGGCGCTCGACGGTGTGGTCGTTGTACTGCAAGAAGGCGCCCACCAGCTGGTGTGCCGCCTCAAATTGCTGCAAGGCGAGATGAATCAGCAGCTTCAACTCGAGAACTGTCAGCTGCCCCCACTCCGTATTCTCGTCAAATTCGATGCCGATCAAGGTGATGTCGGAGTATTCATCGAGCTCATTATTATCCAAACACTCTCAAATCTTCTACAGGATAAACTTCCGAATAGCCGGGCACCAAACTCCGGCAAGCAATGGCACCCAGCTGGTCATAGACCGCCATGTACACCTCTTTGCCCATGTCCTCCAGAATGCCGAGCAAGGTCGCGGCTTCCTCGGCATTGGGGGGTCATTTTGGTGTCCTTGCCCTGTCCAGAAAAATCTCACTCGACACAATCGACATTCGCTTTGGCGCTGACAAAGCGCCACGACACACGACACCGCTGGAATCGATGCAGATTTAAGGACACCCATCTCCTCCTCCTTTGATGAATGCACGCTTAACCGCTATCCCATATCCATGGGAGACCAGCTCATAAACGCCGCCAATCTTCAAATACCTACCATTTTTCGGGAGGAATTGCTTACCAATAGTATTTCATGAAGGTAAGATGCAGCCTATCGGCTTGGAGAAAGAACATGGCTATCCTCATTCCCGCCATTGGTTCATGCGTGTCGCGCATGACCTCCGGTGAAAAGCGGTTTGCCTACCGCTTGGAAGACAAGCTGGAAGACGACTACCTGTGCTGGTACGACGTCTCCATCGGCGAGCGCACCCAGCATCCGGACTTCGTGGTGTTTCATCCGGGTTGGGGCCTGCTGGTGCTGGAGGTCAAGGACTGGAAGCTCGATACCATCCACAGCATCGACAAGCAACATGCGGCGATCCTGACCGACCAGGGAATCAAGCATGTGCTCAATCCGCAGGAACAGGCGCGGCAGTATATGTTCGCGGTGCTCAACAAACTGGAACGCGATCCGCAACTGACTTTTCCCGACGGCTCGTTGAAAGGCAAGCTGATCGTGCGCTACGGACACGGCGTGGTATTCCCCAACATCACCCGCGCGCAATTCGACAACGCCAATATCGGCGAAATACTGCCTTCGCATCTGGTGATTTGCAAGGATGAGATGAGCGAGAGCGCCGATGCCGAGATATTTCAAAAACGGCTGTGGGACATGTTCCCGCGCAAGTTCACGCTGAAGCTGTCGCTGCCGCAGATCGACCGGATACGCTGGCACATGTTTCCGGAAGTGCGCATTTCGTCGCAGCACGATCTGTTTGCCGCACCCGGCCAGACCGCGACCGAGATTCCCGAGATCCCCGAGATCTTGCGCGTGATGGACATCCAGCAGGAACAGCTCGCGCGCAGTCTCGGCGAAGGCCATCGCGTGATTCACGGCGTGGCGGGTTCCGGCAAGACCCTGATCCTCGGCTACCGCGCCGAACATCTGGCGAAGATCTGCCAGCGCCCTATCCTCGTGCTTTGCTATAACAAGACGCTCGCCACCAAGCTGGCGCAGAGCATCGAAGCCAAGGGCCTGCAGGACAAGGTCAACGTGGTCAACTTCCATGCATGGTGCGTGCGCCAGCTGAACGCCTACCACGTTGGCAAGCCGCCACCGGGCAAGGACGCGACCGCCTTCTTCGAAGCCTGCGTGGACAAGGTGATCCGCGCCGTCGATCAGAAGCTGATCCCGTCGGCGCAATACGACGCGGTACTGATCGACGAAGGCCACGACTTCAAGCCGGAATGGTTCAAGCTCGTGGTGCAAATGATCCATCCCGAGTCCAATTCGCTGCTGGTGCTGTACGACGATGCACATTCGATCTACAACGCGAAAAAGAAACTGCGCTTTTCATTTTCCAGCGTCGGCGTGCAAGCCCAGGGTCGCACCACGATACTCAAACTGAACTATCGCAACACCGCCGAAATCCTGTCAGTCGCGCGTGCATTCGCGGACGAGCTGCTGTCGCCGCACGACACCGAAGAAGACCAGGCGCCGACCGTGCAACCGATGAGCACCGGCCGGCACGGCCCCAAGCCGCTGCTGATCAAGCTGCCGACCATCAAGGATGAAGTGGAATTCCTCGCCAGGAAACTACTGGAAGCAAGCCGAACCGGCATGCCATGGAACGACATGGCGATCGTCTATCGGCACATAGGAATCGGCTACAAGCTCGTCGATGCGCTGACCCGCAAAGGCATTCCGTTTCAATGGCAGCAGGATAAAAAACGTTCGTACTCGCCGATGCACGACAGCGTGAAGCTGATCACGATGCACAGCAGTAAAGGACTGGAATTTCCGCTGGTGTGCATCCCGGGCATCGGTGCGCCGACGAAAGAGCAAGAGGATTTGCAGGATGAGGCGCGGTTGATTTACGTGGCGATGACGCGGGCGACGCAGGAGCTGGTGATGACGCATGGGGATACGTCGGTGCTGGGGGAGAAGATGGGTAAGGCTATGGGTGTGTTGGAAGCGATGTGATGACTGCTTTTGACAAAGTGGCTAGGCGAAGACAATGCTGGGCAGATCATCATGGCGCTGCTGTCGTTCAAAAAACTCAAAGCAGAATATGCTGATTACAAAGGTGGTTTGCTGCTGATTGATGAGGCTGATGCTGGCTTGTTTCCAACCGCTCAAGTCAACCTGCTGAGGATTTTTGAACGTGAATGCAGGAAGCTCAATTTGCAGGTCGTTATGACATCTCACTCCCCAGTGATGATTGAGTACACATACGAGCAGAGTCAGCATGCGCACAGCAAGAAATTTAAGACCGTCTATCTGAGCAACACATACGGATCTGTTCAGGTCATGCAGGATTGGTCGTGGGCGAAAATCAGTGCCGACATCCATACGAGAACTGTCGGCGCAGGACCGACGGCAACCCTGCCAAGCGTCAATGTTTATTTCGAAGACAAAGAGGCAGAGGATTTTTTTGATGCATTGATAAGTAGGCAGCCGGTTAAAAAATTCACCATCGCAATGTCAGAAGTGACACTTGGGTGTGCAAACTACGTGAATCTCATCAAAAACAACGTGCCTGAGTTCACTGAGAAGAGTGTGATTTGTCTTGACTCGGATGCACATTCACTCGTTAAAGGAAAAAACTATAAAACTATTGTTCTTCTACCTGGAGACCTTCCACCTGATCAATTGATTTTTCAGCACCTATACAACCTTCCTGCTGAAGATAAATTTTGGCAAAACGAGTTGCAATTCACTCGCGATGTATTCACCAATGCAACACGGGACACAACCAATGAGCTGAAAATTACAGGCATCGAGGTTGATCTCGATGAACGTATCAAAGCCTACAAGGGCGCACTCAAGCCACGTGATATTTTCAAGAAGTTCTACAAAGGCGATGAAGTGCAGAAAGTGCTGAACTGCGGAACTAAGCCTTATGGCGCATGGAAGCATTGGATAGAAAAAAACCCACTGTTGGTCAACCAGTTTTTGGAGCAATTCAAGGCCACAATCTACGGTGTCATGAAAAACGGTTATGCTTTGGACGACGCCAAACTCACCACCTTGAAAGTCACGTTGAAGAAGGTGCCTCATGTTCTCAAATAGGCTTTACAGCCCACTACGCTACCCCGGTGGCAAAGCCCCTTTTGCACCGTTCATTGCCAAGGTGATGGAGGTTAATGGCGTCGCCGGTGGGCATTACCTGGAGCCCTACGCGGGCGGAGCAGGGGTTGCCCTCGATCTACTGTTTCAGGGACATGCAAGCCACATTCATATTAACGATGCAGACCCCGCAGTGTTTGCGTTTTGGGCGTCTGTGACGCAGCACTCTGAGGAATTGCTTTAGCTACTGGCGTCAACCCCCATCACCATCGAGGAATGGTTCAAGTGGCGCGCGGTACTCCGTGAAGACTGCCAAGCCAGCTTGGTCGAGAAGGGTTTTGCCACGTTGTTCATGAACAGAACCAACCGCTCGGGGATCTTGAAGGCGGGCGTCATTGGAGGGAAAAACCAAGAAGGGGCCTACAAGCTCGATGCACGTTTCAAGAAGGACGTGATTTCGGCGCGCATTCTTGCCATCGCCAAACGGGCGCACGACATCACGGTGTACAGCGAAGATTCGCTGGCCCTGTTGAAGCGCTGCAAAGATTTTCTGCCAAAAGAATCACTGATCTACCTTGACCCTCCCTACTACGTGAAGGGCAAAGGCTTATACCGAAACTATTATGAGCATGACGATCACGTGGCGATTGCAAAAACCATCAAGGCCAAGAACTTTAAGCGACATTGGGTTGTGTCTTATGACAATGTTGACGAAATTCGTGCTATGTATCAACTCGTCAATGCGAAAATATACGGGCTCAACTACACCGCACAACGGCGTTACGTGGGCAATGAAGTCATGTTTTTCAGCCAAGACGTTGTTATTTCTGATGACGAAATTCCTCGGGCCAAAAGTGCCGCTTAACAATCAAAATATTGAAGGCAGGGTCAGTTCTAACTTTCCAACATTTGTTTGTGCCGGGGGAGGAACGCCATCATCGCATCGCATGACTCTAACCCTAACTGGCTATAGCCGCTACATTGGCCTGCACCGAAAGCTTCGCTAAAGGGTATATGGGGTCAGACTCCATGCGGTATATAGGGTCAGACTCGATTTTTACGTAACTCATGCGAATGTAGTCATAGCTGCGCATAGGTCTCATATTGCGAGCCGCAAAGAAAATTAATAGGGACTTCATTAATTTGTCCAGTAAATAATTTTGTCCATTATTAGTGGACAAATAAAATTATTGGACAAATATTGACGTCTTTTGTTTTGATCAATTAATATTGTCCAATATATTCAAATGTCCAATAAAAGTGGACAGCCAACAAAAATGGACAAAATGCCTGCTGCCGAGAAAGAAACGCTGCGTACCGCTATCAAGGCGGCGCAGCGCCACGGCTTGGCAATCGAGCTGATCAAAGAAACACTCCAATCAACGCATCCACAAGCCGATGCAATAGCGCGTGTTCGCCACGGCGAACACGAAACGCTTTATCTGGTGGAGTGCAAACGCAACCTGCGCCCCGCCACCCTGGGCGTCACCCTGCACCAAATGGACCGCCTCGGCCAGCCGGCGATGCTGATCACCGATTACGTTGCGCCCGACTTGGCCGACGCGTTAAAGGAACGCGGCATCCCTTTTCTGGATGCTGCGGGCAATGCCTATATCAAGCAGGCAAACCTGCTGATCTGGATAAAAGGGCAAAAGCCTGCCGCCAAAGCGACCGTCATCCCGGCTGGACGCGCTTTCCAGCCGGCCGGCCTGCAAGTGATCTTTACCCTGTTGTGCAACCCGCAGGCAATCAACCTGCCTTATCGCGAACTGGCAAAAATGGCGGGCGTAGCGCACGGCACCGTCGGCTGGGTGATTCCGGACCTGCAGCAGCTCGGCTTTGTGCGCGACCTGCAAGGCAAGCGCGGCACCCGGCGCTTGTTCGAGCATGAACGTCTGCTGAATCAGTGGGCGGATGCCTATGCGCGCGTATTGCGGCCGCGCACCTTGATCGGCCGCTACTACGTCGCAGGCTTCGAGGGATGGAAAAATTGGCCGATTGCGGAATACGGAGCCCTTTGGGGGGGCGAACCTGCCGCCGCGATACTGACCGAATATTTGCGCCCCGGTGAACTGACGCTCTACGCGGAAAAGATGCCTGGCCTGCTGGCAGCGCGGCAAAAGTTCATGAAGGAAGCCGGACCTCGACATACGGCCGCTGTGGAAGTGCGCAAGCGCTTTTGGAATTTTCCCGGCCACTCGGAACATGGCAACATGGCCCCGCCATTGCTGGTCTACGCCGACCTCTTGGCGACGAGCGATGCACGCTGTATTGAAACCGCAAAGATGATTTATGACGTCTATGTCGCTCGACTTTTCACACAAGATTGATCTTGTTCCACTCGCTACCGTCGTGCAGGCTTTGCAGGATGTCGCACAAGCACTTGAAATTGAATATTTTTTGATGGGTGCCGCAGCACGCGACTTGATGCTGCAGCACGCGCACAATATCGCGCCATCCCGCTTGACCGAGGACGTGGACTTTGCGGTGAGCGTTCCGGACTGGCCAAGCTTTGAATCGCTGCGCACTGCGTTGCTTGGCTCAGACCAGTTCTCCGGAAGACCCGGTCCGGCAATTCACAAGCTGCGCCACAAGGCAACCGGACTACCTTTGGATATCGTGCCATTCGGAGGCATTGAAAATACGGATCGCACAATCAGCTGGCCGCCGGACCATCACACCGTATTCGATTGTTTTGGCGCGAGGGAAGCATTCGAAGCCAGCATCCCGGTGCAACTACCAAATAATGTGACACTGCGCGTTGCATCCATTCCTGCTCTGGCGCTGCTAAAGATCACCGCTTGGGAAGACCGCAAGCGTTCCCATCCCGGGCGCGATGCGGGCGACTTGTTGCTCTATGTTCGTCATTACATGGATTGCGACAACTTTGATCGCGCGGCACAAGACCACAGCGATTTATTCACCACGGACGATTATGACCATGAAGCAACCGGTGCACGATTGCTTGGACGCGATATTGCAAACTTACTGGATAAACAATCCATTGAACCCGTCTTGTCGATACTGCTACCGCAAGCCGATACCGGCGGTCCTTTGCACCTCGCACAGCAATCTGGCCTTGACCTTGAACATGCCCGCAGGCTCATTGAAGCACTCTGCGATGGCCTGACCGACAATCTCTAGGAAGAGGGGCCTTCAGGGATGAGGGACTTAAGGGGACAGAACACGATTAAGTATTGCGCATAATCGTGGTCTGTCCCGGAATAACCAAGGAGTCCACCGCAGAAGCGCGTACCGCCGCCAGTATCATTTTCCAATACTTTAAGACAGAATCTTCTCCACCAGATCATAATTTCAATCCTTTCCTAACTGCAATCGACGACACTCCCGTCACCGCAATCAACGAAAGGATGGAAATGAAAGTCGTCATTCACCGCGATTCCAATGCATGGCAGATGCAGGTCTGGATCTCCTTCGCGATCGCCGTGTTCATGTGCGGCGTTGGCCTGGCTTACCTGCCCGGCAAGGACCTCGACCGGGTCTTCATGGTGATGGGTTATTTCTTCTGCCTGACTACAGCCTTTGTTCTGGCCAAGCTGGTGCGGGATGCGGAGAAGGCCCGCATCGAAGGCCGGGTCGCGGATACGCCGATGTTCAAGTATGTCGTCTGGACCGGCTTCTTCATCTCGATGGCGCTAACCGCATGGGGCCTGCTGCGCATGGAGGTCAATGAGACCTACAAGGCATTCCTCGGCGTGAGCTGGCTCTACCTGATCACCTGTGCATTCACCCTTGCCAAGACACTGCGCGACCGGCATGAAGCCGACCTGAGCAAAACCCGCCTTGCCGAACTCGGCGCGGAAACAAACTGACCAAGACGCAAGGAGCCAGAGATGACAAACCTATTCATTCGTACCCGCTTTCCAGCGGTCCTCGCCGCCATCTGCGTATTCCTGGCGAGCGGCCTTGTCGCCGCTCCGGCGAACGCGCATAACGACGCCTCCGCCATCAGCGCCGTGTCCGCGCTGCCGATTGCCTCGGTGGTGGTGGGCACCAGCGCCGTCGCAGCCGCACCGCTGGTCCTGTCGGCGGCCGGCACGGTTCTGGTGGTGAAAACCGTCACCGCGACCGCGCGCGGCACACTGCTGGTGCTGGAACGTGCATCGGATGGTGCCCGGTTCAGCGTCGAGATCGCCAGCGAGGGTATCGCGGCCGCATCGCTGGCGGCGGGCACCGTCGTGACCGTCAGCGTGATCGGTGCCGGCGTGGTGCTGTCGGTGGCGGCGGAAGCCATCGCCTTCCTGCCCAATGCCTTGGGCAAGGCGCTCCTGCACAACGAACGTCTTTGAGATTGCCATGCGATACCTTCAACGCTTCAGCATGGTGCTTGCCGTTGCAGTCAGCCTGTTTTCCATGCCTGCCGCGCACGCCGGCCGTTCATGCGAAAACAGCAAGCCGACAACCCTCATGATCGAACGCGGCCTCACACTTGCAGAACGCACGCTGGCGGCGCTCGACGCCAGCGGCCACGACGTCGTGTTGCTGGCGCGCGCCGGCCAGGACCTGACCAAGTATGGCGTGCACTATTCCCATCTCGGCTTTGCATACCGGCACCCGGACGGAAACGGCGGTCACGTATGGCGGGTGCTGCATAAGCTGAATCATTGCGGCACCGACGTATCGGCGATTTACCGCCAGGGTCTGGGCGAGTTTTTCCTGGATGACCTGTGGCGCTACGAAGCGGCTTTCGTCGCGCCGGTGCGGGAGTTGCAGGACCGCCTGCTACCAATATTGCGCGATGACCGGCTTGCCACGCGCCTGCATCGCACGCCGTACAGCATCGTCAGCTACGCATGGGGCGGCAACTACCAGCAATCCAACCAGTGGGCGATCGAAACCCTGGCCGCCGCGATGCTGCCACCGGACGCTACCCGTTCGCAGGCGCAGGCCTGGCTGCAGGCACATGCGTATCAGCCCGGCCTTGTGCGGCTCGGCGCATTGTCGCGGCTTGGCGGCATGATCAGCGCACCGAATGTCGCCTTCGACGATCATCCGGCGGAGAAGCGGTTTTCGGGCAGGATTGAAACCGTCACGGTGGATTCGGTTTTTGCGTGGCTGCGCAAATCAAAGCTCGGCGGCTCGCCGGTGCTGGTGGAGTGAAGGAGTTGGTGCGCGGGACGCACCCTGCAATAAGCCGGGATCGCTCTACCGCGCCCGGCATTTATAAGGCAGGTAGTTCGGCGGGATCGTGGTTTTATTTTCGCCCTTGAGCGTCATGTTGCCCGGTGCTTCCGCGAAGCCGCATACCCAGGTCACCGGTATGATGGGCGCGTCATCGACGACCGCCGGGCGCAGCGTCAGCACCTTGTCCTTCAGGAAGCCGTTGGCGCGGTTGCCGAAGGTGATGTGCACTGCACCGTCGCGCACCACCAGCGAACGGATGAACTGGTTGACGATCTTGTCTTCGGCCGGAAGGCCGGCGGCGGCATTGTCGGCGGGAAGGGTTTGCGTCGCCAGCCAGGATGCGGCGATCGGCTTGGTCGCGATGTCGGTCAGCGGCAGCGCATCGACGATCTGTTCCTTGATGAATTTATCGAGATAACTGGGCGCGGCGATGAGCGCGAGAATGGCGACGACCGCAACGACGATCATCATTTCCAGCATGGTGAAGCCGCGAGCGATGTATTCCGGACCGGTAAGGCGTGGTTGCTTCGTCATGAGGTGGCGGGTTGGGCAGGTTGGCGTGACGGTTCATGCTGCCATGGAACAACCATGTTGGCAATCATCAACATCTCACGCGCTACGCGCTGAGATCACTTCACCAACAGTTTCGCCACTGTCGCATCCGTGATCATGCCCGAGTAGGCAACCGCTTTTCCGTCCTTGTCGAACCAGTAGCTGCGGGGTATTTCGCCGCGCCATTTCGGGTCGATCGCAAAGCGCAACTGCTCCGCCGGGGCAGGGCCGAAAGCCCAGATGCCGCCCCCCAGGCCCGACGATCCCAGCTTCTTTCGGATTAGGGCGGCGGCCTCCGGATCATCGGCACGATCGGTGGCGATCGTCACAACGTCGACTCCACTTTTCTTCCTCGCTTCCGCCAGCGCCTGGAAACTGCGCTGGCAGTATTCACAATCGAGCGACCACACCAGCACGACGAAGGGCTTGCCTTTTTCGGACGCGACGATCTGCTTGAAGCTGCCGGGTTCGAAGACATGGATTTTTTCGGTCGCCTGCGCAGTGATCGGCGACAGGTGCAATGCAGCAGCGGCCAGTGAGGCAAAAATGAACGGCTTCATGACTTCTCCTTGTGAACCGGAACGATACGCACACCGTCATTTTCCGTGCGCCAGACCAGCACCGCGCCGGCACGATGCGCGGCAAGGTAGGGCTTGTCGGAATCACCGGCGGTGCGTGCGAGTTCCTTCTCTTTCCACGTCGCGCCGCCGTCCCCGGACACTTTCGCCAGCACCGCGGTCGACTGGCCGTCGAACTGCTTCCAGACAATGGATACTTGCCTTCCCTGCACCAGGACGTCGGGATGGGAAGCCTGTTCGGAGCCAAGAGAGACGGGCTTGCCGATGGTTCCGTTGCCCTGTGCCGTCGCATACAGCGCGCCGGCGCCCTCCCCTTCCTTGCCGTTGAACCATACCTGGTGCCGCGTGCCATCCGGTCCATAGGCAACCGATGGACCGTGATGCGGGCAGGCGTCGACCCGCCAGTCGTCGAAGGTCACGCGTACCGGCGGGGAGACCTCGCCGCCGGCGGACAGCTCGGCGATCGCATGGTCACGGATGTTCGGCGCGAACACATGCCGCCACATGACGACGGGTACGCCTTTCGCATTCAGCGTCAATCCAATGCGGCAGCATTCGCAGGAATGGTCCGCCACCTTGTAGTCGCCTTTGAAGGTTGCGCCGCCATCGCTCGACACGGCGTAGTACACCGCCGAGCCGGCGTATTGCCCGCCTGCTGCCTTTGCCTGCCGGGCGTCGCGGTCATCGACCCATGTGATGAATATTCTTCCGGCGGCATCCACCACCATCGAATCGAAGCTATGCGTGATGGCATCCCGGTTCGCATGCACCGTGACCGGCTCGGAGAACGTCTTGCCGCCATCCAGCGAGCGCACGAAACGGATGTTGCCGATATGGGGTCGCTTTACCGTGCTGGTATAGCTAACGTACAGCTCGCCCTTGCCGCCAAATGCGATATGCGGGCGGGCTTCGCCGCCGGCGGCAATCGGCTCGGGCGTGGACTGGATGCGCGTCGGCGCTGTCCAGGTCTTGCCCATATCGGTCGAGTGCTGCATGACGATGAACTGGCCGTCGTTGTCGATTTTTTTGGTTGCCATCCACAGGCGGCCATCCTTGTCGAATGCCGCGCTGGTTCCGAGGTCGCGCGACTTCGCGTGCCCCGCGCTGCCATGGGCAGACGCGCAGGCAGCGACGGCGGCGAGGGACAGTGTCAGCAGCAGCCTGGCCGCATCCGTTTTCCATCTACGCATGATCGTGTTCATTGTCATATCTCCAGAAAAATGTCAGGCCGGCGCACCGGGCGCCGGCCTGGGCAAGCCGTTGCCCGGTTAGTAGTTCAGCTCTACTCCGGCATAGAGCGATCGTTTGTCGCCCGGATAAAACTGCCTGCTGTCGGCACCCCGTGCGTCCGCGATCACGCCAGTCGTTGCCGCATAAATTTTGTCAGCCAGGTTGCGCGCATCAACGAACCACGACACATGCTTGCTGACCCGCTGGCCGATCTTGAAGCCCACGATGCCGTATCCGGCGGCCCGCAAGGTATTCGCATGGTCGACCCATGTTGACGAAGCAAGCCGGACGTTCGGCCCGAGGTACAGGCCGTTATCCGTCTTGTAGAGCAATTCCCCGGTTGCGAACTGCCGCGGCACGCCGGCGAGCCGGTTGTCGCGGTACACCCGGTCGCCGTCGAAACGGAAATCGTTCAGCTGGTAGTTCAAACGGACTGTCCATTGCCTGCCTACATCCGCTTCCATGCCAGCCTCGATGCCTTGATGAATCGTCCTGTCGGCATTGGTCGTGCCGAGCGGAATGCCGCCCGGACCGTTCAATGCAAGCAGTTCGTCCTTCACGCGCGCGTGATAGAGCGACACATCCCAGCGCAGGTTGCCCCATCCCGGCCTGAGCACGCCACGCGATCCGATCTCGGCGGTTCTCGCACGCTGCGCATCGACCGGCGTCACATTGACGCCGCCCGCCAGTTCCCCGAACGACGGTGGCTCGTAGCTTCCGCTCACGTTGCCATACACCTGAATCTCAGGCGTCAGCTCATGCCGTGCGCCGACCTTCGGCGACACGCGGCGGTAGGTCCGGTCGACGCTGTTGTCGCCGTCGGCAAGAAAGCGGTCATTCAGGCGCCGCCGCGCCTCCACGGCCTGCGCACCGACGATCAAGGCGGTCGACGGCAGCAGGTAATGCTGGTTTTCAGCGAACACCGAGACACTCCGGGAACGCTGCCGTGCTTCACCGGTGCGGGCGCCGGGTTGACCGCCGACGTTCCGGAACCGGTCATCGTCCAGCGTTCCCTGTATCAGGGACGTGCCGACGATAAGCTGGTTCCTGTTGCCGAGGAGATTCCCGTCATGGATGTAGCGCGCTGACAAGCCGTAATCGTCCGACTCCTGTTCCAGTACCTGGAAGATCGGGTGGAAAAGCGACTTGTAAGAATAGAAGCCGCCGATTTCCACGCGCCGCGCCGGGTCGAACTGGATGGTCGTCTTGTTCGACAGGCGGAGCAGATCGAAGTCGCGATGCTGGTCGCCCGTTATCGCCGCCGGGTCCGCCCGCCTTGGCGAGGCGTTCATTTCCGCTTTCGTCAATGCACCGGGCAGCTCGGAATCGGTTTTGACTGCATGCATGAAAAACCGGGTTTCGACCGCATCCGTGATTTGCCAGCCGAGGTTGCCGGAAATGCGCTGCGTATCCTGGCGTGAATGGTCGCGGAATCCTTTCTGATGAAAAGCCGACCCGGCGATGAACCAGTCGAGCGTATCGCTCATTCCGGCCACCGCGACCTGTGCCCGCCGGTAACCGAAGCTGCCTGCCTCCACGCGTGCCGCCAGCGGCGGGGACGCGAGCCCGGATGGACTGACGAAATTGACCGCGCCGCCGAGCGTGGTGGCGCCGAACTGGAGCGCGTTGGCGCCGCGATAGACCTCGACATAGCGCGTCGACAGCGGTTCCACCGCCTGGAAATCGGCGCTGCCATCGGCAAGGTTGAGCGGCACACCGTCCTGCAGGAGCTGGATACCGCGCATGTGGAAGGTGCGCTGCAGGCCGGACCCGCGAATGGACAGGCGGGCTTCCTCGGCGCCGAAACGTGAGGCGACGAATACCCCGGGTGAAAACTGCAGCGCGTCGGATAGCGTCGACACTCTTCCTTCCTTGTATTGCCCGGCGTCGACGATATTGGCGCCGCCCGGCGTGGTGCCGATGCGTTCCCGCGCCGCTTCGATCGAAGGAAGCGACGGACTGGCGACCGGCTCCGCGGTGACAGTGACCGGTGGCAGCACTTTTTCCTGCGCCAATGCGTTCGGCAAGTGCAGCGCCCAGAGAATCGGCACTGCGGTGACTGATACATAGTGCATGCGACGCATGGATGGCCGCTTGCCTGGGTGGGACATGAATAATCCTCAATCTTCAATTTGATTGTCTGCTGCATGTGTTCATGCCATGGCGGCCGCCACCGGGAGAGCGCACCGATGCGATCATCTTCCTGGCTCTCGGGCAATGGCAACGGACTACTGCAGCAGGCGTATCGAGCCCATGACTTTTCCGGAAAATGCAGGCGACCGCCTTCGCTGTTCAGGAAGGCATCGAATGCAAACGCGCACGCCGGCCAAGCCGGGACCGCGAACGATTTCAACGAGAAAAGAAAATGAGTTACCGGACTGCGCCGTGCAAAAAAACCGGTCAGGAAAATACAGGCGGAGCGCGCGGCTGTGCCGCTGTCCAGGCGAACAGCCTCGATGGGGAACGGTAGAAGAGCACCGGCAGGAGGGAAGCACCCGCAGCAGGTGCAACGATCACGGCCGAGAATGGCGTCAGTCCGAAGGAGCCGGCATGGGTGAAGCAGAACGGGCAATGTTCAAAGTGCAGCCCGGATGAATGCGAATCCTTGGACGACTCGCCTGCCGTGTCCGGACCATGTGCCGCGGCGTGGTGGGTATGGACCGCATGCTCGTGCGAGGCATGGTCCCCCATGTCCTGCGGGTGTCCGCCGTCATGGCTGGAATCAGCGACTTGCGGGGTGTGGCCGGAGTGCTGGTCGGTCAGGGATGCCGGTGCGTAGTCCGACAAACCGGCCGCGTAGAGGGCATGGGATATGGATGGGGCGAGCGACGCAGCCAGGACCGCGAAACACGCAATCCAGGCGGCAACACGACGCAGATATCGACTCAATCCCATGGCCGAATCTTATCATCGGTGCACTATGCAGTGCCCGGCCGGGGACTCCAAAAAATCGATCAGTTCGCCTGGATCGATCCAAATTTCGCACGGCGTCGCAGCGGCAACTATCCTCAATGCCGCCGCGACGGATCTTGTTCAGATCTGGCTACGGTGCTTAGTAACTCGCCGGGCGGGGCTCGTCGGTGTCGCCGAGCAGTCCGGTCTTCAGCTTCGCGTCGGCCGGCTTGTCACCCAGCCAGATGCGCAGCAGCACGGTGTAGAACAGCGGATCGGGAATCGGGTCGGTAACTTGCTTGCCGTTGATCGAGACGATGGTTCCCGTGCCCGGGATGAAGTCGTTGGTGACCACGTCACCCTTTTTCAATTCGGGGATCGAGGCGAACAACTGGCCGAATTTCATCAGCTGGTTGATGAGCTTCGCCTTTTCGGCCTTGTCGGAATTCTGCTGGATGCCATTCATGAACGCCTGGCCGAATTCCTCGGCATTGACATTGCGCTGCATGACAAGGCGGATGCGCTTGGCGCCCGGCAGGGCATAAATGTCCGCCGGCGTGGTTTTCTTCTGTGGCAGATAAAGCCCGGCCGAATAGACCGAGAAAATGGCCTTGTACCGCACGCCTGCGCCGTTGAGTTTCAGGTCCTGGTTGGCGACCCTGGCGGTTTCGTCGTACTTGAAACCACCGACATCGACGGCGAAGGCGCTGGTTGCGGTGAAGGCGAAAAGGCCGGCGGCGAGCACGATGGCGCGCCCGAGGCGGTAAGGTTGCTGCATGGGTGTCTCCTAAAGCAAGTGGTCGCCGTTAGGATACAAGAATTTAAGGGATGATGACTGCAGGCAATGCAACACTGCTCGAATATTTTTCGATCATGCGAAAACCAGCAGAGAATGCACTGTATTGGTGAATCGGCGCGGTCGCTCTGCCTGACGTGGTCAGGCCGCTTTCGCCACCAGCACCGCGTTTGTCCCGCCGAAAGCGAACGAGTTCGACATCACCGCACCAATCCGCTGGCCGTGCCGTGCCGCGTTTGCTACATAGTCCAGATCGCATTCCGGGTCGGGCTGATCGAGGTTGATGGTCGGCGGCATCACGCCGCTGCGCATTGCCAGGATGGCGATCACGAATTCCAGTGCGCCGGCCGCGCCGAGCAGGTGGCCGTGCATGGACTTGGTGGAACTGACCGCCAGCCGTTCCGCTTTGGCGCCGAATACCTGCCGTATCGCGGCGGTTTCGACCGGGTCGTTGGCGGGGGTGCCGGTACCGTGGGCGTTCAGGTAGGCGATGTCGGCGGCATCGACGCGGGCCGAGGCCAACGCCAGGCCCATCGCCCGCGCCTGGCCCTCGACGCTGGGGCGGGTAAGGTGCGCAATGTCCGTTGCCAGCCCATAGCCGGCGAGTTCCGCATGGATGACCGCCCCGCGCGCCACTGCCCTTTCCCACTCTTCCAGGATCACGATGGCGGCGCCTTCGGCGAGCACCAGGCCGGTCCGGTTTTTTGAAAACGGTCGACAGGACGCGGCCGGATTATCGGCGTCTTCCACCGCGAGTGTGCGCAGCGCCTCCCATGCCTTCATCGTGCCGAGCGACAGCGGCGCTTCGGCGCCGCCGGCGATCATGACGTCGGCATCCCCGGCACGGATGGCCTTTGCCGCCTCGCCGATGGCGACCGCGGATGACGAGCAGGCCGTGCTGTAAGTCAGATTCGGTCCCGTGATGCCATATTCCAGCCCGATCCACGATGCCGCCGCATTATTCATTGCCAGCAGCACGCTGAAAGGCTTGATGCGGTCGGACTGCTGTTCGTACAGGGTGCGGTAGCCGTCATCGGTCGTGAGCGATCCACCCATGCCGGTGCCGATAAAGACGCCGGCGCGGGATCGGTCGAAATCAGGCCTGAAAGCGGCATCCTCCAGCGCATTGCGCGCAGCGACCAGCGCCAGCTGGCTGACCCGGTCGAGCATGCGCAGCTTCGGCGGATCGAAATGCCGGGTGCCGTCGAATGGGGTCTGCGCCGCGATGCGCGTCGTCAGCCTGTCGAATGCCTCGTCATCGAGGCGGCCTATCGCGGACCGGCCGGCGGCGAGATTGTCTTCGAGTTGCGCGATCGTGTCGCCGAGTGGCGACACGATGCCGATGCCGGTGACGGCCACTCGTCTCATGCCGCGCGTCCGCTTGATGCGCCGGTGGTTTTCTGTGGAGCGGATCGTGCGGGCCGCTGGACGATGCCGCTGCCGGAGGCGGTGTCTGCATGCTGCTCGGCCACCAGCCGGTCGATGTAATCGACCACGTCACCGATCGTCGGCAATTCCACCTGGTCGGATGGGAGCCGGATACCGAACTCGTCCTCCACCTGGAAGAGTAGCTCCATGACGCCGAGGGAGTCGACGCCGAGTTCTTCCAGCCTGGCGTCGGGCGTGAGTTTTTCAGGTGCGAGCTGGTACTCGCTGACCAGTATCTGCTTCAGGCGTTCGTAAGTCGTCATTCAGCACTCCTTGAGTAAGTCGTCGGTATCCAAAGCGTGAAGTGTGGCCGGCATGGGCATCGGCGCGCGGGTGACCTTGCCGCCCCATTGCGCCGCCCGGGTCAGCAGATGCGGCGCCATGCGCAGCACCGGTAACACGGCGCCGGTCAGCGCGGGACGCATCGCCACATGTGCGAACAGCGCAGCGAGCCGTATGCGTTGCGCGAAATGGCTGTGCCACATCTGCGCATAGGTTTGCCGCAGGGCCGCCTGCTGCGCCGCGTCCTGCATGTCGACGCGGTGGGGACCCAGCAGGCCGGCCAGCAGGCAGGCCGACTGGATTGCCATGCTCATGCCCTCGCCGATGATGGGATGCGCTTCGCCGGCCGAATTGCCGATGAGGAAGGCACTGCCGCCGTCGCGCGGCATGCGGATGCCGGGCCGGATCGGCCCGACCGCAAGCCAGGTTCCCTGTTGTCGCGCGCCGGACAGCATGTGCCGCACACCGGCGCAGTTGCGCGCGACATGGGCGACGGCCGCTTCGGCGGCCTTCATCGCCGGCGCGTCCTGCCTGCAGCGCATCAGGCGGTCCCTGCGGATGCAGAAGGCGAGCGTTGCGGTGGCGTTGTCGCCGACTACCATGCCGCCATAGCCACCGGGAAAAGACAGGACAGGAAGCAGGCCATTTTCCAGCCCGGCTTCGGTGAAATTCGCCTTGAACGCGAACAGATCGGATGAATGCTGCTGCGGTTTCTGTTGTCCTTCCGGGACGTGCGGCGCACCGGCGGGCGCCAGTTCCCACGAACCATGCGCTGCAATCAGGACCGGCGCATGCAGCGTGGCGGACTCGTCCGCATGGACTTTGCCCACCTGGCAGCGATACGCACCGGGTCCGCCTTCGATGCTGCGTGCCGCCCATGGCTGGAGCAGGTCGGCGCCGCTGCGTACCGCCTGTTTGAGCAGCAATGTGTCCAGCACTTCTCGCCCGAGCGCGACACCCCATGGATGCCGCGCATCGGCAAAGGCCGGGAATGGCGCGCGTATCGTATGTTCGCCCATCATCAGCGCTACCTGCCGCAGCGGTGCGCCGGCGAGGTCGGCCACCGCCCTGCCGATACCGAGTTCGTCGAGCAGCGGGAGGTTGGTGGCGGCGATGCATTCGCCGCACACCTTGCGGCGAGGGAAGCGCTGCTTCTCCACCAGTGCCACGCGCCAGCCGTAGCGCGACAGCAGGATGGCGGCGCTGGCACCGGCCGGTCCGGCGCCGATGATGATGGCGTCATAGTGGGTGTGCATCGTCATGTCGATCCTTGTGCCTCCTCTTGTGTTTCTTTCTTCGCCGCCACGAACAGGTGGCTGAACAGGCGCGCCGGACCTTCCTCCAGCCGCCATCCGCGTGCGCCGTCGGGCCATAGCGCCGACAGCTCGTTGCCATGAAACCCTGCCTGCACGCTCAGCACCGCATCTTCGCGCGTGACTGCATTGGCGCCGACCAGACCGACCAGCCGGCTGCCAAGGAGCGGCAGCCGCGCGCGCAGCGGTTCGCAGGCAACGACCATCCGGGAGCGCTCGTGCAGTGCCCGGAACAGGGATGCAATCTGGTCCGTGTCGAAGTGATGGATGAAGAGGTTGGCGACGGCGATGTCCCATTCCTCCGGCGCCGGTCGTGCAGCCCAGTCCAGCACATCGTCCTGCAGCACGCGGACATGCCATCCCAATTGCCGGAAACCATCGCGCGTTTTCTCCGGCACCAGGTCCTGCCGGTCGAGCAGCGTCAGCTCCACGCCGGGCCAGGTATGCGAAAAGCGCTTCGCCAGTCGCAACATCAGGCTGCCATCGCCTGCGCCCAGTTCGATGATGCGCGACGGCCGCCGCGGATACCGGTCGAGGGCACCGGCAATGATGCCGGCAGACCCCATGATGCGATTGATGCGGCGCAGGTCGGCACGGGACCGGATCGCGCGCGGATCGTCTTCGGCCAGGTGATCGAGCGTTTCAGCTTCGAGACGCCGCGGAAACGTGCTGCCGGTGAAGGATGCGCCGATCATGGGGTGCGGCTCATTCGACCTGCAGCAGCGCGCCGTGGCAGCTGAACCCTGCCCCGAACGACGACAGCCACCATGCACCGCCCGGCGCATCGTCTTCCAGCGCCGCCTGCAGGACGAAATACACGAAAGCGCTGCTGAGGTTGCCGTAATCACGCAGCATCGCGGCGCTGTAGCGGAGGTGGTGCTTGTCGATGCCGAACTTCTTTTCCAGTGCGGCCAGCACATCGCGGCCGCCCGCATGCATGATCCACGCGCTGATGGCATCGCGTTGAATGCCGGAGCGCTGCAGTACCTTGTTCAGCACCTCCTCCGCATGGTCAGCCGCGAGCCAGGGTACGTCGCGGGTGAGGATGTTGCGCAGCATGCCGCTGCGCTGTTCGAACATCAGCGCTTCCCGCTTCGTCTGGTTGATGAGGGATTCGCTGTCGCGCCATTCGATGCGCCGCACTGTTTCCCGCGGACGGCGGGACAGCACCGCCGCGCCGGCGCCGTCACCGAACAGGCAGGCGCTGATGAGCACGCCGGGATCGTCGTCGAGATACATTGCCGCGCTGCATACTTCGACGCATACCGACAGCACATGGCTGCATTGTTCCGAATCGAGAAGCGCGCTTGCCAGGCGCATGTTGGGGAGCGCCGCGGCGCAACCCTGGCCGACGAGGTCGAACGCCTGGATGTTGGCGCGCAGGCCGAGCCGTTCGGCGACATAGCCGCTGAGGCCGGGACACAGGTAACCGGTGCAGGTGCTCACCACGATGGCATCGATGCGCTCGGCCTGCAGACCGGCCTGTTCCAGTGCACGCACGCCGGCATCGCGGGCGAGCGCCGGCGCGTGCGCAATAAAACGCCGGTCGAGGGTATCAGGATCGATCTGGAAGACTTCCTCCAGCGAATCGAGCGCGAGATGACGCGCTTCGATGCCGTTGTCGCGCAACAGCACCGCCTTGGCCACCGCATGCGCACGCGGGCCGAGCCGTTGAAACCAGTCCGACTCCTGGAATGCTTCCCAGCAATCGGATTTGAGATATCGATTGGGCGGTACTGCGGTTCCTATGCCATTTACATACATGCGTGCTTTCCCGTTGTCATCCAAGTGTGGAAGGCGGCGCCTTTTGACCTGTCTAGTACGGGCCGGCACACTCTGATTCTCTGTTGCAAGTTAATTTTTAGACCAGTCGTTGGTGATCAAGTTGCAATAGCGAGGCGGAGTGGAGTTGCAGGGAAGAGGATATGTTGGAGAGAAGAGGCGACATTCCTTCTAGGAGGAAAAGATTCATCGCTTGAGGAAGGAACAGCCACAAACAAAAAGGCCCGTATGCAGGACATACGGGCCTTGAGGATCAGAGGCAGGCGCGTGAGCGCCGCTTCAGACCGTGCTTGTTACCTGAACTGCCAGACGCGCACATATTTCACGTCGAAGGAATTCGACTTGCCGGTCGGCGTGGTGTTGTCCGGCTGGCCGCTGGCGCTGCCGAACAGCAGGTCCAGCATCACATACATGCGGCCCGGCATGGTCACGTTCAGCGTATACACTTCCCTGCCGTCGTAGTAGAACGTCTGCTTGCCCGGTTCCCACTTCAGTGCGTACTTGTGATAACCGGCCGACAGGTCGCCCAGTCCGGTCAGCATCTTCGAGCCGCCGAGGACGCCGGGTGCGCCCGTCCATACCGTCGGTGCATAGGCGGTCGGATGGAAGTTGGCATCGCTCCAGTAGCTTGCGGGGCCGCCGCCTGCGTACGCTTCCATGATGTCGATCTCAGGACGGAAATTGCCCGGATCGTCATGGTTGTACAGCCAGAATGCAGGCCATGTACCCTTGCCGACCGGCAGCTTGGCTTCGATTTCATAGTAGCCATAAGTCTGGTAGAACTTGCCGTCGGTATCAATCACGCGGCCGAAGAACTGGCCGCTGGCGTCGCGTTGCGGCCAGATCTTCAGCGAACCGTTTTCCACCGCATAGTTGATGGTCGGGTTGCTTGGCTTGTCCCAGGTCGTGTCGTTCCACACGCTACGGTTCAGGCTGGTGCCTTCGAACTCGTCGGAGAAGGTCAGGCGGTAGTCCGCGGCATTCTGACCAAACGGTCCTGGCGTGCCGGAAGGAACCGGTGCCGGTGCTGGCGCAGGTGCCGGAACAGGTGCTGGCGCAGGTGCTGGTGCCGGAGCCGGTGTCGGGGAAGTCGACAGCGTGGTAGTCGCATAATCGCAGACCTTGTCGGCGCCAGGCAGCGGATCGCCGAACACGGAGTTCGAGCAGCGGATGGAGCCGGTCGCAGTACGTGTCGCATAGGTGCCGTTCAGGCCGTAACGAACCTGGCGAGTGCCGGAGAATGAGCAGGTACCCTCTTCGACGGCGCAGCGTGTCCAGCTGGTTGTCTGAACCGGAGCTGGTGCAGGCGCAGGAGCTGGTGCAGGAACAGGAGCAGGAGCAGGAGCAGGCGCAGGAGCCGGTGCAGGAGCCGGTGCAGGAGCCGGTGCAGGAGCCGGAGCAGGTGCCGGAGCAGGTGCCGGTGCTGGCGCAGGAGCCGTTACGGTAGTCGCGAAATCACAAACCTTGTCGGCGCCGGGCAGCGGATCGCCGAACACGGAGTTCGAGCAGCGGATCGAGCCGGTCGCGGTACGTGTGGCATAAGTGCCATTCAAACCGTAGCGAACCTGGCGTGTGCCGGTGAATGAGCAAGTACCTTCTTCGACGGCGCAACGTGTCCAGGTCGTGCTGGTCACGGGTGCAGGTGCCGGTGCTGGAGCTGGTGCTGGTGCAGGGGCCGGTGCGGGAGCAGGTGCAGGTGCCGTTACTGTAGTCGCGTAATCGCAGACCTTGTCAGCGCCAGGCAGCGGATCACCAAATACGTCGTTGGCGCAGCGGATGGAGCCGGTCGCGGTACGTGTGGCATAAGTGCCATTCAAACCGTAGCGAACCTGGCGTGTGCCGGTGAACGAGCAGGTACGCTCTTCCGTGGCGCAGCGCGTCCATGTGGTTGTCGTGACCGGCGCAGCGATTTGCGTGACTGTCGCCAGATACTTGTTTTGCTCCGTTTGTGCTGGAACTTCAGCGGATGCCGATACAGCGCTGCTGGCTGTCATGGTGGAACCGGATGCGAAATCGGAACCGTCGCCGTTCCCGCCACCGCATGATGCCAAAAACAACATTGCAAGACTTGCACATGAAAGAGACCGCATCGAACTACGGCCCAAAAACTCCCTGGACATGAAATTTCCCCTCTTATAAACATCAATTGATAATTCTCAAAGAACTCGAGAATTTGCAATCAGAGTTTTGCCTTGGCGAAATAGTTCCGAGTGGAAAGAAGAATTTAACACTTTGTTTCAATTGGGAATTTTGCGTTTACACCACACTATGTGGTCGAATTTGCAGGGTGTTGTTATAGACAGATGCAGGAACAACAAGACAAAAATAATGTCTTTCTGTCGACCGTCGCCATGCTCTGACGCGATTTCCCATGCGCTGCCGACGCCCATGTGCCGCCTCCTGTGGAGATCCATCATGAATAAACACACCCTGCGTGCTGCGGCTGCTGGCACGCTGGCGCTGAGCGTCGCCGCCTGCGGCGATACGTCCAAGCTGCCGGCGAATGCGGATGTCGGACCAAGTCCCAAGCTGGTGGAGCCGGTAAAAAGCGCCATACCGACCGTCAAGATCGCGCCGGCCAAGGGCTGGCCGGAAGGCGGGAAGCCGGTGCCGGCGACGGGCATGTCCGTGAATGCCTTTGCCGGTGGCCTCGATCATCCGCGCTGGCTGCATGTGCTGCCCAATGGGGATGTACTTGTCGCCGAATCGAACAAGCCGAAAAAGAAGGACGAGCAAGGCGGTATCAAGGCCTGGGTAACGAAGCTGGTGATGAAGCGCGCCGGTGCCGGCGTGCCGAGCGCGGACCGCATCACTCTCCTGCGCGATGCCGACGGCGACGGCGTGGCGGAAGTCAAGTCGGTGTTCCTGCAGAACCTGCACTCGCCCTTCGGCATGGCGCTCGTGGGCAATGAACTCTATATAGCCAATACCGATGCGCTGATGCGCTTCCCCTACAAGACCGGCGAAACACGCATCGCCGCCGCGGGAGTGAAGGTGGCAGACCTGCCCGCCGGCGACATCAATCATCACTGGACCAAGAACGTCATCGCCAGCCGCGACGGCGCGAAACTGTATGTGACCGTCGGTTCCAACAGCAATGTCGCCGAAAACGGCATGGACAACGAAGTCAACCGCGCTGCCATCCTGGAGATCGACCCGAAGAGCGGCGCAACGCGGCTGTTCGCTTCCGGCCTGCGCAACCCGAACGGATTGGCATGGCAGCCGCAAAGCGGCGCACTGTGGACGACGGTCAACGAACGCGACGAACTCGGCAGCGACCTCGTCCCCGATTACATGACGTCCGTGAAGGACGGCGGCTTCTACGGCTGGCCTTACAGCTATTTCGGCCAGAACGTCGATGCGCGCCCGCAGCCGCCGCGCCCCGACCTCGTCGCCAGGGCAATCGTGCCCGACTACGCGCTCGGCGCGCATACTGCCAATCTCGGCCTAGCGTTCTACGAGGCCGGCTTGCTGCCGAAAAAATATCGCAATGGCGCCTTCATCGGCCAGCATGGCTCCTGGAACCGCAAGCCGCTGTCAGGCTACAAGGTGATCTTTGTGCCGTTCGCCGACGGCAAGCCTGCCGGCATGCCGGAAGATGTACTGACCGGCTTCGTCGACGCCGACGGCAATGCCCTTGGACGCCCGGCAGGCGTCGCAGTGGATCGCAAGGGCGCAGTGCTGGTGGCCGACGATGTCGGCAATATCGTATGGCGGGTCGCGCCGGCGCAGAAGTAACCCTGTCCAGGGCGCGCACTTGACGCAATGCAAGCCCGCCAGAACCGAGAATGACGGAATCAATCATCGAGGTCGGGGTCGAATTCACTGTTTTGGCATGGCGCCCGGCAATCCAACTGCGACATATCGGCAACGGTGCAGCGCCACATTCAGGTGATGCCCGTGAAACATTGCGCCATCGCCTCCCTGCAACAGGACGATACGCATCGTTCATTCACCCGCACGCGAGGTCCGGATGGCAAAGACAGTCGGCGACTTTTTATTACAGCGCTTGGCCGAGTGGAATATTTACCGCGTTTTCGGCTATCCGGGCGACGGCATCAACGGCATCATGGCCGCCTTCAACCGCCAGAACGATATCAAGTTCGTCCAGGCGCGGCATGAGGAACTCGCCGCCCTCATGGCCTGCGCGCATGCCAAGTTCACCGGCGAGGTCGGCGTCTGCCTCGCGACATCCGGTCCGGGAGCGATCCACCTATTGAACGGCCTGTACGACGCCAGGATGGACCATCAGCCTGTGGTTGCCATTGTCGGACAGCAGAAACGCGCGTCGCTCGGCGGCGATTACCAGCAGGAGGTCGACCTGGTGTCGCTGTTCAAGGATGTGGCGAAGGACTATGTGCATATGGCCACCAGCCCCGAACAGGTACGCCACCTGGTCGACCGCGCGGTGCGCATCGCGCGCGATGAACGTACCGTCACCTGCGTGATCGTCCCCAGCGATGTGCAGGATCTCGATGCGGTGGAAGTGCCGTCGCGCGAACATGGCAGCGTGCATTCCGGCATCGGCACGGTCGGCCGCAGCCTGGTGCCGGCGCCCGACGCATTGCAGCAGGCCGCCGATATCCTGAACAGCGGCAGCAAGGTGGCGATCCTTGCCGGTGCCGGTGCGTTGGATGCCGGCGACGAACTGGCCGACATTGCCGAACTGCTCGGCGCGGGGATCGCGAAAGCACTGCTGGGCAAAGCCGCCGTACCGGACGACCTGCCCTTCGTCACCGGCACGATCGGCATCATCGGCACCAGGGCCAGTTTCGACATGATGAATGAATGCGATACCTTGCTGATGGTCGGCTCCAGTTTTCCGTATGCCGAATTTCTGCCGAAAGAGGGACAGGCGCGCGGCGTGCAGATCGATATCGCCCCGAGGATGGTGAGCCTGCGTTATCCGATGGAGTGCAACCTGGTGGGCGACGCAAAGGAAACCCTGCGCGCCCTGCTGCCGCTTGTACAGCGCAAGACCGACCGCCGCTGGCGCACACGGATCGAGGAAAGCGTGCAGGCATGGTGGCGGGTGCTGGAAGCGCGGGCCATGGACCCGGCCGATCCGGTCAATCCGCAACGGGTCTTCTGGGAACTCTCCCCGCGCCTGCCAGACGATTGCATCCTCACCTGCGACTCCGGTTCGGCTGCCGCCTGGTATGCGCTGGACCTGAAGATTCGTCCCGGCATGATGGCCTCCCTCTCCGGCGGTCTCGCGACCATGGGTTGCGGCGTGCCGTATGCGCTGGCGGCCAAGCTTGCTCATCCTGAACGCCCCGTGATCGCACTGGTCGGCGACGGCGCGATGCAGATGAACGGCATCAATGCGCTGATCACCATCGGCGAATCCTGGCAGCAATGGAAGAATCCGCAACTCATCGTTCTCGTCCTGAATAACCGCGATCTGAATTTCGTCACCTGGGAACAGCGTGGCATGAAGGGCCAGCCGAAGTACGACCAGTCACAGGTACTGCCGGCGTTTTCCTATGCCGACTATGCACGCATGCTCGGCTTCGAGGCGATCCGGGTCGACCAACCGGATCAGATCGTGTCGGCCTGGGAGACCGCACTGAAGGCAAACCGGCCATGCGTGATCGATGCGATCGTCGATGCCAACGTGCCGCCCTTTCCGCCGCACATCACGCGCTCGCAGGCGGAGGAATATTTTTCCGCAATCGAGAAGGGCGACCCGGATGCCGGGGCGGTCAAGCGTGGCGCGGCGCGCCAGGGTTCAGACGCGACCGGCCAGCAGCGTTAGGCAAGCGGCCGGCCTCCACTTCGATCATCCGGCCTACGGTACGGGCACTTCTTCAAGAAACCCATCCGCCGTAAGCAGCGCCGGATTGCTGTCGGCGGAATGGGTGCCTGGCCCGTTGTCGAAGCCGGCGATCAGCAGGTTCCCTTTCCAGCCCGCGATGGAGCGGATCTGGTTATGACGCGGCCCCGCTGCGAACGGCACCCGCCGGATCAACCGGCCTTGCGCATCGAGTACCGCGAGCAGGGGCGTAGCTTCCTCGGAGATGCTGCCGCCGGAGGGATTCTGGATATACCCGGCGCTGCCACCGACCAGCAGCCGTCCGCCGGAAAGCGGCGCGATGTCGAAGATCACCTCGCCGCGATCGACATGCACGGTACGGTAGGCCGTGACGCGCCGGGTTGCCGGCTGCACCAGCGTCACATAGCCATCCCAGCCGGTGCCGTCGGGCACGATTTCACTGCGCACGCGCCCGGCCAGCGCGACCGTATCGCCTACCCACCGGATCGCATGGATCTCGGACTTCTTCACGGTATCGACGACCGTGGTCGTCATCCGTGCGCCATTGGGCGCGATCTGGGTCAGCAGTACGCCGTTGCCGATCGCCGGATCGAGCGGTTCGTTGAAGTGCTGCGAATGGCCATCGACGATCTCGGTCAGGCCGATGGCCACGGCGACCGCGATCTGGCCTTCGGCATTGACATCCATCGTGACGCGCCATTGGTTGTCCAGTCCGCCGAAGGGGTCGAAGGTGCCCGATGTCAGGCCGATGCCGCCGATTGTCACGCCCGGTTCGACGATCCTGCGCCATTGCGTAATGAAGCCGGCTGTCGCCGAATATCCGAGGCGATACGCGACGACGGCGTTGCGGCCGGTGCGCAGAACGAGGGCGGCGTCCTCGCCGATCGCGGCGACGCGCGCCGCGTCCCGGGTGGCGAACGGCACCAGCGATTGGGAATTGCGGATCACCAGCACGTCGCCCACGAACGGATCGGTCGCGGCAAGCGGATCGGCAAAGTCGGTTTGTTTCAGCACCCTGCCCTGGCTATCCAGCCGCACGAGGCGGATCGCCGTGTTTGTGGCGAGGACGACGGTCATGTCCTGCGACGGATGCATGGCGAAATCGATGAGCGACCATCCATCCGGCGCGGCGTAGGCGGCGGATGACGTGCTGCCTTCCCGCTTGATGACGAGGCGTCGGTCGGGCATGGCGACATTCGCCAGCGGACGCAGCTTTTCCGTCATTGCGGTCCAGCCGGCGGCCGACGTGCGCAGCTTGACGGCTGCGACACCCGGCGTGGCGATACTGACCGGAGGTGGCGGCTCGAATCCGCCACCAATGCTGGCGCTGCCGCCGCAGGCAGTCAGCGTGGCGGTGAGGAATCCGGCCCAGAGCAGGCGCTGGCGGTATCGGGAGAGGCGAGCATTCGGATGGTCGGTCGGCATGGCATTGAATGGAGTATCAAAGCCGCCATGGTAGGCAATCGCCACCGCCGTGACTGTGTGGAAATTGTCGGAAGTTTGAACACGGAAATTACAAATTCACGACAGTTCCCTGTGGGCTCCCGTTCAGCGTTCGCTGCGCGGCACCTTCGCCGTCAGTTCGGCCATGCCCGTCAGCAACTCGATCGGCAAGGGAAACACGATGGTCGATGCCCGGTCGCCCGCGATCGTGCTGAGCGTTTGCATGTAGCGCAGTTGCATCGCCCCGGATTGCTGCGACAGCACCTGCGCCGCCTGCATCAGTTTTTCGGACGCCTGCAGCTCGCCCTCCGCATGGATCACCTTGGCGCGGCGCTCGCGCTCGGCCTCCGCCTGCCGCGCGATGGCGCGTATCATCGATTCGTCGAGGTCGACATGCTTGATCTCGACATTCGCCACCTTGATACCCCAGGCATCGGTCTGCGCATCGAGCACCTGCTGGATATCCAGGTTCAGCCGCTCGCGTTCGGCCAGCATGTCGTCGAGCTCATGCTTGCCCAGCACCGCGCGCAGGGTCGTCTGCGCAAGCTGGCTGGTCGCCTCGAAGAAATTGGCAACCTGGATGATGGCCCTTTCCGGATCGACGACGCGGAAGTACAGGACCGCGTTGACCTTCACCGATACGTTGTCGCGGGAAATCACATCCTGGGTCGGCACGTCCAGCACGACGGTGCGCAGGTCCACGCGCACCATCTGCTGCAGCACCGGGATGATGATGATCAGCCCCGGCCCCTTCACGCCCCAGAAGCGGCCGAGCTGGAAGACGACGCCGCGCTCGTATTCCCGCAGCACGCGGATGGACATGGCCAGCACGATGACGAGAACGATGAGGGGGACGATGAGTCCTGCAATGCTGAAGTCGAAGTACATGCTTATTCTCCTTGTTTGTCGGTGCCGGCAGGAACGACCCGCAGCACCAGTCCATCCCGCGAAACGACACGCACCCTTTGCATGCGATGCAACGGAGCATCGCTGACCACCCGCCATGTCTCGCCGCGGACATGCGCCCATGCTTCCTGCGGCGTTACGTTCATGATTTCCGCATCACTGCCGATCATGTCTCCCGGTCCTGCCCTGACCGCAAGGCGCCGGGTCTTCAGCGCCACGGCGGCGATGGCTGCGACGAACAAAGCGCTCACAACGGCGATGCCGGCAATCAAACCGAGCGGAATGCCGTATCCCGGCAGGTCGGTATCCATGAGAATCAGTGCGCCTGCCACGAACGCAGCGATGCCGCCAAGGCCGAGCGCACCGAAACTCGGCAGGAACGCCTCCGCCAGCAGGAAGGCCATCCCGAGAATGATCAGCGCCAGCCCCGCATAGTTCACCGGCAGAAGCTGCAATGCGTACAAGCCGAGCAACAGGCAGATGCCGCCGACCACACCGGGCACCACCATGCCGGGGCTCATGAACTCGAACATCAGGCCGTAGATGCCGATGGTCACCAGGATCAGCGCGATGCTCGGGTTGGTCATCGTGGCGAGCAGCCTGGCGCGCCAGTCGGGTTGCGCATCCCTGACCGGCGCTCCCGCAGTCTGCAACGGCCGCGTCTGCCCAAGCACGGTGATGGACTTGCCGTCGAGCTGCTTCAGCAACGCGGGCACATCGGCGGCAATGTGATCGATGACCTTCAGCGTTAGGGCTTCATCCGCCGGCAGGCTCACCGCGTCGCGCACCGCGCGCTCGGCCCACTCGGCATTGCGGCCCCGCATCTGGGCAAGGCCGCGGATGTAGGCGGCTGCGTCATTGACTTGCTTGCGGGTGGATGGCGAAGCGGTTATCCGGTCGGCGGAAGAGTTGTCATCGGCGTTTTTTCCGGCATCCTTGTCCCTGCCGTCCTTGTTGCGCTCCGCAGCCGGGTTCGCGGGCTCCTGTCCCGTGCCGCCGAGCGCAACCGGCGTGGCCGCGCCGAGGTTGGTGCCGGGCGCCATGGCGGCGATATGGCTCGCATAGAGGATGTACGTGCCTGCGCTCGCCGCGCGAGCGCCGCCCGGCGCAACATACCCGGCCACGGGGACCGGTGACGTAAGGATGGCCTTGATGAGCGAGCGCATAGATGTATCCAAGCCACCGGGCGTATCCATCTGCAGGATGACGAGCTGGCTGCCCTCCTTCGCGGCGCGCGCGATGCCGCGGACCGCATAGTCGGCGCTGGCCGGGCCGATGGCGCCATCGATGGTGAGCAGGGTAACCGGCGCTGGTGCGGAAACCGCTGGCCCGGGCAGGATCAGCACGGCCAGTAGCAAGCCAAGGAACGCCTTCACCAGCGACTGCAGAAAGGAATGTGCCCGCCTGCCCCGATCCGGAAAGGCGATCGTGGCGGCATCCGCTCCGGTCATCCGTTGATGTTCCAACATAACGTAGTCCCTGCTGGCGACGCTCTCCTGACGCAACAAAATACACGTGCAAGCGCTGTGCCACGCAACGAAACCGATGTGCAAAAGACAGGCCACTATTTCTTCATCACAACGCCTCTTATCAACAGGCAAGTAGAAATTACCGAAAGATGGAAATTTCTAGGACAGAAATACCGGTGCTGGAAGGAACGAGAGACGAAGACAAAGCATTGGCGGCGGCTGGTGCCTGATGCCGACGCGCCGTGTGCCGGGTCCGCATATTGCGTCCTTTTTCAGTCCATAGGAAAGGGGAGGAATTTTTACAACGGCAATCTCACCAATGCCTGTCAATTGATCAAGGAGGTCAATCATGCTGAAAAGTGTAAAAACCCTGGATGGATTCGTCATCGCTGCAACCGATGGCCAGCTCGGACGCGTCAAGGACATTTACTTCGACGACGAGCAATGGACGATCCGCTATTTCGAAGTCGATACCGGAGGCTGGCTGACGGGGCGCAGGGTCTTGCTGTCCCCGATCTCGGTGACATCGATCGATTGGACACATGAAACCATTCACGTCAGGTTGACAAAGCAGGAGGTGCAGAACAGCCCGGGCATCGAGACCGCGAAGCCGGTCTCGCGGCAGCATGAAACAGCGCTGTTCAATTACTACGGCTACCCGTACTACTGGACGGGCCCGTATATCTGGGGCTACACCGCCTTTCCGATGATGGCCGGGCAGCCGCCGCTTGAAGACCCGACGCTGCACACGCGCGACGACTCGCAACAGGAGGGCGACCCGCACCTGCGCAGCAAGGATGAGGTTGTCGGCTACGACATCCAGGCCACCGACGAATCGGTCGGCCATGTCGACGATCTTCTGTTCGACGACAAGAGCTGGTCGATTCCGCTGATCGTCGTCGACACGCGCAACTGGTGGCCGGGCAAGCACGTGCTCATCTCGCCGAAACGCATCGAGCGCGTCAGCTGGGAGGAAAAAAGCGTGATGGTGAATGTCACGCGCGAGCAGGTGGAAAGCAGCCCCGAGTACAACCCCAATCATCTACCGCAAGAAGAGGGGTATGGGGATGTGTACTGGCATATGGGACGGCCGATGCCGGTGCCGGAGGATAGGCGGGATGCGGGGGATGGGCCGCGGCATGGGCGGTGATGGGGGTATTTGGGTGGTGGGGATGGGGTTGGGCGAACGTAGCCCATGATTCGACCTCACTACCCCTCCTTGCAGGACGCATCCGCGCTTGCAAGCGCAGATCGTTCCGCAGGCAGGCAGCATGCTGCCTGAATTTCCTGCTACACCCCTAACCCTCCCCCTGACAGGGGGAGGGGACCGTACAGTGATGGGGAATACGGTCCCGGTCCAAGCTGACTGCTTCAAAAGCCACTCCGGGACTGCTCCTTCCCCCTTTCAGGGGGGTGTAGCAGGGAATTCGAACGGCATGCCGTTCGCCTGCGGAACGGATTGTGCTATGCGCAATCCTCTTGGCTGGGATGGGGCGGCCCGCGCAGGGGTGGTGAGGTCGCTCCGTTACCTGCCCAGCTACCCTTACCTCCCCCAGCTACCCTTGCCATCCTCCACACCCAGCATCACCCTCCCTTCCACACCTCCGCCAGCCGCGCATCGCGCCCGCAGCTCGTGCGATAGAACTTGTAGCGCACCGGGTTCTTCTTGTAGTAATCCTGGTGATATTCCTCCGCCGGATAGAAGCGGCCGGCCTGCTCGACTTCGGTATGGATCTGCGGCAGGCGACCGGATTTCTGCAGCGCCGCCTTGCTCGCTTCGGCGGTAGCACGCTGCGCATCGTTAAGGTAATAGATGCCGCTGCGGTATTGATTGCCGACATCGCAGAACTGCCGGTCCTTGACCGTCGGATCGATCGTTTTCCAGAAGTACTCCACCAGTTGGGGATAGCTGACCTTGGCCGGATCGTAGACCACGCGCACCGCTTCGGTGTGGCCGGTATTGCCGGCGCTGACCTGTTCATAGGTCGGGTTGTCGACACGGCCGTTGATATAGCCGGACTCTGCCTTCACCACGCCAGGCAGCTTTTCGAAATCCGCTTCGGTGCACCAGAAGCAGCCGCCGGCGAAGATCGCGATGCCGGCGCCGGATGCCGGCGCGGGAGCCTGCGCCCACGCCTGTGAACCGGCCACCAGCAGGCCGAAGAAAACCGTCATCAATTTCATCATGTCCTCAGCTCCGGCAATTTCTCTTCTTTGGGAATGAAGCGCAGCGCGACGCCGTTATTGCAATAGCGCAGGCCGGTCGGCTTCGGGCCGTCGTCGAAGACATGGCCCTGGTGACCGCCGCAGCGAGCACAGTGATATTCGGTACGCGGCCAGATGAGCTTGAAGTCCTTCTTCATCGCGAGCGACGCGGGCAGATAATTAAAAAAACTCGGCCAGCCGGTACCGCTCTCGAACTTCGTCGCACTGTCGAACAGCGGCAAGTAGCAGGCTGCGCAAATATAGGTCCCGGCACGTTTTTCGTTATTGAGAGGGCTCGTTCCGGCGCGTTCGGTCGCTTCTTCGAACAGCACGTTGTAGCTGGCTGCAGGCAGCAACGCTTTCCACTCGGAATGCGGTTTTGCAAGTGGCTTCACAGCGGCATTCTCCTTTGCAATAGCGGGAATCAATGATGGGAGGTAACCGGCGGCGAGCAAACCCGATGCACCGGCTAGAAAAAGGCGACGATTCATATTGGACTCCTGTTGAGCATGTACCTGGATACTTCAGCGGCGCAATGCGCATGATATCCCCGCAGATCGTTGGTCGCTTGGGGCGGGCGATCCTTACAGGACATGCCGGAAATTCGTTTGTGCAGGGACGGTAAGAGTTATACGCAGGCGGCGCCCGGATGGATGCAGACACATCTCCATCACCGGGATCGGCGCTATGGCATGCGCATGCAGATGGCAATATATCGGGATGCCCATGGGCAATATGACTTGCCGTTACCAGCGTTACTCGACGTCTTTCAGCGTGTAAAGATATGCGGCGATATCGTGCGCATCTTTCTCCGTCACGCCGAGATCGGGCATTGCCGACAGTGGGTCCACTGCTGTGGGATGGCGCAGCCAGCGCACCATGTTCTGTTGCGTGTTTGGCAGGATGCCGGCGATGTACTTGCGCGTGCCAATGCCGTTGAGCGGCGGGCCGACATGGCGGTTGGCGCCGACGATGCCCGGGATCTGGTGGCAGGTCGCGCACAGATACTGGTCGATGGCCAGCCGGCCAGCCCTGGCATCACCCACCATCGCGGGATTGGACGGAGCGGCGACCGCCGGCAAGGTTCCTGCCGGACGGTCCGGCATGCTGCGGTCCCAGCGCTGGTATTCGGCCGGCGACAATGCAGGCATATGCTCGACGAAGGCCACCACGTCCCAGATTTCCTCGTCGGTCATCCGGTATTCCCATGCCGGCATGCCGCTCATCTTGATGCCGTGCTTGACCACCCAGTAGATTTCCTTTGCCGGCCACTCGCGCGCCGTCGCCACGAGCGCTGCCGGTGCCGGGACGAGCCCGAGGGCAAACGGCTCCGGTGCGATACCCGGGGCGCCGTGGCATTGCAGGCAATGACTGCGGTAGTGCGCGAAGCCGTTACGGATGCGGGTTTCGTCGTCCAGCTTCGGCGTCTCGATTGCCGCGGTGCGCAGCTTGACCGAACGGCGCATCGCGTAATCCAGCAGCCAGTACACCGGCCGGGTATGCTGCACCGTCGCCGCAATGTTGTACATGCCAATCGCGACGAAAGCGGTTGCCGCGACCAGCGCCAGCAGCACCGCCAGTGCCAGCATGAGCAAAACCGTCTTCATCCTGATCAGCATCGGTCCGGTTTTCCGTTCAGTCCAAGGTGTACAGATAAGCGGCCATGTCTTTCGCCTCCGCTTCGGTAATGCCAAGGTTCGGCATCGCGGTGCGCGGATCGATGGCCGGCGGATCGCGCAGCCAGCGCACCATGTCGTCCGGCCTATTCGGCAGGACGCCGCCGATATAGCCGCGCAAGGCCATCTTGCGCAGTGGCGGGCCGACATTGCTGCCATAACCGGGAACGCCGGGAATCACATGGCAGGCGGTGCAGGCATACCGTTCGATCGCCGCTTTGCCGCGCGCCGGGTCGCCGCCGTCGACGCGCGGCCTTGTCTCCTGTGCCCAGGCCGCGACCGGCAGCAGTGCCATCAGGAGAAGCCGTGCCGGCAGCGACGACCGTTGCATGAGGGTTCCTGCACCGGCCCTCGTACCGGTGATTGCAACGAACCTCATCCCTGCCCCGCCCCGGCGCCGGCATGGCCAGGCGCCGCCTGCGGCGACAGCAGCTTGAACGCCACCGCCAGTCCGGCGAAGACGAAGACAAATCCGGCCGGCACCCACATGATCAGCCCGCCCAGTTGCTGGTCTTCCAGCGCGGTGAGGCCCCAGGCGGCGGTATTGGTATAGGCGGGATACCAGATCCGGGTCGAAAAGGTGAGCAAGGCGCCGAGGATGCCGGTATGGATCGCCGTGCTGAGAATGTAGATCACTGCCGCACCGTAACGCAGAGCGGTTTGCCGCCCCAGCAGCGACGACCAGAACAGCAGCGACGACAGCAGGAAGCTCGCATGCTGTGCTGCATGGACACCGTCGCTGGCAAGACCGGCCTGGAACAATGAAGGAAAGTGCCACGCCCATAGCGCGGCAGCGTGCACCAGCCAGGCAACGGAAGGCAGGTTCAGCAGCTGCCACGGCCCCTGCACCGCGCGCGCTCTCACCAGCCGCCCGATCCGCTTGCGCCAGTCAGCGGGAAAGGCCCAGAGGAACACGGCCAGCGGCCTGCCCAGCACCATCAGCGGCGCGGCGACGAGCATCATGAGTTCATGCTGCACCATATGCATCGAGAACAGCTCGCCGCTGATCGTGTCGATCGGCGAGACCAGCGAGATTGCCAGCACCGCCAGACCGGCGGCAAACATTGCCGCCGTGCGGCGCGGCACGCCCGCGCCATTGCCGGCGTTGCGCCAGAGCCGCCTAATTCCTGCGACATAAAGAATGGTTGTCAGCAGCAGGCTGGCGATGATCCAGGGATCAGGGTTCCATGCGAAGTGGCTGCCGGCATGATCTTCACCGGCATGGGCGAGCGCCGCCGGTACGGCAATGGCGTTGAGCGCCAATCCGACGGCGTGACGTGTCAGGCGCTTGATCGGCGTCGAAGGAGGCATTTCCCCGGAATCGGAAGGCAGATGCACGGCATGTTGCAATTTGCCTGCCAGTAGTGCCGGCATGGTTTGATGTGCCGTTTCATTGCAGCCATGTTTCATGCAAAGCGTGCACTACCCACTCCTTGGCCGGGCAGAGAAAAATATGCCGATGTGTAACAACTACCGAAAGTTTGAAAAAACTGCGTATCCGCCTGTTGCAAGGATGCCGGACCAGCCATTGTCAGCGCAGGATGTTCCACCGTGGCATGCATCCTGCTGCCAAAGAAACACAGCGATGTCCCTAGTGTTTGCGCAGCTGCAGAACGCATCACCACCGGACGGTTCATGATCAACCAGCCGCCTGATCGAATTGAGCGCTGCATCAAGACAGGCGTACCCGACGGCGCATTTTCCTTTCGCTTTTTCCCGCATCCGACATGCCGACACGATTCGCCGCCATGCTGCTTGCCCTGCCTGCGCTGCATGCCCTGCCCGCCCTCGCCGGCCAGCAGTCGGCATTGTCGCGCCAGGGCGATCATGCGGCGCGCATCGCCGAGATAAGCTGGGTGCTGTTCATCGGTGGCGGCATCATTTTCATCCTCGTAATGCTGCTCCTGGCGGCCGCATTGCTGGGGCCGCCAGCTGTCCGCGCGGCATTGTCACGGCACAGCCTCATCATCGGCGGCGGGGTCGTCTTTCCGGTCGTCACGCTGACGGCGCTGCTGGTCTACACCTTGTGGGGCGCATCGGCGCTCGCCCGTTCCGGCGATGCGCTGGCTGTGCGCGTGGAAGTGATCGGGGAGATGTGGTGGTGGCGCGTGCGGTATCTGGACCAGGATGGAAATTCACTGGTGGAAACCGCCAACGAAATACGCATCCCGGCAGGCCGCCCGATCGAATTCCGACTCAGCTCGCCGAATGTGATCCACAGTTTCTGGGTACCCAACCTCGCCGGCAAGATCGACATGATCCCCGGCCATGTCAAGACCCTGCGCATCCGGGCCGACGTTCCGGGCGTGTATCGCGGACAGTGCGCCGAGTATTGCGGCGCGCAGCATGCCAACATGGCTTTCTTCGTCGTTGTCCAGACGCCGGAGGAATACGACGACTGGCTGTCCGGCGAGCGACAGCCGGCGGTTGAACCGCGCGACGCCACACCCGTCACCGGCAAGCAGCTGTTCATGCAACTTTGCGCCCAGTGCCACGCGATACGCGGCACCCCCGCCATCGGCACTATCGGCCCTGACCTGACCCATGTCGGCGGGCGGCTGTCGCTGGCTGCCGGCACGCTGCCGAATAATACGGGAGCGCTCGCTGGCTGGATCGCCGGCAGCCAGCATATCAAGCCGGATAACAAGATGCCGTCGTTCAATACGCTTTCGGGCGAGGCGTTGCGGGCGGTGGTGGCGTATATGGAAAGTCTGGAGTGAGGTTTCAGGAAGAGAGAACTGCAACCAGGCATATTTTTAAATAGTTAGGACGAAACCAGCGCACCTCCAAACAAGGACAAGATGCAGGAACCCATTCCCACCCTGCCGAACCCCCTGCCCCGACCGGCCGATGAATTCGACCGCCTCCGGAAAGTATGGCAGCCGCCTTCCGGCCTGAGCTTCATCACTGCCGTCAACAATACCTATATCGGCCTGTTCTACATCGGCACCGCCTTCTTGTTCTTCCTGCTGGCCGGCATCCTGGCACTGATGATGCGCACGCAACTGGCGTTGCCGCAGAACGACCTGATCGGCCACACGCTGTATAACCAGCTCTTCACCATGCACGGCACCGTCATGATGTTTCTGTTCGCGGTGCCGGCGGTGGAAGCGATGGGCGTGCTGCTGCTGCCGAACATGCTCGGCGCGCGCGACCTGCCGTTTCCGCGCCTGTCAGCGTATGCCTTCTGGGCCTATGCCGTCGGCGGACTAGCGTTTTTCTGCAGCCTGTTCTTTGGTCTTGCACCCGACGGCGGCTGGTTCATGTATCCGCCGCTGACCAACGCCGAGTATTCGCCGGCGGCGAACGCCGACTTCTGGCTGCTGGGCATCGGCTTCATCGAAATTTCGGCGATTGCCGGCGCGATCGAAATCGTCGTCGGCGTGCTACGCAACCGCGCCCCCGGCATGACGCTCGACAAGATGCCGATTTATGCGTGGGTGATGCTGGTGCTGGCCGGCATGATCATCTTCGCCTTCCCGGCGGTGATCCTTGCCACCCTGCTGCTCGAAATCGAGCGGGCGTTCGACTGGCCGTTCTTCATCGCCGACCGCGGCGGCGATCCGCTTCTGTGGCAGCACCTGTTCTGGTTCTTCGGCCATCCGGAGGTCTACATCATCTTCCTGCCCGCCGCCGGCATGGTGTCGATGATCATCCCGGCCATGGTGCAAAAGCCCCTGGCGGGATACCGGCTCGTGGTGCTGGCGCTGCTCGGTACCGGATTCCTGAGTTTCGGCCTGTGGGTGCACCACATGTTCGCCACCGGCATTCCGCAGCTCTCGCTCAGCTTCTTTTCCGCCGCCAGCATGGCGGTCACCATCCCGACCGGCATCCAGGTATTTGCCTGGATCGCGACCATCGCCGCCGCCGCGAAGCTGACATCGAAAGGCGCGCTGCTGAAAACGCCGATGCTGTTCATCCTCGGCTTCTTTTTCATCTTCGTGCTCGGCGGGCTGACCGGTGTGATGGTGGCGGTGGTGCCGTTCGACTGGCAGGCGCACGACACGTATTTCATCGTCGCCCACCTGCACTATGTGCTGTTCGGCGGCATGGTGTTTCCGCTGTTCGCCGCGTTCTACTACTGGGCGCCCTTCGTCAGCAAGCGGCGCTTGTCGGAGCGGCTCGGGCGCTGGACGTTCGGCCTGATGTTCGTCGGCTTCAACATCGCCTTTTTCCCGATGCACATCACCGGCCTCGCCGGCATGCCGCGGCGCGTCTATACCTACGCCGAATCGCTCGGCTGGGGGCCGCTCAACATGGTATCGACGGTCGGCGCCTTCATGATCGCGGCCGGCGTGCTGGTTTTCCTGGTCGACCTCCTGCGCAACCTCCGTCCGGGCGAGGAAAACGCCGGCAACGTCTGGAATGCCGGTACGCTCGAATGGCTGCCGAACGGGAACTACGGCAACCGCAGCATCCCGATCGTCACCAGCCGCGAGCCCCTATGGGACCAGCCTGGCCTTGCGGAGGACGTCGACGCCGGCCGCTATTACCTGCCGAACACCGCCACCGGCCGCCGCGAAACGCTGATCACCAGTCCGATCGATGCGCGCCCGCAGTATGTGATGCAATTGCCGGGGCCGAGCTGGAAGCCACTGCTGGCCGCCATCGGCACTGCCGGCTTCTTCCTGCTGATGACGATCAAGCTGGTGACGGCGGCAACCATCGCCGGCGTGGTCGCGCTGGTCATGGTGCTGTGGTGGCTGTGGGAAACCGATCCCGGGCCGAACCACGCGCCGGTGGACATCGGCGGCAACCTGACGCTGCCGGTGTACATGAACGGATCGTCGTCGCATTCATGGTGGGCGATGATCGTGCTGATCCTGGTAGCCGGTTCGATTTTCGGCTGCCTGCTGTTTTCCTACCTGTTCCTGTGGACCGTCTCCCCGGATGTCTGGCCGGGAGCCGAGGGGCTTCCGGATTGGGAGTGGCCCTCCATATCGGCCCTGCTGCTCCTGGCCAGCGCCGGCCTGATCGTCCATGCCGGCGCTCGGCTCAAGACCGCGTCCCCGCGCAGCCATGGCACCGTCACGCCGGCAATCCTGGCGGCGGCGATCCTGCTGGCATGCGCATCCGCCGCCGATCTCTACGGCCAGTGGACCACCGGGCTGCGGCCCAAGGAAAGCGCGTATGGCGCGGTGGTGTACGCCGTCATTGCGTTGCAAGTGTTTTATGTCGCGGTGGTGATCGTCATGGCGCTGTACACCTCGGCCCGCGCATGGTGCGGCCTGCTGCATGCGCAGCGTCGCGTCATCTTCGACAATACGATGCTTCTGATGTACTACACGGTAGCGCAGGGATTGATCGGCCTGGCGCTCGTCCACAGCTTTCCACGCCTGACCGGCTGAACCGGCGATGAACGTCTCCTATTTCACCCGCACCTTCCTGCTGATCTTTTCCGGTCCCATCATCTGGGCGGCGCACTTCGTGGCGATCTACGGGTTCACCGGCGTCGCCTGCGCCCGCGCCCTGCACCGCATCGAATGGCTCGGCATTGGCGCAGTGTCCTGGTTCATCGGCATCAGCGGCCTGCTGGCGCTGGCGGCGATCGCGGCCATCGCAGTCATTGCGTCGAGGAATGGAAAACGGCAGGTGCAATCGGATGATCGTGGCCTGCCGGCCGACCAGCACGCTTTCATCGGCAGCATCACCATCATGCTGGGCCTGCTCGCAGCAATTGCCGTCATCTGGGAATCTCTTCCGGTACTGATGGTCCCAGTATGCGTATGACCGGCATGGAGCTTGCATCAGAAGAGACTCCCGGTTCACGCGGTGGCGGTATCAAATGCTAACCGTCATCAATGTGTATTTGATTTTTGTCTGTTTCAACCTTGCAAGGAGTTTTCCATGGCAACAATGAATCCCAATATGTCGGAACGACGCCATATTCCCGACCGTCGTGCAGGTGTACATCACGGCGGTGCCAACGCTGTCATCACGGCTAAGCGGATGACAGCAGCCGATTGGATTCCGATGCTGCTGCTGGCCATCGGCGGTATCAACTGGGGCCTGGTCGGCTTGTTCAATTTCGATCTGGTGGCGACCCTGTTCGGCGAGATGAGCGGGTTGTCACGCATCATCTACATTGCCGTCGGCCTGTCGGCGTTGTATTCGCTTTACCTGAGCAGCAGGATGTCGCGCAAACCGCACTAGGCATCAAGCGCCAGGCATAGGAGTAAACACTTGAACGGATCTGGCCGCGATGCCGGCCAGACCTTTCGCACATGGACGCCTGAAATATCCTTCCATCGACCTTGCCGGTTTCGGCTCTGTGCAGCATGGCCGGAAGCCTGCCGCCCTACTGAAATTCTTACCTCTGCTTCGGTAGATTGTTCGGACGACCGAATGTCATCCCTACCGCTGCACCGGACATGTCCTGCAGTATTCCGTTATCTACCCTGATCAAGGATGCGCGCGGTTTTCACGTCGCGGGCGGCGCATGCCGCAACTTACGATGCAAACCGGAATCGAACATGTTCACAGGAGGATAGACAACATGAATCAGCAATCCACCCCACAGGAAATTCCATCCATTCCCAATCCGGAACCCGAGATTGTTCCTTCCTACAGGCCGCAACCGGAAATCGATGTTCCAGTCGATCCGATCGCGCCATCGGGTCCGCAGGGTCCGGAAATCATTCCCGATACGTCGCCGGTAGAAGTGCCGCAACCTGACACCCAATAGACAGCAACAGACGGTTTAACAAACGGTTTCACAGCGCGTTTTTCGTATCGGCTTGGCACGTCGCGGCACAATGGAATATGTCACACAGGAAAGCGATACAAGCCGATACACAATATATGTACGATTGCTGACATTTCCCTTGCCCGCGAAAACCCGCTCGCTATACTGCCTCTCTACGGAGGCAGTCATGCAAATTTTTCGCGCTTTGTCGCACATCCCGCAAAGCGAACAAAACGCCATCAACGACGAACCCTATGGCACCGGATCACCAGTCATCGAACGGCCTGAACCGGTGCCCGATGCATTCATCAAAAACGAAGCGGCGCGGCTGGTCGACCTGTGGACGCGACACCAGAACAGCATGGAACAGCGCGCAAGCACCCGCATCCCCATCGAAGAACTTTTTCTGCCGATGGAAAGCGGCGATCAATAGACCCGCCGGAACGACGCCGGAACCGATCCGCAGAGGCAAGCGTGACCGGTACCGCGTCCGTGTACGTTCCGCTTCTCAGATTTCTTCACTTTTTCTGAAACCGGATCCGGCTACGGCGCGTATATAACTCAACGCAAACCATCGCAGACACATCGCGACATTGGCGGGAAATATTGCCTGCGTTGTCGCGATTGCTCGCCGCTGCCTTGTCGGCCGTTTCGTGGCGCGTTCCCGTCATTCGTGGCGATGGCGGCGAGCGGCGGTGGCGTGGCGTCCCTTTTGTGCGAACCCTTATCCGCACACCAACCTGAATGGAGATTTACATGAAAAAGCTTCTGATCATTTCCGCAGTCATTATTTTTACCGGTTGTTCCAGCATGGGCGGCGGTTCATCGTCGATGGGGTCCGGCTCGATGGGGGCCGGCTCAATGAGTTCGGGCTCGAAAGGCGCCAGCGGCTCCGGCATGGAAAGCGGCGTCGGCAATGCCGGCACCGGGTATCAATCCAACGACAGGACAAGCAGTCTCTATTTCGGCGCCTGAGTCGGCGGCTGAGCATGTGACCGGACGGTCGCATGAACACACCGGCGCTTTTCCGCAAAGCGCCGGTTCGCAGTCCCTCTCCACGCGGTCTGTTTACATTTCTTCGCAGCTCGCGGCACAGCGGCGGCATACCTCCCCGCACAGCTTCATCTCACCGTCCGCATCGGGATGGGCGTCGCACATACCGGCGCAGGCAGTGCAGATCTCCGCGCATTCCTTGGCCAGGTGCATGTGATGCGGCGAACGGCGCGTCATGAAGTCCGCATGCACCAGGCAGATCTGCGCGCAGTCGAGCAGGGCCACCAGGTGCTTGGCTTCATCGTGAAGATGGCCGCCATGCAGGACATGCGCTGCAGCCTCGGTGCAGACACGGTGGCATTCCAGGCAATTGGCGATGCACTGCCTCATCTTGTCGGTCATTTCCATGCTGGCTGTGGTTGTATTCATGGTCTCTCCGTAGGATTGAATGACATCGATGCTGCTCTTGTTATGCGCTGCCGGTCACGCCGCCCATCACCGGCAGCACGATGCCGGTGATATAGCTTGCGCACACCGGCGACGCCAGGAACACATACGCCGGCGACAATTCCTCCGGCTGTGCCGGCCGCTTCATATCGGTCGACTGGCCAAAAGTCTTCACCTGCTCCACCGGCTGGTCGGCGGGATTGAGGGGCGTCCATACCGGCCCCGGCGCCACCGCGTTCACCCGGATGCCACGCGACGCCACATTGGTGGCGAGTGCCTTCGTGAAAGCATGGATCGCGCCCTTGGTCGCTGAATAATCAAGCAGCATCTGATGGCCGAAGATGCCGGTCTCGGACCCGGAATTGATGATCGACGCACCCGACTTCATTTCAGGCAACGCGGCCCGCGCCATATGAAAATAGCCGTACAGATTGGTGCGTATCGTCATGTCGAAATGCTCGTCAGTGATATCTTCGAGCGCCATCGCATGTTCCTGGAAGGCGGCATTGTTGACCAGCACATCGAGCCGGCCGAACGCGGCGACGGTCTGCCGCACCGCGTCATTGCAGAAGGATGCGTCGCGCACATCGCCCGCGATCAGCAGGCAACGCCTGCCTTCCTTCTCCACGCAGCGCCTGGTTTCTTCGGCGTCGCCGTGTTCGTTCAGGTAGACGATGGCCACGTCCGCGCCTTCGCGTGCATACAGCACGGCTACCGCGCGGCCGATGCCTGAATCGCCGCCGGTGACGATGGCAGCCATGTCCTGCAGCTTGCCGCTGCCCTTGTAGTCGGGCGCCATGAATTGGGGACGCGGATCGAGTTCGGATTCGATGCCGGGCTTTTGCAGGTGCACTTCGGGAAACGGCGGCGCCGGCTGCGGCCGCATGCCTGCCTGTACCGCGCGATCGCCGCTTCCGTTGCCGCCGGATTTTTGCGCATCAATGCCGTCGATTTCGCGCTGGATGGCGCGCTGCCGTTTCACCGTATCGTCGATACTGCCTTGATTGTCCCTGGCGTTCGCTGCCGGATCCTCCGCCATGCTGTTCTCCTTTCGAGTGAGGCCCAATGCGTTTGCCTGTGGCAGGCACAAGCCGTTTCCCGATAGGTCATTTGAAGCCGAAAAGGTTCCGGCGAAAATGGCAGGCATCTTGCATGCATTCCGGTTTGCCGGCGCATGCCGATGCCGGATGCATCTTGCCCGGGCGGAGTCCATGTTCAGCAATTACCCTCCTTTCACCGACCGTCGCGATGCCGGCCGGAAGCTGGCTGCGGCCGTCGCGCATCTCCGTTCCGCCCAGCCCGTCGTGCTCGCACTTCCGCGCGGCGGTGTGCCGGTCGGATTCGAGGTCGCACTGGCACTCGATGCGCCGCTGGATGTGCTGCTGGTGCGCAAGATCGGTGTGCAGGGCTTTCCGGAAATCGGCTTGGGCGCCATCGTCGATGGCGCCACGCCCTGCAAGGTGATGAACCCGGAGGTCATGGCCTACTGGAAACCGTCGCCGCAGTATCTCGCCGACGAAGAGCGCCGGCAAATCGCGGAGATCGATCGGCGCAGGACTTTGTACTGCGGAAACCGCGCGCCATTTCCGGTGCGCGGACAAACCGTTCTTGTCATAGACGATGGCATCGCAACCGGCGGCACATTGAAGACAGCGCTGAAGGCCCTTGCGGGTGCCGGAGTGCAACGGCTGCTGTTTGCCGTGCCGGTCGCACCGGAACCGGTGCTGGACGAATTGCGCAAGGAGGCGGACGAAGGCATCTGCCTCCTTGCACCGGCGGATTTCCGCGCGGTCAGTCCGTACTACGCGGATTTTGAACAGACAACGGACGATGAAGTCATTGGACTACTCGGTGCAGCGACGGCGCGCCGGATTCCCATCGACAACGAGGAGAACCATCATGCAAACGATAGCGGAAGTAATGACACCTGATGCGGCACTGGTGAGGCCGGACGACAGCATCGCGGATGCCGCCCAACTGATGCGCGACTGGGATGTCGGCGCGCTGCCGGTATGCAACGGCAAGCGCCTCATGGGCATGATCACCGACCGCGACATCACGGTCCGCGCGGTGGCCGATCAGAAGGAACCGGCCGACATGCGCGTGGCCGACGTGATGACGGACGAAGTGCTGTGGTGCTACGACGACCAGAGCGTGGACGAGGTCCTGCAGCAAATGGGCGATGCACAGATCCGGCGCATGCCGGTCATCAACCGCGACAACCAGCTGGTGGGCATGGTCGCTCTCGGCGATCTTGCCACGCGTTCCGATGCAGACACGGACGGCACGCTCGAAGATATTTCGGCGCCGGCAAACAAGGACGGTCAAGGTGACGAGGTGGTTCGGCTTCATCGTCCCTCTTCGGACCAGGCGGGGGGATTGTTTTAGGCGATGTAACGCCGATGTGGCTTGCGGGCATTTTCGGCTGCCGGGGACGTGTCGCAACGCGGGTAATTCGTCCTATACAAAATATACAAAGGGTGGGTAATAGTTACGAAGTACTGTGTGGCTATTCGGGACTGAACATGTGGTTTGTCATAAGGTGATTAAGTAGGTCTAAGTATGAAAGACAATTGCTGATATTTCGAAATGAACTACCTACTTGGTCAGCAGGCATACATGGTATGGCGCTTGCGTTGTTCTGAAATAAGCTGGCAGTTACGCCGCAGTCTAGTGTTACTGTTCAACAAACAACGGTCAAACAGCTCCTTCCCCCTCTCAGGGGGAAGGTTGGGATGGGGGTAGTGAGGTTGACCACAGGCATGCAGTCGCCCAACCTTCACACCCCCACCCTAACCCTCCCCCTGAGAGGGGGAGGGAACCGGCCTGAGGTCGGTTGTTGCGTGGTCATGTTTTAGCCAGACGCCCGTCCGCAACCCAACCAGATCAACAGCGTTTAACCCCCAGGAAGTTGGAGTTGGCCCGCTCGGTGAGCGGGCCCTTTTTCTGTCCGGCCTGTACGCGACAGCCGCGCAACCCGATCACCATTGCATGGACCATCATGACTCCAAACGACGACAACAGCCGCCTGCCCCTGAATGAACGTCCCTTCCGCGTACTGATCATTTCAGGTTCCGACCGGCGTCAGTACAACTGTCCCGGCGTCGATTCCAAATCGCGCATGCTGATGCTGCGCATGGCGGAGAAGCTGCCGCAGGATTGGGAAATCGATGTCGAGGACCTCGGCAATGTCTTTGCCCGCGCGCGCATCCAGAGCTGCAACGCCTGCGCATCGACGGCGATGTCGCTGTGCGTGTGGCCGTGCAACTGCTATGAGAAGGACAACAAGGATGAGCCCGACCTGATGTGGGATCTCGACCTGTATGCGCGGCTGGACCTCGCCGATGCCTGGGCGATTATCGGTCCGGTGAACTGGTACGGACCGACCTCCAACCTGAAGCTGATGTTCGACCGGCTCGTATGCATGAACGGCGGGAATCCGCGGGAGGATCTGATCGAGCACAAGAATCCGGAGCTGGCAATGAAACTGGAGCATTCGCCGGAGTGGAAGGCGCTTGCGCTGAACCATCTGGAAGGACGCAGCGCCGGCTTTTTTTGTTATGGCGATGACGCCGTCGAGGAACGTGATGCATCGGGCCGCCCGCGTTACATCAGCGCGGCCCATGCGCACTACTTTAATCCGGACGATGAGCCGAAAGACCAGCGCGAAACCTATGCGCCGCTGGTATGGCAATCCCGGTTCTCCGGGATCGAGGTGCCGGATGCGCTGTGGCATTACCAGAGTTTCGGCAGCGGCAGGATCTACAGCGATACCCAGGCCGAACACATGGCACAGGATGCGGCATTCCTCTCGGAATTCGATGCGTGGACGGCACGCTTTGCCGGATTCGTCGCCGCCAAGGGCAAAGTCTTGCCGGGCAGGTACCGGGCATACGGCTACCAGCCCCCGGCGCATCGCTGGAACGAGGTCAAGCTCTGGTGGCGCGACAAATCGATGCGCGCCGGGCACGCTCCGCAAGGCTCATCGCCGCGCGTGCAGGAGGAACTCGGGCTGAACAGGGATGTCGTGATGTCGCCCCAGAAAAGCGAGGGCGAGCGTCTGCGCGGCAAAGCACGCTGACGTCCTTGAAGCGGCCGGAGCCGGTCGTCCAGCCATCAGGCCTGCGGTTCGGAGGTCGTCTCGGCGGAACGATACCCGATGCGGAATCCGCCCCAATGCTTGCCGCCGACATGGATGGGCACGGACAGATCGTGCATGACTTCGCCGGTGTCCCTTTTATAGGTTTGCAGAAGGAAGGGTTTCGTATTCGAGCCGCATCGTGATCCGGTGCGATCATTGAAGATCCGCTTGGTGCGGTTGTTCACCAGGTCGATGTCATAGTCGCCGGTGAGCGGCCTGGAAAATTTCCGGTTATGGGTCGGAAAGTATCCCCGGTCATCGACGGCACCGGCGTACGCAAGTTGCGGCATGTCCTCCAGGATGGCCTCCTGTATCGGCGGCAGCACCTCATCGGTAAAGGCGTCGAATGCCGTCGTGTGCTTCGGCGGATTGGTATTCGGGATCGGCCTGTAGGTGCGGTCGAACAAGGCCTGCTGGCTGATCCGGCCGTCCGCAATCGCCTCCTCGAACAGCTTCCCGATCGCTTTCGATGCGCGTTCGGCCACATGCCGGACGGCGTCGTGCATCGTCGGCACGTCGCACTGCGACAAGGTATCGAACAGGCTTTCGCCGCGCTCGGACAGCTGCATCGCCGATGTGGTTGCCTTCGGCAACCCGTCTCTCGTCGCCACGATGCCGTCGCGTATGCGCGAGATTGCCGTGGCAATCCGCCGGGTGGTTTCCACGTGTTCCCGCGACGCTTCGGCGATCTGGTGGATTTCGCCTTCGGATACGCTGGCGGAAGATTCGATCGTGGACAGGAAGGCATGGACGCGTTCGACGTTGCCGGTGGCTTCGTTGACTTTGTCCATCACCTGCGCCATGCCGGTCGCCGCGCGCTCGGCTTCTTCATTGATGCCGCGCACCATGTTACGGATATCGTCGGTCGCGGTCTTTGTGCGTTGCGCAAGCTGCCGCACTTCGCCGGCGACGACGGCAAAGCCGCGTCCGTGCTCGCCCGCACGGGCCGCCTCGATCGCGGCGTTCAATGCGAGCAGATTGGTGCGCATGGCGATCTCGGTGATCACTTCTGTGATCGTGTGAATCTGCTTCGCCTTTTCCTGGAGGACGGCCATTGTTTCGGAAGCGGTCGCTGCATTGCTCCGTGCTTCATTGATCTGTTGCAGCCCGCGGTCCACCTCGGTGCGACCCGCCGCGCTTTCATTGCGCACATCCGCGGCGACCCTGGAGGCACGCTCCGCATTGTTGGCGATGCGCTCCGTGCTCGCTGCCGTGTGGTTCGTCTGCTTGACGATTTCCTCGGTCGTGCGCAGTTCCTGGTCCACCTTCTTCTTGATTGAATCGACGAAAAACGATGTTTCGGCGGCACCGATCATGATGCGATCGATTTCATTTCCCATGGTCGCAAAGCGCCGGAAAAAATTGTTGCCGCGTTGCCGGCCGAAGGCCGCGAAAGCGATCACCGCGACCACCGATGCCATGGCCGCAGCCGCAACCGATATAGCGCTTGCTGCAGGTTCTGTCATCCAGATTACGCCGCTGGCCGCACTTGTTCCCAGTACGACGGCAAGGCATCCGGGCAGGAGGGTGCGCAGCTTCCCCATTGGTATTGATTTCATTGTCGGCTCCTCGCGACGATGGTTTCAAAAGACTGCACCACATTGACATTATTGTTCTTATGGTCTTTCACTGGTGCAACTATGGAGTCTACGCCTACTCGGTCGTAACCGAAGGCATTTTTATGCTGTAAGGATTCGTCTGACACGCACCCAACATACCGGTATGGCCGCAGATGATTTCTCCGGCGAAGTCAACGGCAAAAGGTTATTGCTTCGACAAGGGAACTTTACGTCCGCATGGACGTACTACGGATAAAGCTTGTTTTCAGGCTGAACAAACCCACTCAACCATAAAAAGGACTTGTCATGAAAACTGCTATTTCCATTTCTCTAGTCAGCGCGGCACTGGCCCTGAGTGCCTGCGCTTCTTCGACCCAGAATCCGGATGCCCGGCTTGCCAGCCAGATCAAGCAGGACATTGCCAAGACAGAAGGCATCGGCAGCGCGCAGAACGTCAACGTCGAGACGGCAAGAGGCGTAGTGATCCTGTCCGGGTTCATTGACGGCGAAAAACAGAAACAGGATGCGGGACAAGCCGCGCTCAAGGTCAGCGGCGTGCAGCAGGTCTTCAATAATCTGCAAGTGCGCAGCCAGACTTCGTCCGGTCAATAGCCGATTCTGTAGCAATTCCTATAGGCAAGCGGTCGATCAGCTTTGCCAATCCACCTGACACCATCCGACGGCGGATGGTGTCAGGCGATTCCTGTCCCTATCTTCTCCACCTTCCTCCATACCCCCGCCGACACGGCGTAAACCAGTTCGACCACGGCAGTCGTTCGTCGCATGCGTGCTGAGAACGGCAACAGCAAACGCACCTTGCCTGCCGAAAGCACAAGGTAGTAGCGGCTAATTTGCAACAGTGTGCAAAAGCTTGATCTTTCTGCCTTGCTTATGGGAAACGTACTTGCTAACGTAGAGCTTCCAGTTAATTTTTCCCTGATTCCAACATGCTGCTCCGTGACATTGCCGATTTGATGATTCGCACTACTGCCGTAGTCATCGGTGTTTCTTCCCTAGCGCTAATGGCTGCCTGCGTCGTCGCGGTCTGAAACATCCGGTCCAAGCAAAAAGGCTCCGCGTCTGCGGAGCCTTTTTCATTTCCCGTTTCCCTGCAGGAAAAGTTCCCGTCAGCGAAACCACATGCCTTATCACCTATGACTGACCGGCCGATCCCTTCCAGGGATTAATGAGGAACTTCGCCCCGGTGCTGCGCTTGCCATAGGCGGCGATCGCCTCCATGCTTAACGCCTCCTGAAGCGAAATCTCCTTGGTGTAATTGCTGGCGAAGGTGGTTTTCAATTCGGCGGCGACGCGCTGCTTGAGCCGCACCACGTTCGCCGGGCCGATCTTTTGCAGGAACGGAAACAGCAGCCAGCCGCCCATACCCCAGGTCATGCCGAAGTCGCGGACGATTTCCGTCGGCCGGGTATCCAGGCCGCCGTAGATGTAGACCTGCTTGAACGTCGTCGAACCATAGCGGCTGTATTCCTTCGCGGTCCGGTTCGCCGCCGCTTCCATGCAGCTGAGAATTTGCCCGGCAAGCCTGCCGCCGCCGATGGCGTCGAAGGCGATGGTGGCGCCGGTCGCGACCAGTGCCTCCGTCAGGTCCTGCATGAAGGTGTCGGAACCCGAGTTGCAGACGTACTTCGCGCCGTTCTGCCTGAGCAGGTCGACCTGCTCCTGCGAGCGCACGATATTGACGAGATCAATCCCGTCCTTCAGGCAGATCCGGTTCAGCATCTGGCCGAGGTTCGAGGCGGCCGCCGTATGCACCAGCGCCTTGTGGCCTTCGGCACGCATGGTTTCGGTCATGCCGAGCGCCGTCAGCGGATTGACGAAGGACGATGCCCCTTCCGCAGCGGTCGTTCCCGACGGCAGCGGAAGGCATTGTTCCACCGGCACGCAGCGGTACTGCGCGTACATCGCACCACCCAATACCGCGACCGTTTTTCCCATCAGTTGTTGCGCCGCGTCGGATGTGCCAGCACCGACCACCACACCGGCACCTTCATTCCCGACAGGCATGGACATATCGACCCGGGCGGCCATGCTTTTCATGCCTTTTTCGGGAATCGGCGCGCTGACTACCGGGCCCTCGGCTGACTGGGTCATTTTTGCCGCGCTCATGTCGGCGGCGCCGAACAGCAGCCCGATATCGGACGGATTGATCGGGGAGGCTTCGATGCGCACCAGGACTTCGTCGGGCCCGGGCGTCGGAACGGGAACGCTGGCAAGCGACAGTTCCAGTTCGCCGCTGCGTTTGACGAGTGAGCGCAATTGCAGCGCGGTCTTTTCCGTATTCGAACTCATGTGCTGTCTCCTCGGGGAATGGATTGCGGCTGGAATGAACTTGCCGATGTTATCACCGAAGAGTTTTGCGGGTTTGCCGCGGGTTTGCCGCCGATTCGCGCGCCGCCGGGCCAGGATCGGGCCGGCACAATTCCGCCTGGCGGCTGTGCGATCGATCAACCGTGGGCCTGCGCCGGCAGCATGGCCTACTGCGCCGGATGCAGCGTCAGTAATGCAGCGCGACTTCCGGTACGGGAAGAAGGGACGCAACCGATTCCGCATTCGCCCGCAGCGCCAGTTCAAATGCCGCGTGATCCGCCTCGGCTTCCGCCAGCCGGGCCTCCAGTGCCGCCATGCGCGTCGCCATGGCGTCGAAATCGCGCTTGGAAATGATGTACGCGACGTGTCGATTGTTCCGGGTAATGGCCACCGGCGAGTTCATCGCGGCGTCCAGCAACTGACCGAAACGCATCTTGGCGTCCTTGGCATTAAAAACGGGGGTGGGTGCGGCGGTAGTCATCACTAAAGCAATCGCAGAAGGAGAGGAACGTGAGATCAATCATGACACCGCAATTTACTAAGTACCGTTCACGGGCAACCACATCGCGACGGCCAATAACAGCGTGCCGGCACATCATCACGGATTCCGGCAGTACGCACATCCGGTGATCTGCCCCGGCTGCGCATCGTGTACTAACTAAGACCAGATTTAAGGCTTTCAGTTTCTCGATTCAACGGCGTTGCCTAACATTTAGTCGCGAATCTTCTGATGCCGGTCATGGCACCAGGGCAGACCAGGATAAAGTCGCAGATATACGACAGGGACGTTACATGGACGCCATCGCCACCGCCTTCAAATCGGTATCGTCGTGGATACGAACGATGAACGGAAGACGGGTTATCACGGTCCGGTATGCGGCGCTTTCAAACCCTGGCCGCGCTGGTGCGGCAGGGGTCTGCCGGGAACCATGCGAAAACCAGTGCGGAAGCCATTGGCATGCAAGCCGGGAATATTGCCATGCGAACTATATCCGGGCGAAGGACATGAGCGTATAACGTAAAGACCCCTGCAATCACGAGCAGAAATATCTCTTAAGCCGCGACGTCGCTTTCGGGCCTTTTCCCCTCGGTGTGCACAACACCACCCCCAAGGAAGGCCCCATGTCCGCTTTTTCCCGCGCCGCGCACCACCGCGGCAATCTCCTCCTGTCCCTGCTCGACGATGCCGATTACCGGCAGCTTGCGCCCCGGCTTGAAAGGGTAAGCCTGAAGATCAAGGATGCCGTGACGCAGCGCGGCACCCTCCCCACCCATGTGTATTTTCCGGTCGGTGCCGTCATGTCGGTACTGGCGCATATGTCCGACGGCGCAGCTGTCGAAATCGGCACGATCGGCCGGGAAGGATTTCTCGGCATCGAAGTGCTGGCCGGCGGAAACATCTGGACGGAAACCACGATCTGCCAGATCGAAGGCGATGCACTGCGCATGTCGGCCAATAACTTTGCGGAAGCCATCTCGGGCGACACGCCGCTGCGCCGCGTCGTCCAGCGTTACATGCTGGTCTATTTCAGCCAGATCTCGCAGTCGGTCGCCTGCAACCGGCTACATACCATCGAGGCGCGCTTCGCGCGCTGGGTCCTGATGACGCACGACAGGGTGAACGGCGACGATTTCCATCTCACGCAGGAGTTCCTTGCCACCATGCTCGGCGTGCAGCGCCCAAGCGTCAGCCTGATCGCCAGCGCCTTTCAGCAATCGGGGCTCATCCGGTACACCCGGGGCAGGATGTCGATCCTGAACCGGGACGGGCTGGAGGATGTCTGCTGCGAATGCTACGGGATCGTTCAGGATCAGTTCAGCAAGATGCTGGGCGTCCGGGACAAATGAACTGGCGAACAGGCTGTCCGTCCATCCTGCCTGATGCCGGCATACCGATTGCGGTCCTACCGGCCCGGATTCGCCGCCGCCATTTCGCCACGAATCAGCCATACCCGGCTTTGCCTGTCCTGCGCAAGACTGCTGTTGACGATGGCCACGCCGCCGTCGCGGCTCACTGCCAGCTTTGACATCAGCAATCCCTGGTGGCTCCCGTTTCCGCCACCGGCGGGGTCGCCGCTGTGCGGCACGACATCCGGCACGGCGAAGCTTTTTCCGCCGTCGGCGGAAACCGAGATGCCGAGCCCGCACGGCCGCCCCCGATGGTCGGGATACAGCTCATAAATGACATAGAGACGGCCGACGGCATCAATGCCCAGTGACGGATAAGCGGCGCTGTCGACGCCGTTCGGCAGCGGCGCCGATATCTCCCGCGGTGCATCGAACCGCCGGCCGTCGGCGGACCGGGTATAGCGGATCCGGTATCTGTCGAACGGGCCGCCCCTGCTTTGCGCGTAGACGAGATGCAGGACGCCGTCCGGTGATACCGCGATTCTGGGCGCATCGGCATACCCTTTTCCCGGCGCGACGACCTGCGGCTCGCCGAACGTCGCGCCGCCGTCGGCGGATCGCGCGACATGAATATCGGCGTTGTCGTTTTCGCCAGTCGTCCAGGCCAGGTGGAGCGTGCGGTCCTTGCCGAGCGCAAGGGACGGCGCGCGCACTGGCTTCGCCGTTCCGCCGCCGGCGATCTGCTGCGGCGGCGTGAAACTCTTCCCGCCGTCCGTCGAGCGGCTGAACCACAGCGGACCGTCATATTCGGTCCATGCCATGTACACCGCGCCGCCGGGTCCGGCGACAAGATCGTAGCTGCCGTTCGCCCACACTTTGGCATTGATCCTTCCCTTGCCGTCGCCGCCGATCGAGCTGGAAATATTCACCGGTTCCGAGAAGGTCGCGCCGCCGTCTTCCGAGCGGGCGAACAGCATGTCGCCGCCGTGGGAGCCGCCGGAAAAGATGATTTCCTGCCAGAGGACGTAGATGCGCTCCGGCGATTCCGGCGCCCGCGCCATCCGCGGAATCCAGGAAAAGGTGTCGCCGCTGCGCGAGACGTTCACCGGTTCGGCGGGCTGCCTGTCGCCATCGGCGGACAGGCGCTGGAAAAACACATCCTTTCGCGCCTGGTCGACCCAGGCCACGGCAACATTCCCGCGCGCGTCGATCGTCACCGTCGGATCGTCCACATAGTTATAGCGGGAATTGTTCTGCTCCCACGGTCCTTTTTCTCCGGGGCCGGTTGCGATGTCGGTGATGTCTTTCCATTCGATTGGCGCTGCGACAACGGACAGGGGTAGCAGGGCGAGGACGGCGAGGAACGGTAGGCGCGGGCGGGTCATGATGTGGGCGACGCGGGAGTGCGGTGGGAGGATGGGTGTCGAGTTTGGACAGTCGGTGGCGGGAATGATTCGGTGGGTTGGGTGAGGTGGTTGAAGGGGAAAGGTTGTGATGGGGCGGCCCGCGTAGGGGTAGTGAGGTTGAGCCATTGCCGAAGGGGCTCCTTCCCCCTTCCAGGGGGAAGGAGCCGGTTCGCTTACAACCTTTCCAAGTCGCCGCTTGCAGGCAGCTCCGATTCAGCCGGCGCATCGCATGCGTTGCGAAACTCCGGCTTCAACCTGCAAGTGGAAGGCGCCCTTCCGAAGTTGGCATTACCGCCGCCCTACCCTGCCCGCTGCCCAAACCCGATCACCGCCGCGCCCATCAGCGCCAGCCCCACTCCTGCGAAATCACTCCACGTCGGCGTGACGCCATCGACAATCCATAACCAGCCTAGCGCCGTCGCGATATAGACGGCGCCATAAGCCGCATACACCCGCCCGCTGGCGGCGGGATGCAGGGTCAGCAGCCATACGAAGATTGCCAGGCTCGCCGCCGCCGGCAGCAGCAGCCAGGCGGACGCTTTTCCGGTCAGCCAGAGCAGCGGCAGATAGCACCCCACCAGCTCGGCGACCGCGGTGACGACGAACAAGCCGAAGGCGCGCGGCAATGTGGTCCACTCCATCATCGCCCTCGTTTCAGTTCAGTGGCGATGATGTTTGCCGCTGGTGCGGCCTCGGCCGGACCGCCGCACCCCGGCGCAGGCCGTCCCCCGATCCGCTTTGATCCCGGTTCAGACAGATCCTCGATGATGACGCAGTCTCGGGTCGCGCCGCCGCTGCATTGCTCGGTGCAGCTTTCCACAAACGCCGCCAGGCTCGCTTCGAGCTGGCGCAGGCTCTCCAGTTTCATCCGGACCGCATCCAGCTGAACCTGCGCCATGTCGCGCACCTCGGCACACGCTTGATCGCCATCCTCGAACAGGCTGACCAATGACTTCACCTGCTCGATCGGAAACCCGAATTCCCGGCATCGCTTGATGAAGGCAAGGCGCTTAAAGTCGGCTTCACGGTAATACCGATGCCCGTTATCGGCCCGTTCCGGTTTGGGAAGCAGGCCGATTTGTTCGTAATAGCGGATGGTCGGGACATTGGAGCCGGTTTGCGCGGACAGCGCGCCTATGGTCAGCCTCTGCTGGGACATCAGGTTCCCCCTCAAAAAGTTCTTGCACCTGAAGTTACTTGAGGTCTTACCTTTCACGCAAGCAGATTATTTCTGCTACCCAGTTTCATCACGTATTGCAAAGGAGGCATCATGGAATCACAGGAAACGAAGCGCGGCATCCGGACGCGCACGACGGCCACCCTGGCCGGCGCAACGGTTGCCGCCTGTGCGGCATGCTGTATCAGCCTGCCGCTGCTGGCGCCCGTACTCGCCTGGCTCGGCATCGGCAGCCTTGGGGCGCTTGCGGCAGGATGGAATGCAGGCATGGTTGCGGCGATCGCTGCTGCCATCGCGGCGGGCATCGGCACAATCTATGTTTTCCGCCAATGGCGCCGGTCGACGCGGCGCAACAAGTCCTGCGACTGTAATACCCAGTGCAGCACGTAAGCATGCCTGCAGGGTGCTGCATCCGGCACACCGCCTTGCCGGCATGAACGGCAAGGCGTAATCGGCAGCCCTCGAGGTCGGCTCGACGGACCTTACTGGGTTGGCGCCTTTGGCGGTTCCGCGCTCGGCGGCGTTGCCGGTTGCGTGGCGGCACCGCCGCTGGAAGCTGCGCCGGCTGGGGCGGCTGCGCTGGGTGTGGGTGCAGTGGGTGCGGGTGCGGTGGAAGCGGATGCACCGGCTGTTCCGGCGCCGGATGCACTGCTGCCGGAAGCGGAGGTACCGCCTCCCGACGCGCTGCCGCCGGAGGATTGCGTTTGTGACTGCGCTTCGGCTTTTGCGACGGCAAGATCCTGTTCCGCCTTGGCCACTTTCTGGCACGCCTTCTTGGCGTCACCAACCTGGTCGTTGCATTTCGCATTGGCCACCTTGTACTGCGAATCCGCTTTCGCCTTTTCCAGATCAAGACGGTTCTTCGGCGTATCACGCTCGGTAACTTTCATCTGCGCTTCCGCGACCTGCTGCTGGGCATCGGCTTCCGCCTTGCAAATGTCCTTCGCGTTTTCTTTCATTCCGTTGCATTTTTCCATCGCAGCCTTGTATTGCTGGTCGAGCTGCTGCTTCTGCGATTGCTGTCCCGATGCCTGTTGTGCATTCTGCGCATTCTGTGCATAGGCGGCGCCGGCAAAGCCGAACGCCAATGAGGCGGCAATAGCGGTAAGTTTCGCATTCATGAGAGTTCTCCTTTCACTGACGAGATGCGGCAAGGCTTAAGCAAACTGCACGCCATGGAAGCGATGGCGCCTGGCAATCCGGTGGGACCATGCATCGGCATCGCAGGACATTTGACCGGGCGCTTGAGTAGCCTGCAGTGACGAGTCTGTTGTAGAAGGCAAAACCGACGATCTCGCAATGTTGCATGAAGAGGCGTTTTGCACTGCGCAGCAGTGCATGAACTGCTGAACCGGTTCGGCAAACAATGCGTCGGCATTGCAACAATGAGGTCGGGAAAGGCGAAAAAAGTACACCGTTGCCGCGTAGTTTTTGCGAGGTGCAAGGTGAGCATGCCAGTGCAAAATCCGCTGCAGCAAGTGATTGTCGAAAAGGCGGTAGAAGGTGATCAAGAGATGGTACGGCTGGATGGGTGCAGCCGACTTCCGAATTCTTCACCGCCCATCAATTGCCCTCGCACCGTGATGACCGTGAGCGCATGCTGGCAAGGCTCCCTGTGAAAGGGAGCGATGTACAGGCTAACGTTCCGCTTGCCCTTCCCGTGACGTTTCTCCATCTGGCGGCCCTGGCAGGTGATCCTTGTGCCTGCCTATCCAACCGTCGATACCATCCGGAAAATTCTTCGGCTCATGCAGGTGCCACAACTGCCTGTCGCCGTTCGCCAGGGCGAATACCAGCAGCGAGCGGCCGGTGACTGCGTAGCAGTGGCCGAAGTCGAAGGTGGGCCGCTCGACGCGGTCGGGATCGTTGGTATCGATCAACGCCACCCAATGCTTCCCGTCCGGCACCTGCGGCAGCGTGAACATCACCACGTCATGATGGGCATTGAAGACAATCAGCAGGGTGGCATCCGATCCCAGACGCTTGATGCCGGTTGCCTGCGCCCGTCCGTCGAGCAGCATGCCGAAGCATTTGGCATTGGTGTCCTCCCATTGTCCGTCGGTCATCTCGCTCGCATCCGGCGCAAGCCATGTGACGTCCTTGACGCCAAGGTCCTCGTTGTAATTGCCGGTCAGGAAACGGCCACGGTTCAGGATGGGAAAGTTTTTGCGGATCGCCAGCAGCCGGCGGGTGAATTCCAGCATGGTGCGATCGTCGGCCGATACCTTCTCCCACTCCAGCCAGCTGATCGGGTTGTCCTGCGCATAGGCATTGTTGTTCCCGCGTTGCGAATTGCCGATTTCGTCACCCGACAGGATCAGCGGCGTACCGCGCGACAGCACCAGGGTTGCCATCAGGTTGCGCTTCTGCCGTTCGCGCAAGGCTTTGATTTCCGGATCGTCGGTGGGCCCTTCCACGCCATGGTTCCATGAATGATTGTTGGAATGCCCGTCGCGGTTTTCCTCGCCGTTGGCTTCGTTGTGCTTGTCGTTATAGGAGACCAGATCGTTCAGCGTGAAGCCGTCGTGCGCGCAGATGAAATTGACACTGGCCCAGGACCTGCGGCCACGCTTGTTGAACAGGTCGCCGGAACCCGAAACGCGCGAGGCAAAGTCGGCCAGCTTGCCTTCGTCGCCTTTCCAGTAAGCGCGGACGGTGTCGCGGAACTTGTCGTTCCACTCGGCCCACCCCGGTGGAAACTGGCCGACCTGGTAGCCGCCCGGGCCGATGTCCCAAGGTTCGGCGATCAGCTTCACGCTCGACAGCACCGGGTCCTGGCGGCATGCGTCGAGGAAGCCGCCGCCCTCGTCGAATCCGTATGGCTCGCGCGCGAGGATGGTGGCAAGGTCGAAGCGGAAACCGTCGACCCGCATCTCCTGCGCCCAGTAGCGCAGGGAATCGGTCACCATCTGCAGCACGCGCTGGTGGGAAAGATTGACGGTATTGCCGGTGCCGGTGTCGTTGATATAGAAGCGCTTGTTGTCCGGCATCAGGCGGTAGTAACTGGCATTGTCGATACCCTTGAGCGACAGTGTCGGCCCGAGCTCGTTGCCTTCCGCCGTGTGGTTGTAGACCACGTCGAGAATGACCTCGATGCCTGCCGCATGGAACTGGTTCACCATCTCTTTGAACTCGTTCGCAAAAGGTGAAGCAAGGTAGGCGGAATGCGGCGCGAAGAAGGCGATGGAGTTGTAGCCCCAATAATTCTTCAGGCCTTTCTCGATGAGATAACTGTCATTGACGAAGGAGTGGACCGGCAGCAGCTCCGCTGTCGTGATGCCGAGCGCGCGCAGGTACGCCGCCACCTCGGACTGGGCCAGTCCCATGAAGGTGCCGCGCATCTCCTTCGGCACACGCTCGTTGAGGGCGGTGAAACCCTTGACGTGCATTTCGTAAAAAACGGTGTTTTCCCACTGGACGCGCGGCCGTGGCGCATTACCCCATGTGAAAGCGGGGTCGATGACGCGGCACTTCGGCACCAGGTGCGCACTGTCGCGCTCGTCGAAGGACAGGTCCTTGTCCGGCGAATCGAGTTTGTAGCCGAAAACCTCCGGTCCCCAGGTCAGGTCGCCGACCAGCTGCCTTGCATACGGGTCGATGAGCAGCTTGTTGGGATTGAAGCGGTGACCGGCGTCCGGCTCATACGGACCGTAGACGCGGTAGCCATAGACCGTTCCCGGGCGCGCGGCCGGCAAATAGCCATGCCAGACTTCATCGGTGTATTCGGGCAATTCAATCCGCTCGATCTCCTTTACCCCGTCAATATCAAACAGGCATAGCTCGACCTTGGTGGCATGCGCTGAAAACAGCGCGAAGTTCACACCAAGCCCGTCCCAGGTGGCGCCCAAGGGAAACGGATGGCCCTCGCGGATGACCGAGGGTTTGAGAATGCGGGGTGCTGCAGTGGAAATGCTGTCCTTGGGAGGGGGAGTCATTGCGCTTTTCTTTACTCGAATCGGAGGGAAACAAACGATGGCGACAGGCAATGAATAAGATCACTCCTTCGCCGCATCTAGCAGTGTCGTGCCCTTGCATCAATGAGCCTCTTGCCGAACGCCCGCCGTGTGCGTGTGGCAGTTCGGGAGTCTCAGCGGTGCACCGGCACAAACCAGTCTGCTCTCAGATTGCACGGGGACTTGACTGGTTCACAAGAAACGCTCTCTGTACGGACTGCGTCAAGTCGCCGATGTGCTGACCGGGCCGCAACTGCCCATCGGAAATATGCACATAGTAAATCGCCGGTGTGTTCGCCGGAATAGCAGCATGCATACATGACATGAGGCAAGAAAATGAAAACGAAAGGCAAGAAATAAAAGTGCTTGCCGGACATAAATCCGGTTCACGTTGATGGTGGAATACCAATAACGATCTGGCGATGGCTGCAAAGCAAGTTACTCAACCGGAAAAGAGTCAAACCCGAAGTGGGCTGTCAGCCTAAAATGACGCCTGCATCGAAGTCATGTATCAGGCAAGGAACTTAATGGATTCACAAATTGAATTTACCGGAGACAGCAAGATCGCCGCGCTCATGCGCGCGCATGATTGGTCGACCTCCGTACTCGGCGATCCAGGCACCTGGCCGTTGTCACTGAGGACCATCGTCCGGTTGATTCTGAATTCGAAGTTCCCGATGTTCGTCGCATGGGGCCCCGATCTCGGCTTTCTTTACAACGACGCTTACGCGGAAATCCTCGGAAGCAAACACCCCCGGTCGCTCGGGGCAAGGTTCCAGGATATCTGGCATGAGATCTGGACCGACATCAGTCCCATCATCGACTCCGCGCTTCGCGGGCAATCCAGCTATTTTGAAGACTTGCCGCTCAATGTCCTGCGTGCGGGGCATCCGGAGAAGGCCTGGTTTACTTTTTCGTATTCGCCGATTCATGACGACCGGGGCAATATTGCAGGAATGTACTGTTCCGTCGTCGAGACCACCAAGATCGTCAGGGACAGGTCGCTGCGTCAGTTCCAGCTGAATCTGGCAAATCAACTCCATGTCCTGACATCATCCGACGAGGTCGTGACGACCGCCGTGAAGATGCTGGCCGAGCATCTGGGCGCGTCGCGTTGCTGGTATGCCGAGATCGAGGACGTCACGGGTGTATTTCATACGAAGAGCGGCTGGCTGGAACCCGGCTTGCCGCCACTGCCGCAATCCGGAAGAATCGACGACTTCAGCCCATCGCTGCTTCCGCTGTTGAAAGAAGGACGGGAGTTCGTCTCCAGTGATCTGGCGTCCGACCCGCGCACGCGTGATTTTGCGGACCGCTATCGCGAATTGGGCATCGCCTCCATGTTGATTGTCCCGGTTCTGAAGAATGGCAAACTGGCGTTCAACATCAACGTTACCCGGTCCGTTCCATATGCCTGGACGGCTGAGGACATCCAGGCCGTCAAGGATGTGATGGACCGTACCTGGGTCGCGATGGAAAGCGCCATTACCCAGCAGCGACTCAAGGTGGAACGCGATCAGAGCGACCATATCCTCAACCGGATGGGCGAAGGCTTCATGTTGATCGGGTCGGACGGGCGAATTGCCAAGGTCAATTCGGAAGGCTTGCGGATACTGCGGCGCCCGGCGGGCGATGTCCTTGGCAAAGTGCATGTCGACCTCTGGCCGGACGCTGTCGGACGCAAAGTTGCCTCGGCATACAAGGAAGTCGCCGACACCGGGACGGCAGCCATCATCGAGCTTGATTTTCCGTCGGATCGATCGGGCGATATCTGGCTGGAAATGAGGATCAGTTCGCTGAAGCGTGAAGGCCTGTCGGTGTTTTTCCGGGATGTGACGGCGCAAAAGCTGGCCGCTCTAGCGTTGCGCCGCAGCGAGGAACACCTGGCGTCCCTGTTTGAACAGACGGCGGCAGGCATCGCGGAGCGCGACCTCCAGGGCAAACTCATTCGGGTAAATGAGCGACTTTGCCGCATTCTCGGACGTCCCAGGGAAGCCGTGCTGGGAATCAATATCCATGATCTGACACATCCTGAGGACCTGGCGCGAAGCGAGGCCGCCTTTCAGCGGCTGCTGATCGACGGCCAGCCGTTCGACATCGAAAAACGCTACGTCAAACCGGATGGAACGCCTGTCTGGGTCAGTACGACCGTTAGCCTGATCAGGAAGGTTGATGGCCAGGCGACCAATTCGGTCCTTGCCGTCATCCTCGATATCACGGAACGCAAACGCGCCGAGGAAGCATTGCAGGACGAGACCCGGATCCTTGAACTGCTCAATCGCTCGGGCCAATCCCTGGCATCGACCCTCGACCTGAACACATTGCTGCAGACGGTCACCGACTCCGGTCGCGCACTGACAGGCGCGGAATTCGGCGCCTTCTTTTACAACGGCAAAGATGAGAGCGGCGACGCCTTCCTGCTTTACAACCTGTCGGGCGCATCGAGGGAAGCCTTCGATCGGTTCGGACACCCGCGACCGACGGCTGTGTTCAAGCTGACCTTCGTCGGTGAACCACCCATCCGCAGCGACGATATCACGCAGGATCCTCGCTACGGCAGGATGGCGCCCCATCACGGGATGCCCAAAGGACATCTGCCGGTCAGGAGTTATCTTGCCGCGCCGGTGATATCCCGTTCAGGGGAAGTGATCGGCGGACTGTTCTTCGGCCATTCCCGGGTGGCGGTATTCACCGAACGCACCGAGCGCCTCATCATCGGTCTTTGCGCGCAGGCCGCGATGGCGATTGACAATGCGCGCCTGTACGACCTTGCGCAGAAAGCAGCGGAGGAACGCCAGGTGCTGCTGTCGAGCGAACGCGCCGCGCGCGCCGAGGCAGAACGCCTGAACCACTCCAAGGACGAGTTTCTGGCGATGCTTGCGCATGAACTGCGCAACCCGCTGGCGCCGGTCAGTGCCGCCGCCGAGATCCTTAAACGTGCGGGCAACGATGCCAACCGGGTGCGGCAAGTCAGCGACATCATTTCACGCCAGATCGGCCACCTGAGCCATCTGATCGATGACCTGATGGATGTTTCCAGGGTAACGCGCGGCCTGATCCGGCTCGACACGCAGCCGCTCGACCTAAAAGCCATCATCGGCACCGCGATCGAACAGGTCAGGCCGATGATCGAGGCAAGGCAGCATAGCCTGACGACACGCATCGATGCCGACCATGCCATCGTCATAGGCGACCGCATACGCCTGGTGCAGGTGATCGCCAATCTCCTGACCAATGCAGCCCGGTACACGCCGGCGCATGGCGACATCACATTGAAAATAGAAACGGACAGCAAATACGCCAGGATCGTCGTGACCGACAACGGCGACGGGATCGATGCCGCACTTCTGCCCCATGTTTTCGATTTGTTCACCCAAGGCACCCGCGGCCTGGACCGCAAGCAGGGAGGTCTTGGAATCGGCCTGGCGCTCGTGAAGGCAATCGTCAGCCTTCATCATGGCGAAGTGCAGGCATTCAGTCACGGTGCAGGCAAGGGAAGCACGTTCACGATATCGATTCCGCGCGCCCCAGGCGAGACTCTCCCGCTCGATGACACAAGGAACGACGAGAAAGAGGCGCGCCGCCTTTCCATCATGGTAGTCGACGACAATCTCGATGCCGCCGAATCGCTCCGCATCCTGCTGGAATCGGTCGGGCACCGGATCATGGTTGCTTCCAATGCGACGGATGCCATGAACAGGACGGATCTTGAATCAATCGATGTTTTCATCCTCGATATCGGCTTGCCTGATATGACCGGCTACGATCTGGTGAGGGCATTTCGCCAGCAACCCGGCCTGGAGGACAAGACGTATATTGCGCTGACGGGTTACGGCCAGCCACAGGACCGGCAGCTATCCAGAGAAGCCGGATTCGGCCATCATTTCGTTAAGCCGGTAAGCAATCAGCTGTTATTGAACAAGCTTGCAGAAGTCGAATCCACCGGCCTGCGCGCCTGACTGCAGTTCCGGGGCACCGGACCGAATCGCAGTACGGACAGATCAGGTACGTCCGTGCCGTGCGCATCCCGTCAACCCGTCGCCGCCACGGCCTTCGCCTCGACGCGATTTCGTCCCGATGCCTTGGCTTCATACATCGCCTTGTCCGCGATGTTAAGCAGATTCGTGAATGAAAGAACCTCGGTAGTGAGTTCCGCTACCCCGAAGCTTGCGGTGCACCAGATCTCGGCGCCACCCGCCTTGATCGGCGCGTCCATGATCGATAGACGTAACCGCTCGGCGAGTTGTACGGCGCCGTCGAGCGGCGTGTGCGGCAGGACGACGACAAACTCTTCGCCGCCTAGCCGGCTGACATGGTCGGCATCCCTGATGGCGGCAGTCAGTATCTCGGCAAAGCGCACCAGCACCTTGTCGCCGACGCCATGGCCGAAGCTGTCGTTCACCCGCTTGAAATGGTCGCAATCAAGCAAGATGATCGACATCGGATAGCCATACCGCCGTGCGCGGCCGAATTCGACTTCGCCGAGCTCCAGCAACGCACGGCGGTTGAGCAAACCCGTCAGTGCATCATGCGAAGCCAGCTTTCGAAGTTCCTCCTCGATCAGCTTGAGCCTGCTCACATCTTCATGAACGATCACCACCGTTCCATCGTCCATGCGCAACGGCCTTACCCGCATGTTGAACCACCGCCTGACATCCGGGGAATGGCAGGGATACTCCGCTTCGAACGAATTCCTGTTACGCGCCATGACGCTGCGGATGCCTTCCGCCACATCCGGACTGTCCTGCGCTTCGCCGTCGTTCACGGATGCGAAATAGGTTTCGCCAACAAACGACGGGTCCTTCCGGTAGCCGTTGGCTTTCGCGAACTCGCGCCACGCGGAATTGGTACCGCGGATGATACCGTTGTGATCGACGATGGCAATGTGGGCGTCGACCGAATCGAGGACGGACTCCGCGAAATCGCGTGCCGAAATCAGTTCCTTTTTTTGCCGCTCCTCGCGGTCCAGCCCTTTCAGCAGCAGCCGCGTGAAGATGAACATCATGGTCAGGACGGCAGACAGTGCAACCAGGCCCCACACCGCCCGCTTGTTGACCGGGGCAAGCAGATCCGGCACTGATTTTGTCGCGACGACCACGAACGGACTATGGCCGGAAACGCGGTAGGCGGCGATCCGCGGCTGGTTGTCGAAAGGAGAAGTCTTGGTGAAGATACCGACCGGCGATTGTGGAATGAGGTCCGTAAACAGACTGTCCTTTCCCAAGTCAGGAGATATGTTGTTCGGGATCGCGGGTTCGCGCAGCAAGGTCTTACCGTCACGCCGGATCAGGGCGACGCTGCCGTTCGGCCCCAGGTCGAGAGAACGGTAGAACTGGCTGAAGTAGCTGATCTCCATCGATGCGAGCAGGACGCCGTTGAAGTGGCCCTGTTTGTCCTCCAGCCGGATGCCGAGGGTGAATATCGACTTGCCGTTGAATCGGCTGACAATCGGTGCACTGAGGAAGAGATGCGCACGCTGATCCCGGTGCGCCTTGAAAAACTCCCGGTCCACGGTTGAAAACTTCGGCCAGGGGAAATCCGTGGTCAGCAGGCAGATATCTCCGTGCCTGTCGATGACGGCGATGGAACTGACTTGCGGTTGCCGCAGAGCGTATGCCCGGTAGCTTGCCCACTCTGCCCGGCCCGGCGTCCAGTTTGCCAGATCAACGCCGTTAAGCTCCTTCGCAATAGTCTCCAGCGTCAGCTCCACCGAGTCGAAGCTGCGCTGGGCATGTTCTTCCAGTGCGACGGCCAGGCTGCGATTGCTTTCCATGCCGGCCGACAGCGAATCCTTGTATGCGCGCCAATACACGTACACGCATGCCAGTACCAGGACGAGCGCGAAAATAAGCACGGCGCAAATGATCGACGTCCTGCGGTTCGATATAGCGGTGATTTGCGATTTGGCGAGCAGTGTATGAAACTTGGACATAGTGCATGTGATGTGTTGACATATTGCCTAGAGGCGGTCCGGCTTCACACATCATAAGAGAATATCCGTCGTGAACCTATTCTAATTAACTGAAACGCCACATCTTCGGGCAGACCCTCCTGTCTTGCCGAATCAGTCTCTTTCAGTCCGACGGGCAAGGATTGTCCAGGATGTTCTGGCGACGTGGAAGCGAAGTGACCTGCGCTTCGGCTTCGCCGATCGTCTACACGAACAAATCGGGCAGCCTTTGAAACGTCCTGTCGTCGCCATCCTCGTGCCGCCAGCGTACGAACGGGATGACGCCGTTTCCGCCGAGAGCACGGGTGGCAATGTCGAGGCCCTGTCCCACGCCAGGGAGCATTTGGCCTCAACTGCGGAGGTATTAGAGAACGAAATATGGCAAGTCGCCGGATCAGCCTTCATCAAGCGCAACAGTTCAAAGGTTTAACCGCCATTGAAACAGAGACTACATCCGACCGCGTCCATACGCCCCGCTCCAGTCCTGCGATAGCTTCCGTCATGTCGCAGCAGAAAGCCAGGTTGTAGTGTTCGCCGAATATGCGAGTCAGGACCGGCTTGACTTCATCAAGCCTACCCATCAGCAATGTTTATTTGCTTATTTTTTTATTAGTTCACTCACTAATGTGGACTGAAACCTTTTCGAGGTTTTTCGGGCTGACTTCTGGGCTAACGGCAAGGTCATTGTTTTTTCGGCTCAGTCGCATACGGCCTGCCGTAGATTATTCGGACTAAGCATCCAGTCATGGTTTCGGACAATGGGTGAATGAATTTTGTATATGTCAGCAATCATATTGAGCGATGAATCACCGGGGTTCAGTATTGTGGTTTTTAAGTGTTCTTGAGCGCTTACGATCATGCGAAACTCTCAAAAACCTTTAGCGCGCCCATGGATGTTCGGGCCTTATGCGGTATATGCACCAAATATGCTGACTGCGCGGGAAGCGTATGAACGTTTGCGTGCCGACTCCAGCTACACACACTCTTCCGGCGAAATTACGCTGGAGACCGGTGAAGCCGTTTGTTGGATAAACATTTACCACGGACTTTCCGGCGACGGCAAGGACGTGAAAAGTTAGGCGAATAACGGCGGACCATGCAGGTTAACCATAAGGTATTCCCAATAGTCGTTTGAATTGCGATGTGACTGCCTCATAGCATTCGCAGGATGTTTCTTCCAACGCGGCCCGATCGAGTATTTTCATATGGCCGCGCCGATACTGGATTATCCCCGCGTTTTGAAATGCGCCTGCAATCAGGCTGACGCTCGGCCGGTGCACGCCGAGCATTTCGGCGACAAACTCCTGGGTCAGGTAGAACTCTTCGCCGCGTACCCTGTCGTGCGTCACCAATAACCAGCGGGCAAAACGGGCCTCGATCGTGTGCATGCGATTGCATGCCACCGATTGTGATACCTGCGCGAGGTATGCCTGCAGGTAGCATTCCGCCAGGTGTCGCAGGGGAGTACGGTTGGAAAGCTCCTTCTGGAAATCGGCCACCTTCATACGAAGGCTTTTCCCTTCTATCTGGCAAAGGCAAGTTTCAACCGCCAGCGATGCATTCACCAGCAGTTCGACGCTGGAGAATCCTTCATTGCCGACGGTGCCGACTTCGACCGCCGTGCCATCCTCGAGATAAATCAGGTTCGACAGTGCACTGTCGCACGGAAAATGGACATACGAAAACGGCTGGCCCCGTTCATAAATCACCTCTTTTGATTTGAGGTGCGTTTTTTCAAGATGGGGCAACAAGGGCTTGAAGTGTTCATCGGCGAGTTTGTTCAGAAGCCGGTTGCCGCATTTGCGCGCTTCGGCGAGGGTAAGCAACATGGCGCTTCCTTCATCTAACGATAGAACGTTGTGACAGGAAACGACGAGTCGAACGATGCGATGATCAACCGTAGGTTTCGGCGAGATACGGTGTCTTAGAAGAAGCTTATGGCGGAGCAGGTTTTCCACCGCAAATGTCTGGAAAGGCAAAGGATACGATGCGGGGGAATCCGGTTGTTCGCATCAGTCATTGCCATTTAATTTTTGGCAAAACATAAGTCAGAGTGTTACATATAACACGCCATGTTTCGCGTAATCAGCTCTACATATCGAATAAATAACAGTAATAGTTTCCTGATGTTTCCACGTGCCCACCGATTTGCCGGCTATCCCCGCCGTTCAGGCAGGATTGTTATCTCCAGGCATTGATTAGAGGCAAGGTCGAGGCCGACGAGCGATCGGCCCGATAACCTACGGGTGCGAAGGCGGCGCAAGGAAGTCTTGCAGCCACGCCCTTGGCAGTCATACGGGCGACTGGCTTGGGCTGCGGGCATCGACCGCCGGCATGCGGCGATTGGTCAGCGCGGGTGCGGGCGGCAAGCCGGTGACGGCAAGGATCTCCTGTTCGTCCAGCGTCTCCCGTTCCAGCAGCGCGCGCACCAGCGCATCGAGTTCCCTTCTGTGCTTTTGCAGCAGCAGCGTGGCGTCCCTGTGGCTTTCATTGATGATGCGCTGCACTTCAAGATCGATCAGGCGCGCGGTTTCATCGCTGAACGGTTTTTCGCCCCCTCCTCCCATGGCCCCGCCGAGGAAAGGATTCTGGCGCGGCGCGAGTTGCACCATTCCCAGTTCGTCGCTCATACCCCAGCGGGTAACCATGCTGCGGGCAAGACTGGTCGCCTGCTCGATGTCGTTCTCCGCGCCGGTGGTCCGGGTGCCGTACACGACTTCCTCTGCGACACGGCCGCCCAGCATGCCAACGATCCTTGCCCGCAGATATTGTTCGGGGTAGTTGTAGCGATCGGTCTGCGGGCGCTGGTAGGTGACGCCCAGCGCCTGGCCGCGTGGCACGATGGTGACCCGGTGTACCGGATCGGCACCCGGCACCACCAGGCCGAGAATTGCGTGACCGCTCTCGTGGTACGCGATACGCTCGCGATCGGCTTCGCTGAGCAGGATCGGCCTTTCAGGGCCGAGCACGATTTTTTCCAGCGCATCCATGAAGTCCTTGTGCCGCACATCGTTTTGCTCACGGCGCGCCGCAAGCAGCGCCGCCTCGTTGACGAGATTGCGCAGGTCCGCGCCCGAAAGTCCCGGCGTGGCAGAAGCCAGCTCGGACAGGTTGACATCCTTCCCGAGAGGCACCTTGCGGGTGTGCACGTTCAGAATTGCTTCGCGCCCGGCTTTGTCCGGCAGGTTGACAACCACGCGCCGGTCGAAGCGCCCCGGCCGCATCAATGCCTTGTCGAGCACATCGGGCTGGTTGGTCGCGGCAAGCACGATGATTCCTTCGCGGCTCGAGAAGCCATCCATTTCGGTCAATATCTGGTTCAGCGTCTGTTCCTGTTCGCTCGAACCGCCGAATGCAACCTGGCCGCGTGCGCGGCCGATCGAATCGAGCTCGTCGATGAAGATGATCGCGGGGGCATTCTCCCGTGCCTGCTTGAACAGATCGCGTACCCTTGCCGCACCGACGCCCACGATCATTTCCACGAACTCCGCCGCGCTCATCGAGAAGAACGGCACGCCCGCCTCGCCGGCGACCGCCCTTGCCAGCAGCGTCTTGCCGGTGCCCGGCGCGCCGATCAGCAGCACGCCCTTCGGCGCCGCGCCGCCCAGCCGGGTATATTTCTCCGGGTCCTTCAGGAAGTCCACGATTTCGACGAGCTCATTCTCCGCTTCGTCGATCCCTGCCACGTCATTGAACGTGACGCGCGAATCCTGCTCCTGGTCGTAGCGGCGCGCCTTGCTCTTGCCGATGCCGAACATCGATCCGCCCATGCCGCCCCCCTGCGCCGCCCGGCGGTAGAGCCAAACATAGAACGCGATGATCAGCAGCGCCGGGCCGAAGCCGTAGAGAAGCGTGGCCCAGCCGCTGCCGGTCTGGATCGGCACGGCGCTGATCTCGACCTTGTTGGCTATGAGGAAATCCTCGAAGCCGGGGCTGACGAAGGTCGGCAGCGTGGTGGTAAAGGTTTGCGACGTCCGGCTTGGTGTGGCCGGCAGCGGCCCGGGAGGCGGCTCCTTTTTCTGGTTGTCGCCCGTCACCGGAGGTGGCCAGGTGACCGGCGCGCCGAAGCGGCCTTCGATGCTCGCTCCCTTGCTGTAGATCGACTTGACGTTGCCGTTGGCTACCTGTTCCTTGAATACCGTATAGGGCACGGTCACCGGCGCGTTTTCCTCCGGGAAGAACACCTTCATTAACAGGTAATTGACGAACAGGATAATGGCGAACAGCAGCCATGCCTTGCGTGGCGGCATCCTGGCCGGCTCGGGATTCTTCGGCGCGCCTTGCCGGCTGCTCCCTGGCGGGACAGGCTTTGCGGGCAATGGTGTGATGTCGCGCTTCATATGCTGGTTCGGCACTCGCACCATATCGATAGTTTCTTCGGCAGTGACGGCGGCTGTTGTTGTAGCTCAAATATCTGCTGCCAGCATGATGCGTAATCGTGTGAACCTTCAGCAATGCGGCTTGCAAACTGGCGATGCATCAGCGATCCGGTTTATGAAAACGCATTATGAGAATCAATGAAAAGCGGAATCCTCATAGCAACTTTAAATATGCATCTAAAATACATATTATGTTACAGTGCCTTCACTTCCACCGCTTTCCGCCATCATGCGCCTGACCCGATTTTCCGACATTGGCCTTCGTGTCCTGATTTACCTGGCGCGCGCCGGCGACGACCGCGCCCCGGCAACGGTGGGCGAGATTGCGCAGCAATTCGATGTTCCGGCAAATCACCTGGTGAAGGTCGTGGGCCAGCTGGCGCGTGCGGGATGGATCAAGGCAATGCGGGGACGCAACGGCGGACTGACACTAAATGCCGATCCGATGACTCTACGTATCGGCGTCGTTCTACGCGAACTTGAAGGCGACGACGAGCTCGTCGATTGTGAAACCGGAAACTGTCAGCTGCGCGGCAATTGCCTCCTCCGCTCGGCCCTGGCGGTGGGCAAAAACGCTTTCTATGATGCAATGGACCGCTATACGCTTGCCGATATTACGAAGGGCGCAGTAGGAGAACAGATCGTGATGATGCATCGCAATTTCATCCGCATGGCACGAGATAGCAAGACCGAAATCGCATAAGGATTGAACAAGGATTGAACGCAAGCCCTGACGGGCATTATTTTTGACTTTAAATATGCATTATAAATGCACCTTTTAAAAATGACTGTTTGGTCGGCGGCCGACATCGCCGATTCACCGCAAAGGCAACAAATTTTCAAATAACGACAAGGAGAAACCCAGATGAAAGTGTGCACGATTACGGAAGCCTCGATCCGGACCATGGTGGAGCGGTTCTATGCGCAGGTACGGCACGATGAAGTGCTATCCGGGGTATTCAATGCATCGCTGGACGGCAGGTGGGACCCTCACCTCGACCGCATGGTTGCCTTCTGGACGAAAGTGCTGATGGGCACGGGCGATTTCCAGAGTGATGTGTTCGGTAAGCACATGGCGCTGCAAGGCATCGAGCAAAAGCATTTCAGCCGGTGGCTGACACTCTTCAGGCAGACCGTGGACGACATCTTCAGTGAGGACGATGCACAGATCGTCATGGAAGTCGCTGACCGGATCGCGCGCAGCTTGCGCTATGGCTACTTCCGCGAACACGCGACACATCACGTTCATGAAACGACTACCTAATTGACATTGAAAGGAGCATCATGGGTACCCTGCGCCTCCAGGCCGACCATCCAGTACACGTCGCGCCGCGCGACATCTCTGACCGTATCGCCTACGGCTTTACGCGGTTTCTGCGTTTCTTTGCTGACCGATTCTTCGCCCGGCGATACGGGCACCGGGCAGTGGTATTGGAAACCGTCGCTGCCGTGCCCGGCATGGTCGGCGGCCTGCTGCAACACCTGAAGTCACTGCGATTGATCAAGGACGACAATGGATGGATTCGGCAATTGCTTGACGAAGCGGAGAACGAACGCATGCATCTGATGACGTTCATCGAAATTGCCAAGCCTTCGATGTTCGAACGCGTACTGATTTGCCTGACACAGCTCGTGTTCTACAACATCTACTTTTTCATCTACCTGCTGTCGCCGAAGACGGCGCACCGGATCGTCGGGTACTTTGAAGAGGAAGCGGTGTACAGCTATACGGAATATCTGAATGGCATCGATAAAGGGACGTATGAGAATGTCCCGGCACCGGCACTGGCGATCCGGTACTGGAATCTGCCTGCGGATGCGCGATTGCGTAATGTCGTGATTGCAGTGCGAGCTGATGAGGCGGGGCATCGGGATGTGAATCATGCGTTTGCGGATCAGCTTCGCGGGGTGCGGTAAGGGTGGGTTGTCGGTTTCCTGCTCTAATTCTTCGTTTGCGTTTGAAGCAGTGGGCGTCGGTGTGAATTCAACGCAAACGCGAGATCACCGGACGACTAGAAAATAATTAACGGAAAGGTTCCCTCCTCCTTCCAAGGGGAGGGTTAGGGTGGGGGTAGTGAGGTGGAGCTTATGCATGCGTTTGCCCGAACTCATTACCCCTGCGCGGGCCGCCCCATCCCAACCTTCCCCCTGGAAGGGGAAGGAGCTGTCAGCGGTTGTTTGGAACGCTTTCGGACATGCAGAAGGAGGGACGCTATAGCGACCAAACCCGCTTCGTAAAGACAAGCCGCCCTTTGGTGCCAATCCCGGATCAACCATTCAATGAAAGCCGACATCATGAACACCATGCACACTCGTTGTTGTATTGCAGGCGGCGGACCGGCCGGCATGATGCTCGGCTACTTGCTGGCGCGTGCCGGCGTCGATGTGGTTGTGCTGGAAAAGCATGCCGATTTCCTGCGCGACTTCCGTGGCGATACCATCCATCCATCGACGCTGCAAGTCATGCAGGAACTGGGGCTGCTCGAAGCAATCCTGGACCGTCCGCATGACAAGGCCCGCCGCTTGCGGGTGTCGATCAGCGGCAACGATGCGGTCGTTGCCGACTTCTCCGGCCTGCGCACCGCCTGCAAGTACATCGCGATGATGCCGCAATGGGAATTTCTCGATTTTCTTCGCGATCACGCCTCGGTATGGTCCAACTTCCGCCTGCTGCTAGGGGCAGAAGCGGTCGACGTGGTGAAGGAAGGCGGACGCGTCCGTGGCGTGCATGTACTGGCGGAAGGCGAACCGATGGTCATCATGACGGACCTGGTCGTCGGCGCCGATGGAAGGCGGTCCAGGATGCGTGATGCGGCCGGGCTGACGGTGCGCAATCTCGGCGCGCCGATCGATGTGTTGTGGATGCGCTTGCCGGTCATGCCCGGCGATCCGGTGGAAAGCGGCGGCCATATCGACAGCGGCCATTTCCTGGCCATGATCTACCGCGGCGATTACTGGCAATGCGCCTATCTCATTCCGAAAGGCGGGATAGAGGCGGTACAGGGCCGCGGGCTGGATGCGTTCCGGGCGGAGATCGCCAGCGTCGCGCCGTGGCTGGCGGCGCGCACGCAGTCGATCCGCGACTGGGACGACGTCAAGCTGCTGAGCGTCACCGTCGACCGGCTTGAGCGCTGGTGGACGCCCGGTCTGCTGTGCATCGGTGACGCCGCCCATGCCATGTCGCCGATCGGCGGCGTCGGTATCAACCTGGCAATCCAGGACGCGGTCGCCGCGGCGAACATACTGGCGGCGGCGCTGGCGAATCCGGACGTCACGGCAGAGCAACTCACACCACTTCTGGCGCAGGTGGAGAAGCGCCGCCTCTTTCCGACGCGGTTGACGCAAGCCGCGCAACTGGCGGTACAGAACAGGTTGCTGAAGCCGGTGCTGGAAGGCGAGCGCCAGAGTACGCTTGAGACGCCGTGGCCGGTCAGGCTGTTAAACCGGTGGCCTGCTCTGCGCGCCGTGCCAGCATATGCGGTCGGCATCGGCGTCAGGCCGGAACACGTGCGATCGCCCGGCTTGCGATAATGGCATGGTCCCGCAGACGGGACATGGTCTCTTTGATGACCGGAATTTCATTGCCTTGCGCGCGTTTGTTCCGCCTGCCGCCATGCCGCACGCGATCACCATGGATTTCCGCACGAAAGCATCGGCGATGTGTACACTACCGCGCTCGCGTTTTACTTTGCCTGGACCATGACCATCACCGCTATCACTGTTAATGAAGAACTCCGTGCCTACATCGACCCGCTGACCGAAGACGAATATGCCGCGCTGGAACGCAGCCTGCTCGTCGAGGGCTGCCGCGATGCGCTGGTGCTATGGGGCGATCTGCTGGTGGACGGCCACAACCGCTACAGCATCTGCCAGAAGCATGGCATTCCTTTCAACACCGTGCAGAACCAGACTTTCCAGTCGATCGACGATGTGCACCTGTGGATGATCGACAATCACCTCGGGCGCCGCAGCGTGTCGGACTTTCAGCGCGGCGTCCTGGCATTGCGCAAGAAGGAGATCGTCGCCGCCCGGCTGGCGCAGGCGCAGGACACCCGGGCCGCTGTCGAGCCGGCCGCCGCTGAAGCCGCCACGCCCATCGATGCCACGCCGCAACTGACGAGGGAAAGCATCGCGCGCGCCGCGCGGGTAAGCAGTGCGACGCTAGGACAGATCGAAAAAATCCAGAAGACCGCCGCGCCGGAACTCGTGAATGCAGTGAAGACCGGAATGATTTCCATCAATGCCGCCGCCGCGGTGGCGTCCCTGCCGGAAGAGAAGCAGGTAGCGGCTGTCGCGGGCGGCAAGAAGGAGCTGCGCCAGGCGGCGCGGCAGGTGCGCGAAGCACGGCTGCCACCCAAGCCCGAGCCGGCGCCACCACCGGACGACGCTACGCCGGATCAGCTGGAAATCCATCGGTTGACGCAACTGGTGGCCGAGCTCACGGAGGAACGCGACCAGCTGAAGAAGAAGGTGCAGCACCTGACGATCGCCCTGGCGGAGGCACGCGACGGGAAGTAGCGTGCTGTCGACTCTACTTGAAAAGTATCTTCGCATCGACGTCGGCCAGCGTGGCGCAGCCGCACAGTGCCATCGCGATTTCGAGTTCGTCGCGCAGCAAACGGATGACATGCGACACTCCCATTGCACCGGCGTTGGCCAGGCCGAACACATAGGGCCGTCCGACCAGGACGGCATTCGCGCCCAGCGCGATGGCTTTCAGTACATCGGTCCCCCGTCGTATTCCGCCGTCGACCAGCACCGGCACGCCGGCGCCGACCGCATCGCGGATGCGCGGAAGGACGGCGGCTGTCGGCGGCATCGTGTCAAGGGTGCGGCCGCCGTGATTGGAAACGATGATGCCGTCCGCCCCGGCGTCGATGGCGAGGCGGGCATCCTCCTCGTGCATGATGCCTTTCAGAAGAAGTGGCAGGCGGGTGATGCCTCTCAGCCATTCAATGTCGGCCCACGTCGGTGCGGTAGTCAGCAGCGCGTCGAACATGCGGCTTTGGTGGGGATGCAATTCGATGGCTTGTGCCGGCGGCAAACCGGCCAGGTTGACGGCCGCGATGCCGGGAGGAAGCTGGAAGCCGGCGCGGCGCTCCCTGTCCCGCGCGCCGCTGCTCGGCGCATCCACCGTGACGACCAGCGCTTCATAACCCGCCTCCTCGGCGCGACGCACCAGTTCACGTGTGAAACCGCGGTCATGCTGCAGATAGAGCTGGAACCATAGCGGGCCGCGTCCCGGCTCGTGCAGGACGATCCTGGCAACATCCTCCAGCGGGGTGGTTGCCTGCGTACTCAGCACCATGCCGGCGCCCTGCATGGCGGCGGCAAAGGCGGTGGCCACTTCCCCATCCGGATGAGCCATGCGCTGAAAAGCAACCGGTGCAAGCAGGATCGGATGCGCCAGCGTCGTACCCATCAAGTTCACCCGCGTATGGCCGCCGACAAGATTGCGCAGCACCCGCGTCGACAACGGCATTGCATTCCATGCGGCGCGATTGGCCCGCATCGTGATTTCATCGGCAGCGCCGCCGCTGAAATAAGCCCATGCGTTGGCGTCGAGCCGGGTGTGTGCGTGCGCTGCATGGTCCTCCAGCGACACGATGCCGGGGGGTATCGGCTCGACCGCCGGGATCGCGCTCATGTGTCGGCCCACATACGCAGCAGGTTGTGATACGTACCGGTGAGCTGCACGACCGAAGGATCCTGCTCGCCGAGGGACTCGCGCAGCTTGAGCAGCGCCATGTCCATCTCGAACAGCAGCCGACGCTGGTCGTCGCCGCGCACCATGCTTTCTATCCAGAAGAAACTCGCCAGCCGCGCGCCGCGCGTCACCGGCGTGACCTGATGCAGCGAGGTGCCGGGATACAGCACGAGATCGCCAGCGGCCAGCTTGATGCGCCGCTCGCCCTGCAGATCCTGTATCAGCAGCTCGCCGCCGTCGTACTCATCCGGCTCGGCGAGAAATACAGTGCAGGACAAGTCGGTCCGCACCCATTGCGCCGGATTACGGGAATGCAGAACGGCGCCGTCGATATGGGCGCCGTAGTGGTTGCTGTCCCCGCTGTAGCGATTGAACAGCGGGTTGAAAATCTTGCGCGGCAGTGCCGCGGAAAAAAACAAGGGATCGCGTTGCACGGCGCCGAGTATCAGCGCCTGCAATTGGCGCGAGACATCGCTGTCCTGCGCCAGTTGCTCGTTGTTCTTGCGGGCGACCGCCTGGCCGCCCGCACTGCTGCGCCCGTCTACCCACGGCGCATCACTCCCGAGCAGGGCCCGGGCGGTGGCGAGTTCGTCGCGGGTAAGTACGTTTTTCAGGTGCAGAAGCATGCTTCGTCTTAGAACATTGCCTTCAGTGTCAGTTCTACACGACGCGGGGCGCCCGGCGCATAGAAGCCGCGGTACAGCGAATCCGCGTACAGCCGGTCGGTCAAATTGCTGACGTTGAGCTTGGCTGTCCAGGTTTGATTGATCGTGTACTCGGCCATGGCGTCGAACACGGTGAAGCCACCGGCCGTGACGTGACGCGCACCTTCCGGATTCTGTTCGCCGCGATGGGTGAGACCGGCGCCGAGGCGCAGTGCAGGCAACACGCGGTAAGTGGTCCAGAGGCTGCTGCTGTGTTTGGGCGTCAGGCCGGGGCGGTCGCCTTTAACCTGCGGGCCGGTACCGGCTGCGTTGAGTGCCACGTTGCTCTCATCGATCTTGGCGTTCGGAATCCAGGTATGGTTGAAGAAGACTTCCCACTTCGGCGTGATGCGGCCGGCCAGGTTGAACTCCATACCGGTCGCATGACGCTTGCCGGACAACAGTTGTTGTGTCGCCGCACTATCCTCGTCGGTATTGCGCTCGTTGTACTTCTCGCTATAGAAGGCTGCCACACCGAGCGAGGCACGTTTTTCGAACAGTTCCCACTTGCCGCCGATTTCCAGGTTACGGCTTTTCTCGGCTGGCGTCCTCGCATCCCTGAGGTTGGGAGAATTGACCGCGAACTGATAGGTATCGCCGGAGGTGTTGTAGGAAGTGCCGAAGGATGCGTAGTAGGACGCGACATCGCTGGGCTGGAACAATGCGCCGACACGGGGTGACCAGAGGTTATCACTACGCTTGAAAGAGACCCCGTCCCGCGCAACATAGGAAGCCTCGAAGTGATCGAAACGCAAGCCGCCGAGCAACTTGACCGTCGGGGTGACGCTCACCATGTCCTGCACGTACAAACCGATGTTGCGTGCATCGAAGGTGTTGTAGCCACGCATGGTCCGGGTGTCGGCAACGGTTGCGCCATCGTTCGGCCTGCCGACCGTGGTGTTCGGTTTGGCGACCACCGGAGTGCCGATCGAGTTGTAGTCACGCTTGGCTTCCTCGTTGTAGACATCGACACCCGCCAGGATGGAATGATTGCGCCCGCCCCAGTTGAAATTCCCGGTGAAGTCGCTCGAGAGCTGAGTTGTATCGCTTTCGCCGATCCGTCCCTTCGGCGTACGGTTGATCACGGTCGCACCGCTCAGATTGGCGGGTGTGGTGCCGGCACCGAAGCGGATGACACTGGCCCAAAGATCGCGCTCATACCGCCCGTGACGCAGCGTGGTCTTGAGCTGGCTGCCATTGTCGAAGCGGTGAACATGGCCGACGGTGCCGTAGGTCGCCTGCGTATCGAGATAGTCATTGGCGAGGCCGTAATAATTCTTTGCCGGCAGTGTCTCGATGATGTCGCCGCGCGTGCCGCCCGACAGGAACCAGGGATGGTTATACAAGGGACGGCCCTCGACACGCAGGTGGAACAGGCCGACAGTGAATTCATCCCGAGTGCCGATGCCCCAGCTATACGTCGGCGCGATACCGAATTTCTTTTGCCTGGCGCCCCAGTTTTCGGCGTTATGCACCATTGCGTTCAGGCGCAACGCCGCGTCGTCGCCAGTCTTGATGTTGAAGTCGCCGGTTAAACGGTGCAGTTCGCCGGTGCCGAGCGTGTAAGTCACTTCGTTCTGGTTAAACAGGAACGGTGTCTTGTTGACCTGATTGACGACGCCACCGGTCGAGCCTTTGCCGAACAGCATCGATGCAGAACCCTTCAGGACCTCGATGCGGTCATTGTTAAAGGTGTCGCGCTCATACAGTGCGGCATCGCGCATGCCGTCGGTGTAGATGTCACCCGCCTGGCCGAGCGAGAAGCCGCGCAAGCGCACATCTTCCTCGCCCGTCTCGCCGGCCTGGAAGGTTACGCCCGCGGTGGTGCGCAGCACTTCGCGGAAGTCGTCGAGGTTGCGGTCATCCATCAGCCTCTCGGTCATGACCGTTACCGACTGCGGAATGTCGCGCAGTTCCTGGTTGCCCTTGCCGATGCCGGTCGTCCTCGTGCGGAACGACTCTTTGCTCTGCGTTTCTTGCTGGCCCCTCACTTCCACGGCGGGCATCACCTGGTCGGAGGGGGCAGGAGTCTGTGCAGGGGTTTGCGCCACCGCGGAGAATGATGCCGCCAGCATGAGTGCGCCGAGCGGCACGCTGGACGGGCGGCGGAGTTCAGACTGCGACGGTGTCGAGGTTTGCTTCGCGCAGGTTGTAGCCTGCGTCAGCCGGCGCTTCGCCAATTTCTTTTTCATTGTGTATCCCTGTAGGTAGAGTGATCTGTATCGTCAGGCTGGCTATCTTCAGGGAATGGCTGGCTGCGACTTCATGACTTGAAAAACAAAAAACGGATTACTTGTAGCCGACGCGGTCGAGTATCTTTTGCGCAGGGACCTGGTTCTTGCCGACGGCGGTGATCGAGACGTTTTCGGTCTTGAACTTGCCCATCTGCTGCAGCACCGGATTCTTGACGACCGCAGAATTCACTACCGGCCACTCGTTGTTGCCGTCAGCGAAGTAGGCCTGGGCGTCGTCGCTGGCCAGATACTCGAGGAACTTGACGGCGGCGTCGCGCTGGCGGGCATTCTTGGCAACCGCGCCACCGGCGATGTTGACGTGGGTACCGGAACTTTCCTGGTTCGGCCATACGAAACCGACCTTGTTCATCATCTCGCGATCTTCGGACTTGGTGGAACGCAGCAGGCGCGCGTAGTAGTAGGAATTGACGAGCGCCACGCCGCATTCGCCGCTGGCCACGCCCTTGATCTGATCGGTGTCGCCGCCCTGCGGCGGCCGCGCAAAGTTGGCGACCATGCCCTGCGCCCACTTCTCGGTCGCTCCTTCACCGTTACGTTCGATCATGGCACCGATCAGCGACAACATGTACGGGTGCGTGCCGGAGCGCGTGCAAACCTTGCCCTTGTTGACGGGATCGGCCAGCGATTCATAGGTAGCAACGTCGTCGCGCTTGACGCGCACCTTGTTGTAGACGATGACGCGCGCTCGAGTGGACAGGCCGAACCACTGTGCTCCCTGCCCTTCGTCACCGCCACGCAGGTTGGCGGGAATCCGCTCTTCCAGCACCTTGGACTTCACCGGCTGGAACATGCCTTCGACCTGGGCACGCCACAGGCGGGCGGCGTCGACCAGCAAGATCACGTCTGCCGGACTGTTCTTGCCTTCGTTGCGCAGGCGCTCCATCAGCACGGCATCATCAGCTTCGATACGATTGATCCGGATACCAGTCTGCTTGGTAAAGTTGCTGTAAAGAATCTCATCAGTTTGATAGTGGCGTGCGGAATAGAGATTCAGCACGTTGTCCTGGGACAGCGCCGGCGACACGCTGACGAGCGCGGCAGCGAGAATGGAAATCTGGAAACGAAACGTCATTGGGGTCCTGTCGGGTTAGTCGGACGGGTAAGTCGACGGATGCGGAAGCGGAAGCATTCTTTTGGAGCTCAGTGACCGCCGGCGGTTGAATGGCATGCGTTTGTTGCATCAACGTATCGACCAGCACCAAAAAATAAGCTGCCATTTCCTTAAATCTAAACGATAACGATTCGCATTCTAATATAGATGTAGCGAATTTGCACTATTTTTGAGAACGTGGTCTTGGTAACCGGAAAATGAAATACAGAAGGGGAAAAATTGCAGAGATGCAAAACAGAAAGGTAGTTGCAACGTGTTTTCGCCGTCGTGCCTCGTTTCATCCGTCGCCGGATAGCGCAGCCTTATCCAATCTGACGAAGCACGCGGCACGGATTGCCGGCGGCAATCACACCGTCCGGAATATCCCTGGTCACCACGCTACCGGCACCGATGACTGCGCCCTTCCCTATCCGGACACCGGGCGCAAGAATTGACCCGCCGCCTATCCATGCATCGTCGCCAATTTCGATCGCCTTGCCGAATTCGATCCCTGCCCTGCGTTCTGCGACCGTGAGCGGATGCGTGGCGGTGTAGATCTGCACCGCCGGGCCGATCAGCACGCCCGTTCCGATGCGCACCGGCGCGACGTCGAGGACGACGCAGTTGAAATTGATGAAGACCTTGCCGGCGAAAACAATGTTGCTCCCGTAGTCGCAGTAAAAGGGAGGCTCGATCCAGGTCTCCGGTCCTGCCGACGGGATGAGTTCCATGAGCAGGCGGCTGCGTTCCGCAACCTGGTCGTCGCGCGTATCGTTGAGCGCCTTGAAGAGCAGGCGGGCGCGGCGGCGCTCGTCGCAGAGCTGCTGATCCAGCGGATCGTACGGCTCGCCGGCGAGCATCTTTTCCTTCTCGGTTTTCATGGAATGCTCTCCTGTCCGGAATGTCGTGCAGGAGCCGGCACGACAGTACCTTGCGCCGGGGCGCGCATCAAGAATCAACCATACGGGCTGTACCGGTCGGTGGCCCGCATCACCCGAGACGTCACGCGCGTTGAACGTTCCGGGTGTCGTGCTTGCGCATGAAGCCGAAATAAGCAGCAACCAGCGCCGTCCCCGCATGCAGCCAGACATCGTGGCTATGCAGCGGCACCAGCCCGAACATGGTGTTCAGTCCCGGGACCAGGCCCATGATCGCCAGCAAGGCGTAGATGATCGCAAGGCCTTTCGCGTAACCGACTGCGGCACCGACACTCTTCGCTGCAATCAGGCCCCAGATGCCGATGGCGAGATGAACCAGCGTATGCAGCACATTCACCGGAAACAGTCCCAGCAAGCGTCCATGCAGAGTGTCCACTGTCAGCGACGGATCCGTGCCGGTCGGCTGCTGCAGCAGCGCCGGGACGAAGCCGGCGAAGCCGACGACGACATAGATGATCCCGAAAACCAGGGCAAACCGACGGACGTTCATTTCCACACCTCATGGGAAGTTGTTCGCATGCGGCGCTTCGAGCAGATTCTGTGCCATTCCTGCCGTGCTGGTACCGCCTCTTGCGTAACTGTTTGTCGTTTCCCTTGCGATGATAAAAATTACATTTCCCGATAAAGTTTGCCGCTTACTTTTCCACCGTCACGCCGCGCCAGAACGCCACATGCCCGGCGATCTGCTTCGCCGCATCGAACGGCTGCCGGTAGATCCACGCGGCATCCTTGTTTTCTTCGCCGTTGACCGTCACGGTGAAGTAATTGGCGCTACCCTTCCACGGGCAGGTAGTGACCTTGTCGCTAGGCGCCAGATATTGCTGGTTGACCGCGTCCATCGGGAAATACACATTTCCTTCGACGACTTCCACCGCGCTGTCGGGTGCTTCGGCGATGACTGCGCCGTTCCAGATTGCCTTGGGCATAGAGCCTCCTGAGTTGGGTGTTCAAAATTGCTTGGTTGCTTGGTTGCTTGGTTGCTTGGGTCCTACGGGTCGATGCGACTAAGTCACAAACACCTATGACCGGCTCCTTCCCCCTCGTAGGGGGAAGGTTGGGATGGGGTGGCCCGCACAGGGGTGTGAAGGTCGAGCGATCGCATATGACTGACCAACCTCACTACCCCCATCCCAACCTTCCCCCTGAAAGGGGGAAGGAGCCCGTTCGCTTACAACCTGTCCACGTCGCCGCTTGCAGGCGGCTCCGATTTGCGCGGCACAAAGCAGTGCTTTGTGAAACCCCGTGCTCATCCACCTCGCCGCTTGCAGGCGGCTCCGATTCAGCCGGCGCAACGCATGCGTTGCGAAACTCCGGCTTCACCTCCTGCTTGATCTCCGGTTTCATTCACGCGCATGGCCTGTTCCATACGGTACGCCGGTCCTTCATCAATCCGCTTCCAGTACGAATCATGCGCCGCACTGCCCGGCGGCCATTGGGCAAGGAACTCCGCTTGCCAGCGCTGATGATCGTAGCGGATCGGCAGCGCGTCGATATACAGGCCGTCGATCCGCATGCCGTACACACTGTCCGCATGCGGTGTTGTCGAGATCCGCGTCAGCAGGCCTTCGTGTACGCCCGAAAAATTCGGCATGCCCGCAGCGCCGTTATTGATGACTGCGCAGCGCTTTCCCTGCGCATCGGCAAGCGGCTGCAATACCGGCGAACAGGTGTGGCTGCAGGCAAAGACGCGAACGCCGCCGGCGTCCAGCCAGCCCGCTGCCTCTGCCAGATGCGCATCGTCAAGCAAATGCTCGGGTGCAAATCCCCAGCCAGCCAGCGACTGTGCGTCCCCATGCACGATGCCTATTGGCATGCCACCGACATCGATGCGCTTCCACATCGGCAAGCCGGTCAGCCGCCGGCGCAGATCCGGGAATTCCGCGGCAGTTGCCGCCAGCCTGCGCATGATGGCGTTGGACCGCTGCACGACGATATCGTCCACCCAATCCGGATAGGCGCAGCCGCAGCCTGCGTCCTCGTCGCCGTCATGCGGCCCGAGTTCGCTCTCGACATTGCCACGGATGGCATCGTGCGACAGCACCGTTTCATTGATCCGGCGAAAACGGTCCGGGTCGATATCGAACCAGTTGAAGTCGCCGTTGAACAGCAAATGCTTGCTGCCGCGCTCGGCATCGACCATCCGCACCACCTCCTCCAGTGCCGCCGTGTTTCCATACAGGCCGCCAACCACGTAGAGCGTGTCGGCACATGCCGATGCGCCGGCGCGAAAAACGGATGGCGAATAACGGTACGATAAGGGACAGCTTCGGCCTGCGCTCATGGTTGTTCTCCCATCGGATGCGCTGCCTGGTTCAGGCGGGTGATCCAGTTGCGCGCATCGGGTTTATCACTGTACAGCCGGTTCAGGCGCTCATCGCCGACCTCAGCCACCGGCAGGTCGAAGGCGATTCTCCCCTGGCGCATGCCGATCACGCGGTCGGCCAGCACGGCAAGCAGGCCAGGATCATGCACCACGGTCACCAGCGTCATGTGTTGCCGCTGCGCCAGAACGGAGAGCATGGTGGCGATATCGGCGGCGGCCAGCGGATCGAGTGCGGCGGTCGGTTCGTCGGCAAGGATCAGCCTTGGCGCCTGCAGCAGCATACGGGCAATCGCGGTTTTCTGCCGCTCACCGCCTGACAGGCTGTCCGCGCGGGCGTCGGCCTTGCCGATCAGGCCGACCTGCTGCAAGGCTGTTTCCGCCCTGCGCACTTCATCACGCGGAAACAGCCGCGCCCAAGTCAGCGGCGAGCGGTTGCGTGCCAAACTGCCGAGCAGCACGTTTTCCAGCACCGTCAGCCGCTGCACCAGGTGCAGGCCCTGGAACACCTGGCCGACGTCGGCACGCAGGCGGCGCAGTTCGCGCGACGGCAGCGGCCGTTGCATCGGGAAGCCCAGCACGTCCACCTCGCCGTGGGATGGATGCATGATCCCGGTCATCAACTTCAGCAGGCTCGATTTGCCGGCGCCGTTATGTCCGACGATGGCGACGCGCTCGCCATGCGCGACCGACAGATCGACGCCGTCGAGGACGACGCGTCCGCCGGCCTGCGCGACGACGCCCTGCATGCGTATCGCCCATGCCGTCATAGCAGGGCCTTCCGCACGCGGCGGCTGAGTGCATCGAATACCGACACCAGCGCCACCACCACCAGCAGGATGGTCGCCAGCCTTCCCCACTGGAACAGGGACACCGCCTCGGTGATCAGCAGGCCGAGGCCGCCGGCGCCGACCATGCCGAGGATGGTGGAGTCGCGGATGTTGAATTCCCATACGTACAGGTGGTTCGATACCAGTTGCGGCAGGACGCCCGGCCAGATGGCGGTGAAGAAGACCTGCAGCGGACCGGCGCCGACGGCGCGCACCGCATCCGCGGCGGCCATGTCGAGCGTCTCGACGGCTTCGGCGTACAGCTTGCCGTAAGTGCCGAGCGAATGGGCGGCGATCGCGAGGATGCCGGCGGTCGGGCCGAGTCCGATGATGCCGACGAACACCAGGCCGAAAACCAGCGTGTGGATCGAGCGTGACGCATCCAGCAGCAGTTTCGCGATCCATTGCAGCGGTGCGGGTGCGGCAAGGTTGCGGGCGCTCAGCAGTCCGAGCGGCAAGGCCAGCGTCGCTGCCAGCAGCGAACCGAGCGTGCCGATCTTGATCGTCACCCACGTCGCCTCGGCCAGGCCATCGAGGAACTGGCGCTCGACCACGCGCCGGTTTTCGGTGCGCAGCACGGTGCCGTCGTCGCTTCGGTATTCGAGCTTCGTATCGCCAAACCACGCATCCAGGAAACTCGGATGGGAAAACTCCACCGCCGTCTTCTGCAGATTGGCCCATGGATTGCGGCCAAGCGACAGGTCCCCGCCGGCCGACAGGCTGGCGAGGCATATGCCGATCAATAGCGCATAGGCCACGATCCAGGCGAGGAAGCGCAAGCGCGATGCGGCCAAGGGCATGGCAAACCGCATCATTGCTTCGGCCGCAGTTTGCCGGTAGCGAGGCCAGCGTCACGGATCGGCTTGTAGAAGCTATTGTCCTTCGTGACGAAGCCGGTGTAATGGTTCGGCAGCAGCGACGGATTGGCCTTCATCGCTGGGCCGACGGCATCCAGCGCGGCCTGTAATTTGCTGACGAATGCCTTGTCCTTTGCCAGCGTGCTGCTGACCGCCACCGCATCGTTGGGCAGCGGCGCCGATTGCCAGATGATCTTCGAGCGTTCCGGCTTGATGAGACCGGCCTCGATCATCGCATTGCGATTGCGGTTGTAATCGGCGCCGGCATCAAGCTGGCCGGCGGCAACCTGTGTCTCGATCGCCTGGTGCTTGGTGTACAGCACCTTGCTGAAGTACTTGTCGGGATCAATGCCTTGCTGCATGAAGTAGTGATACGGGATGAGGTAGCCGGAAGTGGACCCCTTGTCGCCGAAAGCGAAAGTCTTGCCCTTCAAGTCCGCCACTGTGTTGATGCCGGAATCCGGGTGGGTGATCATGATTGCGAAGTATTCCGGCTTGCCGTCGTAGAGAATGGTGGACACCGCCTGCGCGCCGGCTTCATGGTTGGCCAGCACATAGCCCCACGGCCCGAGCAGCGCGATATCGGTCTCGCCGTTGGCAAGCGATTTCGCCAAGCCCTCCCAGGTGTCGACGGTGCGCAACTGCACCGGTCGGCCGAGCTGCTTCGACAGGTGTTCGGCGAGCGGACGGTAGGTGGCGTCGTTCTTGTCCTTGTCAGGCTGAAAGAGGCCGACGCCGAACTTCAGGGGAGAGGTGTCGGCGGCGTGGGCGATGAGGGTCGCGGTGCTTAGAATAAGGGCGAGCGCTAAGTTCTTAATCATCGGTGTTCCTTGGTGTGTGATGGATTCTTGTTTAATTTGTTTGTGTTTGTGTTCGTGTTTCCACTTGTGTTTGCGTTAGCGGGTGAGCTTTACACACCTCCGTAAGGTTCCCTCCCCCTTCCAGGGGGAGGGTTAGGGTGGGGGTAGTGAGGTTGAGCAGTAGCATGCAGTCGCTCGACCTCACCACCCCCTTCCCAACCTTCCCCCTACGAGGGGGGAAGGAGCCTTACGGCGGCCTAATTTACTTTTGCCGATGATTCACTGTCATATAACGCACGCTTCTACTCCTCGTTATACCTCTCCAAAAATCGCCGATCGATCGCCTGCTTCCACCGCCACGCCCAGTCGCCCTCCGCCGACAATCCTCCACGCACTGCGACCGCATGCTCGTCCCCGGTGCCGATCAGCATCAGATATCGCCGCTGGGGCGCATACGCCTTCAGTGACGCGCCATCGATCGCCGCTCGCAAGTTGCGCGACAGCACCGGCCCCATCCGCACCGCGAATACGCCGGCTTTCGGCAAGGGCTTGGACCACCCGGCGCAATCGCCGGCAGCGAACACATTCGGATGCGATGTGGACCGCAGGTATGCATCCACCCGGATGAAGCCGCGCTCATCCACCTGCAAACCTGATTGCCGAGGCCATCGGTATGCCTGCGCGCCGGTGGCCCACAAGGCGGCGTCGGCTGGTATCTTCCTGCCGTCCTCGCCGATGATGTGCGCGCCGTCGACATGGTCCGCCGAAAAGCCGTGCAGAATCTTGATGCCGCGCCGCGCCAGATGCCCGGCAAGCCGCCGCACCCCGCCGTCGGCCATGCCCGGCAGCAGTTCGTTCCCCTGCGTCGCCAGCGTGAACTGAAACTTGACCTGGGGAGCGAGCCCGATGAAGCGTCGATGCAACGCCAGCATGCTCTCCACTCCGGCCGCGCCGCCGCCCACGACCGCTACCCGATAGGCAGTGTCCGGTGCCAGCGTGCGGATCTCGTCGAGCAGCGCATCCCATCGCATCTGCAATGCTGCCAGCGGGCGCACCGGGAGCAGCGCCATGCGCTCTGCCTTCGGCGGCGTCAGCGTCGCGCCGATATCGATCGAGAGCCAGTCATAGCCAACGCACTCGCCATCCGACAGCAGCAGTACCCGTTGTGCCGGATCGAGCGCGACCACCGCATTCGGCCGAAACGCTGCTTCGGCACGCCGGCACAGCGACACAAAATCAATGCAGCATTCCTTCCAGGTGTAATGTCCGGCAAGCCATCCCGGCACCATGCCGGAATACGGTGCCAGCGCTACCGGCGAGACCAGCACGATCTCGACATCGGGCACTGGACGGCGGGCGAAATCGAGCAGCACGTGCGCATGCGCATGCCCGGCGCCGACCAGCACCAGCCGCCTCACCGGCCGCTTCCTTCCGGTAAAAATTGCAGGTCGCCGTACCAGGCGACGGCGCTTTCGCCGGTGTTGTCGGTATCGGTGGCCAGCGCCACGGCGACCACATCCGGTGCTTCCTCGCCAAAGGCGGCGCGGAAATCGGCACGCAGGTCGCGGGTTTCAGTGACCCAGCGTCCGGCCTTGTCGGCGCCGCTCTCCACCACGATCATGCGGGCGCGGTCGGTATAGGGATTGGGCTGGATGGTGCCGACCGGCTGGCGATTGTCCCAGATGTAATTCAGCGCAGCAGTGGGAATCTTCTGTCCGTAAAGTGTCTCGCCCAGCTTCAGCTTGGCGCGCGTGCCGAACGGCAGCTTCTCCAACGGGTAATCGAACATCACATACACCCGTGCCGCATAGTCGTCGCCGGCTTTCTCCCGCATGTCCGCGCCTTTGAGCGGCGCAGCGATTTTCCAGCGCCAGCGCAGCAGGGGCGTCTTGCGCAGGTCGACGCGCACCGCGTGAACCAGCCCGGACATCGATGCCTGCGCTTCGGCCTTCAGAACCGTGCGGCCGTCTTCCTTCACCAGGGTATAGCGGGTGTCGGGCGCATTCGGCGCGGGCCGCAACGGCTGCCAGCCCTCTGTCGCCGCGCCCGGCGGCATGGCGGAAAAAGCAGGCACGTCGGCCGCGCTGGTCGTCGTGATCGCTCCAAGGCAAAGGAACAGGACTGCCGCTGAACGCAGGATTTTCATGCAAGCCACTCCGCCGGAACATGTTTCAGATCATCGGGAACATCCACATCCGGGACCGCGTCCAGTTCTGCGGCGTTGATACCGAGCTGCGCAACGCGGTCACGGGTCCGCTGCATGACGGCGGCGGTACTCCACGGGATGTCGTCGAACAGCGAGAGCATCGGTTCGTTCATGCCGACCAGCACATAACCGCCGTCGGTGGCCGGCACGAAAACCGCCGGGTTCGACAGCAATGCGTCGGCCGCTTGGTGCAGGTGCCCGATGCTTAGTGCTGGTGCGTCGGTCCCGATCAGCAGCACGCGCGGATGGCGCAGCAACGCGCGTTCGAGGGCGCGGTACATGCGTTCGCCGAGATCGCCGCCGCCTTGCATCGTTAGGCTGATGTCGTAGTGCGTTGCGGCGTGGCGGAATTCGCGGTGGGTGGTGTCGGGGGCACAGCAGAGTTCGACCGGGCCGACCTGCGCTGCGGTCGCGCGGTGGAGGGTGTCGTGGAGCATGTGGGTCGCGAGGCGTGCGGCGGCCTGGTCGCCGATCGACTGGGCGAGGCGGGTTTTGACCTGGCCGGGGATGGGGGCTTTGGCGAAGATGATGAGGGCGCAGTTTTGTGGATTAAACATTCTGATTTACGTGCAGTTTTCTAATGTCTTCATTTTGATCCTGTGGAGACTAAGGTCTCTGGATCAATTATCGATCCCTCTCATCTAACCCTTGTCATTCCCGCGAAGGGTTTTGCAGGGAATTCGGACAGCATGCTGTCCGCCTGCGAAACGGTACTGGCTTGCAAGCCAGTACGCGCCCTGCAAGGGGGAATCTAGGGCTACGGAGTTTCTTCGGTAACGCAACTTCGGTTGTTCTCCGAAGAGACAAGCCGGGACTGGCCCCGGCGGGCCACTTCCTTTCTTTGCTTCGCCAAAGAAAGGAAGCAAAGAAAGGCGACCGCGAGTCGCTGCCCCTGCGGGGTTCCCGAAAAATGACAGACCAAGCCGGGAAGCGAAATAAACTCGCCTGCGGCTCAGACAAATTTCGCTTCTTTATCCGTCTCAGCCTGTCCTTTTTCGGCAGCGCCAAGCGGATTCGACCCCCAAAGCCGCTATGCGCGACCTTAACTTGGCTGCATTACCTGTACACCTTCGCCAACCTCTCCGCCGGCGTTCCCATCCAGTACAGCAACCGCAGCCGCCACATCAATACAATCGTTCGCCAGATACCGTACTTTTCCCATCGCCTGCCCGAGGTGGTTACTTTTTCGCGCAGGCACAGCGGCCTCGACTGCGACTTCAGCAGCCTGGACATTTCGATATCTTCCATCAACGGTTGTTCCGGGAATTTTCCGACCGCATCGAACGCATCGCGCCGAACGAAGATGGCCTGGTCGCCTGTCGCTATGCCGGTGATGCGGGAGCGCAGATTCATCAGCGCCGCGATCAGGACGAACATGCGCGAGCGGCCTTCTATGCGCACATCGAAGCGTCCCCATGCGTGCGCGGAAGTATCGAGACCCTGCCGTATGGCGTGCATCGCTTTCAGCGCATCACCGGGCAGCATCGTGTCGGCATGCAGGAACAGCAGGATGTCGCCTTCCGCGACGGCCGCGCCAGCATTCATCTGCCGCGCCCTCCCGCGATGCGCATGCACCAGCTTGTCCGCCAGCGGCGCAGCAAGCCTGACCGTGTCGTCACTGCTGCCGCCGTCCACGACGATCAGTTCCACATCATTGGCCCGCAATGCCTGCAGCGGCATCAACGACGCGGCGACCTGCTCCGCTTCATTCAGCACCGGCATGATGATCGACAGCATCGGCCTTTCTCCGTCAGCCCAGCCGCCAGGCATGGTAGCGCCCGACCCACTGCAGCAGCTTTTGCGGTGCATGGGCGCGTTTCCATTCGCCGGCGACGTACTTGTTTGCTTCCGCCATCGTCGGATAGGTATGGATGGTGCCGAGTATCTTGTTCAGTCCGATGCCATGCTTCATCGCCAGCACATACTCGGCCAGCAGCTCGCCGGCGTGTTCCCCGACGATGCAGGCGCCGAGGATGCGGTCCTTGCCCGGTACCGTCAGTACCTTGATGAAGCCGGATGCGGCTTCGTCGGCGATGGCGCGGTCCAGTTCGGCGATGTCGAACCGTGCCACTTCATAGGCGATGCCCTGCTCCTTCGCTTCCTGCTCCGACAACCCGACGCGGGCAACTTCCGGCGCGGTGAAGGTGCACCATGGGATCACGCTGTAGTCGGCGCGGAAGCGCTTGAACTGGCCGAACAGCGCATTGACGGCGGCGAACCAGGCCTGGTGCGCGGCGGTGTGGGTGAACTGGTAGGGACCGGCGACGTCGCCACAGGCATAAATGTTTGGATACAGGGTTTGCAGGTAACCGTCGGTGTCGATGGTCTTGTGCGGGGTGAGCGGAATGCCGAGTTCCTCGAGGCCGTAGCCTTCGGTGCGCGCGATGCGACCGACGGCGCACAGCAGCAGGTCGAACTCGATGGCGACTTCCCTGTTGCTGCCATTCTGCTGGACGAACAGGCGCTTGATGCCGCCGCTGTTTTCACAGCGTACCGCCTTGAAGCCGGACATTACCTTGACGCCATCGCTCTCCAGCGCGGCGGTGACCAGCGCCGCTGCGTCTTCATCTTCGCGGCCCATCAGCCGCGGCGCCATTTCCACCTGCGTCACGTCGCTGCCGAAACGGGCGAAGGCTTGCGCGAGTTCGCAGCCGATCGGCCCGCCGCCGAGCACCACCATCCGCTTCGGCAGTTCCTGCAGCGACCACAGCGAATCCGAGGTCAGGTAGCCCACCTCGTCGATGCCGGGAATCGGCGGTACCAGGGGACGAGCGCCTGCGGCAATGACGATGCTGCGTGTCGTGAGGCGACGCCCGCCGACTTCCACCTCCCAGGGCGACACGATCTTCGCCCTGCCCTGCACCACATCGACGCCCAATCCGGTATAGCGCTCGACAGAATCATGCGGTTCGATGTCGCCGATCACCCGATGGATGCGCGCCATGACGTCGGCGAAGTTGAACCTGATTTCCGCTTCGGCGATGCCAAGCGATGCCGACTCGCGCGCCTGCTTGACGAACTTTGCCGAGCGGATCAGCGCCTTGGAAGGCACGCAGCCGAAGTTGAGGCAATCGCCGCCCATCTTGTGTCCCTCGATCAGGGTGACCTTTGCCTTGACCGTGGCGGCGATGTAGGAAGTCACGAGGCCCGCTGCGCCGGCACCGATGACAACCAGGTTGCGCTCGAAGCGTGCCGGCTTCTTCCACCTTGCATAGACTTTCCGCGCCGCATGGATGTGCAGCGCCTTGCGCGCGAGCAGCGGAAAGATGCCGAGCAGGATGAAGGAACCGATGACTGGCGGCGAGGCGATGCCGCGCAGGCTGTCGATTTGCGCCAGCTGCGTGCCGGCATTCACATATACCAGCGTGCCCGCCAGCATGCCGACCTGGCTGACCCAGTAAAAGGTCCGTGTGCGGATCTTCGTCAGGCCCATCAGCAGGTTGACGAGGAAGAACGGGAACAGTGGCACCAGCCGCAACGTGAACAGGTAGAAAGGTCCGTCGCGGGCAATGCCTTCGTCGATGGGCGCAAGGCGTTTGCCGAACCGGCCGCGCACCCAGTCCTGCAGCAGGTAGCGGGACATGAGAAAGGCGAGCGTGGCGCCGATGGCGGAAGCGAAGGACACTAGCAAGGTACCCACTGCGAGGCCGAACAGCGCACCGCCGGCAAGGGTAATGATGGTGGCACCGGGCAGCGACAGCGCGGTGGCGGCGATGTAGATCGCGACATAGATCAGCATCGCCTGCGCGGGATGCGCCTCGTAGTAAGCCTGGAAGGATTGCTGGCTGGACTTGAGGAAGTCGAGGCTGAGGTAGCGGCCGAGGTCGAAGAAGACGAACGCGGCGATGGCGGCGATGACGGCAAGGAGGATGAGAAGCTTGGTGCGGTTCATTGTTTTGGTTGTTGGTTGAACTCGGTTGTGAATCTAAAAAATGTCCGTCGGCAGGTTTCGGTGAAGACATCCACCCTAAGGCTCCTTCCCCCTTTCAGGGCGCCCGGCTAGGGGGGAAGGTTGGGATGGGGGTGTGAAAGTCGAGCCATCGCATGTAGTCGCTCAACCTTACTACCCCTCCTTGCAGGACGCATCAGCGCTTGCAAGCGCTGATCGTTCCGCAGGCGTGCAGCATGCTGCACGAAACCCCTGCTGCACCCCTAGCCCTCCCCCTGAAAGGGGGGAGGGAACCTTACGGGGGGTGGCGAGACAGTAAGCATCAATGTTCTGGATTCATCTCCTCGATCAGTGCCTCCTCAAGCCGCCAACGCCCCTCCGCAGCTGCTCCCCTGCCCCGCCGTACATCCATAGCAATGGTCCGCAATCGCGATCGGCTCTCCGTCCACCTCCCGCCCGAGCAGATCCCGCAGATGCGGCCTGCCGGTCCGATTCAATCGCGCCGGCATAGCCAGCATCTGATTGAAATCGCAGTCGTATAAATGCCCCTGCCAGTCCACGCTCACCAGCGTGCGGCACATCACGCCGTCGAGATTGGCGCTGCTGTAGTTATGCTTCAGCAGATTCATGTAATCGGCAAACTGGCCCTTCGAAACCAGCATGCTGCCAAAACGCTGGATCGGCATGTTGGCCAGCACATATAAGCGGGTGAATTCGATGCCAAAATGCTGCATCAGCTCGCGCTTGTAATCCGCCTCCAGTCCCTGCTGGCCGGGTGGCAGCGACGGCCCCTGCGGGTTGTACACCAGGCTGAGCGCAGGACCGCCGTCACGCCCGTAGCCCAGCGCATTGAGCAGACGCAGCCCGGCGATGCTCTTGTCGAACACGCCGTCGCCGCGCTGCTGGTCGACGTTTTTCTGCGAATAGCAAGGCAGCGATGCAGTGATTTCCACCTCGTGCCGTGCCAGGAATTCGGCCATGTCCTCGTATCCCGGCTCGAAAAGGATGGTGAGGTTGCAGCGGTCGATCACGTGCACGCCGAGCGCCCTCGCCTCCTGCACCAGGTAGCGGAAATGCACGTTCATTTCCGGCGCGCCGCCGGTCATGTCGAGCGTGGACAATTTCCGGTCCCGCAGCACCTGCAAAACGAGATCGACGGTGTCCCTGTCCATCATTTCCTTGCGGTTCGGCCCGGCATTGACGTGGCAGTGCTGGCAGGTCTGGTTGCATTTGTAGCCGAGGTTGACCTGCAGGGTATCGAGCGTCTTGCGCCGGATGGCAGGGAAATCGGTTTTTTTCAGCAGCGGGTAGGTGGCATGCATCGGGGAATCTCCGGAACGGGTTCAGCGTTTGAGCACGGCGAGCCAGGCGAGTTGCTCGTTGTCGAGCGCGCTCTCCGGCGTCAGCATGGCATGGGCGAGCGCGGTGCGAATCTCCGGCTCCTCCGGCGGCCTGTCGTCATTGAGCAGGGCGATCAGCAGGTCGCGCACTTTTTCCAGGCTCTGCCGGTACAATGTGAAAATCGAACTGACGCTCACATGCTGGGCGGGGTCTTCCATCCAGCAGTCGTAGTCGGTCGCGATGCCGATTGTGGCATAACAGATCTGCGCCTCGCGGGCGAGGAAGGCTTCCGGCACATTGGTCATGCCCACGAGATCGCAGCCGGCCTGCCGCAGGAAATGGCTTTCGGCGCGGGTGCCGAGCCGCGGGCCTTCGACGCAGGCATACGTCACGCCGGCATGGAGCGTAATGCCGAGCCTGTCGGCATGGGCGGCAATCCACCGTACGAGCTGGCCGCTGACAGGATTGGCAGTGGAAATGTGGGCGGCGATGCCGTTGCCGAAGAAACTGGCTGCGCGGCGCCCCTTTGTCCAGTCGAAATACTGGCCGGGAATGGCGAGGTCGCCGGGCGCAATCTGCTCACGCAGGCTCCCGACGGCGGAAATGCCGATGATCTGGGTTGCTCCCAGCGACTTGAGCGCATAGATATTGGCGCGGTAATTGATTTCATGCGGCAAATGATTGTGCTGCGTGCCATGCCGCGCCAGGAAAAGAATGTCCTGGTTGCCCATGCGTCCCCGCAGCACCTGGGCTGACGGCGCGCCGAACGGCGTTTGCACATCCATGTGTTCTACAACTTCAAGCCCGTCAAGCTGATACACCCCGGTCCCGCCGATGATTGCAAGCATCGTTGTCGTCCTTGTTGGTTGAGTGCCGTACTTGTGAGGCCGGCGGCACAGTTCCTGGCGGATATTCTCGCACCGGTTTTGTCTAAGTCGGCAAAATAGCCGAAACCTTACACCGAAGTTCTGAAATACGCTTGCGGGTCTGCGAGCCGACGATCCACGATTGGTATACGCCGTGCACGCCCCGTTGGTTTCGTCTATATCAAGAGCTGCCGTGGAACAAATTGGATTAATTCAACTCATTCTTTATGTCGGTTCCATTTACAGACACGGCTATCGGCGTGCAGCCCGGATATCGCCCGCTTTCAGGAACTTCCGCAAGGAGAACGACCATGAAACTACGCAACGTATTTTTGGCGGCGGTGCTGATCCTCATCATCGCCTTTGTAGCACTGAATTGGAATGCATTCCTGGCTTCGACGACGGTATCGTTCGGCGTCGCGACCATCGTTGCGCCGCTCGGCATGATCATGCTGGGCCTGCTGGCGATCCTGGCGGCCGTTTTTCTCACCTATATAGTGACGCTGCAGACGTCGGTCCTGCTGGAAGCGCGCCGCCATGCGCGTGAGTTGCAGGCGCACCGGGAGCTTGCGGACCGTGCCGAGGCATCACGGTTCACCGAGTTACGGCGCTTTATCGAAGGCGAACTGCAGGCGGTGGCGGTACGGGATGCGGAATCCAATGCCGCCCTGCAGGCCCGCATCGAACGCATGGAACAGAAACTGAGCACTTCGCTGGAAGAGTCGGGCAACTCGATGGCGGCCCAGCTCGGCGAGATCGAAGACCGGCTGGAGCGGGAAACGCACCACCCGGTATTGCCGGCGACGGTGATCCGGCGCGAGCATTGAGCTGAACCCGATGTGACTGCGTGGCGGCTACGTAGTGGCTACTCGATCGGCTCGTACGGCAGCCCGACATAGTTTTCCGCGATGGTGGTCCGGCCCGCGACGGAACCGGTGTAGTACTCGAGCTCGGCCAGCTGGATGCGCTGTGCGAAGGGATCGTCCGAGAACTTGTGCAGCATTGACGTCATCCACCATGAAAACCGCTCGGCTTTCCACACCCGCCTGAGACAGATCTCCGAGTATCGGCCGAGCAGGTCGGACCGGCCTTCCTGGTAATGCTTGCGCAGTATCCGGTACAGGGTGCGGACGTCGCCGGCGGCGAGATTCAGTCCTTTTGCGCCGGTCGGCGGCACGATGTGCGCGGCATCGCCGACGAGGAACAATCGGCCAAACTGCATCGGCTCGGCAACGAAGCTGCGCAGCGGCGCAATGCTCTTTTCGATGGACGGGCCGGTCACCAGCGATGCGGCGGCGTGTTCGGGCAGGCGCGCCTTCAATTCATCCCAGAAGCGCTCGTCCGGCCATTCCTCCACCTTGTCGTTCAGCGTGCATTGCACGTAGTAACGGCTCAGCATCGAATGCCGCATGCTGCACAGCGCGAAGCCGCGCGCGTGGTTGGCGTAGATCAGCTCATGCGATACCGGGGGGGTTTCCGAGAGGATGCCCAGCCACCCGAACGGATAGACGCGCTCGAACACCTTGATCGCGTCCGCCGGCACTGACTGCCGCGATACGCCGTGGAAGCCATCGCAGCCGGCGATGAAGTCGCATTCAAGGGTAATGGTCTCGCCGCCGCTGGCGAAGGTGACGCTCGGTTTGTCGGAATAAAAATCATGCAGCTGCACATCCTGCGCTTCATAGATGCTGATACCGCCATTACCGGCGCGCGCTTCCATCAGGTCACGGGTGACTTCGGTCTGGCCGTACACCATCACCGTCTTTCCACCCGTCAGGTTCTTCAGGTCGATGCGTTCGCAGCGACCGTTGAACGACAGGGCCACGCCTTCGTGCACCTGGCCGACACGATCCATGCGCGCATGTGCCTGCGCCTCCCGCAACAATTCCACCGTCCCCTGCTCCAGCACGCCGGCGCGTATCCGGCTCAGCACGTAATCCGGCGTGCGCGCTTCCAGGATGACCGTGTCGATGCCCTGCAGGTGCAACAACTGGCCGAGCAACAACCCGGATGGTCCCGCGCCGATGATGGCTACCTGTGTCTTCATTGTTCGTCTCCGGTCACCCTCGCCACCAGTCAGCCGGGGCAACGGGAATGGTGGTGTTCTTTTAATGGTGGTGTTCTTTTAATGGTGGTGTTCTTTTAATGGTGGTGTTCTTTTTATTCATGGTCGGATGAAACCGCGCTTCCCGGAAGGGATTTTTATGCCGAAGATTTGTACTTTTCGCATATTCCGGGCATCTGCTACGATTCCCATATGCCAAGGTGCAAGGAGCCAGCCTTCCATGGACACGAATACCGCCGTTTCTCCCATACTGCCTGTCCCCACCTACCAGCTTTATGGCGAACGGGAGCCGTGGCCGACGCCTGACATGGTGCATTGCGAAGCAATTGCGGCGCGCAGCAAATTGCACAACTGGCATATCAAGCCGCACCAGCACAGCAGCCTGTTCCAGATCCTTTACCTGGAGAAAGGCGAAGCCGACGTCCGGCTCGACGACAAAACCAGCCGCATGCAGGCCGGCGAAGTACTGATGGTTCCGCAACTCTGCATCCACGGCTTCCGCTTCCGGCGCGACGCCGCCGGATATGTATTCACCCTCGCCTATCCGTTGATTCACCAGCTGACCCGCCGCCTCGGCGATCGGTTCGCCAGCCGGTTCGCCCGCTTCGGCATTCCCAGCCTGCATCGGCTCGCCGATGACGCCGAGGGCGACTACCTGCGAATGGCCTTCCGAGCACTCGACGAGGAATATGCCGGCAACCTGCCGCAGCGCGAGGCGCTGATGGAAGCGTTGCTGACGGCCATCCTGATCCGCCTGACCCGAAGCGCCTTCGATGCACAGCCGGAACAGCAGGCGCCGCAGCCCCGCCCGCCGTCGCGATCCGGCGGCCACTTCGCGCGGTTCTGCGACATGCTGGAAGAACGCTACCTCAGTCACCAGCCGGTCGCGGCCTATGCGGCGGCACTCGGCATCACCGCCGCCCACCTCAACCTCCTGTGCCGGCGAACGGCCGACAAGTCGGCGCTGGAAATGATTCATGAGCGCATCATCCTCGAAGCGAAACGCACGCTCGTCTATACCTCGATGACGGTCAGCGAAGCGTCGTATGCCGTCGGGTTTTCCGATCCGGCTTACTTCACCCGTTTCTTCAAGCGGGCAACCGGCCTGTCGCCAAAACAATTCCGCCAGCAGGCGGAAGCCCTGCATCGTTGACCATGCCTCAATGATTGACGCGATTTCCGACAAACGGTTCGACTACCGCACAAGCATCTGTTGAACGAACATATCGTGGGATATGATCATTCGGCAAATCGGCACTGTCATGGATCGCGATCAACATTCCGATCCGGGCCGTATGGCGTACTTCCAGATCATTACAACAGGAGACAGGCATGAAACTCAAGACACTATGGACATCGGTTGCAGCGATCGGCATGGCGGGCCTGATGTCGTTTGGCGCGCAGGCGCAGGAAACCATCAGGATCGGACTGGTGGCGCCGTTCTCCGGCCCCTTCGCCGATTACGGCAAGCAGATGGAAGGCGGCATCAAGGCCTACATGAAACAGCACGGCGACACCGTCGCCGGCAAGAAGATCGAGATCATCGCCAAGGACACCACCGGCCCGGTGCCGGAAGTCGCGAAGCGGCTGGCGCAGGAACTGGTGGTACGCGACAAGGTGGATTTCCTCGCCGGCTTCGGCCTGACGCCGGAAGCGCTCGCAGTGGCGCCGATCGCGCAGCAGGCAAAGAAACCGATGATCATCATGAATGCGGCGACCTCCATCATCACGACCAAGTCCGATTACATCGCCCGCGTATCGATGACCCTGCCGCAGATCTCCGCGCCGATGGCGACCTGGGCGGCGAAGAACGGCGTCAAGCGGGTGGTGACCCTGGTGGCTGACTACGGTCCCGGCATCGATGCGGAAACCGCCTTCAAGAACACCTTCACCGGTGGTGGCGGACAGGTGCTGGAATCGATCCGCGTGCCGCTGCGCAACCCGGAGTTCGCGCCCTTCATCCAGCGTATCAAGGACGCCAAGCCGGAAGCGGTCTTCATCTTCGTGCCGGCCGGCGAACAGGGCATCGCCTTCATGAAGGGCTATCGCGAGCGCGGCCTTGCCGATGCAGGCATCAAGGTCATCGCCACCGGCGACCTGACCGACGACCATGTGCTGCCGGCCATGGGCGATGCAGTGCTCGGCGTGATCACCACCTTCCACTACTCCGCCGCGCACGATTCACCGGAAAACAAGACCTTCCTGAAACAATTCGCCGACGCCAACCCCAACGGCGGGCGCCCGAACTTCATGGCGGTCGCGGGCTATGACGGCATGCATGCGATCTATGAAGTGGCAAAGAAGCTGAACGGCAAGATCGACGGCGACAAGGCGATGGAAGTGCTCAAGGGCATGAAGATCAACAGTCCGCGCGGGCCGATCGTCATCGATGCGTCGACCCGGGATGTGGTGCAGACAGTGTATGTGCGCAAGGTCGAGAAGGTAAACGGCGAACTGTATAACGTGGAGTTCGACAAGTTTGCGGATGTGAAGGATCCGGGTAAGTAACGCTTCACGCTACGTTTCTAATGAAGCCCCGGCGCGTGAGCGTGCGGGGCTTTTTGCTTGGACTGCAATCATGGATCTGTCGACCTGGACCTTCAGCTGGATAAGTATATTTTTCCCCTGTTGTCGTTCAACAATCTACTGGTGACACTTATATCGTCGAACTGTTCGTGTTTATAAAAGAAATAGCCTATTAGTTAGATAAAAGCCCCCACTAAGATGCCGAACCAGAGAAGCGCTAGAACGGTTCAAGCCGGGAAGCAGTTGCCTCAAACGAATTTTGTAGAACTCTCTAGAAGTTCGAGCAATGAGCAAAAGAGAATCGTCCCATCGCCAGCAAACTACCAAGGAGCGCATCATGAAATGGGTTACCCGTGAACGGCCAAAAATCGATCGGATCGCTTGTCCTTGGCTGATTGCCCGCTTCATCGACAAGGAACCGGAATTTCTCTACGTGCCGGCCAGGGACGTACTTCTGGTAGCGGAGAAGACCGGCGCGGTCCCCTATGACATTCCCGGCGTGGAAATGTCCCATGTCGGGGACCTTTGCAGCTTTGACGCGTTCCTGAACAAGTACGCGTTGACCGGCCCTGCGCTACAGCAGCTGGCCGCCATCGTGCGGGGAGCCGACACCTCCCGGCTGGACCTGACACCGCAATCTGCCGGTCTGTATGCAATTTCACTCGGTCTGTCCGCTACGTACACGGACGATCATGAAATGCTCGGGCATGGCATGGTCATGTACGACGCCTTATACGCCTGGTGCAGGCAATGTCAGAACGAAACGCACAACTGGCCGCCGACAATCAAGTGATTCGCGCGGCCATGTTTAACGACTGCAGTCATTGCATATTCGGCGAATGAATGCGTCGCTTATCTCCCGGCTTTTATGGGTCCGGGGATTACGTGCGTTCGCTGACGGCTATGTCAGCCTGCTTCTCCCCGTTTATTTGATCGCCCTTGGATTCAGCCCGTTCGAAATTGGCGTGATAGCCACGGCTACATTGCTTGGTTCCGGTTTGCTGACCCTGCTGGCGGGCTTCTATGCGTGGCGATTCCGTTACCGTACGCTACTACTAATGGCTGCCGCCCTGATGGCCGCAACCGGCTTCGGCTTTGCGGCGGTCACCGAATATTGGCCGATGCTGGTCATTGCAGTGGTTGGCACGCTGAATCCGTCCAGTGGCGACGTCAGTGTTTTCCTGCCGCTCGAACATACGTTGATGTCGGGTGCTGTACGTGATGTTGACCGTACTGCCGTGTTTGCCCGTTACAGTCTGGTCGGCGCGCTTGTCGCAGCATTGGGCGCGCTATGCGCCGGATTGCCCGAGCTGGTTGCGGGCACGCAAATCGTCAGCATGATGACGGCGCTACAGGCAATGTTCGTGCTGTACGGCGTATTGGGCGTCGTAGCGGCCGGCATATATTCCACACTGCCCAAGGACGCCGGCACAGCCGTTCAAGTCAAGCCTGCGCCACTGCGCCAATCGAAGAAAATCGTCTATACGCTGGCGGCATTGTTCAGCCTGGATTCCTTTGGCGGCGGCTTTGTAGTGCAGTCATTGGTGGCGTTGTGGCTTTTTCAGAAGTTTCAGTTATCCACCTTGGTAGCCGGAACCATCTTTTTCTGGACGGGTGTGTTGTCGGCGTTCTCGTACCTGGTCGCCGTCCGATTGGCGAACCGCTGGGGGTTGGTCAATACGATGGTGTTTACCCATCTGCCTGCCAATATCCTGTTACTGATGGTGCCGTTCATGCCCACTCTGGAATGGGCAATTGCGTTATTGATGATGCGCAGCGCCTTGTCGCAAATGGACGTGCCGACGCGCAGCTCGTACGTGATGGCCGTCGTCAGTCCGCAAGAACGGGCAGCTGCAGCGAGCATTACAGCGGTACCGCGCAGCTGGGCTGCAGCAGCCAGCCCGGCGCTGGCCGGCTATCTGCTCAGCGTGTCGCCGTTTGGCTGGCCGCTCGTGATCGCAGGCACCTTAAAGATTACGTATGATTTATTGCTTCTGATGATGTTTCGGAAAGTGACCCCAAAAGAAGAAACTCGCTGATACAACAGCGATTTGCCGCTGATAGAGTCGATTCGTCGTCCACCCATCTGGACGACTACCAGTGCTTCATCACGACATGGCAATGCAGGACGCCTTATATGTATGGTGCAAGCAATGCAAGCCGCGAAAACCTGACTGACTGCCGGCGATAGTTTGGCCTGGAAGGCGCTGCAGACCCATCAAGCCCGTCACGATATGGGCCAGTCCTTGGTTGCAGCTGGTGATGGCGGGACTAGTTAGTTTTTACACCAACAGCATGGGGGTTATACAGCCCAGCAAATCACATGAGAACTCGTGCCTTTCGGGTTAGCATCCCTTACCGGGAAAGGTTCCGTTGAAGATTCGACATCAGCTTCAACATGTCATCCATTGGGGCCGGCTTGAGCAGATGCGCATCAAAACCCGCTTGTTTTGCATGCATGACGTCGCTCTCCTGTCCGTACCCGGTGAGCGCGATAATAAAGGTATCTTTTGAAGCATCGTCTGCCCGCAATCGTCGAGCAACTTCATATCCATCCATTTCAGGCAAACCGATATCGAGCACAATTGCCTCTGGAGCAAACGCTTTTATCAGCTTCAGTCCGCTTGGGCCGTCGTATGCAGATGCCACTTCATGTCCGGCAATTTCCAGCAACATCGCCAGGGTGTGATTGGAGTCCTGGTTGTCGTCAATGATCACCACACGTCGTCCAGAGGCTGGTTTATTGACCGATCTCGTTGGCGTTGAGAATTGCTCCGGAATACGAACTTCGGCAAGCGGGAGGCGCACGGTGAACGTGGTTCCTGTTTCTGTACTGCTTGAGGCCGTCACAGTGCCGCCATGCATCTCGGTGATGCGCTTGACGAGTGTCAGGCCGATACCCAAACCGCCCTCGGATCTTGCCAATGAACGCGGCAACTGCGTAAATAGATCAAAGATCGATCCAAGCATCTCATCCGGAATGCCAGGCCCGTTATCCCGTACCGTGATGGTTGCAAAACCTTCCTCAAGCGAAGTGGCAATGCTTACGTTGCCGCTTTCAGGCGTGTATTTGGCCGCGTTGTGCAAGAGGTTGCCAAATACTTGAGCCAGCCTTGATGCATCCCCGCTGACCTTCACATGGCGGCTCGGCAGGGATACGGAAAACGAATGACCACGTTGATCGATCAGCGGACGCGACAGTTCAATCGCCTGTTCAATCACGTCAGCAAGCGAAACCACGCTGGTCTTAAGATTGATCTGCCCTTTTGTAATGCGCGCCACGTCCAGCAAGTCATCGACAAGCCGTGTCATGTGCCCCACTTGCCGGTCCAGAATGGCGGTAGATGGACTGATTGGTGAATCAGGCGGCGTCAAGGCGCGAATGATTTCAGTAGCATTGCGGATAGGAGCAAGGGGGTTACGTAGCTCATGCCCCAGCATGGCTAAAAACTCGTCTCTCGCTTGCAACGCATTATTGAGCTCTGCCGTGCGGGCATCCACCCTTGATTCCAACTCTACGTTCAGGCGGTGCAGGTTCTCTTTCGCAATCTTTAGAGAAGAACTTTCGAGGAGCTCCCACGTGCCCTGGCGACGTGTCAGGGCGAACTGATGATGACAGCACACATCAATGACGTCTTCAGCCGAGCATTTATCCATGCAGTAAGTACACAAGGCCACCAGATTGTATTTCCGGAATGCTTGATTGACCTTGTTTTCATATTCCATGAAGTCATTCCAGCCGGAACGCTCCACCCAAAACGTATCGCCGGTCAGCCGTAATCCGGAGAGGCCCTTTGCCTTGGATTCGGCTTCCTTATCGATCCATCCTTGCAAGACGTCATCTGCCGAAAACGATTGGCCAGGCGTGTACCAATCCTTGATGGACAAAATTTGCATCTGCCCTGAAGACAAATAGCGCTTGAAATCCGGCATGGCGCTCACCATGAGGTCCTCGGCGATATCCGCTTCAAGCCGCTCAGAGGTTACCCACAGGCACGATTCATTGGCTTTAAGGCCTGCCTCGAAATAGGGCACCAGCGTCTCGGCAAGATCTTCCTTGGTGCGATAGAACTGGCAGAAATGGGTCCCCCAGTAAATATCTCCGACAGCGGATATTCCTGAATCTCGAGTCTGATATGCCATTGAAGCCCTTTAGAGCGGGTTAAGTTTAAGAATCATTGCCTTCAGCTCATGAAGACGGTGGCTTGCATAGTGATGCAAAGCAGTTTTAGCGGCTGGAGATTATAGATTTGTTTATCTGGTGCACTTGTCGAGCAATCCTCAGACTTTGATAAAAATCAAAGGTTCACCCAGCCTCACAATGGGGTTATCTTCGTCGACTGTGCATAACGGAAATCGCTGCAGGCGATGTTCAAAAGAGTATTCAGGAGCGATGCGATGACGTAGTGGTTTTCGGGCCTGTAGTGGAAGGCACACCTTAACGATCGGATAAAAATTAATTTTAAGTACGAACGGCAAATGCCCCGATCGAGACGTTGTTATAATCCGCGTATCCGTTTTAGAGAGAGACTTGTGCGCCGTTTGGTCTGCATCTTCCTGTTACTGCTAATGCCTTTGCACAGTTTCGCCGTGCAGGGAGGATGGTTGTCGCCAGGACACATGTTCGATCTGGCGCATGAACTTGAGCATGCGGATGGGATAAGCCACCACCATAACGATGACGGCTCCGTGCATTACGACGATTCCGGTGAATCTGCCGAACACTTCTCCGAGCATTCGGCCGGACAGCAAACCGTGTCATTGCCACCATTCCCGGTGTACTCGTTACCCCCCATGGTCCCGGTTTCGGCCGCAATCAATGGGCCGCCGCAATATATTCCCGACCCTATACCGGAACGTCCTCAACGACCTCCTTCCTCTCTCGGCTAATCCGCCGGGGGTATTTCCACACCTTTGCCTTCACTAGGTTCCGTACGGTTTTCGACCGGTGCGGTGTGCATCTGCCTTCGGCCAGTCACTCTGGATTCCGATTGGAGATTGCATGCGTGCTCATCATCTGTTTTACCCGATTTGTATAGTAACGGCGCTGTCATTGGCCGCTCCGCTGACGCGGGCGCAGGATACGTCGTCGGCGCTGCGTGCCGCCGTTGATGCTGCCTGGCAACGTTCGCCACAAGCACGTTCGCTCGAGGCACGGCGGGACGAAACCCGCGCTGGTCGTGAAGCGGCGCAGACGTGGATAGCCGGGTCGCCCGCCATCGGCTTGTCACAACGCACCGACCGGTGGACCGACCAGAACGGCGCACGGGAAACCGAAGTGTCGGTGTCTGCTCCCGTCTGGCTGCCGGGTCAAAAGACCGCCCGTCAGAGCATGGCGCAGAGCACCGCTGACGACCTGGAAGCGCAAATCATCCAGGCACGCCTTGTCATCGCCGGTGAAGTGCGGGAGCGTTTGTGGGCGGTAGCGTCTGCCCGTGAAGCCCTGACCGAAGCACAAGACCATCAGCACCATCTGGAAGGAATTGCCGAGGAGGTCGGGCGGCGCGTCAAAGCGGGCGACCTGGCCCGCACCGATGGCATGCTGGCGCAACAAGAGGTTTTGGCGGCGCAAGGCGCGGTCGCGTCCGCGCAACTGCGCCTGACCGAGGCGATGACACGGTATCGCCTGCTTACCGGACAAACGGATATTCCGGCTGCCGATCCGGAGCCACTAACGTCGTCCATGCGCGATCCCCATCCGCGCCTGCTTGCCGCAACAGCAGCCATGCAGCGTGCACAGGCATACGCGAATGTCACCAATACCGTGCGCAGCGATCCGCCCACCGTCGGACTGTCGATGCGGCGCGAACAAGACCGCAGCACCGTCGGCGCCAGCCGCAGCGTTGGCGTTGCCATACAAATCCCGATCGGCACGAATGCCCGTAATCGCCCCCTGGAAACGGCAGCACACACCCAGCTGGTATCAGCGACCGCCGAAGCGGCGCAGGTAGACCTTGTGTTGCGTGCAGAGATCGAACAGGCGCGTCAGCAGTTGCAGACATCGCAGGAAGCGCTGGCCGCCGCAACCGCGCGTGCCGCACTGACCCGCGAGCATACCGACCTCATCGGCAAGGCGTTTCGTCTGGGCGAGCGGGGATTGGGAGAGTTATTGCGCGCCGAAGCGCTGTCCCATGAAGCCGACATCGCGCAACGTCAACAACGGGTAGCAGTGGGATTGGCCCACGCCCGACTGAATCAAGCATTGGGAATCATGCCATGAACATCCTCCGGTTTTTTTGCATCTATCTGGCCAGCATGATGGTCGCCATTGCTGCACCCGGCGCCCATGGCCCGAACGGCGAACACCTTGATGGCGCAGGCGGCCATGTCCATAGTGACGGCGGCCCGCGCCTTGAAACTTTTACCGAGGCGTTCGAGCTGGTTGGCCGGCTTCAAGGCGACGAACTTTCAATCGTGATCGACCGTTATGAAACCAATGAACCGGTGCTGGACGGCAAGCTGGAAGTTGAGTTCAACGGCATCAAGGCGGTTGCCAAGTTCCATGCCGACCATGGCGACTATGCGGTCGATGACGAGCGCCTAGTGAAAGCATTGGCTAAGCCCGGCAAGCATTCACTCCTTTTTACGCTTACCGCCGGCAATGACAGCGATCTTCTGGAAGGCACGCTGGAAGTCGCCGCACATGACGCGGCGCAAGAGCACTCTCATTTCCCGTGGGCCTGGACCGCCGCCGCATTCGCTGCCGCGCTAGCCATCCTTGCGCTCCTGATGCTACTGCGTCGCCGCGCACGTTCGAGAAGGACATCGTAATGTTTACCAAATCACGCATTTTCACAACAACACTCTTCCTTGCAAGTCTTATCTCGCCTGCCGTCCATGCCGCGCCGGGTGCGCATGGTCCTAATGGCGAACACCTGGATGCACCAGGGGGCGGCAGTGCATCGGGCCTGGCGCGCCTGCCCGATGGCAGCGTGAATGTTCCGAAGCAGGCGCAGCGGCGCATGGCAATCCGCACGCTGATGGTCGCGGAGGCGGAACATCCACTGACCGTCGAGCTGAATGGCCGTGTCGGGATCGACCCGAACGCCGGCGGACGTGTGCAGGCACCTTTTACCGGTCGTATCGAACCAGGACCCAAGGGCCTGCCGGTGGCTGGCCAGCGCGTCGAAAAGGGACAGGTACTGGTGCAGGTGCGCCCGGTGGCGGCTGCCATCGACCGCGGAAACCAGCAGGCGCAACTGGCCGACATCCGCGCCAATCGCAAGCTTGCCGAGCAGCGGGTAAAGCGGCTGGAATCCCTGGAAGGAACGGTGCCGCAAAAGGAAATCGATGCCGCCCGAGCCGAACTAATCAGCCTGACTGGACGAGAGCGCGCCGTATCGGCGAGTGTCGGCGGCAGCGAGGCGGTCATTGCTTCCGCGTCGGGGGTCATCGCCAGCGCGAACGTGCTGGCAGGACAAATCGTTGAAGCACGGGACATTCTGTTTGACATCATCGACCCGGACCGGATGGTGGTCGAGGCGGTGACCACCGATGTGGCGTTGGCGAACCGCATCGGCAACGCGAGCCTGGCAGATTTGCCAGCGGTCGAACTGACGCTGATGGGCGGCGGCCGCAGTTTGCGTGATGGTGCATTGCCAATCAATTTTCGGGCGCGCGCCAAGGATACGGCACTGGCGGTGGGACAGCCGGTAACGGTGGTAGCGAAACTGACTGACAAGATCAAGGGCATCGCCTTGCCATCCGAAGCACTGACACGCAATCCCGCCAACGAAACCATCGTATGGATCAAATCCGGCGCGGAGCGGTTTATTGCCCAGCCTGTGGAAGTCAGACCGCTGGACGGAAAAACCATTGTCGTGGTCAAAGGCCTGTCGGCTGAAAACCGGGTCGTGGTCTCCGGCACTGCCCTGATCAACCAGATCAGGTAAAGGCGACTGCATGTTCAATTCCATTGTTCGCTTTAGCCTTGCCAACCGGATCTTTGTACTGGCCACAGCGCTCTTGTTGATGGTGTATGGCGCGCTGATGGCATGGCGCACGCCGGTCGATGTGTTTCCTGACCTGAATAAACCGTTGGTCACGGTCCTGACCGAGGCAGGCGGCATGGCACCGGAGGAAGTCGAACAGCTTGTGTCATTCCCGGTAGAGACGTCGCTGAACGGCATGCCGGGTGTGACACGCGTGCGTTCGGTATCCGGTGTCGGGCTGTCCATTGTCTATGCAGAGTTCGACTGGGGCACCGATATCTATCGCAACCGGCAACTGGTCTCCGAACGCCTGGCACTGGTCAAGGAGCAGCTCCCCGGCGGGATCACGCCTGTGATGGGTCCGGTATCGTCCATCATGGGCGAGGTGATGCTGATTGCACTGCCGATTGATGTCGCCAAAGCCAATCCGATGCAGGCACGGGAGTATGCCGATTTTGTCCTGCGTCCGCGTTTGCTGTCGATCTCGGGCGTATCGCAAGTTATTCCGATCGGCGGCGAGGTGCGGCAGTTGCGGGTAGAGCCCGATACCGCGCGCATGGCGCAATTCAATGTCACGCTGGACCAGGTGGAGACGGCGCTGCGCGGTTTCGCGGCGAATACCAGTGGGGGCTTCATTGACTTGAACAGTCGTGAATACCTGATCCGCAATCTTGGCCGGACGAACCGGCTGGAAGACGTGAAGGGCCTGGCTGTCGCATTCAGGGGCGGAGCCCCGGTGTTGATGGAACAGGTGGCATCGGTGCGGTACGCGGCGGCATTCAAACGCGGCGATGCAGGCATGAACGGCAATCCCGCCGTGATTGTCAGCGTGCAGAAGCAGCCAGCCGCTGACACGGTCAAGCTGACCCGCCAGATTGAAGCTGCCTTGAATGAAATGAGGCAGGGGCTGCCCGCAGGCTTGTCGGCGCCTGAAATTCTCTTCAGGCAGGCGGATTTCATCGAGGCGTCGATCAATAACGTAGTTCAGGCATTGCGTGATGGTGCAATTCTCGTGGCGATCATTCTGTTCCTGTTTCTTCTGAATGTACGTAGCACGGCAATTTCGTTGATCGCCATTCCGCTGTCATTGGCGGTCACAGCTGCCGCCTTTCAATTGCTGGGGCAGTCGATCAACGTGATGACGCTGGGCGGCCTGGCGATCGCTATCGGTGAACTGGTCGACGATGCTGTCGTCGACGTCGAAAACATTTTGCGCCGCCTCAAGCAGCGGACATTGGAAGCCAACCCGCCCTCGGTGCTGGAAGTGATCTGGCGGGCGTCGGTCGAAGTACGTTCCGGCATCGTCTATGCGACAGTAATTGTTGTGCTGGTATTTGTGCCGCTCTTTGCATTGCCAGGCATCGAGGGACGACTGTTCGCACCGCTGGGCATCGCCTATATCGTGTCGATTCTGGCGTCGATGCTGGTGTCAATGACCGTCACGCCAGTATTGTCGTATTACCTGCTGCCGCACATGAAGCAGCTGGCGCATGGCGACAGCCCGGTCGTAAGCCGGCTCAAAGCCTGGGACGCGCGCGTCCTGAACTGGTCATTTCCAAAGGCCAGGCTCATCCTGGTAGCGGCTGCAATCGCCGTGATGGCTGCCGCGGCGTCGGTGCCGTTCTTCCCCCGCACTTTCCTGCCACCGTTTAACGAAGGTTCGCTGGTGATGGGCATGACATTCACTCCCGGAACATCGCTCGCGGAAGCGAATCGGATGGGGGCGATGGCTGAAACGCTGATCAAGCAAGTACCGGAAGTGATCAAGGTCGGGCGGCGCACGGGGCGCGCCGAACTCGACGAACATGCGGAGGGTGTACATTCGTCGGAAATTGACGTCGACCTTAAACGCAGCGAGCGCGACCGTGAAGAAGTAATGGCCGACATCCGGTCGCAGTTGTCGACCATTCCCGCGGCGGTGGCTATCGGACAGCCGATCTCGCACCGCCTGGACCACCTGCTTTCCGGGGTTCGGGCGCAGGTCGCACTAAAAATCTATGGCGACGACATCGATACGCTGCGCGGGCTTGCCGAGGGGCTTCGTGGTCGTCTTGCAACGGTGCCCGGGCTGGTTGACCTGTCGGTGGAACGGCAGGTACTCATCCCGCAAATCAAGGTACGTATCGACTATCGCAAGGCCGCGCAATACGGCCTGGCTCCAGGGTCGGTCTTGAAGTCGCTGGAAACGCTTTCGGAAGGCGAGCGCATTACGCAAGTGGTCGACGGTGCACGCCGTTTCGACTTGATGGTGCGCCTGCCGGACGCTGGCCGCTCGCCGCAGGACCTGTCGCGGGTCATGCTCGATAGTCCGGCGGGCCGGATACCCTTGTCGGCGATTGCGGCGGTGGAAGAAGGTGATGGACCAAACCAAATCGGGAGGGAAAACGGCCGGCGTCGCATCGTCGTCTATGCCAACACCGATGGTTCCGACATGTCGCGCGTCATTGGCGACGTGCGCAGGGCCATTGCCGCAACACCGCTCCCAGGTGGTTACTTTGTCAGTATCGAAGGCCAGTTTCAGGCACAGGAACAAGCGATGGCGTTGATAGCCGGCCTGTCCCTGGTATCGCTGGCAATGATTTTCCTGGTGCTGTACTCGCGCTATCAGTCAGGCGTGCTGGCGCTGGTCATCATGGGGAACATTCCGTTTGCGCTGATTGGCAGCGTGATCGCCATGTGGATCGCGGGCGTGTCACTGTCGGTCGCATCCATGGTGGGCTTCATCACCCTGGCCGGCATCGCCACCCGCAACGGCATTCTGAAGATCAGTCATTACATCAACCTGTGCAAGTTTGAAGGCGAGACGTTTGGCGTGCCGATGATTGTGCGCGGCTCGCTGGAACGCCTGACGCCGGTGTTGATGACCGCGCTTGTCGCGGCCTTTGCGCTGGTGCCGTTGTTGCTGGCGGCAGATGCGCCGGGCAAGGAAATCCTGCACCCCGTAGCTGTCGTGATTTTTGGCGGACTGGTGAGCTCGACGATTCTCGACTCGCTGCTGACGCCGCTGATCTTCTGGCTGGTCGGTCGCAAGCCGCTGGAGGTGCTGGTCAGCAACCGGCAGGACAACACCTATTAGAAACGGGTGATGGCAGCGGCGCCCATTAATGATCCGCTGCAACTATGGAGAACGCAATGAAGAAACTGATGGCTGTAACAGCAATGACAATCGCCCTCGCCGTATCGGGTAATGCACTTGCCCATGGCGAAAAGCCGAAGCATGGCGGCGTCATGCAAACCGCCAACGACCTGAGCTTCGAACTGGTGCATAAAGGCGGTAACACCACCATTTACGTGGAAGACCATGGCAAGCAATTATCGACAACAGGCGCGACCGGCAAACTCACGGTACTGAACGGCAAGGAAAAGTCTGAAGTGCCGTTGGAGCCCGCAGGGGAAAACATGATGGTCACGAAGGGCGAAGCCAAGATGACCAAGGGTGCGAAGGCCATAGCATCAGTGACCTTTGCCGACAAGAAGACAATTAACGTACGCTTTTCGGTTAAGTAACGTGATGTGTGTCAGCCGAATCGGCTAGTCCCGGCTCTGCTGGTTAGCGTGTTTTTGATGCTATGTTGATCCGGAGGAGTGATGGAAGGCGACATACGACTTGATCATCTTGAAGTCAATATGCCGGTCTCTACGACATGCTGGCTGGCGTCACGCAGGTAACCACGTATCTGGTTGAACATGTGCTGTTTCCCGAGCAGCAAGCCATGCTGGTTAACTGGTTGGCGAATTGCGCTTCGGAAACCGATGCGTCCGGCCGGGTCTACTTCGCACAACTGGGCGCCAACGTATCCGTGCAAGATCGCTTCGTCGAACTCATGCATATCGCCGGTCAGGAATTCATGGAGCAGAAAGCGCAGGCGCTGCAAGAAGGCAAAGGAATCCTGTGATGCCGACAACCAGCCTGGTGAATAGAATGGCTAGTTATCTGACGGCGCTAAAACAACCGAACCGGAGTACATCATGGCGTGGCTCATCACGAAATATTTGATCACGGCGGCAGTCGTTGTATTGGTATCCGAGCTGGCCAAGCGAAGCGACAAGCTGGGGGCATTGATGGCGGCACTGCCGTTGGTAACCGTCATCGCTCTCATTTGGCTTCACATGGAAAACCAGCCGGAAGCCAAAGTAGCGAACCATGCCTGGTACACGTTCTGGTACGTCATTCCAACGCTACCGATGTTTCTGGTGTTTCCGGCGCTGCTGCCGCGATTGGGTTTCTGGCCGACTCTCGGTCTTTGCATCGCCATTACGGTGGCGTGCTTCGCCGTATTCGCATTGATCGTTCGCCGCTTTGGTATTGATCTGATGTAGTCGCAAATCAGAGCGAACCGGTCGACGCGCCAATTAGCGCACGATCAGCACCGGCACGCTAGCTGTCGTGAGTACCTTGGTTGCAACTGAACCCATGACAAAGCTTTTGAATCCCCCATGCCCGTGAGAACCCATCACGATCAGCTCTATACCGTTCTGGGTGACATAAGCCTGAACCTGCTCGGGGATATCACCCACCATGTAAGCAGCGTGGTACTGGATGCCCTTATCCTGCAAAATCTTTTCGGCCGGTGCGAGAGCGGCCCTCGACTCGCTTTCGTAATAGGCATTGATGGCGTCAGTGCCGACGATCGATTTGGCAAGACCGCCCGGCACGGGTGGGTGGATATGCAAAAGATGAACGCCATCCTGTCCCTGAAAGCCCTCCTGGTGCGTTGCGATGTATTCAACGGCCTTTCCGGAGCAGGCAGATCCGTCAACGAGAGCGAGGGTTTTCATTGCAGTCCTTCGATTGATCTATCTGAAACGTGAATAGTACGACAGAGAAATCAAGGTGTAATTGCGACTTTCAAGACGCCGTCACGCTGATTGGCGAACAATTCATATGCTTGCTCGATTTCGTCGAGCTTGAAGCGGTGCGTGACCAGCGGCTCTAGATTGACCCGCCGTGAGGCAACGACATTCATGAGCCGCCGCATCCGCTCCTTACCGCCAGGGCAAAGCGTCGTAACCAATCTATGGTCGCCCAGCCCCGCAGCAAATGCATCCAGGGGCAATTCCAGTTTGCCCGAATAGACACCCAGACTGGAAAGCGTGCCACCGGGCTTGAGAGAACGCAGGCAGCTTTCGAATGTTTGCTGCGTGCCGAGCGCCTCGATGGACACATCGGCACCGCGACCGCCCGTAATCCTCAAGATCTCGGCGACGGGGTCGACCTGCTTGTAGTCAAGCACGATGTCGGCCCCCATTCGTTTTGCGGTTTCCAACCGCTCGGGGAGCGAATCAACAACGATGATTTGGCTTGCGCCCTTGAGGCGTGCGCCGGCGGTGGCACAAAGGCCGATCGGGCCTTGCGCAAAAATTACGACGGTATCCCCAATCTTGATATGGCCGGCTTCCGCGCCGCCGAATCCGGTGCTCATGATGTCGGGACACATCAACACCTGCTCATCAGTAAGTCCGTCCGGCACTGGACACAGATTCGCCATCGCAAATGGCACCTTCAGGTACTCTGCCTGGCAGCCATCAATGGTGTTGCCAAAACGCCAGCCGCCCATCGTCTTCCCGCCACATTGACTTTGATGACCGTCCAGGCAGGAGTGGCATTGACCGCAGGGAGTGATCGCACCGACGACGACGCGCTGGCCGATCGTATAGCCGGTAACGCCCGCACCTAGTTCGGCAATGACGCCCACCGGCTCATGGCCGATGATGCGGCCCGGCTCTACCGGATACTCACCTTTGAGAATATGAACATCAGTGCCGCAAATTGTCGTTGTCGTGATCTTGACAAGGGCATCGCCTGGGCCAATCGAAGGAATCGGTTTTTCATCAAGAATGATTTTTCCCGGTTCAACGAAAACAGCGGCCTTCATCGTACGCATAAGTATTTCCCATGAGGACAACCCGGAGGAATGGCACGCTGCTTAATGTGTGCCACTGAAAACCATGCTACCTATGACGCACCTGTGCTTGTGACACCACCGTGGCGAGGCGGTTCGACACCGGCATCTTTTCAGGTTAGGCATGTCGAGAAAGGCAATCGCGCATCGCACCGATACTTACACTTCCTCTTTACCCGATCAACGTTGCTCCTAGACAAAGAAAGAGTGCGCAAATTGAAATGAACAAGTTGCCATAGGGATTGCATGGATTTTTCCTTGCCTGCAAACATAAAGAAAAAATGAAGCGATGAAGTTCAACCTGTTGCCGAAGCCACGATCGGTCTGGTTTTTATGGGTGTCAGACCTAGGTGCAAGAGATACTTTTCAGCGCTGCTTGGATTGGGCAACAGTTCATCGCATCAACACATGTCAGCGTTGCGAGGAAACGGAATAGAGCCGGCTATCTCATCCGGTCGTCCTGGTTTCAACGTTATTTTTTCCGCCACCCAGCACCATCCACCTGCTGGGGAATCAATTCATTTGATCAGCATCATATGTGCATGAGCTGACCATTTGTCTATGACAGAAATGCAGTATTTTAAAACCCGGCCTTTTCGCCGGCGTGAACGCAGCGTCAGCAGCCGAGTTGCATGGCGGCATACGAATATTCATTGAAAGAGCGCCGGTCGTTCAAGCGAAACCCGGCTGAACCCACATCGCCCGGCATGAAGCTTTCCAACATATTGATTGTCCTTGCTACCCTGCTCGTCATGGAGTTCGCCGTGACGCTGTTCCACAAGTACGTCATGCATGGCTTCGGCTGGGGCTGGCATCAGTCGCATCACATGCCGGGCAAATCTGCGCGCTGGGAAAAGAACGACCTGTATGCGGTGGTATTCGCGTCGGCAACGATTGCACTCTTTGCCGTGGGTGGCGGCACCGATGCGCCGATGTGGTGGATCGCACTGGGCATCACACTCTATGGATTGCTGTACAGCATCCTGCACGATGTGCTGATTCACCGGCGGCTGCCGGTGAAGTGGCAGCCGAAGAACCGCTATCTGCAGCGCCTGAAAACCGCCCATCATCTGCATCATGCAGTACGGACACGCGAAGGCGCCGTTTCCTTCGGCTTTCTCTACACACCGCCGGTGGATGCATTGCGACATGAACTGCGCGGCGGAAAGAAGAAGGCATGAATTCCGGGCGACAAACGCGGATCGGGCTGTTCCTCGCTGCGCTGATCATGAGTGCATGGATCGGACTGCATATCTATGGCGTGTTCTTCGCCGATCTGTCGCGCTTGTTCCTGTCGTTCGGATTGATCCTGGTGCTGACCTGGTTGTCGGTTGGCATGTACATCGTCGCCCACGATGCGATGCACGGCTCGCTATGGCCGGGCAACCGCGCAGCGGGTGACCGGATCGGTGCGCTGGCTGTTGCACTGTATGCCGGCTTTTCCTTCAGCGAGCTACGGCCGAAGCATCACGCGCATCATCGCAACCCGGGGTCGGCCGACGATCCCGATTTCGCGCCGGATACCCCGGGCCGGGCGCTTGCCTGGTATGGCCGCTTTCTCAAAACCTACTTCGGCAAGCGGGAGCTGATCATCATGGCAACGCGCGTCGGCGTGTACATGCTGCTCGGCGCCAGGGTGGAAAACATACTGCTCTTCTTTGCCGTGCCGGGCATCCTCTCTTCATTCCAGCTCTTCTATTTCGGCACCTTTCTTCCGCATCGCCACACGTACATACTGACGAAGTCGCACTTTCCCGACCACCACAATTCGCGCAGCAACCAGTTCGGTTACCTGCTGTCGTTGCTGACCTGCTTTCATTTCGGCTACCACCATGAGCACCACCTGCAGCCCGGCGTGCCGTGGTGGCGCCTGCCGTCGGTCCGGAAGGCGGCATCGCCATGACCGCCGGGCAGCGTCATATTGTCCTTGCCACGACAGGTTCGCTCGGCGATCTGCATCCCTTCCTCGCTCTGGGCTGCGAGCTGCAGCGGCGCGGCCATCGCGTCACGGTCGCCACCAGCGCCCTGCATCAGCCCCACGTGGCGCAGGCCGGCCTCGGCTTTCGCCACATGCGCCCCGACCCCGAGAACACACCCGCCTTCCATGCGAAATACATGCATCCGAAGAGCGGCGGCCAGTTCGTCTACAAGGAGTATCTGGGTCCCGCGATTCGCACCAGCTACAACGACCTGACGCAGGCGACGCGCGGCGCGGACCTGCTCGTCAGCCAGTCATTGATGGCGCTCGCTGCGCCGCTGGTTGCGGCGAAGACCGGCATCCGCTGGGTGTCGGCCGTGTTGCAGCCGATGTCCTTTTTCTCAGTGCACGAGCGGCCGAATTACCTGCCCGTTCCGCTGTTGCCCTGGTTGTGCGGACGCTCGCCGGAATTCCACAGCCGGGTATTTCATTACGTGAAGAAACACACCGAGGAATGGGTCAAACCGGTGATCGACTTCCGGCAGGAACTGGGGATTGCGCGGCAGGAGCATCCGATGTACGAAGGCCAGCATTCGCCCGACTGTGTGATGGCCATGTTCTCGCCGCTTCTCGGCAGTCCGCAACCGGACTGGCCGGCATCGGCGGTGCAGACCGGCACGGCGCTGTATCTCCCGGAAGACGCTTCCCTGCCCGAGGACCTGCAGGACTTCCTCGGCCGGACATCGCGCCCGCTGGCCGTATTCACCCTGTCTTCGGCATCGAGCAATGACGCCGGCGACTTCTACCAGCAGAGTTTGAAGGCGGCCGGGTCGCTGGGCATGCGCGCGCTGCTCGTGATGGGCGGGCTCGCCGCCACCAAATCGTTCGATGCGCCATTGCCCGACTGGGCATTCCGCATCGACTACGCCCCCTTCGAGCGGATTTTTCCCCATGCCGCGGTCATCGTGCATTCCGGCGGCGTGGCCACCTCCTTCAAGGCACTCCAGTCGGGCAAGCCGCAAGTCGTCGTACCGCATGCGCATGACCAGTTCGACAACGCAATGCGCCTGAGCCGCCTCGGCACGGCGGTCTTCATCAGGGAACGCCGGCCCGGTCATGCCACCTTGCGCAGGGCGCTGCAAAAGGCGATGACCACTGCCGCGATGCGGGACAGGGCCGCCGTGCTGGCTGACTCCAGCCGTGCCGAGCATGGCGTTCACCGGGCATGCGATGTGATCGAGGAGCGGCTCCATCATGCATGACCTGATCCTCGTCGGCGGCGGCCTGGCCAACAGCCTCATCGCATGGCGGCTGCGCCAGCTGCGACCCGAACTGCGCCTGCTGCTGGTGGAAAAGGAAGCGCGGATCGGCGGCAACCATACCTGGTCGTTTTATGAACGCGACCTGACGCCTGCGCAGCACGCCTGGATTACGCCGCTGATCGTGCGTACATGGCCAGCCTACGAAGTGCGCTTTCCGGGGCATCGCCGCACGCTGGAGACCGCCTGCTTCAGCATCAGTTCCGAACGTATGCACAAGGTCCTGAGCGACGAACTCGACGGCGCTTTCCTGCTGAACGCGTCGGTCGCCGACGTCGGCAGGAACAGTGTACGCATCGATGGCCGCCTGTACGACGCGCATACGGTCATTGACGGCCGCGGCCATGCCGCATCCGCCCATATGCACTATGCCTACCAGAAATTCGTCGGGCATGAAGTGGTGCTGCGGCAGCCGCACGGGCAGGCACTGCCCGTCATCATGGACGCCACCGTAGCGCAGCATGACGGCTATCGCTTTGTTTACACCCTGCCCTTTGGCGAAGACCGCATCCTGGTCGAGGACACCTACTACAGCACGACGCCGGACCTCGACCTTCCGGCCATCCGGAAAAACATCCGCGCTTACATGGACAGCCGCGGCTGGCAGGGCGCCGTGGTGGAGCGGGAGGAATCCGGCGTGCTGCCGATCGCGCTGTCGGGCGACATCGAACGCTTCTGGGAAGACAAGCCGGATGCGCTCCCCTGCAGCGGCATGCGCGCAGCCCTCTTCCATGCCACGACCGGCTACTCGCTGCTGTTCGCCGTGCGGCTGGCCGACAGCATCGCATCCATGAAGACACTGGATGCGGAATCCGTCTACCGCCATATCCGTGAATTTTCGGTGCGGCAATGGCACGACCAACAATTCATGCGCTTGCTGAACCGGATGCTTTTCTTCGCCAGCGCCCCCGCACAGCGTTACCGGCTCCTGCAGCGATTCTATAAATTGCCGCAGCAGCTCATCGAGCGCTTCTACGCCGCGCAGCCGACGCTGTCCGATAAATGCCGCATCCTCGTCGGCAAGCCGCCGGTGCCTGTCTGGGGAGCGGTGAAAGCCATGGTCAACATGGGAAAGGAACCATCATAAAAGCCAACGTCAAAAAAGCGATCGTCATCGGCAGCGGCTTCGGCGGGCTGGCGCTCGCGTTGCGGTTGCAGTCGGCCGGCATTCCTACACTCATCCTGGAAAAGCGCGACAAGCCGGGTGGCCGCGCGTATGTCTACAACGACCAGGGCTTCACCTTCGATGCCGGCCCGACGGTCATCACCGATCCGACGGCGCTGGAAGAACTATTTGCCTTGTCCGGGCATCGTCTTGACGACTATGTGCGCATGCTGCCGGTCAGTCCCTTTTACCGCCTGTGCTGGGAGGACGGCTACCGCTTTGACTACGTCAACGACCAGGCAGAGCTTGACCGGCAGATCGGCGCCAAGTCTCCTTCCGACGTGCAGGGATACCGGAAATTTCTCGACTACTCGAAAGCCGTCCTGGAGGAAGGCTATGTGAAGCTCGGGCATGTTCCCTTTCCCGATTTCCGCAGCATGATCCGCGTCGCACCGCAACTCATCAAGCTGGAAAGCTATCGCAGCGTGTACGGCATCGTGTCGCGCTTCATCAAGGACCCGCATCTGCGCCAGGCCTTCAGTTTCCATTCGCTGCTGGTCGGCGGCAATCCGTTCGAAACCTCGTCCATCTATGCGCTGATCCATGCGCTGGAACGGCAGTGGGGTGTCTACTTTCCGCAGGGCGGCACCGGCGCATTGATCCAGGGCATGCTGAAGCTGTTCGCAGAGCTGGGGGGTGAGATACGGCTCAATGCCGATGTCGATGAAATCGTCGTGGAGCAAGGGCGTGTCGCGTCCGTGCGGCTGCAATCGGGCGAACAGATTCCCTGCCTGTTCTGCGCCAGCAATGCCGATGTCGTGCACACCTACGACAAGATGCTGCGCAAGAATACCCAGGCGCAGAAGAAAGCGGCAAGTCTCAAGAAGAAGCGCTTCAGCATGTCGCTGTTCGTCATCTATTTCGGATTGAAAGGCGAGCGCAACGACCTGCAGCACCATACCGTGCTGTTCGGTCCCCGCTACCGCGAACTGCTGAAAGATATCTTCCACGGCACGACGCTGGCAGAGGACTTTTCGCTCTACCTCCATGCCCCTACCGTCACCGACCCGTCGCTGGCGCCGCCGGGACACAGTGCCTACTACGTGCTGGCGCCGGTTCCGCATCTCGGCAATGCCGACATCGATTGGGCATCCGAAGGTCCGCGCTATCGAGACCGCATCCTCGATTACCTGGAACAGCACTACATTCCTGGCCTGAAAAAAGATCTCGTCACCTCGCGCATCTTTACACCGAATGATTTCCGCGACGAGCTGAACGCGCATGTCGGCTCGGCGTTCTCGCTGGAGCCGGTGCTGTGGCAGAGCGCCTACTTCCGCACGCACAACAAGGACCAGCAGATCAAGGGCCTGTATTTCGTCGGCGCCGGCACCCATCCCGGCGCCGGCATACCCGGGGTGGTCGGGTCGGCGAAAGCGACCGCGCGCATCATCCTCGATGAGCAACTCACCCGGAGCGCAGCGTGATGCAGAATCTTGCCTCTTACAGTGAAATGACGATCAAGCAAGGCTCGAAGAGCTTTGCCAAAGCGGCCATGCTGTTCGACAAGGACACACGGCAAAGCGTGACGATGCTGTATGCATGGTGCCGCTACTGCGACGACGTCATCGACGGACAGACCCTCGGCCACGGATCACAGACCCTCGATCGCGAGGAAAAACTCGAACGGCTTCGCATGCTGCAGACCGAGACCGCGCGTATCGTCGACGGCCAGTCGAGCGACATACCGGCATTCGCCGCGCTGCAGCAGGTGGTGCGCAAGCACGGCATCGCACGGCGCGATCTGTTTGACCTGCTGGATGGCTTTGCGCTGGACGCCACCGAGGCGCGGTTTCCCACGCTGGACGACACGCTGCATTACTGCTATCACGTGGCCGGCGTGGTGGGTGTGATGATGGCGCAGATCATGGGTGTGAAGGATCGCGAAGTCATGCACCGCGCGGCCGACCTTGGCATCGCCTTCCAGCTCACCAACATCGCGCGTGACGTCATCGATGACATGCGCATCGGGCGCTGTTACCTGCCGGAGGAATGGCTGAACCGGATGCAGATTCCGCGGCAGGACATCCATCTCCCGCAACACCGGCCTGCGCTGCATGCGCTTGCCTGCGAACTGGTCGAACTTGCCGAGCACTACTATGCATCCGCGCGGATCGGCATGTCGCAACTACCGTGGCGATGCGCCTGGGCTATCGCCAGCGCCCTGCTGATCTACCGGGACATCGGCTTGCGGGTGCATTCCGCAGGCGTGGATGCCTGGAACGGCCGCACGCAGATTTCCGCCAGCAGGAAGATATGGCATCTGTGCCGTGGCTGGTTTGTCGCGGTGAATGCAGTGAGCCGGCGGGAGCGCGGCAGACCGGCAGACCGCGCGGGGTTGTGGACCAAGACCGGCGCTTAGGGTGGGCTTAGGGCGGGCTTTCGGCGGACGGGCAAGCAAACGAACTGCCCATTGTCCGCCGAGTCAGGTTTTGATGGCTCGCCGGCGAGGTCAAATCCGTTCCAGCAAACGGGGCCGGTTTCTCGTTACCTGGCAATAAAGTCCACTGCATCATAGGAAACACCGGCACTCAGATAGCGGCTGCCGCCCGACCCGCTGGCAACGCTCAGCGTCAATACGTTTTCGCCCACGACCAGCGCGCTGGCAGGAACATTGAACGCGTACATGGTGTTGTTGCCGCGATAGGTGCCCACGGTCAGTGAACGGGTGCCCGGCTGGGTGGACGGATTGGGAATGCCTGCGGACCAATTGTTCACCTTGATGACGGGGCGGCCATTGGCATACGCGGTGGTGATGCCGACCCTGACCGTCGAATTGCCGACCTGGTTCTGCGTCAGGTTGAACCTGATCTTGATGCTGCCGTTGATATCCTTCCATTGATACGCCGGGAATCCGGTAGCGGGGCTTGAGGCGCCGACCACATAGTCGGACGTTGCCCATGGACGCATGCGTACGTCAGACGGATGCATGGTCGTCACCTTGTCGCCGTTGAGAAGCTCCGCCGGCGTGCCGTCCCAGTCGCCGATGCGCCAGAGTGCGGAAGCCGCACTCGGATCGCCGGTGATCGAGATTGCATTGAGCGAGGTAACGGTGCCGGCATTGACCGTCACAGTGCGGTTCTCGACGGCCAATTCATTCTTGTAAATCTTCATCGTGTATGTGCCGGGAATCATTCCAGTGGCGTTGAATTGTCCATCGCTGCTCCTGGCCTCGGTCCAGTATTGCGCCTTGTTGTTGGAAAAACTTACGGTGTACTTGTACTTCGAATTGCGGCCATCGATCGCAGCCCCGCTGACCCGGCCCCTACCCGACGGCGCAATGAAACCGGTCAGACCCATCTTCGAGAACCACGACGTGTCGATCATTCCGGGCGTTGTTCCATTGGTGAAAACCAATGTGTAGGCGTTGAGAATTCCCGGCCGGAAGCTCTCGGTTTGTGCCATGCCGTAGTTGATGATGTATGTCAGTTCCTGGTTGGTGCCGGCCTGGTTCAACAGGCTGCGATAGAAGGGGCCGCCGGAGTTGCCTTCGTTGTTGTCGCGCACGATCCACATGCCGACATTGCGCCCGGTCGCACCGATGTGGGACCAATCCTTCAGGCGCATATTGGAATAATGCTTGGACCGCGTTTCGCCGTTGGCCATGCTGAAGATATCCCCCGATTCGATCGCTCCGGTATTGCCCTGGATGTTCGAGGGTGTCGGACCGTTCGGCAGCACCGCGATGGGGACGCGAACGATGAAGCGGGAGAGGCCCAGGGTGTTCGGTTGGCTCGTGAAGTAAGTTGCCATGTAAATTCTGGCATCGCCCTTCCGGGCCATGTAGTAATGCGTGAGGTCGCCGGCATCGACCGTTACCTTGATGTGGTCCGCATCGACCTGCCTGGCGCTGACGGAAACCTTGCTGACGTCCTTGTAGAGATAGTCGAAGCCGGAGTTCACATGACTGCCGGACGTTTGGTTCTGATACTCGACGCCGTTATAGACCATCGAGGCGATATCGCCAACCGACCTTGTACTGGCACCATCGTCGACCCGCCGCACCTTGAATATCAGGCCTGCCCCGGTATCGATGGTAAAAAAGTTGGTATCGGACTTCAGGGCGAACTGGCCGGAGGCGGCCTGCTTCACAAGCGATGTTGTCATCGCACTGCTCGATGTGCCGCCGGCGGTTCCGGTCGCCGTGTCGGCCGATGCCGCAATGACCGGTTCGAGGCCTGCTTCGGACGTCGACGCAATGACGGTTTCGGTTGTGGGTTCGGTTGTCGGTTCGGATATGGGTTCGGTTGTGAATTCGCCCGCGGGCTCGGTCACCGACGCCACCGCGGATCCGCCGGTAATCTCGACGGCCGCTTCGGCGTCCGGCTCCATCACCGGTTCGGAAGGTGACGCGCCGGGCAGATCGGTCACCCGCTCGATCGCTTGTGCTTGTTCGGGCATCGGATTGACCGCCGACGCGATTGCCGGTTGCGATGTCGACCCCGAATCCGCCGCCATATCCCCGCCGCCGCAAGCTGCAATCAAGGTGATCGACAACATGCCAATACAGATCGACTTCAATTGTGCTGTACCCATTTCCTCTCCCCTTACGCGTGTGTGATGTGGAGTCATTTCATCAATACTTATCGCAGTATCGTTGTCATTGCCTGCACAACCCAATGCAGGGAAGACAGGACTCTTTGGTTGAAATAAGTTTCAGGACGTGACGAATCATCCACAACCGGAAAACCGCATGGCCGACCTTATTCATCGATCTTCAGCACGGAGGAGCGCACGCGTACGGAGTACGCAGAGCATTGCAGGCGTAACACCGAACCGCGCAGCAGCCGATCAAACACAGCTGGACGCTCATCTCCACGTACTATCCTGCGGGCCATTATGTGCCGGCGCATCGTGGAAAAACTGTTCGGTGAGTAATTTTGAGGCGGACTTTTTTAATTATTCTCGGCGAGCAGGAAAGGCTGGAGTGCGAAGCACATGCATCGGAAGGGCATGGCTGCAGAGATACGCCGGGCACCACAACCCGGTAAGCAAAGGATGAAGTACCGATTCACAGTCTGCTAGGTTTTTCGGAAAAACTCCGCGATGAAACTCTGCAGCACATCAGCGTTTGGCTCGCCTTCAATGGCGATGTTGGCTGCCTGCAGATACTCGCGCACTTTTCGCTGCGCGCTCGTCACCCCTATCCTCGTGACCAGATTCGTCTCTTCGGCATCTGCATCCTTGATGTCGTCCAGGAGCTGGAATGCCAGGCCGATATTGGTGGTGAAGTGCATGACCTGCTCCTGCTTTTCAGGTGCGGCATCCGCAGCCAGGCATGCCGCTTTCGCGGCGGCGACAAACAGCACGCCGGTCTTGAGGTGATGCATATCGGAGATGGCGGCCGGACTGGTCGCCTCGATCTTCGTGTTGAGGTCGATGTACTGGCCGAGCGAGAGACCTTGCGCGCCGACCGTATCGCACAGAAGCCTGATCAGCTTCAGCCGGAGTTCGTCCGGCAGGCCGTTATGCGAAGCAATCATGCATTGACTGTGGGTCAGCAGGGATACCGCCGCCAGGATGGTCAGGCTTTCACCGAACTTCACATGCGTCGATACGCGGTTGCGCCGCACGTTGTCGTTGTCCATGCAAGGCAGATCATCGAGGATGAGCGACGCGGAATGAATCATCTCGATCGCACATGCGACATCGATGGTCTGCGCCGGCGCGCAGCCCAGATACTTGGACACAGCCATCGTGAGCAGCGGGCGGATCCGCTTGCCTCCTGACAGTACGCTGTAACGCATCGCTTCAGAGACCGGCGAGGTTTGTCCAAGACTTAAATGATGGTCAAGCTGATCGTCAATCATCAGCCGGGTCTGCGCAATCCAGTCGGTCGCAGCGTAGTCAAAAGCATTGATGGCCAGCATTGTCCCTCGCGTTTCGTGTTCGATGGGTGTTACAGATCAGGATGATCGAAGCTTTTCAGATTGTAAAGTGACTACCTGTATAAATTCGCTTGCTTTCAGCTTCTTGTCTATGTCATGGACAGGGCTATTGATATATATCTAAAGCAGAACTGGATACACGGAAATTTTCTGCATTCACAGCGTCTCAAACCTAGAGCGTCTATCAAAATGAACGAAGCGCCAGCTTCGTGCTCTCCGGCAAGGCGCGTCGACGCAGGCAGTACTGACGAACGACAAGGAGTCGCTACGCAGGCAGAAGCATTTCGTTAGACGCTCTTGGTGCTGTTGCATCAAGTGCATGAACGGCTTGCCATGAAAACGAGTCCCAATGAAATCTACGAAAGCGCACATGCAAACATGAACGATGCAGAGAGAAAGAAGGGAATCGTCGAGATACACTTTCGCTCGCCGGTCACATTCGCGCTGTTCTTCGCAAGCCTTTTTCTCGCGCTCTTCAATTACCGCTTCTGGCATGAGACCTTTGCTGCTTTCTGGCAAGGCAATCTGCAGGACGCTCTTTTCCTTCTGTCTCTTTGCATGCTGTTGCTGCTTTTTTATGCAATGGCGCTGCTGCTCATTCCCGGACAGCGATTGATGCTGATCGTGACTGGCCTGCTTTTTCCCGTGGGTGCGATGGCTTCGTTTTCGGCCGACAGTTTTGGAATCGCCATCGACAGGGAAATGATCCGCAGCCTTGTGCATGCGAATCAAGGCGAAGCAATGTCGATGATCAGCCCGAAGCTGTTTTTGTACACGCTGTGCCTTGGAGTGCTGCCGCTGTTTCTGGTCGGCGGCACGCGGATGCCGGCGCTGACGCTTCGCAGGCATCTGCGACAGCGGGCTGCATTCCTTGCAGCGAGCCTTGTTTCTGCGGCGATCGTCGTGACGCCCTTTGCATCCCGATTCAGTGACTTTGTATCGGAGCATCAACATCTGCATTACTTTTCCGTTCCGGGCGCGGCGGTACACGGCGCGGTCCAGTTTGCCCAATCAAGCGTGCCGGGAATCCGGGACAGTGGCGGCGTAGGCGCGCCGGGCACGGCACTGCGTGTCGAAAAGCCGGCGGGCGCCAGGCCGCTGCTGGTATTCCTTGTGGTCGGCGAAACCGCCCGGAACGCGAATTTCCAGCTGGGCGGCTATGCACGCCGTACCACCCCAAAGCTCAGCGAGATCGGGAATCTCCTTTACTTTCGCAATGTCGAATCCTGCGGCACTGCCACGGTCGTCGCGCTGCCGTGCATGTTCTCTCCGGTCGGGCGCGAACGGTTCAGCGCAGCGAAGGCACGGAGCGACGTCAACGCGCTGGATATCCTCGCAAGGACCGGGGTACATATTGAATGGCGGGCTAATAATTCGGGCAGCAAGATGTTCAGCTCCCGGGTTCACAACTTCACCCTCACCGATCGCGGGCCGGCACATCTCTGCAACGACGAATCCTGCTTCGATGAAATCCTGCTTGAAGGACTGGAGCAGCGTGTCGCCGGGCTCGCTGGCGATACGCTGATCGCATTTCACCAGATGGGGAGCCACGGACCAACGTATTCCAAGCGCTACCCACCGGCATTTGAAATATTCAAGCCGGCATGCAACAGCAATGCACTCGATTCATGCAGCCTCGAAGAAGTCCGCAATGCCTACGACAACACCATCGCTTACACGGATCACGTACTGGCGTCAAAAATCGCGGTGCTGAAGAAAGCGTCGGATCGCTTCGATACCGCACTTGTCTATGTCTCCGACCATGGTGAATCGCTGGGTGAGAAAGGCATCTTCCTACATGGCGCACCGTATCCGGTTGCACCCGAGGAGCAGAAGCGGATCCCGCTGATGATCTGGATGTCAGACGGATATGCGCAAAGGATGAAGGTGGATCATTCGTGCCTGCAACGCCAGTTGCCGCTGCAATTCAGCCACGACAATATCTATCACACCCTGCTCGGTGCCATGGAGGCGCGAAGCGACGCGTACCGAAGCGGGATGGACATGCTTGCGGCCTGCCGTTCGGAGCCGCAATGACTCGGAAGACGTGCATTGTTTAACACCGACGATGCGGTCGAACCAGGGAAACCGAGGCGGACTGGCAACCGGATAGAAGAACATTCACCGTGCTGCCGTTCCGCATGAACTATGTGATGGGGCCACCGTGACACTAGCAAGTTCCGAACTCTCGGATGACTACAGGGTCGCTGCGCAGCAGTGCTTTGCAAATCTTAACGAACCTTTGCCGACGACCGAAGATCTCCACCTCCTGCTGAAGATGACCGGGACAGCGCTTTTAGGACGGGGATAGACTTTCTGCTCGATGGCCTCGTTCAGGGCGGATCAACAACCATCATCTCGCAATCCGCCGCTTCCGCCTCACATCGCCAACACCTGCGAAAACCTAGTCGCGCTTCGGAATCGACAAACCCTTTTCCACCGCGGGACGGGCCACAAACGAATCGACCGCCCTCGTAACATGCGGGAAATCCTTGATACCGACGAGGTCGCCCGCCGCATAGAAACCGATCAGGTTGCGCACCCAGGGAAAGGTGGCAATGTCGGCGATAGTGTAGTCGTCGCCCATGAGCCAGGTCCGGTCAGCGAGCCTCTGGTTGAGCACGCCGAGCAGCCGCTTCGATTCCGCGACGTAGCGGTCGCGGGGGCGCTTGTCCTCATAATCCTTGCCGGCAAACTTGTGGAAGAAGCCGATCTGACCGAACATCGGCCCGATGCCGCCCATCTGGAACATCAGCCATTGGATCGTCTCGTAACGCCCGGCGGCATCCTGCGGAATGAACCGGCCGGTCTTCTCGGCAAGATAGATCAGGATCGCGCCCGACTCGAACAGGGCGAGCGGCTTGCCGCCGGGTCCGTCCGGATCGAGGATCGCGGGAATCTTGTTATTTGGATTGAGGGACAAGAATTCCGGCGATGTTTGGTCGTTCTTTTCGAAGCTGACGAGATGGGGTTCATAGGGCAGCCCGGTTTCTTCCAGCATGATCGATACCTTGACGCCATTGGGCGTGGGAAGGGAGTACAACTGGAGGCGGTCGGGATGTGTCGCGGGCCACTTCTTGGTAATGGCAAAGGAAGACAGGTCGGGCATGATTTTCCTTGGGTGAATTTGGTGCGATGGAGAAGCACGGTAGGCCGTTGGTTTAGGCCAAAGAGCCTGCTTGGGCGTGTCATCAATTGGGCTGGGAGATGCCCATCTCAATTGATGACACGCCCTAGGTTACACGATCCGCATCGACAGCATTTTCCACCGGACTAATGCTGCCGCTTGTGTTCCCGCCTGTGTTGCCACCACTGCCGCAGTGCGACCCATTTTTCCTCCAGCCACAGGGTGAACGCGCCCACGGGCTTGCGCAGGAACGGCACGTCCTGCGCGATGAGCAGCAATCCCAGTGGAATGAATTCGAATCCGAGAACCGGCAGGAATCCGAAGACACCGCCGGCAATCAATAGCAGGCCGAGGGGAATCCGGATCCAGCGCGCTTCGGGCTTGCGCAACCAGCGGATGGCACGGGCCACCCGGTCAGGCGTTTCCCGCTCGAGTCCTTCATAGGCCTGGTCGAGTTTCTTGCGTCCGTCGTCGCTCATGATTTACCTCCTGGTCAAAGATTTGTTCTTGGTTGAGGAATAAATCCGGCTTGTACCGGCCGTGGTAATTTTTACGTGCACCTCCGTGAATGACTGGCAATCTGAATTTGCAGCAAGGCAAATATGGAGAACCTGAAGGTCGTTATGGCGGCAAATTCTGCCCCATTGCTTGCGTCATCGAGCGGTGGGACATTGCCGAGGAAGAATTTTGCAGTCGCGCATCGCTGTCCCCGCCAAGCGCATCGAACACATACGCCATTACCAGCCCATACGCCGCCTGGGCAACGATCGGGATGGCCGTCTCCTCGGCGGTCTGCTCCTGCAGCTTCGGCAATACCCCCAACCTGGGAAGCGCGCCGAACGACGGAAAGTTGGCCGCATACATGACGCCGGCCAGCAGAAGTCCGTGTGCAACAGGGTTCGGGTGAAAGCGGCTTTGTACGATCCCGTAGAGCGCTCCATAGGCGAGCATCGTCGCGCCATAGATGGCGCCTGCCGCCGCCTGTTCCTGGGATGGCGTCAGTGCCATGCCCTTGCGTGTCGCCAGCGTCCTTACCACGTCTGTCGTGGGAGATGGCACACGCCGGTCCTGCGCCACCAGGGTCCGCTGCCCCGCTTCCCATAGCAACTTGATGGCGAGTCCGCCGGCGATACTCGCTACAGCTCCCTTGAGAAGTCCTTCCGAAAGATTGCGCTGTCCTGGCATGACCTCCTCCTTGATTGTTCGCGTGATCCCGCACCACGGCGCATGTGCTGCGCATGTACGACGCAGAAGCAATTTCAATGCCGCGCCATACTTTGCTTTACTGCTTCCCTTCCTTTTCCGTTTCCCTTTGGCAGCACGCGCTGTCCGGCGAGGAACCGGGGCGCAGGTGAACGCATCGAAACGGTTACCGTGTTCATTTCATTTCAGCGACCAGGAGCTTTCATGACAGAGCAAAGACTTGCCAACGAACTCGCCATCGTGACGGGAGCCGATTCAGGCATCGGCCAGGCAACGGCCATCGAATTCGCCAGGGAAGGCGCGGATGTGGTGGCGGTGTATTTTCATGACCGCGAGGGCGCCGAACAGACAGCGCAGGAAGTCGAAAAGGCGGGCCGGAAATGCGCGGTACTGCAACTCGATCAGCGCAATTCCGCCGAGGTCGCAAATTTGTTCAGACAAGTAAAGGACTCGCTTGGCATGCCGACCATCCTGGTCAACAATGCCGGTGTCAACGCCTTGGGAAAGCCGGTCAGCGACATGACCGACGAGGACTGGGATACCACGCTCAAGACCAATCTGTATGGCCCCTTCTACTGCTGCCGGGAGTTCATCCGCAGCATCGAGGGAAGCGGCAGGCACGGCAGCATCATCAATATCACCAGCGTCCACCAGGAAATTCCGCGCGCAGGCGCAGCGGCCTATGATGCCTCGAAAGGCGGCTTGCGCAATCTGACGACCACGCTTGCGCTGGAGCTCGCCGAGAAGAACATCAATGTCAACAATATCGCGCCGGGGATGGTGCTCACGCCGATGAACCAGCAGGCGATGGACGACCCGGAGCAACGCAAGCGGCAGGAAAATAACATTCCGATGAAACGCGCCGCCGAGCCGGTGGAAATCGCTCATGTGGCGGTGTTCCTGGCTTCCGACAAGGCGCGGTACATCCAGGGCGCGACCATCGTGGTTGACGGCGCGCTGATGCTGTTCCAGGGTCAGGGCGCGTAGGCACGGGGCCAAGAGCGACTACGCGGTCTGCATCCCGGTTCTTCGCGGGAAGCGTACCGGCATGCGAACGCCGTTGATGCAATACTCCGGCGTCAGATAGTCACTTTGACGGAAGCATGTCTCCGGGCTGCAGCATCGATCGCCGCATCGAAGCCTGCCGCGTTCAGCGGCTTGTAGAAATGGAATCCCTGCATGGTGTCGCATCCGGCCCGCTGCAGATAACGGGCCTGGGTTTCCGTTTCCACGCCTTCTGCAATGACGTTCAGGCCGATGCTGCGCGCAATCGATATCACCGCCAGCACGACGGGATAGTGTCCGTCGGGATCGAGGATGTCCCTGACGAAGGACTGGTCGATCTTCAGCGTCTTCACCGGGAAGCGCTGCAGGTAGGCGAGCGATGAATAGCCGATGCCGAAATCGTCGATGGCGATGCCGATGCCCATGTCCGCCAGCTTGTTCAGGTGAAGCAAGGCCTGCTGCGGGTTGCCGATGCAGACATTTTCGGTGATCTCGACTTCGAGCTGCGCCGGAGCAATGCCATACCGGGTCATCGCATTCGCCAGCTTCTGGACCGTGTCGCCGCGGTCCAGGCATTGCGGCGAAAGGTTGATCGACACCCGGGAGACCGGCTTGCCTGCGGCATTCCATTTCTGCAGATCACGGCACACCATCTGGATCATCCATGCCGACAACGGCAGCATGAGATTGTTTTCCTCGGCGAACGGCAGGAAGTCACCGGCCGGCAATTGCCCGCGCTCGGGGTGGTTCCAGCGCATCAGCGCCTCGGCCCCGACGATTTCGCCGGTACGGAAATCCACTTGCGGCTGGTAATGCAGCTCCAGCTGGTTTTCCTCGATCGCGCGGCGCAGCGTCTGCGCCAGCGTGATCTTGTAGTTGGCCGCCACTTCCATTGATTTCTCGTAGAAGCCGAAGCCGTTCTTGCCCTTCGTTTTCACCTGGTACATCGCGATGTCCGCATGCCGCACCAGGTCCTCCATCGTATTGCCGTCGTCGGGAAAGATGGCGATGCCGATGCTGGCGGTCAGATGCACGTCGCGTCCGTCGAGGTCGAACGGCTGCTCGAGGGACCACAGGAACTTCTTCGCAATCCCCGCCGCATCCTTCTGCGTGCGGGTATCCGGCAGCAGCAGGGTGAATTCATCCCCGCCGACGCGAGCCAGCGTGTCGCCGCCGCGCAGCTGCTTGCGCATGCGCATCGCCACCTGCTGGAGCAGCTGGTCGCCCTTGTGGTGCCCGAGCGTATCGTTGATCAGCTTGAAGCCGTCGAGATCGACGAACATCACCGCCAGCGCGCTGCCGTTGCGGTTCGCATGGATGACGGCAAGGTCGAGCCTGTCCTTGAACAGCGCGCGGTTCGGCAGGTCGGTCAGCACGTCGTGATACGCCTGGTAGGAGATGCGCTGCTCGGCGCGCTTGAGCTCGGTGATGTCGCGGGCCACGCCGAAGGTGCCGAACAGCTCCTTGCGGTTCTTTTCCTCGTCGAACGCGTACAGCGCGGTCGAATTGAACGAAATCGTCAGCACCGTGTTTTCGAAATAGCGCTGCTCGGCCAATGCATTGCTGGACTTTAGCCGCAGCTCGACGTTGCGCGACGCCCTGTCGCCGACCCGCCGCTCCTGGAACACGTAACGCGCCTTTTCGAGATCCTCCTCGTGCATGATCCTCGAATAGTGGGAACCGACCAGTTCGTCGCGCTCGAAGCCGAGCAACTGCTGCGCGCGATCATTCACATAGGTGAAGTTGCCGTCGGGGTCAAGCGTATAGATGATGTCCGGCAGGCTGTCCATCAGGTAGCGGTACAGGCGTTCTGAGCATTCGAGCTGGTATTGCATTTCCCGCCGCTCGGCTTCCATCTGCCGCTTCTGCACTGCCTGCGCGACGCTGTTGAGCAATTCCTCCGGGCGAAACGGCTTGCGCAAATAGTTGTACGCGCCGCGCTTGATCGCACCGATGGCCGCGTCGATATCCCGTTCGCCGCTGACGACGATAACGGTGACGTCGATGCCCTTCTCGGCAATCAGGTCCATCGCCCCATGGCCATCGAGGCCCGGCATGCGCAGGTCAAGCAGCACGAGATCGTATTCTGCGGAACACAGCCGTTCCAGGGCCTCGAACGCGGAATGCACGACTTCCAGCCGGTAGTTGAATACCGACAGCAGCGCTTGCACGGAACGGGCCATCCGCACGTCGTCATCAACGATCAGGATGCGCGGCGCAGCGGGCGCGGTCTTGACCGGTATTCCTCGCAGCGCCGTGGCCATGGCGGTTGGTGTCGGTATCTGGACCATGTGAACCTTGCTCTAACGCGCTGCAGCGCGAGGGTTGGGGGGTTGGGAGGACAGCGGAAGAAGCAGTTCGAATACGGTGCCGTTTCCGCTGTTGCAGTGAATATGCCCTCCCATTTTCATCACCAGGCTGTGAACGATCGACAGCCCGATCCCCTTGTGGTCGGCACCCTTCTGCGTCCGCACCGGCGTGAACAGGCGTGCCATCACGTCAGCGGGGATGCCCGGCCCATTGTCCTTGACGCTCAGCGATGCGTACTGGCAGTTGTCCTGGTTTGTCACGCCGTGATAGCTGATGTCGATGCGGCCCTTGCCATCCAATGCCTCGATGGCATTCTTCAGCAGGTTGAGGAAGATCTGCTTCAGCGCGCCCTGGTCGCAGGCCACCTGCACTGTCGGCGCCATCCGGTGCAGCGCGATGCTGACGGAAGCCGGCGCGAACTCGGAATCGCAAAGCAGGTTGACGACGTCGGTCACCGTTTCCGCGAGATCGGCCGATCTCGTCTGCGGACCGGGCTCCAGTTCAGCGAAGCTTTCCACCAGTTGGGTGACGCGGTCGATCTCTTCTTGCAGCACCCCGATTTCGGATTCCACCGATTCCTTCCGCGAAATCTTCCGGTCGAGGACTGTCAGGTAGTTGCGGATGATGGACAGCGGATTGTTGACTTCATGCACGATGGCTCGGGCCGCGGTGCGATATTCCTCGACCGCTGCTTCCGCTTCCGGCGACTTCCTCGTGCCGGTGTTCTTCACCTTCATTAGCGCCTTGTTGGCATGCTCGCCGAAAATGCGCAGCAATTCCGTCCTGGTCTTGAGCGCCGGAATGCCGCTCTCATCGACTGCGGCGACCATCACGCCGGAATAGGTATGCGCTTGCGCAAGCGGAACGACGACGATGGTGCGCGTGTCCAGCAGCCGGCATAACTGGTCTTCGAAAATGCTGGCGCCGGCAGATGCGGAAGTCAGGAACATGACCTGCTTGCGCAGCAGCGCGTCGGTGATGCGTCCCTGCGGAGACAGCGGCACGCTGAATTCGGACAACATGAGCGCCGCTGCATCGCCGCCCGCGCTACGCAGCAGCCGCTCGGCCTTGTCGACGGTGAACGACACCGCCTGGCGGAAGCCGAAGAGGACGCAGGCCGACCGGGTCAGCGCGTCGTACACGCTGGTCTTCCCGTCGATGGCGCCGAATGTCTGGGACAGCGCGCTTGCCAGCACCATGTCCTGCATGTGCGCGGCGATCGCGGCGCGCGCCGGTTGCGCCTGGCCTTCGGGCGCGATCAGCCGAACCGGACTGCTCTCGACCGAGGCGATATCGAAGCCGACGTGCTCGCTGAGCTTTCCCGATTCCGCCCTCGTGGTGCGTTCAATGATTTCCAGATGCTCCGGACGCAAGCCGCACAACGCCGCCACTGCCATGATGCGCGCGTCATTGCGCGGACGTGCGGCGATCTGGTCGGCGAGCGCGACGATGCGCAGCAGCGGATGAGTGGCGTGGAGCTTGGCATCACTCTCGTGGTGGTAGCGGATGCTGTCGGCGATGAAGGAATCGAATTTCCATTGCTCGGCCACCCAGGCACCCGCCTGCCCGTGCGTCATGCCCATGAAGAGGGTTTCGCTGCCGGTCAGCGCCTCGTCCTCGTTGCCCAGCAGGTGGCTGGCGCGATCCGGTGGCGCGGCGCCCAGCAGGACCAGCCTGCCGACGTCATGCAGCAATCCGGCAAGGTAGGCTTCTTCTGTGCGGGCATAACCGAGCCGGATGGCGATCTCGCGGGCGGCCACGGCGGCCGTCAGCGAATGCGCCCAGAACGAACGCAGGTCGTAGACGGACAGGCCCGGGACATCATCGAAGGCGTTCAGCACCGACTCGCTGATGACGATCGTCCGGACCATGTTCATGCCGATCGTCATCAGCGACTGTTCCAGGCTCAGCACTGTGCGGCCGCGCCGGTACATGGGGCCGCTGGCGACATCGAGGATACGGATGGTCATCGCCGGATCGCGGCGGATCACGGCCGCCACTTCCGGCATGCCGGCATTGTCCTGGCGGGAGAGTTCGAGTAACTGGGCTAAGACCTGCGGAATGGCAGGAAGACGTACCTTCTTGAGGCGCTCGAGGATGGGCAACTCATCGACGGCGTTCATGGCGATGGCGCCTATGTCGGCAGGAGGATGCTGGCACGGCAGCCGACAGTCACTGCCGGATTCGATGCGCCGTTGGTCGCCATTTCCCTGCCTCCCTGAAAGTTATTTGATTATTGACAAGAATAATAGCATTGATATTTGACAAGGGTCACGCACTCTCGCGCCCGGTTCCCGGCACGAGGCCGCATCCGGCGGGACTTTCGTCTTTACTTCCGGGCGAACTATATGACAGGCCTGTTACCTGCCTATGACATTCTTTCCCGGAGGCTGAACACGAAACGAAAACCACCCGCCGTCCAATACGGACGGCGGGACGGGAGATGAGCCAGATTGGTTGGGATGGTGCGGCGCAGAAAACGGCCGGTTTTTAAGCTTACTTCGCGGTCGCCGGTCCGGGAAATGCCCGGTTCCACGTCGGGCTGATGGTGATTTCATTGACGCAGGCATGGGCCGGCATCCCGGCGACGAAGAGGATGGCACGGCCAAGTTCTTCGGGTTGCAGCATGCGCGCCCGCTCCTCTGGCGTCGGTGGCACCGGGCGTTTTTCCATGATCGGCGTCGCCACTTCGGCTGGGCAGATCACGCAGGCGCGAATGCCGTTCATGCACTCCTCCATGTTGAGGCTCTCGGTCATCGCCACGACGGCATGCTTGGCCGCGCTGTAGGCGGGTCCGGTGATGGCGGAGGTGTACTTTCCGGCCCAGGAGGAGATATTGATGATGAGACCGTCCCGTCGCTCGCGCATCGAAGGGAGGACGGCGGCGATGCAGTAATAGCTGCCGTCGAGATTGATGCGGACGACCTCGTTCCAGCCGCTCGTGGTCTGGTCCTTCCAGTAACGGTTCGGCACATTCAGGCCCGCGCTGTTGACGAGGATATCAATCGCACCGTGGCGCTGGAGGATGGCCCGGGCGACCTGCGCCACCGCATCGGGATCGGCCACATCAAGCGCCATCGCCTCCGCCTTGCCGCCACCGGCGACAATGGCCGCGGCCTCCTTTTCGACGATGTCGGCACGCCGGCCCGACAGCACGACCGTTGCGCCGGCAGCGGCCAGCGCCTGCGCGCCCGCCAGTCCGATGCCGGTGCCCGCGCCTGTGACCCAGGCAATTTTTCCTGCAAGTTCGCTCATGTCTTCTCCGTGGTCTGCAGCGCCTGCCGGCGCATGGTTATGGCTTCCGGCAGGCTACCAGACTTACTGCTTCCTCGCGATGAAGCCGCCGACCACGGTGGCGCCGGTGGCGGAGTTGGACAATTGCAGCGCGCCCGCGACTTCGGCCGGACCGGCGCTTGGGGTGCCCGGTGCAACGACCGGTCCGAAATAACGTCCGCTGAGACCGCCGGTGAGTGCGCCGCTGCTGATGACGCCGGTCATGTAGTTGGCGACGTTCTGCCCGACTGCGCCCATTGCGATGGTGGTGTTGAAGGAGATCGGCAGCGCTGCGCCGTTTTCCTCGCTGCGCACGCCGAACACCTCGACCGTCACCTGGCGCGTGGCGAAGTTTGGCGTCACTGCCGCTGTGCCGCGGAACGGCGTCGGTTCATCGGTCGCATTCGGCGCATACCAGCCATGGACGGAGCCGTTGTAGCGGACCGAACCGGTGGTCGGCACGATCGACGGATCGGATACTGCGCCAAACGCAATGACGCCGCGGCGGTTCTTGTTGTGCTCGGCCTGTCCGGAGCCGGCCGTCCACTCGACGATCTGCACCGTGTCCTGGGTGAACCAGCTCGCCAGGTTGCCATATTGCATGCCGCGGTTGTTGAATTCCCGGTAACCCTTCGAGCCCGGGAAAGGCACGCCGGGTCCGGTACCGCCGGGCACGCCGTCGCCGGCATGCATGTCGCCGTCGCCGTGCAGCCGGTATCCGAAGGTCATGTCCGGGTTGGTACCACCGCTTCGCCAGTCGCCGGCGGCGAACTGCAGTCCCGGCGTCTCGGTGGTCAGGCAATTGCCGCCGCCGCAGCGCGATGGTTCGATGCGCGGGAAATAACGGTTGTTCGCGTAGTTGGCCTGCGTGCCGGAGGGTCCGACGACGGATGCATCATAGAAGCCGAAGTCGGAGCTCGGCGGCAGCGGCGCCTGCATGAAGGCGCCGGTCGACGTGAATACGGTACGCCCGCGGGTCGGATCGAACACATCGATGATGGGCGGACGCTCGGTCCTGCCATCCCAGGTCAATCCGAGATTACGCAGGATCAGCGCCTTGGCGGTCAGTCTGCCGCCGGAATCCTTGGCGACCCGCACTTCGGCCATGCCGCCCGAAGACGGCGCAAGGCCGAATGCCCGGGTCGCATCCACATTGGGCACCACCAGATCGCTGGTCGACCGGCCATACACCTGGACGCCGGAACGGGTCAGCGCGACGCCGTTGTCGACACGCAGGATGCTTTCGCCGCTGCACTGGAAGGACGCGCCGTCGACGCAGGACATCGTCATTGCGCCGGATACCGGAGGCGGCGTATTTCCCGGTGCAGGGGAAGGTGTTGGCGTCGGTGTTGGTGTTGGCGTGGGTGTTGGTGTTGGCGTGGGTGTTGGTGTCGGTGCGGGAGACGCAGACGCGACTTCGCAGATCTTGTCGGCGCCAGGCAACGGATCGCCGAACACATCGTTGGAGCAACTGATCGAACCCGTTGCGGTGCGGGTCGCATAGGTGCCGTTCAGTCCGTAGCGAACCTGCTGTGTTCCGCTGAACGTGCAGACGCCATATTCGTCGGCGCACTTGGTCCATGTTGCGGGAGATGGCGTTGGTGTCGGTGTCGGTGTTGGCGTCGGTGTTGGTGTTGGTGTTGGCGTGGGTGTTGGTGTCGGTGCGGGAGAAGCAGACGCGACCTCGCAGATCTTGTCAGCGCCGGGCAATGGATCGCCGAACACGTCATTCGAGCAGCTGATCGAACCTGTTGCGGTGCGGGTCGCGTAGGTGCCGTTCAATCCATAGCGGACTTCGCGCGTGCCCGTGAATGTGCAGGTACCGTATTCATCGGCACACTTCGTCCATGAGGCCGGCGATGGCGTCGGTGTTGGAGTCGGACTTGGCGCAGGGACCGGTGTGGGCGTCGGAGCGGGAGCAGGCGTCGGCGTCGGAGCAGGTGCCGGGGCAGGCGTCGGACTTGGCGATGCTCTCGGCACCTCAACTTCGCAGATCTTGTCGGCGCCGGGCAGCGGATCGCCGAACACCTCATTGGAGCAGCTGATCGAACCCGTTGCGGTGCGCTCAGCGTAGGTGCCGTTCAAGCCATAGCGCACGTGGCTGGTACCGCTGAAGGAACAGACGCCATACTCATCCGCGCACTTGACCCAATCGGACGGCCCCGTGCCCGAAGTGTGGCCCATCGCGAATGACTTTCCGGCATTCGCCGCATCACCGCCACCACCACAAGCGCTTAATGCACCTATCAGGCTTAACAACAATCCGCTTCCAACAGGTGAGCGCCAATTCTTCATAATGAATTCCCGGTCCGAACGTAAAAGGTGATTCATCTTACAAACAGCCTGTTGCGTACGATTGATAGCTATCAACCTCTTATGTGACGAGATTCAGAAGGACGCGTGTAAATGCCATGCGACATTTCCTTAAGCAAAATTTCTTTCCTGAAGGATTGGAAATGCCGTTGCCTGTCTGAAAAAGCGCGGGCTAGAGATACCCTTACATGGAGGGAGGCGTGCCGGCGTCGGCCGGCATGTTTGACAGCGCATCGATCAATGCCCTGACACGTGCCGGCATCAATCTGTTGCCGGGCCATATCACGTTGATCGGCAATGGCGGCGGGCGGAAACCGGAAAGCACTTCCACGAGTGTGCCGTTCATGAGTCCATCGGCCGCCATGTAGTCCGGCACCTGCGCGAGGCCGGCGCCCTGCCCTGCCGCGCGCACCATGCCCTCGCCGTCGTCAAGCAGGATGCGATGCGCCGGATGCAGGTCGACCGGCTTGCCGTTCACACGGAACTGCACCGGCCGGCCGCGCCCCGATGTCGGATTCCGGAACACGATGAAGTGATGCCGGTCCAGCTTGGCAGGGTGATCAGGCGATCCGTGTCTTTCGAGATAGCCGGGGCTGGCGCAAAGGACCAGGTGCTGCACACCAATCTGGCGGCTGGCCAGCCGCGAGTCTTCCAGGGGCATGATGCGGATTGCCGCATCCATGCCTTCCTTGATCAGGTCGCATACCTGGTCCGTCAGGCGGACGTCGGCCGTCATGCCGGGATTGCGCAGCAGCAGATCCGCCACCACCGGCAGCACCGTACGCTTGCCATAAGCAATCGGCGCATTGATGCGCAATTCACCCCGCGGTTCGCCGCCCGCGCCTGCGGCGAGCGCTTCGAGCTCGTCGATATCGGCCAGGATTTTTTCGCATCGCGCGAACAGGGCTTCGCCGTCGGAGGTCAGCGAAACCTGCCGTGTCGTGCGATGGAACAGCTTGATGCCGAGCTGTTCTTCCAGCCGGACGATGCGCTTGGCAATGGTCGACGGCGTGACGCCGAGTTCGCGTCCGGCCTGGGCGAAACTGCCGTGCCGGGCGGCACAGGCAAAGGCGAAGAACTGGCTGAATCCGCTCATCCTGGACTCCAACATTGAGGAAGATTTTTCCTCAATGTTATGCCATCCATGGTTATTCCGGAATCACCGGCAATCACCGATACTGCCATTCACCCGTCCTCCGGACGGTCCGATCAACCATAAGGGGCGTCTAACAAAATGAGCGAAGCGCGAGCTTCGCGCTCTCTGGCAAGGCACGTCGACGCAGGCAGTACTGACGTACGGCAAGGAGACGCAACGCAGCCAGAGGCATTTTGTTAGACGCTCCAAGGAGCGATGACATGTACGTACTTTCCAACCAGGTACCGAGCCCGAGCGGCATTCCCGGAATCGATCACGCTACGCTGGCGGGCAGCGCCGACGGCCTGCGCAAGATTTCAGTCTGGCAGCAGTCGGTTGCGCCGGGCGGAGCGACGCCGCCGCACCGGCATGATTGCGAGGAAGTGGTGATGTGCAGCGCCGGCGAGGGCGAACTGCATATCGCAGGAAAGGTCGAGCGCTTTGGCCCGAATATGACCATCGTGATTCCCGCCAACGCCGATCATCAGATCATCAGCGTTGGCAAGGAGCCGTTGCAGTTCGTCGCGGTGTTTTCGATGAGTCCGGTAGAGGCGCATTTCCCGGACGGCCAGTCCATCGCCCTGCCCTGGAAGTCATAGATCAGGTTTTCCATGCAGGCACCGCCCACCGGCAACATGCGGCGATGCCTAGCCCAAGCGGAAGACCGATACCGCGTCCACCAGGCCCTTGGCATGTTTCGCGATCTCGCCCGCCGATGTTGCGCTCTGATGGGCCAGCGCGGCATGGCGCTGGGTGGCGTGGTCGAGTTCCGACAGCGACTGGTTGATATGGCCGACGCCGGAGGACTGCTCATGCGACGCGGCCGCGATGTTGCCGACCAGGGTGGTGACGTTGCGGATGCGGGTGACGATTTCCTCCATCGTATGGCCGGCATTGTTGACCAGGCTGGAGCCCTCATGCACTTGCGACACGCTTTGCTGGATGAGCTGGCGCACCTCCGCCGATGACTGCGCGGTGCGTTGCGCCAGGCTGCGCACTTCAGCCGCCACCACCGCGAAGCCGCGGCCCTGCTCGCCTGCCCGCGCTGCTTCCACCGCCGCATTCAGGGCGAGGATATTGGTCTGGAAGGCAATGCTGTCGATCACCGCGATGATTTCGGTGATTTTCTTGCTCGATTCCGTGATGCCGGACATGGTGGAGATCACGCGCGACACCACCTGGCCGCCACTTTCCGCACTGCGGCTGGTCTCCGCCGCGAGACGGCTTGCTTCGTTCGCGCTTTCCGCATTGTTGCCCACGGTCGCCGTGATCTCTTCCATCGAGCTGGCGGTGCGCCGGAGCTGGTCGGCCTGGCTCTCGGTATCGCTCGACAGATCGCGCGCGCCGTCGGCGATCTCGGCAGTTGCCCGCTGCAGCACGAAGGCGCCGTCCCGCACATCGGAGACGGTTGCGCGAATGTTGATGGCAACCTGCGACAGCGCGCGGGTGACCGCGCCGATTTCATCGCTGCGCGTGCTGTCGATGTGGGCATGGAGGTCGCACGCGGCGATCCTGTTGGCGAATGACGATGCCTGGCGCAGCGGTCCGACGATGGAGCGGGACAAATACAGGCCAGCGCCTGCAGTAATGCCGGCATAAGCCGCCAGGAAAGCCCAGAAACCCGCGGTCAGTCCGGTGGCGAAGCTGGCGGCGAACGCGATGCCGATCAGGTTGACGACTGCAAGCGATGCCCACAGCGGTCCGTTCAGCCCCAGGGCGCGGAAGCGCTGGCCGATGCGGTCCCACGGCGTCAGGCGCACCACTTTCCCGAAACGCACCGTCAGGCGCTTGTCGCCTTCACGCATGCGCTTGTACAGAGGCTCGATGGCGGCCACCTCGTCGCGCGACACTGCCCGGTGGGCCATGAGGCTGCCGGTGAAGTTCCGGTTTGCGTCGAACAGCGGCATGATGTTCAGCCGCACCCAGTAGTAGTCGCCGTTCTTGCGGCGATTCTTGATGATGCCGGTCCATGGCTGCTTGCGCTTGATGGTCCAGGTCATATCCGCAAATACCTGCATCGGCGTGTCCGGGTGAACCATCTTGCCGCTGATGGTCCCTTTCAATTCATCCCAGTCATAGCCGCTGGCCTCGAGATAGGCCGGATTCGCGTACAGAAATTTGCTGTCCTTGTCGCCGAGCAGGACCAGGATGGATGAAGCATCCACCCGGTACTCGGCGGACGAATGGGAAGTGTCGCTCATGGGTCTCCTCTGTTGGAATTGTTCTAAGGCAACACTGTCAGCATAACGTATTTTCTTTTTCTGAAAAAAATGGATGCGATGTTCTGTTGCTTAATTTCTCCCTTCAAAACCGAAAGTTCTTCCGGGAAAATTAACCGGCAGTTGTCACCATGCGCGCTTCATTTCTATTAGTGGAATCCATGATTTGAAAAAGTGTTTCGTGTTTTTCATAGGCATTGACCATTCAGCGGCGTCAAAGGACGACTTCTGACTACCCGACCAAATAAAAAAGGACCCGCATTCCACGGGTCCTTTTTTCACTTCGCCAGCAAAAGCGATATCGAAACGCCATTCACCGCATTGGGCATTCCTGCCGCCCGGCGGGCGAACGGCCGTCCCGTCACTCCACCTTTTTCACGAACTCGCCAGGATTCGTATAGTGCAGCCAGGTTCCTGCCAGCGGACGCTGGCCGATGCCCGGCTTGGTGTAGTCACACACGCCTTCCGGGAAGATGGCGTTCAGGCGCGCCAGTTCCGGCGCGGTGAACGCCTGCTTGTAATCCGTGGCATCAATCGGACGCAGCTGGCACTTCACGATGTCGGAAGCCGCCGGCTCCCCTGCGACGCCGCGCGGATAGGAATATCCCGGATACAGCGTATTGCAGGTCGATGAACCACGCGTGCCGAGGAACTGCTTCTCCTTGATGAACACCGGTGCGGCGACGCCGCTGGCGCCGGGTGCCCAGCAGCCGTCCGACAGGTTGGCCGGCTTGTTGCGGATGACCTTGTCGCGGCGCGGGGCGTCCGTGGTGTCGGCCTCGATCCTGGCCAGCCATTCATCCATCCGGGCCAACGCCTGCATGCCGACGAAGGTCGTGTTGATGGAGCCGCCGTTCCACATCACCATGTTGTCCGCGTTGCCGTTCGACTTGATGAGCCGCTCGCGCGTCATGTAGTGGAAGAACTTCAGGTGCAGGTCGCCGGTGGGCAGCTCTTCCGTGTCGAGCTGGTCCCAATCGATGATCGGCATGGAAGCCAGCCCGCCATTGCCGAGCATGATGCGGCCCGTCTGGTAGGCGTTGGCGATGCCGATCGGGTCCCCCTGGGTGCGCTGCGGCGTGAAGGTGCCGTTGATGTCGTAGCCGCCGATCCTTTCATTCAGATCGAGGAACTGTTCCTTCGTGATCTTGCCCTCGTTCAGGGCACCCAGGCCGTATTGCACGCCGACATTGTCCATCGCGCGGCGCGCAAAGCCGGTATCCGGATCGCGGCCGAACATGTTAACGCCATGATCCCAATGGGTTGGCCGCGCGCCTGTCGGATTGGTGACCGGATCGAAGCGCGCGTCTTGCGGCACGACGGCATTGAAGACTGCCGAGGTATAGCCGTTCGGACGGTTGGCGATGGTATCGAAGCGGTTGGCCCAGACCGAGTTCTGGTTGGTAACGTGGTTATAGCCCCAATAGCCGGATGCGGACGCCAGTTCCACCTGCGTCCATGCGGTCCCCTTGTTGAAGTTGAAGTAGTTGTAGAGCAGGCGCGCATCGGTGCTGGCCGGGTTGCTCGGGTCGGGGAAGCTGCAGCTCGGAATGATGCCGTCCAGCAGTCCGGGATAGTTGTTGCCGATCATGTACTGCTGCATCGCCGCGCCGGAACAGCTCCAGCCGATGGTGTAGTTCGGCCGGCCGACAGTTTCGATGAAGCGCTCCTTGACCATCATGACGGTCTCGGCGGAAAGCACATCATTGCAGTTGGTGCCGAATACATTCAGCGAGGCGGATGCCAGGCCGTAGCCTTGGGAAAGAATGTCGTGGTTCAGCACGCCGCCGGTGGCATTGCCCTGGCGATACCAGCCGCCGCCGCATCCGCCGCCGAAAGGATACACGAGCCGCTTGTTCCATCCTTTCGGGGTGGCGGTCGGATGGATCGATGCCTCCGACTTCGGATCGTGCAGGATCGCGGTCTGGTAGATCGCCCGATTGATCGTCCCTGTCTCCAGTCGCACGATATAGGGCACCGTCGCGCCGTCCTTCGTGGTGGTCGTGGTCATATCAGCAGGCGCTGCCGCTTTGGCGTCATAAGGCTTGTAGCTGTTGTCGAGCGCGCGGTACAGGTAGTGCACCTGCGTTGGCACCGAACAATTTTCATCGGTGGCGGCGCCGAGCAGCGGACCGTTGGGATAAATGCGGAAGGTATCGGTCTGGCAGAAATAAGGCTTCTGGTGCGGACCGGAGAAGACAGGCCCGGTGACCGGGTAATTAGTGAGATGGAGTTTGCCGGAGGTACCGACCCAGCGGGCCACGATGGTGTTTCCGCCCTCCTTCAATCCGGTGACGAGACCAATCATGTGGCCCTCGTTCATCGGGTCCGGCTTGAATGCGGAGGACTGGTCGTCGCCGTTCACTTCCACCACCAGCGTGCGCCGGCCATTGGCGTCGGATACTTTCGGCAGCATCACATCGATCAATGCGTCGCCACCGGTCACGTACTCCGGTTTGGAGGACGCAAGGCGGATGACCGGCGCGGAGGCGGGCGTGCCTTTCGCATTCTCGACACGGCTGGCGACACTGGCGCCGCCCTGCCCGGTGATGTCGCCGGATCCGCCGCCGCAGCCGGCGAGAACGACGACTGCGGTGGCGGTCGCAAATGTGAACGCCGCGGCACTTCTGCCGCGATTCGGTTTCGGATTCATCTTGTCTCCATTGGATAATGCATTTTGTAGGGGGCTCACGCCGGGTTTCGATTGAGGCATCGAGGTGCTTTGTTGAAGATGGACTGCGACAGGTGACCATCCGGCAGCCCGTCGCATTCGGTCGGGTGGAAAGCAAGTTAGCGATGACGCCCGCGCAGGTTCTGCATCGCAGGAATGGCGGGCACTGTACTTATGTTGCCGGGCAACGGGAGAGATGAAAAATGCTGAAGCGCGCCAGCAAATTTTCCAACCGCTCCGAATCAATTTAACTGTCGCGTTATCTACCGGACTTAAGCATTATCAAGGTGAGGCACCTCAAATGTTCTGCGGTGCAGAATCGCTGCGATTTTTCATGTTGTGCCGCTATACCGACCGGGTGGGCGGGCACGAAACACCGGCGTGTACACAAACCGTTCCGATATGTGAACATCACATACAACGACACCGCATTGCCCGGAACAAGCAAACCTCTATTTGGTCACCGATGCCTACCATCGTTTGCAGGGATACCGGATGCTTGCTTCGCATTACCGAGAATATCCACTGAAGCCACTTGACCAGCACGGCGAGCTGAACCCGCTGTTCACCGACAGCATGATGTCAGGTGGCATGAGCGGGTACGCGAACGCATCCCCGGCATCCCCGTACTACTAACCATCGGTTGCATGGATGAACTGTCAGGCAGGGGCATCAATACATCGACCTTCACCCTCCTGACCAAGCCGTTTCACCGTGTCGAGCTTTCCGACCGGATGCGCCGAACGCCGAACAGGAACACGGCATCGTCACAGCAGGCACTTCGCGGATAACGCCATGAGGGATAGGCAAGACGTGCGGCCGCATATCCTGGTTGTGCAAGATGTACGCGAAACCGGTGCGGCGGACCGACGGTGTAAGCTGTCGCGATGGACTCCCTCATTACCGCGTCCGCCCGCGCCCTTGCCGCCGGCGATGCGCTCGGCGCCCTCAAGCGTGTCGCCCTGCGTGACGATCCGCCGGCATTGGCCCTTCGCGGCATCGCGATGGCCCAACTCGGCGAGTACCCGCGCGCCCGCGAACTCCTGCGCCGGGCCGCCCGCGGATTCGGCAGCCACGAAGAAGTTGCGCGGGCCCGTTGCATTGTTGCGGAAGCCGAAGTGGCATTGGCCATGCGCGATTTCGGCGCCACGCCACGCTCGCTCCCGGCAGCGTCGGCTACCCTTGAGAACCATGGCGATCGCGCCAATGCGCTGCATGCACGCCTGATCGCTGTGCGCCGGCTCCTGCTGCTCGGGCGCCTGCATGACGCCACGTCCGCATTGGCACAACTTGATCTGCAAAGCTCGCCGCCATCGCTTGTCGCGGTAGCCGAGCTGACGGCAGCGGAACTCGCCTTGCGCTCACTGCACACCGGTGCGGCACGAACAGCGCTTGCGCGCGCGCAGGCGGCCGCGGACCGCGCAGGCGTGCCGGCGCTGCTGGCCGAAGTGGCGGAGGTGCAGGCTGCACTGGACCGTCCCGCGGCCCGTCGCCTTGACGCGGATGGCGAGCGTGCTTTGCGGCTCGATGAGGTCTCCGCACTCCTGGCATCGGACACGCTGGTCGTGGACGCCTGCCGTCGCGGGTTGGGCGCGGGCGAAGCATGGCGGCCCCTGGCGCGCCGGCCGATATTGTTCGCGCTGGCGCTGGCGCTCGCCGAGGCATGGCCGGAGGATGCAGATCGGGAATCCCTGATCGCGTCTGCATTCCGGACACGGCATGCAGACGAGTCGCATCGCGCACGGCTGCGGGTCGAGATCGGTCGCCTGCGCGCCCTTATTCCTTCGCTGGCCCGTATCGAGGCTACCGCGCGCGGATTCGCGCTCAGGCCGGAGGGCGGTCGCACGGTGGTTGTGCTGGCGCCGCCCATCGACGGCGAGCAGGCATCGCTGCTGGCGCTGCTTTCCGATGGCGCGGCCTGGTCGACGTCCGCGCTGTCACTGGCCCTCGGTGTCAACCAGCGCACCGTACAGCGCGCACTTGCCGAATTGGACGCCGCCGGGCGGGTGCGCTCGATCGGGCGTGCGCGAGCACGCCGATGGCTGTCCCCGCCGCTGGCAGGATTCACGACGATCTTGTTACTCCCTTCCGCGCTGCCGATTGGGTAGAGTTCTCTTGCGGCGCCTCTCCGGCGCAAATCACAAGGAGCGAGCAATGACCAGCAACACAATCAAAAACAAACCAAAGGTAACGGCGCGCGCCGCCGAGATCGTGCGTGAATATGGCCCCTTCGCCGGGTCCGACCGGATCCACGGCGTCACCCATGATGGCCGGCATGTCTGGGCCGCCACCGGACCCAGGCTGGTCGCTTTCGATCCGGCCAGTGGCGAGACCGTGCGCACGCTGGACTGTGCATGCGATGCCGGCACCGCCTTCGACGGCACCCATCTGTACCAGATCGCGGAAGCACGCATCGACAAGATCGATCCGGCCACCGGCAATGTGGTGGCCTCGATTCCCGCGCCTGGCAACGGCATCGACTCGGGACTCACGTGGGCGGAAGGCAGCCTGTGGGTCGGCCAATACCGCGACCGCAAGATCCACCAGATCGATCCGGAGACCGGCGCGATCCGGCGCACGATCGAGTCCAACCGCTTCGTCACCGGTGTCACCTGGGTCGACGGCGAGTTGTGGCACGGGACATGGGAAGGCGACGACAGCGACATCCGCAGGATCGACCCGCAGAACGGCGCCGTGCTTGAACAGCTCGAAATGCCCCGCGGCACCGGGGTCAGCGGACTCGAATCCGACGGCGCGGACCTCTTTTATTGCGGCGGCGGACCGAGCGGAAAAGTGCGTGCCGTTCGGCGTCCGAAAGTCGCCGCGGAGTGACCGCACGGCGCAAAAACAAAACCGCATCGGTCGAAATCGATCGACAGCGATCACCATCAATCACCATCATCACCGAACCATCGACGACCATGAACGGTCGATCGACACAAGGAGAACTGCATGAATACCCCGATTGCCGAAGCAGGCACCGCGACAGGTCGCGTCGTCACCAGGGACGCATGGCTGGCCGAACGCATGGCACTGCTGGCGCGCGAAAAGGAATTGACCCGGCTACGCGACCAGATCGCCCGTGAACGTCGCGCCATGCCCTGGGTTCGGATCGAAAAAAACTATGCCTTTGACAGTCCGGAAGGCCCTCGCACGCTGGCCGAACTGTTCGACGGCCGGCGACAGTTGCTGGTGCAGCACTTCATGTTCGGCCCGGGGTGGGAACAAGGCTGTGCCAGTTGCTCTTTCATGGCCGACCATGCCGACGGCATGAATGTGCATCTGGCGCATCGCGACGTGACGCTGCTGGCGGTCTCCCGCGCGCCGCTTGCGGAAATCGAGCGCTTTCGCCGGCGGATGGGCTGGCAGTTCAAGTGGGTGTCTTCGCACGGCGGCGACTTCAATGCCGACTTTGGCGTTTCCTTCACGCCCGAGCAACACGCCAGCGGCAAGGTCGCTTACAACTACATGATGCAACCGTTTCCGAGCCAGGAAGCGCCCGGCATCAGCGTGTTTTATAAGAATGACGCAGACGAGGTCTTCCATACCTATTCGACCTATGGGCGCGGTGTGGAGGTGATGATGGGTACCTACAACATGCTTGATCTGGTTCCCAGGGGCCGTGACGAGCACAATCCGGATCACGCGATGGATTGGGTGCGTCATCACGACCGCTACACGCCGGCGGCCGCCGCCGGTTCCTGCTGCCACGCCCGCACCTGAAGAACGAGCGGGCTGATCGGGGGCGCACATCATGTCGAGCCTTTGGCCATGGCTGGCGGTCGCGGGAGCCGGAGCCGTTCACGGACTGAATCCGGCGGCCGGCTGGATGTTTGCCGCCGCATGGGGCCTGCGCCCGGGCGGCCGGGGGAAAGTGTTGCGAACCCTGCTGCCGATTGCGATCGGACATGCCGCATCGGTTGGCCTGGTGGGCGCCGCAATCGTATTCGGCCTGTCCGTGGATCGCCTCGCCATGCAGATCCTGGCCGGTGTGCTCCTTGCGGCTATCCTGACCGTTCACCTGTCTCGCGGAAGATTTAGGGCGGCTCCGACGCGAGCCGTACCGGCAAGGCAGGCCGGGCTGGCGCTCTGGTCCTTCATGATGTCCACCGCGCACGGTGCGGGATTGATGCTGGTGCCTGCGCTGATGCCGGTCTGCGTGGTCGGAGCGCCGGCGCAGACCGGCATCAGCGCAGGCACCGTATCGGATTCGCTTGTTCTGGCGCTTCTCGCGATGGTGGTACACACTGCGGCGATGCTCGTTGTCAGCGGCATCATGGCCGTCTTCGTTTGCCGCGGCGTCAATGCCGGCGCGGGCCTGCTCCGGCGCTGCAGGCACACGCCGTCTCCGGCGGTGCGCTGATCGGGGGCATGGATGCCATAATGGTTGGGCGACGCTGAAAAGCGCCCGCAATGACCATGAGCCGACCAATCCACAGAATATCCCCATGACCGAAGACAGCCGCGACCTGACCAAGGGACTTGAAGCGCTTCGCCAGCGTTTCCAGCAACAATCGCGTAAAGCGCAAGCGTATTACGCCGTCATGCACAAAGCGCGCGACATCGCCGGAAGCGACGATGCCGCCAGTGCATGGATGGAGCAAGGTCTGCCTGCATTCGACGGCAAGACTCCCGCCATGCTGGTCGGCGAAGGCCGTGAAGAAGAAGTGCTCGCCTATATCGGCTCATTGAAACCGTAAGTTTGAAACCGCGCACCGGTGGCTAGGGAGTTTCCTTATGGCTCCCTGCCGGCACCTGCCGCATCCTTCAGCAATTCCGTCGGCAACGCATATGTTTCCTTGATTACCTGCAACACGATATTCGAGCGAATATCCTGCACTCCTGGAATCTTGTGCAACTTTTCCAGCACGAAGACCGAGTAACGCTTGAGATCGCGGGCCTTCACCCTCAGCAGGTAGCTTGCATTGCCGGTAATGATGTAGCACCCCACCACCTCCGGGAATCCTGAAATCGTCTTTACGAAGTCCTCGTGCCAGGTCATGTCATCCCGGCGCATCGTCACTTCGACGAACACATCCACTTCCAGCCCGAGTTTTTCCGTATCCAGCACCGCGCTGTAGCGGCGGATGATGCCGGCTTCCTCCAGCAGGCGTACCCGCCGCAGGCAGGCGGACGGTGACAGGAATACCTTTTCGGCAAGCTCAAGATTGCTGATGCGCCCCTCGTCTTGCAGGGTCGCCAGGATGTGCAGATCGATGGAATCTAGTTGCATGTTGAATTTAATTCGAAGAACGCATTGGTTCAAGCAATCATATGCGAATTAAGCTATTCATGACGCCTCATATTCGCACAATTCGTCCGGCAGATTGGCATAAAATGAATCGGACAGAGCGCATGGGAGCATGACATCGACACTATCAGAACCCTATGGGACATCAGTCCCCTGCTGACGCCGGACATACCTGTCTGGCCCGGCGATACCCGATTTACCGCCGAGGAGACCTGGACGATGAGCGACGCCTGCCCGGTGCAGGTGAGCCGCATCGGCATGTCGACCCACACCGGCGCGCACTGCGATGCACCGTCGCATTACGATCCGGCCGGCATGTCGATCGACAAGGTATCCCTCGACGCCTACCTCGGGCCCTGCCGGGTGATGCATTGCATCGGCACCGGCCTGGTGAAGCCGGAGCATGTTGCACCGTTTCTGGAGCAGGTGCCGCCCCGCGTACTGCTGCGCACATACCAGTCCGCGCCCGTCGAAGCGTGGGATGACGCCTTCGCCGCGGTGGCGCCGGAAACCATCGCGCTGCTGGCCGAGGCCGGGGTGCGGCTGGTCGGCATCGACACGCCGTCGCTGGACCCGCAGAACTCCAAGACCATGGATGCTCACCACGCCGTACGCCTTCGCCGCATGGTCATCCTTGAGGGCATCGTCCTCGACGAGGTGGCCGCCGGCGACTATGAACTGATCGCCCTGCCCTTGCGCCTCGCGGGCATGGACGCCAGCCCGGTACGCGCCATCCTGCGCAGCTTGCACAAGGACATCGACAACACATGAACGACATGACCATGACACGACAGGACTGCCTCGCATTGGATGCCGCCGATGCGCTCGCCCCGCTACGAGGGCAATTCGCCTTGCCACCCGGCGTGATTTACCTCGACGGCAACTCCCTCGGCGCGCGGCCCAGAACGGCGCTGGCACGCGGCCTCCAGTTGATCGAACAGGAGTGGGGCAACGACCTGATCCGCAGCTGGAACAAGGCCGGCTGGTTCGACCTGCCCGCCCGCCTGGGCAATAAGCTGGCGCCGCTGATCGGTGCAAGGGAAAACGAGGTGGTCGTCACCGATTCCACCTCCGTCAATCTGTTCAAGCTGCTTGCCGGTGCGCTGGACCTGCAGGCCGCCGCGCCGCATGGCGAGCGGCGCAAGGTCATCCTCACGGAACGCGACAATTTCCCCACCGACCTCTACATGGCCCAGGGCCTGGCCGAGTGGCTGGATCGCGGCTACCGCATGCGCATGGCGGATGCGCCGGAAGACATCGCTGCCGCCATCGATGACGAGACGGCGGTGGTGATGCTGACCCATGTCAACTATCGCACCGGGCACCTGCACGACATGCGCGCCCTGACGGCAGCGGCGCAGGAAAAAGGAGCGCTGGTGTTTTGGGATCTGGCGCATTCCGCCGGCGCCGTGCCTGTCGACCTGAATGGCTGCAATGCCGACTTCGCCGTCGGCTGCACCTACAAGTACCTCAACGGCGGACCCGGCGCCCCAGCCTTTGCCTGGATCGCCCCGCGCCACTATGCCCGCTTTCGCCAGCCCTTGTCCGGATGGTGGAGCCATGCGACGCCGTTTGCCATGCAGCCGGAGTTTCGGCCGGGCGAAGGCATCCGGCGGGCGATGTGCGGCACACAGCCGATCGTCTCGCTTGCCATGGTGGAATGCGGCCTGGACATTTTTTCGCAAGTCGGCATGGAGGCGGTGCGGGCCAAGTCGCTGGCACTGACCGATCTGTTCATCGCATTGGTCGAAAGCCGCTGTGCTGGCCACGGACTGGCCCTGATCACGCCCCGCGAGCACGACCGGCGCGGCAGCCATGTCAGCTTCACGCATCCCCATGGCTATGCAGTCATGCAGGCGCTGATCGCCCGCGGCGTCATCGGCGATTACCGCGAACCGCATGTAATGCGCTTCGGCTTCACGCCGCTGTACACCAGCCATGCCGATGTATGGGATGCAGTCGAACAAATGCGGGACATCCTGGACACCCGGGATTATCAGCTCGATGCGCGCCAGAACGCCGTCACATGACCATGGATGCAGCGAAGGAGACACAAATGGAATGCCCGTTCAACGGAAAACCGGCATCCTGGCATGGGGCCAGGATGGACTTCCAAGATGCGATGAGCTACGGCGACTACCTGCAGCTCGAAACCCTGCTGTCGGCGCAGCATCCGCTCTCGCCCAACCACAACGAAATGCTGTTCATCATCCAGCACCAGACCAGCGAACTGTGGATGAAACTGATGCTGCATGAGCTGCATGGAGTTCGCCGGCAAATGCAGGCGGGCGATCTTCCGCCCGCATTCAAAATGATGGCGCGGGTGGCACGCATCATGGACCAGCTGGTCCATGCATGGGATGTTCTGGCGACGATGACACCGCCGGAATACACCGCGATCCGCCCCTATCTCGGCAACTCGTCCGGCTTCCAGTCCTACCAGTACCGGGAAATCGAGTTCCTGCTCGGGAACAAGAACGCCGCCCTCGTGCAGGTCCATGCGCATTCAGAAGAAGCGCACGAACGGCTGCGCGCAGCCCTGGAACAGCCTTCCATCTATGATGAAGCGGTGCGCCTGATGTCGGAGGCCGGGCTGCCGATCGACCCCGGCCGTCTCACCGTCGACCGGACGCAGCCGACCGCCGCCGATGCTTCCGTGGAGTTGGCGTGGCTGAAGGTATACGCCGAGCCGGATAAATACTGGGAACTGTATGAGCTCGGCGAAAAGCTGGTCGACCTCGAAACATCCTTCCGCTATTGGCGCTTCCGCCACCTCACCACCGTGGAACGGGTGATCGGCTTCAAGAAAGGTACGGGCGGCACGGCCGGGGCGAGCTATCTGAAAAAGATGCTGGACGTCGAACTGTTCCCGGAACTGTTTTCCCTCAGGACTTCGCTTTGAACTGACATGACCGGATCGCAGGACTTAGTCCAATCCAATCGCTTCCCGCGAAGTACCGACCCAGCGGAACCAATAGAGCACGCGTTGTAGCGAACGGGTTGCATCGGATTCCGCCCGGCATGGCTCGGTCTGATTAAAGCAGTGAAGCGTGACGAGTGCCATGCATCCCGTTCCCTTGCGGAAGCACTTGCACGCGACAAAAATGCGGCTCGGGTTTGTTGCTAGAATGCGCTGTTCAAAGCGCGGGCCCTGCCGATGAAACTTTCCTCCAAACTCCCCCTCTGGTCGGTCGTCGCACCGGGTATTGCCTGGGCACTGCTCGCACTTTCGCTCACCGGCGCGGGAGAAGCGCTGGGGATCTTCTTCACCGCCCTGCTCGTCGCCGGCTTGTTCGCGGGCGTGCTTGCCGCCGTGTTTCATGCCGAGGTGGTCGCGCATCGCGTCGGCGAACCGTACGGCACACTGGTGCTGGCTGTGGCAGTCACGGCGATTGAAGTCGCACTCATCGTATCTCTGATGATCACCGGCGGTGAAGAGACCGCCGGACTCGCGCGGGATACGGTCTTCGCCGCAGTGATGATCATCCTGAACGGCATGGTTGGATTGTGCTTGCTGGCCGGCGGAGGCCGGCACGGGGAACAGACGTTCAGTTTATATGGTGTCTCGGCGGCCCTTGCGACTCTGGCCGCGATTTCGGTGTTGACGATGGTGCTGCCGAACTACACCACCACTGCGCAAGGGCCGGTTTACAGCAGCAGCCAGTTGGCTTTCATCGCCATCGTGTCGCTCGTACTTTACGGCACCTTTGTGCTTGTCCAGACAGTCAGGCACCGTGACTATTTCCTTCCAGCTGTCGCCGCGGCCGATGAGGAAGTGCATGCGGCACCGCCTTCGGCAAGGATGGCGGCGGTCAGTGCTGCACTGCTGATCGCTTGCCTCGCCAGCGTGGTACTTCTTGCCAAGTCGCTGTCGCCAACGCTCGAGGCGGTGGTAACCGCTCTTGGCGCGCCCAAGGCGGTGGTCGGCATCGTGATCGCCACCGTGGTTCTCCTGCCCGAAAGCATTGCCGCCTACCAGGCCGCCCGGGCCAATCGCCTGCAAACCAGCCTCAATCTCGCCCTTGGTTCAGCTTTAGCAAGTATCGGCCTGACCATTCCAGCCGTGGCCATCGTCTCCCTGGTGACAGGCTGGACGCTTTCACTGGGGATTGATGTCAAGTCGACCGTTCTGTTATTGCTGTCGCTCGTTGTCGCGACACTGTCGCTCGGCACCGGGCGCACCACCGTCATGCAGGGAACGATCCATCTGGTGATTTTTGCCGTGTATCTGTTCACGACAATCGTCCCCTGAGGCTGGCGGCAAAGGCGCAGTATCACGGCGGGGTTCATGCGATTCGCGCATCGAAGAAAAACCGTAGCCGAAGGCATCAACCGGCGCGTGGAACGGCATGCTGAAAACGGCATCATCCTGGTTTGCGAACGTGCAAGGTATTCATCCATCTAAGGTTTGCAGCACGCTTCAATATTCCTCCAATCAATAAGGAGATTTCCATGAGAACAATCTTTGAAGCACTGACAGCGAGCCTGTTAGCGTTGACCGCCGCTGCAGCATTTGCGCAGCCCGCTGTAACAAATGATGCGCAGATCGTCGGTATTATCCTGGTCGCCAACAACGTCGACATTGGTGCCGGAGAGCTTGCCAGGTCAACATCCAATAATGCCGACGTGAAAGAGTTTGCGCAATTGATGATTACAGACCATAGCGCAATCAACAAGCAGGCGACGGCATTAGTCAAGAAACTGAAGTTGAAGCCGGAGGAAAGCCAGACCAGCAAAGGGCTTAAAGAAACCGGCGCGGTGGCGCTTAAAAAACTGAAAGGATTGAAGGGAAAGGAATTCGACATTGCCTACATCGATAATGAACTGAACTACCATCAGACAGTGTTGGATACCTTGGACAAAACCTTGATTCCGAACGCGAAGAATGCGGAGTTGAAAGATGCGCTTTTGCAGGCACGTCCTGCATTTGAAACCCATCTGCGGCATGCGAAGAATATGCAGGCATCGCTGAAATGAGATATGCGGCAGTGCAGTATGCACATGGAGGTTTCGTGGTTTATACCGGAGGTATTCTTTCTGGTATGACGACGCGATTGTGCGCAAGGCGAATGAATCCAGCGGGGCGATTATGAATAGAACCAACGTCGACGCTGCTTTCGTCTTGGTGATGTTAACGGAATGATCTACAACAGTTCCCGCAAAATCACTCACCTGCGTGAATATCTTCCGGTGCCGCAATGATTACAGGAGCTGGTGGCATCGATAACGAGTCGGTAGCCACATTGCTCATGGACCTGCGACACTTTCGATCGGCACCGGACGCACCACCGTCATGCAGGGAACGATCCACCTGGTGATTTTTGCCGTGTATCTGTTCGCGACAATCGTCCCCCGAACCTTGCAACAAAGATGCGGCATGTGCAGCACCCTATTGAAGCGCCCTCAAACGGTCGTTCCTTGACTCAATCTATGCTGCAGTGCAAAATGCTGGCTATGACCGTTTCTCTTCCATCACCGAACCTGTTCGCTTGTGAAATTCACATCGCCGCATGCGCTCGTTTTGTACGGTCAGCCCTAGAGGCAGCCTCCTACCCAGGAGCAGGACTGCCGCGCGGTTATTTCTGCTCAGTTACTCCCCCGTAAGACACCTTCCCACCGGCGAATGACCGATGTCGCCCGCGCGACGTCGTGCCTTTCACTGTTATTTTCATACGCTGCCCACAGCCATTTGCGTACCGTCCTTGCCTACCTTGTACTCGGCAACACTAGCCCGAGAAAGCACATCTATGTTCTTATCAAATATTCGTCATGACTGGTTTTCCAACGTCCGTAACGACCTGCTTGCAGGTCTTGTCGTCGCACTCGCCCTTATTCCGGAGGCGATCGCTTTTTCCATCATTGCCGGTGTCGACCCAAAGGTAGGCTTGTATGCGTCGTTCTCCATCGCGACCTTGATCGCGTTCTTCGGTGGGCGCCCAGGCATGATTTCGGCAGCAACCGGCGCCATGGCTCTTGTCATGGTGACGCTGGTAAAGACGTATGGCCTGGACTATCTGCTGGCAGCCACGATATTGGCAGGCGTTCTGCAAATTGTCGCGGGCTGGATAAAGCTCGGCCGGCTGATGCGCTTCGTCTCGCGCTCGGTTGTGACAGGTTTCGTGAACGCGCTCGCCATCCTGATCTTCGCCGCGCAATTGCCGGAGCTGACGAACGTTACGTGGCATGTGTACGCCGTCACGGCCGCAGGTCTGGCGATCATCTACGGCCTGCCTTATGTGACACGCGCTGTACCGTCCCCGCTTGTGGCAATTGTCGTACTCACTGGTGTATCCATTGCACTAGGCCTGGACATTCGCACCGTGGGCGACATGGGTCAACTTCCGGATAGCCTGCCGTCCTTCCTGATCCCGAACGTACCGTTCACGCTTGAGACCCTGCAGATCATCCTTCCATATTCCGTGACGTTGATGGTGGTCGGGCTGCTGGAGTCATTGATGACGGCCACCATCGTCGACGATATGACCGATACCAAGAGCGACAAAAACCGTGAGTGCGTAGGGCAAGGAATCTCGAACATTGCAACGGGCTTCATTGGCGGCATGGCGGGTTGCGCGATGATCGGCCAGTCCGTCATTAACGTGAAGTCCGGCGGACGTGGCCGCCTCTCAACCTTGACTGCCGGTGTCGTGCTATTGATCCTCGTCGTATTTTTGGGCGAATGGGTCGGGCAGATCCCAATGGCGGCTCTCGTAGCCGTAATGATCATGGTGTCCGTCGGCACATTTAACTGGGGCTCGATCAAGCACTTGCGGGAGCACCCGCCAAGTTCAAGCATCGTGATGATTGCAACTGTCGTCGTCACGGTGGCAACCCATGACCTGGCAAAAGGCGTTCTGACCGGTGTTTTGCTGTCCGGCGTCTTTTTCGCGCAGAAGGTCAGCAGGCTCCTCATCGTCAGCTCGCAGACGGAAGACGCCGGTCGCACACGCCGATACCAAGTAACGGGCCAGGTCTTTTTTGCGTCCTCGGACCAGCTCGTCCACTCGTTCGATTACAGCGAATCCATCGATAAGGTATATATCGATCTCAGCCATGCACACTTCTGGGATATCACCGCGATCAGCGCGCTGGACAAGATCGTGTTCAAGTTTCGTCGGTCAGGTGTGCAAGTGGAGGTCCATGGCCTCAATGAAGCCAGCGCAACTTTGGTGGACAGATTCGCCGTACACGACAAGCACGATGGGCACGATATATTGGTTGGCCACTAGGAAATAACAACGTCTGCTCGCGCCTATGCAGACGTTCGGCCCTGCATACGAGGGCAGCCAAGCAACTCTGCTTTTTTGCTTAGGACCACATGTCGTTAGATAGCGGCATAAGAAATTACCCTGAACCACTTCGCAATGGAGCGCGACAGGCACACGCAATGACCTTATTATTTATTGAAAGATCAATGTACTGGAGATCGATGTGAAGCATCATTTGTCTGGCGTGGTTGTGGCCGATAGCCTGATTCCTTTCTCTACGAGGTGTTGATGACCATACTTGTTTCCGTGAAGATCAATGATGGCTTGGTGATGGCAACGGATAGCGCCAGTTCGTTTGCCAGCGGAATGATCTACAACAGTTCCCGCAAAATCACTCACCTGCGTGATGACCTTCCGGTTGCCGCAATGATTACCGGAGCAGGTGGCATCGGTAACGAGTCGGTGGCCACATTGCTCATGGATCTGCGACGGCGTTTTGCCGGCCACGTGCCTTCGCACCGGGAATGGATGATTGATGCCGATGATTACAGTATTGAAGGTATAGCGGCGCGCCTGAGGCAATTTCTGTTCGAAGAAAAGGCGGTGCCGCATGGCGCAACGACCTGGACCAAGGTGCGGGTGTGCGGCTACTCTTCGGGGCGATCCCTGCCGGAGATCTGGGAGGTTAATTTAATGGGAGAGAATTGTCCCCCGCCATCGTGCGTGCAGAATGAGCAGGAGTTCGGGCTACGCTGGGACGGCGAGTACGAAGCGCTTGACCGACTTGTCTTCGGATTGGGCACCAGGTTCAATGAATTTGCCATGAAACACGGCATGGCCAGCGAAGACGCCGCCAAACTGAGAGAAAACGTCGTTCCGGAACTGTACGAACTCCTGTTCATTGAAGCGATGCCCATAAGGGATGCGGTCGACCTTGCACGCTACCTGGTTGAAACGACGATTGGGTTCGTCAAGTTCTCCGTCTCGCGTCCCAAGGTCGTTGGCGGTCCGATCGAAATAGCGACCATTAGCAAGCACGAAGGATTTCAGTGGGTGCAGCGCAGCGAGCGTTTCTCATCGACGTAAAAGACCTGTTTCGCCACACTCGGAGCATCCCTTGCGATCTTATGATGGTCGCATGAGTGTTATTTCCTCCGGCGGGGATCCTCGGTAGGAAAGCACCTGTTGCTGTACTTTTTCACGGGCTTCCTCCTCGGTAACGGCTAAGGCTTGCCTTGCTTCATGTTCGCAACTGAGCCAATTTTTCGGTTTATACGCCACGTTGTAGCAATACAGAATCACATTCCCTCCTATGGTTGTTACGGTAAAAGTGTGACTTGCAAGAAATCGGCACTACCATTACTGGCTATGCAATTTTTGTGCAAGGACCAACCAAAGACGGTTTTTTTGGTATGCAGATTATTCATGCAGCGTATCGCGGCCAGTTCCGGTAATGAGTAAAGCCTAAGCATGTAGGGGAATGCAGGCCAGCAAGCTTAATGCCGCCGTCCGCAAGGAATGGCTGGAAGTCTAGAACCCGAGCGATCTGGTTCCAACCGCTTCATCCTTCACCCGGTCAGGTTGACAATGCGATGGTGCATGATGTTTTAACATGCTCTACTGAAATCTGGCACATTCGTTTACGATGAGGGTCTTCGGGAAATGTCATTCTGGAATTACGTCAGGAAAATGATGGCACGGTGTGAGGTAGCATGGTGTGACGCAAAGAGCGCCAACCGCATAGCGAGACACGCCGTTGTTCCAGTTGATGACTTTCGCATTGAATTTATGAAAGGAATGAAAAATGAATGACAAGAAGGATGTGGTGGTCGTTGGCGCCACGCGCACGGCGATCGGTACGTTTGGTGGCGCGCTAAAGGACTTCGCCGGCGCTGACCTGGCGACCATCGCCGTCAAGGAGGCTTTGTTGCGGGCGAAGGTCGATCCGGCCGCCGCCCAGCAGATCGTCATGGGCAATGTCATCCAGTGTGAACCGCGCGACATGTATGTGTCGCGTGTGGCCGGGATCAATGCCGGCATGACCAGGGAATCCGCTGCCTTGACGCTCAATCGCTTGTGCGGTTCAGGCTTGCAGGCCATCATCACGGCCGCGAATGCCATCCAGCTCGGTGACAGCGAGATCGCCGTCGGCGGTGGCGTGGAAACGATGAGTCGCGCGCCTTATGTGATGCAGGGTGCGCGTTGGGGTACACGCATGGGTGACGCATCCATGCTCGACATGTTGCTGGGCGCGCTCCAGGACCCGTTCGGTGCCGGGCACATGGGAATCACTGCCGAGAATGTGGCGGCGCTTTACAGCATCTCTCGTGAAGAACAGGATGCGTTCGCAGCGGAAAGCCAGCGCAAGGCAGTGGCAGCAATTGAAGCGGGGTATTTCAAGGAGCAGATCGTACCGGTCGAGATCAAGAGCCGCAATGGCACGACGCTGTTCGACACGGACGAACATCCCAAGGCCGGTACCACCGCGGAAGCGCTGGCGAAGCTGAAGCCGGCATTCAAGAAAGAAAACGGGACGGTCACGGCAGGCAATGCGTCTGGCTTGAATGACGGGGCGGCGGCCGTCGTACTGATGGACGCCGATGCTGCGTCACGCGCCGGGCTGGCACCGCTTGCCCGCCTCGTATCGTATGCCGTGGCGGGCGTGGATCCGTCGCTGATGGGCACGGGCCCGATTCCAGCGGTGAAACTGGCACTGCAACGCGCCGGACTAACGCTGGCGGACATGGATGTGATCGAATCCAACGAGGCCTTTGCCGCGCAATCGCTCGGCGTATGCCGTGGACTGGACCTCGATCCGGCGAAGACCAATCCCAATGGTGGCGCAATTGCATTAGGGCATCCGCTCGGTGCCAGCGGCGCCATCATTACCGTGAAATGCCTGTATGAGTTGAAGCGTACGCAGAAGCGCTATGGACTGGTGACGATGTGCATTGGTGGCGGGCAGGGAATTGCCGCGATTTTCGAGCGCATGTGACGTGATCGCGCTTGCCGATTGTTGACAAGGGTGACGATGTCGTTGAGCTGGAGCGACATCCGACCTACTCTGCCGGAAAGTGACAGGCATTCTCATTAATCCGTGCGGACAACAGGGGCAGGCGTAGGCAGAGTCGTTCCTGCCGGGCGAGTAGCGGGAGCCAGGGTAACTGTGAAGGGTGTACGGAACTCGCTGCGAACACGATAACCGATGGCGTCGCTATGCCCAAGAATGGCCTACGTCTTTGCAGCGTCCGATTCTGAGAATAACCTCAGACTGGTTCGGGTCGATAGCGTCGGCAGCGAAGGACGACAATCGGCCGATAGCGGCGCTTTAGGCCGCCTTGGACTTGAAGCCAAGGCGGCTGCGTGTACCACACACCAGTCGGACTTTTCCAAACATACAATGCCGGCGGCATCAGCACACTTTCTGTTCGAAAATGATTCAAGCGGGCAAGAAATACCTGCCGAACCAATCGATTCAGGCGACTGTCAATAAGGCACTGGTCGGATGCACCGACCCCCGCACCGACCCCTTAAACGGAACAGCATGAATAATAATCTAGAGCCCGTCCTGCAATCGATCGACCAAGCTGCCGTGGCGGATGCGCTTGCGTCCGCCATGACGGCTGTCGTTTCTGACGCTTCCGCACCCGATTCGGCCCTTGCGGGTCTGCGCAAGGCAAGAGATGAATCGGTCCCGCTTGAAAAAAGAGCCGCCGTCGCTGCGCTGCAGGCGTATGGTGCAGAATGCGCCGCTGATGTACTGACCGCAGGCCTGGAGCAGGATGCGAGCGACCGTGCCGCGCGGCTGTGTGAAGGGTTGCAGGCAGACTCGGGAAGTGATGCTCTTTCGCTGCTGCGAACGAGCGCCGATGCAGGTTCCGCGTTCAAGTCCAGGCTGTCCCTGCGGATTGCGTCACGATGCGCGGAGATGGTCGCGGCCGAAATCGAGCGCGACAAGCAAGGTGAATTCATCATCCTCAATGAGCAAGACGCAGAAGTATTCAAGTCGCGGCGCGAAGCACATCGCAAGATGCGCACCGAGGCGGCGCGCGACTTTCTCGCTTCACTACCGAGCCGATATCCTTCTTTTGGAGCAGCCCTCTTTGTCGACATCAGGCGGCATGTGGAGCAAGAGGTTGCGGAGCAACACAAGCGGCCAGATATCCATCAGGCGGTGGCTTCGTTGTTCGATGCCGCAAAGGACGCCATGCCGGAGCCAATGCGCGACGCAGTTGAGCGTGCCGGCGAATCTAAGAGCTTCTAACAAAATGAATGAAGCACCAGCTTCGTGCTCTCTGGCAAGGCGCGTCGACGCAGGCAGTACTGAGGTACGACAAGGAGACGCAACGCAGCCAGAGGCATTTGTTAGACGCTCTAAGCAATCGGGACAGTAAGCGCTGCTGTGCCTGCAGGCCGCAAGCCGCCGCATACGTCATCGCCTTCACTGGCTGTAATGACTGGACATTACCAGTTATGCCAATTCCGGCAGCAATGTAACCTCTATCGACGGCAAGCATTACTCTGTTGATGTATGCAGCATTTGCAGAGAAAAAAATTCGATCGCATGCGCGACTTCGTTTGCCCGATCAATAGGTGTTGGCAGCGACGGGCATCTATCGGCCAGAACCGTTCATTGCGGGCAGTCGCCCAATCGGCTCAATGCGGTCACACGCAAAGCTATACCATGACAACTGGCGGGAACGCGGCGCGGGACCATCCCTCGCCGCGCTCAGCTACATCTGGATCGAGGGCTACACAACCTTAACTCCGATGTTGCCTTTGAAGATTTCCATATTGAGTGCAAAATCATCCACGACGCCGCCGGGCCGGCCGTCAACCAGAACGCTTATAGTTCTGCCGCCGTGCACTTGCCTCATCTCCTCACTCGATAGCAAGCGAACAGACTCGTTTTCATTTCGTTCTGATACTTCGATGACCGTCAGGTCTTTGATTGTCAACGTTTTCATGATGGTTCTCCTGAAACAGCTAGATTTGTCGGAAGTGAGCAAGATTAAATTGCGTGCCCGGTGAAGACTGAGCATCGAATGTGCCAACGGCGGCACAGGCGAGCAGACCCGGTCTTAAGTGCCTGAAAAATAAAAGATTTCCCGGTGTGGCAGGCCTTCTGGTTTTTTATTTTTTGCGGCGCCTGAACGTTTCGCTGGCGGATCCAATCCACCAGATCGAAATCGCTGTTCGAAAAATCCCAACTGCCTCGATGTCTGCTATGCGAGAGAGCGAAGGTCAGCAACGGGTCGATACCTGCCGTTAAGGAAAGGCGACAGTTGGCCAGGAAACGACGCCGCCGGACTATAAAACCATGCACCTACATCTTCTCTTCCAGCCACAAGATCGCTTGTGCCATGTCGTTATAAAAGACGCGGTACGCACCCTCGCCAAACTGTCCAAACGCGATCCGAGCCAAATAAGCGATACGCGTATTGGGAACCAAAATAGCTCTTTTCAGCGGAACCGGACCTAGCTGTTTCCAGTCCTCTGAATCTATCTCCTGCTGCAACAGAGCCATATCAACCGTCGGATCTTCCAACTCCAGTGCGTCATACAACGGTACGGATCGCCGCTCAACGGCGCTGTTCACTGATCGCCTCGATCGTAACCTCCAGGGATCCCGGCACCCTGAAAGCGTCGATCCCGGCGTCGATGGTCCCCAGTTTGATCAGGCCGTCAGAGTAGGCAAAGTCTTTGTAATAAATCGCCAGGTTTCCCCAGGGCGCGTAATAAGCGATATCGCCAGTTGCGGGTTCGGCACCTGCCGGCGCGCCATCTCCGGATAGTTTCCGCGCAAGGTAGGCCACCTTCTCGGTTGCCGCGTAGTCGTTCAAGGTCAGCGTCAATGGGAGCAGGGAATGAAAATCCCTGGCTATCGGGTTGTCGGCAAGGGTAGCAATCACCGCTCTCCCATTCACCATGATGAGAATTTTTTGCGCCGTCATAGGCTGTTTGGCGACCGCTGCTGCTGGTCTCGTTTGATTGTTTGGAGGACTCCCGGCTGCACCATGCGCGGCAAGACTGACGGTCATCGCGGCAAATGCGGTGAAAAGCAGCGTTCTCATCGAGGACGTTTCTCGAACACGTCCTTGGCGACCGGAAGTGCCGAAAAAACGTTCGGCCAACCGACATAGAACGCCAGGTGCGTGAGGACTTCCGACGCCTGTGCCTGCGTGACGCCGCTATCCATTGCCCGGTTCAGGTGAAAGGGAATCTGCGCAACCTGGCCCGATGCAATCAGGGCGCTGACTGTGACGAGACTGCGGTCTCGCGGTGCGAGATTCGGCCGCAGCCAGAGATCGCGAAACAGCACGTCGGCGGTATATTGGACAACGCCCGGCGCCACATTGCCGAACTGCTTGTCCACCATGGCCGCACGTTGGGCTTCGCTCGCCTCATTCAGTGGCAGTAGCTTGGGCATCGCGACCGGCAATTGTGCGTTACTGATCTTGCGCGTCGCGAAGACATCTTTTGCCACCGAGACGGCCGCCATGGCGTTGCCCCAGCCGGAATAGAAGGCAAGGTGGGTGACGATTTCTGACAGCTCGGCGGGCTTGACACCATTATCCAGCGCGACGTGGAAGTAATAGGACATTTCCGCTGTCTGATTGCGGGCGATCAGCGCAGCGACCGTGATGATGCTGCGGTCCCGCAACGGCAGGTCCGGTCGTTTCCATACTTCGCCCAGCAAACGCGTCTCTGTGTAGTGTTCCAATGCCGGCGATACGGATTGGACATTGTCACGCTTTGTCGTTTGCTTTGTCTCTGGGGAAGGTGGTGCCTGTGGTTCCTGCCCTAGCGCGGACGAGATCAGCAAGCACGCTGCTATCGGAACAACCAGAACTTTCTTTTTCATCAGAATTCTCCGTTCATTTACGGTACTGCTCGTCGCCGACTTTTTCGAGCCACTCGACATTTTTGCCATTGAGCACACCGGTCAAGGCGATATGGGTCATGGCGGACGTTGGGGATGCGCCGTGCCAGTGCTTCACACCCGGCGGGCACCAGACGACATCGCCTTTGCGTATTTCGGTAATCGCGCCACCCCATTCCTGTGTCCACCCCTCGCCTGCAGTAACGATCAGGTGCTGGCCGGCAGGATGGGTATGCCATGCGGATCGCGCACCCGGCTCGAAGCTGACATGATGGCCACTCACCGGCGTGGAAGGATTTGCCGGAAACAGGGGCGATACCTGGACGTTGCCGGTAAAGTATTCCGCTGGTCCTTTGCTGGTGGCCTGAGAACTGGCGCGCATGATTTCCTGTGATTGTTTGGCGCTTGCGGCCGTGGAAGCGGCGCTGCCCGCAGAGGGGCTTTGACCATGAGTGGCGTTTGCTGCGAGCAAGAAGATCGACAGCAGTGAGATGACAAGTGCTTTCATGTTTTTTCCTTAATGGTTCAAGTAGCCAAAGTACTTTCTATGCATCGCAGCCAGCACCAGCGACGAAATGCGCTTGTTCATGCGTGCTTCCCTCACTTGATCGTTGAAAAATGTAAGGTTTTCTGGATACGCTCCGCACGTGCGGCCATGAAGGCTAGGAACGCCGAGACCAGCAGCAGAACGGTACTCACCAGGAACGTGCTTTGGTAGCCGCTCAGATCGAACAACACCCCGCCAACGGTCGACCCGAGTCCAATGGCAAGTTGAACCACTGCGACCATCAATCCGCCGCCGGCCTCAGCATTGTTCGGCAGTGTTCTTGCCAGCCAGCTCCACCAGCCGACCGGCGCTGCAGTAGCAACAAGCCCCCACAGTCCAAGAATCGTCATGGCGACGGAAACCGAACTGCCGAACGCAATCAATGTCACCGCCATCACGGCCATCAACAGCGGGATCGCGACCAGGGTTCCGTAGAAACTTCTCTTTAGAAACACGCCGATCAGGATGGTGCCGATGAAGCCACCCACGCCCATCATCAACAAGATGAGCGACAGCGTGGGCACGTCAACGCGAGTCACCGTTTCGAGGAAGGGACGCAGGTAGGTGAATAAAGCGAACTGCCCCATGAAAAAGATGCTGACCGCGCCCATACCCAAGGCGACCAGAGGATTCTTGAGAAGCTTGAAGACATTGCCGGAATGTGCCGTACGTTCTTCGGCCTTCATCGCTGGCAGGCTTATCCACTGCCAGACGAACGCCAGCAAGGCTATCGGAGCAAGGCAAAGGAAAGCGCCGCGCCAACCGATGATCGAGCCGAGATAGCTGCCCAGAGGAGCGGCAACGACCGTTGCCAGCGCATTGCCGCCATTGAAGATGGCGAGCGCCTTCGGCACCTGCCCGGCGGGCACCAGGCGCATCGCCGAAGCGGCGGACATGGACCAGAATCCACCGATCGCCACGCCGAGCAGCACCCGGCCGGCCATGTACGTCGCATAGTTCGGCGCCAGGGCGATAATCGGTGCTGAAAGAAACATGAGTCCTGTCATCCCCAGCAAAAGGGTCTTGCGACTTGTCCTGCCCGCAAGCGCCGATATGAACAGACTCGTCAGCACCGCAAAGGCACCGGAAACGGAAATCGCCTGGCCGGCCAGTCCTTCACTGATCTGCAGATCGGCAGCGACCGGGGTCAGCAAACTGACCGGCATGAATTCAGAAGCCACCAGCGCAAATGCGCACAGTGTCATGGCAAAAACGCCGCTCCAGAAAGCGGGTTGGTCACCGGCGTGGTGAACGGGATGGTGGCCCGCACCGATATCTACAATTTGCGTGCTGCTCATGGTCGTTGCTCTTTTGAATATCAGGTCTCCATCTTGACGAATTCATGGGCGCTTGATTAGCCGGTACAATCTTCATGTACTTTTGAGGATTATTCATCAATGGCATACACCAAAGTTAACGACCTGCAAGCCTTCCTGGCTGTGGCGCGGGACCAGAGCTTTACCAAAGCTGCCGACCGGCTTGGCATTACGCCATCCGCCCTGAGTCATACGATCAGGGCGCTCGAGGAAAGACTGGGCGTACGCCTGCTGGCGCGTACGACCCGCAACGTGGCGCCTACGGAAGCCGGAGAAAGGTTGATGCGCTCCGTCGCGCCGCTGTTTGATCAGATCACTGCAGAGGTGGAGGCGCTGGGTGAATTGCGGGACAAGCCGCGGGGCACTCTCCGCATCACCTGTACGGACGATCAGATCGAAATGTGCCTGCGGCCCATACTGGCGGGGTTCCTGAAAGACTATCCCGACATCACGCTGGAGTTCTATGTGGACTACGGATTCACGAACGTCGTCGAGGAACGTTTCGATGCCGGCATCCGGTTGGGCGAAGCGATCAGCAAAGACATGATCGCCGTACGTATCGGGCCCGATTGGCGTCTGGTCGTTGTGGGATCGCCGGCGTATTTCGACAGCAATCCCGTGCCGAAGTCACCGCATGATTTAACCAACCATGCTTGCGTCAATATCCGGCACAGGCCGTCCGGTGCGATCTACGCATGGGAGTTCGAGAAGAATGGCAAGGCATTCACCGTAAGGGTCGAAGGACAGCTTGTATTCAACAGCATCATGCACGTCCTGAATGCTGCGCTGGATGGCATTGGCCTGGCCTACGTTCCAGAAGAACTGGCCGCGCCTTATCTTGCTGACGGCCGGCTCAAACAGGTTTTGAACAACTGGTGCCCGTATTTTCAGGGCTACCATTTGTACTATCCCAATCGACGCCAGGCATCACCTGCTTTTTCAGCGTTTGTCGAAGCGATTAGATATCGAAGCTGAATGTCTGCTTTTGGCTGCTAGCTGTCGTTCCGGGTCAGGCAGAACCCATTCTTATTGATTGTTATATTGCAATAGCCAGAACGTGCATACGAGAAGCTTGCAGGTGATGCGCTACGGCTCTAGCATACGCAATAAGGACAGCGTCGGCATGCATGGTTGAGTTTCTTTGCCGTGCATGCCGGTACAGTACATCAGAACATGTCGATCGAAGTACTGATCAGGCCGACCAGTTCAATCTTCTCCGCCGAATCGGCAAAGCCCAGCAGCGCATCACCCCGGCTGAGCACGTTATTGTCCAGCTGCCATCCCCATGCCGCGACCTCTGCATTGCTGCCTTTGCGCCCCGGCCCGTGTCATAGAGATAGCTGACGAACTGCGTATTGCTCATGCCGCCGAACTTCAGCACCGCTGCATCGTTTCGGATTAAGTTGGTCGCGATATCGCTCAATCCGATGCCCTTCTCGCTCGCTTCGATCCAGTAATTGATGTCTGCCTGATCCGGAGGGCGATCAAACAAGGCGTCATACATCCGCACCAGTGTGGCGATCTCGGTTCGATTGAAGTCAAGCGTATGTCCGTTGGATTTATCCTGTGCCAGCTTTTCGGCCGAGTTGGCAAAGGCAAACAATACATCGGCCCGGTTCCCCTTGCCATTTTCCAGTACATCGATCCGGTGCGAGCGGCCATCGCTGTCAGCCGCCCGTCCCGGTGAACTCTGGTACAAATGATCGACGAACTCTGAGTTCGTTGGCCCACCAACAAATGCCTGCGCTTTTGTGGGGACGATAAACTGGTAGGCAATGTCATGCATCGACATGCCGGCATGACTCATCTTGACCCAGTGGTCAAGGCCCGACTGGTCCCCTCCACGGCCGAACATGGCGTCGTACAAGTGGCTGATCATGCCGCGGGCCGACATGTCGGCATCAATGCCGGTGAAATGCAGCTTTTCAATGCCGGCCTTACTTAAAAACGGCAGTAATACTGAACTGTCGCGAAGTCTGCCCCTCCAGCGAGCACTGGGATATATCGAACATTATTTTTTTGCCAGCCATAGGTATTGTAATAAACCAAGAATTCAGCCCAGGTATACCAGAGGCCGGAACCTGCAGCCATATTGAAACCCTGCGTTTGCGCAACAGATATGCCGGGGTCGATGACTCGCCAGGCGCCGTATGCGTTCTCTCTGGTATAGGCATTGGTTACATTGATGCGAACAGCCACATAGGCTTGAACGGCAATCTCCAGATCTACCTGTGCAGTCAAGGTTGGTGGTGCGTTATTGCAAATTACGCTTTCAGTTAAAGCGTGTGCTGGCGCAATGAAACTTGTGCTAATTGCCAATGCAGCGATTCCATTCCTAAAAAGGCGTTGGGGTGTGGTTCCCCTGCTTTTTTCATCCGAACCGAATCTTGAATATAGATGTGCCATGATCTTCTTTATCCTGAAATATTAAGCCAAGGTGTGTCTGCAGCGCTCATACACTCGCTGTAATGTCGATCGACAGAACTTGATGCGGCCAGCACATAGCACAACCTATTTGCTGTTATAGGGTCGGTGGCGGTGTTGGAGGAAGAGGAATGTCCGTCGAATCAGGCGGTGGAGATGAAGGTGTCTGTGGCGCACCCGTTGCACTGCCGCTCACAATCAAAGCCACGCGAAATGTGTGTTCCAAAGACTCAGAGAAGGAGTACAGCGTATTTAGACGATCAGCTCTTCCTGTATCAAGATTTTGCACGTGAAAGGCAAAACCCTCAGAATCAGCTTCTCTGCCTAGCGCATTGCGGTACAACAGCTGTACAAACTGTGCATTGGTCAAGTTGCCGTATCGCTGCTGAAATTCAGGACTGTTGTAGAACCCGTAGGCAAGATCAGCCAGACTTGCTGATCTGCTTGCCAGGGCCTCGGCCCAATAATGCAGTCCTTGTGGGTCGGGCGCACGACCAAGCGCTGCATAATACATGCGGTGGGCAATACCAGTGGTCCCTTGCAGGCTATCTGGACTGCTGATGCTGATGTGGGGTCTTAGATTAGCTGATGCAGCAGAAACCGTCTGATCAGAGGATGTACTGCCACCGCATGCAACAAGTAGAGAACACGACAAGGCAGTGATTGCAAACGCCATGTGTTTCATGGGGGACCTCAAGAGACTGTGATATGACTCCCTGAGTCAATTGCTTTGTACAGAATCTTATGTATTCACCGTACAGGAGCAATTGGACCGTCGCTTGATATTACTCAACCAATCGCTTGCGGTCAGTATGCGGGTTGTGCCATTCCCCCACACTGTAAAAGCAAAGGAAAGTGAGCGAAAATCCACTGCAATTTACACGCGCTCGGAAGAGTGCTTGTCCTGATGGCGGGCTTTTTATCATATGGGCGCTTCTGGCGAGGCCAGCATGAGATGGTCTTCTAGAGCTGGATAAGATTTTTATTGAGAGGATCCCACTACGGAGCCCTTTGTAGTGGGACCTCATGTGATGCCACTGGTCGCTTACCACTACGTCACCAGCCGACCAGGACATCGGATCTTATTTTTGCTAACCCTAATGTCCTCTTCAGGCCGATAGCCGCCCTTCCCTATTGACCCAAAGCGGACATGTAATCAAGCATTCTGCATCAGTAACTTCTTCCCGGGAGCAAATCCTGCCAGAAGAAGTCGCCAGCACCCCCGAAGCATTCAGGTTTGTGACTCAGCGCTTGTTTTTGGTTAGTTCAGCAAGGCGACCTAGCTGCTGTAATAAGGCGAGACGATCCGGAATGCCACGTTGCTCTATCACCTTCCCATCCCGTAGACGGAAGATCGCGTTTTCTTCAACGTCAATCCGGTTCCCGGTCGAGGAAGTCGGGCCGAGATTTCCACTATTGAGCCAGTCCCTGTGAACCCATCTTCAAACGCAACCGACCTTTACGTAATGAGTAATTGAAGGCGCTTTCGCGTACTTTTTCTCCAAACGTTGAGCAGAGCCAGTTTTCAAATTCTAGGCAGGTAGATTTTCACAGTTGTCCCGATATCGGGAGTGGACTCCAGCTGGATATGGCCACGCACCTCCTGAACGAAGCCATAAATCATCGCCAGCCCCAGTCCGGTACCTTGGCCTGCCGGCTTTGTCGTGAAAAACGGCTCAAATGCGCGCTGCAGCACTTCGGCAGACATTCCCGTCCCGGTATCCTTGACTGTCAGCACCGCATAGTCGCCGGGCAGGATGTCAGGCAAAGCTGTCTGCATACCATCGGTTGACAGGTTGTCCGTCACGACGAACAGTTCCCCGCCATCCAACATCGCGTCTCTTGCATTGATCGCCAGGTTAAGAAGTGCGGTATCAAGTTGATTCGGATCGCAACGTGTGTTCCACAATTCATCGGCCAGTGATAGATGAAGCCGGATTGATGGCCCAAGTGTGCTGATGATCATTTCTTGCATGACAATGATGCGATCATTCAGGCTGACAACGCTTGGCGTAAAGGATTCTCGCCGTGAAAACATCAGCAAGCGTCGCGTGATTGCCGTGGCTGTATTCGCGACTGTCTCCGCCGCATTGATTGATCGGGATACAGCATCGATCCGGCCCTTTTCAAGGTTTATGCGCATTAACTCCAAATTTCCCAAGACCCCCATTAGAAGATTATTAAAGTCGTGCGCGATGCCTCCTGCAAGCTGGCCCAAGGCATCCATCTTTTGACCATGACGAAGCGCATCTTCCGCTTTTTCGCGTCGTTGCACTTCTGTTTCAAGCTCATTGGCGACTTTTTGCCACCGTACCGTTGCCGTATGCTGGCGGTATGACCGCCTTACGACGACAAGCCAGAAGTAGATCAACACCAGCATCACCATCAACGCCATGAAGAATCCAGGCATCATGTCATCGCGCCATTTTTTCAGTACGGTACGCTTTTCGATGCTATAGCTGATGTAGAGAGGATAGGTTTTTACCCGGCTGTAAGCATTGATGCGTTCAATGCCGTCAACCTTTGAACGGGCTGTATAGATGCCGCTCGCGGAATGTTGTATGTGACGAACGAATGGGCCGTTCGGATCGAGTCGCTTTGGATTGTTGACTGCAGGGTAGCGACTCAAAAGCACACCATCATCACGGACCAGCGGAACAAGATAGCCACTGGATGGCACGAACTGCTGCCAGAACTTTGTAAAGTAATCTACCGGAACGCTGGCAAAGATAACGCCGTCGAACCGTCCATTGGCATCTGCACGGGCGATGCTAATGGCAAACTGGCTGCTGCCTGTTAGTTGACCTACAAATGCTTCGCTGAAGAACATGCCCTGCGCAGCCCCGCGCTTATGGGCAATGAAATAGTCTCTTTCAGAGACAGACACATTTTTACCGCCTTCAGCGCTACTGACAATCACACGTCCATTGGCATCTGCCAGCCCGATGAGCGCAACCTGCTTAAAACGGGAGGTCAGATCCGCAAGTGTACGCTGCAGCTTGACGTCATCTTCAATTTGGCTCCATGGCTTGTTATGGGTGATATCGGCGACTTGGTACAGCACAAGGGCATGGGTCTCAAGTACATTCGCCGCATGCTCCTGCAGCGCGACCACGGAGCGTTGGGCAGTCCTCTCGCTGTCTTCAAGTACCCTGCCATAGTGATGCCATCCAAACCATGCTGCCAGCAGCACCGGCAGTACCAGCGCGAACACCAGCAACGAAATTAAAGGAATGGACGCATAGCGCAGGGCATCCCGCAGGTTGTCGCGGCCCACACCACCGGTTTCCATCTTTCGACTAATCACGTTCATATTCGTATCTAAAGAAGCTAGCAGGCCACTGATCCAGAAAAGAAAGCCTTTCAATGCCTCAGGTCACATACACATTCAGGGAAATCGCCAATGGCGGTTCTGAAACCAGCACGCATCAATCAGCCGGCATCGTCACCAGTTTTCATTCATTGCAGCTTCTACTTGTCTGGCTGGATGAGATGCGCGGCACCATCGAATAAAAATATCGATCCTACCGTGCTGCACCCTATGTGCGAAGTACTCATACAATTTTGCAAATCCAGTAGCATCGCCTGGTGCATTTCGCCCTTTAGAAAACGCGATGGTGCTACCGGCACCAACTGCCTCGGCAGCGACTTCGACTACGCCGAGTACACCTTTGGAAAGTACGGTATCAGGCGCATTAAGGCAAACAAAAGAAAGGCCTTTTATACCTGACTGTGCGTCAACCCTATTCGACGACCCAAACATTCTGTCTTAATCGAAGTGCAGAGCAAAGACGTTGGCGCCGAAACGCTTCATCTCGACCTTATGTGCGACCGCAGCAATGAGGTACAGAATATGTCATTGAATGGGTTCGCCAAGCCAATGCGCAGTACAGGGATGCCGCGCTATTCGGCCGTGATCGGTACTGCGGTCAACCTTATCTCCATTCAAGTTGCCGTGTGAACGCTTGCTGCAGGCATGCATCATATCACCATGAAAATGGCATTTCCCTTTGTCCAGCTCCCCTACTGATATCAATGCGATGGCAGCAGCGTCAAACGAACTGGAACGGCAATTTCTTTTGATTTCTGCCAATACATATAAGTCTTCGATGGAAATGGCCGTCAATACCGTATCCTCCTTACTGGTACGTCTATAGTTCACTATCTAGGTTTATGAATAATCAGATCCATCCTCATGACGCTTCGCTCTCTTTCCTGGAAGGCGGTGCGGTTGGTGCGCTAATGAAGTCCCATGATTGGTCCTTATCTGCGTTAGGACATCCAATGACGTGGGAACAATCTTTACGTACCGTCGTTGGATTGCTTCTAAACAGTAAATTTCCGATGTTTATCGCATGGGGACCAGAACTCGGGTTGCTTTACAACGATTCCTACGCAGAAATTCTCGGAAGCAAACATCCGACAGCAATTGGCGGACGCTTTCAGGATATCTGGTCCGAAATTTGGGACGACATTCTCCCTTCCATTGAACAAGCGTTGGCAGGCAACGCGGTCTACCATGAGAATTTGCCGCTGACCGTGAATCGGCGCGGTTACGACGAACAAACCTGGTTCACATTTTCTTATTCACCAGTGCGCAATGAATATGGCAACGTCGCAGGCATGTACTGCACGGTCGTGGAAACCACACGCCAGGTATTAGCAGAAACGTATCGCAACGAAGAGAATGAGCGTTTTCGTGCGCTATTCGAGAAAGCCCCTAGCTTCATGGCGATTCTGGGTGGACGGGACCACGTGTTTGAATTTGCAAATAACGCTTACTACCAACATGTCGGCCATCGCAGCATCATCGGAAAACCCCTACGCGACGCGTTGCCTGAGATAGTGGAGCAAGGCTTTATTGAAATCATGGATGACGTGTATTTGACCGGCAAGGCGCATGTCGGCAATGCCGTTTCAGTCATGCTCCAGCGTGAAGTCAATGGCCCTGCTGACGAACGTTTTGTGGATTTCGTCTATCAACCGATGCTAGACCGTGAAGGAAATACGGCTGGAATTTTCGTTGAAGGCAACGATGTCACGGATCGCATGCATGCTGAACAAGACTTGCGTAAGGTTGCCGATCATCTGTCACAAACAAATAGAAGACAGAGCGAGTTTCTGGCAACGCTCGCCCACGAGCTTCGAAATCCTTTGGCCCCGATTCGAACCGGCCTTGATTTGATGCGCCTTAAGAAAGACAATCCGCCCGCCTTGGCAAAGATACACAACATGATGGAGCGTCAGACCGACCATCTCGTACATTTGGTCGATGATTTACTTGATCTGGCACGAATAACTACCGGCAAGATCGTCATTAAAAAAGTTCATGTTCAGTTGGAGACGGTTTTACAGAAAGCAGTGGAAACCACCTTGCCGCTCATGCAGGCGAAAAACCATACTTTCGACGTTCTCAAAGCGGATGACCCGATATGGCTTGATACCGACGAACACCGTTTGGCGCAGGTCATTGCAAATATTTTGTCGAATGCTGCCAAATACACCCCTGACAATGGAAAAATCGACCTGTCAGCGTGGAAGGAAGGCAATGAGGTTGTCATTGCCGTGCAAGACAGCGGCGTCGGCATTCCAGCCGACGCACTGTCTGATATCTTCGAAATGTTCACCCAGGCCCAACACAGCGTGAGCCAGTCTATGGGTGGCTTAGGGATAGGACTTTCCCTCGTAAAGCGAATCACCGAAAAGCTTGGTGGTACGGTAACGGCTTGTAGCGCTGGTCCCAATCAAGGAAGTCAGTTCATGGTCCGATTACCCGCGTCGCAAGCGGAAAATCCTGTGCTGGCTGAGGCGCCGGCGACTACTGACATCAAACCTGTCACATCACACGTGTTACGCATATTGGTTGTGGATGACAATCGCGACGCCGCGGAATTAATCAAACAACTGTTGGAAAGTAATGGTCACACCGTTAACACGGCGAATGATGGCAACGCAGGGCTGGAACTGGCGCGGCAAATTCAACCTGACCTGGCGTTTCTGGACATTGGCATGCCTGGTATGGATGGTTTTCAACTAGCGCAAGCGCTGCGCCAGATTCCGCAATTGAAATCCATCCATCTCGTCGCACTCACCGGGTGGGGCTCGCAGGAAGACCGCGACCGCACACGGCGCGCGGGCTTCGATCAACACCTGACCAAGCCAGTCGATTTAAAAACCCTTGTCCACTTGATCGCAAGTATTCGGCCACATCAAGGCAAGTAGTTTTTGACCTTCCAATAAAAGCGTAATTTGTAGCAGTCATTGACCGGCGACTATCGACCCATAGCGGACGTTCGCGGCAATATCGCTGTACTCGAAGTAGCACTTAATTCAGGCCCTATATTTCAACGCTTCGACTATCAACGCGAATGCTGCGTTAGGTTGCCGGCGACTGGGATAATACAAGTGGTATCCCGATAGCTTCGGGCACCAGTCTTTCAGCGCTGATACCAGTCGACCACTAGCGAGGTGTGATTCGACTTGATCCAGCGGCAGATAGGCCAGTCCGAATCCATCGAGCGCCGCCTCTATAATCAGGTCAATCGTGTTGAAAACGAGCGGCCCGTTAGTCCGTACTTTGAGCTCACGCCCTTTCTTCTTGAATTCCCAGACATACAGGCCGCCAGACGTTGGCAATCGAAGGTTGATACACCGGTGTTGCATCAAGTTTTGTGGCACCACCGGGGGTGAAATCCCCGCAAAATAATCTGGACTCCCGACGACCGCCATTTGCATGTCCGGCGCCACGCGCACCGCGATCATGTCTTGCGCGACTTGTTCCCCCAGCCGTACGCCGGCATCGAACCGCTCCGCCACGATATCGACCAAGCCGTAATTGAGCTCAACCTCGACAGAGATATCCGGGTAGTTGGGCAAAAGTTTTTTCAATGCCGGCCAGATGATCGTTTTCGCAGCGTGTTCGACCGACGTAATGCGGATCGTGCCCGCCGGCTTGTCGCGCAGCTCACTGAGGGATGCCAGGCTTACATCCAGGTTTGCCAACGCCGGCGCAAGCGTTTGCAGAAGACGTTCACCAGCGTCAGTTGTGGTCACACTGCGGGTCGTGCGTGTCAGCAGACGCAGCCCGAGACGCGTCTCCAGACGACGCATGATCTGGCTGAGCCCCGACTGGGTCATTCCCAGCTTCGCAGCAGCCCTCGTGAAACTGCGCTCTTCCGCGACGACCAGGAAAGCGGTCAGATCCGCCATCTCTTCACGTTTCATTCATTACACCCGCTTATAAGTCCAATTACGTTTCAGTATCTTATCACTGGGTGATTTCAGGTCTACCATGCATTCATGTTGCAGATTTGGCTTTGTTCTCTTGATGTCAAACGGCAAGCCGTCAATTACGAATGAAAGGAAATAATCATGGAAAACAAGAAAATCGGGTCGCCTGGCTCAAATGATTCATTGCTCGACCGTCGAGGCTTTATGACCCAAACGGCACTGCTCGGCGCTGGCCTAGCCGCAGCCTCGCTATCCTGGGCCGCGTCTCCGGTTCAGTCCAAGGACAGTGGATCAGCAAAAGCCAGCATGACAACCCGTAAGCTTGGCAAGCTTGACGTATCGGCTATTGGTGCAGGCTGTATGAGCATTAGTGCGAACTATGGACCACCCGCAGATAGAGGCCAGGGTATTCAGGTAATTCGTACTGCTTATGAAAATGGCGTGACGTTTTTCGATACGGCTGAAGTGTATGGCCCGTACACCAATGAAGAGCTGGTTGGAGAAGCCCTTGCACCTTTCCGAGACAAAGTAAAAATCGCCACCAAATTCGGTTACGACATCGAAAACGGTGGCCACAACAGTCGGCCGGAGCATATCAAGAAAGTGGTGGAGGCTTCACTCAAACGCCTGCGAACCGATCGTATCGATCTCTACTATCAGCATCGCGTCGATAAGACGGTGCCGATCGAAGATGTTGCCGGTGCAGTCAGTGATCTGATCCGGGAGGGGAAGGTCCTGCATTTCGGATTGTCCGAGGCCAGCGCGAAGACCATCCGCCGAGCCCATGCAGTCCAGCCGGTTTCTGCGATTCAGACGGAATAATCGGTGATGAATCGAGACCCGGAACGAAATGGCGTGCTCAAAGCCTGCGAGGAACTGGGCATTGGCTTCGTTCCATGGGGACCGGTCGGCATGGGCTATCTGACTGGAAAAATCGATCAGAGTACCAAGCTGGATCCGAAAACCGACTTTCGCTCTGAGTTCGAGCGATTCAGTGCCGCAAATCTGGAAGCGAATAGACCGTTCGTAGATTTACTTCGAAAATTTGGTGAGCAGAAGAACGCCACACCTGCACACGTTGCCATCGCATGGTTGCTGGCGCAAAGCCCATGGATTGTTCCTATTCCAGGCACTCGCAATGCCAGTCACTTGACTGAAAATCTAGGGGCAATCAACGTTCGATTTACCCCCGCTGAACTGCGTGAGTTCAATGCGGCATTGTCCAAACTTAAAGTGCACGGTGGCCGTATGCATGCAAAGTTCATGACGGAAGTCGAAACGATTTAATCAACGGTCTTGTGCATGTCGTCGTTGCTAAAATTCTAGGCGACTGTTGACGCAGCAGTCGCCCAGTACAAAATGTCCGCTCCTGGCCGATCGCTGCCCTTCCCGATCGACTGCTATTGCCCTTGGATTCAACCGGTCGACGCAACGAGTTGACTGAATCGTTCAGCCGGCGTTTGATAGTCTAAGGTTTTTCTGGGCCGCTCGTTTAACTTTCTCGCTACTGCATTGAGCTGCGACTGTGAGTAAT